>ERZ1673697.1-NODE-1-length-661252-cov-17.750654_pt1 | contig 661252 bp, 455 predicted proteins | sample MGYA00580227_ERZ1673697 | MGnify/ENA primary metagenome ERZ1673697 (study PRJEB41218, sample SAMN15661759) | gut metagenome | host: Homo sapiens | place: Canada: London | collected 2015-08-20/2019-03-30 | study: EMG produced TPA metagenomics assembly of...
GTTTCTTCTTTGATGCCTACAAATAGGTGTCAACCTATATCAGTGTAAGACAGCATTGGGTTTCATTCAGCATCGGTTCATCAGAACAGCCAGAAGACATGATGCAAGAAAAGGTGACCAAGCAGTGTCTCCACCGCTTCATCACCTTTTCCATCATTTATCACCTAAACCTATATAATTATTTGCCTGTGCAAGATTTTGTGCTAAAAGCGGTCAACATCCAAACCATCTTTTCTTGTTCTTTCAGATAACCGGTCATCAGGTCGGCGGTAACGTCATCGCCGGCTTCACCCGCCAGTTTGATTACCTTTCTTTCTTCACCGATGAGGTAACTGTATGTTTCGAGGATATGGCTGACGGCATCACTACCGCAAGAGATATCAGATACTTCCTTAATCTTGGCTACTTTCAGGTATCCGCTGAACTTGTTTTCGGGCACACCGCCCAACATCAGGATGCGTTCTGCAATTTCGTCAATCTTCTCAGCCGCGTCGTCATACATGCTCTCGAACTTTTCGTGCAGTACAAAGAAACCATGCCCCTTGATGTTCCAGTGGAAGCCACGCAGATTGGTGTAATGTACCTGGAAATCTGCCAAAAGTTGATGCAATGCAGATACTACGTTAGCTACTCCCGATTCGTTTAATTTGATATAATCTAAAGTCTTCATAATTTTACCGTTTTAAAAATTTATACTGTTTAAAAAAAATTTCTTGTTGTAAAGAAAGTGCTTATCTGATGCAGAAGCAAACTTGCCCGATTATGCCGAGATACGACTTTCTTTGTTTCTGTTGCAAAGATAAGGGGGAAATCAATGCTTGTCAAACAGATAATTTCTATCTTTGCATAGACAGAATCTATATTACCCGTTCAAACCCTTTATTTATCATGACTTTACAACAATTGGAATACATTCTTGCCGTCGATCAGTTCCGTCATTTTGCCAAAGCGGCAGAGCATTGCCGGGTAACCCAACCCACCCTTAGCGCCATGATACAGAAACTGGAAGACGAGCTGGAAACCAAAATATTCGACCGCAGCCAGCAACCCATCTGCCCCACCCCCGTCGGACGGCTCATCGTGGAGCAAGCCCAAGTGGTGCTGTCGCAGGCCGACCGTATAAAGGATATTATAGAAGAAGAAAAACATTCCCTGTCGGGCGTCTTCAAGCTGGGCATATTGCCCACCATCGCCCCTTACCTCTTGCCACGTTTCTTCCCGCAACTGATGAAGAAATACCCCCAACTGGATATCCGCGTGACGGAAATGAAGACCAAAGACATCAAGCAGGCCTTGCTGAAGGGAGATATAGATGCCGGCATCATCGCCACCCTGCCGGAGAAAGACGAGTTCCGACAAACACCCCTGTTCTATGAGCAATTCTATGCATATATCGCGCGCGAAAGCGACCTGTTCAATAATAATATAATCCGTACCTCCGACCTCAACGACGAGCAACTCTGGATGTTGGATGAAGGACATTGTTTCCGCGACCAGCTGGTTCGCTTCTGCCACATGAAAGCGGCACAAGCCAGTCAGATAGCCTATCGCCTGGGCAGCATGGAGACTTTCATGCGCATGGTGGAAAGCGGGAAAGGCGTGACGTTCATTCCCGAACTTGCCATCGACCAGCTGAACGACACCCAAAAGGAACTGGTGCGCCCGTTTGCCATCCCCACTCCCACCCGGCAAATCATTCTCATCACCTGCGAACACTTCATCCGCACTACCTTGCTGGAGGTTCTCACAAAAGAAATCCAGGCGTCCGTACCGCGCGAGATGCTGTCCCTGCGGGCAACTCAAGTGATGGTATAGATTTCTTCTATCGGTCCATAAATCTTTTCAATCGTTTTTTTTGTTCTATCGGCAAAAGATGCTATATTTTTGCAAACGCGAAATTCAGCTGCACCTCAGCATAATCAAGCAAGCTTGCTTCTGCATTCGGTTTGCATGAACTTTGCATCCAGTAAAACAAAGTACTAAACCTTTTAAAACAAAAAAGATTATGGAACCAATTATCAATTCACAGCTTCCTGAATTCAAAGTTCAGGCATTCCAGAACGGAAGTTTCAAAACAGTAACCAACGAAGACGTAAAAGGCAAATGGGCTATTTTCTTCTTCTATCCCGCAGACTTTACTTTCGTATGCCCTACCGAACTGGTGGACATCGCCGAAAAATACGAACAGTTCCAGGCAATGGGCGTAGAGGTATATTCAGTAAGTACAGACTCTCACTTCGTGCACAAGGCATGGCACGATGCATCCGAAAGCATCCGTAAAATCAAATATCCCATGTTGGCAGACCCGACAGGAGTCCTGACCCGTGCATTCGGCGTGATGATTGAAGAAGAAGGTATGGCCTACCGCGGTACGTTTGTCGTAAACCCGGAGGGTAAGATCAAGATTGCGGAAATTCAAGACAACAACATCGGACGTAACGCCGACGAGCTCCTCCGCAAGGTGGAAGCTGCGCAATTCGTAGCTACGCACGACGGCGAAGTATGTCCCGCAAAATGGAAGAAAGGCGGCGAAACGCTGAAACCAAGTATCGATTTGGTTGGTAAAATTTAAGTTCATCTCCCTTTTTTAGTAGCGGGCCCCCTCTATCCTGTATCTTGCACACACTTTGGAGGGGGCTCGTTTTATTCTCAAAAAAACAGTAATAGATTATGTTAGACTTAGCATTAAAAGAACAGATACGCGGTATCTTCCAGAGTCTGGAAGCGACGTACACCTTTCATATTGTCTGCCATCCCCGGCACGAGAGCGCGCAGGAACTGATAGATATGCTAAAAGATGTGGCAGAGTGTTCCGCCAAACTATCTTGCGAAATAACGGAAACCGAACAGCCGAAACTGGAATTTTCCCTATTGAAAGAGGGAAAAGCAACCGGTGTAAAGTTCCGCGGAATACCGAACGGACACGAATTCACTTCCTTGCTTCTGGCAGTGCTTAATGCAGACGGTAAGGGTAAGAACATCCCCGACGAGGCCATAAGACGACGCATCCAGGCGTTGAAAGGGCCTGTTTCTCTTCAAACCTATGTGTCGCTGACGTGTACGAACTGCCCCGATATAGTGCAGGCTCTGAACGTCATTGCCTTGCTGAACGGGCAAGTTACGCACGAAATGATAGACGGGGCCCTCTTCCAGGAAGAGGTGGATGCACTGAAGATACAAGGCGTACCGTCTGTCTATGCCAACGGGAAGTTGCTCCACGTCGGACGCGGCACGCTGGGGGAACTCTTGCAGAAATTAGAAGATATGTTCGGCTCTGAACCGTTGGCGGATGCAGAGCCCGTATCACGCACGTATGATGTCCTCGTATTGGGTGGCGGACCGGCAGGAGCTTCAGCAGCCATTTATTCAGCCCGCAAGGGATTGCGCGTGGCTATTGTTGCCGAAAAAATCGGTGGACAGGTGAAAGAGACCGTAGGTATCGAGAACCTGATTTCTGTTCCGCAGACAACAGGAGCACAGTTGGCGGATAATTTAAGAAGCCATATCAATCATTATCCTATCGACTTGTTCGAAGACCGGAAGATAGAAAAAGCGGAGCTTCAAGGTAAGGAAAAAATTGTCTCGGTGGTAGGCGGTGAAGTTTTCACTTCGCCCAGCGTGATTATCGCGACAGGTGCCAGCTGGCGGAAACTGAACGTAGAAGGAGAAACGGAGTATATCGGGAGAGGTGTGGCCTTCTGTCCGCATTGCGACGGACCGTTCTATCAGGGAAAGGATGTAGCTGTCATCGGAGGCGGAAACTCCGGTATAGAGGCAGCCATCGACCTGGCCGGTATTTGCCGGAGAGTAACCGTATTTGAGTTTGCAGATAGCCTGCGGGCGGATCAGGTGCTGCAAGAAAAAGCCAGGAGCCTGCCAAACGTTGAAATCTTCACGTCTTCACAAACGACGAAAGTTCTGGGAAATGGAGATAAGGTAATAGGCATCTGCGTCAAAGACCGGGTGACGGATGAAGAACGGGACTTCCCGCTCGACGGTATCTTTGTTCAGATAGGACTGGCGGCAAACAGCATCTCTTTCCGGGAAGAGCTGGAGGTTACCCCGCAGGGAGAAATCAAGATTGACGCTTGCTGCCGGACAAATATCCCGGGCGTATATGCCGCGGGAGATGTATCGACCGTACCTTACAAACAGATTGTGATCGCAATGGGCGAAGGGGCGAAAGCAGCGCTTTCGGCATTCGATGACAGGATAAGAGGAATCGTTTAAGGACTATCTCTATTCCCCTCCTCCAGTCGGAGGAGGGGTGCCCAAAGGGCGGGGTGGTAGGTGAGAAAAGAATTCTTTAGTGTTCTTATTAATAGGTATTTTATTGCTTACCTACCACCTCCCCCTACGGGTACCCCTCCTCCGACTGGAGGAGGAGAATGGAGATAGTACTACTTATATCTATTGGGAGAATCTATATCTATTGGGAGGACCTATTTTTATTCAGATATTATCACTTTTTCGGTGCAATCTTCAGTTCCTGCACCAAATGGCCCGCTTTCCCGTATTTCTCTATAATAAACAGGATATACCGCACATCCACCCCGATGCAGCGTTGTATCTTCGGCTCATACAGAATATCACTACTCATAGCTTCCCAGTTCCCGTCAAATGCCAAGCCCAGCAGCTCACCCTTCGCATTGAACATGGCACTGCCTGAATTTCCGCCCGTGATATCATTATTCGAGATGAAGCACACCTTCATTTCCCCCTTTTCATCGGCATATCTTCCGAAATCTCCCGAAGAAAGCAGCGACAGAATCTCCGGCTGAACCTCGAAATCCACATCTCCCACATTTGCCTTTACCTTCTCCAAAACGCCTTTCGAAGTCGTGTAATAATCATACTCCGCACCATCAAAAGGCGTATATCCCGCCACCGTGCCGAAACTTAACCGCATGGTAGAGTTAGCGTCCGGATAGAAATTGCGCGACGCGTACATCCGCCGGACAGCCCCATTCAACAGACGCTCTCCCCGAACAACCTCCGAAGTGGGCGCCTGCATCTGCATATTCATATCAAATAGCATCGTCAGCATGTCTATGCCCAGAGATATGGCCGGATCATCAAAGATATGGTAAGTAGTGTCCCGTTCGAGGAAACGTTTCAAGCCACGGGGAGTAGTCAGCTCCGAATGAGCATACAGGCTGTCTACGTATGCCTTTTCATCCCCATTGTATTCCTGCGCAATGGTATGATAAATGGCAGGCAGGAAAGTGGTATCCACCTTTGAACGATACTCCTTCAATGCCGCTACAAACACCTCTTTATCAATCTCCAAGTCCAGATTGGAGTACTGTTCTACGATATCCTTCAGACCGGCAACAACGGTCTTCTCTTCCCCCTCAAAGTCAAAGTTCAGGATTTTCAGGGCAAGCTGCACCAACTCCGGGGCATACAGGAAGGATTCGATGAAATAAGCCTGCGCACGGTTCACTTCACGGCGGTTCTTATAACTCAGCTCCAGATCAGTGAACAGTTGCAACAGTTTCTCACGCTCTTCCGGGTTTTGCTTTATCCAGCGGCGAAGTTCCTGTTCCATTTCACGCTTCTTTTCCAATATCCCAAGTTTGCGGATAGCCCGGTTCATCCCGATACTGTTTTTCCAATAATTAGAGCTTTCATCGTATTTGGAGGCATACTTGATGCGCACACTGTCATTGCGGTCCATCTCGCGTTTCCAGATGGCCTGTTTCACGCCACGGACATCTATCTGCGCCTGATTGGAGTTATTCATCATTTCCTCTATCCCGAACGAAGAGAGATAACGCTCCGTGCTGCCGGGATAACCCAGCGTCATGCAGAAAGAACCTTCCCGATAACCATCCAGGGAAATCGGAGCCACATATTCCGGATGATAGGGAACATTCCCGGGAGAGTATTCGGCAGGGCGGTTATTACGGTCCGCATAGATACGGAACACGCAGAAATCACCTGTATGCCGGGGCCAAACCCAGTTGTCCGTATCCCAGCCGAACTTGCCGATAGAAGAAGGGGGTGCAAAAACCAGCCGGACATCGTTGAAATCGCGATAAACAGAAAGCCAGAACTCATTTCCGCCATAGTAAGCATCCACAATGCCAACCAAAGTAGAATCCTTGTGAGAAACTTCCCCGCCTATCACCAGCATCATAGAATCCACCGCGCTGGAACGTTCCATCTCGTTCATCGAAGGCTTGACAGCTCCCAGCACACGTTTCGTCACATCTTCCGTACGCAACAGGAAACGGACATAAAGTTCCGGATTCGGAAGTTCTTCTTCACGGCTACGCGCCACAAAACCATCCTTCAGGTAATCGTGTTCCACCAACGAATGTTGCTGCACGCTGCTGAAGCCGCAATGGTGATTGGTAAACACCAGACCATCTTCGGACACAACCACACCGGAGCAAAAGCCTCCGAAACTGACCACCGCATCTTTCAGCGACGGACGTTTCGGACTGTACAGTTTATCGGCCGACATCTGCAAGCCGAGTTCTTTCATCGTCTTACGGGTCTGTTTATTCAGGTTTCCCAGCATCCACATGCCTTCGTCCGCCTGTCCTGCCAATGTGAAGAAGCAGCAAACAGTTATTAGGATATACTTTAGCTTCATTCTATAGTTAGTATTAAGTTATTCTGCAATCAGCCTCAACTGTTTCGCCCCTGTCCGCGCTTTCAGCCACTCGGCAATCTTTTCTTTTTCCTGCGCACTGGGATGTTTGCCGAATTTCAGTACGGCAAGCGTAATGGTATCCGTCCGTATCGAGTCAACCGTCAGCTCTATCGCATGGGATATGGAAACCGTTTTCACCGATGGATACAGCACTTTTAGCTCCGGAACGATTGTTTTTCCCAGTTCATCAAAAGACTTGTATTTCGCAAGGCTCTGTTCCAAAACAGAAATCTTCTTTGTCTGTTCCAGCAACCGTTCCTCACTGTTCTTATAGAAATCTTCCATCACCATCGCCCGGATAGAAGAAATATCCACAGCCTCATTATTCATTCCCTGAAGGACGGTCAGCTTCGTTTCACCCAACTTATAATCTTTCATCTTTCCCCTCGCAATGGCGATAGATGCTTCGGGCACTTCCTGCCCTATCAATACTACACGTATTTCATTGTCTTTAGTACCGTGATAATGGATTTTCTTATCCAGTACCTGCGTATTCTCAAAAGAGAGTTGTTCGGAAACAAACCGGTTGGCAGCACTCTCGTAGAAGGTGCTCTGGATGATGCCTACGGTAAGATAAACAGCCGGACACATCGTAAGCACCGCAATGAGTATGATGTATTGGCGTACTTTCTTTTCCCGTTTCTTGTCCACGAACTCTTTGCGCTGGAAGTGCATCACACGCACACCCACAAACGTGGCAAGACTGATAAACACTGAATTAATGAAATAAAGATAGAAAGCACCGAGGAAATAAACAAGATTTCCCGTTGCCAGTCCGTAACCTGCCGTACAGAGCGGCGGCATCAATGCCGTAGCAATGGCCACACCGGGAATCACATTCCCCTTCTCTTTGGTAGAAAGGGCAACCACACCCGCCAGACCACCCATCAACGCGATGAATACGTCATAAATCGTGGGTGAAGTACGTGCCAGCAACTCCGATTGTCCCTCGGCCACGGGACTTACCAGAAAGAAGATGGTAGCCGTGGTCACACTGAACAGAGTCGTTATCAGGAAGCTCTTCAATGAGCGCTTCATCAGTTCAAAGTCATTCAGACCGACAGAAAGTCCCACACCCATGATAGGCCCCATCAGCGGGGAAATCAACATGGCGCCGATGATAACGGCAGTGGAGTTGACATTCAGCCCCAATGACGCCATAAAGATGGCGAATATCAGAATCCACAGGTTCGCTCCCTTAAATTCCACTCCTTTACGGATGGAGTCTACGGTTTCCAGCTCATTGTCTTTGTCTTTTCGCAAATCAAGATATTCATTCAGGAACTTCTTGATGGCAAATACATTCCGGTTTTGTTCGGGTGTTTCCATAAGCGCAATTATTTTCGGATGAAACGATTCAGAACAGGTATTTGGTTAAGCGGCAGATCACGCTTCACAATGTATGCGATGAACAGCAGCAGCAGAACGGTGCGGTACGCCATACGCAGGTAGATATTCTCTATCGGCACATACTCGGCTGCCACATAAAGCACGGCCGCCAGGAGGACGTACATCCCGATTGCTTTCAAATCGTATTGTATCGGGTACTTCTTCTGACCGACAAAGTAAGAAAGCAGCATAGCGACACCATATCCCGTGAATCCCGCCCAGGCACAAGCTATATAACCATATTTCGGTATCAGGAAGATATTCATCAGTATCAGGATGGTGCAGCCTGTCAGCGAGAAGTAGGCTCCCCAACGGGTTTCATCAATCAGTTTGTACCAGAAAGAGAGATTAAAGTAAATGCCCATAAAGATTTCCGCCGCCATCACGATAGGCACGACTCTCAGTCCATCCCAATAGCCGCGTCCAATGATATGGCGCAAGAGGTCCATGTAGAACATTACTGCCAGGAAGGCCAGCAATGTAAAGATAATGAAGAACTTCATTGCCTTCGCATACATCTCCCGGCTATCTTTCTCTTTACTCTTGCCGAAAACAAAAGGTTCGTAGGCAAAGCGGAATGCCTGCGTAAACATCGCCATAATCATAGCTATCTTACTGGCAGCCCCGTAAATGCCAAGTTGGACTTTTGCCTCAGCCGCATCGGGATAGACAAAAGGAAAGATAATCTTATCGGCCACCTGATTGAGGATGCCGGCCACTCCCAATATAACCAGGGGCAACGAGTAACGGAGCATCCGCTTCAGCAGTTCCCTGTCCAGCGTATAGGTAAAGCCCCTCAACTCAGGTATCATGCACAACATCACCACCGAAGTACATATCAGATTAAACAGAAAGGCATAGCCTACATCATTTCCTTTCAGAACAACGTAGTAGAAAAGATTGAGCGCAATATTGAGGAAGATAAACAGCAGTTTCAACGCTGCAAACTTGATAGGGCGCTTTTTATAACGCAAATAAGCGAATGGAATGCTTTGAATGGCATCCATCGCCACCACAATCATCATCATGCCTATATACCAGGGATGCTCGCCATATTCCAGCCATGCGGCGATAGGATCCAGGAACAGCAATCCCAAAGCGAGAAAGACAAGCGAACCGAAGCCGACACTCAACAAGGTGGTGGAATACACCCGCATCGGCTCATCTTTTCCATTATTGGCAAAACGGAAAAATCCCGTCTCCATGCCGCACGTCAGCAGCACCAACATCAGCGCCACCCAGGCGTATATATTCGTAACCACACCGTAGCCGCCTGACGATGCAGGCAAAGCTATCGTGTAAACAGGCACCAACAGATAATTGAGGAAACGCCCTACAATACTACTCGCCCCATAAATAGCAGTTTCCTTTGCTAAAGATTTTAATCCCGCCACTTGATTTAATGATTAATGATTAACAGTTATTCATTGAATAGCGTACGCTGACTGTTATAGAGACTACGTCCCAAGTGTTTATAAGCCAGTTCAGTCACTTCGCGTCCGCGAGGAGTACGTTTCAAAAAACCTTCTTTTATCAGGAACGGTTCATACACTTCTTCTACGGTTCCGGCATCCTCGCCCAAAGCCGTAGCAATGGTGGTGAGCCCTACCGGACCGCCCTTGAATTTATCTATAATAGTACAGAGTATCTTATTGTCGATTTCATCGAGTCCGTACTTGTCTATGTTCAGTGCTTCAAGCGCATAATTCGCAATCTCCGTATCTATACTGCCCGAACCTTTCACCTGTGCAAAGTCCCGTACACGGCGCAGCAACGCATTGGCAATACGCGGCGTTCCACGGCTGCGGGAAGCAATCTCCGACGCCGCCCTGGTAGAGCACGGCACATCCAATATCCCTGCCGAACGACGGATAATGCCACTCAACACATCATCATCGTAATACTCCAAATGCAGATTAATGCCAAAACGAGCACGCAAAGGAGCAGTCAACAAACCGCTACGGGTAGTAGCCCCCACCAGCGTAAACGGATTCAAATCAATCTGAATGCTCCGTGCAGACGGCCCCTTGTCTATCATGATGTCAATGCGGTAATCTTCCATTGCCGAATACAGGTACTCTTCCACCACCGGGCTCAACCGATGTATCTCGTCAATGAATAGTACATCGTTGGGTTCCAGACTGGTAAGGACTCCCGCCAGATCGCCCGGCTTATCAAGCACCGGACCGGAAGTGACCTTGAAGCCTACTCCCAATTCATTGGCAATAATATTCGATAGAGTCGTTTTTCCCAATCCCGGAGGTCCGTGCAGCAATACGTGGTCCAATGCCTCACCACGCAGACGGGCTGCCTTGACGAAGATGCGCAGATTATCCACCACCTTATCCTGCCCGCTGAAATCTTCAAAGGACAACGGACGAAGTGCGTTCTCAAAATCACGTTCCCTACTGGTCAACGGCTGTTGGTCACGTATATCAAAATCTTCTTGTTCCATTCGTTAATCATACAACTTATTAGGCTGATCCATAAAAACTTTTACCTATTCAACTCCCTGATTCCTCTTGTGGAATAGCCTGTCTCATAGGTTTAGTCTATTGTCTCCTGCAAAATAACTAATTTATTTTGAGATTATCTCTATAAGTTAACTCTTTTCACAAACACTTCTACCCTTATACTTCTTCCCCGGCATCATCTAATTCATAACAACAAAGGTGTACCGGAAGTAACTATCCGCAACTTCCGGTACACCCCTATTCCATAAAGACTGAAAAGTCTGAATTTTATTTTCTATATATAAGGTATGCACCTACCCCAAGCATATAGCGTATGCCTACATTCAGCGCTTCATGAATTCCCGCCGTTCTTCCTCCGGGAATTTCTCTATCGCATAACGCAACATGGTGCGGGGCATCTCCTTACAGAACCTTTCCAGAAACTGCACCAACATGTCTTTATCCCGCTTTCCCATCTCACGCAACATCCAGCCCACGGCTTTCTGCATCAGGTCGTGCTTGTGATGAAGCAAACGTTCGGAAAGAGCCAGAATATCGATGAAATCGCCGTTTTTGATGAGTGTATAAGTAGAAACTACCGCGATGCGCTGGTCCCAAAGCAAGCTGCTATCTGCCAGGCGATAGAGGACGTCACGAGGTTTGTCTGTCAGATATTCGCCTACGATGCCCGGAGCGGACAAGTCCACAAGATCCCAGTTATTGATACGGACAGTCTGCGTCAGATAGAAATCAAATATTTCTTTTTTGCCGCTTTCATCGTTTTTTTTAAAGCGTTCCACCAACATCAACAAGGCACAAAGGCGGCATTCGTGCCACTCACTCTGCAGCAATTCCGCCATCACACCGAAAGGCGCATCCTTATGGCGTTTTGCCACCATACGAGTGTTAGGAACCACAACGCCGAGAAACTTGTCTCCTTCTCCGTATTGCCCCTTTCCGGTTTTAAAGAAATTGGGGAGATACTCCCGCTTCACCGGGTCAATGTACTGCTCCAGTTCTTGCTGGATTTCTTTTGCTTTCTGCTTATCTTTCATGAGTTACCGAATATAAATTGCACGAATGTATGCAGTTTTTAGCTAAACTGTTGACACTTTAACGCAAAAAAACAACACTTTCTTATCCTTGTTCTCCGCAACGATGCTATTCCAACTCCTTTCATTACCATAAGATTCACAAAATATATGGCTTAATTTCCTAAGTAGATGCTCATAATTAATTCGTATATTGAAACGATTTCATAAAGCACTGATCAATCATAACTGATCAATCATAAGAGTAGCACAAATCAGCCGTATCGCTAAAATGACACAGCCATTACCATGGAGAGTTTAAGCAGATGCTCAGATTCTTTGCATCGGCACACTGAAAATGAAGCGGGTTCCCTGAGTGTATTCTTTATCAATAACCAAGTCGCCTCCCAACTTCTTTGCAATGGTACGGCAAATAGACAAGCCGAGACCTGTGCCTTGACTAAAATCATTCAGCTTGACAAAACGCTCGAAAACATGTTCCTGCTCATCAACCGGAATGCCTATTCCAGTATCCGTAACCGTAAAAATCAACTGCTTCTCTCTTTCTTTCACCTCATAGGCCAACGTTACGGAACCTTCATGGGTAAACTTCGATGCATTGTTCAGCAAGTTGTCGAGCACCTGCACTATGTAACTGTAATTGCTATCAATTATCAGCTCATCACAAGCAGGTTTAAATATGAGTTTTATATCCTTGGAAAATAATTCGCCTGCCGAATCCATCGAAGCCTGACAGCAGGCATTGACATCGACAGCGTAATGGTTGATTTCAATATCACTGTCGAGCGCGGAGATATCAAGGATATCGCCCACCAACTTCAACAGCAGTTTGCTGTTACTCTCAATCAATGAAACATATTGCTTGATATCCTGCTGATCGTCGAACAGATCGACCAATACCCCGGAAAATCCAACAATAGAGTTAAGTGGGGTACGAATTTCGTGGGACATATTCTGAATGAACATGGTTTTCATCCAGTTGCTCTGTTCGGCAAGTTCCTTAGCCTTGCGCAATTCTTCTTTAGCTTCAACCAAGATGCGGTTCTTTTCATCCAGCTTATCTTTCGATCTGTGCAACTTGGCATTGAGTTTTCTCTGTTGCAACAGAAAGACCACTACAATACACAGAATGCCCACTACGGAGAACAGGATAATACGGGTATTCTGTAGCTGCTTCTCCTGGGAAATCTTTTCCAACTGTTGTTTTTCAGCACTGAGCCGTTGCAGATTCAGGATAGTGGCAAACTCACCGGTAGTGATTTCTTCATTCTTTTCTTTCTCTTTCTTCTGCTCCGACAGGAAGTCACGATACAGACCGGCGGCTTCTTCTTTGCGGTTCATGTCCCAAAGAATATCGGCTTTCGTCTTCCTCAATGCCGCCAGAGTCGTTAAATCGTTAATTTTCTTTAGTTCAGCCTCCCGTGCATCCAATATGCCGAGAGCCTCGTTATAGTTACCCAGCCTCCGGTTATAATCAATCTCTACATCATAGAAATAGTGGATATGGCGTTTCAACGAAGGTTCGTCCACATACATCTGCCGGCATTCTTCCAACGCCTGATAAGCAGCCTCCCTATCCCCTTGAGTGAGGTAGAGTGAAACATAAACCAGCTTGGCCGTCACCTCATGATAAGGATACTTGACCGTCTTCAGTGCTTTTCTCAATAGTTCGGGAGCTTTTTCCGCTTCGCCCATGTCAATGTATATCGCTGCGGCATCACTATACTGGCAGGATATATTATATCTTGTGACGTTAGTCTTCTCAAAAAGTTCAATCTCTTTAAGCATGAATTCCTGCGATTTCTTCGATAAACCTTTAGCACCATATACATTAGCCAATGCATAGTAACATTCGGCAATGCTCGACTGCAATCCGTCCCTCTCAGCCTCCCGCAGCATCTTTTCGGCTTCGACAAGGGCAATGTTATATTCACCCTGCTTGATGTAATAGTTCACCAGCCTGGCGGCCCACGCCCAATAGTAAAGTTCAGGATTCTGCACACGCTTGGCAAATTGCTTCAGGCGGTTTACACCGGCTATAACGCTATCCGTACGGTTCTCACCTTGCCCGTAATAGTAATAATCCAGCTTTGCTCCCAAAGCTATTTTAGCCATTACGGTGTCATTACACCTGATTGCCATATCCAATAGGGTGTCCGAAGCTGTCAGTACAATAGGATTAGTCGGATCATTAAAGTACTTATTATAATAAGCACGCATATTATTAACATAGGCAGAATCCGCTCGCTGGGCATAAATAGCCCCAACAGCCAATAGTAGATAAATACAGGCGAGAATCGTTTTTTTCATCATAAGTGATTTAGTTGTTGCACACTAACCGGGTCCTAAAGATATGTTTTAAATATGAAACAAAACATTCCTCCCGTCACACGAAGCTTGCAATTGACATTTTTTATCTTTTTATTGTAAATAATAAGCAGCACTATCCACTCATCATCATTCCTAACTGATAAAAAAGGAATCAAATGATAATTTAGCGCAGCCTAAGCCTGAAAGGCTTTCATCTTATAGCCCAGGGCAACGCCCTGGGAATGAATCGTCCCCCACAATCTTACGCCCTGTAAGGGCAAAAGCTGATGTGTGCTGTTATGCCCTTACAGGGCGCGGGGATAAACATTACTTAATTCCCAGGGCGTTGCCCTGGGAATTAAGATGAAAGGCTTTCAGCCTTGAGCTGCGCAATAATCATCTGTTTCATTCATAACCCTACAGTAATGAATAAAACTACGCATTTGTCGGATGCCCCCCTTTAATGGCATTCTATAATGCAGAATACAACTTTTCCTTAATTTGTTTACTCAATGTTCCTGACGCTATATCCCCTTTCGTTTCTTACATTTTTTTCAATACAAAACCGCCCCTCCCTTTGGGAAAAAGAGGAAATTGTCCTTCCCCCCTCCAAAACATATTCTGAAGAGGGGGAGAATGAAGTAACGACTGAATAGGGTTGAAGTAACGACTGAAGTCAACTCACTCGTTTTTTCTTCTTTACGAACTTATGGGAAAGCATCTATTATGTAAAAAGTATTCAGCAGACATACGGTCGTTGTTCATGATACCATTCTCCATTGCTATTTCTTTCCTTTCAGCTTCTTGTTCAAAATCCTTATATAAATTCGCTAATTTTTCTGCGTCACCCCTTTCCAATCATCCGTTCGGAAGGGAGATGCAGGCAATCCGGCTCCATTATATAAATTGCAAACCGGATTATTGGCCCAGGCATAGCGCACGGCAACAGGGTAAGGCACTTCCGGAGAACTTACCACAATCTTATCCCCCTTTATCTCCGCTTTTGCCCAATGGAATTTATGGTCGCGTCCGGCAATGGAGAAGCCCTGCAATTCTTTTCCGTCACCACTCTTCAGCCCACCATCCGTATGGTCAAAAGAAAGGATAATCTTATCCCCATCCACCTGAGAAGAACGGTACATCGGACCAGAGTACGGTATCTGTTCGCCATACGTCTTGGCACGGGCAACCAAAGCCAACCGGTGACCGACTGCCTGCTTGTCCTTCGGGTGAATGTCATTGGCATCACCTTTATCAATAATCACCGCCATGCCTGTATTGGCTACGGACAATGTACGGCTCTGTGCTTCGCGAAGTTCCGCCCATTCAGAATCAGCCGGTTGGGGAGACTGCTGCATAAAGTTGGCTAACTGCACAAAGTAGAAAGGGAAATCCTGTCCCCAGTCCTGACGCCAGTTTTCAATGACCAAAGGGAAAAGTTCACGATATTGATAAGCACGGGAAGCATTGTTCTCTCCCTGATACCAGATGGCTCCACGAATACCGTAAGGCACCAACGGATGAATCATAGCGTTGTATAAAGAGGTCGGCAGGTTAGGATTTTCGGACATATCAGCCGGAGGCATCCCCCCTTTCCGGCCGTCTGCCGCCACCTGGTATTTCCATTCACCGGCCAGACTGATTTGCTCGCCATTGGCAGAACGGAGATAAAGCTCATCGGGCATACCGCAGCCACCGCCTGTATCCACAACACGGATGGCCAACGTTACTTGTCCGGCTTTAACCATCTTGCCGGGGACAGTATAATTACGCGAAACGGAATAGCCATTGGTGCGGCCTACCTCTTTACCATTCCAATAGGTGATATCGTTATCGTCAATGGTGCCTAAGACCAGTTGCAGCTTCTTACCGGCCCAGGAGGAAGGTATCTCAACTGTCCGGCGCAGCCACAACAGACCGTCAAAACCTGCCAAACCTTGTTCTTCCACCATGCCGGGAAAGTTCATTTTCTGCCAGTTGCTATCATCCAAGGAGACTTCTGCACGTATCGGCTTGCCGGCAGCGAAACCTTCGTCCACACGATTGTTCCAAGTTTCCAGACCCTTCAAATACTCCGCTTTCATCGCAGATTTATCAGGCATCAGGCGAATGTTGTCCACTACTTTAGTAAAGTCGGGCATTTCTTTCAGCACCTTCCCGCTTATCCACGACTCAACGTTCGTCCCTCCCCAGGAAGTGTGGATCAATCCGACAGGTACATTTTGCTTTTCAGAAATCTCACGGCCAAAGAAGTAGGCAGTGGCAGAGAACTCGGGAACAGTAAGCGGTGAACATACCTGCCAGCCATTATCGCGGATTTTGATAACCAATTCCGGTTGTGTACTCGTCACATGCTCTACGTGCAACAAACGGATATCAGGATGGTTAGCCTCCGCTATCTCTTTCTCATAATCCATTATCTTCCCCCAACCTTTCAGGGGCATCTCCATATTGGACTGGCCGGAACATATCCAGACTTCACCGACCATTACATTCTTCAACACCAGCTTTTGTCCGTCCGTCAACGTAAGCTCGTAAGGACCGCCCGCTTCGGGCGTACGGACAAAGAGTTTCCACTTGCCATCCTTACCGGCTAAGGTTTCATACGTCTTTCCATCCCAGGAAGTTGTAATTTTCACCGTTTTCATCGGCTTGGCTGTTCCCCAGATGGGAGCATCCGCTTGTTGTTGCAACACCATATTGTCGGAGAACATAGGCGGCAGCACTACTTTGGCAGACATTGCTCCGGACAGCATCAGTAAAGCTGCAATTAGCATACATTTGTTTTTCATATCACATGGTTACTATTGGTTAATGATCATTTGATTGTAAGACAAAGGTAAGCAGAAATTTATATTCGAAAGAGTGTTATTGCCCTAATAAATGCAATAATCTTTCCATTTAGCGTGCTAAATGGAAAGATATTCCTACTTTTGCCATAAAATAAACGCGTTACTTTATGGTTTTAAATTACATTTGGGTAGCATTCTTCATAATAGCTTTCATTGTGGCACTCATCAAGCTCTTGTTCATGGGCAACACTGAAATCTTTACGGAGCTTGTCAACTCCACATTTACTTCCTCGAAAACGGCATTTGAAATATCCCTGGGACTGACGGGTATTCTTTCCCTTTGGCTGGGCATCATGAAGATTGGCGAACAGAGCGGCATGATAAACGCGCTGTCCCGCTGGTTGAGTCCTGTGTTCTGCCGCCTCTTCCCCGAAATACCGAAAGGGCATCCCGCCATGGGCTCCATCTTTATGAACCTCTCCGCCAATATGCTGGGGCTGGACAATGCGGCCACTCCTATGGGATTGAAGGCCATGAAGGAGCTACAGGAGTTGAATCCCAAGAAGGACACGGCTACCAATCCGATGGTCATGTTTCTGGTGCTCAACACTTCCGGGCTGATACTGATTCCTATCAGCATCATGATGTATCGTGCACAGATGGGCGCTACGCAGCCCACTGATATATTTATCCCGATACTGATTACATCAGCTGTTTCTACCCTTGTGGGGGTGATTGCCGTCAGCATCGCCCAAGGTATTAATCTAATCAATAAACCTATTCTTATCCTGATTGGTTGTATCAGCCTCTTCTTCGCCGGACTTATTTATATGTTTACACTACTCGGTCGCGAGGAAATCGGAACGTATTCTACACTGGTTGCCAATATCATTCTGTTCAGCATCATCCTGTTGTTTATTGTCTGGGGATTGTGGAAGAAGATAAACGTATATGATGCTTTTGTAGAAGGCGCCAAAGAGGGCTTTACGACTGCTGTACGCATCATTCCGTATCTGGTGGCATTCCTGGTTGGTATTGCCGTATTCAGAACTTCGGGTGCGATGGATATGCTGGTAAGCGGCATCGGTTATGTGGTAGGTCTATTTGGGGTGGACACCAGTTTTGTAGGTGCCTTGCCAACCGCGTTGATGAAATCATTGAGCGGCAGTGGTGCCAACGGACTGATGATTGACACCATGAAAGAATATGGTGCAGACTCTTTTGTTGGACGAATGAGTTGTGTGGCCCGTGGCGCTTCGGACACTACGTTCTATATTCTCGCGGTCTACTTCGGCAGCGTAGGCATCACCAAGACGCGCAACGCTGTCACCTGTGGATTGATAGCGGATTTGGCTGGTATTATCGCTGCTATCATCATCAGTTATATATTCTTCTTTTAATCTTTAATTTTTAATTGCCATGGTTTCCTATCAGACAGACGGCGTAGATATGCCCGCCATCAAAAAAAGCAAGACAACGGAATGGATTAAAGCCGTTGCCGCCACTTATGGAAAGAGAGTCGGTGAAATCGCCTATATTTTCTGTTCCGACGAGAAAATACTGGAGGTAAACCGCCAGTATCTGCAACATGATTATTACACCGATATCATTACGTTTGATTACTGCGAAGGCAATCGCCTCAGCGGTGACCTCTTTATCAGCCTTGATACTGTGCGTACTAATGCGGAACAATTCGGCAGCGATTATGAAACGGAATTGCACCGCGTGATTATTCACGGTATCCTGCATCTTTGCGGGATTAATGACAAAGGTCCGGGAGAACGGGAAATCATGGAAGAAGCGGAGAATAAGGCGCTGGCGATGAGATAAACAAAAGAGATAAAACAGCTGTTTCCTGCACCTATATGCCGGATGTGCAGGATATATAGATGGGATGCGTTGGATATATAGATGGGATACGCTGGAACTATATACCGGACATGCAGGATATATAGATGCAACGTGCATGAGTTATACCTCCTGCACGTTGCATTTTTAGTTCGTCTCCGCATGATTCCTCAAATGCAAAGATGCATAACCTCCCTTTATTTCTGCAAGAACTCTTCCGCACGTCCCGGAGAAAAGAGTTCCCATAAAGAAGCGACCGTCCAGCCCGGAGCGAAGATATTATTATAATATCCTTTTCCATTGCGTCCATAGTCCCAATTAGTGTGCTGCACTACTTCGGGATAATAACCCACTTTGGCAATGCCACACATATGGCCTTCATAAGGCAACAACTGACGCATAGAAGTGGAAATCACCTTAGCAAAATCCGAGAAACGAGTCTCGTTATATTCTTTGGCAAGCCAGCGCAATACATCCGCAAATTCAAAAACAAACACGTCAATGTGATTATTCTCGACTGATACGTTACCCCAACCGCGAGTTTTCAAACCAATATCGCCCAACATTTGTCCTTCTGCAAAAGGAACGTCCCAAGTATAATACCAGGACAAAGCGAAATAAGCAGCTTTCTTTGCCAGTTTTGCATAATGGGCGCGTTCTGCTCCTTTAGTAACCAGAGCCAGATAATACGTAGCTGTAGCAGCATACAAAGATGCCTCTTTATCTTCACAATTAGCGTCCAATGTTGAAGAGAAATAATCGGATTTGGAAATCAGTTCCTTCTCCAGATAGTCTACTGTGCGTTTTGCACTTGCCAGATAGCGCTTATCCTTAAAGTATTTGTAGGCCATTACCAAAGGCAGAGTAGCCGAAGGAGTGCTACCACCGCTCTCGTCTACGATAGAGAAATCGTCCTTGAATTTACGAGGGAAACTGCCGTCTGCATTCTGCAAACGCAGGAAACTGTCCAGCATACCTTTGATGCGTTTCTCCCATTCAGGATGTCTACGCTTTTGTTGCTTCTCGTAGTTCAAATAGTTCAATACGGCATATACACCTTCAGACTGGCGACGGATGCTATGAACAGGATCTTTCGATTCACGGTTGTAGTGAACGACTTCGTTAATAAATCCGGCTTGGGAAAAACCATTTTGAAGATAAGTATCGAAAACACTATTGGCATTATCCACCAAATCCGAACGGTTTTGTTGCGCCCCATACTCCAAAGCGTTGAAAGCATTGAGCAATGTGCGTCCAACAAAGCCAACTTCAGCAACATCCGTACTGGCACAAGTGGCTGTTTCCAACTCTACACCGGAGTAATAGTGGGTAGATGTATTATCCACATAGCTTTCTACAAAAAAGTTGCTCATCACTTCTTTCATCCGATCTACCGTATAAGGCGTATTGACAGGTTGCGGACGATTAGTATCATAGCTATACTCCCAAGTGCGCTGTACACATTCGGAGAAGTCAGCCACATTTATTTCCACCAATTCCCAAGTCAATGAAATGCTATCGCCCTTGCGAAGCAACTGGAAAGCCTCAACAGCAGGAGCCAATGTCAGCTTGCGAATATAGGTCTTCGGAGCTTCCTTATATGGAAAGCCAAAAGAAAGCACGCTCACACCTCCGATATTCTCAAAACCCGTATAGCCAATAGAAGTTTCACCGGATACAATCACTTCACCTTCCTTATGAGTGACCAATGCGTCCTTATCGAACTTATCGATACGGATCACTGACATTGCTTTCCCGTTGACCGGGTTGAAAATAGCTGTCAACGGAGTACTTAAACGGTCCTCACGAACCAACCAGCTATCAGAGGTATGGAATGAAGGCGCCTTTTCCGGAGAACGCAGATTACGGCGATACCAGAATCCCGGCATATAGAATTGGCAGTCGACATGTTTATAACCAGTCTTTACTTGCTCTCCATAATTGAAATACACATTCTCCAAAGCCTTAATCACAACATTGACACGTTGCTTTCCGTCTTTCCCTGTTACTTTACGGGTAATAAGCAAGGGCAATTCTTCATTTGCCTGGCAATTGTATGTTCCATCTTGCACCTCCTGAAGAATAAGCGAATATTGCTTTGCCTCATTTCCCGGAACTTTCAAAGAAATAAAAGCCAAGATATTCTCCGGAGCAGAATTCATAGCCGACATATCGGCAATACCCATCAAAAGTATTATCCCTAAAAACAATCTTTTTACTCTCATAATTATATCCTAATCTATTTCATTCATTATTTAAAATACCGGTTTGGCAGACTCTGTAGACGGAGAACCTCCGGCTACTGAAGGCCAGCCGCCTTTCCACTCAACCTTATCCATCATCAACACACGTCCTTCGGGGCGCTTGGTACTCACCGCATGATAAAACATCCAATCGTTACCGGCCTTATCCGTTACAATTTCAGAATTATGTCCAGTGCCCACAAAGACGTCATTCTTATGAATCAGCACTTCATGATGGTTGTCCAGCATCTTCCTGCCATTCTTATCCACATAAGGTCCGAAAAGATTCTTGGAACGTCCTATAACCGTGGTATAAGTGCTCTTCAACCCTTCACAGCAAGTGCCTATCGAAGCAAAGAAATAATAATAACCGTCTTTCTTATGAATATATGTTCCTTCATAGGCTGTTCCTGCAACCTGCCGGGGGGTAGCTCCTTCCTTAACAGATAGCCCGTCGTCCGATAGCTCAATTCCGTAAATTCCACGAAAGCTACCCCAGAAGAGATATTTCTTTCCCCCATCTTCGATATAGAAAGGATCAATGGAATTCTGCACATTGATTTCATTGCTGCGGAACATCTTTCCATGATCTGTAAAGGGACCTTCGGGCTTATCGGCAGTGGCACATCCGATACCACAGGTCCATTCGCCCCCCCAGACAGACATGGAATAATAAAGTACGTATTTATCACCTATTTTATTGATATCAGGAGCCCATAGTCCTCCTTTAGATTCAAAATCCGGACGAGTTTCCTTTGTAAATGCAGTACCCACATACTCCCAGTTCACCAAATCCTTTGAACGGTGGATAGGAAGGTTTCGAATATCTTCAGTAGCATACAAATAGTAATAACCGTCATCACCTTCGATGACTGAAGGGTCGGGCAGACTATAATTTATAACCGGATTCTGATAAGTTTTTACGGGCTTTTCCGCCACAAGCAAACAGCTTATGGCGGAAAAGACTCCTATTAACAATACTTTCTGCATATATTCACTAATTACTATTTACAAACCGGGGCTTCTGCCTCAGTAGACGGACTATCACCCACAATTTTAGGCCAATCATTCTCCCACACAATCCGATCAATCATCAGATAACGTCCTTTGCTGGGTGTGTGTCTGTCATAACTATGATATAGCATCCACTCATTACCTTCACTATCTGTCACAATCTCTGAGTTATGACCAGGACCTACAAAGCGATCATTAGCTCTGATAAGAACTTCATATTTATTATCGAGCATCGATTCACCATTCTTATTCACATACGGGCCTAAGAATGAAGTAGAGCGGCCCACAACTGTAGTATAAGTACTTAACATGGAATTACAGCATGAACCAACCGATGCAAACATATAGTAATAATCTCCACGCTTATGAATGTAAGGTGCTTCAAAAGCAGTACCTGCAACCTGTACTCTCTCCTTTTTGGCTGTTGCAAGGTCAGGATATACCCTTGTTCCGTCAGCATTCAATTTTACTGCATACAGACCGTTAAAACTACCCCAAACCAACCATTTCTGTCCATTGTCCTCGAAGAAACAAGGGTCGATAGAGTTTCTTACATCAATCTCATTTGAGGTGAATAATTTGCCCTTTCCATCAACAGATATATCCAGTGAAAAAGGGCCTTCGGGAGAATCAGCCGAAGCGATACCAATACCGGCACTTGCAGGTTTACCCATTGCAGACATGGCATAATACAAAATGTATTTATCTCCAATCTTCTCAATATCCGGTGCCCATACTGCTGCGCCCGATTCAGTAACAAACGATGGCTTCTTTTCAAACATCTTACCACCGTCCGTCCAATGAATCAAATCTGTTGATTTGCGGATTACAGATGTGTTGGTAGCATATACATAAAACGAATGATCATTTTCTTTCCAAACTGTCGGATCAGCCGCACTGTAGTTAGTCAGCGGGTTTGAATAAGGGTTATTATAAACCGGCTTTTTATTATTATCATCATCCGAACAGGATGCCAAGGCTCCTGTAAGAGCCAAGGCAAACAATATATATTTACTTCTCATAATCAATTATTATATCTTTTTTCAAGTTCTTCTACAGGAATATTATCTTCATAACCATCGTAACCATAGTTCTGATTGATACGACCTTGAGTATTAGATTCTATGGCATTACGCGGAACAGGCCACAACACATGATATGGTTTCATGATAAAGGCATTGGTTGAATAATAGTATTCCGTTGCAAAGAAATTGTTCTTCTCCATCATACGGTCATAGTACCAGTTCTTTTCAGAGAAATTATCGAGAGAATACCCATCTACACCCTTTTCTGCTTTCAAGAAAGCGATACGTGTCAATTCCGTCTTACGATGGTCTTCCAGGAACAATTCTCTGGCTCTCTCATCCAAAATATCTTCCAATGTAACCGATGAGAATTCCGGGGCATTCACACGACGACGGATTGTATTCACATCCTCAGTAGCCAGATCATTCTTTCCTAACCACCAGTAAGCCTCAGCTCTGTTCAGATAAGTTTCGGCGAGGCGGAAAATGTACTGATCAGTGAAACCACCTACAGGAACTTTACCTCCGGCATTCGGATCGTCCTTGTCAATCAAAACCTTTACAATCGGGAAAGAGAAGTAACAACGCATGGTATCAGTGCAATAAGCAGGATCAACCGGTTGGCCGAAGTAAGTGGCACTACCGCCTTTTGAAGCCGGCAAGTTGTATGTGATACGCGACTTATCATACCAGTTATTAGAGTTATGACGCATATCGTCACCACAATTGCTCCACAAACCATACTGTGCATAGTTGGTAGGACGTATCTTGGCAAGACCTCTACCCAACTCTTCCAACTGTTCGTATCCATCGTAAATGCCCGAAGCGTCTGTTGTCCCGTTCTTTCCGTCCGGTGTTTTCATCTTGCTTCCGGCATGCCACTGCGGCACGAAGTTACGTTTACGTTTTGAACCACTCGGAGAAGAACATCCGTCCAAACCGTAGATTTCCTGACCGATCATGATACCTTCCTTGTTCTCTACAATACTGATATTTTCTTCCTGGAACAAGTCATTATAGACATCTTTACTCTTATCATCCGAATTGATACCGAAACGTTCGGTCATTAGATGCAATCCATAATCGTTAATACACCGGGTAGTTGCATCTACTGCCTGTTGGAAGTCACCGGTAGCCAGACATATCTTAGCCAATAGATGTTCACCCGCCGCTCTACTCACAGCACCGCGGATCACTTCTTTAGGTAACCATTGTACGGCATATTCCATATCCTTCTTGATATTAGCCAGGATCGTTTTGCGGGAAACGGTATTAAAGTCCAGTTTTGCACCGGTGATTTCTTCTCCGATCCAGGGTACATCTCCAAATTGGTTAGTCAGCAGATAATACCAGTAAGCACGGTGAAAATATCCTTCGGCAAGACAAGCGTTTCTGTCCTCTTCCGAAGCCATACCATCAGCTTCTGGAGCACGGGTAATGACTGTATTGGCATACTTGATACCGTTCCAACCGAAAACCCAGTAACGCAAATGCAGATACATATTGGTAGTAGGAGTCAGCTGAGTCACCATATTATGGATTTCCTTCGTTTCGGGACCACCCATAACAGCCAAGTCAGACCAGGCATATTCATACACAGAATAAGTCTCACAGTTTCCGGAGTTGAAAGCATCTCCGAACCATTCAAAATTCATCTGCTTACGGCAGAGGCGAAGCATGGTTTCCAAACCTGCTCTATCCACAAAAGTGTTTTCCGGCGTCAGGAACGACATTGCCTTCGGTTCAAGATCAACACAAGCAGAAAGACCGGCAGCTATCAGGCAAGTAGCCAGACCTTTTAGTATATATTTCTTTGTTTTCATTTGAATATCTTTATTTAATTATCGTTCTATCAGATTATAAGGTAATGTCTACACCGAATGTCCAGATACGTGGAGTGATAGCCTTAGTCAAAGGATCGGAAGTTCTCCACTTAGAGATAACAAATGCATTATCCACATTGATACTGAATCTCAAGTTATCGATCATAAATTTGTTGATCAGCTTCTTCGGGAATGTATAAGACAATGCCATATTCTGCATTCTTACATAGTTTCTCTTTTCATAAATATTCACGCCCGGGCTGTCAATGTTTGCACCTAAACGGGCATATTTGGCATTCGGGTTCCACGGTGTCCAATATTCGGTCCAAACAGAGTTTGAAGTGTTGTAGTAACGGTTTGTTTCGTTTCTCGGCAGATTATCAATATCCATCCAGCCGAATTCTCCACGCAATACAAAAGAGAAATTGATACATCTGAACAGGTTCAGATCACTGCTCAATGTCATACGATGCTTCGGAGTTTTCGAGCCCAACCAGAGTTTGTCCTCATCATTGATTTTACCGTCGTTATTGACATCCAGCAATCTTGGGTCACCCGGCTGCTTGCCATATTTTGCAGCTTCCAGTTCTTCACCCAGTTGCCATACGCCAATCCATTTATAGTCATAGATTTCATCAATGGCATGTCCGATATACCAACCGTTCTGTACGTCATCATCTTCACGCTGACCAATAACATTACCATCTGCATCTAGCACATCAACCATATCACCATACAAGTGCCTGATTTCGTTCTTATTAGTAGAGTAAGTAAATGTAGTACCCCAACGTACATTAGAAGTATTCACGTTTATACTTGACAAAGTCAACTCAGCACCTTGATTGGCAATCTCTCCCAGGTTAGAAGCAATTTTACCATATCCAGAAATCTCAGGCATGGCACGGTCCATCAACAGGTCATTCGTCTTATTCTTATAAAGTTCCACAGAACCGCTCAATCTGTTATTGAACAATCCAAAGTCAACACCGAAGTTGAAACCGGTAGTAGTTTCCCATTTCAAATCTCTGTTAGCCAAACTTGAAGGATATACGCCCTTATAGTTCACACCATTCTGAATAACATTGGTAATAGTCAATCTTGAGAAAGCGGCATAACGACCAATGTCACGGTTACCGGTCTGTCCCCAAGAAAGACGCAGCTTTAAATTGTCAATCCACTTAACGCTCTTCAGGAAGTTTTCTTCTGATATACGCCATCCGGCAGCAACTGTAGAGAATACACCAAAAGGATTATTCTGTCCGAAAGCGGAAAAGCCATCGCGACGTACAGAACCGGTCAGCAAATAACGGTCCATCAAAGAGTAATTCAAACGCCACAGTAAACCATTACCAGTCTGCATTTCGTCATTTGAACTGACAGTGGGAGTGATACCGGCCTGAATGCCATGATAACTCAACGCACCATTCGGTTGAAAACCTTCATTATTTCCTGTGCTTTGCCAGTTCTGGTATTTTTCAGCAGTATACACGAAAGTGAAGTCAAAGTTATGTATATTGGCAAAAGTACGGTTCCATTTCAACACATTATCAATACTCCACTCGTAGTCGGAGTAGTCCACACGTTTTGCTTTACCGCCGGCTACTACACCCGGTTTGATATCAGAGTCAAAATAATAGTCCTTTCTCCAACCATAACGTACGTTGAAAGTAGTCTGCCAAGTGAATCCGAACGGAAGGGTCAACTTACCATACACGCTTGAATTAAAGGTTTGTGTTCTGTAATATTTATCATCTACCGAACGATTCAGCAACGGGTTGGCAATACGGTTGTCATCCCAAGGTCTAACTTTGATGCTTCCGTCAGCTTCATAAACGTCACCAAAAGGACTGGCTGCCTTAGCCGCACCCGTATCTGCCTTGATATCATCTGAACCTTTATGAACGAATTGCGCATTCAAACCTATGTTCAACCATTTTGTAATCTCAGTATCCAAATTCACACGTGATCTTGAAGCACGGAACTGGTCGCCCACAACAATACCATCATTATTGGTATATCCCAATGATACATAATAATTAGTTCTTGCTGTCTTACCGGAAACGGATGCATTATAGTCCTGTCTCAAACCATTCTGATAAGCCAAATCCATCCAGTCAACGAATTTACCGACTTTATAGTTGTTAACCTCGATAGGATTGAATTCCAAACGTTGCATCCAGGTTTCAATATAATCACCGGAGAAGGAAGGATCATAAGCAGCCCATTGGTCACGGGAAACTCCTTCAGGCAGATTGTCGGGATTATCATAGTAACCTAAACCTTTCTGTTGTTCTCCCGGTTTGAAATAGTCGATTGTCTTATAATAATCGGAGCGTCTTTGCATGTACTGTTCAGCAGTAGGCATTTCAGGCATAAAGGTTGCTTGCGACACACCAATTTTTGTACTTAAATTAATAATAGGCTTCTCAGAAGAACCTCTCTTAGTATTAATAAGAATAACACCTGCCGAACCCTTAGAACCATAAATAGCAGTGGAGCTGGCATCCTTCAGGATATCCATACTTTCGATGTCATTCGGGTTAATATCTCCGACGTTACCATAAAATACGACACCATCCAAAACAATCAAAGGAGAAGTACTGGCTTTCAACGATTGTTTTCCACGAATCAAAAGTCCGGAAGCACCGCCACCTGCTTCAGTAGAAGGTGTAATATGCACGCCGGGAACTGTACCTACCAGGAAGTCCAAAGCATTTGTTGCAGCTCTGTTTTTAGTTACTTCGTCACCAATGTGTGCCACAGCACCCGTTACGTCTTTCCTCTTCATCGTACCGTAACCAACTACAACAACCTCATCCAGTAACTTAGAATCTTCGACCAACGTCACATTCAAAGTTCTGGTGTTAGCGTCAATCGTTTTTTCTATTGTTTGGTAGCCAATGAATGAAAACACTAAAGTAGATTTTTGTGTGGGAACGTTCAATGAATACTTACCGTCCAAATCGGTAATAGTACCCAAAGCAGCATTACCTTTTACAGTCACGTTTACTCCAATAACTGTTTCGCCCGTGGCATCTTTAACGACACCCGTAACGATTCTGCCCGATTGAGCTTGAACATAAACCGTAGAGATCAGGAATAGTAGTAACATCCTAATCCTTGCATCAGAAAAGAATTTTGAAATCTTCTGCTTCATAATATTAAATTTTAAAAAAATAGTAAAGACTTTTTTGGCTTTAAAGCAAGACAAAAGTAGATATTCAATTAAATAATTGATAATACAGTTATCTCTAAAAAAAGAAAAAATGTCCCAAATTACACGTGAGAAGGGTTTAAAACGGTCATAGACACAATAGTCTCAATTATGGGACGCATCTGTCATTTTATTCATATATTGTGAGTTGCAATATCGTCCGGTTAAGAAAGTTTTAGAGAAGAAAAAGGCATAACCTCAACAGATCATGCCTTTATTCTACAAAACGAATATGAAAGAAAATATATATCTATCAGCAGAAGCTTTAATCAAAGGCCTGAACGACAAGTTCTCCTGCTTTATTGGTTGCAGGCAAAGTGATCTCCAACATTCCCGCATGGACAGACTTAAACCTTACAGGTTTATCGTTAAAACGAACCTCATATTTACGCCCTGCTACATCCATACAGACAATCATGCAACGTTCATGTGGTTTCGTCGAATCATCAAAAGAGATTTCAGCTTTGTACCCAGCATAATTATCAGTGAATTCGCTTTTCGTAATCCAGACTTCAAATCCCGTAGAAACCTTACCCGGTCTATAATAAGCCGCAAACCAATTCAAAATAGGAGACGAAAGTCCCGAAAACTGATGCCACCCCGCTCCTCTTCCCGAGGAAATAATGAAGTGCTCAAACGTAAAATAACTCTCTTCGCACTCCTTCTCCCAATTATTCAATGCTGTATGTGCCACACGGTAAGCCTCTTCCCCTTTACCCAGGTCTAAAAGAGCTTTCCACATCATCCATTGATGAGGAAACCAGACAGCCCCGTTCCAATACCCGTCTTCCAGATAATAGGGAGCAGACTGATCGACCGTTGAAATACCCACATTAGTCCACAGCTCATCAGGAGAAAACAGGTGCCCCATCAGTTTGCCCACCTGATCAGAAGAACAAATGCCGGCAACCAAAGGAGTTACGCCATCCAGTCCCTTATTAAAATTCGACTGATCCTTATAGCGAAAAATCTCTTTCGCATTACCCAAAGAATCATGAACCACATATCCGTAATATCCGCTTTCTTCGTCCCAGGCATAAGTCTGCAGTGCGTATGACAGTCGTCCGATTACCTGCTCATACTCCTTCACGTCTCTCTTCAATCCCAACTCCTTGGCTGCCAGACGCAGAATCTTCGCAGCACGGAGATAATAGGCAGAAGTCACCACAGGAGTTACAGACTGGTATTGCGATTTGCTGCCACGCAACGCATGTTGGGGCGGATAATCGTCCCATCCACCGGAATTATAGAAATAATCCCAAGTACGGAGCAAACCGGAACCTTGCATCCGGGTAGTGGAATAAGGATCGTTTCCGACCATGAAATCAAAATATTGTTTCAGGCGGGGATACAAGAATGCCAATGATTCGCGTGACAGACTGTTATTCCATAAATCAAAGCAAGCATACATCTGTATGGGCAACGGGGTGCCATGATGGATGAAAGCCGATTCATTTCCTACTGGAGTGGTATAAGCTTTGATACATTCAAAAGCTTTGGCAGGATCTACATCGACCAGCCCCAATGCTATGAAACCGGAGTCCCAGGTATAGAGGCTATTCCAGTTTTTTCCCGGTGTGAAGTGCCGGATATACTCTTTTTGAGTATAAACCGGATATACGATATTCGACAAAAGTGAGGCTTGCAACAGACGGGTTCCCAAAAGATATTTCTCTCCGGCGGGCAATATCCTGTCTTTGGAATGCATGCCTTTCGCAGGTTGTACCTGTGTAATAAACTTGTCCGGCGCCAAATGGAAACCGGACAATTCACGCTTCACCAGTTCTTTATCTCCGCTGCACACCAGCATGTAAATGGTTTGTTCGGAATTCGGTTCCAGCACGACGGGACGCAAAAAGGCATTTGCATAATGCCACTTCCTGTCGCCAACCAGTCTCGAAGATACATGATCGTGCACCCGCCTACGGAAAAAAGACTCCAATTCACCATTCAAAATCTCGCGCACCTCCGAATGCTGATAGTTCCAGGCTACACCATAGAAGTTCTCACAATCCTTGTATTTCAAGATGAAGTCCTTCCTGCCCTCTCCCACTTCCATCACGGGAGTGAAAGGAATGGGGGTAGGAGTTATATTCACATGACTTATCTCATCACTGTCTCCCACAAAGAAACCATCCAGACTGATGCCGACGGTGGAAGCGGAAATAAATTCCAGTTTATACTCCCCTGCCTTTTCGCAACGGTAAGGAATGGACAGGAAAGAGAACTCTCCCGTACCCCTCAATTCCACAGACCGTTCTGTCAGTCCTTTCAGATGCAGCACGGCGGTTTCCCCTTCTTTTACCTTAAATCGGAGTCCTATGGCACCGTTCTCGTACCCCGGAAGGATATTTACCCGATAAACCAGCCGGTCACCCTCGTTTCTGCCGAAGCCCCTTCCCAGAATGGAGCCATCGAGTGACGAGGCACTCCGCTCTTCATTCCGTTGCCAACCGTCATATACCAAACAGTATTGAGGAGATTTACAGACAGGAACATTCTCCACATAATCGATGGCATTGTACCATTGCAGACGGGATGTGCCCGTAGCCACCACTTGCGGTTGCGTTTCAGGATAATCAATATAGGCCATCTGATTCAAGACCAGATTTTGTGGCGTCCCTGTACGGTTGACACAACGTATTCCGACCAGCGTACGGTTATCATCCAGAATATGATAGGTGACATCCGTATAAACCCGGTCTTTCCATTCCTGTTCGTAACGGTAGGTGATACGGGTCATCTCCGGGTTTATCTCCCACGGATAGTAGGATGACTCGAACAGGACGTGTGGCACCAACTGGCGATTCCGATAGTATCCGGGCATCACCGAGAAGTCAAAACGTATCCCTTTGCGCATATCGGGTATGTGCGAGATACCCGCATAACGTTTTGAGTAAGGGCCCCATGCATGCAAAGAAGCTATATCATGGCCATTGCCCGAAGAAGATGAAGGAAAAACAGCTCCTGCACAATAGAGAGCCAGAATTACGACCAAGAATGTCATCAGGTATCGTTTCATCTATTACTATAATTTTAAGATTCGCGCGACACGCACTTTTACAATTAGTTTACAAAATTATTTATAGCAATGATACTTCGTGAAACGGTCGGCATTTCATATCTATTCAGTCGTTACTTCATTGCCATTCACTCGTTACTTCATCCCTATTCAGTCGGTACCTCATTATGACTTTTTTTTGTCGCGCTGATAATCAAGCTGTTACAAAAGCCATAAAAAGCCGCCATCTAATTCAACAAATCACAACAAGCAGATTTTAAAAATTCCATTCCACAACTTCCGTACGAAAACATCCGGAATCACTTTTCGCCCCAGCAGACTGATTGCAAAAACCACGTTATCTGTTCGTTCTTCAACCCCTGACGTTCCAATACCGAAGGCAATTCATGATAACTCTTCCAAAAACCGTCGATCAAAGCGGGCATTTCTGACGGTTCATACATCACAGCTTCATTCAGACTTCCCATCTTGCCCAACTCTTCTTTGAAGACAATGTATGAATTACGGTACTTCAACTGTTCCATAGATTTGGCAATTCTTCGGGATGCCCCCGAAAGTCCGTTCATATCCACCTTTTCGGTGGGATATACTATCTTAACCACTTTTTCCTGATTGCAAGGCAATTCCGGCAAATCTATCAGCAAAGCAAAGTCTTCAGCCGAATATGTGTATTCTGCCGGACCTCCATTCATCGTTACGGACAAGGGAATGAGTGACGAAAGCACTTTCACTTTGAATGCACGGTCAAGAGGCATCTCTTTATAACTACCTTCGCGCTTGCCTATGACAACGGTTTGCTCATTGCCACTACGGGCAGTTGTCAGCTTGGTCACCGCATACTCGGATACATAGTTTTTATCATTTCCATTATCTTCGTACAAAGTGAATACCGATGCATCGCTTCCACCGGGAAATACCGTCACCGCTATCTCTTCGTCGTTGCCGTTGAGGTTCATCACGTTCTCCAGATACAGAGGAAGTATTGCACCCGCCTTTACATAAATGGGATATTCGTCGATGGCAAAAGAACGTTCCACAACACGGTTTCCTTGTAATAAGGCACCCGTGTGCCACTCGTACCATTCCCCCTCCGGCAGCCATACGCGTACTTGCGCATAACCATCCTTTGCCGGAGCCGTGACAGGCGCCACCATCATATCCTCTCCAAACATATACTCATTGGCGAAATCATAGGCTTCCTTATCCTCTGGATAATCATAATACATGGGGCGACAGAGTGAAATTCCGTCATCATATCCCTTACGGGCCATAGTATAGATATAAGGAGCCATTACATAACGTTGACGAATTGTCTCACGGATGATGTCGCAATATTCCTTGTTGAACACCCAGGGTTCCTTATTCAGTTTGGCTCCTTTTTGGGAGTGGGTACGCATTATTGGACTCAGTGCTCCGAACTGTAACCAACGGGTATACATTTCGGGATCTATCTGGCTGCCGATATGTCCACCCAAATCATGACTCCAATAGCCGTATAGCACATTAGAGGCAGTAGAGTTGAAATAGGGCTGAAAGTCCAGCGACTTCCATGAAATCACTGCATCACCCGAGAATCCCACTTGATAACGATGGTTTCCCAGTCCTCCCCAACGGTGATAGAGCATCGGGCGTGTCTTCCGGCGTTGTTCCATATCACTGAAGAATGCGTAATTAATCCACCAGGTATTGCTCAAGTTCTTCATCTTCGAGTCGAACATTCCTTGCTGCCAGTCCAGCCACCAGAAGTCTACTCCGTCTTTCTCCATCGGAGACAGAATATTCTTGAACATATTCTTCATGAATTTCTTATCTGAATTTACCCAGGGAATTGTCTGCTTTGTTGCAGGATCCACACCCATGTCTTTGGCCACCTCCGAATACTTCTCTTCATAAGCAGCCACCCCGTCTGCCGGATGCAAGTTGAGTGTCACCTTTACGTTGTTTTGCTTCAGATATTTCAGAAAGCCTTGAGGATTGGGGAATAAGTCTCTGTTCCAAGTCCAGCCGGTCCAGCCTCCCTTGCCTTTCTCGGTATAATGCCAGTCCATATCCACCACCAGAACGTCCAAAGGTATCTGATAGGTATGAAAATTATCAATCAGATTACGAAACTCTTTATCGGAGTACAGCCAATAGCGCGACCACCAATAACCGAAAGCATAGCGGGGAGGCAACGGCATCTTACCGGCAAAAAGAGTATAATCTTTCAAGGCTTGCTTATAGTCATGTCCATAAGCCATGAAGTACCAATCCTGTCCATCATTGGCAGGACGCTCCTTAGCCCAATCCCAGTCCGGATCATTGTCAAAAAGAAGATTTTGCGAATCGTCAATAAGCGTCCAGCCATCGGTTGCCAGCAGACCGTCTTCCAATTTCAGTTTATCCCCTTTCTTGGTGTCAGACACCCAGGTTTGGGTCTGTGTGTCGCCATCCATCCCGTCGAGGGTACGGTAGGTGCCTTTCAGATTCCCTTTCTGCTGCATCCCAGGCTTCCAAGTGAACGGGAAAGCTCCCTTCACAGCCTGGATTACCAAGTTATTGTCTGTAAACCGGCCACTGTCTTTTTTATAGCGCATCTTCATTTTGGAAGTTATTATTTCAATCCACGCGCCTTTTGCCTTCACCTTGTAATTGACATGAGGATACAAGCGATCCACTGCAGTAAAAGACTTATCGTCCACAAACTTCCCATCCGGCGCGTATTCCAAACGGAGCGTTCCATCTGATATAACCGTAAATCGTACGTTGTTGTCAGCATAAGCAATATTCTGCTCTTCACCCTGCGCTCGTAGTGACAACAGGACACCTTGCAAAATACAAAGAATAAGCGTTAACTTCTTCATCATGGTAATCTTCATTTATTTCTGGTAGGCTGAGGTCCCATATACGAACGCTTCATGCCTCCGAAGTCCAACACCACTTTCTGCACTACAGTTCCGGCATCACCGCAGATGATTTTCACCGTATGTTTACCCGGTTTGTCTATGTGAAGAGTAGTCTTATTGATTCGGCAGTTCTTCAATACGCTTTCATACCATATTTGGGCATATTCGAAAGAAGAAGTGGACGGAGTCATCACAGGACCTTCATCGATGCATACGCCATATTTGGTTTCTACGTTCGTTGCTTCGTGTCCGGCATATCCCCTATCCTTACTTATTGTAAAGGTAGGCAACACATAAGTATATACATCTACCGATCCCTGCTCAAAAGTATAAAAGTCATATTCCAAGCGTGGCGTACTACGTCCTGCAGTACGTTGTGCCGGTGCCAGGGGATCGCCTAACTGAACAGCCGTATTTTCACATCCCAGATTAGGAACCACTCTCATCTTGATAGCATCATTCTCTACCTTACGGTGAAAACCTGCGGCATCAATTGAAACATAGCCGTTGTTTTCAATATACAAAGTATCCATTTCGGCCAATGAAGGAGAAGTAGGATTGAAGACAGAGATATAAACACTCTCTTTCTCACCACTGTCAGACATGATGTCCAGAGTTCCCAAAACTCTTTCACCGGCAGGAACTTTCGCCCAGTCGATAGATACTTCTATACGGTCTTCGGTAGGAGTCTCGCCGGACTTCTTGCTCACTAATATCCAGTCATTCGTAACAGCCGTTTTCCATTTTAGCGGAGCGGCACCTTTATTGAATACGTCTACATAATATGACTGGCGCAGATAAGTATTGAAACAGGGCAATGAATGGAAACTCTTCAGACCTTTCAGTACATCCTCACCTTCTGCCATCACACCCAAAGAAGCCACAGGAGCCAGTTCAACGTCTCTTAACTTCGGAAGTTCAAAGTAAGCGGCCGCAAATCCCTGCTTCATGGTCATCACATGGTCCCACTTACCATCGAGCAATGAGTTATAGCCTTTGGTGATAACTTCAAGGCTGTCATAACAAGCTTTCGCCGATTTTTCCAGCTCTTTGGTACTGGCTCTTTGCTGAATAGAATACCAACGGTTTCTCTGTCCGTCCAGTATCATTCTGTTCAGCAATTCGCATCCCTTCACCGGATAGTACAATGACTGATAGAAACAGGCTCTCTGCTTTTCGTCGGACATACTGTTCAGAATCTTCTCTACGATAATTCCAATCCTGCGATATTCGCTCAGACGGCTGTCCACCTCACGATAGTTGGTAAGTGAAAAGTCAGTGTCTGTATTCCGTTCTCTTCCATGCTTATCGGTAGTCCATTGATAACCCCATCCCATAAATTCAGGTTTGCGGGCAAAAGCCAGCTTATAAAAAGAATTAACCACATCCTGATATTCATTATGGTATTGGTCACCCAACATACCACACAGCCATTCCGTACGATAGTTGGCGGCTCTCTCAAAGTTGAAAGAATCAATATCAAAAGCCATTGTCAGGAAGTAATCGACAGCAAATTCACATGACTTGATGTCACCGGCATTAAGCAACCAGATACGGTCGGCCGTTGCATCATACGCTTTACGCAGTTCTTCGTACATTAATGTCGGAGAAACCGTATTCATCCAAAGATGGTCATGGGGCTTTCCAAGATAAGAAGAGTGATAATACACCCCGGAACGTCCCGAACGTTTCTGTTCTTTCGGAGTGCTCAGACGTTTCATATACCCATAGTTATCATCCGGCCAAATGATAGTTACATCATCCGGAAGTTCCAAACCTTCATCGTATACATCCAATACTTCCTTGTAAGGAGTAAATGCTTGGGGAATCTCTTCACCCGGTTTACCGATTGCGTCCACCAGCATTTGTCTTTGCGCCATTAACGCTTCCTGAAGCATATCTTTCCGGTCGCCCATATCATTGCTTGCATTCATGGCGCGGTCATGCAACCCACGCAGTGCCAGAGTATACACATTTTCAAAAGGTGCACATTCCTTCACACGTGCATTCAATACACTATCTACCCCTTTTTTATTGTTGATGTAATCCCACTCACCCATTTTATCGCGCTTCCATTCACTTGCCGTATTAAACAACAACGGTTCGCAGTGAGACGACCCCATGATGATAGCAAAACGGTCTGCAACCAGCCTGTTCTCGGGAATGCGGTGAAATGCCATAGATGCATCATGCATGGCCGGACACAAATAGTTGGCTTGGAGACGAAGCAAAAGTTCACAAACTTTAGCGTAGGTACGGGGACCGAAATTGCCCACTTCTTTCTCGAAGTTTCTCTTCGACCAACGGTAAAGCCCCCAGTCTTCATCATTAATGAAAATGCCCCTATACTTCACGGTAGGCTCCTTAGAGATATACTTGTCTACCTTCAGGTTCAATTGGTCTTTCTTCACAACAGGAGCATCTGCCCACCAGTACCACGGAGACACACCGATGGTTCTTGACACTGATAATAATCCGTAAGCAGCACCTCTGCGGTCACTGCCTACTATAACCAACGCTTTGTCTACTCCGGGGAAAGGATTACGGACGAGTTGCACCAAATAGCTTTCCCAACGGTTCTTCAATGACTCCACATCCAGTTTCTTCTTCGCAATCATCTGGTCGATCCACTCATTGTGGCCCAGAGTTCCGACAATGATACAGTTCTTCTGAGGAGCTTCTTTGGTAGTGGCGACACCCAGGATTTGTCCGCTCACCTCTTTCACGTCATTCGCAAATAGTCCCGCCGTCGTCTTTACAACTTCAAAATCTTGCGTATCATAGTACACACAGGCTTTATCCTTCTTGCCTACGAGACTGAATACATTGGAACCACTACTACTCTGTGATAGCGAAACCTGAGCCAGTGCTGCTGAAGAAGCCAGCAACAACATACCTCCTAATAAAATAGATTTAAAAATATTCATGTGGTTTATTTATTGTAATTTATAAGTTACTTTTCCATCAGCGCAGCCACACACCAAAGGTAAGGTCCTTGTGCATGAAAATCACCGGTACGACGCGGACGGTCGTAGTAATATTGTTTGTCGTTCTTCTTGTTGGTACCTACACAAATCTCTCTCACCTGATTCTTTTCGGTAAGGTAAGTCACCAAAGCCATCCACGCCTTACGAGCTGCCGGAGCATACTCTTTAGCATTCAGCCATCCGTTTTTTACACCCATAATGAAAGCGAAAGTAAACATGGCGGAACCTGACGTTTCAGTCCAGCAATCGGGATCATCGAGCAACTGATTCCACAGACCTTCCGGGTTCTGATATTCCTTCAGACTCTTCATCATGGTCAGATAACCTTCCATGATGCGAGGACGGTCTTTGTGGTTCTTGGGCAAATAGCGAAGTAACTCCGCCATACCTGCTGCCATCCATCCGTTTCCGCGTCCCCAGTAGAAAGGCACGTCCGGTGCATGATAGAACAGACCGTTGGGGCGTTGCAATTCATCTAAATACATTACCATCTCTTTGGCTGCACGGTCTATATATTTGCTGTCATTGGTCACTTTGTAAGCATGCGTCTGTACAATGGTGATCATATACATATCATCAATCCAAAGGCGCGTTTGCCATGAATAGCCTTTTTCCGCCCATTCCTTCTCAGCTGGTTTTGCATCTGCAGGAACTTCCCATTGAGTATCGGCATAAGGCAATCCCAATTCTTTATATCGTTCATCCTTTGTCACCCAATAAAGTTCCAAAGGTAGACTTCCGAACATATTCAGATCGACATGATTCTTGATAGGCAATAATGCCTTTTCAGTAGTAAACAAGTGCTCAAATCTAGCTTGCAGAAGTTTGATAAGCGCTTTATCTTTAGCTGCCGCCGCATATTTAAGAGAGCCATTCCAATAGAAAGTTTCGGGATAGCCAATCCATTTTCCGGCATGCAATGCATGTTTCTCAGTTACAAAACGGTAGGCAATACGTCTACCGATTTCATCGGGAGTATACCCTTCCGGGAAATTCTTCAGAAGACTGGTCTGAGCAATTAAGAACTGAAAGGACGATAATAAAAATAATAATGTGAATACTTTCTTGTACATAACAAATTAGATTCTATTTATTAAACATTTTGATAAATTACAGTTTATAGTATATCCGGTGATACTACTCCACCTTCAGCAGTTTCTTGATATCATCACACACGGCTACCGCCACTTTGGAGTCTGCACAACCATAATAAAGATATAGTTTCTTTTTGTAATAGGCCAGCCCTTCGATAAACACGGTTCCGTCTTTATACTGTCCACTTTTCTCGAAAGGGGCTTCAGGCATGAAAAAAGGTTTGTCCAAACGGTTCAGCACCTTGTAAGGGTCTTTAGAATCAAGTAGAAGCTGTCCTGCACAGTAAGCACCTGCCGGATAGTTTGCATCACCTCTCTTTTTATCGTTCTTACCATTATACATCAGTACGATGCCTTGCTTGGTACGAATGGCAGGAGGACCGCATTCAGTCATCTGACTGTCGAAATACCCGTTACGTGGCTTGGCTATCTTCAATAATTCATTGTTTCCATCCAGCACTGGATACCAATCTGTCAGGTTGTCAGAAGTAGCCGCATGTACGGCATATTCCCCCCAATACATGAAGTATTTGCCATCTACCTTATCAATAACCAGCTTGCCGCCTTTCACCTTAGTGAGGATGGAAGCTGATTTTGTGGCTATTTTGGCAAAACGTCCGTCATACGCTTTTTCAAAAGCAAGGCCATGCTTGGTCCAGTTCTTCAAGTCTTTGGAGGTAGCCACCGCAAGGCGGGGGGTCTTCCGGTTCCATGCAGTATAAAGCATTACGTATAATCCGTCTTCCGTCATAGCCACCCGTGGATCTTCACAACCACCCGGGCACTCTATGTTTTCAAAACCATCTCCACCTGGGAAAAGTACCGGACTATCCAGTCTTTTCATGCTCATTCCATCCGTACTTTCAGCATAACCAATACGTGAAGTTCTTTTTCCTATGCCTTGTGCCGAATTATCCTCGGCACGGTAAAGTACGACAACCTTCCCATCTTTCACGGTAGCGGCAGGATTGAAAGTATCGCTTTCTTCCCACTTCACTTGTTCCTTTCGCATCGGACAATAGAATGAGGTGGGTTGCGGCACAATCACGGGATTGTTCTCCTTCGGACGAAGGAACGGACCAACCACCCAGTTCTCCTGTTGTTTTTTATCTGTATCATCTGAAGAAGGCATAGTAGAAAAACTACTCAATGACAACACTCCTATCAGACCAACTATGAATTTTAATTTCATCTTAATTTCTATGTTTTTACATGGTTAAAGTTATTGTTTTACTGGCGAAGACGTTTATAGATACTGGTCAGCACCTTCAATCTGGAGGTTTTTCCGGGAATAGCCCGTAGCTTAAACCCACATAATGCACTCCATTCCCGCAACGTTTCTTCATCAACCGCACCTTGCAGATTGGCATCCCATCCGGGTAAATATCCCTGCAATCCCATATATTGCGCCAAACGGAAGTCAGAGTCTTCCGGACGCAAGTCACGGAAGTATATCAGCGTCGCTTTCTGGTCAATCAGCAGTTCCTGCAACTTAAGTACATTCACATCCTGCACGGCCGTTTTGCCATCAATCGCCAGCGAAGCGGCAATGCCCGCCGCCTGCCCCAATGCCATCCAGCATGGTTCCATACGCAAAGTGGAGAATCCGATATGCGAACCGGATATAGGGACAGGCAACAACAGGTTCTCTACATTACGAGGGAGAATCACGCCCAAAGGCACAGTATAGACAGCCGTAGGATAACTGATAAATCCATCCAGATGTGCCCTGCCGGTCTCTCTCTTTCGGGCAGCATGCGAATCGAGCGCATAATGACTGGCTGTCACGCTGTTGGCATGCAACGGCGGACGCTTTTCCGGTGCGACTGGCAGAGCATCCTTGGCAGTAAAAAAGTAGACTCCTTCAAACCGTCGTCCTTCGCGTACATATACCTGACGGGGAAAGTACTCATTATCCTCATACTCGTCTTTTGCTAATCCCCATTCCAACATTGCTTTACGAAAATGCTCCGGCAGTTCAGCATCATTCTGAGCAAACCAAAACAAGCCCAACGTATAATCTTTCAGGCGTTTGGCAAACTTATCTCTCCACTCCCACGACGAAGTAGGCCAAGGCCAGTTCTCTTCGGGCAAATCGGTAGAAATAAATGCTGCATGCTGATTATTGCCATCCGTTTTCTGATTAGGCAGTTTCACAATGCTACTCAGCTTTCTGATTCCCCAACTGTCTCCGGGCAGTTTTGTCTGATTACCGGCAGCGATATGACAGCGGTTTTCTTCCATCATTTCATCCGTCACTTTCATCATAACTCGCTGGGTATTCTTTCCGGTCCATACATCTTCAATCAGTGAAACATATTCGTCTCTGTTATAAGATACCGGTTTTGGAAAAAGTATCCGGTTGTCAGGGTCATTAGTCAGGCAAAGACGATAGTTGTAGGCTTGAACTGCATTATCAGCCTCTCCTGTACTACCACTGGCAGGTAGGCTTTTCCAATATTCATAGGTTCTTCCCGCTCCTGGTTCTCCGAATTCAGCTTTGCTTTCTCTACCTATGCGGAAGGGAACACCTGCCGCAGCCCCTAAATCTCCTTCATAAGTGGCATCTATAAAAATATCGCCTTGATAAGTTTCTTTTTCTCCATTCTCACGATTCAGAATGCAAATGCTTTCGATACATCCGTTCCTAAGAGATATGTTCTGGCCTTCAGCATCGAATTGCCGCATAAGAAGTATAGTAATCTTATCCTTATGTTCGTTTAGCATATCCCGATATACGAATGCCGCAACAGACGGTTCGAAATGAAAACCGTCGCTGCAATCCTTCAACTGCTGAGAATCCTTTCCATAACGGTCCGCATAGTATTGTTTGATTCTCGTAGTAAACTCCAGGAACAGGCCGGTAGTTGCTTCCCGGGTAGCGATATCCGTTGCCCCCAGCCCGTTGACCGGAAGCCCTCCAATATGCCGGGTACGTTCCAGTATAACCGAGGTCTTGCCTTGCCGGGCTGCCGCAATAGCCGCCATTATGCCACCGGGATTACCGCCTACCACCACTACATCAAAATGGCTTTGGGCAGACAGCCCCCAACTGAGCATCAATAGAATCGTAAGAATATGGAATTTCTTCACGCTATCTTAATTTATTTAAGTTTATACTTCTGAATAGTTACATTCCATCCTTTCAATGCCAGGATAGCCCCCTCGGCTAACTTCTCTTCTGCCGTTTCTATGGTGACCGTTTTCTTTTCACCCGGAACCAAGGAAAAGAAGTTATCCGAATAGAATGACGGACGTATCGGACTCATCTTTGCATTCAGAAACTGCAACTGATTAAAGAAAGCAATGCCATTGGAAGTATTCTTCAGTGTGATATCTACGAAATAACGGCCGTCTACCTGACGTGTCTTATAGGAAAGTTTCACGTTAGCTGCTTTCAACTTGCTCAAGTCCTCGAAACCCGAGGATGCAGGTCCGGTCAGAGTTTTGCTGCCTTCATACTTATCATTGGACCTCCAATAGAAATTGGAAGAAACATCCTTACCCTTCTCATCTTTCAGTAACAGTCTGACAAAATGAACCTGAGAGATATTTTCGGGGAAATAGATAGTCAGAACATCATTGGCTACCCCATCTTCAGGAAGATTGACAGAGGCAGATTCTTCAAACACCTTCCGGCTGTTAATGTCATATACTTGTGCTATCACCTTGTAATTATTGAAGGAGCGATAATAATCATTCACCACAGATACAGTATTCTTCAGATAATCGAACTGAGCATGCAGCGGCTCCAATGAATTAGCAGTATGATAGAGTGAAGCAGTAGGTTCCAAAGACCAATCCCACATACGGGAAGACACTTGACGCATGGAACAGTTATGATACCAGAACAGGAGGCCGGAACAGAAGCGATCACCGTAATCCAATTTATTGTAGTTCCATACTTCCCAAATACTCTTGGAGTTTATGGCACCTAACAATTGTCCTTTTTGTGCGAATTCATCGATAGAAGATGATTTACCATAGTGATTTACCAGGTCGGTATACATAGTAGTCATCAAGTGGAAACCATTCCCGTCCAGATAATCCCATACTTCCTTATTGATAGGCCAAAGGTCTTTCTCATCCATCATCTCGCGAAGGATTTCCACTGTAGGCAGCGTAGGCGCACCATACTCAGGATTGAAACCATCGACACGGCTTCCACGCGGAGATGCCGTATTCTCATAATGTTGCATCGGGTTCACTTGCTTATAAGGACTTCCATCATGTACTCCGGCACATTCCGACTGCATCTGATATCCCCGTGTACCATCCAGTTTATTGAGCAGCTCGGGCGTACCGGTAACCTCCGTACTTTCATTGGAAGCCACATAATAAGCCAAAGAAGGGTGATTACGGATACGTTTTATGGTAGACGCTACATTATCCATATAATTACCTTTATCATGCGGATGGCGTGTATCGCCTGTCATCCAGAACTCCTGCCATACCAATAGCCCCATTTCATCGCACAATTGAAAGAAATAGTCGGATTCGGCAATGCCACCTCCCCACATACGCAAAAGGTTGACACCTGACTGACGACTATACCGTAATTCGGCATACGTACGTTCATCAGAAGTTCTCAGCATAGCTTCCGGTATCCAGTTCGTTCCCCGGATAAAGAGGCGCTTACCATTGACATAGAAGACACGCGACTTATCAGGCGTATTCGTATCGGAAGTAATTTCCCGGATACCGAACTTCGTTTTTACCGAATCACAAACAACTCCATCGATGGATACAGTCATTTTCAGTTCATACAGATTCTGAGGACCTTTGTTTACAGGCCACCACAAACGGGGAGAGTCAATCATCAACTGCGGAAATTCATCCGGAGAGAAGGACAACAGTTTTTCTTCTCCACGCATCACTTTCAGTTTCTTCTCGAAAGTTATATTCTCACCTACAATCTCACCTTTCACCGTACAATTGATTGGGTTAAAACCTGTCGTAGGATTCACCACCTCCACCGAAACAGATTCACGTGCCTGGTCATAGCCGGGCTTGCGCAACTCCGACTTTACAAAAGGATGGCGCAACGCCACTTTGCCCGTAGCATAAAGAGAGATGTTCTTCCAGATACCCGTATTACGGTCGCGGATACCGTCCATGAAGGTGAAGTCCCAACCCACGGTCATCAGCATGGTAGTGTTCAAACCAATGTTTCCATTCCCTCCATTATGAAACTCTCCAACTGCTCCCCAGGATTTCGGTTTGGCACTGCCGGGAACATCCACCGGATATACTTTTATCGCTAAAGCATTATCCTTACCTATTTCCACAAAACTGGTCACGTCGATGTAATCCTGTAAGAACATACCTTTAATGGTACTGAGCAGATTTCCATTCACCCATACCTCGGCACGATAGTTAATACCGTCCAGTTGCAACCATACATGTTTTCCCTTAAATGACTCGGGAACAGTAAACTCAGTACGAAACCAGTAGGTATAGAAGTCACGTCCGGTTTCGGATATGTCCGGTATCAGCTTCGATTCTATCTTATTGTTGATTCCATAATAAGGTTCTGGATATTTCCGGTTGTACACCAGTGAGTTCAGAACCGTACCAGGCACAATAGCAGGTATCCAATTCCCTGTAGGATAGTTTGATAAAGACACTTTCTCACCAGGATCCGTCACATCTCCCGCCTTTATCATTTTCCACTGATAATCTCCATTATGAGCGATTTCTGAGTCAAGCCAGATACGCCCGAAGCTTCTGGCGTCATTTACTTGGCTTTGCCCGATTACTGCCGTCGAATAGGAAAATAACAATACAATTAATGTAAAAGCTTTAGTCCAACTGCTTATATTCATCTTATAAGTATAAATAGAGTTTCGATATTAGATTATTAAAGTGAGGCTATACTTATTCTTCCAAAAGCGCCACTGCACACCAAAGGTAAGGAGCTTGTCCGTGATAATCTCCTACATTTTGCTTCCGGTCATAATAATACTGTTTGTCATTCTTCTTGTTGGTGCCTTCACAAACGGATTTCACATTGTCGTTCTCATCTATGTATTTCACCATAGCCATCCATGCTTTGCGGGCAGCGGGTGCATATTCCTTGGCATCCAACCAGCCGTTCTTCACTCCCTTAATGAAAGCAAAAGTAAACATAGCAGAGCCGGAAGTTTCGAGCCAGCAGTCGGGATGATCCAGCAACTGATGCCACAGGCCGTTTGAAGACTGATATTTCTTCAGGCTTTTCATCATAGTAAGGTAACCGTGCATGATTCGCGGGCGGTATTCACTGTCTTCGGGCAAGCTGCTCAACAACTCGGCCATACCGGCAGCCATCCAGCCATTACCTCTGCCCCAATAGAAAGGAACATCCGGAGCGTGATAGAATAGGCCGTTCGGACATTGCAGTTCATCCAGGTACATCACCATCTCTCTTGCAGCCCGGTCTATGTATTTACGGTCACCGGTAATTCTATAAGCTTGGGTTTGAACAATCGTAATCATGTACATATCGTCAATCCACAAACGGGTCTGCCAGGAATAACCTTTCTGGTCCCATTCTTTTTCTTTCGGTTTCGCATTTGCAGGGAGTTGCCACTGGGTGTCGGCATAAGGAAGGCCCAAATCCAAATAGCGTTGGTCTTTAGTTATCTTATATAATTCCAAAGGCAAGCTGCCAAACATATTTACATCCACATGATTCATAATAGGTAACAGAGCCTTTTCCGTAGTGAAGAGAAGTTCAAATCTGTTCTGTAACAGTTTCACGAGTTCCTGATCATTGGTAAGCGCTGCAAACTTCAGTCCTCCATTCCAGGTAAAGGTTTCGGGATAGCTGATCCACTTTCCGATGTGCAGCATATGTTTTCCATCTACAAAATGATAGGCCAAACGTTTACCTACCTCTTCCGGAGTATATCCTTTCGGAAAATCCGTCAGCAGGTTAGTCTGACCAAACAATAATTGAATTGGAAGCAGAAACAGCAATAATAATGTTTTTTTGCGCATAAGGTTAATTCTTTATTTATTAGACATTAAGATACTTATAATTATCATGGTATAATCTCTCGTGAGTGGTTACAAAGATAGCGCACTATATCTTTTTAAAACAATATAAGCATTCCAATAAATAAAAGAAACATCTCAAAATGGCAATAAGAAGCCACTATTTCATTTTAAATAACGCTGATGGCGGGAGTTTATTCTTTCTTAAGTGGTAATGAATGAAATGATGAACAATACTATCTATCATTCTGAGCATCGAAAGGTCTTATCCCACAAAATCCTTCGGAAGTACCCCAAATTGCTTCTGGAAACATTTTGAGAAATAAGAAGAAGAATTGAATCCTACCATATAGCAGATCTCATTGATACGACTCTCGCCCTCTTTCAACAATTGTGCGGCACGCTTCAGACGTTCTAGACGCAAATACTCATTCGGAGTGAGATCCAGCACTCCTTTCATCTTGCGGTAGAAACTGGAACGGCTCATATTCAGGCTATCCGCTATATCATCCATGCTGAACTCCTGATTGGAAAGATTGGAGAGAATAATCTCATTCAACTTTTTAATAAATTCCTCATCGGCCTTGGTCAGAGCCATTGTATTAACCGCTACAAAAGGAGACTTGGCAAAGTTCTGACGGAGCTTTTCCCTGTTATTTATCAGATTGGAAACCACAGCCAGAAGATATTCCGGTGAGAAAGGTTTCTCAATGTACGAATCCGCTCCCAGCTCCATCCCTTCAATCTTAGATTGCAGATTAGTCTTGGCAGTCAGCAGAATAATAGGAATATGGCTGTAACCCACCTCCGACTTTATAATCTTGCACAGCTCGAAGCCATCCATCAACGGCATAACGACATCACTCACCACCAGATTCACAAAATTACTGTCCAGAGCCTGCAAAGCCTCCTTCCCGTTGGTAGCAGTCAGCACAGTATATTCGGATGACAACTGGCGTTCGATAAAAGAAAGCATATCCGGATTATCTTCTACCACCAGGACCACGTGTTTGCTTTCCCGCTGATGTCTTCCTTCCTGCTTGTCATCAGAGAATTGCTCACCCGACATTTCAGCCTGCAACTCCACTTCCTTGTTCATCACATCCGAATCCAATGAGATGGCCATATCCTGAATGATAGGAAGCGTCAGACGGAAAACATTCGCATCTTCTCCCGGCACCATAATCAAACTGCCCCGATGGAGTTCAGCCAACGAACGGGAAAGAGCCAGCCCAATACCCGCACCTGTGGCAACCTTCCCCTCTTCCTTCTGACTGAAACGGACAAAAGGCTGGAAAATCTCTTCTTTCATTTCATCAGGAATAATCACTCCGTCATTCTCGGTAATGACATAAAAAGCCTGATTTTCCGCATCTACTTCCAACTTAATATGCACATAAGTATCGGCATACTTCATCCCATTGTTCAGAAGATTACTTATAATCTTCGTAAAAGCTTCACGGTTGACATGTGCACAGAAGTTTTCTTCCGGCAATTCCAACGTCAAATCAAATCCTTTCTGGCGTGAAAGGGAAGTAAACCGCATATAAGTTTCCCTCAGCACATTAGTAATATCACATTTGGCAAAATTGAGACGATAGCCCTGGCTCTCCACTTTCCTAAAGTCCAAAAGCTGGTTTGTAAGATTCAGCAGACGCTCCGTATTATGCTGCATGATATTCAGATCCTCACGTGTCTCAGGATCCAGATGTTTCTTCAGGATTATGTTCTCCAACGGGCCTTTTATCAATGTCAGCGGAGTCCTGATCTCATGCGCCACATTCGTGAAGAAATCTATCTTAGCATTATAAATCTCGCGTTCTTTCTCCTGCTCGAACTTCTCCAACTGGCGGCGATGCTGTCTGTTGCTACGCTGCTTGAAGTACCAGAAAGCATATACAGAGCAACCGATAATGAGCAATGCATAAATGCAGTAAGCCCAAATAGAAAAGTAGAAAGGAGGAAGGATATGAATATACAATAAATGTTCTTCGGGATTCCAGACTCCGTCGCTGTTGGAAGCTTTCACGCGAAACAGATAATCACCATACCCCAGATTGGAATAGGTGACGATAGGACTCTCACCCACCGTTATCCAGTTCTTATCAAAGCCGTCCAGCCTGTACATCAGCTTATTCATCTTTGGCAACTGATAGCCCAAGGCGGCAATACGGAAAGAGAATGAGTTCTGGTCGGACTGAAGAGTAATCCTGTCCGAGAAAGTTATACTCTTTTCAAGGGGAGCACTACTCTCACCGACACGCACCTCTTTATTGAACAGCATAAAGTCCGTAATCACCACCGGTGGCAAATTCTTGTTTTCGGTAAATGTCTTCGGATTAAATACAACAAAGCCGTCAATACTGCCCAGGTAGATAGTACCCGCCTCATCTCTATAACTGGAACGATAGTTGAATTGATCGTCAAGCAATCCGTTGGCCGTCGTATAGACCTTAACCTGCTTCGTGACAGGATTGAAACAAGCCAGTCCGCTATTTGTAGTCAGCCATAACAATCCGTCTGCGTCTTCTACAATCTGATAAACCACATCATTAGGCAACCCATTCGAAGAATTATAGCTGGTAAAAGTCTCCGTATCAGGATGGAAAAGACAGAACCCACCTCCCTGTGTAGTAAGCCAGATTTGGCGGTGGGAGTCTTCAAAGATACTCAGCACTTTATCATAAGGAAGACTCTCCTTATTATCCTCATTATGCACATAGTTCTTCCATCTTTTCTCATTGACATTGAAGCAATAAGCCCCATTTGCATAAGTCGCCAGCCACAGATTGCCTCCAGAGTCTTCTTTTATATCATATACAAACTTGCCTGCCAGCTCTGCAATCCTGTCAAAATCATCCGTCTGCTCATTATACTTCAGTAACCCGAACATGGTTCCCAAATAAATATCGCCTGTGGCCGTCCTGCAAATGGCAAAAATACTATTGTCCACCAACGAATGCGGAGAATCCGTCTTCTGATAGGTTTTCAGAATGTTTCCGGTATTGGTGTCCACTATCTTCAAGCCTTTGGAGAAAGTACCAACCCACAATTTATCACCTACCATACACAGTCCGTGGATGTTCGTAAATCCGGCACTGGGCATGAAGAAAGAGAATGTTTTTGTCTCCGGGTCAAAACGGTTCAAACCGCCGTCTTCAGTACCAATCCACAATGTCCCTTTATTGTCCTGACAGAACTCACGAACACGTTTACCCCGCAGGGTATTTTCTCCGTCTTTCGGATAGTACTTTTCAAAATAAGTATAAGACTTCGGATAATAGTCCACCCCTCCGAAATACGACCCTACCCAAATACCATTCTCACGGTCTTCACACAGAGAATAGATCGCATTGTCAGACAAGGAATAAGGATCATTCTTGGAACTGTACAGATGCACATACTTGTCTGTGCGGAGATTATAGATATATGCCCCCGATTCAGCCCCAATCCACAGTTCGTTATCTGAATTGACAAGCAGATCCCGGCAATAAACCATTTCACCGGTTTCATCCACCATCAGCAGATTCCGCAGATTGCCGGAAGTAAGGTTCAATTCCTGTACGCCCTGGCGTATCGAACTAATATAAAGGCAGTTGTAAGCTCCCGGCACAACTTTCATTATCACATCGTCTTTGAATACCTCACTGCCGTCTTTCGGCAAAACATACGGATGAAGTGTTTTCAAATTGTCCTTTGAATAGTACAGACCGTTACCATAAAATCCTAACCAGATAGTTCCGCTGTTATCAAAAGCGAGACTATTGACATTGGCCGAGAATTCATTTAAGATATAATTATGAAGTTGCTCTTTCTGAGAGTCATAGCAGAAGAGTCCCTGCATTTCAACGGCTATCCAGACCCGTCCCTGCTTATCGCCCGAAATGGCAGAAACAGTCCGTTCTATTTTCGTATTTTCCTGACTCAAGAGGTTGAAAGGAACAAAAGTCTCTTTATCCGAACAATAGATGTACAGTCCGGCATCCGTTCCAACCCAAATATCCCCTTGGTTATCTTCGTAAAGGCAAGTCACAAAGTTATTGCCCAAGCTATGTCTGTCGGTCATGTCACGCTTGAAGTTCCGGAACGACAATCCGTCATACCGGCTCAGTCCGCCTTTAGTGCCGAACCACATAAATCCTTTCTTATCCTGTATGATTGCATTGACTGTGGTCTGCGACAATCCGTCCTGAATACTGAGGTTTCTGAAATAGTAATGTTCATCTGCCGCTTGTGTCCAGCAAACCATATAGCAAAGAAAACTGATAAGGGCTATGATTCTCTTGTCCATCTTTGTGTTCTTTATAAATTCGTGCGTCAAATATAACCCTATTTGACGACAAAGGATAAGAGAAACATTTCAATAAATAAAAAATTCGTCTCTTTTGCAGTTGCAAATGCAGGAGAAATACGTCCTGGTTATCTTTTATAGCCTTTCCACATCCATTTAATTCCATAGTAAACGGGTATCTATGAAGAAGCCGAGTAGTATTAACTACAAATCCCACCTCACCTAACTACAGAACAACAATAAACGTGCCGCAGAAATGTTTCATCCCAGCTGCAAACTTTATCTCCAGCTTAGAGATGTTTATCTCTAAACTGAAGACGCACGTCTTCAATCTGAAGATGTCTATCTCTAGGCTAGAGATGAAATTTCTTCCCTACTGCATATATCTTCATTCCCCAAGAGAAAGATCTTTAAAGTTAAGAGGATGGACTTTTTTCGTTAACAGTCTGCGCCATCACTTTACTAACTCAGGAGTTATATACTCTTCGCTAATCCTCATGCGGTCCATTCCATTGACATTCGCAAAAGAAATCTCTCCGATGTACATGGCACGCGGATGAATCTTGTTCTTGTCCTTATGGGCGTGATAGACAATACGGAGTTTACCCGCCTTATCGGTAAACATGGCGCTATGTCCCACTCCTACCAGTTCTCCGGGTTTCTGCAACAAAGGATTTTCATCATACTTAGTCCAGGTGCCCATCAGATCGGTAGCCGTAGCACAACCTACGCCATAGAACGGGCTCTCATAACTATTGGCGGAATAAGACATATAGTAGAGTCCATTGTGCTTAACGATAAAGGAACCTTCATTCACACGAGGCCATACTTCCTCCCATTCCTGAGAGACATGGAGGCACGGATGCATTGTTTCTTTTTTGACAGTGACAAGATCCTTTTCCAGCTCTGCAATCCAGATATTATTGCCGTCATTGAATCGCACGAAAGTGAGATAAGGCGTACCGTCATCATCTATGAACAAAGAGTTGTCAATGCACTTTTCATCAGCAATCATCGGCTCTTTCTTAGCTTGAACAAACGGTCCGGTGGGAGAATCTGCAACCGCCACACAAATATGCTCGTCCGCCGAATAGTACATATAGTATTTCCCGTTCACAGCATAGATTTCGGGAGCCCAAAACCAACGGTCCGCCCAAGAGTCCTTCTTATTTAAAGCCAGCCCTTTGTACTTCCAGGTCAACAAGTCATCGGAAGTATAGACTTCGATGCCTTCAGCCGAATGGGTACCATAGGCGTAATATACCCCGTCACATAGCATGATAAAAGGATCGCCCAAAGGGACAGGAACTTTCACTTCATTGGCAACCGCATCGCCCGTCTCTTTTTTAGGGGAACCCGAGTGACAAGAAGCGAAAGCTCCAAGCACAAGCAAACAGATAAAAAACAAGTTTTTCTTCATACAATTCTATATTTAATAATATCTTATTATTCGTAAAATTCACTTCTACTCCCAATAATCAATCATTAGAGAAATGATAATTATAAGGATTCCGCTTGAAGTGATAACGATGTCTTGGTAATGGCAACGGATCCTGCAAACGCAGTTCCCAAGCCAACAGTTTCGTCAATAATTCATTCTGCTTATTGATACATTTGGAGTTTCCAAACAAGTTGTTTATTTCATAAGGGTCTTTCTTCAGATTATACAGTTCTCCTTTTCCATGACTGTTCATCACCAGTTTCCAGTCCCCCATACGCACCATTCGGGAAGTACCACTCTGAGTCCAGGTATTCAATTCGTCAAATCCGGCCACTTTATGAGGATCCAGCGCACCTTCCTGCTCAAAAGTCAACTTATCATCCAGAGGTACGTCTTCTCCGCCAAAGCCTAACTGTACAACAACACTTGAGAATTCTTCTTTCGGGTATTCCTTTCCTGTCAGCATCGGCCACAAGCTCCGTCCCTGAACACCTACCGGTATAGAATCACCTATTGCGGTACAGAAAGTCGGGAACAAGTCAGCCAGTGAAACGTGTGCATCTATCGCTCTGGATTGCTTCTTTATCTGATATCCCGCCCATACCATCGGTATCCTTGTCAAAGCCTCAGACAGACCTGCTCCTTTGCGAATTAAGCCGTATTCACCGCAAAAATCGCCATGATCGGAAAGCACTACAATAATGGTTTTCTCAAACAGCCCCTTCTCTTTCAAGTTCTCAACCAAACGTTTAATCTGGTCATCTATCAGACGAATCATTCCCATATAATTGCCTCTCAATCGTGGCAAGTCTTTCTCAAGGTCGGGACAAGACGCATCTTCCAATTCTGCCAAAATCTGATATTTGCTTCCTTTCTTTTGCACATCCTGACGTGAAGTCTTTACTGCCGGAAGCTTATCCGGTGAAAACATCGAATAATATGGCTCACAAACCTGATATGGATTATGCGGTTCGGGGAATGAAACCCAAACGAAGAACGGATTATCTTTTTGACTGTCTATCCACTCTATAGCCTGATCTACAATCCGCGTAGGCTGTTGGTCTTTCAGAGGTATGGGTGAAGGCTCCAGATACTGACCGACAGCTTCTTTAAAGAACTTGGAAACGGCAAGCTCTCCTTCCGTCGTCGGTTTGTTTTTTCCCCAGTGAGAATATTCAGACCAGAAATCCATATCCTTTGCATTCAGATAAGCATGATTCTTACCTACTAATGCAGTCTTGTAGTGATTCTCCTTCAGAACTGTTACCAAATCTTTCGCATAATATATATCACGTACATTGTGATTGGTGCGCACATGAGTGGCACTTGGGAAACGACCGGTAAACATCGAACAACGCGCCGGACTACTGGCCGGCATAACAGTGTATGCTTTATCAAACCAGGCGTTCTGCCGGGCCAAACCATCAACATAAGGGGTAATCTCCATAGGAAAGCCTTCACGGCCACACAAATCAGCACGTTGCTGGTCGGTCATAATCACTACGATATTAGGTTTATCGGTCTGGGCTAATAGAGACAGACCAACCCCCTGGAGAACTACTCCTGAGAAAAGATACCTTCGGAAATTCATAATTATCTGATTTTTAATTAATACCTATATTTAAAATAGCATAACTTCATAGCCCCGGTATGGTTACTATGAAGTATGCATAAGCTCAAGAATGTCAATCCCAGCCGGGATTCTGTACCATATTAGGATTCATTTGCATTTCTCTTGCCGGTATGGGCAGACTCCAATAATGGTCTCCTCCCCAGGCATAGTTATTGGTTCTGGTTCCCCATATCTGAGTCATACCATTCATCTTACCTTCCTTGTCCTTATAGAACTTCAAATCCTTCCACGTTCTCCAACGAATCTCATCAAAAAAGATCACGTCTTCACCAATCAGTTCCCAATGACGTTCATTCATAATACGCTGATGCATATCCGCTTTTCCTGTAACCTGAGTAAACTCATTTGTTCCCAGCAATTGGGCTCCCGCCCTTTCACGCACTTCATTTACCTTACTTATGGCTCCGGACAGGTCATCCAGTTCATTCAGAGCTTCCGCCCAGTTCAACAGAATGTCGGCATAGCGTATAAACGGCAAGTCCAGTTCGGAATATATATTAGGCAACTCCAATCCTTCGCCTACAAACTTACGATTCAAATAATAGAACTTCAAACTTGTATCTGTTTTCAAGTCTCCATAGGTCGTATAAGAGCGGAAAGGATAACGCATCACGTATTCTTTCGGAGTACCTTCAACTCCTCCGAGAAAAGTGGCATAAGGGGTTATAATGGACATTGCCATTCTCGGATCACGGTTCTCATAAGCCTTCTTGATTCTTTCTTCATTACCGGAAACATCATATTTCGACATATCCGCCCCGGCTGCTACTGCATTCTTTCTTTCAGTTTCAGTGATGTTATTTCGCAGAAAATATACCATACGCTTATCAATGCCCATATCATTGTAGCCGGGTATAATATCGTCCCAGTCGAACTTACTGCCGTCTTTGTTTTCATAAGATTCGGCAAACTGCGGGTTTATGATATAATTGTTCCACCCCAAACCATTGCCTGAAGGGTCCGGTGGTAGGCATCTGTTACCGAATCCTCTATTCTTTTTCTGAGTATAGTCCGGATGGTCTATACACTGCAAAGAGAAGATCATTTCATCGCAACGCTCATTTTCTACTTTAAATAGTTTCTTGTATGACTCCTCGCCTGCACCTTTATAGAGAGTATATCCACAGTCTTTCACCGCCTGAAAATCATCGGCAGCCTTTTTCCATTCTTTCAGCCACATGTACACCTTACCTCTCAAGGCGTAAGCCGCCCCCTTCGTAATATGCCCATAGTTGACATCATCCGAACTGTATTTATCCGGCAAATCGGGATTATTGATGCATGAGGTCAGGTCATCCACCATATATTCCCAGACTTCATCCTGAGTGGAACGTGCCAGTTTCGCTTCATCAATATCTTTAATGGGATCTCTGTAATAAGGAACTCCGTTGTACAGAATATTCAGCCTGTAATACCACCAGCAACGCAGAAACATACATTCTGAAATGTAACGGCTTCTTTTGGCCTCATCAAACCCTTCAACCGCAGGTAAATTACCAATCACGTCATTTGCTTTGATTATGCCTTTATAAAACCTCTGCCAAGGAGCCGAACTACCTTTAACAGAACTCGGAGAATTGGTTGCAAACAAGAAGTTAAAAGTAGGAGCTATACCTATACCGTAGTCCATCGTACTGGACCAAATATCAAACCATCCGTTGGCAACGTCACTATAGTCCACATACAGTTGATTATATACCCCAGCTATCGTCTGTTCTGCCAAGGTAGGGGTTGACCAGACATTACCTTCCGACGGTTTTCCATTGGGCGACAAGTCCATATCGACACAACCTGCAACTGACATTCCCACAAGGGCAATTGCAGCCATTGTTTTCATCACATTTTTTCCTCTTTTTATATTAATCCTGTTCATAGCATTTAATTTTAGAAAGTAACATTTACACCAAAAGCATATTGTCTCATCGGAGCATACCCCACTCCACTCATCATTTCAGGATCAATGCCCTTAAATTTAGTAATAGTCAGCAGATTCTCTCCCGAAACATACACCCGAACATTTTGCATACAGACTTTTTTCACCCAGTCTTTCGGAAGTGTGTAGCCCACTGTCAGATTCTTCAACTTCAGATAATTACCATTATGCAAAATATGCTGGCCGGATACACTCATCTGAGCAGACTTATCCATAGTCAAACGGGGATTCTCCGAAGTAATATTAGTTCTCGGATCAGCAGAATTCTCCGGGTCATAGAAATAATGATCATAAGCCACATCTTTGCCGATTCCATATCCAAACCAGGTTATGCTGCTATTCTCACCCGACTGATACCAATTGATTTTAAATCCGGCAGCACCGGCCCAATTCATAGAGAAATCAATGCCCTTCCATGACAAGTTTGTCTGGAATCCAAAGTAATACTTCGGTGTTTTAGAATATCCCTGGAAGTCCTTGTCATCATCGTCACCATAAATTCCGTCACCGTCCAAATCCGCATAGATAATATCACCATACCAGATTTTACTCTTACCAATACCTTGCTTCGGATGGAACTTATATCCGGCATCCATCATCGCCTGCAACCACTTCATATCATCTTCCGTACGGATCATACCATCCGAAGGGCCTCCTTTAGGATTCACCGTGCCGTCTGAATTGAAATAGCTCTTATTACCTTTATACAGATTCAACACATAAAATTCATTAATCATATGTCCTTCCAAAACACGTTGCAAGTCACCTGTAGAGACCTCACCCAGATTAGTGTAATAGCTGGAACTGCCATCAGCATTCTGCTGCCATCCACGAACGAGTCCGCCTTTATATTTAGTTACCTCATTCTTATTATAAGAGAAGTTACCGGATATACCATACGAAACAGAACCAATCCGGTCGTTCCAGCCTAATGTAACTTCCAAACCTTTATTGGTCACTTCTGCTATATTCTGACGGGGAGAACTGAACCCGGCCAAAGTGGGTGACAATGTCGGATTATATAAAATGCCGTCAGTCAGTTTATTATAAACCTCAACAGTTCCACTTAAGCGGTTTTTCAGCATGGCAAAATCAATACCAAAGTTGGTAACCGTAGTTGTCTCCCACTCTAGATTATAGTTGGAAAAACTTCCCATACCAAGTCCGGGCACTTCCTTGTTACCGAATGCATAATGAGGGACAGTGGCATAAACAGCCTGCCACTCATAATTACCAATTGAATTGTTTCCCAATTGTCCCCAGGAAACGCGCAATTTCAGGTTATCAAGCCAGTTCAGCTTCTTCATGAATTTCTCCTCCGACAAGCGCCATCCCGCTGAGAAAGACGGAAATATACCCCAACGGTTCTCCGGAGAGAAGCGGGATGATCCGTCATAACGGACATTAGCTTCAAACAGATAGCGGGAATCGTATGTATACGTAACACGTCCAAAAACAGAACGGGAAGAAAACTCAGTAGTGCTTCCGTTGATATAATCAGGTTCCGTCAAAGCATCAAAATCTGTCAGACTGGTATCTAACATACCTTTCTTACTGATATCGGTAGTCCGCGCCCATTTACGAAATTCCTCATAACCCACTAAGGCCGCTACATCATGTTTACCCTTGAAAACTTGTCCCCAATTTAAAGTAGTTGTACTTTTCCAACTCTGATTGCCGTCTATATAGTACTTCACGGGATACTCTGCAAGCAACTCGGAAGTTGGAGGAACATTCATTGTTTCTCCACGTTGGAATGAATATCTTTCCTGGTAATCGGAATAATGCCACAAGTTCTCCTGCCGGTAATGGTCATAATAGAAGTTTGATGTGAAATGAAAGTTCTTAAGAAAGTCTATTTTGACATAGGGATTCACAAAGAATTTCGTTGTTTTATAAGAACCTCCCGCACTGTTCAGATAATAAACCGGATTATTAACGACCGGGTCTTCCTCAAGAGCTTCGGGAGCGCCATATTTTTCATCATAATACGGATAAGTTCCCGGTGTGCTTTTTTGCATCTGCAAGCCATTCAAATCATCCACGTTATTTCTATCCTGATCGACATGATACCCCCATGCATTAAGCCCCACAGCCAGGAAACTGGCAACTTGCGACTCTAAATTACTGCGCATATAGTATTTCTTCATTCCCGAGTTTACCACCAACCCCGGATTATCAATATATGTAGCGCTCAGACTATATCTGGTTCTCTTTTCTGCACCGGTAAGCGTAATAGAATGTTCCTGCATCAGTTTCGGATTATAAACCTCATCATACCAGTCCGTATTCGGATAAGCCACATAGTTCGGATAGCCTGACTCGGACATTCCATTCGGATTACTTGCCGCTTCACGCCATTTATCAATGGTAGTCTGGCTAAAGACTTGCGCTTGCCCTGCATTATCAGAAGCCTCATTAATGAATTCCATGTAATCCGCATAATTAGAAACCATACGAATCAGATTAGCTGGAGTATTATATGAGAACTTTCCGGAATATGTCACGCTTATCTTCCCATCCGCACCTTTTTTAGTAGTCAACAGAATTACACCATTAGCTCCCCGGTTGCCATAAATAGCACACGAAGCCGCATCCTTTAGAACCGAAATTGAAGCAATATCATTAGGGTTGACATTATTCAAGGACATTTCCATCCCGTCAACCAGCACCAATGGTGCAGAATCATTCAAAGTTCCCGTACCGCGGATGCGCAGACTGGAAGATTCCGAGTTCGGTTTACTTGATGTCTGCATCACATTCAATCCGGCTACCATACCCGACAAAGTGGAAGCAAGCGTCGTAACAGGACGCGACAACGTTTTATCATCGAAATTAACCGTAGCGACAGAACCTGTCAGATTCACCTTTTTCTGAGAACCATAACCCACTACCACCACTTCATCCAGCAATTCATTGTCAGATGCCATCCGAATATCTAAAACACTCTGGCTCCCAATCACTATTGACTGACTTTTATAACCGATATATGAAATCTCCAGGACATCTCCCGTAGCTACAGATAACGAAAATTTCCCATCTACATCCGTAACGGTACCCATAGATGCTCCTTTAACCAAGATACTGACCCCAATGAGGGCTTCTCCGGTATCTCCGTCGATAATACGTCCTGTAATGTTTCGTTCATTTTTTGTTTGATCCGCTGAAGGAATTGATACGTGAATCGTTTCATTGGCAAAAGAAGACGATCCAGCCGCATTCGCAGAAAGACTCCCCATATATATAAGCGAACACACGAGGAATTTTGTTTTTACCTGCATAAGATTTAAAGTTTTAATTAAACATCATTTTTGTTTTCCATAATGCCGGCTTCCTTGGTAGTTTCCGGACACTGACAAGTTGAATCCAGCCATTCAAAGGTAGCGCTTATATGCAATTTCCAATAGAACGAAAAATTCATTTTATAAAATAATTGAGGCAAAAATCAATCGCAGACATTTCTGGTGACACTTCTGACATACATATTCTACAAACCGACTATTTTCTTATATACAGGAAGGAGAGATGTTTTTACTTACCTATATCGACGAGAGAAAAAAACTCTTAAAAATCAAGAATCAAACGTGGATGGAATTCCGCTTCCAGCAACTTCCGTTGATGAATATCGGCCACAAACAAACTGGTAGATAACACCTCACCTTCAGCTCCATCAGCTGTAATAACCGCTACCTCTCTTTTCCCCTCCACCGGTTTTCCGTTCTGAGGGTCAATAATGTGTTTCCGTTCATGCGAATCATTACCCGACGTTGTGAGACATTCATTTTGAAGAAGGATTGGTCGTCCTTGCCGTGAAGCATCAACCTGTCCGAAATCAACTTTCCACCCATCAGCCAAAGGATGACGGCCCAAAGCCAGCACAGAACTGTTCCCCATATTAATCAGCGCATCCTTCACTTCATAATGCTGCAGCAATTCCCGTGTTTTCTCCAAAGCATATCCTTTCAGGAATCCAGAAAGATTGACGGTCACCCCCGGATGCAAATAATGGAGAGTATGTTTTTGAGGTGACAACTGGATATTATGGATTGAATCAGACGTATAATTAACCGAATGAACAGTAATATCGAAACATCCTCCGGTCCGGCTATAGCAATCCATACAGAAGGTAAGCATATCATAAAGCTCCTGACTGACTAGTTGTGGACATAAGGCGGCAGTACGATTCAAATATGCCAACTCACTATCTGTATCGTAATAATTAGCCATCTTTTCCAGACGGTACAACATCCCATAAACGGCATTAACTACAAGCATTAGAGAGTTTTCCCCTTGTCTGCCGCATAGTACAAGGTCAACACGCGTATGCATTGATGAAAACCAAGCATAAAGTAACCCACCGTGAGAAGGTGAGCATTTATAAAGATGTTGAATTACATTCGGCATTTTCAGATTAGCATATCTTTGAGAAAAGAGAAAAGGCAAGCCACCAGTCTGCAACTTGCCTTTTCAGAGACATAATATTAATTACAATTCCTTGATCTTGATGTTTTTAAACCAAACTTCATCCCCATGGTCCTGCAAAAGGATATTACCAGATTCCGAATTGCCGAAGTTAGGCCAGTCTCTGTACTTGCTATAAGCCACCAATGCATTCCACATCTCATTCTGACGCGTATATTCAATGAGTTTCACGCCATTCAGCCAATGCTCTACATGATTGTCTTTTACGATAATCATAGCCGTATTGAAGTCTTTCTTGTTGAAAGGCTTATCTTCCGGAGCAGGAATCAAATCGTAAAGCGAACCCAGTTTACGGTTACCTTTTACACCCAACTTAGCATCCGGATGCTTTTCATCGTCAAGTATCTGGAATTCACAACCGATAGCCGAGCCAGCTCCCTGATTCATATCGGGGTTCACAAAATATTTCACACCGCTATTGGCGCCTTCAGTAATCTTGAAATCTACTTTCAGGATGAAGTTCTTGTACTTCTTGGTTGTAACGATGTCGCCGCCGTTAGCAGATTCCGCACCACCGCTTTTCATCACTTTCAAGATGCCGTTTTCCATCTTCCAGCCTTTTTCGGGAAAAGAATTCAACTTTGCTCCTCTCCAGCCTTCGGAAGTCTTGCCATCCCAAAGAAGCGCCCAACCTTCTTTTGCTTCGTTCGGAGAGATTGTATTAGCAATCACATTTATTTCCGGTGCTTTTTGAGCGGTCTGATAACGTTCTACGTCTGTAGTGCAAATACGGATATTCTTCCAACTGACAGTCTTTCCTTCATCAGCTGCATTACCGATGGCATGTACTTGCAGAGCGATGAAACCGACAGGAGTCATATCGTCCCAAATGTTAGCACAGGGCACTCCGTTGATCCATGTAGCAATAGAATTGCCAACAGCTTCGATGCGTGCTTTGTTCCATTCATTGTTCTTGAAAGCTGTTTTAGCAGCCGGATTCTGTGTCAAAGGATAAAGCCAGTTACGACGGGCTTCATCATAAATACCACCCGACCATGCACGCTTTGATGGATCAATTTCAAACTGATAGCCATGCACACGCCCCTTCTGATAGTCTTTCTTACTTTCGCTGCGCAGTTGCACACCGGAATTCAATCCATCGTCTACTTTGAAATCAAACTCCAGTATAAAGTCACCATACGTTTTCTTTGTAGCCAGAAACGTGTTAGGAGTTCCCATCTTCGAAACGCCTACAATAGCTCCATCCACAACTTTATATTCTGCTTTCCCATTCAGTTTCTTCCAACCGCTCAGATTCTTTCCATTAAAAAGAGGCTCCCAGTTCTGCGCCGAAACCGCAGACGCACAAAACAAAAGTAAAAGCAACAAATAATTCTTCTTCATATCGATATTTCTTTTATTGATTATTTAATATTACAGTTTATAGAACTCATCCCATCCCTTACGCGGCGGTACTCCGGTCAGCATTGCATTGGCAAACTCATTATTCGTGATCTGCTTCGTGCGGGGATCAAAGAATAATTGCGTATTCAAACGCTGTGCTATCACTCCCAATGAGAAAACTTGTCCTAGTACACCGTTTATTTCAAACGGAGAGCGGGTCTTTTCACGTCCCATACAAGCCAACAGGAAATTCTCGAAGTGATTCGAAGGACTCTTAGGTACTTCCGGCAACTTACCGACCATTTCCTTAGCCTTCTCTTCCGGTATAATGGAGAGCGTACTTCCATGACTTCCGCCTTTAAATATCAGATCCTTTGTATAAATAATCTTTCCGGGATTCAACTTAGAAACAGGTGTATCTCCCTGATTCGTGGAAGGGATATTAGGATCAAGCCCTGATACACCATAACCGGCTGGGATAGGAGGAAGATTATCCAGACCATCATACCAAGTGATGTCAACCGGCGGCATACCCTTACGTTGCGGGAAGCGGAACAGGATAGTGGAAGAGTAAGGATAGAAATAGTCATTATGACCGTTAGCATACTTCATGCTCACTTCATACGGCAATCCTAGTTCCAGGAATTCATGAACCGTATCCAGAATATGTGCGCCCCAATCACCCAGACACCCCATTCCGAAGTCATACCAGCAACGCCACTGCCCCAAATGATAGTCCTTATTATATTCATGATAAGGGGTGACTCCCAACCAGGTATCCCAGTCCATATCCTTCGGCAACTGCTGTCCTGAAGGGAACTTATAAATGTTTGTATCCCATTTATGCCAACGGCGGGGGTTGTTCATGTGCGCCGTCACAGCCGTCACATCCTTGATGATACCAGCATCCATCCACGCCTTGAACTGGAAATAGTTGGCTTCCGAATGCCCCTGATTACCCACTTGTGTAGCCAGATTAGGGTGCTTCATGGCAGCCTGCATCAGCAACTCACCTTCATAGAAAGTACGCGCCAGAGGCTTCTCTACATATACATGTTTACCCGATGCCAAGGCCAGCATACTGATGGGAAAATGAGAATGGTCGGGCGTCGCTATGGCTACCGCATCAAAATCATTACCCGCTTTGTCAAACATCTGGCGGAAATCGCGGAAACGTTTTGCCTTGGGATACAGATTCATGACTTTCTGAGTATGGGGAGCTCCCATATCAACATCGCACAGAGCCACCACTTCGACCATACCGGTGCGTGCAAAATCACCAATAATCTGTTCGCCACGGTTTCCGATACCGACATAGGCAATCTTCACCTTATCTGTCGCTTTCTTTTGCGATGCAGAAGCAGGACTTCCCAATAGGTCACCGGCGCCGAAAGCCAATCCGGCAGAAGCCATTGTCATGGTCTTCAAAAAATCTCTTCGTGTTGTCATATTCCAATGGTATTAATTAAGTTACTGAATTTCATTTATTTTTCCACTCCGTGTCTTTTCTTTAAGAACAGACTTCTTATCCCGTAAAACAGAATACGTAAAATAGTCCAAAAGACATAAAGCACACACGAAAATACAAGAACATAAAAGATAGATGTCAGCATTTCCGAGAAAGGAGTCTCATAGGAAACAATAGCATACAAATTAGCCAGGTTACCTATGACAAAGCATACCAGTAGGGTTAATAGCTCTGTTTTCTTCCGGCGAGCGGTAATAAGCGTGTCTTTCATACGGTTTCAGGTGTTTTAGCTTGATGATTCAGATAGTTTATTTTATATTCATCAGGGAACGAAAGTACCCGTCCTTCTTGCAAAGCCTGGTCACCCAACAAGCAAAGCATACTTGCATAATAACCTTCTTCGGCTATGCGTCCCGGCTGTTTACGGGTGATGACAGCTTCAACAAAAGCCTCCAGCAACAAAGAAGTACCGTCTGATTTAGGCCGTTCTCCTAAAATGAATTCTCCTTTATTCTCATTGGCAGTTTCCGGCGCCCAACTCGTCCCGGCAAAAGACAGAGAATCAAACACTTGATTCTCCCAATCATTAATCATCTGCAAGAATCCAGGTGCAGGAGGCACACTCTCAAAATAATATCTGCCCTTTTCCGGTTCCACCGTTCCCAAGCTACCCATGATCTGTTCTTCCAAGCCGTAGAACTTATTAGATATGACAGAGTCGAATGTCATCTTCACCCCGTCATCAAATACATAGATGCAACTTACGTTATCATACACTTCCCGGCCATCCTTCCAATAAGTAATAGCTCCATGTCCCATCACCCTCTCGGGGAGTTTCCGCAGCGCCCAGCTTCCTATCTGCAATTGATGGCAAGCCAATTCAGTCATCAACCCCTTGGAATATTCGCGATACAGGCGCCAGTTAATCAGACGTTCCAGTTCAGGCGAAGGCACTTCCCGCCTCCAGTCTCCATTCCGATTCCAGAAGGTACGGATAGCATTTATTTCGCCAAAAGTACCAGCATGCACCATCTCCATCACTTTAATATATCGCGGGTCGAAAAGCCGTTGTTGCCCGGTAAAGAATATCTTTCCCGTACTGACGTGCTTGCTGTAGATACGGAAACATTCTTCCATTGTAAAACCTATGGATTTCTCACAGAACACATGCTTGCCGGCATCAAAGGCATCCAGCACAATCTGGCAATGCGAATTAAGAGGAGTAGCTACCAGTACCGCATCAATCTCTTTATCTTCCAATATCCGCCGATAGTCCTTATACACTTTGGCTTTTGGAGCCAGTTCCAATCCCCTATCAATGGAAGGCTGATAGATATCACACAGTGCCACAATATCCACCTTAGGATTCTGCACCAGGAAACTCATCAGAAAACGCCCTCTTGATCCGGGACCTATAATTGCAAGACGGCATTTCTCATTAGACGTTTTCGTTACTTCCGAAAAAACCGAAAGCCAAGGACTTGCTGACAACAGCACCCCAGCTCCAAGTATTCCTATATCTTTCAGAAACTCTCTCCTACTGATTAATGCATCTTTCATAAGTATAATTTTAAAATAAAAATAACAGCCCAAAATTAACGAAACCTAAAAACATAGAGCATAAATATTTACCCAAACTATGCTAAAATAGTACCAATTGCTCCAGCCACTACTTTATAAAGTCCTTAGGCAGAACACCAAACTGTTTCTGGAAACATTTAGTGAAATAAGAAGGAGTATTAAAACCGGTCATGTAACATACTTCATTAATCTTACATTCCCCTTCCTGCAGCAACTGTGCCGCTTTCTTTAAACGTTCCAGACGGATGTAATCATTCGGTGTCAAATCCAGTATCCCCTTTATTTTCCGGTTCAAACTTGAACGGCTCATATTAAGCAGACTCGCCATATCATCCAGACAGAACTCTGAATTTTGCATATTAGCGACAACCACCTCTTTCAGCGTTTTAAGGAAAGCCTCGTCTGCTTTTGTCATTGCCATGCTGTTAGCCTGTACAAAAGGAGAATGGGCAAAAGAAACCCGCAGCTTTTCACGATTGCTAAGCAGATTGGAAACACATACCTTCAAGTACTCTACAGAAAATGGCTTCTCTATATAAACATCCGCACCAAGTTTCATACCTTCTATTTTTGCCTGGAGGGTAGTTTTTGCCGTCAATAATATGATAGGGATATGACTATAATCAAGTTCCGACTTCAAATGTTCGCATAATTCCAGTCCGTCCATTTCCGGCATCATGATATCAGAAATAACCAGATTCACCGTATATTCCTCCAACACTTTCAACGCTTCCACCCCATTTACAGCCGTTAATACCTGATACTCCGACGACAACTGTTTGGCAACAAATGCCTGCATCTCCAAACTGTCCTCTACCACCAACAGGGTATATCGGCATTGTTTACGGTCCGGTTCCGGTTCGCCCTCGCCGGAAATATCTTCATCTTTAGCCGGTTTTCCTTTCCGCTCCATTGTGACCGTCTGCATATGCCTCAGCGGAAGCGACAACAAGAAGCAATTACATTCCACGGAGTCTTCCATATACAATGTACCTTCATGCAACTCGGCAAGCAAGCGGGCCAATGCCAGTCCGATACCCGTACCGGATACAGTGCTCAATACCCCGGCTTTATACTGAATAAACGGTTTGAATATCTCCTCACGCATCTTTTCCGGAACAATAGGACCGTCATTGCATACCGAAAAAAGCAATTTATCATCTTCTACCCCCAACCGGATACGAATATATGTATCTGAATATTTAATAGCGTTGGAAAGCAGGTTACTAATAATCTTGGTAAGTCCTTCTTTATCGACCGAAGCATACACTCCCTCCGGAGAGTCGATGGTAAACTCCAGTTCCTTCTGACGCGCCAATGATTTAAAACGCCTACACGTCTTTTGCAATATATCCGATACATTGCACTCCACAAAGTTCAATTGAAATCCCTGTGTCTCCGTCTTCCTGAAGTCAAGCAATTGATTTACCAAGTCAAGCAAGCGGTTTGTATTCAGATCCATTATCTCCAGATCATCTCTAATATCATCGGAAACCGATTTGGATGACAAGACATTCTCAAGCGGGCTCTTTATCAGCGTAAGCGGTGTGCGTATCTCATGAGCCACATTCGTAAAGAAATCAATCTTCGCTGTGTACAATTCCCTCTCCTTCTCCCGTTCAAACTTCTCCATAGTCTGCCGGTGTTTCTGCTGAGTTCTTCTTTTAAAATAGAGGAAAATGGCAAGCAAAGAACATAAAGCCAATATTACATAGACAACATAAGCGCATGTCGATAAGTAGAAAGGAGGCCGGATATGAATTTTAAGTACACGTTCCACCTCATTCCACTTGCCATCACTATTAGAGCCTCTTATGCGCAATGTATAACTTCCATAGGGCAAATTAGAGTAATTAATCATGGAGTTTCGCCCTACTGTGTACCATTCACGGTTAAAATCCTCCAGTTTATACTCCAATCGGTTCATCTCAGGCGCCTGGTAACTTAATACAGCAACCTGAAGAGAAAAAGAGTTTTGATTGGCATCCAGTTCTATTTCATCGGAATAAGTGATACTCTTCTCTATCGGAGAATCCGGGCTATCGACCGAAAGCCGCTTGTTGAACAAATAAAAATCAGTTATGACTACCGGAGGGAGAAACGTATTCTCGACAAACGTCTCAGGATCAAAAGCAATAAATCCATTGATACTTCCCAAGTAAATGCGTCCCTGCTTATCACAATATCCAGACTGGAAATTAAACTGATTACTAAGCAGTCCATTTGCCGTAGTATAAACATGTTTATTCTCCGTTTCCGGATTGAAACAGATAAGGCCATAATTGGAAGTTATCCATAGATTTCCACGCTTATCCTCAACCATCTTATAGATAGTATTGCTCGGAAAACCTTTCGACATATCATAACGGGTAAAGTTATCCGTTTCCGGATTATATCGGCAAAAGCCTTCACCCAATGTCATAAACCACAAGCGCTTTCTGCTGTCTTCATAGATACTGATCACCTTATTGTAAGAAAGTGAAGTGGAGTCTTTTCCATCAGACTGATAGTTCTTCCATTCGCGACTACGTACATTGTAACAAAACACCCCATTTGAAAAAGTGGCAAACCACAAATTACCATTGAAGTCTTCCAAAATGTCATAGGTGAACATACTCTTCAACTCAGAAATACGGGTGAAATCATCGGAAGAACGATTGTATTTCAGAAGTCCCGCTGTCGTACCAATCCACACATCGCCGATAGTGGTTCTACAAATACTGAAAGCATCATTGGCAGACATCGAATTCTTGCTTTCACCTTTGGAATAATGCTTCACTTGCCTTGTATTCAAGTTAATCCGGTTTAATCCACCTGAGAAAGTACCTACCCATAAGTCATCCCCGTCCAGACAAAGTCCATGAACATTCTTATAGATGACAGGGTGATCAAAAGGTACTATTTTCCCGCTTGCAGGGTCATAGTTGAACAATCCTTTGTCTTCGGTACCTATCCACAACGTACCGTCATTACTTTCACATATCTCACGTACCCGGCGACCGAAGTTCCTCAGATCATCTCTCGGATAAAACTTCTCAAAATAAGTCCATTGATACGGATAATAATTCACACCACCAAAATAGGAGCCTATCCACATACCATTCTCTTTGTCACGACATAACGAATAAATGGCATTATCTGATAATGCATAAGAATCATCCTGATCGGGAACCAACAAATGCGTTACCTTGTCATTTGTCAGATTATAGATGTACAGACCGGACTCTGTGCCAACCCACAATTCATCATCTGATTTAAACTGTAACACACGCACATAAGCATCCAGCAACCGACGTGTTCTGCCGGTAGTAAAATTAATCTCGGTCAGCCCATTGACCGAAGCTATATAAGCGCAGTTATGCGGACCATTGACCTGCCAGTTAATGATATCCCCCTTAAAAACTTCATTTCCATCCGCATCTTTAAAGGGTTGCAACGGAGTCTCAAAATTATCTTTTGTGTAATAAAGGTTATCGGCATACAAAGCCAACCAGCAGGTATTCTCGTTCAGCCAAAAACGGGCAACATTGGCCATGCCTGAATCATGCAGATAGTTCCGCAGTTTCTTCCCGCTGCCGTAACAAAACAAACCTTGATTCTCTACCGATATCCAAATATTGTCGTATTCATCGCTCCCTATCATGGTCACGAAATCTTTGATTACGGTTCCTTTATCACTCGTCTGGTCGAAAGCCGTGAAAGAGTCGAGCATCGGATTGTAGATATAAACCCCTCCATCCGTCCCTATCCAGATATTTCCCTCATAGTCTTCATAAAGCGCAGTAATGAAGTTCTTGCCTAAGCCGGAATTTTCCTTCTTATACACGCGATAAGACAAGCCGTCATAACGGTTCAAACCGTCTTTAGTCCCAAACCACATGAATCCTTTTCTATCCTGCAAAATCTGATATACAGTATTCTGCGAAAGCCCATTCCGGATATCCATCGTTCTGAAATAGTAATGGACAGCGTTTTGTGCATACGACGGCAACGCCGTCAGTATGCACAAACAAAGGAAATATCTTAGAATGACCCGGTTCACGATTCCTCCTTTTCTTCTGGAAGATTACTTTTTCAACGAATTGCAAATACGCGCATTTATCTCTTTGACACGCTTTTCATTCAGTTTTATCACCTTGCGGTCATAAGTTATCAAGCCGTTCACTTCCACCTCTACGTCAGTGGTCTGTGTGTAAACGGCTGCTGAAAATCCTCTGTCTATCATCTGATACAGCATATCCGCATACTTCACATATTCATCCGTAGCCTCTTTGGAAGAATTAAACTGAACATATCCCCAGTTACGGTTCGGTTCCCAAAGATGGTCTTTCAAAACGAGGCCGATGCCACCGTACTCACCCAAGACCGTCGCACGTTGCGCATCATACAGATACATCTCTGGTGCAGGATAATTATGAAGGTCAAGCATATCTCCACAAGTGTAATGATTACCGCCGCTTGCCGGATTCACAAGACGGGTAGGATCATATTGTTTCGTCCATTCAGCTATCTCAACAGTCTTGAATTGTCCCCATGCCTCATTGAACGGCACCCAGGTACCAATGCAAGGATAAGAATAAAGACAGTCCATAATTTCTTTCCACTCTTTCCGATAATGATTTTCGGACTCCGCTGAACGCTTCATCTCAGTACCATCAAAATATTTGCGGTTCTGCCATTGCGGACTACGGTCTCCGCTCGGCATATCCTGCCATACAATGATTCCAAGCTGGTCGCAGTATGTATACCAACGGGCAGGTTCCACCTTGATATGTTTACGAATTATGTTGAAACCAAAATCTTTCGTTTTCTGGATGTCATACAGCAATGCCTCATCCGTAGGAGCTGTATATAAGCCATCAGGCCACCATCCTTGGTCAAGAGGGCCAAACTGGAATAAAGCCTCATTGTTCAGTTCCAAACGTACAATGCCATTGGCATCCCGACGGGTGGAATATTTACGCATGGCGGCATAACTGTCCACTTTATCTACCACCTTTCCATCACTCTTCAAAGTCACTTTCAAAGTATAAAGGAAAGGAGAATCAGGACTCCACAGCTTAATGGCCTCAGGCATGGCTACTTCTACAGCCTCTCCATTGATACTTTTACCCGTAGCCACCAGTTGCTTACCATCGTAAACATTCACCTCTACAAAATCAGACGCACAGTTTGCATTCAGTTCAGCCTTTACAGTCAGTTGGTTACGGTCAATATCGGGAGTGATACGAAGATTCTCAATATGTTTTCCGGCAACAGGTTCCAACCATACAGTTTGCCAGATTCCGGTTACAGGAGTATACCAAATGCCTGCCGGTTTGTTGACCTGCTTACCGCGTGGTTGAGGTCCTTTGTCCGTGGGATCCCAGACTTTCACTACCAAACTATTATTTCCTTTAGCGATCAAAGCAGGGGTTATATCGAAAGAGAACGGGGTGAATCCTCCGGTATGGCTTCCAACTTTAACACCATTCACCCATACATCGGTTTTCCAATCGACAGCACCAAAATGCAACAAAATCCGCTTGCCTTTCCAACTTGATGGTATTTCAAAACTCCGTTGATAAATCACTTCCTGATTCTCTGTCACTCTCTTTGCTACTCCGGACAAGGAGGATTCCACTGCAAACGGAACAAGAATTTTACCCTCAAAATCAGTTGGAATGCTTCCACCTTTATCAATAATGGCATAATCCCACAAACCATTCAGGTTCTTCCAATCATTACGTTGCATGATGGGTCTTGGGTACTCCGGCAATACTTCGGATGGATTAATCTGTTCGGCCCAATTTGTCTTTATCCTATCACCAGCAGGCTTCCATTGAGCCAGACTCTCTAAAACAAAAAACGTTACTAATAATAATGAGATGAATAATCTTTTCATGGTATCTAACTATTTAAATGTTCGAAAGCAAAGCTAACCATAAATTCATTTTTCAAATAACGCAATTGACTCAATAAATGCAATTATCTTTTCATTTTAACGTGTTAATCAGAAAGAGGGGGAACTTTTTCATCGCAAATACACCGGATAGCCGCATTTTGCTCCATATTCCGCAAGGAGAATAAGTTCAATGTAGGGATTGGCTACGTCAATCTCCTATATTTCTTAAGTCTACTACCTATGTTTCTTATATTCGGAAAGCATGTTTTTAATTCGCCCACAGCCGTGATCCACGTGCTTCACAATTATGAGCTACGTGCTTCACGATTATGAAGCACGTAGTCCACATCTGTAGTCAAAGCCTAACAATGAGTGCAAAGATAAAGGAAAGCCTATGTAAAAGCAAACGAAAGTGCGATGTGTAGGTACACAAACGGTGACCATCTTCATATCCGATGGCCACCGTTGCGAAAGATTGCACAATTTAATTGTCTAAAGGAAAATTGCACATGAAAAAGAGGAAAGATGCTCTCTATAAAGAACAGATAGAAAGAACATTTGCTTATACGATTTCTACCGTATAAGATTCTCCCGGATTAGTTAAGTTTATTGTAAGAGTGGTACCGGTAAAAATGCCGGAATAGACGATTTCACCGGATTCGGTGTCTTTAACTATTAAATATTCATCTTCAACAGGTGCCCGAAAACAAATGAAAAGTTGATTGTCCTCAATATAACCGGGGACTACGGGCAATATAGAGCGAGTGTTTGTTTCTCCCTTCAATAAATGAATATTGGCTGGCTTCCTGATTTTTTTCTTCTCAGTGGGAATAGATAAGATTTCAGTAACTATGGCTGATGCGTTTAAAGACAGTATAGTCGGTTGCAGTAAGAACAGACTTCCTAACAAAACAAATGATAATGCTTTCATGTATCTCGCGCATTTTAAAAGGATTAATAATACGCCAAAGTTAGCCACATAATAGCAAAGAGAAGAATAAAAGCGATAACATTCGCTATTTACAAAAGACTGTAAATCAATATATTAAAATATACAGCAATAACATTTTCATCTATAAATCACTGGGCCTCAGACTTTTGTTTTATTCGATGCCTTCTTTGGGCGACAATTTGCTTATTAACATTGCCAAAGCAAAAAGCGATGGTGAAATCATCCCAGCCACAAAGCGAAAGACACAGGAATATATAGTCGTTCTCGGTATATTTCGGATAGGTTTCACGCAAGTAAGCTATATAATCTTTATATATGTCCATAATGGTCAACCGAAGTTGTCTTTGTTCGTCTTCCAGCAAAATACGCAAATCCTGCTTCTTCTTCGTTTTTTCCTGGCGGCTCAGTTGCTCTACTTTCCTGTAAATAGGCGTTTTTTTGAAGATCACATTGCATAATTCCGCCTTTTCATCGGCCAATTTCCTTATTTCACGTTCTTTTTCTGATATCTTCGCTTTGTCTTGTTCCTGCTTCATACGTAATGAAGCTATATAATATTGAAGTCCTGCAATATCAGCTTTCAATGAAGCTACATCACGCTCATACTCTAATTGCAGGATTTTCTTACGGCGCCTTACCCGCTGAACATACCAAACGGCGAAGACAATCACGAGCAAACAGAAAATAATAAGAAAAAGATGTCGTCTTTCCATTTCTACTTTGTCCTTATAGAGCTTCATTTCCGCCTCATGCTCATAGATTTTCCGTTCTATTTCAGAACTTTGTTTATGGAAATAGATAGAATCCATCGCAACCGAGTAATCTTCCAAGTATTCCAGTGCTTGCCGAAGTTCTCCTTCCATATCCATCACATCTTTCAAGCCATACAGGGCCAAAGCTCTTGTTTCAATCAGCGTATCACGCAAAGCCTGCCTGAAATAGTACTCCGCAGAATCGGGATGTTCTTGATTCAGGTATGCATACCCTATCATAATAGCGGATTTTGAGGCCAAACTTTTACTGAAAGCTAAAGACTGTTTTCCATAAAAGAGTATGGAATCCATATCTTCGTAGGAACAGCTCAGATTATGATAGATTGTCGCGATAATTGCGGAATCATTCTGTTCGAGAGCAAATTCCAGTCCCTTTTTCATGTGTTCGCGGGCAAGCGGAGCATTACCCTGCAGCAAGTAATTCCAACCTGCATCATTAGCCACAGAAGCCAATCCCGCCTTGTATGCACACCGGGCAAAGCAATCCTCAGCTTTTTGAAACATTTCGGTCGACTTTTCAGTCAGCACCTGATCGGAGTACAGATTGCCCAAATCCTCATAAATCATCCCTTTTATCCGCAACTCTTCTTTGTCTGTTTCTCCAAGTTCTTTCAACGCCGCAAAGTAATTTTCCATAGCCTCTTTATGCATATTCATCCGGGATTGCAGACGCCCTTTATACATCAAAGCTTTCGCACGCTTCAGACCTCCGTTATAGTAACGGATAGCCTCGTTCAGCAATGAGTCACAGGGTAAAAGAGAAAGATACTTTTTATCTGTCGCCTCGGCTAAAAGCAATCCGTAATGTATCTGTTCTGGCTTAGAAAGAGTTTTGGGAGAGACGGATCGGAGAATCCGGTAGCTGCTGTCGGGAGAAGAAGCCATTAAAGCTTCCGCACGAAGCAGTTGACCGTCTTCTACTTTTTTCTCATTGCAGGAGACAAAAATCAGAATGCCCCAAAAGCCATATAGTAAATTATTCAGCCGGTTAAACATAAAATAATTCATAATTAAGCGACAAAGGAAACAAAAAGGAAAAGATATAGCAACAAATAAGCTCAGAAAGTTCAGACTTATCTATGATGAAACACATTGAATCAGACTACTTCGGCTTCATCTGTTTGCTCCGTCACTTGCAGAAGCACAACACTTATGTTATCTCTGCCACCTGCCGCTTTTGCCGCTTCTATCAGATGGACGGCGGTAGGGGTATATTGAAGGAGCTCTTCTATCTGATCGTCTGTAAGCATATCGCTTAACCCGTCAGAACAAAGCAGGAAGAGATCTTCGTCCAATAATTGCCCCGTCAGCTCGATGAAATCGGCAAAAGCGGACGTTCCGGCACCCAAAGAATTATATATCATATTGGAGGGAGCAGACTCATCTCCTGTCAGTTCGCGCATGGAATGGTCTGCAGACAGTTGTTTTAAGATGCCGCTGCGATAACGATACAGGCGGCTGTCCCCGATATTCATCATATAAACCCTGCCTTCATAGCTGAACATACCGATAAAAGTAGTCCCCATACCCTCGTATTGCGGCAATTCAAGGCCTTTGTTGACTATCAAGGCATGGGTTTCATCTACCCAGTTTTTTATTTCACAAGAAAGCGTTTCATGAGAAAGCCCGGAAGGGAGGTCGGTAATAAACCGATCGAAGGCCTGGGTGGCCAGTTCACTGGCAAATTCCCCCCCCTCATGTCCGCCCATGCCATCCGCCACAAAAGCGGTGAAACGGGCCTGGGGAGCAAGTTCAAACTTCTGTTCGTACCTTTCGTCACGATAAAGCCCGCCGTTGAAGAGTATCATGTCTTCGTTGTTGGTACGCAGGCAACCCATGTCACTGGCAAGCTGGCATTTCAATAATAACATAAGGCTATTAGTTGTTAAATTTATTACTATCTTATGCGAATCAGTAGTTGAATTGGTGCATTATTATTAGGTTATGAATCAAGTGATGATTTATTGAGTATCTCAATTAATTAGGCGGACTATCTCAGTTCCCCTCCTCCAGTTGGAGGAGGGGTGCCCAAAGGGCGGGGTGGTAGGTGAGAAAGGAATTCCTTAGCCTTCTTATTAATAGGTACTTTGTTGTTTTACCTACCACCTCCCCCTACGGGTACTCCTCCTCCCAGGAGGAGGAGAATGGAGATAGTACTGTTTATCATTTGCTTCATTACTTATCAGTTATGAACAATAAATTCAACTACTAATTCGCATTATTTACTATTAAAGCATTCTTATTTCATCCTATATTGCGTTATTCGACTTTGAAATCAAGATTCGCGATACGAACGACATCACCGACACCGAACGTAGCCGGAATATTAGGTGAAAGGCGATTACCATTGATAAATGTCCCGTTGGTAGAATCCAAATCAGTGATTTCCCATTGGTTAGAGGCATTCTTTTGCAACCGGGCATGAGTTCCCGACACATAGCCCTGAGAAGCAAAAGCTGATACGTAATCACCATGACGACGCCCGATAACTGCACCGTCACCTAACCCTAAACGTATCCCCGCAGCCGAACAAACCAGACGAACCGGCAACGGAGCCACAGGCGCTCCCGGACGCATGGTCTTTTCAGGTTCGGGAACCGGAGGTGTACTTGTAGATTTGGGGGCCGGAGGGGTCTTTTCCGCTTCAGGCATCGAAGATGTCACAGTCTGTCTCAGAGGGTTCTGCACAGCAGGGTTGTATGACTCAGCAGGCTCAGGAGATGAAGGTTTTGCCGAAGAAACCGGGTGCACCGCGCCCTCTCCTGCCGCCTCTTTTGCAGAGACCAGCGGTTGGCCACATTGCGTGCACCTCTTTCCTTTACCGAACACATGACATTTTGGGCATATATACAGTTCAACGCCGCATTGGTCGCAATAGTAACTATCGCTTTCTATCTCTATCCTGCACTTGGGACAGTTGACTAATGTACTCATTTCTTTAATGATTAATATTAATGATTAACGGTCAATGATTAACACCTCCACCACCGTTTCCCTCTTAATTATCAATTGTCAATTATTCACGTCTTCCTGCAACAGTATGCCATAGCTTGCCGGATCAAAGTCAGGACGTTCCATCTCATGGCGGAGACGTGAACTCTGATTCTTCTTCACCCGGTCGAAATAGTTGTTTACTTCGCGGGCATTGGCAAAGTTGCGGTCACGACGATTATACAATTCTTCAAAATAAGCATGCATGGCATTCTCCGCTTCAGGGGTCAGGGTGAGTTTGTCCTTCTTTGCTTTCATCATGAAGATTTGCGCCAATTCATCGGGATTATAGTCCTCGAAATGGATCACTTTGGTGAAGCGTGACTCCAAACCGGAATTTGTATCAATCCACTGACGGATTTCACGCGGATAACCGGCTGCAATGCAAACCATCTTACCCTTATAATCAAGCATCATGGGCAAAATCGTATTGGTTGCTTCCTGGCCAAAATTATCTCCCATCAATGAGTAGGCTTCATCAATAAAAAGTACTCCACCCACCGCACGTTTCACCACGCGCGCCGTTTTTTTAGCGGTTTGTCCCACATAGCCTTCCACCAAATCTTTCCGCGTCACTTCGAGCAGGCGATTGCTGGGCAATACTCCCAAAGAATAGAATATATTCCCCATAATACGCGCCACAGTGGTCTTTCCCGTACCCGGATTTCCCACAAAGAGGTAATGGTCTACCACTCCCTGGAACTTCTTGCCCATCGCTTCAGCCTTCGCACGTTCCACTTTGATGTAATCGGCAATTTCTTTCACCTCACGCTTTACACCCGCCAACCCGATTAACTGGTTGAGTTCAGCCATACATTCTTCCTCGTCAATCATCTTCGGCGGATCATACGGAATATCTTCCGCCTCAATGGTCAGATACAGTTCACGGGTTAATGTCTGCCCACCGGCATGCAACTGAGCCAAACGATTGGCACGACGGCTCTTGGTTTTCTCGAAAAGCTTCACCATTTCACCGGCATTTCCGAAATTCTCATCCTTGGACGCCAGCATCTCATCCACCAGTTTCGTCAGCACCTCTTCGGCTTCAGGAGTAAGCGTATTTCCTTTCTTCCTGATAAGAGAACGATAGATAGCTATCAGCTGGTCCGCCGTATAATCCTCTATATGCAGGAAGTTGCTGAAACGACGGCGGAAACCCGGATTAGCATTATTGATGAATTCCTCCATCTCAGTCCGGTAACCGGCACATATCACGACAAACTTTCCGGCATCTTTCACCATACGGGTCATCAGAGCCTCCACAGCCTCCACTCCCGTCTGATCCTTGCTGCCTCCGGCACTGATAGGCATCAGAGCGTATGCTTCATCGATAAAAAGGATGCCTCCCATAGCTTCATCACAAGCCTTGTCCATCAGTTTGGCAGTCTCATTCTGATAGGTACTTATCAAGCTTTTCCGCTCCCGCTCTATCACTTTATCGGTAGGCAACAAGCCGATAGCTTTGAAGATTTCACCCAGTTTACAGGCAATGGTCGTTTTGCCGGTCCCCGGATTACCTGTCAGAACGATATGTACGGATGTTATTTCAGCATCGGCAATGCCCATCTCCATCATTTCCTTATCCATTGCTATCTTATTTGCCAATGCCCGTATTTCAGCTTTCACACTATCCATGCCGACAAATTCATCCAACTCGGCAAGTACAGCATCAAGGCTCTTCACATTCTTGCTTTCTTCACCTTCGATATCGGCACGCGTCAGCACGTGCACCATGGAAGTATCATAATCCGGCGTACCTTTCAGTTCCAGCAAACGCACCCCCTGGTTCTTGATGGCACGGTCCAGCGCATTCCTCACTTCACGGGCATTACCGAAATTGCGTGTACGTGTCAGATACATCTTCGAGAAGTAATTACGGATAAATGCCTCAGCCTCTTCATCCAGCGTCAGACGCTCCTTTTTCACCTGCCGACGGAAGATTTCCGCCAATTCATCGGCTTTATAGTCGCGGAAGTTCACTGTTTCATTGAATCGGGAAGCCATACCGGAATTGGAGCTCAGGAACTCTCCCATCTCCTTCGTATATCCGGCGGCAATGGCAACGAATTGCCCGCGCCTGTCTTCCACCAGTTTCAGCAATGTATCAATCGCTTCCTGCCCAAACTGGTCATTATCGCCCTGTTTCAACGTATAGGCTTCATCAATAAAGAGCACACCGCCCATAGCCATATCTACATATTTCTCCACAGCCAAAGCTGTCTGTCCTACGTATCCGGCCACCAGTTCTTTACGGGAAACTTCCACTAACTGGCCGACAGGTAATACTTCCAGTGAATTAAGTATATCGGCGAAGATACGGGCAATCGTAGTCTTACCCGTTCCGGGATTACCGAGAAATAAGAAGTGATCCTTCACTTCGCGCCGGGCACCGTCTCCCTTCCGGTCGCGTTCAAAATCTATTTTATTAATGATTTTCCGTACCGTTGCCTTGATTTCATCGATTCCGACAAATTCGTCCAGTTCAGCCATGATTTCTTCATAACTCTTCTGCCGGAATTCCTTGCCGGGAACATCCGCCGCAACAGCAACCGATGCATTCGGATCACGCTTGATAGTATTCGCAAAAATATCCGCCGCCTTTTTCACTGCCAGATGTCCGTTGCCAAAGTCATCAGATTTCTGCCGCATCTCTTGTTTGAACACACGCTCTAGCTTGGCATTCGCTTCTTCATCCAATGTTATTCCATAGCGGTTCTTGAGTTCATTGACGCAAATCTGTTTCAATTCGTCCACGCTGAAATCTTTCAGATCAAAGTAATACTCAAAGCGGTTCCGTACATCCGGATTAGAAACCAGAAACTCTTTAAACGCAGATGAAAGCCCGGAAAGGATAACAATCGGGTCGTTATTCCACTTGTCCATACAACTGAATAACTTATCGAGTTTATTGATGTCATTGGCAGCCCCCGAAGGCAGAAGTTTCTGTGCATTCTCAATACAGAGAATACCTCCTTTTAAGTCGGAAGTGTTCTTATCCCACTCTTTGGCAAACTCTTCATAATCCACCGCATCAATCACTTTCATGGCAGGTTTCTTGATGATGCCACTGGAATACAGCAGCTTTTGCAACACAGCCGCCAACTTCGTCTTACCCGTTCCGGTATTTCCCGTAATAATCATATCCATTCCCAAACGGATGGCGATTCCACTACTCTGCGCACGTAAGGTAAGCGACTCACAAGTGTTCACCAAATCCTGCAACTGATTCTTCACGGTCTCCATACCCACCAGTTCGCGCAGAGGCTCGGTAGCTTTGGTCACTACATGGGCGCCACACCATTTACAGAAGACTGCGCTTTCACGGTTCGGTTTATTACATTTCGGACAATTCATACTTATTCGCTTTTATCAGTTCCCGACAGCCGCTTTTGCTTTCGTAAAACTGAATTTCACTTGTTTTTTAGTCGTATAATTCTCGTAAGTTCCTTCAAAAGCATCCATTCCATCGCCGGAGAATGAACCATTATACTGGCCGTCAAGCGTGCCGTTCTTGTGTACATCGTCAAAATGAATGGTATTCGTAACCGTATTCACACTACCCTTCAACTCTTCATTAGTGAGGTTTTTATATTGTACATGTATGGTTGCTTTCAGTCCCTCCGAACTTGCATTCGTAATATTCAGTGTCGCATCGCGTCCCTCAAACGTACCTGTCCATGTGCCCACCAGCTCTTTAATCTTACCGTCATTCTGCAAAAATCGGGAAGCATCCAAGCCAAATGCAGGAGTGTATTGCATAAACAGATAGGCCAACCATCCCACCACTACCATTGAGAGTATAGCCCGATAGGAAAATTTACGGATACAGTCTTTCAGGTATTTGGCATATTGCGCGGATTCATCGCCAATAGAAGACTCAAAGTGGGTTCCCACATCCGCCTTAAAAGCAAAGTGTAACGGCTCCAGACCGGTCTCTTCAAAACCGGGATTCAACAGATGTTCATGCGACCTCCGTTCAACCGGAAGCTTCAGATAACAACTCTTCATCAGATAATAAGCTAACAGAAGCAAGAGCCCTGCCAAGACATAATGTGCATAGGGCATGATCAGATTCAAGACAAAATATACTGCATAGTAGACAATTGCTCCCACAATAAAGCCCAGAACAACACTTCCGATAAGATTCTCGAAGTCAGAGGTCACAAAAATGAGAATACCCAGAATAATACCCATCGTCACAATAGCGCCCAGCGAGAAGCCCGGCAATGGGTTCTCGGTAAACGGGAGCCCATAAAAACACAATGCGGCCGCAAAAGACAGTATGGGAATAAAGCAAAGCACTCCAAGCAACACACGCATTATAGTCAGTGTCCGGCAACGCAAACGTACTTTTCGGATATTCTTATTCACAAAATCCGTAGCGATGCGGAAGTTAGAGACATCTGTATCCTTACTGTTTATTTTCTCGATGAATTCGAGGTATTTTACCGTTTCCTGTTCATAAGCAAACTTGGGTGACAGGTTCTTAAGCGGATTTTCCTGGAAGAAGGAGGTCAGCCAGTCTCTTAAATACCCGTTTTCCAGTTCATTCTTCACTTCCTTCGATGGAATGGACTTTAATTCGCTTAAATCAGTGATACTCTTATCACTACCTTTGAAGTAATAGTAAGGTTGAGCACCCAATCCTTTAATAGCTTTAAACGTAGCGATAATCCAGTTGTAAGGTCCTGCCTTACGGAGATTGTCTTTGGATTTCAGTTCGAAGCAATAGTCTATCCACTTAATCTTATCATCATATACTCCTTTTGATTTCAGATAGAAGTAGAGGCGTGAACCTTTCATGCCGGACAGCATTCCGAGAATGTAATCGGCATATTCATGATCCGAATCATTCTTGGGTGTATTCTTGTAAATCATCAGTTGCTGATTGATGAATTGGGCTATTTGAGTATGCGTAAAGTAATAATTGCTTGCCGTTTCATCCATTTGCAGGGTAAAGGACACCTTCGGACTCAAATTATAAAGTACGCCATAAGTGACGGCCGCATTAGAGGCATTAAAGCCTTTCAGCTGGGTACGTATTTTTCCCACCAAGCCCTTGTCACGAGCTGCCAGCCACACCAAGAAAGAATCTTCCGCCAAATCATTCCATGAATCAGCACTAAGCATATGGTTATAAGCGTAATGCAATACATCTTCCGGAGTGTTGCAACGTCCCAGATTCCCCTTTTCATCGATCAATTCATAAGGGCGTGAGGGATCAAGCTCGTAAATTAAGCGCCACAAAGCTTCCCGCTGACGGTCTTTCTTATTAAACAACGGAACAACATCGTCCGTAAGCCGCTTCAAATCATGCGCATTAAAGAAAAGGAAAAGAGGGTCATTGGAATTTGCCAATGCCGACTGATAAGTACTGAAATTCTCGACGAGCGACTGGGCTATTTCTTCGGCAGTAGTCCGCGGACGGCCTTTGATATCATAATAAGGCATATCCACATTGAGCATATAACACGCCGCATACAATCCGGCTGTCTGATCTTTCGGATAGCGTTTTTCGACAATGTCTTCAATCTCCGTAGCCAGTTCGGGACGCTGATTATCCGTCAACCATTTAGTCAACTTCCCCGTATAGAGATATTTAATGGCAAGACTTTGGTCTTGTCGCATAAAATCGGCCAATTGTTCGGGAGAATGGGCTACCTGATTCTTTCCGGCATTAAAAATAATGCTGAAGCTACGTCTGCTCTCCTGTCCTACAAAGTCGCTGAATACATCTTCTCCGCGTGCCCAACGGACAATCTCCATAAAACCGCAACGTTTTTCCGGTTGCGGGGCAGTCAGCGCCTTTATCAGTTTCAGCGTACGTCCGGACAAGTCCGCCGGAAAGGGCAAATCACCGGTACGCTTGCGCTTCATCAACTCAAATTCTCTTTCTTTGAACTCTTTTTCTCCCATCCACAAACAAAGCAAAACCATGCCAAGAGAATAAAAGTCACTCTTCGTATCAATTTCCACCCGATTTTCTCCCGGAACGGTGTAGTACATTTCGGGCGCCGCATAAATACGGGTACGGGCCTGGTCGGTACGGGCAATACCGTTTTCATTACACCTCACCGAAATACCGAAGTCTCCCAGCAATACTTGCTTCTGTGTCTCATCGGCAAAGAAAAAGTTACCCGGCTTTATATCACGGTGGATAAAACCATGCTTATGACAAAAATCAATGGCAGCAGCCGCCTGTTTGGCTATTTCACAAAGTTTACTTTCATTTCCACGCAAACTTATCTTATCCAGAGAACCACCTTTGCAATAGTTCATTATTTCATAATGCCGCAATTCACCGTGAACACGGGGATTGTCCCACTGACCGTGATCTATTATATCCACCAATAGTCCGGAGCGAGGAGATTGTCTGATAATTTCAAGTATCTGATGATTAGGAGGAGGCTCAATACCAACATAATAGAGTTTCAGAACGTATTGCTTTCCCTTATTCTCTACCAGGAATATCTGGGCTTCTCCCGTTCCGTCCGAAATAGCCTTTATCACCTTGTAATTCAAGCCTTTAATCAGATACTCGGTGTCATATTGACGAGTGATGGCCTCAATCACCTTTTGTTGTTCGGCACGCAGAGTGGCATCATTGGCTGACGCCGGACGCAGAGTCTTATCTTCTACAGCGCCAACATGCAAAGTCTTATCGATGCCTGCCGCACCGGGACGCAAGGTTTTATCAACATCGGCAACACTTGGGCGCAAAGTTTTCTCCCCCTCGCCAGGGCGCAGTGTTTTATCACTGTCTCTCAAGTCGCTCATATATTATACAGTTTTAAATTGGCTTATCGGTTTCCGCCAGAATTAATCATCCTGATATTCAAAAGTCTTCGTAACAGTTACCACATCTTCATAAACCCATGTACCTCCCAGTTCCGGCTGCGCACATTCACTCGGCTGATTATGCTGGAAGCCGCAAAGATTGCAAACCCAACAAACAGGAGCTTTCGAAACCGACTTCCGCAAAACAGGCAGTTTTCTTGCTGAATAATAGTTCCGCTGCATTTGTGGAGTCATATCTCCTTCCGGACGAAGTTTTTCCATAAGACCCCGCATTTCTTCCAACTTCTCTTTATAAGATTGCTTCGCCTCGTCGAGATCCACTCTTTTCACATTCAATTGTATTTTGGGACGTGCCTGCACGGGAGTTTCTTTGAGGGGTTCGGGTTTGGGAATGGAGATTTCTTCCAAAGAACCGCTACCGGCAAAAAGGTCTTTATATTGCTGTATCAGTTTTTTGTCGGCTTCACTCAGCTCAAGCTGTGGAGGTTCTGAATCTTCTTCGGATATTTCTCCGGAAGGAGTGTCCAGTATTCGTTCTTCCAAATCGGCAAGTTCCTGTGCCAACGCCAGCATTTCCTGAAAGACCGGATCATGCTTGGCTTTCTGCATTTCCTGCATAGCCATTTCATTCAGCGGACGATTACACTTCCGGCAGAAACTGCGAAAGTTCAAAGTATTGCAATCTGGGCAGATAATTCCTGTGCGCGGATTACCGCAGTCGGGACAAAAGGAATCATCCGCTTCCATCGATGCCCCGCAAAAAGAACATAACTCTGCATGCAGACTTTGCCCGCAATGGGGACAAATCTCCCAATCTGCTTGAATCGGGACACCACAACGAACGCATGATTTCCCCTTCAACGGCATCCCACATTCCTCACAGAATTTATCACCACTGTGGCAGGGCGTCCCGCAATTAGGGCAACATTGCGGCTGTTCCGCTTGCTTTTCCGTAGTTTTTTGTTGTGTCTTTACCTGCTGTTCCGATAAAGACTGATGTTGTTGTTCCATAAACCGTATTCAGACTTTAAGTTGACTTACCAGATTTTAAGTTTCCAAATATATCAATTTATTCAGTGAATAAAGTGGCAATACGTAAAAAAGATGGAGGAATAGCTGTTTTTTTCGTAACTTTGCACGGTTTTAAATACATTGAATGAATGGAGTTTAAATACGACGTTATTGTAATTGGCGCCGGACACGCCGGCTGTGAGGCTGCCGCTGCCGCAGCAAATCTGGGTTCAAAAACCTGTCTTATCACCATGGACATGAACAAGATAGGACAGATGAGTTGCAATCCTGCCGTAGGTGGTATTGCCAAAGGGCAAATCGTACGCGAAATAGATGCATTAGGAGGATACATGGGGTTGGTTACCGATCAAACCGCCATCCAGTTCCGCATACTAAACCGTTCTAAAGGTCCCGCCATGTGGAGCCCGCGTGCGCAATGCGACCGCAACAAGTTTATCTGGACATGGCGCGAAATCCTGGAGAATACTCCGAACCTGCATATCTGGCAAGATACCGTACGTGAAATCCTCGTTGAGAATGGAGAGGTAGTAGGCTTGACGACTTTGCTGGATGTTACTTTCCGTGCCAAATGCATTGTATTAACCGCTGGAACTTTTCTGAATGGTTTAATGCACGTCGGGCGCACCAAACTTGCCGGTGGCCGTATGGCAGAACCTGCATCCTACGAATTGACCGAATCCATCGCAAGACATGGCATTGAATACGGGCGTATGAAAACCGGCACTCCCGTCCGCATTGATGGCCGGAGCGTGCACTATGAATATATGGAAATACAAGATGGAGAATCTGACTTCCATAAGTTCTCATTCATGGACACCAGCGTCCGCCACTTGAAACAACTTCCATGCTGGACTTGCTTCACGAACGAAGAGGTGCACCGTGTGTTACGCGAAGGGCTACCCGATTCTCCCCTTTTCAACGGACAAATCCAAAGCATCGGTCCCCGCTATTGCCCCAGCATTGAAACTAAAATCGTCACCTTCCCCGACAAAGAGCAGCACCAACTATTTCTGGAACCCGAAGGAGAAACAACACAAGAACTTTACTTGAACGGTTTCTCTTCTTCACTCCCGATGAATATCCAAATCGAGGCATTAAAGAAAATCCCGGCATTCAAAGACCTGGTTATTTACCGCCCGGGCTATGCTATCGAATATGACTACTTCGACCCTACCCAACTGAAGCATACGTTGGAAACGAAGAAAATCAAAAATCTGTTCTTTGCCGGACAAGTGAACGGAACCACCGGATATGAGGAAGCGGCCGGACAAGGAATCATCGCCGGTATCAACGCACATATCAATTGCCACGGCGGCGAGCCATTTACACTGGCACGCGACGAAGCATATATCGGCGTATTAATCGACGACCTCGTCACGAAAGGAGTAGACGAGCCTTATCGTATGTTTACCTCACGTGCTGAATACCGCATCTTATTACGCATGGACGATGCCGACATGCGCCTTACTGAAAAGGCATGGAAACTCGGACTCGTCAAGGGCGACCGCTACGAACTGTTGAAACGGAAACGTGAAGCCATCAACAGCATTGTAGAGTTCACCCGCAATTATTCGATGAAACCGGCGCTAATCAATCCGGCATTAGAAAGATTAGGCACTACTCCCCTGCGTCAAGGGTGCAAATTAGTAGATCTGATAAACCGTCCGCAAGTGACCATCGAGAATATGGCGGAACAAGTCGATGCCTTCCGCCGGGAACTGGAGAAGATTACCGAAAGAAAAGAAGAAATCATTGAAGCCGCCGAAATTCTCATCAAGTATGAAGGGTACATCGGACGCGAACGAATCATTGCCGATAAACTGGCCCGACTGGAAAGCATCAAGATAAAAGGAAAGTTCGACTATAATTCCATTCAATCCCTTTCCACCGAAGCCAGACAAAAGCTGATGAAGATTGACCCGGAAACAATCGCTCAGGCAAGCCGGATTCCGGGAGTATCACCAAGCGATATAAACGTCCTGCTGGTACTTTCGGGCAGATAGCGCGGGACGTTCCACGTGAAACAAAAGAATTCAATAAACGCATTAAAAATACTGATTATGAGCAAAGAAACTCTTGCGAAAAGCATTCGGGAAATCCCCGATTTCCCTATACCGGGAATCCTCTTTTACGACGTAACAACATTATTCAAAGACCCTGCCAGACTACAGGAACTTTCGGACACCATGTACGAAATGTATAAAGACAAAGGCATCACGAAAGTCGTAGGCATTGAATCAAGAGGGTTCATTATGGGACCTATCCTTGCCACCCGCCTGGGCGCAGGTTTCATCCCCATCCGTAAGCCCGGCAAACTTCCCGCAGAAACAATAGAAGAAAGCTACGATAAGGAATACGGCAAAGACACCATCCAGATACACAAGGATGCATTGGATGAGAACGACGTCGTGTTGCTTCACGACGATTTGCTTGCAACAGGTGGAACAATGGAAGCAGCCTGCAAGTTAGTGCAGAAGATGAACCCGAAGAAGATTTATGTAAACTTCATCATCGAGTTGAAGGAATTACATGGAAAAGATTTATTCAGCAAAGACGTAGACGTGCAGTCGGTACTTTCTTTATAACCGGCTTCTTAGCCCAAACAGACTAAAGAAATCCATGGAGAATAACCCGGAACTGAAAACCAGCGAATATCTGAAAGGGATCGTGTTGAACCTCCCCGAAAGCCCCGGTATTTATCAATATCTGAATACCGAAGGGGTTATCATATACGTAGGCAAAGCCAAAAACTTAAAGCGAAGGGTTTCCTCCTATTTCAATAAAGAGCACGAACCGGGAAAAACAAGGGTACTTGTCAGCAAGATTGCAGACATACGTTACATTGTCGTTAATTCCGAGGAAGACGCACTATTATTAGAGAATAATCTGATCAAGAAGTATAAGCCGCGCTACAACGTGCTTTTAAAGGATGATAAGACTTATCCTTCTATCTGCGTGCAAAACGAATACTTCCCGCGGATATTCAAGACACGCAAGATCATACGCAACGGTTCTTCTTATTTTGGTCCTTATAGCCATGTGCCTTCCATGAATGCATTGCTCGATCTTATCAAGCATTTGTATCCGTTGCGTACTTGCAACCTCAACCTCTCGCCCGAAAACATCAACGCAGGCAAATTCAATGTTTGTCTGGAATACCACATCAAGAACTGTGCAGGCCCCTGTGTAGGCAAACAATCACTGGATGACTACATGAAAAACATCGGTGAAATCAAGGAAATCCTCAAAGGGAACACGCAGGAAATAGAACGGATGTTATTCCAACAGATGCAGGTACTGGCGGCTGAAATGAAGTTTGAAGAAGCGCAAAGGGTCAAGGAAAAGTATATGTTGATAGAGAACTACCGTGCCAAATCAGAAGTAGTGAGCAATGTACTGCACAACATTGACGTATTCTCTATAGAGGAAGACAGCGATGAGAAATCAGCTTTCATCAACTACCTCCACATCACAAACGGCGCCATCAATCAAGCATTTACCTTTGAGTACAAAAAGCGGCTGAACGAGACGAAAGAAGAGCTTCTGCAATTGGGTATCATCGAAATGCGCGAACGCTACAAGAGTCTTTCACGCGAAATCATCGTACCTTTTGAAGTGGATATGGAACTGAAAGATGTCGTCTTCACCATTCCCCAAAGGGGAGATAAGAAGAAGCTGCTGGATCTTTCCATCTTGAACGTGAAACAGTATAAGGCCGACCGATTAAAACAGGCTGAAAAGCTGAATCCGGAACAGAGAAGCGTCCGGCTAATGAAAGAAATACAGGATGAGCTGCACTTGGACCGACTGCCTATACAGATAGAATGTTTCGATAACTCGAACATTCAAGGCTCCGATCCCGTAGCTGCCTGTGTAGTATTCAAGAAAGCCAAACCCTCTAAACAGGACTATAGAAAATATAATATAAAGACGGTAGTAGGCGCAGACGACTATGCTTCTATGAAAGAAGTCGTCAGACGCCGCTATCAGCGCGCTATCGAGGAGAAAGCATCCCTACCCGACCTTCTTATCACCGACGGCGGAAAAGGGCAAATGAGCGCCGTAAAAGAGGTGCTGGACGAACTGAATCTGAACATTCCTATCGCCGGACTTGCCAAAGACGGTAAACACCGCACATCAGAGCTGCTCTACGGCTTTCCACCGCAAACTATCGGATTAAAGCAAAACACCCCCCTTTTCCGGCTTCTGACGCAGATACAGGACGAGGTTCACCGTTTTGCCATCACCTTCCATCGCGACAAACGCAGCAAGCGGCAGATTGCCTCCGAACTGGATGAGATAAAAGGCGTCGGCGAAAAAACGAAATCAGCCCTACTCAAAGAGTTCAAGAGCGTGAAACGCATCAAAGAAGCATCTTTAGAAGCCCTCACGGCAGTGGCAGGAGAAGCCAAAGCGAAAGTCATTAAAGAGCACTTCGGGATGGCTTAACCGCTACGATTTATTTGTTAAGTGCCAATACCTTGCCATGCGCTTGGCAAGGTTGTGCCATAAGCTTGGCAAGACAGTGCCACAGGCATGGCAAGACTGTGCCATAGGCATGGCAATGTTGTGCCAATGCGGTGGCAAAAACAAAGGAATTAATGCCGGCAAAACGCCCCTACAAGCGGGGCAAATTCACATAGGCGCGAACAAATCCCCATCAATAAGTGTAGTAGTGAATAATCATACGCCCAAATTACAGGCAATCACGAATTTATTCGTAACTTTGCAGTCCGGAAAAGATTAAAAAGATTAGGATAAAAGAACATGAGAATAGTCATACAACGTACCGGACACGCATCCGTTACAATCAATGGAACTTGCAAATCTGCTATTGGAAAAGGACTTTTGATACTGGTAGGCATTGAAGAAACAGACGGGCAGGAAGATATCGACTGGCTCTGCAAAAAGATTGTCAACCTCCGCGTCTTCGACGATGAAAACGGAGTGATGAACAAATCCATTCTCGACATCGACGGAGAAATATTGGTAATAAGCCAGTTCACCCTCCACGCCTCCACTAAAAAAGGTAACCGTCCCTCGTACATACGGGCGGCTAAACCTGAAATTTCCATCCCGCTGTATGAACAGTTTTGCCAAGAATTGAGTTCTTCATTAGGTAAAGAAATAGGTACCGGCGAATTTGGCGCCGATATGAAGGTAGAATTATTGAACGATGGTCCTGTGACCATCTGTATGGATACAAAAAACAAGGAATGATGACATTAGAAGAAGCTCAGCTACAAGTAGACAGCTGGATTAAAAAGTATGGTGTACGCTATTTCAGCGAACTCACCAACATGGCCGTCCTTACCGAAGAGGTAGGCGAACTGGCAAGAGTTATGTCCCGCAAATACGGTGACCAGTCCTTCAAAGAAGGAGAAAAAGACAATATCGATGACGAAATAGCGGATGTCCTCTGGGTACTTCTCTGCATTGCCAACCAGACGGGTGTAAACGTCACAGAAGCCTTTGCCCGCAACCTGGAGAAGAAAACCAAACGGGACAACACCCGACATATCAATAATCCTAAATTGCATGACCATGGAGAAGAATGAACCCACACAGAACAAGTATGATGCCGCATTGGCAAAGTACAACACCCAGCTGAACGATGCGGAAGTAGCCGCCAAAGTAGCAAAACTCATCGCAGAAAAAGTGCCCGGAAACCATACGGAAGAAGTCAAAAAGTTCTTGTTCCACTGCATCGACCTCACCACGCTGAACACCACGGACAGCGATGAAAGCGTGATGAAATTCACGGAGAAAGTGAACCAGTTCGATGATGAGTTCCCCGATTTGGAGAATGTTGCAGCCATCTGCGTCTATCCTAATTTTGCGGAAATCGTAAAGAGCACCCTGGAAGTGGAGGATGTAAAGATAGCCTGCGTTTCGGCCGGATTCCCCTCTTCACAAACCTTCACGGAAGTGAAAGTTGCAGAAACCGCTATGGCACTGATGGAAGGTGCGGATGAAATAGACATCGTCATTTCAGTGGGAAAGTTCCTGAGCGGAGATTACGAGAGTATGTGCGAGGAAATACAGGAACTGAAAGATGTCTGTAAAGAACATCACATGAAAGTCATACTGGAAACAGGTGCCCTGAAGACAGCTTCCAACATCATGAAAGCCTCTATCCTATCCATGTATTCGGGTGCGGACTTCATCAAAACCTCTACCGGAAAACAGCAACCTGCCGCAACGCCGGAAGCCGCCTATGTGATGTGCCGGGCCATCAAGGAATATTATGACATGACCGGTAATAAGGTAGGTTTCAAGCCTGCCGGAGGCATTAATACTGTAAATGATGCGGTTATTTACTATACCATCGTTAAAGAGGTGCTTGGCGAGGAATGGCTTGACAATCAATGGTTCCGCCTGGGTACCAGCCGTTTAGCCAATCTTTTGCTCTCTGAAATCAAAGGGGAGGAAATGAAATTCTTCTAAGAAGAAGCATATTCAGTCAAAAATAAAAGCGAAAGACTCATTCTCTTCTTACTGAGAAATGAGTCCTTCGCTTTATTTTTGAGGCAATATCTTATAGTTACTTATCTCTGTCCACCACAAAATCCAGATAAGCCACGAGAGCGGCTTTCACATCTGTATCAGCCAGGGTCTCCAGCAAAGATAAGGCCTTTTCTTTATACGCGTACATTGTCTTTATCGCATATTCAATGCCCCCATACTGCTTGGCGAACTCGATTAAACGGGCGATTTCATCGGATGTAGCACTTCCATCCTTTACCTTCATAGCGATTTCTTCAGCTGCCTTGTCGCAAGTTGAGTTCAAAGCATAGAGCACAGGGAGGGTTAACTTGCCTTCAAGCATATCGTTGCCCGTAGGCTTGCCTATCTCCTTACTGTCGTAATAGTCGAAAATATCATCCTTGATCTGGAAACAAAGACCGATATATTCACCAAACAAGCGCGCAAATTCAGCCTGTTCATCGGTCACTCCCACCGAAAGAGCACCCGCTTTGGTGCAAGCCGCAAAGAGCACAGCCGTCTTCTTACGGATTACATCGAAATAGATTTCTTCGGAGAACTGGAGATTACTTACATTGGAAAGCTGAAGGAGCTCCCCTTCCGACAGGTTCTGTCCGAGGCGGGAAACCACGTCGATAATAGCATAATTATGCGTCTTGCCCACCTGCACAAGCGAGGTTGCCAACAGATAGTCGCCCACCAACACCGCTACCTTATTATTATAAATAGCATTCACCGACAACTGCCCCCGACGTTCGGTGCTTTCATCCACCACATCGTCATGAACCAGACTGGCCGTATGCAATAATTCAAGGGAAACCGCCGCATGAAGAGTCTCCGGACAAACCGAACCATATAATTTGGCTATAAGCAAGAGCAACATCGGACGCATCATTTTCCCGTTCTTTTTCCGAATGTGTGAGATTGCTTCATTCAGTAAAAAGTTGGAACTGGTAAGTGAAGTGTCGAACAGCTTCTTAAATTCATCCAGTTCTGCCGCTATCGGAGATTTTATAAGTGATGAGTTGTCCATGCATCGCTATTTTCCCACAAAAATAGTAATAAAACAGTTAATACCGTATTTTTTTGTACTTTTACCATGAAAAAAAGGATAAATATATGAATTCTGACGATAAACTGTTTCTTCTCGATGCCTATGCATTGATATATCGCGCCTATTACGCGTTCATCAAAAACCCGCGGACCAATTCCAAAGGGTTCAATACCTCTGCCGTTCTTGGCTTTGTGAACACGCTTGAGGAAGTGCTCAAAAAAGAAAATCCAAGCCATATCGGTGTCGCTTTCGACCCTGCCGGACCCACCTTCCGCCATGAAGCATATGAACAATATAAGGCACAACGGGAGGAAACTCCGGAAACCATACGGCTCTCCGTACCTATTATAAAAGATATCATCCGCGCATACCGCATCCCTATCCTGGAAGTACCGGGCTATGAAGCCGATGATGTTATTGGCACGCTTGCCACGGAGGCGGGGAAGCAGGGCATCACCACCTACATGATGACCCCTGATAAAGACTACGGCCAGTTGGTGTCCGAAAACGTATTCATGTACCGCCCCAAACACACAGGCGGTTTCGAGGTCATGGGCATAGAACAGGTGAAAGCCAAGTTCGACATCCAGTCCACCCGGCAAGTCATTGATATGCTCGGACTGATGGGTGACGCCTCCGACAACATTCCCGGTTGTCCGGGCGTCGGAGAGAAAACCGCACAAAAGCTGATCAGCGAATTCGGCAGCATCGAAAATCTGTTGGAACATACCGACCAACTGAAAGGCGCCCTGAAGACCAAAGTGGAGAACAACCGCGAAATGATTACCTTCTCCAAATTCCTTGCGACCATCAAAATTGATGTTCCTATCCAGCTTGATATGAAAGCACTCGTTCGCGAAGAACCGAATGAAGAAGAACTCCGGAAAATTTTCGAAGAGATGGAATTCCGCACGCTCATCGACCGCGTACTTAAAAAAAGCAATTCCCCCTCCCCTTCTTCCGAAACTCCCGACCTTTTCTCAGCAGGTCCGCTTTTTGCCCAAAATAACGGTCCTGTCCAAGGCAATTTGTTTGAAGAATTTGCGCCCGACGGGACGGAAGAGCCGAAAAAATCAAATCTCGCGCGTTTAGAAACGCTTAATCCGGACTATCAACTCATTGATACAGAAGAGAAAAGAGCGGAAATTATTAAAAAGTTACTTACAACGAAAATTCTCTCAATAGATACAGAAACCACTTCGGCCGAGCCAATGGAGGCAGAATTGGTAGGAATGAGTTTCAGCGACACCGAAAATCAGGCTTACTATGTTCCGGTTCCGCCCGAACGGGAAGAAGCGTTAAAAATAGTAAATGAGTTCCGCCCGCTTTACGAAAATGAAAATTCGGTGAAGGTGGGACAAAATATCAAGTACGACATTCTTGTTCTCCAAAACTATGAAGTGGAAGTGAAAGGCGAACTTTTCGACACAATGCTTGCCCATTATGTGTTGCAACCCGAACTTCGTCATAACATGGATTATCTGGCGGAGATTTATCTGCAATATCAAACCATCCACATCGACGAGCTTATCGGCCCGAAAGGAAAGAACCAGAAAAACATGCGCGACCTTCCGCCGGAGGACGTTTATAAATATGCCTGCGAAGATGCGGACGTAACCCTGAAATTGAAGAACGTACTCGAAAAGGAGTTGAAGGAGCAAGGCGTGGAACATCTCTTCTATGAAATAGAGATGCCCTTGGTGCGCGTGCTTGCCAATATGGAAAGTAACGGAGTCCGTATAGACACCGAAGCGCTGAAACAGACGTCCGAACACTTCACCGCCCGCCTGCAAGAAATTGAGAAAGAAATCTATGAGCTGGCAGGAGAGACTTTCAACATCGCCTCGCCCAAACAGGTAGGTGAAATCCTGTTCGACAAACTGAAAATCATTGATAAGGCGAAAAAGACCAAGACCGGACAATACGTCACCTCCGAAGAAGTACTGGAAAGCCTGCGCAACAAGCATGACATCATCGGGAAAATTCTGGAATACCGTGGACTGAAGAAACTCTTGGGAACATACGTAGATGCTCTCCCTCTATTGATTAATCCACGCACAGGGCGCATCCATACCTCTTTCAACCAGGCAGTCACGGCTACCGGACGGCTCAGTTCCAGCAATCCGAACTTACAGAACATCCCCATCCGCGACGAAGACGGCAAGGAAATCCGTAAGGCTTTTATTCCGGACGATGATTGCGAGTTCTTCTCTGCCGACTACTCACAGATAGAGCTACGCATTATGGCGCATCTGAGCGAAGACAAAAACATGATTGACGCTTTCCTCAGCGGATATGACATTCATGCCGCCACCGCCGCTAAAATATATAAGATAGATATCAAAGACGTCACCTCCGATATGCGCCGTAAAGCCAAGACCGCCAACTTCGGCATCATCTACGGCATCTCCATCTTCGGACTGGCAGAACGTATGAACGTAGACCGTAAAGAGGCCAAGGAACTGATTGACGGATACTTTGAAACCTATCCGCAAGTACGTGAATATATGGATAAGAGCATACAAGTAGCCCGCGAGCAAGGTTATGTGGAGACCATCTTCCACCGCAAACGCTTCTTGCCCGACATCAATTCAAGAAACGCAACCGTGCGTGGGTATGCAGAACGCAATGCCATCAATGCCCCCATCCAAGGAAGTGCCGCCGACATCATCAAAGTTGCCATGGCGCGCATCTATAAACGCTTCCAAGCTTACAATCTGAAAGCAAAGATGATTTTACAGGTTCATGACGAACTAAATTTCAGCGTTCCAGAGGCTGAAAAAGAGTTCGTGCAACAAATTGTAATCGAAGAGATGGAACGAGCATATCGTATGCACGTACCCCTGAAAGCCGATTGCGGGTGGGGAAAGAACTGGCTTCAAGCCCACTAAATCGCCTTATAACTTTATTTAACTTACAATCAGAAAGCAACCGAAGCATTTCATTCAAAATACAGTTTGCTCACCAGAATATCCGGCAACATCACTGCCGGATATTTTTTTGTCATCAATATTGGCAAAAAGAAAGAGTAAGCAACTACGCACTCCTAACATTTTGACTATATTTAAACTATTTATTGCATTTATGTCAATTTAATCCGTACCTTTGCGGCGATTTTAATGACATATTGATAGAAAATAGTAAGAGATAACTTAAAAACATATAGAACCATGAAAACAAAAGTATTTTTAAAAACAGTTGCTTTGTCAGCAGTAATTCTGTTTGGTAGCATTGCAGCTTCTGCAGCGAACAAAAACAACCTCATTTACAATTCGGAAGAAAAAGACGGAGTGATGGTAGGACAGACCGTTTACAAGATGGACGGCAGCACTTTAGCAAACTATATGAAGTACAGCTACAAGTATGACGACCAGAAACGCATGACGGAAAGTGAAACGATGAAGTGGAACAGCACAAAGAACGCTTGGGAAAACGATCTCCGCGTTCGCTATGCTTACCAGGGAAAAAGTCTCACTACTACTTACTACAAGTGGAACAGCAAACAAAAAACATATGTCCTTGTTCCTGACATGACAGTTACAATGGACAATCCTAATCTGTAAAAGACGACAGATTCTCTCTTAAAATTCTAACAAATTGAACAAACCGAAACCTTTATAAGTTTTGTACACCAAGTGAAAGCCGGAATACGTGATGTATCCCGGCTTTTTTCATAACTTTGCCGCCCAAAACAATACTTATTCTATGATACCCGCCTCCCTCACCCACTACATCGAAACGGAAATTATACCGCGTTACGAGCATTTTGATAAAGCTCATAACCTTTCACATGTGCAGACAGTGATTGAAGAAAGCCTTTCACTTGCCGCGAAATATGACGTAAATGAAAGCATGGCATACACCATCGCCGCATACCACGATACAGGGCTTTGCCGGGACAGAGCGACACACCATCTTCTTTCAGGCGAGATTCTGAAGCAAGACGAAACACTCCGCCAATGGTTTAGTGAGGAAGAAATCGAAATCATGAAAGAAGCGGTAGAAGACCATCGCGCATCTGCCGAGCGCGAACCACGAAGCATTTACGGTAAAATAGTAGCAGAGGCAGATCGTGTGATTGACCCCATCATCACCCTGCGCCGTACCGTACAATACGGCTTGAAGCAGAAACCGGAAGCGGAAAAGGAATGGCATTATCAGCGTTTTCATCAACATCTGATGGAGAAATATGCACCGGGCGGATACCTGAAGCTTTGGTTCCCGGAATCAAAGAATGCAGAACGGCTGAAAGAACTGCAAAAGATTATCGCAGACGAAGCACAGTTGAGGAGTATCTTCCAACAGTTGTTTGCCGAGGAAAAGTAATAAGCATGAATAACCGCGCTTAATATATTCTTTACCTCATTCTCTTTAAACTATGCCCTCTTCTTCTTTAATACTTCCACTTACCAACACCCCCATGTTAGTAACTACGACACCCGGGTGTTAGTACTACTTACATCCCCATGTTGGTATTACCAACACCCGGGTGTAGGTAAGTATATCTTAGCATAATAACAAAGACATCTTTAAAGGACATGCAGAGTATGTTCTACTCTCCATCCTTTCAAAAAGCTGAATCTACTTGCATTTACCACTAATCTTCAGATGAAAACAAATGCCCCCAATGGTAAAAAAGTACAATCCGTAAGGCAATAAACAGAAGAATACCTATCTTTGCAGGCAGAAAACAAAGTAATAACGAAATAGATAATGGCTTTACAATGTGGTATTGTCGGCCTGCCGAACGTAGGCAAGTCGACGCTTTTCAACTGTTTGTCCAACGCAAAAGCGCAGGCGGCAAACTTCCCTTTTTGTACAATAGAACCAAATGTGGGTGTAATCACCGTGCCCGATGAGCGCCTGACGAAGCTCGCCGAACTGGTACATCCGGGACGCATCGTGCCCACTACGGTGGAAATCGTGGATATTGCCGGACTCGTAAAGGGTGCCAGCAAAGGCGAAGGACTGGGTAACAAATTCCTCGCGAACATTCGTGAAACGGATGCTATCATTCACGTACTGCGTTGCTTCGACGACGAGAACGTGACACACGTGGACGGAAGCATCAACCCGGTACGCGACAAAGAAATCATCGACTACGAGTTGCAACTGAAAGACCTGGAAACCATTGAAAGCCGCATCCAGAAAGTGCAGAAGCAAGCACAGACGGGTGGCGACAAAGCTGCCAAACTGGCTTACGATGTACTGGTGCAGTATAAAGAAGCACTGGAACAAGGCAAAAGCGCACGCACCGTGCAGTTCGAGACCAAAGACGAACAGAAGATTGCTAAAGAGCTTTTCCTCCTGACCAGCAAACCGGTGATGTACGTCTGCAACGTGGACGAGGCAAGCGCAGTGAATGGCAATAAATACGTGGAAATGGTGCGCGAAGCAGTGAAGGACGAAAATGCCGAAATCCTGATTGTAGCCGCCAAGACCGAAGCGGACATCGCCGAGCTGGAAACATATGAAGACCGCCAGATGTTCCTCGAAGAAGTAGGATTAAAGGAATCCGGTGTAAGCCGCCTGATTAAATCGGCCTACCAATTGCTGAATCTGGAAACCTTCATCACCGCCGGAGAAATGGAAGTGAGAGCATGGACCTATCAGAAAGGTTGGAAAGCTCCGCAATGCGCCGGAGTTATTCACACCGACTTTGAAAAAGGATTCATCCGTGCCGAAGTTATCAAGTACGAAGACTTCATCCAGTATGGCAGCGAGGCCGCCGTACGCGAAGCCGGAAAGCTGGGCGTGGAAGGCAAAGAATACGTGGTGCAGGACGGAGACATCATGCACTTCCGGTTCAACGTCTGATTTACGGAACTCATTATAAATCGCCCGTCGGATGGCGGGCGATTTAATCACAGAATAATACTGCAAACCAACCATGAAGCAATTCTTCCCTACCCTATTCCTCATGCTTCTGTGCAGTGTCGCCTATGCACAGCAACAAGACTCAGTGACCATCTCCGGTCGTGTGACAGACTATAAGAACGGTGACCGCGGCGAAGGGCTTTACTATATGGAAAAAGAAATCTACGTAAAATAGTACATTGCAAAATGGAGAACAATCATATGAAATACCTTATAGCCGGCACAGGTGGCGTGGGAGGCAGTATCGCCGCCTTTCTTTCCCTTGCCGGAAAAGATGTCACCTGCATTGCCCGCGGTGAGCACCTGGCTGCCCTGCGCGAACACGGATTGCGTCTGCACTCCGACCTGAAAGGCGAACATACACTACCCATAAAAGCCTATACTGCCGAAGAATATACAGGCAAAGCCGATGTCATCTTTGTATGCGTCAAAGGCTATTCCGTAGACTCGATAACGGAGTTGATAAAACGCTCCGCCCACAAGGACACGGTTGTAATCCCTATTCTCAATGTCTACGGCACAGGTCCCCGCATCCAACGCTTGGTGCCCGGAGTGACGGTTCTGGACGGTTGCATCTACATTGTCGGCTTCGTGTCCGGCAAAGGGGAAATCACGCAAATGGGCAAGATATTCCGTCTGGTTTACGGTGCACACAAAGGTACGGTTGTTCCCCGTGGAACGTTGGAAACTATCCAACAGGATTTGCAGGAAAGCGGTATCAAAGCCGAAATATCTCCCGACATCAACCGGGATACTTTCGTGAAGTGGTCTTTCATCTCTGCTATGGCTGTCACCGGAGCTTATTACGGCGTCCCTATGGGCGAAGTGCAGAAGCCGGGAGAGATGCGCGATACGTTTATCGGACTATCTCAGGAAAGTGCCGCACTGGGCGCTAAGCTCGGTATCGACTTCAAGGAAGACATTGTAGAATATAATCTTAAAGTTATCGACAAACTGGACCCGGAAAGTACCGCTTCCATGCAGAAGGATATGGCTAAGGGACACGAAAGTGAGGTGCAAGGGTTGCTCTTTGATATGATTGCTGCCGCAGAAGAACAGGGGATTGATATTCCGACGTACAGGATGGTGGCGGAGAAGTTTAAACAATAAACCATATAATCAGATATATTTATGCCATCACTGCTCACCATCAACTGGAATCCCGACCCCGAACTGTTCAACCTCTTCGGAATCTTCCCCCTCCGCTACTACGGGCTACTGTGGGGCATCGGCATCGTACTTGCCTGCATCATAGTCCAGCGTCAATACCGCGACCGAAAAATCAGTGAGGACAAATTCACCCCGCTCTTTTTCTATTGCGTAATCGGTATCACCCTCGGAGCAAGGTTAGGGCATTGTATCTTCTACGATTGGAGTTACTTCCAGAATCATCTGATAGAGATGATACTCCCCATCAGGCAGTTTCCCGGCGAAGGCTGGAAATGGATAGGCTACAAGGGACTTGCCAGTCATGGCGGTACTCTCGGACTGATTATCGCCTTGTGGCTCTATTGCCGCAAAACCAAGATGCACTATATGGACGTACTGGACATGATAGCCGTAGCCACCCCCATCTGCGCCTGCTGCATCCGCCTTGCCAACCTGATGAACTCCGAAATCATCGGCAAGCCCACCGATATGCCCTGGGCTTTTGTATTCGAACAGGTAGACATGCTACCCCGCCATCCGGCACAGCTTTACGAAGCCATCGCCTACTTCATCTTCTTTCTGGGAATGGTTTACTTATATAAGAAATCAGATCACGGCACAAAGCTGCACCGCGGCTTCCTCTTCGGACTTTGCCTGACAGAGATATTCACCTTCCGCTTCTTTGTGGAATTCCTCAAGGAAAACCAAGTGGATTTTGAGAATACAATGACTCTCAACATGGGGCAATGGCTCAGCGTTCCGTTCATTATCATCGGAATATACTTCATGCTCTTTTACGGGAGAAAGCAAACGATAAAAAAGTAAATAAACTTATCTATAAACCAATATAATTGAAAATATGCTCTCATTATTAACCATCAACTGGAACCCCAACCCCGAACTGTTCAACCTCTTCGGTCATGTACCCGTTCGTTACTACGGTCTGTTGTGGGTCATTGGCATCGCATGCTCCTATTTCGTAGTCCGCTACCAGTATAGAGATAAGAAAATCGGCGATGACAAGTTCGAACCGCTGTTCTTCTATTGCTTTTTCGGCATCCTCATCGGCGCCCGGCTGGGACACTGCCTGTTCTATCAGCCGGAATACTATCTTCATCATTTCTGGGAGATGATATTGCCTATACAGTTCCTGCCCGATGGAGGCTGGAAATGGACCGGCTATGCAGGTCTCGCCAGTCATGGAGGCACGCTGGGGCTGATGATAGCCCTGTGGATGTACTGCCGCAAGATGAAAATGCACTATATGGACGTATTGGACATGATTGCTGTGGCAACTCCTATCTGCGCTTGCTTCATCCGTCTTGCCAATCTGATGAATTCTGAAATTATCGGTAAAGCGACCGATGTGCCTTGGGCATTTGTATTCGAACGGGTAGATATGCTTCCCCGGCATCCGGCACAGCTTTACGAGGCAATCGCCTACTTCATCTTCTTCCTGCTGATGATTTTCCTGTATAAGAATTACGGCAAGAAGCTGCATCGTGGTTTCTTCTTCGGACTCTGTCTGACAGAAATTTTTGTATTCCGCTTCTTCGTGGAGTTCTTGAAAGAGAACCAGGTAGATTTCGAGAATAGCATGTCACTGAATATGGGACAATGGCTCAGTGTTCCGTTTGTAATCATAGGAGTGTATTTCATGTTCTTCTACGGAAAGAAGAAAGCACAGAAATAAAAAGAAGAATGAGGATGTATCAGACACGATTCTGATGCATCCTCATTCACACTATTTACGTTGCCACTTACTCTTCGAGGCATGCTCCCGCTTCAGAATATCACTTAGGGGAACTTCAAATATCTTGGCCTCAACCCATGCCACAAAGTCAAACTTACGCAAAATCTGAGTCTCATATTTATCCGCATACAAAGCGTGAACTTCCTCCGCCATACTTTCCCATATTTTCGCTCGTTTTTTCCGGTCCGTATCAACAAAAGAGTAATTCAAGAATTTAAGCAGAAAAGATTCTACCTTCAGATTATACCCTTTATTTTTGGACATTTCCCGCTTGATAGAGCGAACTTCGGACTGGATATAGTCTACATCCCCCAACTCATAATGAATCATCACATTCACGATCCTAATGGTGCGAAACAGTGGCAGAGAATATAGATGTCCTCTCCCGATAGTCGTACTCAACCGTTTCCGGGCTTTCCTGTACTCCCCGTTTCCCAAATGAATCAAGGCAACATATAAGGACATTTCCGCCTGTTGCTGCTCTTTTAATAAGGCCATTTTATCAATCAGCGAAGCCTGATGTTCAGCAATCCACAAACCCGCCTGCTCAAACTCTCCCCTATCGATATAGGAGAATAACCTGTATATGAATATCACATAAGTTACATTCAACTGAAAACTCGATGACGGCGAAGACAGTTTCTCCAACTTCCCTATAAAGTAATCCATACCCTCATAATTGTGCATGATACGAAGACTCTCTAACATACCTTCCACCGTCATCAGATAATATACCGGAGGATTATTCCAAAGATGGGTGTTCTCTTCAAACAATTTGTTCAGCTCCACAAATGAATTGAACGCAGCCCTGTAATCTCCCACCGTCACAAAGTAATTGGCCTGGAAAAGCTGGTGATTCTTCTTTATCTCAAAGTTCTCGACACCTGCACTGGCCACGATACTTATCTCACTGGTCACCAGGTCATCCAGTTTCTGAGTCTCCTCCAATGATCGTGAAGCTCCCCTATTAAGCATTCTCAACTTCAATAACTCATACAATGAAGACTGTTCATTCAGCTGCCTGATATTCTTTAGGGTATTATTCATCTTATATTGCTTGTTCAGGAGCTTCTTTTCATCCACTTCCTCAAAATCCAGAGTCAAGAGATAATTCAGTTCCAGCCTTTGCGCCACAAGCAGTGCAAAATGATTCTCATAGTAGACAGCTTTTTCCTTCACTTTTTTCAGTACCTGGAAGCACTCCTGATACATAGACTTCTCATACAACACCCTGGCATGCAGCAGTTCATTGAACAGCAGATAATAACTATCCTGTTCTGTCCGCAACTCCGTCAATATCTCTATCAGCAGATCGAACAGGTAAATAACCACCGTATTGAAAGAAGAAGTGGGCTTTGCCTTCAGGAAACACTGTTTCAGTTCTTCAGGGTCACTGATCTTCTTGTCATCAATCAATCTGAAAAGGAAGATATAGTCTTTCTCCGGCTTATTGGATATATAGATAGAGAATTCTTTCTTCTCTTGTTTCGTGAGACTATTTATCAGTTGGATAAGCGATTCGGACTTTAGCATAGCATTAGTAGATTTTGAAATAACGAAAGCAAGGTAGAGAAAAAAACAAAAGGAAACAATCTTTTCGCGGAATAATATAAGCTTTAGCTATATTACAAATATTAAAACTACGCATATACATATACACAAAATTCATTATATATCAACTAATTAACACTTACATTAACGATATTATACAAATTTACCAGTATTATATTTGTGCACTTTTTGTTTGCTTATGAATTATCTATCGCATACATTTGACGTAGAAAAAGAAAGCACAGTTCCGAATTATTTAATCTTAAACTAATTAATAGCCATGAGCAAGAATATCATTGTAATAGGTAGTTGTAATACAGATATGGTCATCAAAGCCGACCGCCTCCCCGTTCCCGGAGAAACAGTAATGGGCGGCAGTTTCATGATGAACCCCGGAGGTAAAGGGGCCAACCAGGCTGTAGCCGCTGCCCGATTAAAAGGAAATGTGTACTTCATAGCCAAGACCGGCAACGATCTATTCGGCAAACGTTCCATAGAGCAGTACGAAGACGAAGGAATTCACGTTGAAAATATCTATTCAGACCCTACCCTCCCTTCCGGAGTGGCACTGATTATGGTAGACGTGAACGGAGAAAACAGTATCGCTGTCGCCTCCGGAGCCAATGGTTCACTGAGTCCTGAAGATATCCGGAAAGCACAGCCCGTCATCGAGAAAGGAGATATCCTGCTGATGCAACTGGAAATTCCCATAGAAACAGTGGAATACGCAGCCCAGATAGCAAGCGAACAGGGCATCAAGGTTATCCTGAACCCAGCACCCGCCCGCGCGCTCTCCAACAAGCTGCTGCAAAACCTGTATATGATTATCCCCAACGAAACGGAAGCCGAAATCCTTTCGGGAATCAAAGTGACCGACTGGGAAAGCGCCCGGAAAGCTGCGGATATCATCAGTGCCAAAGGAGTGGACATTGTCGTGATTACAATGGGTTCCAAAGGAGCCCTGATTAAGGAAAACAACGAATACCACGAGGTTTCCGTCCCCAAAGTGAAAGCGGTGGATACCACGGCTGCCGGAGACACTTTCTGTGGGTCCCTGTGCGTTGCTTTATCCGAAGACATGAATGTGCTGGATGCCGTGAAGTTTGCCAATAAGTGCGCTTCCATCACAGTGACCCGCATGGGAGCACAGTCCGCCCTGCCCTATCGCAAAGAAATAGATGTTTTATAAATAATAACTTTAAATTCTGATACCATGTTTATTGTAGACAGTTACTCATTAGCCGTTATTTTCTGCGTTATCACGATGCTCTGCTGGGGTTCGTGGGGTAATACACAGAAACTTGCCGGGAAGACCTGGCGTTACGAATTGTTCTACTGGGATTACGTTATCGGTATCCTGGTCTTCTCCCTCCTTTTAGGATTCACGCTGGGCAGTACGGGAGATGCCGGACGCGGTTTCGTTGAAGATCTGAAACAGATCAGTATGGAGAACTATGCAAGCGCTTTTGCAGGAGGGGTTATATTCAACCTATCCAATATCCTGCTGTCAGCTTCCGTCTCGATGGCCGGGCTTACGGTAGCATTCCCTCTGGGAGTTGGCATAGCATTGGTATTAGGGGTTTTCGTCAACTACTTTGGCGAGCCCAAAGGTGATGCGGTGATTCTGTTCAGTGGTGTGGCGCTGGTGGTACTGGCCATTATTTTCAATGCCATAGCTGCCGGAAAGATGAATAAGAAAGGAAGCAGTACGAATAAGAAAGGAATTCTTATCGCCATCATAGCAGGTGTACTGATGTCCTTCTTCTACCGGTTCGTTGCCGCTGCCATGGACTTAAATAACTTTGAGTCGCCTACTCCCGCAATGGCTACTCCGTATTCGGCATTCTTTATATTCGCAATAGGTATCTTCATAAGCAATTTCATTATCAACACCATCGTGATGAAGAAGCCGTTTGTAGGTACTCCGGTAAGCTATAAAGAGTACTTCCAAGGCAAATTCAGCACACATATGGTCGGAGTGCTGGGAGGAGCCATCTGGGGATTAGGTACGGCTCTAAGTTACATTGCAGCAGGGAAAGCCGGCGCGGCCATCTCGTATGCACTGGGACAGGGAGCGCCTATGATTGCAGCTTTATGGGGCATATGCATCTGGAAGGAGTTCAAAGGCTCTTCACGGACGGTAAATATCCTTCTGGCTTGCATGTTCGTTCTGTTTATATCCGGTTTAGGAGCAATTATCATCTCCGGAGCCAATTAATACGGCTCTCACTCGATCTCATAAATTAATGCTTTCTTTTTCTACCTTTCATCGAGTGAAAGAGGAAATTGCCTGAACTAAATATACATTTTCGTTCAACCTAAAATTTTTAATACATGAGACTAATTAAAGCAATATTATTCTGTCTATGCATGTGTTCGTTCGACTTGTATGCACAAGTCAATGTCACAGGTATTGTAAATGATAACACCGGAGAGACACTTCCCGGAGTATCTATCCTGGCAAAAGACGGCGACCGTACTTACGGTACCACCACCCAACGTGCTGGATCTATATATCCAACATGTCCGATATATAGATCGGACAGATTGGATCCTATTAAAATAGCATTTGTTAATAAATTCCATTTTACTGTTATATATGAACATATTGCTCAAAGATTTATCAGACAACTACATACCATCCAAATCATTTCATGAATATCTAATTTATAAATTAAGAAATATAAAACATATTAAGAAAAGCACCAACATCAGCAAATTATAAAAAAAGTCCTCACATTCAAAAGTATTCGCTAGTAAGTAATTTAAGATTATTAACCATAAGCTACTTGTATAACCAAAAAGAATGTTTATATTTGTAAAAAGCAACCAAAACTCCTATAATAATGAAAACACTTATTACGATTTTATCTATTTGCATTTTCATCTCATGTACTGAAAAGAACATAGAGTCACTAATGTCTGAAACAAAGGACAAAGAGCATAATGAAAATTATATTTCTGAGACAGAGGCTTCTACTGTAGCCAACCTATTCCTTACTGAAATCAGAAGTTCTAATAATAGAACAAGAAATATTACAGAGAATAGTAATTTCAACAAAAGTATTAACGGTATTAACACTATTTATGACAAAGAGAATAACCTTCCACTAATGTATATTATTAATTATAATAAAGGAGGATTTATAATTATTAGTGCAACAAAAAATTACTATCCCATTTTAGCATATTCTGAAACCGAATCATTAAACCTCAACTATATACAACAAAATACCAATAGCGGATTTCTTCTTTGGAAAGAAACCACTGAAAATGCTATTAAAGATAGTAAATTTTCAAGTGAAACAGAAACATCCTTGATACGTAAATTATGGTTACCTTATGAAAACGAAAATAGAAAAGATATTAATGCTACGCAAACTCCTTTATCATATGACCCAGCATTGGATAAATTATTCTATAATAGATTATCTCAACTAAGTGCAGCTCATCCTGACTATTCATATAACCCATTAAAATCTGCCTCATCTTTTTTATCGCCAGACGAATATGAAAGTTTGGTACAAAGAGCCAATCTCTTTGGCTGTTCATTAAATTATGCTATTATAGGAACTAGAAGAAAACCTACAAAATTAGTAGAACCACTAATTGGAACTCTATGGCATCAAAATGCTCCCTACAATAATTTATGTCCAAATCAATATCCAGCAGGATGTGTAGCTATTGCTATGGCTCAAATTATGAAATACCATAAGTTTCCTAAAACATACAATTGGGACAATATGCCTTATAACACAGGAACCCTTGATACACAACAACTAATAGTGGATATAGGAAAAGCAGTAGATATGGACTATGGTAAAGATGGTTCATCTTCAAACATTGACAAAGCAATAAAAGGTTTCTCATCAATGGGGTACAACGTCGTAAAAAAAGACCATAATTCCATTGATGTAATTAATGAGCTCTACCAAAGAAGACGGCCTGTATATATGAGAGGAGATAGAAAAAACTTCATAGGCATATCATGGAAAGGACACGCTTGGGTATGCGAAGGTATAAAATCTGCAAATCTTACAGTAGAATATTTTGTTGAGTATCTAATAAAGATTAATGGTGAATATATATATTCCACTGCTGGTGGTCCAACTTGGGATACACCAATAAACTCAACAGGAATAGGAATAGAATCTTTTTACTATAACTGGGGCTGGGGAAGTGGAGGAGGCAATGGTTGGTATGGAAATCCTTCTTCACCAAACGGTAGCTATGAATACGATAGAAAAGATTTATATGTAACACCTAAATAGCTAACATACGTTTTAAGTATAGAAAACTTATATTCTAGTCAAATAATAAAGTCATGGAGACTAAATACGTCTATGACTTTCTCAATTAACTACTAAATTATAAAATAAGCTTATTCTTGATTTGCAATTTCAATATCAATCTGTCAATTTGATAATCCCATCGCACGAGAATCTCTTCTTTCCGTCCGAAGATAAGGGAAGAAGAAAAAAACGCAAGGATTTCATTTTGCAGAAACGCAGGAAGAAGGGGAAAAGCACTTTTGAAAGAACATCATGGAAAGATTTGCCCCCTTTTAGTGTTTTAAAGCCCGATATCGGGCGGAATGCTGACAAAAGGTGGGATTCCGGTTATCACGTCATTCGTTCAACCAGAAGAAAATAAAGCATGTTTCCGGTAAGGCTACACCCTTTCATCCACATGGTATCACCCTTTCAGGGAAATGGCTACACCCTTTTGGGCAAAAGGTGTAGCCCTACCGAAAAACAGATGGTGTATTTTACCTGAATACATCATCTGTGTTGTCTGAAAAGACCATCCGTTCAAGGCAAATAGATGGTGTATTGCAGACAAAAAGATGATTTATCTCCCGAAAAGAGACGATGGATTGCGCTAAAAGGAGTAATTCAATCCAAAGCTACGTTAGCATAACGTATGAAATTCCATCTTTATGTCAGCAAAAGAAACAATAAGTCACCAAACCGGTATCTGAAAACAAAACAAATTAATTTATCCCTTTCTTTTTTGAGGATCAACAGTCCAACCTATACATACAAATGCTATATTTGCAGAGGACAATACTCAGAAAACATGAAAAAGTACTTCATCTTCATTATGCTTCTCCTCATCGGAAGCATCTCTGTCAAAGCACAAAGCAATGACGCTCCTCAAAGTCATCCCTTCTCTTACGACAGATGCCGGATTATAACCGAAGGTGTCATCAATGATACCCTACAAGCCACTTTCTGTCTGGATACCGGTGCATTTGATCTTTCTCTGGATAGTGCTTTTGTCAGCAATCATACACTTAACAAAAAAAAGTTGCGAAGAGGCCTATTTGGTGAACATACCGAAAAAGTAAAAGAAGAACTTGCGAAAAGAGGGTTGGAGTTGCCCACTGACGGTGGCGGTGCAGGAGCCGGTGAAGCCAAAATGCAGAGAGCTTTCGAACACATCCGGTGCCATGCGGGAGACTATACTTTCGAAGAACCCAGTTATAAGGTATATCAGAATCTATTAGGAAGCGATGTTCTTGTCGGCTTGGAACCCGAGCAACAACTTACCTTCGAAGTTTACTATGACAAGAAGACATTCAGACTCTACTCCGGGGAGCCTCAACTCTCGCTCGACAAATCGTGGATGCGTATCAAAATGGAAAAACATGTAGTTCAAACCACCATCCCCCTGAAAATAAAGATAGGAAAGAAAACGATCAGTGGAAACTTCCTGTTGGACACCGGCTCTGCACACACCATCTCACTTACAACACAAGCCACCAACGAGAAAGGATTAGCTAAACTGGAAGGCATACGCCCTTGGACAGGCATAGGACTATCCGGCGAATCCAAAGGCGGTGTTATCCGTTCCGAAAGTGTACAGATAGGAAAGGATAAGTTGCCTGATATAGACATCCATCTCTCCTACGACAAAAGCGGCGCCCTGTCCGGCAGTGATTTCTACATCGGCATCATAGGCAACAAGGTACTGGAAAAATACGATATGGTAGTGGATTATATCAATCTATATCTATACCTATACCTCCGCCCGAACTCGTTGCATAACACACCGGTCTTAACATACATTACCCCTACTTCATTACAAAATACCTGCAAAGTTACCCCCCACTTCATTACAAAAAACAAGGAAATGCACCCCTACTTTATTACAAAACCACTATCTTTGTACTGAAAAACAAACACTTAAGCTTTTATGATAGAACGTAGACTTTTGTCCTCCTTGACTGAATGGAAAAACAGTAAAAGCAGAAAGCCGCTCATACTGCGTGGTGCACGCCAAGTAGGTAAATCAACATTAATTGATGAGTTTGCCAAAGAATATGATGTTTACCTCAAACTTAACCTGGACGAGGCGGACGACTGCCAGTTATTTGATTGGTACATTAGCGTAGAAGAATTAATTGATGCCATCTACGTGCGCTGCCAACAAAAGAAAGAGAATAAGCCAACTCTCTTGTTTATAGATGAAATACAGAATTCCCCGAAAGCTGTCGCAATGCTACGCTACTTTTATGAAAAGGCAAACCATCTGCATGTAATAGCGGCCGGTTCACTGTTAGAAAATCTAATTGATAAAAAAATATCTTTTCCGGTAGGCAGGGTACAATATCTGGTACTCCGTCCCTGTTCGTTCCTGGAGTTCCTGAATGGTATAGAAGAAAACTATGATAAAGAGCTGATAGAAAATCTTCAGGCCGATAAAGCCCATGCGCGTATCATGAAACATTTCAAAAACTATTGCGTAGTTGGCGGAATGCCCGAAGCTGTGATGCGATATGCAGAAAACAGGGATATATTGGCATCAGATGACATCTATGACGCTTTACTGACGTCATACAGTGATGACGTAGAGAAATATGCCTCCAATAACACAATGACTAAAGTCATTCGCTTCATTATTAAAAATGGCTGGACATTTGGGGGCAGCATAATCGCTTTCGAGCATTTCGCAAATTCATCATATCGCTCCAGAGAAATGGGTGAAGCATTCCGCACCATTGAGAAAACAATGCTGTTGGAATTGGTATATCCGGTGACTTCTTCTTTACTTCCTTTGCAACCGGCCTTTATCCGGCGCCCTAAATTAATTTGGCTGGATACAGGATTAATCAATTATGCAGCTGGCATCCGGGAAGAGGTCTTCTCTGCAAACAACATTCAGGATGCCTGGAGAGGAAAAATAGCTGAACATATCGTTGCTCAGGAATTACTGGCATACAATCATAAAATAACCGCCCGTCGTAATTTCTGGGTAAACCCTCAAAAAGGGAGCGATGCTGAAGTAGATTTTGTAATAGCCAAAAATGGATTATGCATCCCCATCGAAGTAAAGTCCGGAATCAATGCCCACTTAAAATCTCTACATATATATATGGATACAGCCCCACACAATGTGGCTGTACGAATATGGAGTAATCCTTTCTCCGTAGATAAAGTTATCACCCAAAAAGGCAAACAATTCCACTTGATAAACATACCGTTTTATTATATCGGAATGTTAGAAAAGATACTCGACAGCATACTATCCGCCAATTCCGATTAACAGAAACATAGTAAAAGCAGAAAGCATGAGGAACAGCCCCGCAGAAACATAACGGGCTGTTCCTCTTCTTTTTACGATTTTGTGACATATCTATCCATATTTATGCCATTGCCTGCATCCATACATTAATGTCGCGAATTCATATACCTCTTCCCACATTTGCGCATACCTTTGCAAGCAGAAAAAGATTTCATTTGTATCCTTGATTGAAGAGATAGGTAAGATAAAAACATAGGTAAGAAAGATTTCAGAACAGGAAAACAAAAACAGGTAGTCGAAGCTACTACCTGTTTTTCTAAAAGAGAAAAAAGAGAAACATACAATATAACAATCAAAATTAAGAATGATGAATTCAAAACAAGCGCTTTTCAGTCTATTAATATGCGTACTGGCAATAACAGGTTGTGATACGCAAAAACAAGCCCTCGTAGGCAATGAACTTGCCCTGACACGAGCCAAGCAAACGTTGGATTCCTTGTACCAGAATTATTCAGTCTCCGGCACATGCCTGTTGCGTGAAAACTATCCTTCCAACATAGGCGATTATACTGCAACCTACCTGGCATCCGAAGAGCAGAAGAATATGCCTAACCTGTATTCCTATTTATGGCCCTATTCCGGAACCTTCTCTGCCGTAAACGCTTTACTGGAGACAACAAGCGATGCAAACTACAAATCGCTGCTCGATAATAAAGTATTAGTAGGACTGGAAGAATATTTCGACACCCGGAGAACTCCCGAAGCCTACGCTTCATACATCAACAGTGCAGAGCAATCAGACCGTTTCTATGATGATAATGTCTGGTTGGGCATCGACTTTACCGACGTTTACACGCTTACCAAAGAAGCAAAATATCTCCAGAAGGCACAACTTATCTGGAATTTCATAGAAAGCGGTATGGACAGTAACCTGGGAGGCGGCATCTACTGGTGCGAGCAAAAGAAAGAATCTAAAAACACCTGCTCGAATGCCCCCGGCTCAGTCCTCGCACTGAAACTCTTCAAAGCCACAAAGGACAGCACTTATTTCGTAAAAGGTCAGCACCTTTATGAATGGACCAAAGCGAACCTGCAGGATTCTACCGATTACCTGTACTTCGATAACATCACCCTGGACGGAAAAATAGGTAAAGCCAAATTTGCCTATAACAGTGGCCAGATGATGCAGTCGGCCGCCCTACTCTACCAACTGACAGGTGACAAAAACTATCTGACCGACGCTCAGAACATCGCCCGGGCATGTCACAACTATTTCTTCATGGATTATGCAACAGAGCAGGGCAAAACCATCAAACTCCTGAAGAAAGGCGATATCTGGTTCACCGCAGTCATGCTCAGAGGTTTTATCGAGCTGTACCAGGCAGACCGGAACAAAGTCTATCTGGATTCCTTCAACCAAAGTCTGGACTATGCCTGGGAACATGCACGGGATGAGAAAGGATTATTCAGCACCGATCTCAGCGGAAATACCCACGACAACCGGAAATGGTTGCTGACCCAAGCCGCCATGGTTGAAATGTATGCCCGCCTTGCGGCCGTCAAATAATAAATGAGAATATACTAATACCCTTTAAAACATGAAAAAGAGAAATATCGGTCTATGCGCCGTAGCCTTGTTATGTATGCACAACAATGCCAAAGCAATGGAACCAACTTTAAAACAAGACAACACCAAAGTTGTGAACCATGCCCAGGTGACTGCCGCTTACAAGACCAACCGCCCTGCCGTAAAAAACAGACTGTACGTTTCGAAAGCCGTAGAAGCCGAAATCCTGCGGGTAAAGAAACTGCTGACCAACCAGAAACTGGCGTGGATGTTCGAGAATTGTTTTCCGAACACGCTGGATACAACCGTACACTACCGTTTGCTGGATGGCAAGCCCGACACATTTGTCTATACCGGTGATATTCATGCCATGTGGCTGCGCGATTCCGGTGCACAGGTTTGGCCCTACGTGCAACTGGCACACAAAGACCCTGAACTGAAAAAGATGCTGGAAGGTGTCATCCGCCGACAGTTCCTATGCATCAACATCGACCCATACGCCAACGGCTATAACGATGGTCCCACAGGCGGCGACTGGATGTCTGACAATACAGATATGAAGCCCGAACTGCACGAACGTAAATGGGAGATAGACTCTCTCTGTTACCCTCTCCGACTGGCTTATCAATATTGGAAGGAAACCGGTGACGCCAGCGTCTTCGATGAAGCATGGCTGGAAGCTATCACAAACATACTGAAGACATTCAAAGAGCAACAACGTAAAGACGGTGTCGGCCCTTACAAATTCCAACGCAAGACGGAACGTGCTCTCGACACACTGAACAATAATGGTTTAGGCTCCCCTGTCAACCCTGTCGGACTGATTGTTTCCTGTTTCCGCCCTTCAGACGATGCAACGACATTTCAGTTCCTGATTCCATCGAACTTCTTTGCCGTATCTTCTTTAAGAAAAGCTGCGGAAATTCTTTCGACAGTAAATCAAAATGGAGCTTTGGCTCAAGAGTGCACAACACTGGCTGACGAGGTAGAGACTGCCCTACAGAAATACGCTACCTACAATCACCCGAAATACGGCACCATCTATGCTTTCGAAGTAGATGGTTTCGGCAACCACATGCTGATGGACGACGCCAACGTACCGAGCCTCCTCGCCATGCCTTATCTGGGAGATGTGGATGTAAACGATCCTATCTACCAGAATACCCGTCGCTTCGTATGGAGCCAGGACAATCCGTATTTCTTCAAAGGAAAAGCCGGTGAAGGAATAGGTGGCCCACATATCGGATATGATATGGTATGGCCCATGAGCATCATGATGAAAGCTTTCACCAGTCAGGATGATCAAGAGATTAAAGAATGTATCAAGATGCTGATGGATACGGATGCAGGAACCGGATTCATGCACGAATCTTTCCATAAAGATGATCCGGCAAACTTTACCCGCGCCTGGTTTGCCTGGCAAAATACACTGTTCGGAGAGCTGATTCTGAAACTGGTGAATGAAGGGAAACTTGAATTATTGAACAACATCAAATAAGAGGAGAAACAAATATGCGTAAATTAATAATAGTGGGTTTAATGACTTTTGTACCCATCTGTCTGTCGGCACAAAAAGCTTTTAAGAATTGGCCTGAAGGCGTATCTCCTAAAGCAGTGGGTGAACTGGTTAGTAAGCGCTTTGTTGAAGTTCCGCACCCCAATTTTAATGGTAATCCGGCTCCCCCTAATGAAATCACTTATCCTGAAACATGTGCTTGGTTTGGTGCTTTGCGCTATGCGGACATAACCCATAATAAGAAACTACTCCGACAATTGGAAGAGCGCTTCTTGCCCATCTTCGGTCCGGAACGCCGTTTGCAGCCGTTACCCGACCATGTAGACCATACCGTATTCGGAACGATACCTTTGCAATTGTATGCACAGACGGGTAAGGAGATTTATTATCATATGGGAATCTGGTACGCCGACGAACAATGGAAAATGCCCTGTAACACCAAACATAAAGAAGAATATCAAGCCTTGCTGGACAAAGGTTTATCGTGGCAGACACGCTATTGGATTGACGATATGTTTATGATATCAGCCATTCAGTCTCAAGCCTTTTTCGTAACCAAAGACCGTCGGTATATAGACCGTGCTGCCGCGGAAATGGTGGTTTACCTTGATAAAATACAGCGACCGAACGGATTATTCTATCATGCAGAAGATGTTCCATTCTTCTGGGGGCGCGGTAATGGATGGATGGCAGCCGGAATGACGGAACTTCTCGGACTCTTGCCTGAGGACAATCCGAACCGGACCCGCATCTTGGAATCATACCGGAAAATGATGGATACCTTAAGCAAATATCAAAAAGAAGATGGCTTGTGGGGACAATTAGTAGATGATAAAACAACTTGGACGGAAACATCCGGTTCGGCCATGTTCATTTATGCAATGATAAAAGGCGTAAAACAGGGGTGGCTGGATGAGGCTGTCTACACTCCCATAGTTCGGAAAGCCTGGATTGCTTTAGTGGGACATATTGACGAAAAGGGAGATATTGCCGGCGTGTGCGAAGGCACCAACAAGACGAACGATCGTCAATTCTATTTGAACCGCCGTACTTTATCGGGCAATATGCATGGACAAGCTCCGGTATTGTGGTGTGTGAATGCATTTTTGGAAAAATAACCTTATAATGATAGAAAAACAATGATACATAAGTATTTTATGCATGTACTGATAGCACTGTTGTGCATGTACGGAGGAAAAGTTTCTGCCAAGGAAATCAGTGTACAGTCACCCGACGGCAAACTAAGAGTGAACATAGAATTAAAAGATAAGGTATATTACTCCGTATATTCAGGCAATGACTTATTACTGGATAATTGTTCTTTGACTATGACATTAGGCAATGAAGTACTAGGAGAGCAACCGAAACTGAGAAGTTTGAAACGTGGCAAAATTGATGAAAGCATAAGACGGGAAATCCCATTGAAAAATACAATCGTTAAGAATCATTGCAATACGTTACGCATGAATATGGCAGGTAATTACGCCATCGAATTTCGGGTCTTTGATAATGGAATGGCGTACCGTTTTGTAACAGACAAGAAAGGTGAGGTTGAAGTAAAGGGAGAAGATTTCGTAATCAATTTCCCGGCTGACTATATGGCTCACATGTCTCAGCCGAACAGCTTTAAAACGTCCTACGAATATCCATATACGCATATACAAACTAAAGAATACAAAGCAACAGACCGTATGACCTATCTGCCTGTACTATTAGAGACAGATAAACAATACAAGATTTTAATATCGGAAGCCGATTTGCAGGATTATCCATGTATGTTCCTGAAAAGTACCGGTAACAATGGAATGCAATCGCTTTTCCCGAAGTGTCCGCTGGAATTTGGTGAGGACGGTGACCGTAGCATGAAAATATTGAAAGAGGCCGATTATATAGCCAAGACTTCCGGCAAAAGGAGTTTTCCGTGGCGTTTCTTTGTGATTTCCGATGATGACAGGGATATTATTTCCAATGAGATGGTATATAACCTTTCTTCTCCTTGCGAACTGGAAGACTATAGTTGGATTAAGCCGGGCCAGGTAAGCTGGGAGTGGTGGCATGATGCCCGTTTGTATGGAGTTGATTTCCGCTCCGGTTACAACATGGATTCCTACAAATATTATATTGATTTCGCTTCATCTTTTGGCATTCCTTACATCATCATGGACGAAGGCTGGGCAAAAAGCACCCGTGACCCGTTTACACCGAATCCTACGATTGACCTGCAAGAACTGATTAAATATGGCAAGGAACGTAATGTGAAAATTGTATTGTGGCTAACTTGGCTGACGGTAGAAAATCATTTTAACCTGTTCAAGACATTTGCCGATTGGGGAATTGCCGGAGTGAAGATAGACTTCATGGATCGTAGCGATCAATGGATGGTAAACTACTACGAGCGTGTTGCCAAGGAAGCTGCCAAATACAAATTATTTGTAGATTTCCATGGCTCATTCAAGCCGGCAGGTTTGGAACGCAGATATCCGAATGTTCTTTCATATGAAGGAGTACTGGGTATGGAGCAAGGCGGCAACTGTAAACCGGCAAATTCAATATATCTGCCGTTCATGCGCAATGCCGTAGGCCCCATGGATTTTACCCCCGGCTCTATGCTTTCCGCCCAGCCCGAGGACAATCGTTCTACCCGCGCCAATGCAATGGGATCGGGAACCCGTGCTTACCAAATGGCTCTGTTTGTTGTGTTTGAGAGTGGCTTGCAGATGCTCGCCGACAACCCTGTGTATTATTACCGTGAACGTCCTTGTACAGAATTCATATCCAGTGTTCCTGTTGTGTGGGATGAAACTAAAGTATTAGATGCCAAAGTAGGAGAATATGTTGTTATTGCCCGCCGTAGTGGAGAAAAATGGTTTATCGGCGCTATCACCAACAATACCGGACGTGAACTTGAGATAGATTTAAATTTCCTGCCGGAAAGCAAAAAACTACATCTTACTTATTTTGAAGATGGCATCAATGCAGACCGCCAGGCTATGGACTATAAAAAGAGAGAAGCAGAAGTTACAAATTCTACCAAATTGACGATGAGACTGGTTCGTAATGGTGGTTGGGCCGGTATTATCGAATAAGAAAAACAATACTATGAATTTGAAAAATATATACCTGATTTTCTTGCTGTGTTGTGCGCTAGGGCTACATGCAGAGAACGGTTATGAGCTATGGCTACGTTATAAGCCGGTAAACAAAGGAAATCTTTGCGAGTCCTACTGCTTGAAAAGCCGTAAAATTATGTTCCCGGGAGAAACAGAAAGCCTGATTGCTGCAAAGAAAGAACTACAGGCCGGTCTGTCCGGATTATTAAATATGCCTTATACAGAAGCGGAGACTTTAGAAGATAACATGCTGGTGGTTGGTACACCTCAGTCTGTACCATTGTTTGAGAAGCAAGATTTCTATGCCGAAATTAACGGATTGTCCGACGAAGGCTATCTAATTCTGGACTGTACCATAGAAGGGAAAAAGGCTATAGCTATAGCAGCCCGGACAGATGTCGGAGTACTATATGGCGTTTTCCATTATCTCAGGTTGATACAGACCAATCAGTCTTTGGATAAACTATATATTCAGGAAAATCCGAAACTGAAGTATCGTGTATTAAATCATTGGGATAACCTGAACGGAACAGTAGAACGTGGTTATGCAGGGTATAGTATCTGGAATTGGGAAAGGCTTCCATCTTATAAGGAACAGCGCTATACGGATTATGCACGTGCCAATGCCTCCATCGGTATCAACGGAACAGTACTCAACAATGTGAATGCACAAGCTAAAAGTTTGCGGACAGATTGGCTGGTAAAAGCTTCCGGACTGGCAGATGTATTCCGCCCTTATGGTATAAAAGTGTATCTGACAGCAAAGTTTAGCGCACCCAAAGAAATAGGCGGACTGAATACGGCTGACCCTAAAGATCCTCAGGTGCGAAAATGGTGGAAAGAGAAAGTGAAAGAAATATATTCTTTAATTCCCGATTTTGGTGGTTTTCTGGTAAAGGCAAACTCAGAAGGTCAACCCGGACCACAAGATTACGGCTGTTCTCATGCCGATGGTGCGAATATGCTTGCCGAGGCTTTGGAACCTTATGGGGGGATTGTATTTTGGAGAGCATTTGTCTATCAGAATGAACGTCATGTAGATCGTGTGATAAACGGGTACAATGAGTTTAAACCGCTGGATGGTAAATTTGCAAAAAATGTCTTTGTACAACCCAAGAACGGCCCCATAGACTTTCAGCCGCGTGAACCTTTTCACCCTTTATTCGGTGGTATGCCCGATACGCCGCTGTCTTTAGAGTTTCAGATAACACAGGAGAATCTTGGGCATGCAGGACATCTGGTATATTTGGGCACTCTGTTTGAAGAAACCCTTCAATCAGATACTTATGAGAATGGAAAAGGCTCTACCGTTTCAAAGGTTTTGCAAAACTACGGGGAATCTCATGGAATTTCAGCCATCGCCGGTGTTCCTAATATTGGTACAGACCTTAATTGGACAGGACATTTGTTCGGACAAGCCAACTGGTATGCCTTCGGTCGTCTGGCATGGAATCCGGATACAAGCTCAGGCGAAATAGCGGAAGACTGGGCGAGAATGACCTTCTCCAATGACAAAAGCGTAATCTCTCCGGTACTGAAAATTATGATGATGTCCCGTGAAACCTATGTCAACTATACCATGCCCCTCGGATTGAATCATATCATGAACTATGACACACATAACGGGCCTGAGCCTTGGCATGACGATCCGGTATGGACTGCTTTCGACTATCATAAAATAACCAGAGACAGTATCGGTGTAAACAGAACTGCCAAGGGAACGGGAGCTACCGGACAATATCATAATCCGGTCAGAGAAATGTTTGATGATATCAGGAAGTGCCCTCAGGAATATCTTCTGTGGTTTCATCGGGTTCCTTGGAACTATAAGATGGCTTCGGGAAGGACTTTATGGGATGAACTAATTTATCATTACTACAAAGGCGTGGACGAAGTTCGGCAGATGCAGACAATTTGGAACGAACTGGATGGTAAGATAGACCGTGAACGTTTTAATCATGTCGCATCTCTATTGAAGTATCAGGAACAGGAAGCTATCTGGTGGCGAGACGGCTGTCTACTTTTCTTTCAGGACTATTCAAGATTGCCTATCCCTGCAAATCTGGAACAGCCCAAACATTCATTGAAATATTATAAAACCATTCCTTTCCCGCATGATTGGAAAGGACGCTACGAATAAATAAAGAATTTATGAAAAACATGATGCTTACAATGTTGTTGGTGTGGTTAGTTGCCATGCCGACCCAGGCACGTCAGCCTGATGAATATTGGAGTTCTCCCCGTGGTACATATGAAGAACGCCGCGCTCTATTTTTAGATTACTACTCAGAGAATGGAGGCGGACACCCTCTTTACGGTGTCTTCCGCCAGGCAGCGCGTGCCGCTTCCGGTCGTCCTTTGGAGATGAACAAGATGAGGGAGGTGATTTCCGTTATCAAATCGAACCGTGATTGCAATGACTTTACACTCAATTGTCTGCTTCGCATGGTTTATCTGGACAAGAGGCAACCTTTCTTTCCGGAAGAAATAAAAGGAAGCATTGAAGAGTGTATTCTGGACTTTAAATATTGGTGGGACGACGGCCGCCGTGATACAACCTATCGTTGCTATCATACGGAAAACCATCAGGCGCTTTATCATACCGCAGAATTACTGGCAGGTCAACTCTATAAAAAAACAAAATTCACCAATGGAATGAACGGCAAACAACACATGGCGCACGCCAAAGAAAGGCTGATGAAATGGTTGGAATACCGTTTCCGCTTCGGATTCAGTGAATGGATGTCCACCTATTACGAAGTGGAAGTATTGCTGCTGGCCAATTTATATGATTTTGCCGAGGACAAGGATATTCGTTCTAAAGCCGGCATGGTACTAGATTTACTCATGTTTGATGTAGCGCTGAATAATTATGAAGGTTTCCTTGGTTCGGCAAGTGGACGTAATTATGCCAATTCTATCATTATGGGAGCCCACAATACGGCTCCATTAGCCAAATTGGTATTCGGCGTGGGGACTTATGACCGGGATGAAGTGATAGCCCCCGTAGCTCTCTCTACCAGTTCGTACCGTTGCCCGGAAGTTATCCGAAAAATAGCAGTGGATTATAAGACTCCTTTATTAAACCGTCAACGGGTAAGTATAAACGTAGAAGATGCTCCCGCCTATGGCATTTCGTATGATAAGGAGCTGGATTGTCACCTCTTCTGGGGCATGCAGGAGTTCATACATCCTATGGCTATTCGTATGTCTAAACAGATTTCAGAAAAATACGACGTATGGCCCTATCGGAACTATGACGAGTACATTAAAAAATATGATGCGCAGATAGCCGAACATGGTAAACTTGTGGATATGCATTTGGATCGATTTGCACTTTCAGAGGCCAATATAGAGACCTACCGTACTAAGGACTATATGTTGAGTTGTGCGTTGGACTACCGAAAAGGTGCTCCGGGCTATCAGCAACATATATGGCAGGCAACATTGGGTAATAAAGCTTTGGTATATACCAATCACCCCGGTGGAAAGAATCTGCGTTGGTCGCCTAACTATTGGGCCGGTAACGAAATTCTGCCCCGTGCTGTTCAAAGCAAGAATGTGGTAATCTGCATCTATAACATACCGGTCAATCAAAAGAATGATTTTTCCCATGCTTATTTCCCAGTGAAAGCTTTTGATGAAGTACATATTTCCGGTTCCTGGATATTTGGACGTAAAGAAGATGGCTATGTGGCTTTATATTCAAGAAATACGGCAGATTTAAGAGCCGATGACAGAGGGGAAGTCTGTGACCTACTGGCAAAGGGCCGGCAGAATATCTGGATTTGTGAGACAGGTTCAAAATCACAATGGGGAAGCTTCTCAAAGTTTATAGAAGCCATATCTGCCGCATCGGTTCATGATAACGGACTAGACATCAGTTATGAATCTCCGTCCGAAGGTGCGATTTCATACGGTTGGGACAGTCCTTTCTATGTGAAAGGCAAGGAAATGCTATTGCGTTGGCAGTATAGATATGATAATCCTTATTGCAAAGCCCTGTTCAATTCTACCTGTATAGAGATAGAAAAGGATGGAGAAAAGATAATCCTGGATTACAATAAGACAAAAAGGTGACATTAGGTCAGGATATATAGAATATAAACTATAATTAAATAACAAATCGTTTAATTTAAATTGTATATTATGAAGTTACGAAAAACACATTTATTATGGATACCTTTAGTGGTATGCCTATTTCTCGTAAATAGTGTAAATGTCATGGCGGCTATAGAGCAAGCCATCCATGTAAGAGGGCAGGTTGTAGACTCTGCCGGTGAGCCCGTGATTGGAGCCAATATCGTAGTGAAAGGCACTACTACCGGAGTGATTTCGGATATAGACGGCAACTTTGCCATTGATGCGCCGAAGAATGCGGTACTGCTTATTTCCTTTATCGGATATAAGTCGGAAGAAGTGAAAGTGACAGGACCTTCGGTGAAAATAGTATTGAAGGATGATACCGAGATGCTGAACGAAGTGGTAGTTGTCGGTTACGGTTCGCAGAAGAAGTCGGACATCACCGGAGCGATGGTGAACGTAAAGAGCGAAGCACTGCAACAGGCACCCGTAGGAAACATCGGAACGGCATTGCAAGGTCTTGCTGCCGGTGTGGACGTGCAGATGGCAGGCGGAAATACGCATCCGGGAGCTTCTCCGCAGATTCGTGTGCGTGGAGAGCGTTCGCTTAGTGGAAGAAATGATGTCTTGATCATTGTAGACGGAATCCCTTTCTCCGGCGGACTGAACGAAATCAATAACGATGACGTAGAGAGCATCAGCGTACTGAAAGATGCTTCGGCAACAGCCATCTATGGTTCCCGCGGTGCCAACGGCGTACTCTTGATCACAACGAAACGTGGAAGCAAGGGGAAAATCAACGTCAGCTACAGCGGTTATTACGGTATCACGACTGCCATCAAGGAATATGATGTGATGAACAGTTCCGAATATATACAACTGAAGAAATGGGCTACCTATAATGCCAATCCGAATGCCTACACCGGCATTGACGACCCGAACCTAATGCGCGTGGGTGATGTCTTCCGTGATCAGGAAGAAATGGAGGGTTATCTGGCAGGAAACGATACGGACTGGCAGGAGTTGATATTCCGAAACGGCATGACAACGAATCATCAGGTGGCTATCAATGGCGGTAATGACCGTACTACTTATAGTGCATCCGTAGGTTACTATAAAGGACAGAATAACTATGAGGCACACAGCTTCGAGCGTATGACGGCAAAACTTTCTCTCGACACGGAGATAACCAACTTCCTGAAAGTGGGTCTTTCTACCTTGAATACTTACATCATCAATAAAGGACAGGACACCAATCCGATGGAAATGGCTTTACGTGCTTCTCCTTTCACCACTCCGTACAAAGAAGACGGTTCTCTGCGTACTTACTTGCCCGGTAGCGGACAAAATGTATGGAACCCCTTACTGGATACTCAGAAAAACAGTGTGATAGACGACCGCAAGAGTCTGTCTACCTTCACCACCGGTTATATCGATGTAAAGCTGCCTTTCGGCATCAAGTATCGTTTTAACGGTGGTATAAACCTGAAATACTACTCAATCGGCCAATTCCAATCCACCAATACAACCAAACGTATGGGTGCCCTCGACTGGTCATTTGGCGAATACCAACACAGTGTAGACTATACGCTGGAGAATATCCTGACTTGGGACTACTCTTTCAACAATGTCCACAACTTCAACGTGACCGGATTATTTTCCGCAGAAGAGAGGGAGTTCACCAAGAACAGCGTATCCGGCAATGACTATTACGATGACAATATCCAGTATTACAATCCGGGACTTGCACAGGGCAACGTGACCGGTGGCGGTGGCTACGAGAAATGGGGTCTACTCTCTTACATGGGACGTCTGAACTATAATTACAAAGAGAAGTACCTGTTGACGGCAACCGTGAGATACGACGGCTCATCCCGCTTGGCAAAAGGTAACAAATGGCATGCGTTCCCTTCGGTTGCTTTGGGATGGAACCTGATGCGTGAGAACTTCATGCAGAATGTCAATACGGACGTCCTTTCCGGCATGAAACTGAGAGCCAGCTGGGGTAATGTGGGCAGTACGGCTATCAATGCTTATCAGACGATGTCGATACTGGATACCGGCAGCAAGTATTTGTTGGGCACGGGCGGCGTGATGGGTGTTCGTCCGGGTACTGTGCCGGACAGCTCCCTGGGATGGGAAAACACCGAGACATGGAACGTAGGTATAGACTTCGGCTTCCTGAACAACCGCATCACCGGTACTATCGAATGGTATCAGCAGAATACTACGGATTTATTGTTGGGTGTACATCTGCCTTCTACTTCCGGTTACTCCAATTCTTACCTGACCAATCGCGGTGCTACCCGAAACCGTGGTCTGGAGTTCAATGTGACTACAGTGAATATCGAAGGCGACGGACAGGACAAGCTCTCTTGGTCAACCGACTTAAACATCTTCGGAAATCGCAACAAAATCATGGATCTTGGCGAAGGAGTAGAATTTGACAAGGATGCAGGATTCTTCCTGGGGCAAGACAGATACGTGATTTACTCATACGAGCACGACGGCCTGTGGCAGGATACTCCCGAAGACCGTGCATTGGCCGAGTCATTCGGCTACGCGACTTCCGGTGCCAATTCCGTAATCGGTACTGTCAAGATCAAAAACCACCATATCGATTATGAGGAAGACGGTGTCACTCCGAAAGCCAAACAGATAATCAACGAAGATGACAAAGTATTCATCGGTCGCCGTGCCCCGAAGTTCGAGGGAGGTATCAACAACCGTTTTGCCTGGAAGGGCTTCGACCTTTCGTTCTTGTGGACATTCCGTTATGGTGGAACTATTACCTCTGACATGCACAACGGCTGGATGAATACATTGCAGGGAGGTTACAACAACTTGAATGTGGATTACTGGACGCCGGACAATACAACAGCCCGCTGGCCGAAACCGACTACCGCTACAGTTTCCAACAAAGGACTGCTGGCCCGTTATGACGGCTCTTACCTGAAACTGAGAAATATCACGTTAGGATATAATATCCCCAAGACATTCCTTTCCAAATTAAACGTGCAAACAGCTCGCGTATATGCTACAGGCTCAAACCTCTTCACTTGGTTTAGTAAAGAATACCGCAAAGACGGCGGCATTGATCCGGAGACTACAAGTACTATCAACTTGAAAACTCCCCCTACACGCACATTTGTGTTTGGCTTGAATTTAACTTTCTAAATTAGTAATTGAATAATAGCAGAATGAATATGAAAAAGATATTATCAACACTTGCCTTGTCATCACTTGTTTTGTTGGCAACCGGTTGTTCCGATTTTCTGGAGGAAGAGAATCACTCGAATGTAATGCAGGATTTCATGGCAACACCTTCCGGCTTTGGCATGGCCCTAAACTCTGTTTATGCCAATGTACGTTCCACTTATAGTGCCGAAGAAGGCATTCACGGACTGATGAATCCGGGCACGGATGAATTGAAGAACAATATCGGAGGAAGCAACCGTTGCGCCGATCTTGCAAACTACGATTTAGAGAAATATAATGCAAACAATGAATACCCAAGGAAATTGTGGAACGATGCCTATATCCACATCAACACCTTGAACTATATGATTGAAAATGCCGATAAAGTAGATATTACCACCACTGTGCTGACTGCTGCAAAGCGTGACCAGTACTTGGGCGAAGCTTATTTTATGCGAGCTTACAATTACTTTCATTTGGTGGAACAATTCGGTGACGTTACACTGACTACCACCTATAATGCATCCCCAAGTACTTCGGCCGAACGCCATGATATGGTGCGTGTTTATGAAGAGGTCATTATCCCTGATTTATTGAATGCCATCAGGCTCTGTTCACCCAGTCCGCAACTCAATAATCTGGAGTCAGGCCGCGCTTCTGCCGCAGCTGCCCGCCACTTGTTGTCACGCGTTTATCTGACATTAGCCTGGGTATTCGATAAAGATCCTGCCAATCCATCTTATAAAGGAAATACGCAGACGAAGTACTATAACACCACCAAGGCTAAGGAATATTATCAGAAAGCGTTTGATATGGCAACCGGATTAATCACGGATGCCCCTTCTTTGGGATTGAAGCTGATGGATAATTATGCAGATGTTTTTGATGAAGCCAATGATGCCCCTTCAGGCAAGAACAAGGAAGAACTGTTTGTAGCCCGTATGGACTGGGATGATGACAACACTTTTGGCGGACGCAGCACGCTGAATCATTACTTTGTGAATGGTTATGACCAGTATTTGGGTGAGCGTAACATCAATGACGGACGTTGTTACTCTTGGATTAATCCTACCGGCTATACCTATAATGCTTTCAACAACCGTGATAAAGACACACGTTATAAAGCTACTTTCCAGACAGTGTGGTATGCCACTAAAACGCAAAAAGGTGGTGTTGTCAATTATGTCATTGACGGCAAGGACGAAAGCTTCAACTGGAACTATACCGTTGTTGGCGATACTGCCATGTACTATCCGGGATATTATATGTCCGCTGAGGAAATCAGAGCTAAAACTCAGAACCGTGAAGGTAATCACTATCTGATTTTTACCCCTGACGCTTACAATGGTCGCGCTATTTTCCCCACTATCATGAAGTTTCTGGACAGAACGCGTGCTATTCCTAATGACAATACAGATCGCTCTTACATCATTTATCGTTTAGCCGAAACTTATTTGCTGGCTGCTGAGGCCGCTTTCAAATTGGGTGACAATACGAATGCGGCTAAATATATAAATGTGATCAGGGAGCGTGCCCGTGATAAGCAAATCGGTGAAATTGGTGCATTGGACATCGCTCCAAGTGATGTTACGCTCGACTTCATTCTTGAAGAACGTACCCGTGAGTTACTTGCAGAACATTGCCGATGGGCAGATTTAGCCCGTACAGGGACATTAATAGACCGTATACGCAAGTATGACGATGGTAAAGCTAATACGAATATTACGGAAGACAGACATTGGTTGCGCCCTGTTCCACAGCAAATGATTGACCGCGTGACAACCGGTGAACGTTATCCGCAGAATCAAGGATGGTGATAAATTTAAAAGTTTTTTAATAGAGGGCGGGTACGAGTTTGACACAACTTCAGTACATCTCAAATGCGTTCAGCTCTTTCAGTACCTGTCTTCTCCCCTATTCATCGGCTTTTACGCTGAAAGCATCCCTTCAGAGGATGCTTTCAGCTTTCAGCCATTACCATAGGAACATACCCCGCCTCATTACCTCCTCACCACCTGATACACATTCCCATACTCCGTGTGCCGACGCACCGCCCCTGCTTTCAGCAGCACCTGACCGAAGCGCATGGGATTGACACTGCGCATGGCAGCGGAATTCTTTTGCTGAAGCTCCCTGAAAATCTGGGCAGCCGTAAGGTCAAGACTCTTCTCACCGGGACTTGCCACACGAAAATAACTATGAAAAACATCCTCTGCGGGACAAACACGGTAGAACGCCGCATTCTGCGCCTGCAACACCTGCTCCTCTTCTTTGGTGAACCAATCACGCCTCCCCGCAAGCAGTTCCGCCTTCAGTTGCGCATAAATCTGGTCGTGCTCTATGTGGGTACAGTCTATCGTCCGCTTCACTTCCACACAAAGGAAACGACGGCTTCCCGTAGGATCGGTGAGCAAGTCGAAACGATTGCTGGTACCGATGAACGAGGCAACACGGGGCAACTGGCGGAAGCTCTGCTGATAAGCTTTACGAATATTCAAATCAGACATCTGCATCAGGTTTTTCAGCAACGGCATTTTATTCTCAGTATACTTGTCGAACTCATCCATGTTCAGCAAACCCATTTCCGCCAAAAGACGTTCCGCCTGCCCTTGCGAGGTAAGCTTCAGATTATCCAGATAATATCGTCGTAAGACCGTAGGCATCAACGATTTGCAAAATGTAGACTTCTGCCGCCCCTGCTCCTGACTGACAAGAACAGGTGCCACACTGTTAGCATGTATACCTGCCAGCCCCGACCACTGCGCAGCAAGCCCCAGCATCCAGGTGTGAAATCCCTGCACCCAGTGCGGACAGTTGGAAACCCGCAAGGCAAGCTGTGTCAGGCGGTCAACACCGTCCCATTGTGGCAATTCCTCCATATAGAGATGGAAAGGGTGATAGTCGGAAATATAAGTGGAATAGACATAGCGGCTCAAGTCTTTATCCCAGCAAGGGATGCCCTCGGCGTGAGCTTCAATGCAGAAAGTATTCAGATTCCGTTTGCCGATGGGCATGAAAGCGACTTCACGCCGTCCGGCAGGACGGAATTCGGTCTCTTCCGTCAACAGATTATAGCGGAAATCATAACGTTTCGTCAGGAAATCCATGACCTGCCGCGTCAGTCGAACGGTCGTATTCGTGCTGTCACCGGACTCTGATCTATCCGGTGCCTTTTTCTGTTTCTTCGCTTTCTGTTTTTCCGAGAAAGCCAGCAACCGTTGCGCTTCGCACAGCAAGCGGTGTTGCTCCAATGTCATTAATCTCTTTTTCATAATTGTTTCTTCGTTCTAATAGTTAATTGGTTTCGTTTTGCAAGTACCGACGTCTCAAATTTACTATAGCGGGAAAGTGTTTTGCAAGCATCTCACCAACTATTTTTCCTAAAACATGGTTAGAAAGAAAGTAAGGGTTTTTATAGGTAAATCCTACTAATATCACTACCTTTGTATGCTGACTTTGAAACGACCGACTGGAGTTGTTCATTCGAATGACTCCAGTCATTCATTTGACCAACTCTAGTCATTCGCTCGAACAACTCCAGTAGTTCATTTTCAAGACAGCACCTTCGGGCCAACAAGCATATACATTTAAAGCATTAAAATACAAGCATTATGGCAATAGTTTACGACTGGTACGAGAACCCCAACGCAGAAGGGGAACCGGAAGAAAGAGGGCTGCATCCCCGCCCGTTACTCAACGGCAAAGTAAGCATGGAGAAATTGTATTATCGAGTACATGAACGTAGTTCGCTCACCGTAGGTGATGTAAAAAGTGCAATAGACACTTTGACCCAGCTTTGCGGCGAAGAGTTGCGCGAAGGCCGGGAGGTACACATCGAGGGATTGGGCTACTTCGCCCCTACCCTGGAGGCCACGCAGAAAGTGACCCGCAAAACCAAGAACAAGCATTTGAAACTACGTCTGAAAGGCATCAGCTTCCGCCCGGACATCCGCCTGAAAGCTGCGCTGGCAGGCGTTACCGCCACCCAAAGCAAATACACGCGCCACTCCCTGCGACTCTCTGAAATAGAGATCGATATGCGCCTGAAAGAATATTTTGCGGAACATGACCTGCTGCTTCGCATCGACTTTCAGGAATTGTGCGGCATGGCTCGCACCACCGCCAACAACCATCTGCAACGGTTACAAAAAGAAGGTAAACTGATGAACGTGGGAAGACGTGCACAACCCATCTACCGGCCTATGCCGGGATATTACGGAATGTCAAGGGATGCAGCACCCAAAAGATAAATCTGAAGTGCTTCTTAAAATATGAAGTAACTCATCATCCCTATAAGAACTTTTCGTATCTTTGTATCGTTGTGTGACAAGGCAATAGATTAAAAAAACAATAGCAGGAGGGCAGAATATGGCTCCATTATTCTCCAAAGTCTGATGAGCCAGGGATACATCATCGGGGAGTTACAGGAAGGATTCTCTCCTACCAACATCACCAACCCGAATAATTTTGTGAACCTACTCTACTACTTCGGCATGCTTACCATCAGTGGCAAATATCAAGGAAGAATCAGGCTGACCATCCCTAACTTAGCGGTACAGGAACAACTTTATACCTTTCTACAGTCAGTTAACTATCCTATAATGGCGATTACGGCACAAGATTGTAGTGGTATATAAAGGGATGGAAATGCGGGTGTGCGAGGAAGTGATTTGATTCGCCTGAAAGAACTTCCTCGTCTTTCAGTCGGTAGTTTCAGCGGAAAAGCCGATGAATAAGACAAGTATGAAAGATGAAAGAACTTTGCAGATAATCAGTGCATGCTGAATTATCTGCAAAGTTCTTTTAATTGTCACGCAAGAAGACATATACGTCACAAATACATAACACACAAATCGCTATAAGCCAACATATTTGCAGAAAATACTATATCAATAAATCCAATAAAATAAAACAAATGAAACGCATTGTTTTTTTAGATTATGTACGTGTATTCGCATGCTTCCTCGTCATAGTCGTCCACGCCAGCGAAAACTTTTACGGCGCCATCGGAGCTTCTGACATGGCAGGTCCGCAGTCTTATCTTGCAAGCGAGGCCGACCGACTTTGGGTATCCGTATACGACGGTTTCTCACGTATGGCAGTACCCTTGTTCATGATTGTCCCGCCTATCTTCTTGTGCCGATGAAGAAAGAGCAAACCAGCTGGCAATTCTACCGGCAGCGCTTTATCCGCATCTTACCACCGTTCCTCATATTCATGATATTATACTGCACCCTGCCTGTGCTATGGGGACAGATAGACGGAGAAACGTCCTTAAAGGACACCTCACGAATATTCCTGAACTTCCCATCACTTGCCGGACATCTGTGGTTCATGTATCCCTTAATCAGTCTTTACCTTTTCATCCCTATCATATCACCATGGTTGAGCAAAGCTACGGCAAAAGAAGAACGCTTCTTCATAGGGCTGTTCCTCATATCTACGTGCATGCCTTATCTCAACCGTTGGTTCGGCGAAGTATGGGGCAATGTTTTTGGAATGAATACCATATGTTGTGGTATTTCTCAGGTTACTTGGGATACCTCGTACTGGCACATTACATACGTGTACACCTTACATGGGAACGTTCTAAACACCTCACTATAGGGACTGTCTTAATGCTTATCGGGGCAGCGGCAACCATTTACTCGTTTTATATTCAGGCTACGCCCGGAGAGATTCTTACTACCCCCGTAATAGAAATAGGATGGGCTTTCTGCACGATCAACTGTGTGATACTCACAGCCGGAACATTCCTCATGTTCACCTGCATAAACCTCCCGAGGGCTCCGCGGCTCGTAACAGAGATGTCGAAACTCAGCTATGGCATATACCTTATGCACACATTCTGGCTGGGGCTATGGGCAACCGTATTCAAGACTACACTAGAACTGCCTACTGTTGCCGCCATACCATGCATCGCAGTAAGCACATTCATCTGTTGTCTCATAACTACAAAGATTATCTCGTTTATACCGGGCAGTAAATGGATAATAGGATAAATATCCTGTTGAATCTTAGATAAGCCTAAAAAAAATATCCGACTGAATAAAATCAGCCGGATATTTTTTTTAATTAGAATCACTATCAACGAGTTTATTCGTAAACAGCAAACTCATAAATCCGCGTATCTTTCCCGTTAGGAGCCTGTACCGGCTGAGTAACCAGCAGACGTAAATAACGTACCTTCTCAGTCTTACCCAAAGAACGGTTAATTACATTCTGCTTATTTCCGGTTACAAAGTCCAGTGTGCGCCATGCTTCATTCGGGTTGTTCCGACCTTGCAGGAAGCAGTTGCTTGTTATATAAGAGTGACTTTCCTGAGCAGCATTCACCATCTTCCAGCCACTTATCTCCTTTTCCGTTCCCAGGTCGAAATCAACGTAATTAGGAAGCATGGAGATGTCACACCATTTTGTGTTCTCTTTTCCGTCGACAAGGAATGCAGGCTTCTCATTATCATTGGTATATCCCGACCAGGCAACGATCTGTTCCGGTTTCAACAGATTAACCTTCGGCTCCGCCATTTCTTGCAGACAAGCATTATCTTTATTGGCAGTACGGAACAAGGTAGACACAGCCTCAACAGGCGCATAAGGTTCCTCTACAAGCGTAGCGGCAAAGATGACCATATCCTTATTGTCCGGCAGAACAATTTCAGTAGCTTTAGCCGGAATATCAATGGCCAACTTGAACATATAAGTAAACTCATAAGCATGATCTCCCTCGGCAGAGTGGCGATGTGTACCGATATAGGCTATTTCCGCATCCTTCAAATAGCCTTGCGTATGCCCCGTATGTCCCCACTGACCGATAAAACCGGTATAAGACGGAACAACAAGCTCCTGCAAACTCTTACCGGTGCGAAATGTTCCCTTCGCATCTTTCTCGGAAGTAGCCGCTGCAGCAAGGATGTACAAACGATTATAAGTATGTCCGGCAGGCAATTGCAAAGTCGCCCCGGTACATGACATACCATTCTTCTCTTCTTTCGTTTCCAGACGGAAAGGAATGCGATTAACAGTCAGCTCCGCAGGAATCAGCTCTGCAGCGTATGAATAACCGGACTCAAAGTCAGCTTCCCAACGGAATTCATTCCAGCTAAAGCATTTCCGATCATAATTCAGAGGCAGCTGTTCATACTTCAGCTTCTCTTCTCCGGTAGTATTCAGGCGGATTTTATAGGTTTTGATACTATTGGGTTGTACGGAAACCTCTAATTGACGACCTTTGAAAGCCGCACTACCGATATTCTTTTCCGTACCGTCCGCTTCACTAGCGCTCAGAATGTTCCCGGCAAATGTCAGTACAGCATTTTGCAAGGCTTTACCACTGGTCTCATATACACGCACCACATACTCATCAGAGCTTTCTGCTTTCTTCAAAGCCTTAATCACTACATTATTGTTGTTTGAAGAAACCAAAGAGAAAGTCTTACCCAACGTTCCTGTATGTTTCTCCGTTCTGAAAGCTTTGACACGCTGATTCAGTACTTCAGCATCCATAGCGGCCTGTGCCTTATCCAAAGCACCGGTATGTCCGATCAAGCTATAGGTAAATGTATGATAACCTAAGTCCTGACGATCCTGATAGGAATAATTGTTCTTTGTGGCCGGCGTATGGAGTAAAGTCAGGCGGAGGGTATTGTTATCCGGTTTATCCCAGCCATATTTACTGTCATTCAGAATAGAAACACCATAGCTGCCGCTGCGGTCGGTCAGGTCTGCCCATTGTTGGGCGTAAACTTCATAAGCGGTCAGTACATTATTACCTCTCTGGACGCTGCCGATACCAAGGTCGTATGTAGCTTTCTCGTTATCAAGATTCAAAGGGAACTCGGCTTTCAGAAGGGCATTGGTAGACTGCCAGTCTATTTCATTATAGAAATCGATACGCCCGGCCAACTCACCTTCGTAAAGGCGGATATACTGACGGAACAATGACTTACCATGACGTTTTTCCACGCAAATGGTTTTGCGCAGTTCTCCGTCTTCATTCAAAGTCATTCTGACATCTTCCGTAATGGAAACAGGCGTACTGTCAACCGTCTTCTTCATAATCTCCCAGGCAGGCCAGTTGTAAGAGGGATTGTCAGTAAAGAGGGCCAAACGGATCTGCCTACCGCTTTTAACAAGTTCCTTATCGTTTATCTTATCATACAGAGAGGTGATGTCGCCCTGTTCATTCAACGAAATCTTATACACGGAATTCTCTATTGTCGCCTTTGCAACGGATGAGGCCGTTTGTTGTTGATTTCCGGAGAGACGGATATCATAAACCGCATATCCCGCAGCAGGCACAGTAGCTTCTACCAGCAAGTGTACCTTCCCGTCTTTATAAGACAGGATTTGAGAAGCTACTTTTTTCCCTTCCGCATTGTATGCGCTGATACCCCTGGGAAATTTGGGAGCTTCAACCGCAATTTCCACTACATCCGTTACCGGAAAACCCAACGCATTGTAGAATACAACAGGGATTCCCTTGACACGAGTATCCAATTTCTCGGAAACCGCCCCGACAGAAGCAGTCAATATACCGGAGAATTGCTTCAATGAAAGAAGTTCGTCATTCCATGAAAATTCGTATGCACGCGGAATACTGGTACCAGTAAGGTCATCGTGGAACTGATGGAAGATAAAACGTTGCCATGACTCTGTCAGACTTTTACCCGGATAACCCGCCGCACCCATCCAATCCGCCGCAACAGCAGCCCGTTCGGCAGCATCGCCCAACAGTTCATTCTGCCGGTTGTAGAGTTTCATGGCAGCTTGTGAAGTATAGCACCCTGTTCCATGCACATCCATCAGAAGTTCACCGTTGAATACGGGCAATTCGGGATGTTTGTCGTATGGCAGATAATCCTTAAACAACTGGTCGCTTGTAGCGCTGATAATCTTCAACGGCCCGTTTCCTTTGATACCTTTCTCCACAGAGCTGACAGAACCCAGAGTAGGAGAACCTCCCGTATCACCCGTACCGTAATAGCGATATACGGTATTCAACGGAGTGCGTTTAGCCAGTTCCTGCAATTCTTTATCTTCCGACAGGTCGATGTTGTTCCAACGCTTACCATAATCATAACCGTGGGCAAGCATAATGGAGGAACCGTCTACTCCTTGCCATAATCCAATTGTAAAAGGATGCTTGCTTTTACCGTAAAAAGGATTGGTACGCCAGTCCAGTTTTTGTGAAGAAAAGCCGATGAGACCGCAGTGTTTGGCAATTGTAGGCAGTGTCCAGCCAAAGCCGAAGCAGTCGGGAAGAAAGATATCGGTACTCTCCACTCCGAATTCCTGCCTGTAGTATTCCTGCCCAAGCAAGATGTTACGGATGGAAGATTCGACAGAAGGAACCAGCACGTCCGAGGCTTCCCAACTGCTGCCGCTAATGTGCCAGCGTCCCGAACGGACAAATGTTTTAAGCTGCTCATATTCGCTGGGATAATATTCCTTCATCCATGCATATTTGACACCTCCCTCAAAATTGAAAACATAGTCGGGATACTTCTTCAGCAAAAGCAGGTTGCGTGACAGGGTATTCCAGACATACTCCTTAATAGTGGTCTGTATATCCCAGTTCCATTGGGTATCCAAGTGGGCATCCGCCACCGCATAAACTTTCGCTTGTTTCTCTTGCTCCGTATTTTGTGCGTATGAACCACCCGAGCAAAACAGCATAGATGCTAATAAGATAATCGGTAATTTCATGGTTAACTATTTAAGTGAATAATCAAGATAGACACAAAAGTAAGCGTATTTACCTGAAAGTTTATACACATTTACGACATAAGAGTCCCACAATGCAGTCATGGCAGGAGAATGAACAAAAAAGTCAGAAAAGCATTACTCTTTTTTTATGCATTTCTGCCATATCCTACCATTATTCTTTATCTTTGCAATGACCAATTAGTCCGATATATAGAATATGAAAAACAGACACTACCTTTTCGGAATTTCATTACTGACCTGCATCCTATGCTGCCTTTCACATCAGGCCCGCGCATACAGCCTACGACAATTCTCCAATAAGGATGGACTGTCCAACAGTGCTATCCTGTCTCTTTATCAAGACCACCAAGGCATCATCTGGATTGGTTCGTGTGACGGTCTGAACGTCTTCGACGGCAAAAGCCTGCATGTATACAGCCCTGTCAACTCTTCTAAAACATTGCTGTCCGGCAACCTGATCAACAGCATCATGGAAACCGAAAAAGACGTATTATGGATTCAGACCAACTACGGACTTGACCGGCTGGACACCAAGCAGCAGACCTGCCGGAGTTTCGCCGAGTTCAAGGACAAAAACTACATGGCCAAAAGTGACGATAATGACCTGTTCATCGTAAAAGATGACGGATATCTCTACTACTTTCAACGGAAACAACAAGCTTTTCAGAAGTTGGACGTTCCCCAGATCTCATTCGGGCATGTGCTGTCCGTCACCGTCGATGCGAATAATATATTGTGGGTTTTCACCTCCAACAATGACACCCGCAGCTATCAGATAAACAAGACGGCAGAAAGCGTAACCTTAACCTCCAACAACCTCTTCAAGCACCAGGAGAAACTGTTATGGGCCTTCTCGGAAGAACGTTTAGTGTATTTCATTGATGAAACCTACTCACTCTACGAATATGATTTCAACAACCAGCAGCAATACTTCATCGCAGATCTCAAAGCGGAAATCGAAGCGCGCGGTGAAGTCTCTTCCATCATCAAACAGCAGAACGATTACTACATCGGCTTCAAAAGCAGCGGTTTAATCGTACTCAAATACATGTCCGACCAAAAAATCAAATACCAGATACAGCCCACTGAGATTCATTCCGGCATCTTCTGCCTGATGAAAGACAAATTCCAGGACATTGTCTGGATAGGAACGGACGGGCAAGGAGTATATATGTATTTCAACGATGCTTTTTCCATCACCAATACTTTGCTGGATACTCCGGTATATCAGATAAACAATCCTGTACGCGCCCTCTACTATGACCAGGAGCAGACACTATGGATAGGAACCAAAGGGGGAGGAATACTGCGTATCCGGAATTATTCTCCCGAAAGCAGTGCACCGGAATCTTTCGACCGTATTTCCGTCAGCAACAGTACACTGACTGATAACTCTGTCTACTGCTTTGCTCCCGGTTCCACTGACAAACTATGGATAGGTACGGAAAATGGACTCAACTACTATTCTTATAAGAATAAACAGATAAGAGAGTTTCCGGTGACAGCCAACGGAGAAAAGCTGAAGTATGTACATTCCATTAATGAACTGAATGATTCTACCCTATGGGTGGCTACTGTAGGTGAAGGTATTGTGAAGATTATTCTGGGTGGGAACAGTGCTTCTCCTACCGTAAAATCAGCCACCAGGATAGTATTGGATGACGGACGTATGGCTTCCAACTATTTCTTTACCTCTTTCCAGGAAAATGATTCTGTCTTGTGGTTTGGAAACCGTGGCTACGGAGCTTACAAGCTGAATACCCATACCGGTAAACTAACCCCATATAGTTTCGATGACGTAGTGAACAGTCAGACAGCCAATGATATTTTTGCCATTTACAAGAATGAAAAGGGGTATTGGCTGGGAACCAGTTCGGGGCTGCTTCATTTCAACCAGGATAATTCGCACCATCATGACAGAGCTGACCTTTTTTTGAACAACACCGTACATGGCATTCTGGAAGACCAGCAGGATAATCTCTGGATCAGCACCAATCAGGGACTGGTAAGATTCAATCCCCAAACCAATACCGGGCAGACCTACAACCGGGAAAACGGACTGGCCGTTACTGAATTCAGCGATGGCGCTTTCTATCAGGACAAACGGACGGGCACATTGCTTTTTGGTGGTACAAACGGGTTTGTGACCGTTAAGTCCAATACATACACTATGGAAGACTATATGCCCCAGATACACCTGAAAGGCCTGACCATCTTCGGAAAAGATCACAATATCTACGATTTCTTCTCAGAGAAGAAAGGGATGCCGGCACTTCAACTGGATTACAGCCAGAACTTCTTCTGTATCAATTTTATGGCTGTTGACTACATCAACGGCAATAACTACTCCTACTCTTATAAACTGGAAGAAGTAAGTGAGCATTGGATAGAGAGCGGAACGTCGGCCAGCGCCATATTCTCCAACCTCTCACCCGGAAAGTACACTCTGTTAGTGAAATACAAGAATAACATTAACGGACAGGAAAGCCAGCCTCAGACCCTGTTCATCTACATCACTCCGCCCTGGTATCTGAGTTACTGGGCTTACGGAATTTATTTCATCCTGTTCGCTTCTCTCTGCATCCTGCTGGTTTATCAGTTCATTCAAAGGTATCGCCGCAAGCAACACCACATGATTGAGAAAATGAACCGGGAGAAGAAAGAGGAAATCTACGAATCGAAACTACGCTTCTTCACTAACATTACGCATGAATTCTGTACTCCCCTGACACTGATTTATGGTCCGTGTGAGAAGATACTGGCTTACCCGAATGCCGATTCATACATTCGCAAATACGGACAAATGATACGGCAGAATACGGAAAGGTTGAATAGCTTGATTTTAGAATTACTTGAATTCCGCAGACTGGAAACGGGCAACAAGGCCCTTTCAATCCAGCGACTATCCGTATCGGATAAGATAAGGAATATAGCAGAGTCATTCGGTGAATTGGCTGAAAATCGCAATTTGGACTACCGTTTGGACATACAGCCCGACGTTTTATGGAACACGGATATCAGTTGTTTTAATAAGATAACCAACAATCTGGTATCTAATGCTTTCAAGTATACACCGGAAAAAGGGAGTATCACCGTTGAACTGAAAACAGAAGACAAACATCTTACTCTCCGTATCTCCAATTCCGGTAAGGGAATAGCCAAAGAGAACCTTGCAAAGATATTCGACCGCTACAAGATACTGGATTCTTTCGAGATGAACGGAACCAATTCGCGGAACGGTCTCGGACTGGCTATATGCAAGAGCATGACCAATCTGCTGAATGGACAGATCAGCGTTGACAGTGTGCCCAACGAGTTAACGACATTCACAGTTACTTTACCGGAACTAACACTGACAGAGCAGGAAACACCGCAGGAAGTGTATGAAAACACTCCACTGAATATCCATGAGGAACCCATAGAACTGGAAAAGACTGTTACGGATTTCGATGTGTCCAAAGAAACAATCATGATTATCGACGATGACCCTTCCATGTTGTGGTTCGTTTCGGAAATATTTGTAGAGAAGTATAATGTATTATCCTTCAACAATGCCAGGGAGGCTTTAGACAGTCTGGAGCTAAAGCAACCGGATTTAATCATCTCCGATGTGATGATGCCCGAAATCGACGGACTCTCTTTCGCCCAACAGATAAAGCAGAATAAATTGTGGAGCCACATACCGTTGATTCTATTGTCCGCCCTCCACAATGAGGACGAGCAGGTGAAGGGTATCGAATCGGGGGCGGAAGCTTACGTCACCAAGCCTTTCAATGTGAAATACCTGGAGAAAATAGTCTACCGGCTGATAAAACGGAAATTAGACTTAAAAGAGTATTATAGCTCCATATTCAGCTCCTTCAAGATAGAAAACGGCAATTGCATACATAAAGAAGACCAGGAGTTTCTGGATAAGGTAATAGAGACCATAGAGAAGAACATCAGCAATCCCGACTTATCCGTCGAACTATTGAGCAGCGACTTAGGGTATAGTACCCGCCAGTTCTACCGGAAACTGAAGCCGATAACCGAAAAGTCACCGGCCGACATCATCAAGGAGTATCGCCTTACCATGGCAGAACGGTTACTGCTGACCAAGAATCTCACCATTGATGAGGTTATGGACCAGACAGGGTTCAATAACCGGGGTACCTTCTACAAGCTGTTCACTGCACGCTTCGGTATGCCGCCGCGGCAGTATAGGGAACAGCAAAAGGATAACGTCATGATAGAGAAGTCTTTATTATAAAAGCACAATCTAAAATTTATCCTGATCGTTTTCCTGATATCAGGAAAACGATCAGAAAGTTATTCTAAAGCGTACCGGAAAATATCTATTTCCCTTTCACAATCCGCTTAATGTCATTCAGCTTATTCAGTGCTTCCAGCGGCGTCAGGTTATTCACATCCAGCGTCAGTATCTCGTCACGTATCTGACAGAGTACCGGATCTTCCAATTGGAAGAAACTGAGCTGCATACCGCCGCGTGTCTCTCCCACTTCCACCATTGGCTTACTGGCGATGCCTTGCTGGCGATTATCCGTTTCCAGTTGCTTCAGGATGTCATTCGCACGTTTTACGATACTCTTCGGCATACCCGCCATCTTCGCCACATGAATACCGAAAGAGTGCTCACTGCCGCCACGCTCCAACTTACGCAAGAAGATGACTTTGTTTTCCACCTCCTTGACGGAAACATTATAGTTCTTGATACGTTTGAAGCTTTTCTCCATTTCATTCAGTTCGTGGTAGTGCGTGGCAAACAATGTACGCGCCTTTGCCCTGGGGTGCTCATGGATATGCTCTACAATCGCCCAGGCGATGGAAATACCGTCATAGGTAGAAGTTCCCCGTCCCAGCTCATCAAAAAGCACCAGACTGCGCGGTGACAGGTTGTTCAGAATATCAGCCGCCTCATTCATTTCCACCATAAAGGTAGATTCACCGACGGAGATATTATCGCTGGCACCCACACGGGTAAATATCTTATCCACCAATCCGATATGCGCACTCTCGGCAGGCACGAAGCTGCCAATCTGTGCCAGCAACGTTATCAGTGCCGTCTGCCTCAGCAATGCGGACTTACCTGCCATGTTCGGACCGGTAATAATAATAATCTGTTGCGAACTGCTATCCAGCATCACATCGTTGGCGATATACTTCTCGCCTATCGGCAACTGTTTCTCGATTACCGGATGACGTCCCTGACGGATATCCAGCACATCATTATCTTCAATAACAGGACGGATATAATTATTCTCACGCGCCACATTGGCAAAGGAAAGCAGACAGTCCAGGCGGGCTATCTGGGTCGCATTGACCTGAATGGCGGGAATGAACTCGCTTAAAGCCTGCACCAGCTCCGTATAAAGCTGCGTTTCCAGTATCAATATCTTGTCTTCAGCGCCCAGAATTTTCTCTTCATACTCTTTAAGTTCCTGCGTGATGTACCTCTCGGCATTTGCCAAAGTCTGCTTACGTATCCACTCCTGCGGCACTTTATCCTTATGCGTATTGCGCACCTCGATATAATAGCCGAACACATTGTTGTAACCGATCTTCAAGCTGGGGATTTCCGTCAGTTCACTTTCGCGCTGCTGTATTTGCAACAGGTAATCCTTACCGGAGTAAGCAATCTGCCGCAGTTCGTCCAGTTCGGCATTAACGCCCGATTTGATGACACCGCCTTTATTTATCAGCAGCGGAGGGTCATTATTGATTTCTTTGGCTATGCGGTCACGTACAGACTGGCAGATGTTCAGTTGCTCACCGATACGGTTCAGACTGGCATTGTCCGCTTCCATACAAGCCTCCTTGATGGGCTCAATAGCTTGAAGCGCCACTTTCAGCGCTACCACTTCACGCGGAGAGACACGTCCTACGGCTACTTTGGAGATGATACGTTCCAAGTCGCCTATCAGATGCAACTGTTCCTCAATCAATTCCTTGAAGTCCGGCTGACGGAAAAAGTACTCCACCACGTTAAGGCGCTCGTTGATAGGCAACACATCCTTCAACGGAAACACCAGCCAGCGTTTCAGCAAACGGGCTCCCATAGGGCTGATGGTCTTATCAATCACGTTCAACAGGCTACTGCCGCCATCGTTCATGCTGCCTATCAGTTCAAGACTGCGTACGGTGAACTTATCGAGACGGACATACTTATCCTCTTCAATACGTGCCAGCGAAGTGATGTGCCCTATCTGGGTGTGCTGCGTCATGATGAGATATTGCAGGATAGCACCCGAAGCAATGATGCCATTCTTAAGGTGTTCCACACCGAATCCCTTCAGGTTTTTCGTTTCAAAATGCTTCAAAAGCTTTTCACGGGCTGTGGTCTCTGTAAACACCCAGTCGTCCAATTCGAAAGTAAAGAACTTGTTTCCGAAGTTCCCCTCGAACATGCCGCGCTTGCCACGCTCAAAAAGCACTTCTTTGGGGGCGAAGTTATTCAATAGCTTATCCACATAGTCGAAAGGACCTTCCGCCGTAAGGAATTCACCCGTGGAGATATCGAGAAACGCCACACCGCACATTCCCTTGCCGAAATGAACTGCGGCGAGAAAGTTATTTTCCCGGTAGTTCAGTATGTTGTCGTTAATGGAAACACCGGGAGTCACCAGTTCCGTGATACCGCGCTTCACTAATTTTTTGGTCAGTTTGGGGTCCTCCAACTGGTCGCAGATAGCCACGCGCTTGCCTGCACGTACCAGCTTGGGCAGATATGTATCCAGCGCATGATGAGGGAAACCGGCCATTTCAACGGTTTTTCCTTTACCGTTGGCACGCTTGGTCAGAGTGATTCCCAGGATTTCGGCCGCAACGACAGCATCGGTAGAATAAGTTTCGTAGAAGTCACCGCAACGAAACAGCATAACGGCATCCGGATGCTTGGCTTTCAAGTCCAGGAACTGCTTCATCATCGGGGTGAGAACAATATCTTCGTTCATGCAGATTTATCTTTATCGAACACAGAGGCACGGAGGTACAGAGTATTTCACTGATATAAAAATTATAAAAGAGAACTCTATGTCTCTGTGCCTCTGTGTTCATTAATTAATGAGACAAAGATAATTCTTTTTTAGAAAATAAGCGTGGAGAGGGTTCAAATCCTTAGTAAGCCTTAACAAAAGCGTTCGTTTCGCTAAAACATGTTATAAAACACACTTTTTTATTTGTTTTATTTGGAGATATCACGAAAGTCCGTACCTTTGCAATGTGTTTTTCATAGTATTAGATTTAAGGTTAACAAAGGTTGGAGTACAGCGGTACTCCTTTTTTTATGCCCATACGTAACGTCATACAGTAAAATAATCTCCATTTGAACTGATTTGTCCCCTTTTTTGCGCCTTTTGTACACCTGGTAATAGCAACTATTTCGCTTAATTTGCATCCAAAAGACTTATTACCATGAAAAACAAGAAAATGAAAAAAGTACTCCTTTATTGCCTGGCAACCATCTTTGCCACCGGAGCCTATGCCCAAACTTACAACTGGGTGAGCAGCACGGAAGGCAACATCTGGCAACAGTCCAAAGTAAAGTTACAACCGAGCACCGCTCAGACCCCGCTATTAGAAGTCAGCGGAACCGAAGAAGGCACTACCTTCAAAGCATGGGGCACCACCTTCAACGAACTGTGCTGGGATGCCCTGAACATGCTCACCCGCGATGAACAGGATGACCTTCTGGAAAGAATGTTTTCTCCACAAGGAGATTTACGCTTCACAAGAGGAAGAATTTCGATGAATGCGAACGATTATGCACGCGACTGGTACAGTTGCGACGAAGTATCGGGCGACTTCCAGTTGAAGTATTTCAACATCAACCGCGACAAACTCGCAATCATTCCTTTCGTCCGCGCGGCACAAAAGTACAATCCTGAAATGACATTCTGGATTTCCCCCTGGTCTCCTCCCAGCTGGATGAAAATCAACCACGATTACCCGGTGCGTAGCGACAAGACCAATAAAATGTCTCCGGAATCGAGCATAGCCCTCTACGAAGACCATACCGAGAAACGTGAAGACGTCTTCCCCAAACAACTGGCCGTGAACGACTATATGATACAAGACCCCCGCTATCTGCAGACGTATGCCAATTATTTCTGCAAATTCATTGATGCCTACAAAGAACAGGGAATTCCCGTCGATATGGTCATGTATCAGAACGAAGCATACAGCTACACTCCCTATCCCGGTTGTGCCTGGACCGCCGAAGGCACCGTGCGCTTCAATGTAGAATATCTGGCTCCTACGCTGAAAAAGCATCACCCGGAAGTGAAACTATACCTCGGCACCTTCAACACGAACCGCTACGACTACGTCGACAAGATACTCTCCGACCCGCGTATGCCGCAAAGCATCGAAGGCATAGGTTTCCAGTGGGAAGGCGGACAGATATTGCCGAAAATCCGCGGGAAATATCCCCAATATAAGTATGTACAGAGTGAAAGCGAATGTGGCTGGGGCAGTTTCGACTGGAAGGCCGGAGAACATACTTTCCATCTGATCAACCATTACCTGGGCAATGGTTGCGAAGAATACACTTTCTGGAACAATACGCTCTGCGATAACGGCGAGAGTCCCTGGGGCTGGAAGCAGAATGCGCTGATACATGTGGACTCTAAAACCCGCAAGGCAACGCTGACGCCCGAGTATTACGCCGTGAAGCATTACAGCCAATTCGTCTCTCCCGGCTCACGCATCATAGCCTATAAGCCGCAGAAGGAAGATAAAACGCCCGTCATGGTAGTGGAAACCCCACAAAAGAAGAAGATAGTCATAGCCGGCAATTTCAACAATGAAGCCAAAGAAATAACCCTGAAATTGGGCAACCGCTATCTGAATGTAGAGCTCCGGCCACATTCGTTCAATACGTTCGAAGAGAAATAAATTGATAAAAGTAATCGTTATCCGGACAATCATATCCGAATAATGATTACTTTTGCCGTGAAATTCAATCGTAGTCATCGCAAAAGAAACACTGAGCTTCTATTTTGAATAAGGATAACTGCCTTGGAAACAACAACAAACAACCCACAGTCATGAAAGAAGAACATTATTTTCCGAACGTACCCCACAACTATCCCTTATGCCTCAACCGCCAATGCCCCAAAGCATCTACCTGCCTGCGGCAACTGGTAGAGCAAGAAGTGGCGGACAACGTGGAATACTGGGTAATCATCAGCCCCAAATACCAGGCCAAACTGAAGGGTGCATGTCCCCACTATCGCTCCAGTAAAAAAGTGCAATACGCCAAAGGCTGCATAAATATCCTTGATAACCTGCCCCACAGACAAAGGCAACATGCCATGAGCGGTCTGGTGGAATACTTCAGCCGAAGAACCTATTACCGCGTCCGCAAAGGCGAACGCCTTCTCAGCCCTGCCGAACAAAGGGACGTACAGAAGATTTTCAAACAGTGCGGTGCAACCGGGAAACAGGAGTTTGACGCTTACGTAGAAGACTACGAATGGTAACAATCACCCCCATCTACAGGTTAGCTACATCCCATCTATAGATCCATGCTTTTGCCATGCCTATGGCACAACTTTGCCATCGCATTGGCACAACATTGCCATGCCTATGGCACGACTGTGCCAAAGCGATGGCAAGAATCGGGCATAACTCTACGGTTTCGGCAACGCTGCATCCCCGGCAGATTAAAGCTGCAAGGCAGCAAAATGATCAGGCAGCTAAGATTATTCTGATATTATATCGAACTCACTCTTAAATAAGAGTATCTCTGGAAACAGAGGTTTCTGGTGACCAATTCCACGGTTCCATAATTCCAGTCTGTTTATTGACTAAACGTTCATCCTGTTTTATCTTCTGAATTAGTCTGGTTAAATTCGGCAAGTTATAACAATCATTTGCTTCAATGTCTTTGAGTAATTCATGATCGTCAAAAAAAGCACTCCAAAAACAATCTACAATTCCAATATTATATTTATCCAAATGCCCATAACCATCCTGCCCATTATATTTTTCATACAGAGGTTGAAGCGTATTGACTACATAAGCAATCATTTTATGACGTTCTTCAAGCGTCATACCTTCCAGCTGAGAATATTCTTTTTGCTTCTCATCTTCACGTTCAAGAATATATGCAATTTGTTCCACAAATGTACTTGCTTTTACAAAATAGTCACTATGATTTTCGTCAGATAACCGCTCTACGAAGCGTAGTATTCCTTCATGAATTTGGGGCTTTCCATAAATGTCACGTCCCATGAATTTATCCATTATAGACAGATTGTCATCGTTCAATACCAATTCATTTATTTTATCATCCTTGTCATATCCAAAATTGACTAGCAAATCTTTCAATTCCTTTTCTTTTCCATTATTTAACAACCAGGCTAAACTAATCTTATTGTCATTCAGCACATAATTATTCCAGTGATAATCAATAGAATCTCCGCAAACGTTTATATTATCTTTATTTGTATTCTCGTCCATTTCTATTAATAGAACAGATGGCATCTGCACAGTGCAGAGATTGAACTTCTTAAAAAAATACAGATGCTCTCTGTATGGATAAAACTCTTTGCTTAGTATATTGTCCTCGCTATCAATATTAGACATTGGATTTAAAGCTACAATGTAGTCTTTATAGCTTATAAATTTGTTTTTATTTAAAGTATCAAGATGATTATAATCAATTCCAAAAACATATTTTATGCGTTCTACATATTCATTGTCCGGTAAAAACTGATAGCCTTGCTGCTTCAATTTATAATATAGCATCATTCCTCCCAACGAAACATCATTAGACGTTGCTATTCCGGATAGGTTTACATATAGACTACCTTCGTAATCATCTCCACTCATTATTTCATCCAAAGCATTCACTAACTTATCATAACTCGACTTTACCTCCAGCCACTCTTTATCTGTCAATTTCATGGCCGTAAGCATAAGTGTGTCACTTCTTACGTCTTCCACTTGTTGCATCTCTTCTTTTGTAGACACAACATCTTCTTTTGTTTTCTTCGCATTTTCACAACCCACAATAATAATGGCTATAAATAATAATTTGATAAAAGTTTGCCGTTTCATTTTCATTCGTTTTTATTTCTTAATATTACAGAGAAAGGTATTGAATATTCGCTCACTTTACAATCGTCCAATATCTTATTTATCATTTATAATAATATATGCATCCGCAGCTTAAATTTTCTACCTTTGTTCTTTTTCAACTAATCCAAAAAGTTTGGATATCGATATTGCATCCTTATCAACACCGGTAAGAGGAACTTTACAACGTTTATCAAAGAAATCGACATAAACGGTGTCATTTACTATTCGCCATTCAAATGACAGAATGCGTTTATCAAAATGGTCGTATATAATATCCGAGCCATTTGCTTCTTCCCGATAGTCTTTATTAAGGATTATACTTCTTCTGAAAAAGCTTCGGCAATAGCTATCAGGATATTTTTTTATTGAGTCTAACCGGATAGTTCTATCATTGAAAGCAATGATACTATCTATAAGGGTTTGTTCACTTTTACATAAGTGATTATAAACTACATAATTTTCCTCTTTCTGTGTGGAACTGGGACCCATCCATATTTTACGTTCCCAAGCATCTATCGGCATTAAGTAAAATCTTACTGGCATAAAATAGAATCCCAAATAAATAGCTGTACATATAATCAGCGTACAAACCAATATATGCTTTGTTTTCTTCATAATATCCTATATGAATCATCCTTTATGGATTCTGTTTAAACCGTATTTAACGTGAGTTCGATATAAGTGATAACTTGCGATTAGCAATAAAAGCAGTAAATTTATAGTGCTAAAATATAACATTCACTAGACTTTTACCGCTATGTTCACCGAAAGCAAAATTACAGAAATTTATTGTTTGGCAAATGATTTCTGCAAAGAATTTACCAAGCAACAAGAAAAATATATGTTGGAAGACCAAGTTGAAGGTCATAACCACTGAAATGAGCCTAATCGTATATGTGTGTAAGCATTCATCCCATATGTTGGAAGACCAAGTTGAAGGTCATAACCACTGAAATGAGCCTAATCGTATATGTGTGTAAGCATTCATCCCATTGGTTTCCGGTCCGAGTTTCCTATAACCGCTTTGTGGAATTAGAAAAGGAGATTCTTCTCCCATTGACTATCTTTATCAGACAGGTACTCTTGGGGCAATGTACAGGAATTAGTTTTGCAGATCAAACTTGTTTGATAACATTATATCATTACCACCTGCACCCCTTTACGGCTGTTTCAGATAATCCGAAGGCAACACTCCGAACTCCTCTTTAAAACATTGCCGGAAGTAAACCACGCTATTTATACCTACTTTGAACGCAACCTCGGATATATTATACCTGCCCTCCAGCAACAACCGTTCGGCATACCGCATCTTTATCTTACGGACATACTCATTAGTGGAAAGTCCCGTCAGCGCTTTCATCTTACGGTAAAGCGTAGATTTACTCATATACATATTGTCAGACAAGTAGCCGATATCAATCTTCTCGGACGACAGCCGGTCTTCTATCAGCTTGTTTATCTTCTCAAGAAATTCATTATCCAGCTTATTCATGGACTCTGCCAACTGGGCACGCTTCTCATCCAGACTGTGATGAGACGTCGAACCGGCAAAGCGTTCCGCCAGCAGCTTGCGCGATTCAAGCAGATTATTGATGCGGCTATGCAGGAGGGTAGCGCTGAAAGGCTTGGTCAGATAAGAGTCCGCTCCCACCTGATACCCTTCTTCTTTATCTTGCAGAGAGTCTTTGGCAGTCAGCAGGATGATGGGGATATGACTGGTGCGCACGTCTTCTTTCAGCTGCTTACACATCGTTATTCCGTTCATCACGGGCATCATGATATCGCTCACGATGATGTCGGGGATGCAACTCAACGCTTGCTCTATTCCCAGTTCGCCGTTGGCGGCGGTCTTCACTTCAAAATCGTCGGAGAAGGACTCGACGATATAGTTGCAAATGTCCTCATTGTCCTCCACAATCAGCAGAATACGCTTTCCGCCGGACACTGATTCCGGAATCTCTTCCTTTTCCTCCTTTTCATCGGCCGGTTTCTCCGGTGAGTCGGTATGCAACACGTGGGGATAAGTATTGTCCGTCAGCAAGCTGAAGTAGAACGTGCTGCCTACGCCCAAAGTGCTTTCCGCCCTTATCTCCCCTTCATGAAGGGCAACCAGATTCTTCACCAACGCCAGACCGATGCCCGTACCGGAAGCCTGGTGGTCGCCGCCCTCCTGATAATAACGGTTAAAGATATGGGGCAATGAATCGGGAGTGATACCATAACCGGTATCACTGACCTTAATCTCGGTATAGTCGATGTTGTTCCGCACCACGTGATACAGGCCCAGTGTAATGATACCCTTTTCGGTATATTTAATCGCATTGGAGATCAGATTGTCCAGGATAATGGTCACCACTTCCTTGTCAAAGTACAGGGACATATCCTCCCTTTCCAGTTCGATGTGGAACTCTATATCCGGTTTGCGGTTCAGTTCCTTGTATTTGAGGCCGACTTCATGCACCAGATTAGCGATATTGTCATGAGCCACACAGAGTTTCTTATTCTGCGTTTCCGTCTTTCTGAATTCCAGTATCTGATTTATCAGGTTCAGCAACCGGATGGCACTCTGATGAATCACCGATATCTTCTGGGAATCTTTGTTTGACAATGAGTTGCTTTTCTGCATATCTTCCAATGGTCCCAGTATCAGTGTCAGCGGTGTGCGGAGTTCATGCGTGATGTTAGTGTAGAAACGAAGACGCTCCTGATTCAGTTCCTGCTCCTGCTCATGGTTCTTCTTTTCCAGGTCGTAGAGAACTTCCACATCGAGCTTCCTCTTATAGGCATGGAGAATAAGAAACAGGATTACCGCACTCAGCAATATATAGGACAGTTTGGCCCACCAGGTCAGCCACAAGGGAGGTACGATGTGAATGTCCAGTGCAGTCACGTTGTCCGACCATTCCTGGTTTCTGATACGGGTCTTTATCTGGAAGCGGTAGTCGCCGGGAGGAATATTACGGAAAGTGACGTTATTAACGTCCTTCACCGTGTACCAGGCGTCTTCCAGACCTTTCAGCATATAGGCATACTCTACTTGGTTGGCCAGTGCATAGTTCCGGATGTTGAAGGTGATACCAAAGCTGTTCTGCATATATCCCAGCTTCACCTTCGACTGGCTGTCGATACTGACCACTTCCTCGTTACTACCCGGACTGCCCAAAGGGGCGAATATCTTCATTTCCGTGATGACGGCCGCAGGAGACTCACGCTTTGCCAGAACAAAATCCGGATTGAAATGGCACAAACCATTGATGGAACCGAAGTATATCTCTCCATCCTGTCCCTTAGCCACACTCCCGCTCATGAAGTTTCCCATCGGCACCCGGTCCCAATGGTCGTAATTGTAGAAAATGCCTTTATCCCTTACCAGGCAACTGATTCCCTTGTTCGTACTCACCCAGATATTACCGTTACCGTCTTCGGTTATCGCGCGTATATGCGTATTGTTCAGCCCCTCCTCGCGGCGGTATGCCTTGTAAGTCCATTCAGGGAATGAGGAAAAGCACACTAATCCCTCTCCCGTACCGACCCATACGTTTTTCCGGCTATCTTCATAGATAGCATTCACGGTGTTGGAAGGGAACTGATTTTCAATATTGAAAAGCTTGATATCCTGCAAGTTTCCGTTACCTACACCCAGTCCGCTGCCAAACGAGCCAATCCACAGATATCCCCGTGAGTCTTTCAAAACGCATCTCACCAGGTTGTTTTCAAACTCATAATGCCCGGCAAGTTTCTTCGTGGCAAGGTCAACCTTATAAATACCGTTGCTAGTACCAATCCATAATATACGCTGATTATCCTCATAGAAGGAGCGTACATCCTCATGTTCTATCTCTTTCAGAAAATTCCGGTGAAACACTTTTCTTCTGGTATCATAGTAATTCACTCCATCCATGAACAGGCCGAACCACAGATTACCTTCCGAATCACGCAACGAAGCCTGCACGGAGTTTCCTCCCATATCTTCAGTCTCTTCCTGATAGACAGCTACCCGCGTACCATTGTCAAAGACATTGATTCCTCCTCCATCCGTACCAATCCACAACCTGCCCCGGCCGTCTACACAAACGCTGCTTGCAGTCTTATTATTCAAACGGCTCATGGAGTCATGGTTCGACGAATAGTAATAGCCGCTGAACAAGGGAGGTTCGTAACTGAGAAAGTTTATGCCGCCACCCCAGACCCCCGCCCAGATGTTCTTGAATGAATCCTGAAAAATACATCTTGTACTCGAATTTGACAGACTATATCCGTCATCCCCTTCCTTTATATAATGGAACTGGGTCTGTTCCGGCAACAGAAACAGCCGTTGGGACAAATCCATGATAGCTACTCCACCGAATTCCATCGCTATCCACAGCTTATTCCCGTCAAGCTGACGGATATCATAGATGTAATGCGAAAGATTGCCATCTGAATTAAACTGAATGAAGTTCATTGATTCCGGATTGAACAGGGCCAGTCCCTTATTTGTCCCTACCCAAATGTTATCGTTCGTATCCTTATACACGCATCTTACTTCATTACCCGGCAGACTGTTCTTGTCGTCAGGGTCATGGACAAAGTTTTTCACCCGCTTGTCTTTAATGGAAAGGATGCTGAAACCGTGATGCACATGCCCGATATATAACTTGCCATTTCCTCCGTCGGCCACTGTCCAGATATTGTCACTTGCCAGACCGGGTATATTTTCTGTATTATAATGGAAAAAGTGCCCGGACTTCTTATCAAAATATTCTATTCCTTTCCAATAAGTAGTGACCCAAAGGTTGCCGTCGGTGGCAGCCACGACATTGGTCACATCATCGGTTATGATACTTTCCGGAACCGAATCATTATGCCGGTAAAACGTAAAGGTGTCATTCGCATAGTCATAAGCATTCAGTCCGGCCCTCTGCGTACCAATCCACAGAACAGAGTCTTCCGGGTCATCCAGCAAGCAATTCAGTTCGTTTCCCGTGATTCCATATCCGTTTTCAGTCTCATTCTTATAATAAGTGATGAAACGGGTTCCATCAAACTTATTCAGGCCTTCTTCCGTAGCAAACCAAAGAAATCCCTGCTTATCCTGAGCAATACTGACCACATAATTATTGGATAGTCCCTTCTCAATACTGAGTTGCCTGACAGCATATGGTTGTGCCGACAAAAGGAAAGGTAACCACAAGAAATAAAGTAAAAATCTGCTTTTCATTATATCAGTTTTTTATTCTAATCCAAAAATACAAATAAATTCTGTATTCAAGGTATACAAATCATTCAATGCATGATTTGTATACCTTCACTGCACGATTTATACAGTCCTCGAATGCCAATATAGCATACATTTGCATTGACTAAAAGTGATATTTTAGTAAAGAGTGTATCTAATTGTTTAACTTTAAAAGTAATATTTATGAAGAAGCATTTCTTTAATGCCACCTTACTCTGGGCATTTTTATCGCTGGCTTTATGGACTACAGGATGTAGCGACGACGATGGCTATCCTGATGTGGATGGACAAGCTCCTTCGATAGCATTAACTGCCGACCACATTCAGACTGCAGCAGGTCGCACGTTCACGCTTGAAGGAACCATCACCGATGCTGATGGCATTTCAACCATTCAGCTACAGTGTGCCGACCTGTACCTCAACAAAACAATCGATTTAATCGAGATTTACGACAAGCCGCTGGAGACTTACAAGCTGAGTTACAACTTCGAAATCCAACCTAACGAAATCGGTGAACAATTCACAGTGAAAGTAACGGTGACAGACGTAGGCGGACGTAGCGTTTCACAAGACGTGCGCATAACGCTGGACGGAGACTTCGAGAATCCCATTTTCGTCATTGCCCCTACTAATGGAAGCATGGTCACTGCATTGTTGAGAGAAGGCGAAATTCCTAAATTCACCATGAACATTTCAGTAACTGACGACCGCGCATTGGATTATCTTATTCTTAATATTGAAGGTATCGAAGAATACACAAATCTGAGAGTGGATGCCGATGGCGGCAAAGCCTTTGAACAAGCATTCGACATCACAATGCCTGCCGAAAAGAAAGACTATCCCATGACTATCAGCGTTTACGACAAGACGGGCAAAAGCTCAACTATCGAGTGCACCGTATCCGTAACCGATGTTCAGGACTTTGAAAAGATGTATCTTGCTGACGTAGCAACCGAAGCGGAACTGAACAGCGACGTATTCGGCGTGCCGATGCGAATCGATCATGTGGGCGAATACCAATACCAGGCTCTCTATTACTGCCGGAACGCCAATACGGAAATCTTCTTCCTGCCGCAGAAGACAAGCTTCTCTCCTGTTTGTTATGGTCTCGACCCCGAAAATGAAGACATGCTTACTGACGATCCGTCAACAGCCAAACCTATTGTACTGACCCATGCAAATGTGTACTACAAAATCAATTTCAACATCTTACAGAAGACATACGAAATAGACTTCTATTCGGTTGAAGATGCCATAGATCCCTGGCCTGCAAGCATGGCATACGGGCTTCCGACTATGGATAAATGGAATGACGGCGGTTCTACAATGATGGACTTTACCTTTGGTATGACATCAACTAATCCGACTGAAGTTGTTTCCTTAAAGCAAGATGCCACCAACCCGCATCTCTTCTATTATGATCCGATGTCGCTGACGGGAGGAGAATCCATGAACTTCATCATCCACAATTATCACACAGACCAGTGGTGGAACTTTGTACGCTGGTGCAGCGATACAGAGGACAATCCCGAAGTCTTCGGTTATTATAACGGAAGTTCAATGAAGAATGCGGCTTACACCGGACCTACAACAACGCAAGATGTTTGGTCTAAACCCAGAGTAACGGCTACCGGTTCCTACCAGTTCTGGTTTGATTCCCACTTGGGTAGAGCAAAATTAGTAAGAGTAAATTAACCTGATAATAGTCTGACAAATGAGAAAGCAACTATTAATAGCATGTCTTTTGTTACTGTCAATATGCAGTTATGCACAACAGATAACAATAAAAGGTATAGTGACTTCTGCTACCGACAAGGAACCCCTGATCGGAGCAACAGTTCAAGTGAAAGGTACCGGTAGTGGTACGATTACCGGCATTAACGGTGATTATTCACTATCCAATGTAGAAAAGAATGCCGTATTGGTATTCTCTTCCATCGGTTTTGAATCTCAAGAAATTGCAGTAGGAAGCCAAACTACAATCAATGTAGTACTGAAAGAGGCTACCGAACTGCTGGATGAAGTGGTAGTTATCGGTTATGGCGCTGTGAAGAAGAGCGACTTAACCAGCTCCATCGCTACTGTAAAAGGTGAAGAAATCACTGAAACCGTAACTGGTAATGCCATGGATGCTTTGCAAGGCAAGGTAAATGGCATGCAAGTTACCAGCGGCGGTGGCCCGGGCGCCAGTCCGAAGGTGTTGATTCGTGGTGTAACTACTGCCAATGGTACAAACCCGCTGTATGTTGTAGACGGCATGCCGGTGGGTGACAATATCAACTTCCTGAACAGCAACGACATCGCTTCCATGGAAGTGTTGAAGGATGCTTCGGCTGCCGCTATCTACGGTACACGTGCATCAAACGGTGTTATCCTGATTACCACAAAGAAAGGCAAGACGGGCAAAGCCCGCATCAACTGGACTACCTCCGTAGGTTTCCAAACCGTAGCCAAACCTGATATTGCCGGTCCGGCCGAATATAAGGAAGTGTTTAATACCCGCTACACAAACGATAACGCGGGTTCCATTTGGAAGGATAACGGTGCAACAACCAATCCGGGCGGTACAGACTGGTGGGACACCGTGGTCAATAAAACCGCCTTGGTGCAGAACCACTCACTCAGTGTGGCCGGTGGCTCCGAACAGTTTGTCTATAATTTCAGCGTGGGCTACTATCGCAACAACTCCCAATTTGATGTGGGTTACTGGGACAAAATCAATATCCGCCTGAATACCGAATACACATTCAATAAGTATGTGAAGCTGGGCGTTGATATTGCTCCGCGTGTAGAATCGTGGGATGATACTCCGAACGTGTTTTCGGCAGCGATGGCTATGGACCCTACAACTCCGGTATTCCGTCCACAAGACCAATGGGAAGATAACGAGTTTAACAACTACCAACGTTCCTATAACAATCAGGAATGGAATCCGGCAGGTACGGTAGCCCGTCAAAATGCACACTCCCGCGAGATGGGGGCTATCTTGAATACTTACTTGCAGGTGAATCCGATAGAAAAGCTGACCTTGCGTACCCAGTTTGGTGCCAATGCGCACTATCGTCGTTCCGACACATTCATTCCTGAATTTAGCATGGACCCGCTGGAACAACAAACATTGAGCGAAATTACCCGTCGCAATCAGGAATGGTTTGACTGGAACTGGACGAATACAGCCACTTATATGGATACGTTTGCCGGGAAGCACAACCTGAACGTTATGGCCGGTTTTACCGCTGAACGTTTTGCATGGTACAACACGCAAGCCCGACGTGACAATGTTCCCAACAATCTGGACCAGATGCAAGAGGTGAATGCCGGACAGCAGGGTACGGACGAGGCCAACGGTGAGACTACTTATAATACATTAGTCTCTTTCCTGGGACGCGTCATGTATAACTATGATAATCGTTACTACATCTCTGCCTCTCTTCGTGCCGATGGCTCTTCCCGTTTCCCGAAAGGTAACAAGTACGCCCTCTTCCCTTCCGTATCTGCTTCCTGGCGTGTCATCAGCGAAGGATTCATGCAGGACCAGGAAATCTTCAGCGACTTGAAACTCCGTGGCGGCTGGGGACGCGTAGGTAACCAGAGCATCGACAACAATGCTACCCTAACCTTATTGAGCGAAACCCAATACTATTATGGCAATACACTGGCGAACGGTTATTACGTATCTACAGTAGGTAATAAAGAATTGAAGTGGGAGACCGTAGAAGACTGGAACGTGGGTGTGGATATGTCCTTTCTTAATTCACGTCTGGGTGTGACATTCGAATATTTCCAGAAGAAGTCCATAGATATGCTCTATCCGAAGCAGAACATCCTGGCTCTGGGTTATAACAACTGGAACAGTCAGCTTTGGATGAACATCGGCAGCATGCAGGCCCGCGGCTGGGAACTGGGACTTACCTGGCGCGATGAAATCGGCAAGGACTTCTCCTATGATCTTGGCTTGAATCTTTCTGCCGTGCGCAATAAGGCTATCAAGTTCTCGGGCGACGGTCCTATGAGTGTCGGTGGATTCAACAGCGACCAGATTATCCGTAACGAAGACGGTGGCCTTATCTCCCGTTTCTATGGTTATGTAGCTGATGGTTTGTTCCAGAACATGGAAGAAGTATATGCACATACCGATGAACACGGAACAAAGATTCAGCCTGACGCGAAACCGGGTGATATCCGCTTCAAAGACTTAGACCACAACGGTGTGCTTGATGCCAATGACAAAGCTTATATCGGTAATCCTTATCCCGACCTAATGATGGGTCTGAACATCGGCATGCGCTATAAGAATATTGACTTTGCCGCCAACTTCTATGGTACGTTCGGTAATGATATCTACAATATTACCAAAGGCAGATATTCCGGTGCCGGCGGACAGAATGTCTGGGCAGGTACATTGGAAAAAGCATGGCATGGCGAAGGCACCAGCAACGATATTCCCCGCTTGTCGAGCAACGATTTGAATTTGAACTATAACCGTGTATCCAGCTTCTACGTGGAAGACGGTTCTTACATGCGCTGCAAGTTGTTACAAATAGGTTATACACTTCCTAAAAAATGGGTCGGTGGTGCCGATTTACGTCTCTCTTTCTCCGCGCAGAACCCGTTTACCATTACCGGCTATTCCGGTATGGATCCTGAGCGTCCGATGGTTGACGGTACTACCGACCAATCTGGTAGTGCTATCAATACCGGTATCGACAACGTGGCTTATCCTAATCCGAGAACATTCCTATTCGGCATTGACTTTAAATTTTAATCCTTGATTATCCATGAAACGAATATTTACAATAGTAGTTTTGATTGCTTCGCTGATGTTTACCTCTTGTGAGGACTTCCTGACCGAAGACGCACGCGGGCAGTTGAACGTGGACACTTATTACAAGTCCATAGAAGAATGTGAATCCGCCGTTACGAGCTGTTATCAGGCTCTTACTTATGGAGGATGGTGGCAAATAAATACAGTGTGGCTGCTTTCAGAAATGTGCAGTGACGATGCCTGGATGGGCAATACGACACAAAGCCAGAGTGACTATATTTCATTAGCCCACTATCAGGGAAACGGTGCCAGCAACGGTCCTATTTCCAACTTCTGGCAATACCGTTACAAAGGTATCTTGCGATGCAACATTGCCATAGACCGTATTTCGGCTCTTGAAACTCCGGATACTGAATCCCGGGACCGTCTGGTAGCAGAAGCTCGTTTCCTGCGTGCTTACTATTACTTCGAACTGGTGAGAAATTTTGGAGGGGTACCTTTGATGACTAGTTTCCAGATGCCGGAAGAAGTAGCAGGAACCGAACGTGCAACAGAAGAAGCTGTCTACAAATTTATTGAAAACGACTTGGTGGCTGCTGCCGGAGTATTGCCACGACGCAATGCAGCTGAAGTAGGGCATGCCACCCGTGGCACTGCTTTGGGACTATTGGGTAAGGTTTATCTCTATCAGGAGAAGTGGCAGGATGCCCGCGAGGCATTGAAGACCGTGATTGACGAAGGAGAATATAAATTACTCCCTAACTTTGGTGATGTATGGAGTTTGGCTTATGACAACAGTGAAGAGAGCCTTTTTGAAATCCAATACGAATATCATGCAACATTAGGCTTAGGTGGTTCGCTTGCTACCATCACCGGTGCCCGTAACGGCCCGGGCGACGGTTGGAGCTGGTGCCAACCTACAGCCAATCTGGAACAGGCTTATATGGATGCCGGTGATACGGAGCGGTTGAAGTGGACTATCATTAAATCCGGTTGTACGGAAATTGCCGGAGAAGATCAGTTCACGAAGTTTGTAGAAACAAGTAAAGACCTGAACAAATATCAGGAATACATTGATAAGTATGGTTGGGATCCCGATTGTTATATCGTTGATCCTGCGCAGCACAAATCTGCCCGTCTCATCCGCAAGTATTTCCTGCCGCTGAAAGATCGCCCGGCAATATACAATACGGACAAGAGCCCTTTGAACCATCGTATTTTGCGTTATGCCGATGTCCTTCTGATGTATGCTGAGGCTTGCAACGAATTGAATGATGATGAATCTGCACGCGATGCCCTCAACCAAGTACGTAAACGCGCAAAGCTGGATAACATTACAGCAAGCGGAACAGAGTTACAGAATGCCATTCGACTGGAACGGCGCCTTGAACTGGCATTTGAGCAAAACCGCCTGTACGACATCCGTCGCTGGAACGATGACAACGGAAAGAAAGTTATTTGCAACCTAATGGGTTCGAACGGAACATTCGTGAAATGGAATACCGATGAAGCAACCCGCGATGCCCTCGAATGGGAAAACCAGGGTGAAGCAAGCAACAAAGGTATCAGCTTTAATGAAAACCGTGACATGGTATTCCCGATTCCTTTATATGAAATTACAATGTCTAACGGTTCTATCACTCAGAATCCAGGTTGGAATTAACCCGGCCCGGACTCAGGTAACAGATTGTTATAGAAGTTAATCACTCAATAGGTTAATACTATATTTTCTGCCGCGGGTAGTCCACAGGATTATTCGCGGCAGTTTTTTTATAAATACGAATATCATGAAATTCAAGCACTATCTTTTTTCTTCCCTGTTACTCGCCCTTGCGGCTTGCAGTGACGACAATGCCCCCGACTCTCCGGGCACCGAACCGGAACAGCCCGGCACAAGCGTAGAGAAATTAGTTACCATCAACGCCGGACGCACTTACCAGACCATTGCCGGATTCGGAGCATCCGACTGTTGGACACCGTCCTACGTAGGCAAATACTGGACCGGAAGCCGTGACCGAATCACCGAACTGCTCTTCTCGTCCGAAATAGAAGCAGGCAGTCCCAAAGGCATCGGTCTTTCGATGTGGCGCGTGAATCTGGGCGGCGGAAGTGCCGGACAAGGTGACGCAAGCGGGATCACCGACAAGTCACGCCGCGCAGAATCCTATCTGACCGACGACTTACAACTCGACTGGACGCGATGTGAAGGACAACGCTATTTCCTGAACCGCGCCAAAGGATTCGGTTGCGAGAGTATCGTACTCTTCAGCAATACCCCACCCGTACAATACACCTACAACGGCAAAGGCTTCTCCAACCGAGGAGGAGTATCCAACCTGAAAACAGAACATTATACCGACTTCGCCGACTACATGGCCGACGTAGCGCAACATTACATCACCGAAGGATATCCCGTGACACACATCTCTCCCGTCAACGAACCGCAGTACAACTGGGACGGCGGACAGGAGGGAAGCGGATGGACCAACGATGAAGTAGCCGCACTGGCACGCGAACTGAACCGGTCACTCACCGAAAGAAATCTGACCACCGATATCCTGCTCGGTGAATCTGGTGACTGGGAATACCTCTACAAAGCCAAAGATGATGCCAACCGGAGCAATGTGATATCGGCTTTCTTCACTCCCGGAACCTCCTCCTATGTGGGAGACCTAAATCACGTAAAAAATCTCATCTGCGGACACAGTTATTGGACTGACGGCACTTGGGATGGCATGCGCAGTGTTCGCAGACAAGTGGCACAGGCCGCACAGAAACAGGGTGTCGATGTATGGCAAAGTGAATGGAGCATGCTGGGAGACAACTATAGTAACACCGAATTTGTAGGATATGACAACGCCACTGAAATGGATATCGCATTCTATATGTCCAGAGTAATACACAACGATCTCACCGTGGCGGGAGTGTCTTCGTGGAGCTACTGGACTTCTATGGATGTAACCCGCTGGGGACACAAGAACCGTTTTCTGCTGATATCTCTGATACCGGGCGGCGGAGTCGATGATAATAACGCGAATATTGAACAGGAAGGTACCTTCCAGCCTACCGCCACGCTTTGGGTGCTGGGCAACTATAGCCGTTTTATCCGTCCCGGATACCAACGCATCAACATGACACTGACAGAATCCCTCAACTTCTTCGGGTCAGCATGGATTTCACCACAAGGCGATAAAATAGTAGCCGTCTTCACCAATATGTCCGATAAGAACGTCCGCCTGAGCGAAACTCATGAAGGATGGAGCAGCGAGGCCACCTCTATCAATACCTACACCACCACCGGAAGCAAAAACTTAGTAGAAACTACTATATCCGGCGGAGAATCTGTAATTTTGGAGGCAAAGAGTGTAACCACAGTCGTGTATAATCTAAAATAACATGTCTATATGAAGAACGCTATACTTGTAACAGTCATTTTCATAACAACCTTGTTCACCGCTACCCCGATGAAAGCACAGGTTTCGTTTGGTGATGCCATGAAGTTCAATGACGGATGGTTATTCCGTCTGGATGATGATTCCGCCGCCACTGAGGCATCTTATGATGACAGCCAATGGCGCAAACTGACATTGCCGCACGACTGGTCTATAGAAGGGCAATTATCACCTTCGCTGGCCAGCTGCACCGGTTATCTGCCGGGAGGCATAGGTTGGTATCGTAAACATTTCAATATTACGGATGACGCGGCACGCCATTATATCTATTTCGAAGGAGTATATAACCGCAGTGAGGTCTATCTGAACGGGCATCTGCTCGGCAAGCGTCCCAATGGCTACATATCATTCCTTTATGACATGACTCCCTATCTGAAAGAGGGTGACAATGTACTGAGCGTACGCGTAGACCATAGCCGTTACGCCGATTCACGCTGGTATACAGGATCGGGCATCTATCGCGATGTATGGTTGGTGGCCGCTCCCGAAGTACATTTTGCCCAATGGGGCATAGGATGGAAAGCAACTTCGCTCACCAACCGACAGGCTACTGTGTCCGTCGATATGGAAGTGCAAAAACATCTGCCTGCCACCGATAAGATTGAACTGACCGCCGCATTGTTCAATGCCGAAGGGAAACAGGTAGCACAGCGCCGCGTTCGTCTCTCGGATGGCAAGGAAGGGATTAGCAAAGAAAATCTCACCTTAAAGTTAACCAATCCCCAGCGTTGGAGTCTTGACAACCCCTATCTATATACCCTGAAAACCGAACTGATCAGTAACGGGCAACGCCTGGATGGTTGCGAGACCAAAGTGGGACTTCGTACACTGGACTTCAACCCCGACAAAGGGTTCGCGCTCAATGGCAAATGGATGAAAGTCAAAGGGGTATGTCTGCATCACGATGCCGGTGTGCTGGGTGCAGTGGTTCCTCCCGAGGTATGGGAACGCCGCCTGAAAAATCTGAAAGAAATCGGAGTTAATGCCATCCGCATGAGCCACAATCCGCAAGCTCCGGTCGTTTATGATTTGTGCGACCGCCTGGGACTGCTCGTCATGGATGAAGCCTCCGACGAATGGGAGTTCCCGAAACGTAAGTGGGTGAAAGGCTGGAACAAAGGCGAGCCAAGCTTCGACGGTACTTTTGACTTCTTCGAAGAATGGATTGAACGGGATGTAACCGACATGGTGCGCCGTGACCGCAATCATCCGTCCATCTTCCTGTGGAGCATCGGCAATGAGGTGGATTATCCGAATGATCCCTATTCCCATCCGGTTCTTGACGGATCGCAGATTAATCAGCCGATGTTCGGAGGGTACAAACCGGATGCTCCCGATGCCATGCGCATCGGGAAGATAGCCAAACGCCTGGCTGCCTGTGTTCGCGCCGTAGATACTTCACGCCCGGTGACCGGTGCCCTGGCAGGCGTGGTAATGTCCAACCAGACAGAATATCCCGAAGCCGTTGACGTGGTAGGATATAACTATACGGAAGACCGCTATAACGAAGACCATGCCACCTATCCCAAACGTGTAATTTACGGAAGTGAAAACGGTTCGGGACTTGATGCATGGTATGCAGTGAAGAACAAAGAGTTTATCTTCGGCCAGTTCATCTGGACGGGTACAGACTACCTGGGCGAATCGGGAGCATGGCCTTCGCGCGGGCTCTACACCGGCCTACTTGATTTCGGTAGTTTCCCCAAGCCTCGCGGACATTTCCGTGCCTCGCTGTGGAGTGAGAAACCGGTCACTTATCTGGGTACCTATCCAGTACAGCCCAGATTTAAAAACTCCAAACGCCTCTATCTGTCACCCGATGCATGGGACATCTGGAATTATGAACCAGGACAGGAGATACGTATAGTTTGCTACACCAATGCCCCGCAGGCACGTCTGTTATTGGATGGGAAAGTAGTGGGTGAGATGAAACCATACGATGAAAAAACAGGTATTATCTACTGGGACATCCCCTATCAACCCGGTGAATTAAAGGCGGAAGGATGTGACAAGGATGGAAATGCCGTGTCGGATTATTCGATAAAAACCTCCGGTCGGCCTTATGCGCTCCGCGTCAGTGCAGACCGCACTTCCTTATCCAAAGACCGTGCTACGGCACACCTCACAGTAGAAATCATTGATGAAAGCGGTACGGTTGTGAAACTTGGCGACAATGACGTCACCTGCACCATCGAAGGTCCGGCACGGTTGTTAGGTCTCGAAGGCTCCGATAACAGTGATATGAGCGACTACACCGATAGCCATCATCGTGCTTATCACGGCCGCTTGCTGGCTTATGTGCAGACTACCGGCGAGAAAGGACAGGTTCGTGTGAAGTTTACCTCACCTCTCCTGCAAGGAAGTGAGATTCTTTTGAATGTTGAATAATCCCCAATAACAGATATTTATGAGATACAAAGTATTATTACTCGCTTTAGTTGCAATAACTACTTCGTGTTCACCTCAAGCAGATATAAACTATCGGATAGTTGCCGAACAGCCTTTACAGGTCATGGAACACTTCGGCGCTTCGGACGCCTGGAGCATGCACATCATTGGTCAATGGCCTCAGGAAAGGCAGAACCAGGTGGCCGACTGGCTGTTCAGCACAGAGAATGACGCCAACGGCAAACCTAAAGGAATCGGCCTCTCCTTATGGCGGTTCAATGTGGGTGCAGGCAGCACGGAACAGGGTGAGGCAAGTCAGATAGGCTCTCCCTGGATGCGTACCGAGTGTTTCTTAAAGCCGGACGGAAGCTATGACTGGGAGAAACAACCGGGACAGCGTAACTTCCTCCGCTTAGCCAAAGAACGCGGAGTCAGCAAATTCCTTGCTTTTCTGAATTCACCTCCCGTTTATTATACTCAAAACGGACTGGCTACCAATACCGGGCGTGACGGTACGCTCAATCTGAAAGAGGAACATTATGAAGACTTCGCCCGCTTCCTGGCAAACATGATTAAAGGAGTGGAGAAGAAAGACGGTATCAAGTTCGATTACCTCTCCCCTTTCAATGAACCCGACGGACACTGGAATTGGATAGGCCCTAAACAGGAAGGCACTCCGGCCACAAAGAAAGAAATAGCCCGTGCCGTGCGCCTCATCAGTAAAGAGTTTGTAAAAGAAGGCATTGATACGGAAATTGCCATCTGCGAAGCATCGGACTATCGCTGTATGTTTGCCACCCACATGACGAATCATGAACGGGGATACGAAATCCAGTCTTTTTTCTGTCCCGATAGTGTGGATACTTATCTGGGGAATACCCCCAAAGTACTTCCCCTCATCTCAGGACATAGTTACTGGACGACTACTCCGCTGAATATGCTACGCGATTATCGCCGTCAATTACGTGACACGCTGAATAAATACAAGGTCGGTTTCTGGCAGACGGAAACCTGCATTATGGGGAACGATGAAGAAATCGGTGGCGGTCACGGATTCGACCATACGATGAAAACGGCACTTTATGTGGCACGTATCATTCATCATGACATTGTCTATGCAGGAGCACGAAGCTGGCAATGGTGGCGTGCCATAGGAGGCGACTACAAGGATGGACTGATACGCGAATACGCCAATCCCGACTTGCGCGACGGCAAAGTGAAAGATTCAAAGCTGATGTGGGTATTAGGTAACTACAGTCGCTTTATCCGTCCGGGAGCTGTACGCATGTCCATTCAGACGACTGACAAGAACGGGCAGGTTATCCCGGAAGGAGATACCGATCAGAAAGGACTTATGTGCACCGCTTACCGAAATACAAACGGGCAATGGGTGATAGTAGTCATCAACTATGCCGAGCAGGAACAAAACTTCACGTTCAATGTAGACGATTCGAAGGTGAAGTCATGGCAAGGCTATCGTACATCGGATATAGCCGGTGAAGACTTGCTCCCTATCCATAAATTGAAAAAAGGACAGTTGGCAGTTATCCCTGCACGTTCGGTAATTACGTTTATTTCTGTGCAGAAATGAGTTTTCACCACAGAGGACACAGAGTATCACGGAGTTATATTCTTTTGATTTCAAATTGATTAAACTCTGTGAGACTCTGTGTCCTCTGTGGTGAAAAGATTCATAACCCGACAAAGAGAAAGAAAAACCTTACCTCCTGCGTTTTGGCAACTTGAACCCAGCGCAGACATTCGCTCTATTGATGTCCACCACCGCATTTACTCCACCCATCTTTCCTAATAAAGCTTCCGCTCCCTTCGCTATCTTGAAATTCATCTCCTCTTCATAGAGTGGAATCACCTGATAGAAATTCACTTCTTCACCACTAGGCAACTGGCAAACGGCAGCTCCATCTTCCACATCCTCCGGATTAATCAGCAATACACCGGAGAGCAACGTATTCTCTGCAAACGGCCCGCCATTGGGCACCGTATGTCCCCAGCCTAACCAGGTATCCTGCTCCAAAGGCAAGCGGGCAAGTATCTTGAGCCAGCGCAAGGGCCAATAATACTTTTCATCATCGCCTTGGATATCCCAGTCGGCAGGCAAGTATATCAGCAACTCTGCACGTTCCAACTTATATTCAGCTAATTCATAAGGTACATTCATCCAGTGCGCACCCATTCCCAAAGTAACCAACGTATAATAATTCCTCTCGGCTGTCGGTTCAATAATATAAATATCCACATGGATATCCGGTGAGACTATCTCATGAAAAACATGATCCGAATGCCCGAAGAACTTCTCAAGATGAGCATTAAGAGCATCCTTCTCTTCCTCTTCGTACAGCTCCATACGATAAGGAGATACCCCATTCTTACAATTCTCAATATACTCTTTCGCATCTTCATCATCCGGATCCAGTTCCAACGAACGTTCAAAAGCTTCCTGAGCTTTATCCAGCTGATTCAAATAATAATGAGCATAGCCCACCCGATAGAACCAAAGTGCATCTTCCTTACACTCCTCTTCTATCGTAGAAAGGCAGTTGAGAGCTTCCTGAAAACTTCCCAGGTTATTGTAAGCACGTGCCAGAAGACCGGTCAGTTCCGTTTCCCGTTCTCCTTCCGGAATCTCCAGGATGGCATCAATTATCTTCTGCTCCTCATCCTCTTCATTCCACTGCTCTATCTTTTTGAACAACTCGTCATGGTTACTCATTTTCGTGGCTTCCAAATGCTCTATAAACTCAGCAGAGAAAACTGTCGCCTCATTCTTTCCTTTGCACGAAATGGTGAAAAGGGAGAATTGGTGCTCAGTGATAGCCTGACATTGGAACACATATTCATCACTATCTTTGCCTCTACCCAGGTTATAAAGCCTGCATTTACCATTCTTGAAGTTCTTTTCTTTCACCAACACAGGCGCATCTTCCTCCATATAGCTCACCTCATCATCAGGAACGGAACATGCCAACAGGCGCACAATATGCCAGTCCTCATTCTCTCCGTCATAATAACCGCGGAAGTCGTCCTCTTCAAAATAAAGGTAGTTGCCCGGAAGGGAAAATTTCAGATTGCCCAAAGTATACGTCACCCAGCCTTTGCGATAACCTATCGAAAATTCACATACGTAGTCCGGCAATGCAGAGACATCTATCGGCTCTTTTTCGGCCAGACAGCAAAGTTGCAGATAATCTTCTTTCGGGAAAGGCAGAGAAGCATCCATCCCGGCTGCCGTCTCCAGATTCTTTATAATGAACGAATTAATTTCCTCATCTTCATCACTGCGTGCGGAAGGCATGAAGTAACAGTCCTCCCACAAAGCACTTAATGCCGTATTCCGGTAAAACAACGCATCACGTTCCTTATTATTCCACATGAGGAATTCATTTGCCAGGGCTTCGATGCCTTCGGTCTTTATCCGTTCAACAAAATGTTCCGGACGTATGCGTCCAAAGGGGGACACAACCGTTCCTTCCACTTCCTGAGGCATATATTTATGGCAATCCCAGCAGATGGCATACATACTTCCATCCTTACTCATACGCTCCTGGCAGAGTTCTACAATTGCATTCAGCCAATGATAAAAATGCTCGGAACGCATCCGCTCAAAGTCCCTGTGCTCATAATATTCCGTATCGTCTTCCACCTCGAAAGGGAAGTCCCTCAGCTCCATCACTTCGTCAACGATGTCTATTGCAGCCTTATGGAAACCCGCACCTAACAGGTTAGTCTGGCAATCGCCTATGATAACCGTTTCATCCTCTGTCGGCTCATAATTGAAGAATATATTTCCTAAACGGCAAACAGATAATTCCGAATAATCCTCCGTATGACTAACAGATACCTCATGCCGGGCAGCCACCACATCCAACAGCTTCTGGAATGAAGAAACATTTTTGCACTTCGTTGTCAATCTGAAACCTATACTCATGGTTGTGACATATTAATTGTTAGCGATTTATTTTTTATTCCTCCGTCTCGTCATCTTCTGTTTCATACAATCTGCACAAGTCACTCCCCTGACGGAAATCAGAGAGATAGAAGCGATACTGGGGATAGTCTTTCAGGAATGGGACAATTTTCTCCATGAAAGCCGGCTCATCAAACAACAGGAGGTCTATGTAGCAAGTACCTGTTCCGACAGCACCACCCAGCAAAAGTCCCAGACCTTCCGGCGCAAGCAATTCTTCCGACAAGCGGTCTTCCAACTCATATCGGAAATCCAGTGCCTTCTTCCCATCTCCTTCTTCATTGTTCTCATACGGGAAAGCGATAAATACCGCTTGTGCACCGAACCTGTTCAACCGGTTGAACAACTCCTCCGACCCATTATAATAATCGGCAACCAGAGGCTGGAAACAAGAGCTGCCTGCAACAACATCAAAACGCAACTCTTCGCTCTCCTGAGGTTCAAAACGGTAACCGGTATACACTTGTTGAGGATTATCAAATATTTCCTTATCATGAGCTTTTAGCGTATCTGTAATATATGCTTTAAGTTCGGGAAGCTTCATGCTGTTTTCAAGCGGAGCATCCGCCTTTTCCACACTACCGACGTACTGGTATGAAAGTCCTTCACCAAGCATAATTTCCATCATGATATAATATGCATTATAACTCTGGGCTTCTTCCAGCGAACACAACTGCTCTTCGTAAAAGTTGATATTAAAGGCGTTGATGTCTTCCTGATAGGCGGCGGACACCTGCACCTGAGCCATATCCACATTCACCCCGTACATGCCAAAGCTAAAGCTCGCATCCGTTCCCTGATTGAAAGGGAAGAAATGCCATTTGTCCCTGAACTGTGCAGGCAACTGCGACACCACATACGGATAAAGGTAGAATAAGTGTGTGCTGCCCTCCACCGAGAAAGTAAATTCATAATCTCCGCCCAGGTTGAAGTGCACATCCTCGTTTATCAGATTGGTCCCGGCTGTCACAAACTCAACTGCATCACCGCTCTCAAGCTGACCACGGTTTTCGACTATCCGTGCCAGTCCTTCTTCGTTGTCAGTAAACCATTTCCAGAAGTCCTGCACCCTTTTTCTGAAAGGCAGGTGGCTATTGCAACTACGGATGAAATCAAGAGTGTCCTCGTCATCCGGAGTCAGCTCATCTGCTTTATTAAAGCAAGCCAAGGCCTCTTTGTATCTGTCCAGAAAGTAAAGCGCATACCCTTTTCTGAAATTCCAGTTCGTATCCTTAGTCCCTTCCTCACTGGTCGAATCGAGCAATTCCAGAGCTTTTTCATACTCACCCAAGTTATTGTATGCACGTGCCAGCAGACCTGCCTCTTCAAAGTCTCTGTCTTCAGACTGAATTCGCCCTAACACATCAATAACTTTATCATGCTCGTCAGCTTCTGTCCAAGCATCAATCTGTCCTCTTAATGTTTCATCCATTGTTTTCTACAGTTTAATCTTGTCCAAAGATAGGAAAAGTCAGTTTATTCCTTCAATAATTAGCCATAAAAAGTTACAATTGCATCACACCTATTCAAAGGGTGACCTGACAAAATGCAAATTGCAAACTGTCATTTTGTATTTTTAAAGGGTCTCTGAGTGCTGCATTTTCGGGAAAAGGACAGAATAAACAGAAAAAACGCAGCCAAATTCATCAAACAGGGAGCAAGAGGATAGGAATAAATACGAACTATCGACAGAAGAGAACAATGAATTCTTATTTTTAAGAAAAAGGAAACAAAATAAGGCAATCCACCAATCAAAATAATAGTTTCATGTTTAACAGAAAACATTAGCTAAAAAAACTCTAAAGGGCATCTTTACTCTACTAATTCTGTTCATCGTAGAGTTTGGCACAGTTTCCCGTAGAGCAAGCAGGTGCCCATCTACGATAAAGTTAACTTCTTGTCGACAGGAAATTAAGAGTTTGTCAACAAGAAGTTAAGAGTCTGCCTGCATAACATTGACATTTTTAGCTTAATTAGCGTATAAATATCGCATATTATACAGTAATCAGTGTTGATTATTCGACTATTTATGCAACAAATATCTATTTTGCACATATTGGCAAAAATACAGGTTAGCAAAATCACGAATGTGCTATCTTTATGAAACAAAACAGAAATAAATACGCACAAAAAGGTATATAGGTTAAGACCTGCTATACTCACCTGGAGAGACTCCTTTATTGCTCTTAAATACCCGATTGAAATACGGAACATTGTTAAATCCGGCATAATAACATATTTCAGAAACAGACATTTTCTTCTGCTTCAAAAGTTGGCAGGCAATCTCTGTCCGGTACTCGTTCAGGTAAGTGATATTTCTCTTTAAACCGGAGTATATGCCCGCTTAATTCGGGAAAGGAGTCGGAGCAATGTTTCAGGAAGCCATTCGCTGTTGCTTTCCCGCATCAATAAATTGGTAAAGATAAAAAGAGGTTTCTGATGAAGACGAAAGCATAAAACAAAACAGAACCGGCTATCAGAAAAAGACATACTTTCTGATAGCCGGTTTGGTTTAATTCTTTAAGTTAGCTTACTTTGTACTTGCCAGCATCAAAGTTGCATTGGCATCGTTCAATGCGTAAACGCTCTTTTGGATGTTGCTGTCGTAAGCGTTGCTCTTGGAGTTCCAACGGGCGTAATTTACTGCAATTTCATTGTTACTGTACTCTACATTCATTTTGAAGTAAGGAACCCAGGCTTCTTTTACGCTGTCCCATTTGGAAGCTTCCTTGCTGGTTACGCGGTTTTCGTTATCGTAAGTATACGTGTAACGGAGGTGGCGGAACAGGTGACCGTCTTCGTTCTTGAAGATAGTCTTCGCGGTCATCAGTTCACCGGTCATCTCTTCGTTCTTTACGTACTGGGTAGGATTGCTTGCACTTGCAGAGAAGTTCATTACGCTTGCCATTACTACTACCATCATTACCACTGCTTTAGAAATTAAGTTCGTTTTCATAATCGTTATTTTTTTATTGTTATTACTTCTTGATTTTGGAAAGGAAGTTTTTGTCAACCGCCTTCGACTATATATAGTCAATTGCTGTGCCAAAACAATAAACCACTGATTATCAACGACTATCCACTTTTAAGTAGTGTTCATTAACGGACATGTGTCCGCACAAAAGCGGACAATAAATCACTCAATCAAGCAGAAAGAAAAAAGTGTTCTTATTGTCCTTCACTCCTTTCATCTCTCGTCAACTACCCTGTCCATCGGCTTTCCGGCTGAAAGTATCTCCTGAAGAAAGAATTTTTCTACTTTCAGTCTTCAGTCAATATTACAAGCACGGGACGTTTCATGTTTAATAAATGCTATTCCATATAGAAACTTTTGTGCCGGAAAGTTCACATGTTTCACGGTGTTGGAGATATAGACCGTATGTGTAGGATATATAGATGGAAGGCGTTGGATATAGAGATGGGAGACATTGGATATATAGATGGGAAACGTTGGATATATAGATGCGTTATCCAATCTTATTAAGTAGTATTTATCAATCAATATCATTGCTTGTTTTGGGGTAAAAGAAGCAATGATAACCATTAAAACATTGCTTCTTTTCTTGTATGTGTTTACACAAGAACTGCCCCCTTGCCAACTAATCCGTTGTTTATCAAAAGGTGCTGACTGAAAGCAAAAAACATTCCTTCAGGCGGCACTTTCAGCCGGAAAGCCGATGAACAGGACAGTTGATGAGAGATGAAAGAACTGCAAGATAAGAAATGACTTTTCTCCCTAAACATTTAAATGATTAGGATAATGTATTGACAAAGCCAGGAGAAGACATAAAAAGATGCACGGTTCTTATTTTTTTATTTGCACAAAATCGTGGATAGCCCCAAAAGCCGGATACCCGAGAAATGCGTTCTCCGTATCCGGCTTTTAACAATGTGTGTATACTTATTTTGTACTTGCCATTACCGCTACCATCATTACCACTGCTTTTGAAATTAAGTTCGTTTTCATAATCGTTATTTTTTTATTGTTATTACTTCTTGAGTTTGGAAAGGAAGTCTTTGTCAACCACCTTCGACAATATATAGTCTATTGCCTGCTAAAACAATAAAACACTGATTATCAGCGAATATTCATTTTCAGAGAGTGTTCATAAACGGACAAGTGTCCGCACAAAAGCGAACAATAAATTATTTATATCGCCTGATATACCTATCCCTACCCGGTTCTCCCCTTACTTCAATAGAGCATCAATCTTTGTCGCCGTCTTCGGATAACTGGGTCTCAATGCAGTGCCATAATCCACTATAACCCCATCACGGTTAATCAGAAGGAATTGTGGTATGCTGTTCATGCCCCAATGTTTCATAATACGGCGATAGTCATCGGAGGTCGCCCAATCTTCCGAATAGACGCACTCAATATTCTTCCCCTGCAGAGAGAAGCGCTCCAGCACCTTATGATATGCCTCCCTGTCTCTACTTCCACAGATACTCACCATTACCACATCTTCGGGAGAATATCGCTTGCGTAATTCCTTCAAAGGCTCCATTTCTGCCAGACAAGGGGGACAAGTCACTCCCCAGAAATCAACATAAATCACCTTGCCTGCATACTTTTCCAGAAGATTATATACGGGAATCATAAACGGCATGTCCTTCCTGGCAGCCGCCTCATCAGCATTATTGCCATAGAGCATCTGGTGGGATACCTTTCCGGGGGCTTTCAGATAATCTGCTTTATCCTCATATAATTCAAGTATGGGTTGCCTCAAATGGGGAGCCTGCACTATAGAGTCGAACTGGAGCCTGTAATCAGCCAGACAAAGCGTATCGTTGTGGCATAAAGGAACAGCCACATGTTGGAGATATAAATAGGGCAGGATAGCATTATCCTTGCAATCCTTCATAAGATCTGCTAACTCAAAATCGCTATATTTTTTTCTGGTGTGATTGTAATAGAGGAAAAAATTCACCGTTTCAGCAAGCGGAAACAGACCGGCAAAGACGGTTTTCCCCGAAAAGAGAGGGTTAAGTTTTAACATCAATGCCATATACAGACTAACGTCCTTACCCTCCAACGCCTGTGACGCAGCATATCTAAAGAGTGCATTATAATAATCTATCCACAGCAAATCCGCCGTATATTCTTCAACCTCAGCACCCGGAGAATGTTCTTTCAGGAAGTCGGCACGACGTTCCCAACGACTGGTATGCTCTTCTCCCAATTCCTTTTCAAATTCTTCGAAAGTACTCCTTGGATTACAATAATAAGGGCCACGATAATATCCACCTAAAACGAAAAGAGCCATATATTGATTCAGTGTACCGGAAGTTCCCGTAATCTTGGGAGACAGCAAATCACTGAAATCAATCTCTACAAACAGACTATCACCCGGATGTACAAACAAGTGCTCCGCATAATTGCGAAGAACAACTTCGCGAACGGGAGCGTAAGGACTAAAACGGAAACTGAAAGTACCGTCATCCGCTATGGGAGAAGTATAGACAGTCTCCATTTCAGACAGATAAGGTATCACAAGCGTCACCTCCTTTTCCTTCGGATAGACCTCCCTATTCAAGACACGGCCCGAGATTATCACCTCCTTTGCCAAATCCTCATTATCCTCCTGAGCCTTACAGCTAAGGAAAGATAAAAAAGCAATCAATAAGCATAGATGCTTCATACGCATTTTATGATTAATCAATGAATAATAATTTCAACGCACCGTTACAGACAGACTCTTTGTATGTCCGGCAAACTCGGGTGCATAAGCCGATTGCACGGAGGCAATACCGGTCTGATAAGTTCCCGGACGGTCTATATAGACTTTGTATTCTATCTGAACAATGCCCTTCCTTAGTTTGTCAATAAAGAATTCGGCAGAAGCATCACGCATCACCTGATAATAGCCGATAGCATCGGAATGGCGATATCCCGACAACGCCTCCTTTGGCTCCATGCAAGCGGCATGCGTATCTTTTATCTGAATGAAATCCATATCCCGGTCTGCTTTCACTGTCAGCCGGACGGTGAGTTCGTCCCCCACATGCAAATCTGTTTTTGAAGAAACTTCCTTGCCATCTCTATAATAAGTACGGGTGATTTTCAAACCGTTACCTTTTGCGGATTGCAATTGATCCATATCTTCCAGATATTGGGCATATACAGCCCCCCAACCTATCCCTGCACCCGTGTGTGCTATTTCTATTTGCCGGGTTTCAGCCTCATCACCGGAGAACGAACGGCGGACATAACCTAATGCATCATCGGGAGTCACCACTTCCGTTCCGGCTATTTCCGCTTTCATAGTGCTGCTCTCTGCCAACTGATTATCATCTCCACCCAGAAAAGCATACACAGCATCGGCAGTAGCTACCGGATTGTTCCAGGCCTGCACTTGCTTCTGTTTAAGCAACCATTGCTTCATTTCGGCAATCGCCAACGGTTCTTTCAGAATGTCGGACAGGGCTTCGATGGCGGCCACTTGCGTCGGAATTCTATAACTGTTCCGAGAATAGCGGGCTTTCGGAGTATCGAAATAACGTCCCATCCCGGATGTGGCAACGGAATATTCCAGAATGGAGCGGGCAAGTTCGTTCGCTTTGGTCGTTTTACCAGCTTTATGCAGTAGGGTAGCGATAAGCGCCCTATCATAAATGGCATCAGCCGGAGGGGCTGCCTCCAGCTTGCCGATCATATAGGAATAGGCTGTTTTATCGGCCCGCTTCGCAACTTGCGCATCCAAAGCACAGATATACAGGTAATGCAGGGATTGCTCGCCGGGCAATCTATCCTTATCGCCCTTCTTTTCACTTTCCTTCATCTGCCTATATTCATCCAGCCATTGGGTATGGAGATAATTCACCGCCTTTTCGTACATTCCCTGTAGCGGAGCGACAGATGCGCCCATCGTCCGGAGCCGTGCCAGCATTTCTACAATCCGAGTGGTGACATAGCGGTTGCCCGACATCCCTTTGTACCAACTCCAGGAGCCGTCGGGGAGTTGCAATGCTTCCAGACGGGATGCTGCAACCTGATTACGGTTGCCCATTGTGTTCAGGTCAAACAGAAGCGCTATGCTTCTTTTCTGCTCCGTCTCATTGAGAGCATCCGCCAGCCAGGGAGTTTCTTTAAGTAACAGGTCTTTCAGGTCTTCTTTATCACTGAGATTGCCTGATGATGAACCGCCCTGCGCTTTCCAGCTTTCGAACACCTGCCGGATGCGGGGATGGGTATTGATAATGGTTGTGGACAATGAATTGGCATAGTAAGCACTTGCCCACGACAAGGCATCTTCATTCAAAGGATTACCTATGACGGGCAGAGCCTGTATGGCATACCAGTCGGGATTGGCAGTCAGTTCCACCGTCAGGCGTTTATTGGTGGCGGTTTTGCTTCCGTCATTAAACAAGCCGTCCAATGCAACCGATTTACTTTCCGCACCGTTCAATTGCACGGGTATTGCCTCAGTCACCCATTGTTTATCAGACAGAACCGGAAGATAATGCTGTTCGCCATCACTGAAATTGCCTCCCTCGGCAATAATCCGGCAAATCCAGACCGTAGCTTCATCCGGGGTTTCCAGATCAAACGATACGGAAACGGTTGCTCCGGCAGCCGCACTGAATTCGTGTTCGCGGGTTGACAGAACCCGGTTTGTTTGCGGGTCAATCAGTTCCATTCGGGCTGTTCCCCGGATGTTTTCTTCTGACAGGTTGATTATTCCTGCACTGATGACCGGTTTATCGTTCACGCGGATAAAACGGGGCATATTGGATTGCACCATAAACGGCTTGACAGCTTTTGCCCGGGCTGTTATCTGCCCGTAATCCATACCCCGGGTATGGGCAAGCCCCATGAACTTCCATTCGGTCAGGCTTTCGGGCAAGGTGAAAGACAGGCTTACGACTCCATTCGTATCCGTACGGAGGGCGGGATAGAAGAAAGCTGTTTCTGCAAAGTTCTGCCGGAGAGGAACGTATGGCGAACCATCGTCCAATGCCACAGCATCAGAAGATTCGAGCACCGCTACAACGGAGTTTCCGTCTTCCACTTCAAAACTGTCATCCGGCAGGATTTCAGCATCAAGACTGATAGCTGCGGATTTCATCATCCTACTATCCTGCTTTACACGAAAACCGTTCTCCGGACGCGGAACCCGCCAGAACGGAGCATTCAGGGTGCTATACACATCCCACCAACGAAGACCGCGCAGAGTGCTGCCCGCATAGGGGAAGTTGCTGTACATCCAGATGGAATGGCCTGAAAATATCAGGTTGGCACGGACACCGGGAGTGGAACGGGGAAAGTTCAGGTTGAAAGCCCAGTCATTGACGTACAGTTTATCGAGGGAAGCGTCATAAAGAGTGGCAAGCAATTGCGCATCGGCCGCTTTCTTGTCGGGATGCGTGATTTGGAGCTGCCATTCTTCCTTTCCTCCCGGTTGCAGCTTATCACGGAAAGTAATCCATTTCAGTTGCAGACTCTTATCCGGGCGGGGACGGGATATCTGCACTTGCTTGGTGTATAGTTTGCCCTCGCGCATAAAGGCGAAGTTCACGGTGATGCCGTCTCCATATTCCGGTTTATAGGGATAGGTGAACTGCCGGATTTCATTATTGAGAACCATCCGTTTGGATTCAATGCGCTTGTCGCCACAGAAGACATCGTACAACAGATAGACATTTTTCTCACTGCTGCCCACATACAGGCTGACGGGATGCCCGTCATTAAACTCTGTCCCGTCCTGATAGAACCACTCCGGTGAATGTACCGGCAGGTGACGGTCTGCCAACGAAAAGAGAATGAAATCCTGCCTTGCCGTGCAGGTTCTTCCCTGCCCGTCGAGGGCTGACACTTCCATAGTGTAACGTCCCGGAGCAAGGGCCAGTATATCGTCGGGAACAAAAGAGCGGCGGGTTTCGACTGTACGGCGGCATACCTCATTGCCTTTGTTTCCTTTTTCGTCCAAAGCATACACCACGCAAGTGGCTTGAAGCGTTACGGGCTGCCGGCTTAGATTCATGGCCAGCACCTGTATGGACTCCCGTTTCTCGCGAGCCACCTTTAGGCGCAGACCTTTAATCTGCAAGGCTACGGACTGTTGCCCTACCGGTAACGACAAAGTACCGCTTTCCACTTCTCCGGTCAGGTTGATGACCTCAGCCGTAATTTTGTAGGTGTAGTAACGCCCCGGTCGGTCGGGCTTGAAATCATCCGGCTTGCGCAGAAAGACCGGGAAGCGGAAGTTACCGGCTGCATCAGTCTGCACTTCACCTACTGCCAGAACAGTTTCATGGTCCGAAATCCTCCAGAATTCATTCTCCGAACGGGTGAGTTTATAATTGAGTCTGCACAACCCTACCGGAGCGCCTGCAAATGTTTTTGCTTCGCCGCTAACTAATACGGTATCTCCCACGTTATAAGTGGCCTGATAGGGCTGGAAGACTACATCAAACGTCGGGCGCTTGTATTCATCCACACGGATATAACGGTTTTCACCGCTTTCTACCGACAGTTCAAACTCTCCCGGAAGAAGTGTTTCAGGAAGCATAAAATCGCCGTAAAAAGCCCCGAATTCGTCTGTAGCGAGGGAGAGTTTGCCTATCTCCTGCCGATTGGCATCCCGCAGCACCACATCCTTGCGGACTCTTGAGAAGACATGTATCGAGTCACCCGATTGCTCATATGCTATCCCCGAAACATGCACCACCTGCCTAGGACGGTATAAAGCCCGGTCGGTGAAGAGGGAAACATGCTTTTCCCACTTCCGGGAGGCGGGCACATTATATCCCGCACCCGAGAAACCGGCATAGCTGATTTCCATATAGTCGGCACCCGGCTTACGGACGTTTATTCCCAGCCAGTTTCTTTCATCGGGCGGGGTGAGGGTAACAGTTCCTTTGCTGTCCGCAGGATATGCTTTGACCAAACGATAACCTTCTCCCTGCGACACACGATAATAAGCTACTTCCGTGCCTGCCACCGGATATCCCGTCAGGCGGTCGATGATATTGATTTCCTGTTTTCCGCCGGGCAATCCCAAGGATATGGCTTGCAGGGAGGAAACATAAGCTTTTCCGTATGCTGTATACTTGCGATGGCCGTCGGGGATAGATTTTAATATGTAAATGCCTTCGGTGGGAAATTTATAACGCAGCAAGGTATCTGTTTCCATATAATCCGGGGTGGCTACCAGTTGGTAATGGCGGGTGCCGACCAATTTTCCGTATCGGCTTACGGTGGAAGCTGTTATTTCCCCTTCCAGGATATTGCTTGTGACGGGCAGGTTCATCCGGTAAAGTTCTACGGTCAGTCCGGTCAGATTGCGGTATTTTACTTTCAAATCCACTTCTTTCGCCGGGTAGGCAAAGGGGATTTCTACCATCAGCCGGGGAGTGAGCACTTCGGCAGCTTGTTCTTTCAAATCATTGGCAGAGGATGATTGGGGATATTTTTTTAGTCCGGTTTGGGCGACATGCAGTTTGGCGGTATAATCCTGCATCCTGTCGTAGCGCTCTGCCAGTTGGCAATATACCTCTCCGCAAAGCGGGGAAGCGGAGAACTCTTCGGCCCATTGTTTCAGGAGGGTTATTACTTGTTCGTCGGTCAGCCTCAGATTTTCATTTACACCGCCGCGACTGATGTCATTCCCTTGGTAATTCAGTTTATCGAGCATTAGCAATAGGCGGGCATCCGTCATGCCTTGCTGTTGGTAAAAGTCAATCAGCCCGTCATAAATAGACAATATTTCGGTTTGTATTTTCTCGGCTAACACGGGATTGACAATGAAATAACCACTCAGCCGCGAGATGGCCTGCCGGGCAAGCAACTGATACATATTGTCGCCGCAATACTTCCCGCTCAGCTCTTTGCTGACAGTCATCGGGCGGTAATCCGCAGCGGACTTCCGTGAAAGTATATCTTTATCTTGTAGTGAAAGGCAGAAATAAGCAATGGCAGCGTCTATGGCAGCCTCATCCCTCTTGCCGGTATCGAGGGTGTAGTATCCCAGCAGATGATTCAGTATAGCTTTATACACTGGGTCTTTTTCTTCCGCCACCCAGGTTTTCAGTCCGGATAATTCACGGTCCAGACTATCGGGGGTGATGTCGATAGATAAGGATGCCTTTGTCAGATGGGCTTTCATCATCTGGGGCATGTTCTTCTCCTGTTTGGCGTGCTCGTAAATCTTTTGCACTTCTTTGATCGCAGATTCAGGTAACTGCTTTTGTTCCAGAGCTTCAACCTGTTTCCACATTTGTTCGTACGACTGAGCGGAAACCCGAAGCGGCAGGCAGATAAGAATGCTTATGATGCCAGCCCAATAAAACATATTTTTCATCTGTGTTTTGATTAATGTCCGACAATTAACAGGTTCATTCACAAAGATATATTTTTTATCCATAGGGTAGCGAGGCTGTTCAGACTTAATAACATAACAAATGCCAATAACAAAAGAAACCGGCTATCGGGAAACGCCTCATTCCCAATAGCCGGTTTACCCGAGAAAACTATTCGCTTTTATTTTGTACTTGCTAACATTAAAGTAACATTATCATCATTCAGTTCATAAACAGTTTTTTCAACATTGCTGTTGTAAGCGTTACTCTTGGAGTTCCAACGGGCGTAGCTCACTTCAATTTCATTATTGCTATATTCCATATTCATTTTGAAGTAAGGAACCCAAGCTTCTTTTACGCTGTCCCATTTGGAAGCCTCCTTGCTGGTTACGCGATTTTCGTTATCGTAAGTATACGTGTAACGGAGGTGGCGGAACAGACGTCCGTCTTCGTTCTTGAAGATAGTCTTCGCGGTCATCAGTTCACCGGTCATCTCTTCGTTCTTTACGTACTGGGTAGGATTGCTTGCACTTGCAGAGAAGTTCATTACGCTTGCCATTACTACTACCATCATTACCACTGCTTTAGAAATTAAGTTCGTTTTCATAATCGTTATTTTTTTATTGTTATTACTTCTTGGTTTTTGAAGGGAAGTCTTTGTCAACCGCCTTCGACAATATATAGTCAATTGCCGTGCCAAAACAATAAAGCATTGATTATCAGCGGATATTCATTTTCAGAGAGTGTTCATAAACGGACAGGTGTCCGCACAAAAGCGAACAGAACAAGAATAAAAAGCGCAGGAAGAGCAGGATAAAACAAATTAGTTACATTTGCAAACTCAATACCTTAGAATATGCAACCGGACTTAAAGGAAATCGTAGAACAATATGGCGTCATGGTATCTTCCATAGCACACCGCATGATACAAAACAAGGAAATCGCTAAAGAAGCGGCTCAGGAAGTCTGGTACGAAATCATCAAAAGCATAGACTCGTTCAACGGGGAATCCGGGTTATCGACATGGATATACACAATATGCAAACGCACCATACTGCGATATGCCCGGAACGAAAGAATAGCCACAATGAATGAGTTGAGAGAATTTCGCGAACTTCCTGCCATTGATTATAACGGGCAGGACCGGAACGAACAGGAATGGATAAAAGCATGCTGCGACTGGTGTCTGACAGCCCAGAACCATTGCCTGACGAACGATGCCCGGCTGATATTCATATTCAAAATAAACCTCAACCTGCCGTACAAGCAAATCAGTGAAATCATGGGCATGACGGAAGAGAGCGTCCGTCAGATTTCCTCCCGCTCCATCCGCAAGATTACTCATTTTATGAATGATACCTGTCCGCTATACAACCCGCAGGGAACCTGCAAATGCCGGATATGCAAGCAAGTCACCTCGCTCAATCTGGAGAAAGAATATACCGCCATCAAGAAGATTATCCGCCTCGTCGACGTTTACCAACGGCTCGAAAAGGAACTTCCCAGAAAGAACTACTGGGAAAAATTTATTCCCTAAGCTGTCACAGAATGGAAAGCTTGCTCACTAACTACTATGTATAACTTAAATAAACTAATTATGAGCAAGATTGATTTCTTAAAAGAACAGATTATTGAATCGCGGAATTTCGTGAATCGTTTAGTATCGGAACTTCCGGAAAACCTGTGGTACACCATCCCCGAAGGCACTGACTCCAACTTCGCATGGCAAATCGGACATCTGATTATCAGTCAGAACTTTCATGCCATCGTCTGCATCACCGGAAGGAATGAAACCGTCAGCAAACTTATTCCGGTAATTGATTACGTGAAGGTTTTCAATGGAATGGGTACATTGCACCGCTCCGCCGAAAAGAATTTAATTCCTGTAGCAGAGCTAAAAAAACAACTGGACGCTGTTCATGAGATATGTATCAGTAACCTGTCCCGCCTGGACGACCGTATTTTATCAGAAGATTTAGAGCCTATTCCCTTCAAACATCCGGTTGCCAATAATAAGTATGAAGCCCTTGCCTGGTGCTTCAAGCATGAGATGTGGCACAGTGCCGAGATGGAAGCGATAAAACAGGCATTGGGGCATCCTATCAAATGGATGTAAACATACTCAATCAACCAATGTCTCTTTCAATAACTCAAAATAGTGCGCATCACAAAATGCATCATTCTTATAAATGGATTTATGCATGATACCTATTTTGTTGAATCCGGCCTTTTCTAATACACGCATTGAAGGAAGATTATATTCGAATACAAAAGCAAACACTCTGATTATAGGAGTATGCGCAAAATAGTAACGGATGGCTTCTTTCAATGCGTCAGTAACAATACCCTGCCCCCAATATGGTTCACCGATAAGATAGCCTACTTCAGCATTGAAGCGCTGCACATCACTTTCGGGCATGAAGCCGATATTGCCTACAGCTTTTCCATTCACTTCAATACAAAAATCATGAATACCTTCTTTCTTGCCGATAATTTCCAGTATAGCCTGTGCATTTTCTAACTTATAAGGATGCGGAAGGGCATCCCGGCAATTATCCCATACCTTTTTGTTATTGAGTTGAACCGCTAATGACTCGGCATCAGATGCCTCCCAGGTACGAAGGATATAATTTTCTTTTTGAGCAATAATCATAATTGTATTGTTTTATTTCATCATCTGCAAAGTAAGCATAATGCCCTTACAGTTCCTAAAGATTCTCGTAAAACCTCTGATAACTCAAGGATATTTTACAGACAAAAGCCAGAGAGCCTTTCAGCCTCTAAAAGTTATACAGCAGTTCTTCCAACGTAACACCACTATCCGCCCCCATCTTCTCCATACGGATACGTTTCAGGCGTTTCTTCACCGAATCCCTCTCCAAATGCATCACCTGCGCCATGCCCGACTGAGATAATTGCATCTTCACCATACAGCAATAGCGCAGATCATCTTTATTCAGACTCGGATAGGTCTGTTGCAGGCGTTTCGTGAAGTTATTGAAGATGATGTCGGCATTCTGCACAATATCGTCCCAGTCTTCATCGGAGAGAATCACATTTCCGCCTCTTTCTATCTCCTGCACCACCTTCTGGCTGAGTCTCCTGAAGAAAGTTTCTTTCAGCTTAGCTTCCTTCTGCTCCAGCTCCACCATACGCCGGAGGTTTTCGGAAGTAATCTCACGTTGCTGCGCCAATTCTTTTTCCTTTTTTACAAGCTGATGCTGCTGCGCCATCAGATGGTTGCGGTTACGGCGATAGATGAAATATACCGCACTTGCCACCCAAACCAACAGCAAAGAGATTGTAGTCATCCAATACACATTACGCTGCCTTTCCGCGGCTCGGGTGCGCCAATACAGGTTTTCCACCGAGAGCTGTTCGTGTTTGTAAAGCTCTTGCAATGCAATGGCTTCCTCAGTATGACGATACTTGCGTAAGGTATCGGATAATTCAATGAAACGTTGTAGCATAGGATAGGCATCTGAAGCACGGCCCATCTTATGATATATTTTCGCCATATTATTATAGGCGTCGGCCACCGAAGAAGGATTTGGGCTGGAGATAACTTTCTGAAAATAGTGATATGCCGAATCATATTGTCCCAGTTTCCCAAACAACTCCAACTTTACCCCATAGAGCGAAAGAATTCTCACAGTATCCTTAGCCGGACGAAGAGCTATTGATTTATTTATATAATCCAGTGCTTTGGCAGGCTCTCCTTGCTGGGAATAGATACTACCCAGATTTGTATAGATGAAAGGAAGCTGCTGAGGAACAGAATCGGCTAAAGCCGCCTCATAGGCCACCTGAGCATAGTAAAGGGCGCTATCCAATTGATTCAGAAACAAATATCCGGTAGAAATATCGCACAAGGCCATATTCTTATAGAACATATTTCCCAGATCCAAAGCCGCCTTCAAGGCTTCTTTGGAATAACGTACCTTGCCGGAATATTCTTCCTGATTCAGGCAGACAACTCCCAACCAGGTATTCACCCGGTAGAGCTGCTCATGATTACCACTATTTTGCAGGAAAAGCAGAGCTTTCAGAAAAGATTGCATGGCATCGCTCATCCGGTTAAGCCGTCTGTCCAGGTGTGCTTTGCAGTAGAGGGCCCGTTCGGCATACAGAGAATCGCCCGATTGGCTGAAATATTTAATTGCCGGTAGCAACAGGGTATCTGTAGCCGCATTCAACTGTTGCTTCCTGTGGACAGCCTCGGACATCAGTAAGGCATAAAGTGCATAATCGCGTTTCGATAAGTTATGCAACGGTTCTTTAATCTCATTCATCACTACTATGGCACTGTCTGTCTCCTTTTCTGCCATCAGTTTCTCTGCCAAGGCCACGCGATTATCAGGTCCACAAGAAACCAACATACCGCCCCACAGGATTATTCCTATCAAACTCTTCAATCTCATCTTCAATATCGTGTTATTCGTATGAATCCATCATCACTTCTCCAGTCTCTCCATGAATCAATATCACTCTAGCCATATCCGGCTGAATGGAATCGCGTATATCAATCTCCCATACCGGAATACCTTTTTGCCCGTCTATATACTGATTTACACTGACGTGGGTAGTATCTGATAAATTAATATTCCTCAGTTTGGCAAAGATATGAATATCCCTCCATGTATACTTAAAAGCTTTTTCACTTTTTTCGTGCAAACAAGAGTCAGACGCCTGTGCCTGCTCATCTTCAAGGAAACGAACTTCTACTTTTTCCGATACTTTTGTTGTGGTCACCGAATTGATCTTCCGTATTACTCCCCATCCCAGCCAGCCGTCCTCCAACTCCATTTTGAGATAGATGCCTCGTTCACCGCTGAGCCGGTATGCAGAGTCAATGGGCAAGTAGATGCGAGTGTAACGGTCACCTTGTATAAATATCTCCCCGTAAGAAAATGTATTCAGCAACCATGCAGCAGAACGGGGATTGTGACTCTTACGCGTCCGGTCGTGTGGAGCGATATTGACAATTATATACTCACGGGTCTGTACCCCGGAAGTAAAACAACTATTCAGCCAGAACAGAAAAACCACCAGTATATTGGTACACAACCCTACTACGGCAGCTCCACACATAAAAGCATAGACAAAGTTTCTCCAATGATACCATTTCCCTGTACTTCTCTTACGGGTATACGCCATCCAACTGCACATCGTTATCGCCATAAGCACAGCAACAATCTTCTGGTTCAGCCCTAAATAACCACCGGAAGAAAATGCGGTATGCATCAACATCTCTTCTTCCGTATGCCACACCCTGCAATGTAGAAGGAAAAGAAAGACGAAAACAGGCACTATGATTTTCCATAGCGCCACTTTTTTCTGCGTATCAATCGTTTTCCGCATCCTTGAGCATCTGCCTGATTACATCCGCATGATCGAGATAATCGTTTCCTGATAAGGTCAAGACATTGGTCAGACCGATAATATTGCTGTTAGAATCGTAAGAAGTCAGTAAGCAATACATCTCCTGCCCTAATTTATCCTCTTCCACATGAATCTGAACCGGTGCGCTGTATGCTCCGGGCAACTCTGCCAGATACTCAAAGTCTTTTCTGAGAAACGCTTCCAGGATTCTGTCTATATCGGTTTCATCGCGCTTGAACTTCTTCAAGCCCACCTCTTTGATCTTACCCCCACTCTCGCTATTATAATAATCGAAATTACTCAAATACGCTGCAAGCAAGCATATTAACACAGCAATTACTCCGACCGTCCGAACCAACCAACCCGCTACAGGGATAAAACCAGGAAAAATAACAATAATAACAGCGACTACAGCCAATCCATAATAAAGCATCGGCTTAACATTGTTCTTTCTTTTTTCAAATTTCACCGGGTTTGCTGCATAGAATTCACCCATATAGCTTGGGTAGAGTTTTGTTTGATTTTCCATAAATATTACTTTTTATAATGATTAATAATAGTTCCATCTTTCCTGGTTATCGTATGAAAACAAAAGTAAAAAGTAACCTGTAAATAATGAAACAATCGTGGGGGATAAATGAAGGGGACAACCCACAAACTAAACAACTGTTTTTCAAATAATAACTCGATAGAAAGGATAGACAAATAAGGGGACATTTGCATAAAGGGACTGATTCCACCCACAGCTTTTCATGAAGAACCAATGGAGGAGCAATATTATCTGTCATCAGATATATGCTTTCTTCCTTGTCTCCATATTTTTATAATTACTACTATCTGATTCACTTTCCCGAACCGGATAACATCTTTTTCAGGAATCAGATATTTTCTCCGATTCATCTGCAAGAAAAGCAACTTCCTTTATAACTTGTATTCCCCCAAAAAAACGGGATGATGAAATTTATATCTCATTATCCCGGTATTTACATTCTTAATTACTAATGTTTCATTCTTCCAGCATCAGCCCCACACCTTTCACCGTTTTAATGCTGACTGATGAATCTTCAGCTATCAACTTACGGAGTTTTGTGACGAATACATCCAGGCTGCGGGAAGCAAAATAATCATCTTCCGTATTCCAGAACTTATCAAGAATGGCTTCACGACGTACTACATCCCCTCTGTTCTCACAAAGCATTTGCAACAGTCCTGCTTCACGGGCGGTCAATGTCTTGTTTTCACCGGATGCATGTTTCAATATGGCGTGCGTAGCATCAAGCACATATTCCTTTCCAATCTTGTAACATTCGCTTTCGTCCTTACTCTTTTCACCTTTGGAGAGTTTCAACAAAGCATGAATATGAGCATCCAGTTCTTCGGGAATGAAAGGTTTCTTGATATAATTGTTGGCTCCCAACTCATAGCCTTTCAATACATTTTTGGGAGAAACCAAACCGGAAGAAAAGATTATAGGCGTCTCTTTATCCACCTCACGGATGCGCTTCACCATCTCATAACCATCCATGACGGGCATTTCTATATCCGAGAGAATGACATCGGGACGATGCTCCCTCCACATTGCCAATCCTTCTTCACCATTGGCAGCTGCCAACACCTCATAGCCCTCTATGATATCTTCCAATCCGCTCTGAACGATGTAACGCAGGCTGGGATCGTCCTCAACTAACAATAACTTTATTGTATCCATGTCTTTGATATGAATTGTATTAACTTCCGGTTGTATGCCACAAAAGTAATAAATTATTCGTTAACCCGAAGATAACATTGCGATATCATTCATTCTTATTGCTCCTACCCTGTCTTTACAACATCAAAAATCAGGATCGTATGGTCATGCCAAAAAGAATCATTACTTTTGGGCACCAAACTAAAAGTAATTACGATGAATAAAATCATTCTTATTCTGATTACCGCAAGCATGCTCTTCACAAAAGGATATGCCCAACAGGCAGAAGTCCTTACGTTGGGAGTCTTCCACTTCGAATTTCCCAATCTGGATGTGCAACAAATATCCGAAGAAGACCAGATAGATGTACTATCTCCTCAATATCAAAAAGAGATAGAGTTAATATCCAAGAAACTGGCACAATTCAAACCGGATGCCATTGTCATTGAATGGCCTTTATACAAACAGTCAGAGATAGACTCTCTCTATAACTCATACCTTACCGGCAAGCATGAGCTGAACAGAAATGAAATTCAGCAGTTAGGTTTCAGAATAGCCCGAATGTGCAATGCCAAGATATACTGTACAGATGCTTGGGGAGCACACACTACCCACATAGAGAAACTGCTGGATGATGATGAAAGTAATGAATATCTGGCTTTTGAAGAAAGCTTCTCAAACTCTCCCGACTCTGCTTTGTACTATGAAGATGAACCCATATTCAAGCAGCAAGGGATACTTGCACAACTGATACATCTCAACGATCCGGTACATATCAAGAAAGATTTAGGAAACTATCTTATCAAGCATTTCAAGTATGAATCCGTCAAAGGCGATTATACCGGAACAGACTTTGAATCCGGAAGATGGTTCAACCGGAATCTAAGGATACTCAGGAATATCCAGCGGATTCCCGATACCGCCGGCAAACGGATACTGGTTATTTTCGGCGCAGCGCACATGAACATCCTGAACTATCTGTTTGAATGTTCTCCCGAATACAAACTACTGAATATAAACGATTACCTGAAGTAAATATCTACTTCTTCTATTTTATCGGAAATGAAAACTTTGGCGGTCTAATCGTAGGGCCTCCACCAAAGTCACCGCCGCCGCGTTTATCAAACACCACGTTGCGCAGAATCTCGTACATTATTCCGCCTACATCCAGTCCCAGCTTAAACTTCTCGAAGCGATAATAGGGTATCACAACGGGGACCGTCTGCCAACCTCCACGCATGGCATCGTAATAGCGCTGGGCACCGACCTCCATACCAAAACGTTCGGACATATCAAGAGACATCGTAGCACCATAACTATTAGTGCTCATCCCGTAAGAATTACCGATATCATACGAACCGAAGACATTGAAGGCAACCCGGTCGGAAGCACGATAAGTCAGCCTGCCCGCAGTACTGAAGGCTTGCTCGGTGATGTGAGACATATTTATCTTCATGGCATTGGCACGAAGTTGCAATGATAGCCGATCATTAAAGATATGCTGATATCCTAACGAAGCATTATTGAAACGCCCGATGCCCGGAAGACTGGTCTGACTCCCGGAACCGAATACCGCTCCATGAGGAAATTGCCTTAATACGCCTCCCGTACTATAATCGCCCCGGAATAGCGGAGAAGGATTTATATGATAAGGTATACGGAGTTCCTCTTTCAAGGAGAAAGAAGGCAAATCACCTGACTGTATAGGATTTATCAAAGGATATACGGTTTTTTCGGGAAGCAGGTTGACGGATGGAAGCTGAAATGTAGCTTTCGGCTTTATCAATAGGCTGTCAAGAGTGAAGCGTGCACCATCTTCCTGTGCAGAAAGCAACTGCAAACCAGAAATGAACAGAAAAAATAATCCCCAACGAATTGGGAGCCAAGATATGCCAACCCTGCGTGTCATAATCTACCTCCTTTGTTTTTTACGGACTCTGTATACAAAAATAGCAAAACCCTATCTGAATAACAAATAGTTGGGCACATTTCATCTTTACCAGCAGGCTTTTTTAACGCAAGGGGAATTGTAGCGTAAATTCACTGTAACTTCCTTCCACACTTTCTACCTTCACCATACCGCCATGGGCACTCACCACCTGCAACACATAATTCAATCCTAACCCGAAACCTGATGCACCCGTCTTACGACTGCCGGAAGCAATCCTCTCGAACTTATTGAATATCTTATGTTGTTCGCTCAAAGGAATGCCAATACCGTTATCATGCACTCTGACAATGGTCCCATCCTCTGTCTTTGTACCTGAAAGAACGATCAGAACCTCTTCATTAGAGTACTTGACGGCATTGTCCACCAAGTTGGAAAGTATCTCACGCAGACAGAAAGCATCCGCATAAACACTACATCCTTCTTCACAATCAATATCGAAATGAACCGTCTTCGCCGCTTTCAACTGATACTTTTCCGCTATATCCCGCAGCAACGGTCTTAGGACAACTTCTTCTTTATGTAGTTCCAATTCTCCACGGTCTATCTCTGTCAGCATTACTACACGATTGGAAAGTGTCAGCAGATGTTCGCACTCATCCCCCATCACTTGCCTGTAACGGGCCAGTTTCTCCGGTTTATCCGCCAACTTACCACCTGCCAGGATATGCGCTCCCATCATGACAGACTGCAACGGTGACTTCATATCATGTATCATGGAGTAAGTAAAGTCCTTCTGAAACTGCTCCAACCGACGCTGTGCCCGCAACATACGTATCTGAAAGAAAACACAGAGAGATACGAAAAGGAAAGCAATAAGCAGCGGCACCTGCATATACCAAGTGGTACTCATAATAGTACGTTGTGGTGAACGAACCACAGCAAAGATGCAACTCGTACTATCCTTATCCAACGGAAACAACCGGGTAGTGATATCCCCGAAGTCAACAGCCGGACTACCTGTATAAAGTATCAACTTCCGAGACGGATATCTGATCCAATGGATATCCGCCCTATCCGGAAAACCTGTTTCCAAAAGCTGTTTTCTGAACACACTGTCGGCAAACTGCAAGGAGAACGGAATAGGCACACGGCTACGCAGACTGATCGTATCCTGTATATCATAAGCCGTCTTCATACGGAAGCCTTCATCAAACTTATTGTAAAGATGCCGAATGGTAAGCAACTGTATTCGGTAGCGATAACCTTTCTCCAGATATACCTTATAAAGCTCGTCCATCATACGCAGCGGATAAGGGAGAAATTCTCCCGGCGAGCTATCCCAATTAAAATCAGGGTTAGCCTTAGTGAAAAGCGGATATCTATGTAAGTCTGCCTCCCGGTAGAAAGCCTCTTCCAATTGCTCCTCCGCCTGATACCGTATCTTTTGAGAGGTAGTATAATACAAATATCCCGACCAGACAGCCAGCAACAGGAATACTCCCACCAAGCTGACCATAGAAATTGCTTTAAGAAAAATAGGCCGGCCCGTAGTTTCTTGCCGTACTTCTGCTTTGGCATGTGCCAGAGTAGCATTGGTTCTCTCAAAGAGTACGTTGCTTTGTGCCTCTATCTCTTGCCAGTTTTCTGTGGTTATCAAGTTCTTCATCCGGCTGACGGGATGTTTCATTTCTTCGGCCAACGTATAGAAGTCCTGTTGTTGTTTCTGCAAGTCATGCCGTTGGCGGAATACCGACTTCATCTGTACAATCAAGGCATAGACAGCCGTACCCAGCAATAGCCATGTAATGAATGACAGTAGCAGGAGTCTCTTCTCCATCTCCTTGGCAGGGAAAGAAAGAATGGCACGGACAGCCTCCCCACGGGATTCAAAGGTGAAAGCTGTTTCGGAAGTAACAGCGGCAAAGTTACGGTTACTTACCTGAGGATTGGTAGTTGCCAGCACCTCATTTGTATTTACATTAATGCGCTCCACAGCCAGCGTTCCATCCATGTCTAACTTCCGCAACTTATTGTGCAACACGCTATCTATGGTGGCCAACGGAATTTCTTTTATTCCATACACCCGTTGCAAAGCCTGTGCCGCCTGCTGGGAAGTACGCTTATTCCTTTCATCCCCATCCATCCGCTTGTATTTAGGATTGGGTGCATACGCAATGATAGCTATTGAATTATCAGGATAAGGAAGGTTGTTCACCAGATTATCCACTGTCTCCGTGAAAGACATCCAGAAGCACTTGTTCAGTGATTTCTCCGCTTCCTGCATCTGTGCATGAAAAGCATAAAGCATTCCGCCCAACTGTATCAACACAACAGCAATCAGACTCACCAGTGAAAGAGAGATGACAGTACGTAATTTCATCTTATCCGTTTATATTCGCCTGCAAAAATAGCAAATAACTATGGATCACGAAGTAATGCACTAACTTTTTATATCGGACGAGAATGCGTTCTTTCCAGCCAATGGCAAGGCATGATGAAAAGAAACGAACGGAAATCAGCATCTTACTGATTAAAAGAGGAATATAAAAATACATACAACTCTAAAAAAACAAGAGAGCTTTCCAAAGTCGCAAAAGTGTCGTTAACCTAATGATAACATTACGATAACATTCATCCTCATGCCCCTGCTCTATCTTTGCAACATCAAAAGTAACGAAATATATAACTTAAAAAATAAAACGATTATGAAAGCTTTAGTATTATCAGTAGTATTCGCATTGACAGCAGTAGTAAACGCAGTAAGTGGTAATAGCATAAAAGACTTCGCCTACAACAGTGAGAAACAGGAAAACGGTGTAGAAACCCAGACAGTCTACAAAGTAAAAGAAGGCAAGTATCTGGAACGCCACCTGCAATACAACTACACACATGATGAAAAAGGACGTGTATCAGCCAAGGAAATCCTGAAATGGAACCAGGACAACAGCCGCTTTGAAAATCAGTATTGCCTCAACTTCAGCTACACCGACAACGAAGTAAGCGTGGAATATGTAGCATGGAACAGCAAAGCCGGTGATTACACAAATGTGAAAGCCAAAGCCGTTTATCAGACGAATGAAAATGGCATGAATTACATGGCTTATAACCGGAATGAGAAGGGTAACCTCTAACGATAAACGCCCTCTTTTAAATTCCTAAAGAAATGCGGCTACCGGAAAAGCAATTCTCCGATAGCCGCATTCTTTGATTTATCCAATATACAATTCGGAGGGAATCAGTTTAAAATCCACAAATTGGTTCTCTACCGGATTGGCCTTCAACAAGAAAGGAACGATGCCGTCCGAAGGAAGCGCTTTGCGCGGAAGAGCCGATTGCTTATCGAATTTATAAGTAGCACACCAGGCATCGGCATCACCAGATACACTCCTGCCGATACGGAAACAGAACTCACTCTCGCTATCGCGCAACGTATTAATCAGCTTGCGGCAATCATCCGGCACAGTAGGGCTATCTGACAATTCGCTGATCTTTTCTGCCATTTGCGATAACCATTCCACATCGTGAATGTGCTTCTTGTCGAGGGCAAAAACAAACACTGCCGGATAGTAATCGTTATCTCCCGGTCTCCACAAGGCACTGTTGGCCTGCACCACTGCTGCATATACGACGGGAGACTCTGTATATTTCTTCTTCCAGCGATCCTTGAACAACCAGGGAGCATTGCCTGCCACTACCCTGAAGAAGGGAGTTTCCATATCCCGGGGTGTTTGCAGATAAGGTTTCAGCCTATCCAGACGAGTAGGATTATCGAAAGTTTCCTCTCCTTCTTCATCATCTTCCGGCACGGAGGGTCTGTTACGCAGTCCGTTTACGTCACACCCTTGCGCTTCCAGTTTCGCAATATCTTCTTCTGTCAGGTTATTCTCCCAGTCTTTGCCGGGGTTCACAAAAAATGCCATAATAATTCTAGTTTAAGAGTTAATATTCTGTCAAATAGTTAATATAATAAATGTATATTAGTTAAGTCTCGATTCATCCGCTACCTGACAAGCAAGAAACACAATAAGCCTATCCTGATATAAAGAAGAATTCCCTGGTTTTCCATAATTTTACTTTCTGATATAGATTAATAGTAGTTCCATCGCAGCTGCCAAGGAGACTGTTACAAAAATAAGAAGATACCCATGAACCGGAAAACAAACAGGGGGGATAAATGAGAAGGGAGTTTTACTTCATAAAAATCTGTTTTTCAATCTGTTATTACCCAGTAAAAGTAAGAGCAAAGGGGATATTTTCAATTTCCAAAAGAAACAACAGGCGTTTTAAAGGAAAAAAACAAAGAATTCCGACCTTAATCATTCAAAGTTCTTGATTTCACAAAAGCCTGAAGGTTATGATTATTACAAGTGAGTTATTGGCGGAATTAGTTCTTTTTTGCAGGGTTATGATGCACCACAGATTACACAGATTTACACAGATTAGGAAAGATATCTCTGATTATTAATAAATTAAATCTGTGCTAATCTGTGTAATCTGTGGTGAAATAATTCCTTTCTGTACTGTTATGAATATATTTTAGACACGGATTACACTGTTGTTTTTATATACTACAACAGTGTAATCCGTGTCTAAAATCTCATTTATCATTTGATTCATTACTATACCCAATGAATCAATTCCGCCAACAGGTCACAAGTAGGATAAGAAGAGTGATAACCAACTGTAAATAAACCCCGTACTTACTTCTTCAGTAAAGTATAATTAATCAAATATCATTCCGTTATGAAGAAACGTAAGTCTCACTTTATCGGAACATTTGTCTCCTTACTATGAGACATCCGTTTCTTCCCTAAGAAACTTTTGTTCCTTGCCTGTGGAACAAGAGTTTCACAGGCAAGGAACAAAAGTTTCAATAGGGAGAAACAAAACAGAACAAATAGAGGCACGACAAAGCACCTATGTCTCCCTCCTCAGCCACAAGGAAAGGCGTAATCTCACGACTATACCTCCCGCTTGACAACAGGCTTATTTGCAGAATTCCACCATCGGATTAAGAAACTCTTTTTATTAACCTAACGATAACATTACGATAACATTCATCCTCATGCCCCTGCCCTATCTTTGCAACATCAAAAGTAACGAAATATATAACTTAAAAAATAAAACGATTATGAAAGCTTTAGTATTATCAGTAGTATTCGCATTGACAGCAGTAGTAAACGCAGTAAGTGGTAATAGCATAAAAGACTTCGCCTACAACAGTGAGAAACAGGAAAACGGTGTAGAAACCCAGACAGTCTACAAAGTAAAAGAAGGCAAGTATCTGGAACGCCACCTGCAATACAACTACACACATGATGAAAAAGGACGTGTATCAGCCAAGGAAATCCTGAAATGGAACCAAGACAACAGCCGCTTTGAAAAGCAGTATTGCCTCAACTTCAGCTACACCGACAACGAAGTAAACGTGGAATATGTAGCATGGAACAATAAAATCGGTGACTATACAGACGTAAAAGCCAAAGCTGTTTACCAGACGAACGAACAGGGAGTAAACTACACTGCCTACAACTGGGATAAAAAGGAAAACGCCTGGAACCTAACCGTAGGACAAGATAACCGCTTTACTCTCTAACCGGAAAATAAAGCGTGAACTCACTGAAACGCCCTTCTTCGCTCTCTACTTCCACCCGGCCCTCATGTGCTAACATCACTTGCTGCACATAGTTCAGTCCCAGACCGAAGCCCGTAGCTCCTCCCTTACTGCTGCGGGCCGCAGCGACCGAACGCTCAAAACGGTTGAAAATACGTGCAAGATCTTTCACAGGAATACCCAAGCCATTATCACAGATTTTAATCTTGCTGAAACCTTTCTCCGACTCACAGATGATATCAATCTTTACTTCGTCACGGGAGTATTTTATTGCATTATCCAAAAGATTACTCAGCACTTCACGCAGGCAGAAAGCATCTGCATAAACAGTTTCACAACGATGATAGAGGGTATTGAACTCTATTTTCTTACCGGCTTTCAGTAATATTTTAGCTGTTAAATCGTCAATCAACGGGCATAAGGGAACCTCTTCAATATTCAGTTGCAAATGTCCCTTATCCAGTTGTGTCAAAAGCAATACCCTATCGGATAAAGCCAACAAATGTTCACACTCTTCCGTCATGACTTGCTTATATTTCTGTTCTTTCTCCGGTTTGTTAGCCAGTTTACCACTTGCCAGACTATGCGCTCCCATCAATATAGAGTTTAGTGGAGACTTCATATCATGAACCATAGCATACGTAAAATCCTTCTGGAACTGCTTCAAACGATACTGCATATAAAGTAAATGTATTTGGAAGATGACACATACACATACAAACAGAAAAAGTATTCCCAAGGGCACCAGCAAATACCAAATGGAAGAAAAGATATGTTTGGTAGTTGAGGATACCACACCTTCAATGAAAACGGTGCTGTCCTTATTCAAAGCAATCATATTCGTTCTTAAATCAAGTATACCCGGAAAAGGATTTCCCGTATAAATCATCAATTCCTCAGACGGATAACGACACATACGGATGCCAGCATCGGTTGGCATCCGGTGTTCTTCCAGAAACCGTATAAATAAAGAGTCTGCATAGTGCAAAGAGAAAGGAATGGGTACCTTACTATAAGTATCTATTGCATTCTGGTTGTTATAACCATAATACGCATTATCGCTTATCTCAGATTTTTCACGAATATCCTCAGTACCAACATGTACATGAGTAGCAACCAGAGCTATTTTCTTCTCACGCATAAAGGCATTCAATGCCAGTCTTTGCCTTTCATAATAGGGAGAAAATATCATGGTATCTGACTTTTCCGCTTTTTCTAAGTAATATCCATTAATTTGCCGATAAAGTTTCATCCGACGGATAGTTTCGTTGTAAAACATATTGTCGAAACAATCATTGACCACCTGTCCCATCTTCTTCCGATTATCCTGATACAGATAGCCTGTCCATATCAATAACAATACTAAAGCACTCAATAAAGCGATTAAAGGCAGAACTTTCAATGAAAAATATTTCTTCTTTTCTTTTTGCGCCTCCAATTTAGCTTTAAGAAGAGTCTGTTCCGTTCCATTCAATAAACGGACACTCTGCTCTTCTATCCTACTCCACTCCGATCCGGGGATATCCGAAAGGAGATCTGTAACAGGAGACTTCATACGCTCTGCCAACGTATAAAAACTGTTTCGTTGTTCTTCAATATTATGATGCTGAAAGTTAATAGAACGTATTTGTTTTACAAATGCAAACACCACTATCCCCAATGCCAAAGATGTACCCAAAAACAACAGTAAAATTTTACGTATTCCCCACAAAAAAGGAGTCTGGAGTACAGCTTCTACAGCTATTCCTCTCTCCTTATTTATAAATGCGCGTCTAGAAGTGAACACGTCAATGCCTGCCGGCGCATACGGTTGTGTAAATTCCAAATCTTCCCCTGTTTCTGTCTTAAATTTACGGATAGTAATTTTTCCCTCAACGGACTTTTTTTGTAATTTACAAGTTAACAAAGTATCCAAGGTAACTAAAGGAAGTTCCTCAGCATGATACACTTTTTGTAAAATCACTGATGTTTGTTGAGCAAAATAAAGAGTCATTTCATTTTTAGACTCCTTCATCTTTTTGCTCAGATACATGCTATAAGGCATGAAATTCATATGAGTAACAGTTCCTACCGCCAAAGGTAAAGAATTTACCTGCCCACCTATCCCCTCAACAAAAGATTGTTCAAAGCAGTCATCCAAGATGGCTTGGGTCTCTTTTACATGATCACAATAAGCACGATATATGCCTACACCTTGCAAAAGAAATATGAGCAACAAAACAACAATTGAAAAGGAAACAAGTATCCGTACTTTCATTATGCATTTATTTTGGCTGCAAAGGTAACAAATTATTCTGTTAACCTAACGATAACATTACGATAACATTCATCCTCATGCCCCTGCCCTATCTTTGCAACATCAAAAGTAACGAAATATATAACTTAAAAAATAAAACGATTATGAAAGCTTTAGTATTATCAGTAGTATTCGCATTGACAGCAGTAGTAAACGCAGTAAGTGGTAATAGCATAAAAGACTTCGCCTACAACAGTGAGAAACAGGAAAACGGTGTAGAAACCCAGACAGTCTACAAAGTAAAAGAAGGCAAGTATCTGGAACGCCACCTGCAATACAACTACACACATGATGAAAAAGGACGTGTATCAGCCAAGGAAATCCTGAAATGGAACCAGGACAACAGCCGTTTCGAAAAGCAGTATTGCCTCAACTTCAACTACACCGACAACGAAGTAAACGTGGAATATGTAGCATGGAACGGCGAAGCCGGTGATTACACAAATGTGAAAGCCAAAGCCGTTTATCAGATGAACGAGAATGGCATGAACTACATGGCTTACAACTGGAATGAGAAAAACAACTCCTGGAATCTGGTAACAGAACACAATGCAACAAATTGGAACAACGCTTTGCTGGCAAACAGATAATTACTCTAACAAGAATTCTCTCTTACAGTTTCCAATGAAAAAACGCGGCTGCCAAAAGATAATCTTTCAAGCAGCCGCGTTTGCAATTATTACTTAAAGTCAGTCTTCGTGTTTAGAATATTCAGAAAATTCGCAACCAAACTCTTCTACCATCATATTATCCATCTCATCGGCTTTCAATGCCAGATTCACCAGATTAGTCAGGATTTCATTTTCCGATGCATCCGTAATGTCAGACAGATGTACGCGATATGCTATGTAGATCTGGCGTCCTTCAATACCGAGTTTGTAAGGACTGAAATCTTCACCCAGGATATAATCGAGCACCCTTTCCACCTCTTTCTTTGGCAACAGATTGATAGGAGAAACAGCAAACAGATAAGTATTTTCATAAACAAAGATACGCACTTCGGAACTGCCTTTATGGAATGTCCAGGAGTCATAACCGTCACGCGCAAGGATCGGATTAACTCCCATCTCACGGATGGCACGTTCGCAGAAGGTACTCAATGAAGACGGTTCACGTTCTTCAAAGATACCCTCGGGCAGCTTTTCACCGCATGAAGGGCAGAATTCTTCCTCTTCCGATATCAGCTCGTCACAACTGTCGCACTGCACCTGAAAAGCTGTACGGTCCACAGCCTCCACAAATTCAAGCAGCTTCCGTAATGCTTCCACACGGATGCCGAAACCCATATTGTCGGCATTACTCAGCTTACTCACCGTTACACCTACCACTTCGTTCTTTTCATTGAAGATAGGACCGCCGGAGTTACCGGGATTCACTGCCGCATCAGTCTGTATATAGTACTTTCCATCCACCAGCTGTTTGGGCGAAGACACAGAGCCTTCGGTCACCGTAAAAGGCATGCCATAAGGATAACCGGCCACACAAACCTTTCCACCGATGGACAAGGAATTATCTCCTGCCAGATTCAGGGAAGGCAGAGCCGAGAAATCACCGTCTACGGACAGCAGGGCTATGTCCAATGAAGGGTTCACCAGTACCACCTTAGCCAGATAAGGATTCCGGTCATTATCATGTACCGCCACTGCATGAAAGCCTTTCACCACATGGTAGTTCGTCACAAAAAGATCATAGTCTTTCAGATAGAAACAGCTGCCTGATCCACCTGCATGGGTTACTTTGAAAACCAACTGATATATATTGTTCTGTTCCATTGATTCATTGTTTTTAATCTGTTATTGTTGTCCGCCAAGTGCCTGTTGCATCATCTTCTGTTGAAGTTCCTGCGCCAGACGCATATACTCGGCCATATCTCCCCTCATCATGGCAGCCTGCATATCGGCCTGCGCCTTCATGATTTCCTCTTGCAGAGATGCTGCCATACCCTGCATTTGTTCGATGGCTTCTGCCGATATCTCTTCCAGGTCATCTTCATCCGGTTCCAGGTCACCTTCCATTATTTTATCCATCGCATTGTAAAGGATTTCAGATGCATCCTCCATCGACTTGCCGCTTGCTTTCTCAAGCGCATGCGAAAGAATTACGTTAATGTCATCCTGCACATCATTATAGAAGTAAGCTTCATAGAAAATATAGAGCAGACGTACCGTACTCCGCTCATAATTTTCCGTCTGAATGGCTTCAGTAGCTTCTTTATAGACACTCATAAAGTTCTCCTGCATATTCTTCAGAGACGAACGGCGCTTGGTAGACACCAATGTATCTACGAAATAAAGATCAGCCGCCAGTTCCTCCTTAGGCATGGCGAGCAATTTCTCAAGGAAAGCCTTTCCTTTCGCTACCACCTCGGCAGTAGGCAGTTCGGCATCCATATCGTCCACCGCTTTATCAAGATCATTCAATAACTGGCCTTGCGGACGGGCAAAGTAGGAAATCTGATAGAAAGTCGTATCGAGCACATTCCAGGAGTAGCCATATTTCCGGTCGGCATCATACTCTTTCACAGCTTCCAGTGTTTCGTGGCCCAAGATTTGCAAACCTTCATAAATGCGGTCTATCTCTTCCTGCGGATAAGGGGTGACCTGCGGCTCATAGCACCGTGTAGCACCGAACTTCGTACAAAACTCGTCATCATATTTATCACCGATATGGCAGATATTCTGTAACACGAAGTACATCTTATGGGGATGGCTCTGCGAGAGAGAACACGTGTACTCCATTCTCAACTTATCGTTGTCCTTCACAAAGCGAGGCAACAGCAGCTTGTTCAGATTCAGGTCTGCAATCTGTCGAAGCATGGCTACACGCCCTTTCTCGGGCAAGTTCAGGAAGTCGGCACTGATACGGTAAAATCCGTCTTTTACAGAAATATGCACCAGGATAGAACCGTGGGGAATATGAAATTCAGTACCATCCGCATTGCCATACTTCGTCCGGAAGTCCGCATTCAGGTAATCCAGCAAACTGTGGAAAGCTTGCAGGTACTCGCCTTGGTTATACAAGTCCACGCTCTTTTCGTAAGCCTCCGTATGAATGGAACTTTGCGTGGAGTCCACTACGGGAGGAATAAATGTAAGTGTTTGTTTCATGTTATAATATGGTTTTAAAGGATATCTGTCACCTGACAGGCAAGGTTTATATCATTGTATATCTCTTCAAGCAGATGTTCATTGTCCAGTGCCCGCTTGCGAAGGCAGAGGAAACCGTCGGGCATCACGCCTGCGTAATAAAAAGTACCTTTGTTGAAAGAGAGCATCATATCGTGCCCGAATGTTTCGCGCAGACGGGTAATCCGGCGCATGACCGCCGGTGTCAGTATCATACGGGCGGTTACTTCGTCATCGGCATAAACCACGAAATACTTCTCGAAATCCGGGTCTTCCAGATGAACGAAGCGGGCATTATAGCGTTTCTTCAAGCCCTGGATATTCTTTGCCAGATAGCCGGCCTTCTGTTCCAGATGGTCGGGCAGGATAATCGTGCTGCCCTTAAAACTACGCTCCAGACGGCACCAGCCAAACATCCCGCGGAAGTTATGCGCACTACTTTCGTACCTGGAGGCGAACAGCGGACGGAGTACATAGCGGTAAAGCATCACCAAATAGCCTGTTACAGAATTCAGTTCCAACTTATTCATCAGCCCATAGGAAACACCTATATCGGCTATATAAAGGGTACGATCTCCCCGCGGCACTTCCAGATAAGCATAGGTGGTAGCCGCCAGTGCCGGATCGGAGAAAGAAGAATTAAAGAGCCTGCTACCGGATAATATACGCTGGTCCAGTTGCGAAGAGAAGGAGAAAAGAACGGATGGAAACATAGCAGACATAATGCTGCGCATGATATCATTTTCCTGCCCTTGGAATTTCATAAGAGAGCGGCTGAATGCGAAGTTCAGCACAATAAATCCCATAAAGACCGGGAAAATGTATTGCGTAATCACACTGTAGTTCTCTAAGCCGATATATCCAACAAGATAGCCCCCAAACAGAACGAACATCATCCAGCAAAACACAAAGAGATAGACTATGATGCTCAGAATACGAACAATCTTCTGCCAGAAATATACACGGGAAAGTTCGGTACGAAGCCTTTCGGAAAGGCTTCTGAAGTCAATTGATTCCATATTACGTCTACTACTTTAAAAGTGCACTAACATCCACATTCCGCTGCTCCTGCTCGGGAATATCAATCAGTTCTTCCTGATGATGATTCTGCCGGCCGGCTACGATGGAAGAGGGAAACATCTCAATGGAGTTATTATAGTCGGTGACCGCAGCATTATAGGTGCGGCGTATGGCTTGCAGTTGCAATTCCATATCTTCAATGCTCCTTTGCAGTCGGGTGAACTGCTCGCTTGCCTTCAGTTCCGGGTAATCTTCTACGGATAATTGAAGTTTGGAGATTAAAGAAGAAAGCTCATTACCGGTTCTTATCTGTTCACTCTCCTGTGAAGGCTGAAAAGTTCGTGAGCGAAGTTCCGCGATACGGGTCAGCGTCTCATTCTCATGCCCCATATAGGACTTTACGGCAGCTACCAAATTCGGTATCATATCGTTCCGCTGCTTCAATGCCACGCAAATGCCGCTACGGCATTGCTTTACCCGATTCCGTTTTGCAATCAGATTATTGGCAGTCCAGATATACCAAAGTACCAATAAGATGATAAGGGCTATTCCGATATAAAGAAGTATTCCCTGGTTTTCCATAATTTTACTTTCTGATATAGATTAATAATAGTTGTATCGTATCTACTTACGAGAACGGAACAAAAATAAGAAGATAGACATAAAACAGGAAAGAAACAGGGGGGACAAATAGAAAGTAACATTTTCACTATAAACCTATGTTTTTCAACTGATTATTATCATCAGGCAGAGAAGAGGCCAGGGGATATTTTCAATGATAAGGGAATGGCCCGATAGAATAACAGGCAAAACAGAGGATAATGATCTAATTCATGCTTGAAAAAGAAAGGAATGATTTATTCAGCCAGCAAGTTTTATTAGCTCTTTATACCTTACTAAACTTGCATGCCGACTTATAATCGTTAACCTAAAGATAACATTGCGATAACATTCCTTCTCTCCCTGCCGCCTTACCTTTGCAACATAAATAAACCCAATGTATCACTTAAATAATAAACAAGCCATGAAGAAATTTCAGAAAACAGGAATCGTATTGGCAAAAGGCATTGCAATCGTTTTGGCAGTTCACGTATCAATGGTTGTAGTCAATCCTATATATACAGGACTGAAACACGCCATTGCAAATATATTCTTCAATTAATAAAAAGAACAGATGATGAAAGCGGATATCTCAATTGTACAAAGCAAGAAAGGAACCGAAATCATGGTTTCGGGAAATAAGATCAACAAGTATGGAATACTGGCTGCAATCCTCTTTACAGTACCTATATTGCTCCTGTTCCGATGGATACACGGAGAAAATATGGCTCATGTATCATTACTGATATTCTGGTTGTGTGCCCTGATAGGTTTTGGAGTAAATCTATTGCTTCATGCACTTTTCTTCGGAATCTTTTCGCCCAAAGGTTTCCGGTCCATCTCTTTCGTAAAGCATAAGGGAGGCATACGCTTCTGCCACTGCAACGAACCCATCAGAATGTGGCAATATCGCATAACCTGCTTCTTACCTATTCTGTTGTTAGGCATCCTTCCGCTTTTATACGGCATGGTAACAGGGAGCTATTATTTCACATTATTCGGAACATTCTTACTTATCGGTAGCATAGACGACATCTGCATCCTCTGGAAACTGCGTTCATTCGGCAAAGATGCATTTATCAACGACTGTTCACAGGAGTTGCGATTCCATATATGGTAATGTCAGGATCGTGCCGGAAAATAAAGAGTAAACTCACTGAAACGGCCTTCTTCACTCTCCACTTCTACCCTGCCCTCATGTGCCAGCATCACTTGCTGCACATAGTTCAAACCTAAGCCAAAGCCTGTGGCTCCCCCTTTACTACTGCGTGCTGCCGCCGCAGAGCGTTCAAAGCGATTGAAGATACGTGACTGGTCTTTCAAGGAGATACCCAACCCGTTATCGCATACTTTAATTTTGCAGACTCCCCTCTCCGACTCACAGATTATATCTATTTTCACCTCTTCACAAGAATACTTGATCGCATTGTCCAATAAGTTTCCCAGCACTTCACGCAGGCAGAAAGCATCCGCATAGACCGTCTCACAGCGATGATAAACTGTATTGAATTCCACCCTCTTACCGGCTTTCAGAGAAATCTTCGCAACCAGATCATCAATCAACGGGCGCAGGGCGACTTCTTCCTTATGCAACTCCAAATGCCCTTCGTCCAATTGTGTCAGCATCAATACCCTGTTCGATAAAGCCAGTAGATGCTCGCTTTCTTCCGTCATCACCCGTCGGTATTTCTCTTCTTTTTCAGGCTTATCCGCCAGTTTCCCCCCTGCCAGCACATGTGCCGCCATCAGTATGGAGTTCAACGGAGACTTCATATCATGAATCATAGCGTAAGTAAAGTCTTTCTGAAACTGCTCCAGGCGATGTTGCATCCGAAGCACTTTCACCTGACCGAAGATACAATCGAGCATCACCAGGAATGTAATCCATAGGGGCAACAAAAGATACCAGATAGAAGTCGCCACATAACGATAAGGGTTCTTCACAACTCCCTGCACGCAAAGCGTACTATCTTCTTTCAAAGGAATAAACTGAGAAGTATAATCACCATACTTTGGGGAGGCGTATCCAACCTGCACAACCGTACTGTCCGAAGAACGGAGAAACTGGCGAATACCACTACGCGACTTCATGCCCAACCGGCTCAAATGCCCGGCAAATACCGAATCCAGGAAGAAAGAAGACATAGGTATCTCTACACTGTCCTGATTGATTCTCTGCTGCACGATCAAGGCTGACCGAAGGCGATAGTTTTGGTCAATCGTGTTATAGGTATGTACCACAAACAAACGGTTTATCACATACTCCGATTCCTTTCCCCGCAGAAACTTCTGTTGCTCTTTAGCGAAAGGAGTCTCTTCTAAAATGCTCACATCTTTGTACGCCCCTACTTTTGTGACATGTGAAAGGAAATGTTGATAACGATTATACATCACCTCATCATAGAAAGCTGCTTCAAAACAATCATTCACCTGATAAGCAGTCTCACGGGCAGCTGTACGGTACAAATAGGCAAACCAAGCTACCATCAACAAACAACTTGCCAACAGACTGACTATGAAGAATACCTTAAATGAATGTTGTTTACGGGCCTGACGTTTCCGTTCCTCTTCTTTAGCCATGGAAAGTGTTTGCTCCGTCATATCCAGAATCTGCCTGCTCGATGTTTCTATGGCCTCCCACTGTTGTTCGGGAATCTGCCGGCGCACCTTACCTATCGGCAATCTCATTTTCTCCGCCAGAGCATAGAAAGCAGAGCGCTGTTCTTCAATCCCCCGGCGCCGGCTGATGATATACTTCATCTGCTGTGCCCAACTGTAAATGAGGAAAGCAGTCAACAACAAAGTAGGAAGGAACAGGAAAAACACATCCTTTACAAGTGGAAGGAAAGGAGAAATGATGGTAGCTTCTATCGCTTTCCCCTTACCTTCATTCAGCCATGCTTGCTCCGAAATAACCGTTTTGAAATGCCTGTAAGCGGAATATTTACTGTGATCTTCTACCGAATCAATCCATACGGTCCTATCGATGTTCTTCCATTTCAGCTTCTTTTCCAACACCTTCTCCATCTCATCCAAAGGTATCTCCACATGATAAACATCTTCCAAGAAAGAAGCCACTTGCTGATATCCCAGAAATACCAGTTCATCATAAGACATCTTTTCATCTCTACGGATGTACGAATAACAAGGTATGGTATTGTCAGGAAAAGGCAGGTTATTCACCTGATTATCCACCGTTTCTATAAAAGCCTGCCGGAAACATTCGTTCAGTGTACGCTTCGCCTCATTTTTATAGCTGTCATAAGCATATATCATGCCTCCCAATTGTATCACCACAACGAGAAACAATCCTATGATGGAGAGGATATAGAGCGAGCGAAGCTTCATCTTGCTATTGTTTTGGGGACAAAGATAGCGTTTTTCTGCATTAACCTAAAGATAACATTACAATAACATTCATCCTCATCTCCCTGCCCTATCTTTGCAACATCGAAAGAAACAAAAATGTATAACTTAAAAAATAAAATCATTATGAAAGCTTTAGTAATATCAGTAGTATTCGCATTGACATCAGTAGTAAACGCAGTAAGCGGGAACAATGTAAAGGATTTCGCCTATAACACGGAAATGAACGAAGGTCGCGTAAAGACGGAAACCGTATTCAAAGTAGAGAACCGGAAGTATCTGCACAATCATTTGCAGTATAACTATGCGTACAATGCCGAAGGACTCGTATCAGCCAAAGAGGTATTGAAGTGGAACAAGGAGAACCAACGTTTTGAGAAGCAATATTGCCTGAATTTCTCTTATGACGGAACGAATATAAAAGTGGAATACGCAGCATGGAACAGCAAAACAAGCGCTTACGCCGATGTAAAAGCCAAAGCTGTTTACCAGATAAACGCAATGGGTGCGAATTACCAAAGCTATAAATGGAACAAGAAAGACAATTCCTGGAACCTGACGGCAGAACACAGTACGCAAGCGGAAGAAATTATGTTGTTTGCTGAAAAATAATCCGTTGGTTATTTTCTTCCTGCAATATACACCCCACCCATAATGCAGCCTGCACCAATCAGCGCAATGATCGTCAGATGTTCATTCAGCAGAATTGCAGAGCCCACCAAAGTGAACAGCGGATTGAGATAGATATAGTTGGAAGCACGAACCGTACCGAGATTTTTCAGTACGACATTCCAGATGGCAAAGCAAACCAATGAAGCAAGTACACCCAAGAATAACAGGTTCAACAAGACAAAAGGTTCCATAAGCAAAGAAAGATCTGCCTGCCAGGGCTGGAACAGGAAAACAGGAAGTATGGTCAATATCCCATAAAAGAATATCTTGCGGGTAATGAAGATTGTATTATACCTCCCTGTCATCTTCTTCATTATCAAACTATAAAATGCCCAGGAAAGAGCGGCAAGCAGAGTAAGGAAATCGCCCAACGGAGAGATTTTCAAAACAAAACTACCATTATAAACCACCATTGCCACTCCCACCAATGCCATCAGCGAACCGCCTATCAAACTGCGGGTAGCTTTCTCCTTCTTATAAATCATCAAAGAAAAGATAGTGGTGAGCAGCGGAGCCGTACAAACAATGAATGCAACATTAGTGGCCAGCGTGATGCCCAATGCCATATTCTCCGTCAGAAAATAAAAGGAGCCGCCCGTGATACCGCCAAGAAACAGCCAGAGTTCATCTTTCCAGCAGTTTGCAAACAGCTTGCGAGGAGATATGAACCAGATTCCCACATAAGCAATCAAGAAACGAAGCAGGAAGATTTCTTTCGGCGAAAGTCCGTTGGCAATTAAAACTTTGGTGGAGATAAACGTCAATCCCCAGATTCCTACGGTGAGGATTGCTATCAGATGATAGGTGTAATTTTTCTTCTCATTCATACACTCCCTATAAATTGAGGGCAAAGATATATCATTTCTTCTTTTTGTACAATAAAACAGGCGGTTTAATAAACGCGAAAAACGTTTTTAAAGAATTCGGGTGACGTTTTTTAAGAATCTTACCCGCATTTATTAACAACGTGTTTTTAGCCCTTTTCAGCCATTTGGCATAAAAATAAACAAAAAAGGATGAAATCTTCTCAGACTTCATCCTTTGAAATATCCTAAAAACACTTTTGTGTAAAATCCTATTGAATTAACTTAGCCATTTTTTGTATTACATTACTTGAATTAGTTTTAATAAGCACATCACAAATATAAAGAATAAAAAACACTTTGTCAAGTATTTCTCCTGTTTTTTTCATAGTTTCTTCTAAGATACTACTAATTAAGAAGATCATCCATTTGAGTTTCTCTAAATCTTTTAGATTTCCTACAAAATCAGTCCTTGCTATTTGATTGTTGTACTGTTATCTTTTTCCTGTAATTCCTGACTAAACCTGTTGGCGGAATTAATTCATATCCGTGCAGAAATGAGTTTTCACCACAGAGTAACACAGAGTATCACGGAGTTCTATTCTTTTGATTTCAAATTGATTAAACTCTGTGATACTCTGTGTACTCTGTGGTGAATTAATTCATAACCGTCCGGAAACGAATTAATTCCGCCAACGGGTTGCCTAAGTTTATTTTCTAACTCCTCAATAGAAGGAAGGCTGGATTTAATATCTTTGGGTAACGCTCTGCCTAACTCATAATCGGAAATACCTATCGGCTTGTGCACGTCACGTAAAGCGTATTCAGCCATGATACGGTCTTTATTCTGATGTGACCAACGGAAATCGGCATAATCATACAAGGAAAGTAAATAAGTAAGGTGCTTTTTTGATGTACTACGCTACGAATCTGAAAATAAACCCGTAAATTTGCGCCGTTTAATAAAGTATATAACTAAGTATCAACCCTAAAAAACGAAAGAAAACCATTATGGAGTACAATTTCAGGGAGATTGAAAAGAAGTGGCAGCAAAGGTGGGTGGAAGAAAAAACCTACCAAGTGAAGGAAGACGAGACGAAGCAAAAGTACTATGTACTAAACATGTTCCCCTACCCATCCGGTGCGGGACTACATGTAGGACACCCGCTGGGATACATTGCCTCGGACATTTACGCTCGTTACAAACGACTGCAGGGCTTCAATGTACTGAATCCTATGGGATACGATGCTTATGGACTTCCCGCCGAGCAATATGCCATACAGACGGGACAACATCCTGCAATCACTACCATCAACAATATAGACCGCTATCGCGAACAGTTGGACAAAATAGGCTTTTGTTTCGACTGGAGCCGCGAAATCCGCACCTGCGAACCGGAGTATTATCATTGGACGCAATGGGCATTCCAAAAGATGTTCAACAGCTATTATTGCAATGATGAAAAGCAGGCCCGCCCTATCGAAGAACTGATACAGGCCTTCGAACAAATAGGTACCAACGGAATGAATGTGGCTTGTGGCGAAGAACTCAGCTTCACTGCCGAAGAATGGAAAGCCAAAAGCGAGAAAGAGAAACAGGAAATCCTGATGAACTACCGCATCGCCTATCTGGGTGAAACAATGGTAAACTGGTGTGCACAGTTGGGTACGGTTCTGGCCAACGATGAAGTGATAGACGGTGTATCTGAACGCGGAGGTTTTCCCGTAGTTCAGAAGAAGATGCGTCAATGGTGTCTTCGCGTTTCTGCCTATTCACAACGCCTGTTGGACGGACTTGATACCATCGACTGGACAGATTCTCTGAAAGAAACTCAAAGAAACTGGATCGGTCGCAGCGAAGGTGCCGAAGTACAGTTCAAAGTGAAAGACAGCGATCTGGAATTTACCATCTTCACGACTCGCGCAGATACGATGTTCGGCGTTACTTTCATGGTGTTGGCACCGGAAAGCGAATTGGTAGCCCAGCTGACTGCTCCTGAGCAAAAGGACGAAGTTAACGCTTATCTGGAACGGACAAAGAAACGTACCGAACGTGATCGTATCACAGACCGCAGCGTGACGGGTGTATTCTCTGGAAGTTATGCCATTAATCCTTTCACAGGTGAGGCAGTGCCCATCTGGATCAGTGACTATGTACTTGCCGGTTATGGTACAGGTGCCATCATGGCTGTACCTGCACACGATAGCCGTGACTATGCTTTTGCCAAACATTTCGGATTGGAGATCCGTCCGTTGGTAGAAGGTTGTGATGTCAGCGAAGAAAGCTTTGATGCCAAAGAAGGTATCGTTTGCAACTCTCCGAGACCTGATGTAACTCCTTACTGTGATCTTACATTGAACGGACTGACCATCAAAGAAGCTATCGAAAAGACCAAGAACTACGTAAAAGAACATAATCTGGGACGCGTAAAGGTGAATTACCGTCTTCGTGACGCTATCTTCTCCCGCCAGCGTTACTGGGGTGAACCGTTCCCGGTTTACTACAAGGATGGAATGCCTTATATGATCGATGAAAGCTGTCTGCCGCTTGAATTGCCGGAAGTTGCCAAATTCCTTCCTACCGAAACCGGAGAACCACCGTTGGGACATGCTACCAAATGGGCTTGGGACACCGTAAACAAATGTGTGGTAGAGAATGAGAAGATAGATAACGTTACTGTATTCCCTCTTGAACTGAATACCATGCCGGGCTTTGCAGGTTCCAGCGCTTACTATCTGCGTTATATGGACCCGCACAACAACAAAGCATTGGTTGATAAGAAAATAGATGAATACTGGAAAAGCGTCGACCTCTATGTAGGTGGTACGGAACATGCTACGGGGCACCTGATTTATTCACGTTTCTGGAATAAATTCCTGCACGATGTAGGAGTGTCTATCGTAGAAGAACCGTTCCAGAAGTTGGTTAACCAAGGCATGATACAGGGACGGAGTAACTTTGTCTACCGTATCAAAGATAGCAACAAGTTCGTTTCTCTGAATCTGAAGAATCAGTACGACACTACCCCACTCCATGTGGATGTAAACATCGTATCCAATGATATTCTAGATCTCGAAGCTTTCAAAGCATGGCGTCCTGAATTTGCCAGCGCTGAGTTTATCCTGGAAGATGGCAAGTACATCTGCGGATGGGCCGTAGAGAAGATGAGTAAATCCATGTTCAACGTCGTTAATCCGGATATGATCGTGGAGAAATACGGTGCTGATACATTGCGTATGTACGAGATGTTCCTAGGCCCCGTAGAGCAATCCAAGCCTTGGGATACGAACGGCATCGACGGTGTATACCGCTTCATCAAGAAGTTCTGGTCACTGTTCTACGACCGCAACGGAAACTATATGGTAACGGACGAACCTGCAACCAAGGAAGAACTGAAATCTTTGCACAAACTGATTAAGAAAGTAACGGGCGATATTGAACAGTTCTCTTACAATACTTCCGTCAGTGCTTTCATGATTTGTGTAAACGAGTTGTTCAGCCTGAAATGCAGCAAGAAGGAAATTCTGAATGAGCTTGTCATCACACTGGCTCCCTTCGCTCCGCACGTATGCGAGGAGTTGTGGGATACTTTGGGACATTCAACTTCGGTTTGCGATGCCCGGTGGCCGGCCTACAACGAAGAATATCTGGTGGAAGATACAATCAACTACACCATATCCTTCAACGGTAAGGCACGCTTTAACATGGAATTCCCTGCTGACGAAACATCAGAGGCTATCCAAAGCACCGTATTGGCAGACGAACGTTCTGCCAAATGGATAGAAGGAAAGTCGGTAGCGAAGGTTATCGTAGTTCCGAAGAAGATTGTAAACATCGTTGTTAAATAACAGATATGCAAATTACAAAACCAACCAAAGCCGAAGTGATGAGGGAGTTGAGAGACTACATCTTCATCACTGTCGGTCTTATCAGCTATGCCTTGGGATGGGCCGCGTTTCTGATTCCTTATCAGATAACGACGGGAGGAACCACCGGTATTGGCGCCATCATCTATTATGCCACCGGGTTTCCTATCCAGTGGTCATACTTCATCATCAATGCTGTCTTAATGACATTTGCGATCAAAATACTGGGTCCTAAATTCAGTATTAAAACTACCTTCGCCATCTTCGGGCTGACGTTCTTTTTATGGTTTTTCCAGATACTGGTAAACGGTTCTGATGGTGTTCCACCACTCATCCTGGGACCGGGACAGGACTTTATGGCTTGTCTGATAGGTGCAGTGATGTGCGGTGCAGGCCTTGGAATTGTTTTCAATTGCAACGGAAGCACGGGAGGAACGGATATCATCGCCGCCATCATACATAAGTATAAAGACGTTACGCTGGGACGTATGGTGATGCTTTGCGACGTGGTTATTATCAGCTCCTGTTACTTCGTATTCCACGACTGGAGGCGGGTGATATTTGGTTTTGTAACTTTGTTTGTTATCGGTTTTGTATTGGATTACATTGTCAACAGTGCCCGCCAGTCCGTACAGTTTTTCATCTTCTCGAAGGAATATGAAAAGATTGCGGATCGCATTACCAAAGAGACACACCGTGGTGTAACGGTACTGGATGGTATCGGCTGGTACAGTAAGCATAACGTAAAAGTCCTCGTTGTCCTGGCATATAAGCGTCAGTCCATCGACATTTTCCGTTTGGTGAAAGACATTGATCCCAATGCATTTATTTCTCAAAGCTCGGTTATCGGAGTGTATGGGGAAGGGTTTGACAGGTTGAGAGTGAAATAATACTTTATCTGAATATGCTTTGTTCTTCATCCAGATAAACGGACGTAATGGAAGAAGCATCTAAAATGCTGTGGAACATGAAACTCGTAGTGACATGTTTCGCAGCATTTCTTTTCATAGCCTCTACTTTCCGGGGAAATAAATTTTCATAATCAGACGAATACCATACGAAACATGCCGGATAATGAAGCGGTTCGTTATCTTCTGCATGAAGGTATTTTCCGTTCTCACCTAAAGATTCTCCATGATCGGAAAGATAAATAAGAATAGCCGGCTTATTCTTTAGCTTTTCAATAAGCTGATATAAAAACCAATCGGTATACAAAATAGTATTGTCATATGAATTAATAATAGTTTCCTGTGTACTTGACGATACGTTTTTTGAACGGAGAACAGGAAAGAACACCTCTTTTTCAAAATGAGAATTATACCACCAATGTGATCCTATCGTATGTAGAACAATCAGTTTCCGTGGATTTGTACCTTCTAATTCTTTCAGATAAGAAGGTAATAAAGCGCCATCCAGCCATTTATCAAACATATACACATTCTTCCCTTCATTGGCATATATCAGTGTATCTGCTTCGTGCATGAAATCCGAATAGGTATCTACAGGTTCCTGACTGGCCAGCCACGACGTACGAAATCCGGCTTTTCTGAAAAGAGAGATAAAAGACCTTTCTATTTGTGCTCTTTTATCACTTATACTATCCGCTCTTGTTAAAATAACAGGTAGACTGGTATGTGTGAATACCTCCTCTGTATAAACATAAGGAAAAGAACAAACCTGTGCATTGGATGCGAGTAAAGGTGTTGTATTTCTTTTATATCCATTCATTTGCAAATGGTCCACCCGCAATGATTCTCCTAATACCACAATTGCAGTCAAAGTATCCACATCACAGTAAGTATTCTCCTTAAAATCAATTCGCATACCTTGCGATTGACGTTGAGACATATAATCCTTCAGTACATAGAAGAAAGAAGTCGGCATACGCCTTGATACGGAACCCGAAAGTCTTCCTATGCCATGAAATACAAATAAGAGGCATAAGGAAACCACAACAAACAATTCCCACCTATTTACTCTTATCTTACTGCAACGCCAATACACGGCAAATAAAGAGTATACCAGAGCAATCAGGATGAACAGGAACAGTTTCCAAGTCATAAAGTCCATCCCAAAGCCTGCATCATTCACTACAATCAAATCAATCAACATCGGAGTCAACGTAATGTGAAGTGAATAACGGAAATAAGCAAAAATGCCACTTAACAACACTATTGCCGGAAAAGAAACAAAGAAAACATATCTGTTAATTCCCAATAAAAGAAATAAAGGAAAAGAGGCTGAAGTAATGACAACCCATTGCAATGTAATTATCAGAAAATCAGTAAAACCTGAGAAGGGAACGTCCAGAAATTCCCATATAACAAAGAGAAGTCCATAACTTATAGTTAAAGACAATATGAACAAAACATATTTTAGGTCCCTATTGAGAAATATTCCCTTCATCTTTCGTACTTTTGCACAAATATACAACGATAAATAATACCAATTATTATGAAAAGAAAATTTGTATTTGCCACAAACAATGCACACAAATTGGAAGAGGTTACCGCTATTTTAGGCAACAGGATAGAACTTCTTAGCTTGAAAGACATTAACTGCCACGTGGACATTCCCGAAACAGCGGATACTTTAGAAGGAAATGCCTTATTGAAAGCCCAATACATCTTTGAAAACTATCAGATGGATTGTTTTGCCGACGACACCGGACTGGAAGTAGAAGCACTGAACGGAGAACCCGGAGTATACTCTGCACGCTACGCCGGAGACGGACATAATGCAGAAGCAAATATGCTGAAACTTTTGCATAATATGGAAGGAATGGAAAACCGGAAGGCTCAATTCCGCACAGCATTCGCACTGATTATCGATGGAAAAGAACATCTGTTCGAAGGTGTCATAAAAGGGGAAATAATAAAAAGCAGACGAGGTAATTCCGGTTTCGGATATGACCCGATATTTGTTCCCGAAGGTTATTCGCAGACTTTTGCTGAAATGGGTAATGATCTGAAAAATAAAATCAGTCATCGTGCCATAGCTACCAACAAACTCTGCAAATTTCTCAATAGCATACAATAAACCCATAAATATAGAGTTATTAGTTTGTAAGCAATACACTTACAAACTAATATAACTCTGACTTTTATGAGATTTTCATATATACTCTTATTCAGTTTATTCGCTTTTCTGCCTGTCAGTGCACAAAATGCAATAGGAGAGTGGCAGACTTATCTTTCTTATCACAACCCTACCCGTAGCGAAGTTATAGGAAACAAACTCTTCATTCTTGCCAATGGTGGTTTATATGCTTACGACAAAGACGACACTAGCATTCATACTTACTCCAAATCTTTTCCTTTAAGCGATACGGAAATATCTTATATAGCTTACCAGCCTTTTTACAAAATATTAATCATCATTTATTCCAATGCCAATATTGACTTATTAGAGAATGAAGAATACGTTTATAATCTGCCTGATTATAAAAATAAGAATATGACACAGGATAAGTCCGTCAATCATGCCTGTTTCTATAAAGAATCTGCTTATTTATCCACGGCATCGGGCATTCTGTGCGTCAACCTGAAAAAGCGGGAAATCAGCAATTATTATGCACTAAATAAGAATGTCCTGGCGTGTAATGTCTCGGATGGAAAACTTTATGCAGCTACTTCCGACGGATTGTTTGCAGGATTATTGACAGACAACCTGCTGGACATTAATAACTGGGAGAAAGTATCGGATGATACATCCGAATTTCTTTCTAAATACCGGGACATTCCTTTTAAAGAAGAAGTACCGGAAAACATAATTCCTAACAGTCCTGCACGAAACTATCCTTATTTCATGAATTTTACCGGCGAAAGATTATTAATAGCCGGAGGCGGACATATAGCAAACAGACTTGAACGTCCTGGAACCATCATGACATTCGAAGATAATACCTGGAAAAGTTTTCAGGAAGAAGGTATCAGTGAACAAACTAAACTTCGGTATGATGACATCAATTGTGTAGTTCAGGATTTTCAGGATAAGGCACATCACTTCGCCGCATCGGCCGGTGAAGGTATCTATGAATTCAGAGACGGAAGATTTGTAAACTGGTATAGTATGCACAATTCCCCACTTGAAAGTGCATTGCCTGATGAACCTTCGAAAAACAATTATGTACGTGTGAACGGACTTATATATGATAAAGAAGATAACCTTTGGATGGTAAGTTGCGGTGTTGCTAAAAATCCGGTACAGGTATTAAGAAAAAATGGAAGTTGGGTAAGTCTCAATTACCCGGAAGCGACGGAAAGAAGTAACTTCGGACGCACCATCTTCGATAAGAGGGGCTGGCTATGGGCCACTTCTTCACGTATAGAATCGGGAGGAGTATTCTGTCTGAATTATAACGGAACGATAGAAGATACTTCGGATGACCAGCATAAATTCATCACCCAGTTCACTAATCAAGACGGAACGATTCTGGAACAACTGGCAGTTTATTGCATTGCCGAGGATAAGGAAGGCGCTATCTGGATAGGTACTAACAAAGGACCTTTGGTGCTGAATAATCCTTCGCGTTATTTCAACGATAATTTCTATTGCACACAGATTAAAATACCTCGCAACGATGGGAGTGACCTGGCTGATTTCTTATTAGTGAACGAAGCAATCAATGCCATTGCAGTGGATGGTGCCAACCGTAAATGGATAGGGACGGCAGCCAATGGAATCTATCTGTTGAGCGCGGACGGAATGGAAACCGTTCACCACTTCACGGAAGAGAACAGTCCGCTACTTTCCAACAGTATTGAATCTATCGCCATACATCCCCGCACAGGCGAAGTCTTTATCGGAACAGGGAAAGGGTTGGTTTCCTACCAAAGTGACGCGACAGAGGCTGAAAATAGCTTTAAAGAAAGCAATGTACGCGCTTATCCTAATCCTGTAAGACCGGACTATGATGGAGTGATTACCGTAACAGGTATGGTTTATGACAGTGACGTGAAGATTGTGGATACCGCAGGACATCTCATCTACCAAGGTACTTCCTTAGGCGGACAATTTACCTGGAACGGAAGAAATAAACAAGGTAAAAGAGTATCTACGGGAATTTATATGGTGCTTGCTGCGGATAGTGAAGGAAAAGAGGGGGTGGTTACCAAAATAGCATTTGTAAGATAGAAGATTATCCTAATCTTTTAAATATTTAGGGAGAAAAGCCTTTTCTTATCTTGCAGTTCTTTCATCCCTCGTCAACTGCCCTGTCCATCGGCTTTCCGGCTGAAAGTATCTCCTGAAGGAATGTTTTTTGGCTTTCAGCCAATACCTTCCGATAAACAACGGATTAGTTGGCAAGGGGGCAGTTCTTGTGTAAATACGTACAAGAAAAGAAGCAATGTTTTAACGGTTATCATTGCTTCTTTTACCCCAAAACAAGCAATGATATTGATTGATAAACACTACTTAATAGGATTGGATAACGCATCTATATATCCAACGTTTCCCATCTATATATCCAGCGCCTCCCATCTATATATCCAGCACATACGGTCTATATCTCCAACACCGTGAAATACGTGAACTTTCCCACACAAAAGTTTAGCACTTATTAAACATGAAACGTCCCGTGCTTGTAGTATCGACTGAAGACTGAAAGTAGAAAAATTCTTTCTTCAGGAGATACTTTCAGCCGGAAAGCCGATGGACAGGGCAGTTGACGAGAGATGAAAGAAGTGAAGGAAAGTAAGAACACTTGCAACTTTAATGTTGGCAAGTGCAAAGTAAGTATATAAGCATTGTTAGAAAAATGGCGCCCTTACAAGCTATGTAAAAACACTTGTAAGGGCGAATTGTCATTCGCCCGGAGTACACCAAGCGAATTCATATCTTATCTATCGGATCATAATCCCAGCTTTGCCGAAATCTCCAGCATCCTCTTGATAGGCTTCACCGCTTTCTCAGCAATTTCAGGATCTACTGTTATCTCCGGTGATTCGTCTTTCAGGCAATTATAAAGCTTTTCCAGCGTATTTAGCCTCATGAAGCTACATTCATTGCAGGCACACGTACTATCGTTAGGAGGAGCCGGAATAAACGTTGTCTGCGGGCATTTCTTCTGCATCTCATGAAGAATACCCGATTCGGTGGCAACAATATACTTCTTTTCGGGATGATTCACCGCATATTTCAGCAGAGCTGCCGTAGAACCTACCACATCAGCCAACTTCAGAACTACGCTCTTACATTCGGGATGTGCCAAGACCACTGCATCGGGATGCTGCGCTTTCAGTTCAACAATCTTTTCAACCGAGAATTGTTCGTGTACATGGCATGCACCGTCCCATAATAACATATTGCGCCCGGTGATAGAGTTGATATAATTCCCCAGGTTTCTGTCCGGACCAAAGATTATTTTCTCATCTTTGGGGAAGCTTTCCACTATTTGCTTTGCATTGGTGGAAGTCACCACGACATCCGTCACCGCTTTCACGGCGGCCGTCGTATTCACGTATGATATCACCGTATATCCGGGATGCTCTTTGACAAACTGACTGAATTCATCCGCCGGACAACTGTCCGCCAACGAACAACCGGCAGCCATGTCAGGCACCAGCACCTTCTTCTTCGGACAAAGCACCTTGGCTGTTTCGCCCATGAAGTGGACGCCGCACATCACAATGATGTCCGCTTCCGTCCGTGCCGCCCATTGTGCCAATGCCAGACTGTCGCCAACGTAATCGGCTATGTCTTGTATTTCCCCCTTCTGGTAGTAGTGCCCCAGAATAATCGCATTCTTTTCTTTTTTCAGTTGCTTGATAGCTTCTATGAGATTATCCATAATTATATTTTTTATTTCTCTTTCTAATTTAAAAATCCTTTGATGGTAATGATAGGCTGTTAATAGTGTCGACAAGTTAATACGATTTTTCTTGCCGGAGAAGTTATTAGTATGAGATAAAACTTTATTCGTACGTTATCAACGGGCAAATAAGGGATATATCTCTTGATAATAAGCCATCTATAAAATTCCATTAACAGCATGTTGATAAAGTGCAAAGTTAATAACTTTATAGTTATAAACCGGTGTAATAGGGCTGAAAAATGTGTTTATATAACCTCGGAAAGTTTCTCTTAACTTTTTTGGAATGTTCATTCCGGTGGGTGCATATACGTTGTTTTGAATATTGCAAGAATTATTTTTGAATTTCTTTCCCGTTTGTTTTGACAGCTTTTCAACGGTTATTAACAGGGATGTGAACGGAAAGAAGTATCTTTGTGGGCGGGAAATAAAAAGATAACATATAAGTAGGTAGTTTGTTCCGAACTTGTGTGTTTTGCCCGTAACAAAAGAATATAACTGTCATGCGTAAACTAAAGATAACCGAACTGAACCGTATTAGTGTAGAGGAATTTAAGGAAGCTGAAAAGTTGCCTTTGGTGGTGGTATTGGATAATATCCGCAGTCTTCATAATATAGGTTCTGTGTTCCGTACTTCGGATGCTTTTCGGGTAGAATGTATCTATTTGTGTGGCATAACAGCCACTCCCCCCCATCCTGAAATGCATAAAACGGCTTTGGGAGCTGAATTCACCGTGGACTGGAAGCATGTTGATAACTGTGTTGAAGCGGTTGATAACCTCAAAAAGGAAGGATATACTGTTTATTCCGTAGAACAGGCTGAAGGCAGTGTCATGCTGGATGAACTGGTGCTGGATAAAGCTGGGAAGTATGCTGTGGTTATGGGAAATGAGGTGAAAGGAGTTCAGCAGGAGGTTATTGACCATTCCGATGGATGTATTGAGATACCCCAATATGGTACGAAACACTCATTGAACGTATCTGTAACTGCCGGTATCGTTATCTGGGATTTATTCAAGAAACTGAAATAACAGGGTGTTAATAAGTTGTTTGAACTCGGTTCAAACAGGAATTATTGTGCCTTTATCAATAGAGAAATGAACAATGGTTTATAGAAGTTATAAACAAATTTAATGGGCTGAAATACATTGTTTTATTCTGATAATAGGTTCTATTAATAACAGGTTCTTAACAAGCTATCAACAGATTATAAACAAGTTATTCATTGGCTGGGTTAATTCACAGTTGGAGAGTATAGAATGATATACAGACTATCTCAAATTGATTAAGCGAACTATCTTATTGTTTTACCTACCACCTCCCCCTATGGGTACTCCTCCTCCCGAGAGGAGGAGAATCAAGATGGTCAGTAAATCATTTGTTTTTTCTCTGCACAGTTATGAATAAAAATACAAGTTGCTGATGAACAGTATTTTATAACTGTCCGCTTTCTACCAGTAAAATAACCCGCTCGGTAAGCGCATCATCTCCTGTGGGATCATATTGCTTTTTCAGACTGGCACCGAACAGTGCAGCGAAAGTCTGATAGAAACCTGCTTTAAAAGGTCCCATGAAAGCTTTTACCAGTTCGTAACCCGTGGAGTTGGTTTGGCGGTCCACTAACTTGATCAATAACTTTCCTTGAGAGAAAGAAAGCTTTTTCATGCGTGGAGTATATTGTTCTTTCAGGCTTTTTTCTACCGCTTTCATGTGTTTCTGACGGCTCTTCTCATCGGGTAAGGTCATCATATATTCGTAAGTTTCAATAACTGCACGGTTGATTTCTTTGGAGATAGGCAATACCTTTTTTACGTTATATATCAGTCGGTTATATTCATTCAATTGTTTCTTGTTCTTGAATTTGAGAGGTTTGAAAATATAAACGGTAGGTATCTTTATATACGGGATAGTGTCTCCTTCGTAAACGCACATAGGAACCAGATATCCTTCGGTTTTTGTTTCCTGAGCCTGGCATAAGGACGTTCCGAACAGAAGGAAGACTGCAATGATTAATATGTTAAGCCGTGCGTTCACGGCCACAAAATTAAGTGTTTATCTTCATATTTTGTCTGATTGTCGATGTTTTCCTTGTCTTGTTAACTTATTTATGGTAATTTCGTGGCTATTAAACTTATTTACACGAATGAAATTACTCAAGTCGGGAGTTTTTCTGAGTATGCTGTTAATAACTCCTGTACTTGAAGCTCAAAATACAACTGTGTCCCTATGGGAAGAGAACATAGAGCAACTCTCTATGGATGAAGAAGAAAAGAATTGGGAAGATGAACTTGAAGAACTTTCCAATCGCCTGCAGGAACCTGTTAATATCAATGTTACTACTAAACATGAATTAGAGCAATTTCCTTTTCTTTCGGATATTCAGATTGAAAATATCTTGGCTTATGTGTATATACACGGGCAGATGCAAACCATTTATGAACTGCAATTGGTGGAGGAAATGGATAAACGCACCATCGACTTGCTGTTACCTTTTGTTTGTGTGCATCCTGTTGCGGAAAAGAGAGGTTTTCCCCGGTTGAAAAGTCTGTTGAAATACGGTAAACAGGAGGTATTAACCCGGCTGGATGTGCCTTTTTATACCCGTAAAGGGTATCAGAAAAATTATTTGGGACCTTCGATGTATCATTCCCTGAGATATGGGTATCGGTATGGAGACTATTTACAGATGGGAGTCACAGCGGAAAAGGATGCCGGAGAACCTCTTTTTGCCTTGCACAACGGAAAAGGATATGATTACTATTCCATTTACTTTCTGCTTCGTAATCTGGGTAGATTGAAAACACTGGCTGTAGGTAATTACAAGCTGAGTTTCGGTCAAGGCTTGGTAGTCAGTACGGATTTCCGTTTAGGTAAGACTTATTCGCTTTCGACTCTTGATAACCGTAGCGGTGGTATCCGGAAACATAGTTCGACGGATGAGTATAATTATTTTCGGGGAGCAGCGGCAACGGTGGAGATTATTCCTGCGCTTCAAATATCCGGTTTCTATTCCCATCGTTCCATGGATGGGGTAGTGGAACAAGATGAAATCACATCCATTTATAAGACCGGACTGCATCGCACGGAGAAGGAAGCGGAAAAGATGAACGCTTTCACTTTGCAGTTGATGGGCGGAAATATTAACTACGAAATGAACAACCTAAAAGTAGGATTAACAGGCATTTACTACTTTTTCAGCCATACTTTTCAACCGGAGTTACGAACCTATGCCAAGTATAATATGCAGGGAAATAACTTCTATAATGCAGGCATAGATTATAAATACCGCTTGAACCGCTTTACCCTGACAGGTGAAGCAGCTATGGGAAAGCGAGGTTATTCACTGCTAAATCAATTGAAATATAATATATTAACCGGTTATCAACTGTCAATTGTTCATAGATATTATACCCACGATTATTGGGCTATGTTTGCACGTTCCTTTGGTGAAAGCAGTACGCCGCAGAATGAGAATGGCTGGTATATGGCAGCCGAAGCAGCACCCTTTGCCCATTGGAAATTCTTTGCTTCACTGGATTTATTTTCCTTTCCCTGGTGGAAATACCGTATCAGTAAACCGTCCCAGGGAGTAGACGCTATGTTTCAATCTCTCTATTCTCCCAAACGCAATTTATCCATGTATATCAATTACCGCTATAAGCGCAAAGAAAGAGATGTGGCGGGCACAAACGGGAAAGTCATTCTCCCTACCTATTATCATCGCTTGCGCTATCGGCTGACTTATTCACCGGATAATCTACAGTTACGAACAACGGTGGATTATAATCATTTTCATTCGCAGGGGCGGGAGGGGTGCCAGGGTTACCAGCTTACCCAATCCTGCTCCTATGCTTTTTCTTTTCCGCTGAAACTCTCCGTACAAGGCACCTATTTTCACACGGACGATTATGATTCCCGCATCTATGCTTCCGAAAAGGGTTTGCTTTACACCTTTTATACTCCGTCTTTCTATGGGCAGGGATTTCGCTTTTCCGCCTGTGCCCGCTACGATATGAACAAAGCTTTTATGCTTCTTGTTAAGTTCGGACAAACCATCTATCAGGACCGTGAAACCATTGGTTCGGGTAATGACCTGATACAAGGAAATAAAAAAGCTGACTTGCAGATGCAGCTTCGTATAAAGATTTAATTAACTTTGCCGTTATAAACCTTGAGAATTATGACTGTTATTTATCCGTCTCCCATTTTCGGTCCTGTCCATTCCCGCCGTTTGGGAGTTTCTTTAGGGATTAACTTATTGCCGGAAGATGGTAAAGTGTGTTCTTTCGACTGCATTTATTGCGAATGTGGTTTCAATGCCGACCATCGTGCCAAAAAGCCGCTTCCCACCCGTGAGGAAGTCCGTACCGCCCTTGAAGTCAGACTTCAGGATATGCAGCAGAACGGACCTAAACCCGATGTGCTTACCTTTGCCGGAAACGGTGAACCGACGGCTCATCCACATTTTCCTGAAATCATAGAAGACACATTGGCTCTTCGCGACAAGTATTTCCCGAATGCTAAAGTCAGCGTATTGAGTAATTCTACTTTTATTCATCGTCCTGCAGTATTCGATGCATTGAATAAGATAGATAACAATATCCTGAAACTCGATACGGTAGACGAGGAATACATCCGTACCGTAGATCGTCCTAACGCACATTATTCAGTAGCCGAAATCATTGAACACATGAAGGCTTTCAAAGGTAATTGCATCATTCAAACCATGTTTATGAAAGGCAGTTATCAGGGGAAAGATGTGGATAATACTTCTGACAAATATGTTCTTCCCTGGCTGGAAGCCGTGAAAGAGATAAAACCTCGTCAGGTGATGATTTATACTATTGACCGCGAAACGCCTGACCATGATTTGTGCAAAGCCACTCATGAGGAACTGGACCGCATTGCGGCCTTAATTAAAGAAACGGGTATTCCGGTAAGTGTTTCTTACTAAATAATTTAATAATATACATTTTATGAAACCTATTGCAATTAAAGACCTTTCAGATAACTTCTTTGAAATTATCGGTAAAGAATGGATGCTGGTGACGGCAGGTGATAAGGAGCATTTCAATACGATGACTGCCAGTTGGGGCGGCATAGGCTTCCTATGGAACAAACCGGTGGTCTATGTCTTTATCCGTCCGGAACGTTACACGTTTGAGTTTATTGAGAAGAGTGAATACTTTACGCTCTCTTTTCTGGGAGAAGAAAACAGAGCTATTCATAAGATTTGTGGAAGCAAGTCAGGTAGGGAAGTGGACAAGGTGAAGGAAACAGGGCTGAAACCCGTTGTTACGGAAAAAGGAAATATTCTTTTTGAACAGGGACGCCTTAGTCTGGAATGTCGTAAGCTCTATACGGATGTAATGAAAGAAGATTGCTTCATTGATCCTGCTGTATGTAAACAATGGTATGGTGGTGCTCATGGCGGCTTGCACCATATTTATGTAGCGGAAATTACCGGAGCATGGATAAGGGAATAAAGAAGATTTTTCTGTAAAAAGGATGCTGGGTGACTATGTATTCACTCTATACACAATTACCCAGCATTATCATAAAAACAATTATTGTTTTCATTCAATTAATTCTTTCGCTCTTTCCAATGCCACATTGATATTCGGGCAAATGTTCTTTTCACCCAAAAGCTCGTAGAAACCAGACTTCTCCAATACTTTGTGTACCTTCTCATTTACTCCGGAAAGTACGATTGTTGTTTTTTCACGTTGAGCCATTTGGCAAAGGCTGGTCAGGTTATGAATACCTGTGGAATCAATGAAAGGCACTTTTCTCATACGGATGATACGTACTTTGGGACGGTCGCCCAGTCTGGACATGATTTCCTCGAATTTAGTGGCGATACCAAAGAAGTACGGACCATTGATTTCGTATACTTCCACACCTTTCGGGATAATCAGGTTTTCTTCGCTCATCTGGATGTCGGACTCTGCATTCGGGTCTATTTCGTCTTTGATGACGGAGATTTCAGTAGTTTCCATCACACGACGCATGAAAAGTACACAAGCGATGACCAAACCTACTTCAATGGCAATTGTCAGATCGAAGATAACCGTCAGGAAGAAAGTAATCAGCAAAACGGTCACGTCTGATTTCGGACTCTTCAATAAAGCCTTGAACGTACGCCATCCACTCATGTTATAAGAGACTATTACGAGTACGCCTGCCAGACAAGCCATCGGAATATATTGTGCCAACGGCATAAGAAACAGAAGGATGAGTAACAGCACAACTGCATGAACCATACCTGCAACAGGGGTTTTACCACCATTGTTGATATTTGCCATCGTACGTGCAATAGCTCCTGTGGCAGGAATACCGCCAAATAGAGGAGTGACCAGATTGGCTGCTCCCTGTGCAATCAATTCCGTATTAGAATCATGCTTGTCACCAATCACACCATCCGCTACCGTAGCTGAAAGCAGTGACTCAATAGCCCCCAATACGGCAATGGTAATGGCAACAGGGAAAAGGTTTTTAATAGCTTCCCAATTTAAGGAAGGCATCACTGCATCGGGAAGTTCCGCTTTAATACTGAAACGGTCACCAATGGTGTCGATACAGGTAATACCACCGTATGTTTTCATCAGATATACCGCTACCGTCACTACGATAATTGCAATCAGCGAACCGGGTATCTTCTTTGAGAACTTCGGAGTAATGGCAATAATTGTAATGCTGACAATACTGACAATTGTATTCCACCAATTGATCGTATCAAAATGATTAAAATAAATAATCCATTTTCCTACAAAATCTCCCGGCACCTTCTCTCCGCCAAAATTCAGCCCGAAGATATCGGCAATCTGTGTCGTAAAAATAGTGACGGCAATACCACTGGTGAAACCTACAATAATAGGATAGGGGATAAACTTGATAACAGCACCTAACTTGAATACTCCTAATAGTATTAGAATAACTCCTGCCATCAGTGTGGCGACAATCAGTCCTGCCTCTCCATATTGCTGGATAATGCCATAGATGATAACGATAAAAGCTCCTGTAGGACCTCCTATCTGTACTTTACTGCCTCCCAGCATGGAGATGATGAATCCGGCAATGATAGCCGTGATAATACCTTTTTCAGGTGATACGCCGGATGCGATACCGAACGCAATGGCAAGCGGAAGAGCAACGATACCCACAATGATACCGGCCATCAGGTCTGCCATAAATAATTCTTTTGAATAATTTTTCAAAGCCGTGTATAACTTCGGCTTGAATTCGAACGCCTTCATGGATAATCTGTCTTTTTTGTGAAACGAGGCGCAAAATTAGACAAAATAATGCATATTCCGGATTATTAAATGAAGAATTATTTGATATCAAGTGAGAATAAGCATTTTCTATTATAGATTTTATCTATCTCTGCATAGACAAATCCGATGAATAAAAAGTGTGTGAATCTCAAACAAAAAGCCTATTTTTGTGTTGTAATAAAAATGACTAACGACAATTGATACGTAATTTACTAACTAAATAAGAAAAAGAACTATGGCTAAAAGTGTTAAGGGAACTCAAACAGAAAAGAATCTGTTGACCTCATTTGCAGGAGAATCACAGGCAAGAATGCGTTACACTTACTTTGCAAGTGTAGCTAAGAAAGAAGGCTACGAACAAATCGCTGCTATTTTCACTGAAACGGCTGACCAGGAAAAAGAACACGCTAAGCGTATGTTCAAGTATCTGGAAGGTGGTATGGTAGAAATCACTGCAAGCTATCCTGCCGGTGTCATCAGCACTACATTGGAAAATCTGAAGGCAGCCGCTGCCGGCGAACACGAAGAATGGTCATTGGATTATCCTCACTTTGCTGACGTGGCAGAAAAAGAAGGTTTCTATGAAATCGCTGCTATGTACCGCAACATTTCAATTGCCGAAAAAGGTCATGAAGAAAGATACCTGGCTTTCGTAAACAATATCGAGAATGCTACTGTATTCGCTAAAGAAGGTGAAGTGGTATGGCAATGCCGTAACTGCGGTTTCATCTATACAGGTAAGGAAGCTCCCGAAGTTTGTCCGGCTTGTTTGCACCCGCAGGCTTACTTCGAAGTGAAGAAAGAAAACTATTAAGAAATTCTTATTTCTACGATAAAGAACGCCCGGATGTTTTTAGTTAGACATCCGGGCGTTTTTGTATTATAAGCAGAGCATCTTAACTCTCCTCCTTCAAGAAGGAGGAGTACCCCGCAGGGGGGAGGTGGTAGGTATTAATAAGGTTTTATCTTATTTCTTTGCGTGCGGATAGTCAATCGTATAATGCAATCCGCGGCTTTCCTTACGCTCTATTGCCTGACGTGTAATCAGATAACCTACATTGACCATATTACGCAACTCACAAATAGCTCTGGATGCCTTGCTGCGCTTGAACAAGTCTTCCGTCTCTTCATATATCATATCCAAACGTACCCACGCGCGTTTCAGACGCAGGTTGCTACGTACAATGCCCACATACGCGCCCATAATCTGATTGACCTCTTTCATGCTTTGGGTGATAAGCACCATTTCTTCATTGGTCACTGTTCCTTCGGCGTTCCATTCCGGTATCTCACGGTTGAATTCATAGCGGTCGAGTTCGCTTAAAGCATGTTTGGCGGCAGCGTCAGCATAGACAACCGCTTCAATCAATGAGTTGGAAGCTAAACGGTTACCCCCGTGCAGACCTGTACAAGAACATTCTCCTACGGCATACAGGCGGTTGATGGACGACTCCCCGTTCAGATTCACCTTGATACCACCGCAAAGGTAATGGGCGGCAGGAGCTACCGGGATATAATCTTTGGTAATATCGATGCCCAGACTGAGGCATTTCTCATAGATATTCGGGAAATGCTTCTTGGTTTCTTCCGGGTCCTTGTGCGTGACGTCCAGATAAACGTGATCGTCGCCGCGTTGCTTCATCTCGCTGTCGATGGCACGTGCCACGATGTCACGCGGAGCGAGTGACAGACGGGGGTCATACTTCTGCATGAACTCTTCGCCACCCATATTGCGCAATACACCGCCGTAGCCGCGCATGGCCTCTGTTATCAGGAAGCAGGGGCGGTCGCCCGGATGATAAAGTGCGGTAGGGTGGAACTGTATGAACTCCATGTCCTGCACGAAACCTTTGGCGCGATATACCATCGCTATTCCGTCTCCCGTAGCCACCAGCGGATTGGTGGTGTTGCGGTAAACGGCACCTACGCCACCGGTAGCCATCAGTGTTACTTTCGAGAGGAAAGTATCTACCTCGCCCGTATCCTCATTCAGTACATACGCTCCATAGCATTTGATGCCCGGAGTATGACGGGTTACGATAATGCCCATGTGATGCTGTGTGATGATTTCTACGGCAAAATGGCGGTTGAATATCTCGATATTGGGATGCGTCTTTACGGCTCTGATGAGGCTTTCCTGTATTTCGGCACCGGTGTTGTCCTTGTGGTGCAGGATGCGGAACTCAGAGTGACCGCCTTCTTTGTGCAGGTCGAAGTCTCCCCGCTCGTTCTTGTCGAATTCCACTCCCCAGTCTATCAGTTCCTTGATTTGTCCGGGTGCTTCACGCACCACTTTCTCTACGGCGGCACGGTCACTGATCCAGTCACCCGCAATCATGGTATCCTCAATGTGCTTGTCGAAGTTATCTACCAGTGTGTTGGTCACTGAGGCGATGCCCCCTTGGGCGAAGAAGGTGTTGGCTTCTTCCAGTTCCGTCTTGCAGATGAGTGCTACCTTACCTTTATGAGCCACTTTCAGAGCGAAACTCATACCGGCTATACCGGAACCAATTACTAAAAAGTCGAACTCTTTAATCATATTTCGTATGTTTAAGTACTGCAAAGCTACAAAATAACTGGGTTGCTTGTACTTTTCGTGTATATTAATTCACGAATTTATGATAAATATTGCTTGATAACCTCATCCAGCGACTCTTCTTTTGTAAGATTTATTTTCTTCCGCATACGCGAACGGATCATATTGACGCTGTTTCGGTTGATGCCCATAATCAAGGCTATCTCATCCGTGCTCTGGTTCATGCAGATGAGCATGGCGAGCAGTTCTTCGTTGCGCGTCAGATTCGGATATTTCTCCCTTAACTTGGGCAGGTAGAGTGGATATATGGCGGCAAAAGACTTTCTGAAGTTATTCTCGTCTTCCTTGCTGAGCAAGTTCTGTCCGGTCAGCTGGCTGATGGTATTCAGATTGTTGGTAGCCATAATCTGTTCTATTTGTTTGGACAGTTCCTCGTTGTGCCGGTTCAGTTCCTGCTGGCTGGCGATTAATTTCTGTATTTCCTGTTTGCGCTTTTCCAATAACAGGCGGTTGGCTTTCTTCCGGGTGAAGAAGTAGGCGATGGAAATGATAAGTATTAACAGTAGCGCAATGGAGATGCAGATATTGAAGACTAACCGGCGGTGTTGCAGTTCCACCTGTGCGGAGAGCAGTTTGTTTTCTTTCTCCTGGCGTTCGGTATCAAAGCGGATATTGGCGGCGGCAACGGCACGCAGCCTTTCATTGTAATTCAGGGAGTCGGCAAAGATGCGGTTGCGGTCGTAGCAACGGAAGAAGGCATCGTCCATTCTCATGTTCCGGTAGTATTCCATAAGTATCTGGTTGGTGCTGTATTCCATTTCTTTCATATCCATTTCCCTATATCCCTTTGCAGCTTTCTCTATCAGTGCGATTCCCTGGGTGGCTTTTCCTGTATGAAGCAAAGCGCGTCCCAAATGAAGGTTCAACTGATGTCTGGCCCATTGCGGCATACGGGCGCTGTCCGGGCAAATGCTCAATGCGAGGTCTAAGGCTTTTTGCACGGAGTCCGGATAATCCTGGTAAGCATCCACTGCGAGAGCCTTGTTGACGAACACCCCTTTAAAACTCCTCTGTGCGGCCGAAACTTTCTCTGCCTGGTTCAGATAATAGAATACGGAGTCCCTCTCCTGGGTTTTACGGAATATCTCTGCACGGTAGCGGTAAAGGTCACCCAGCCCGAAACTGTCTTTCAGAAGTGAGTAGTGCTGGGCTTTCGCATTCATTTGCAGTGCACGGTCGTACATGCCCAATTCGGCATAAAGGTTAGCCTGCTCTCCATAAGCTATCACGATGTTAGGTGGGGCTATGCTGTCGGTATAGCTGTTGATGGCCTCTTGATTGGTGGCTACTGCTTTCTCGTACTCGCCTACGAGGCGGTAATAGATGCCCAGCCGGGAGATGATGCGGAGCATATTCTGAAAGCTCCCTCCCTGATGGTAACATTCCATGGCCCGTTCCAGTAGCCGGATGGCTTGGGGAATATCATTGCCGGAATAGACATAGACTCCGCTGACTAATTCTGCCTGCGGAATGTAACGGTCAGCATCCTCATATTCGGGCAGCTGCAAGTATTCGTCTGCCAGTCGGATAGCCACTTGGTTGTCTCCGTACATCTGGTGCAGACTTGCCCGGGTGGATAACAGTTCGTGCTTGCAGTACTGTTGCAGGAAAGGGTTGCCGCTGATACTGTCCAGATACTCGATGCCGGGCTGGAACTGTTTGCTGCCCAGATAGCTGAAATAAGAGAGGTTTAGTATTTGGCGGGCATATTTAGCCAAAGTGTCGTTGGGGATGGTTGCATTTGCTGTTGCAGCCAATAGTTGAGACAGTTTTTGTTGGGCTTCGTCAATGGCTTTTTGGTGCTTTTTTTCTCGTAATAATGCATTTAGTTCCGTGATGGTTTGTTGCCACTTTTGCGCATCATTACTGTTTGTAGAATTCGGACTTGTTGTACAGGCTCCTATGGATACTATAAGGAGCAACAGGAGTATTTTTATTTTCATGGGTTTGAAAGTTTATCTTGTTTGTCAGGCAAAGATACAATTCCATTTTAAAATAGAAATAAGCAGTGTTCCTGTTTTTTGCATTTTATATATATTGATAATGAAGGTGATACAGCTTTGTACATTAGATTGTATATTGCTAATTCATTGTTTAATCTTATATTTTCTGCAAATTTGTACACAGATGGACAACTAACCAATTCAAAAAAAGTAAAGTGGAAAAGATGGCACGATTATGTATGAAAGAAATTAGCAGGGCTTTGATAGAAATGATTTCCGATGAGTCGCCTAATGCTTCGAAAGATATGCTGTGCGGAACGCGCGGAGCTGTTTTCCGTGAGATATTTATTTTTCATTATCCGGGTTTTATAAAAGAACTGCAGAAGCTTGTTCCCGGTGCCACGAAAGATGAAGAACTGCTTTGTATGCTGGTTGCCCTGGGGCAGTCTGCGGATGAGATTGAGCAATTGTTTTGTTTGTCGGCGGAACAGATATACGTGTTTCGTAAGGCGGTGTGCTGGAAGATGAGGCTGGAAGATGATAAGCTGCTGGCGGATAGGCTGCGGGAGATATTGGAAGGATAATTCATATCATTCCATAAAAATGCCTATCTTAGCGGCAAAAATAAGACTCAATGAACCGTATCTTCCATGCCCGTATTGCCGCAGGGCAATATTTGTTTTTGCTGATAGCAACGGCGGCCACTATCCATGAAATGTGGATGAAGCATGCCGTCATGGCCATCATCTTCATGTTGCTGCTCATCATCGCTATCGAGCGTCTCATTCATACCACTTACACGCTGACGGCGGATGGGCGCCTCATTCTCTATTTCGGGCGCTTCACCCGTTCGAAGGAGGTTCTCCTGAAGGATATTATTTCCGTGGAGCGGACTTCGTCCATGAAGATAGGGCGCTTTGCCGTGATGCGTTATGTGCTGGTGCGCTACGGAACGGAAGGGAAGTGTGCCGTGCTGCTTCCGGTGAAAGAGGATATGTTCATTAAAATGCTTCGGGAGCGTTTGCGCGAGGAGGCATCATCAGTGTAAGTCTTGTTAACAGAAATTATTTTTCGGTGAAGAAATATTAATTCCCGGTTCCACCTTTGCAGTCTTCCGGAAAGTCGTTCGTCTAATTTTCAAAAAGTAAGAGAAATGATGATGAATTTAACTTGTGCTATTTTGCATACCGACAGACAGGTGAGAGAACAACTGGAAGTGTTCATTGCCAAGACGCCTTTTCTTTCTTTGTGTGGAGAGTACAGTAATCCCATTGAAGCGTTGAAGGGGTATTATGAGAAAAAGGTAAGTATTTACTTTGTAGGGATTCAGCAGGAAGAAATGGAGGGAATAAACGGAATGGAATTCAGTAAATTGCTCTCCCCGTCTACTCGCGTTATATTTATTGCTGATACTCCCCGCTATGCTGCCGAGTGCTTCCGCCTGGATGCACTGGATTATCTGGTATCCGAGATTAGTTTTCTCGTCTTTTTCGAAGCGGTTAACAAGGCTTCGCGCTGGTTCAATCTGAAAGGCGAAACAGGGATGCCGCTTAGCATTCTCCCCGAAAAGACACAAACGGAACTGCCTAAGGTTATTTATGTGAAGTCTGACAGTCGGATCATTCGTCTGGCTATGTCCAGTATATGTTATATCGAGGGGCTGGGCGATTATGTGAAGATTTACAGCAAAGATGAACCGAAGCCTGTATTGAGTTTATGCAGCATGAAGTATATGGAAGAGAAACTGCCTTCTGATGATTTTATCCGGGTACACCGTTCGTTCATTATCCGCAAAGATTGCATTCGCATGATAGAGGGTAACAAGATTGCTTTGGACAAGAGAAGTATTCCTATCGGAGAGGTTTACCGGAAGAAGTTGAAGAGTTATATTTCTAATTATTCTGTTCTTTAATGAGCGGTTATGATGCACCACAGATTACACAGATTAGGGAAGATATCTCTGATTATTAATAAATTAAATCTGTGCTAATCTGTGTAATCTGTGGTGAAATAATTCCTTTCCGCACCGTTTTAAAGCATATTTCTTGCAGATACTTCATTAAAAAACGTGAAGTATCAGAATTAAGCCGCCGCACCGCCACTTTTATCTTTTTTTCTCGTAGCCGCTAAAGAAAACAATAGTAAATACTTATTCTTTCCACCATGGGGAAATTTCCTTTCCATCGTGGAGTTTTTTTCTTTCCACCACGGTGGAAAGAAAAAAAACATACGGTGGAAAGAATAAGTATTCTCATGAAAGCGGCTTAAGTTTAGGCAGGAGAAAACGTAGGAATGCCTGGAAAAGAGCTTAGCTTCCCTTTCCTATCTCAGTTTTGACTTAGCCAGTCTTTCCCCGAACGTAATATTCAGGTTTAAGCTGAAGCGGCTTTCCTGCATCAGACTGCTGCGTGAGTTCATTTGCTTCCGCCAGGTGGCACCCAATGAAAGGTAAGAATAGCGGATGGGAAAACTCACTCCTCCGCTGACCTCCAGATAGTGCATCTTTCCGTCTCTCAGATTAATATAAGAATTACTGAAACCGACCCCTCCCATTAGTTCTGTGGAGCGGGGCAGGCGCGGATTGGTAGTGTAAATTCCCCCTATGTTCAGTTTATGCTGATTTTCATATTTCATGGAAGCATAGGACGAGGTGTTACGGCTCCAATCCATGTAATTGTAGTCGGCGGTGACCACCCAGCGTTCGGTAGTCATTGATACGCCTGCGCCCATATGCATAGGCAGATACTGTTTCCGGCTATGATATGACTTGTCGACGCCTTCGCTGGTGGAAGAGTTGCTATAAGTCAGATTATTATCGTGGTTAATCTGGAGAGAGGGGGCAAATACCAGTCCCGCCGCCCATTTCCGCCTTCCGGCGGTATTGAATTCATAATGTAGTCCGAAGTCGGTGTAAAAAGCGCGCTTGGAAGATTCATACTCCACAATGGCACCTTCTTGTGTTTCGCTCTGTGTCACGGTGCCCAGTATCATGCCCAGATTTATGCCTACAGACAATCGTTTTGTCAATGCAAAAGCGTTGGTGACGTAACAGCGGTATAATCCTCCCGTCCCTTCAAATAAGGAATAGGTATAACTTCCGGGCATTCCTTCCACCGGCTCTTCGGTCTGGATGACGTAGCCCACGCTGCTGTAGGGTGAAGCACCCACTATGGCATACCAACGCGGCAGCACGCGAAAGCCCATGCTGAAACGGTTCGGATTGCCCGAAGCGCTGGAACTGTGTTCGTTCTGAAAAGAGTATCGGGCGTAAGAAGCCGATGCGCCGACGTCGAATATGAAGCAAGTGCTGTCCATCCGGGTGATGGCTGCCGGGTTCAGGGTATTCTGGAATCCGGTGCGGTTCAGGGCGATGCCTATGTTGCCCATACCGGCATAGCGTCCGCCGTCACTGGCGCTCAGTTCGCCCACTCCATACATGGAGGTGGGCAGGTTGGTGGCATTCTGGGCTATGATGGAGAGGCTTGCCGTACATAAGCTGCACAGCATAAGGGGAATCCGGTGGTGCTGTTTCATTTTTCGTTGTATATTTTAAATCTGACATCTAATCTGCATTGTCTCTCCCGGGAGGGGTCGTTGGTGAAAATAATCTGGTTGAAGGTTGTCGCCATTTCATCATCCGGCGGAGCCAGCAACAGTTTCTGCCGCTTGATGCCCCATGTGCCGAAGTTGTTGCGGATGAACTCGGTCACATCGAAAGAGTAGTACGTCTCCCGTCCGGACATCTCGTCCACGGTCAGGTTTCCGGTCTGCACCGTTACGCCGTCGCTGCCATACACATAATCTTCCAGTACGTTGTTCTCGTCCGTGATGTAGAGGCGTATGTCTTCCGGTAATTGGTTCACCCGGTTGTAGCTTTGGGCGAGCGGATAAAGATAGAGTATCGCTTTTTCGATGGAAACAATTTCTCCGGCATCCTGCAAGTTATTGAGGTGGGGGAATTCTATCTGATTGTAGAATCCTGTCAGTCCCTGCATATAAGCCCGCATACCCATGCTGTTGGAATGAACGAGGTTTTCTATTCCGCTTACCATCGTGGCGAGGGGAGTTCCGGTGCGGTCGGTGCGGACGTTAGTATACGCATAATCCTTGTTTACGCTAAAGGTGAGCTCCTTCTCCGTGCGCAGGTTGGTGATTTCCTTGTAGTGCAGGGTGATGGTCATCGAAGAGTCGTTCACTAAGAATCCGGTGATACATTCTCCGCTGTTTTCGGCTATGAAGGCCAGGCCGGGAAATTTATCTTTGAACTTGTCCTGGCTGTCGAAATACTCTTCTTCGTTGATGAGGTCGTTCAGCAATTGTTTTCCCAGCTCATCGGGCAGGCGTATCTCCAGCTCCTTCTTTGTGCCGGGACGCGGGCTGAAAGTGAAGCAGGAAAGGGGAGTGCTCTCTATGGGAAGAACGGTGCTGTTGTACAGGTCGTCGTCATCTTCCAGTATGATGGGTTGCTTCAGCCGGTAGACGGAAATGCGTTGCTGCGTCAGTGTGTCGCCCCAGAAGTGGCCGGTGTGCGTCATTCTCAGCACGAGTGAGTCGAAACTGTAACTGTAATCCTCGTTGGGGCTGAAGCTGGCAACGGAATATTCGGCATAGTAGGCGGCGGAAACTTCGCCCCATGAGTCGTCCTTGTAGTGTCCCAGTTGGCAGACGGTGTCGCCACGGGTTTCTATCGAGTCCATGAGGATGGTGCTGATGTCTACCGTGCAGGTGTCTACATATACATTATAAAAGGAGCTGTCCACCAGACTTTGTCCTAATTTTGAATTCTCATCCTGACAGGCGCAGAAGGCGGCGAGCATTACAATCAGGCTATACAATAACTTTTTCATCGCTGTTGGTTTTTAGAGTTACGGGCTGTCGCTTGTCGCTCGCAACAGCTTTTTCCGTCGCAAAGGAAAATGAATCTTCCGTCTCTTCCTATTTTAATCGGTTATCGGGCAAGTTTTATCGGTAAAGGTATTTATCGGAAATTTGCTGCTGTTTGTCGGTTATTTTTGCGAATGTAGTACCCGGAGCCTACTTTTGCTACCAAAATTATAGTAATCAAAACAAGTTCTGAAGAAAAATGAATCGACTATTATTTGTAATGACGCTGCTGGCGGTTGGATACCTGGCCGGCAGTTGCACGGATGACGACGAATACACGCAAGGTGTATGGATGAGAAGGTCGGACCTGGACGGTGTTGCACGGGGATATGCCAGTAGTTTCACTATCGATAATAAAGGCTATCTGTGCTGCGGACTTCGTGGAACGAACAAGACATACCTGAAAGACCTTTGGGTGTACGATATGGACGGTGATTACTGGACGCAATGTGCCGATATGCCCGATGAGGCAATCGGTCGTCACAGTGCGGCTTCATTCGCCTTGAATGGGAAAGGGTATGTCACCACCGGTGCCCAAAAGAATGAGACGACGAATCTGGCGGATACCTGGGAGTACGACCCGAATACGGATACCTGGACACAAAAGGATGACTTCGGCGGAGGCGCGCGCTACGGTGCACTGGCCTTTTCCATCGGTGGTTACGGATATGTCGGCACGGGATATAACGACAATCATCTGAAAGACTTCTACCGTTTCGACCCTGCCGCCGCAAGCGGGCAACAGTGGAAGATAGTAAACGGGTTCGGAGGATATAAGCGCTACTATGGCACGGCTTTCGTGATAGATGACGTGGCTTATATCTGTTGCGGGCAGAACAATAGTACTTTGGTGGATGACTTGTGGAGATTTGACGGTACCGACTGGAAGCAGTTGCGTGATATTGCCGATACGGATGATGATGAAGACTATGACGACGATTATGCCATTACACGTATGGGTGCCGTAGCTTTCGTCATAGACGGAAGGGGGTATCTGGCTTCCGGAAGCCGTAGTGGTGTGACCAGTGATTATTGGGTATACGATCCCGACCAGGATTTATGGTATGGTGATTCTGATGATGACTTTACGCCGATGACGGATGTGCACAATGTCAGTTCCGGGGCTTCTTCGCGTGCCTATGCGGTTTCTTTCTCTACGGGCAAACGCGGCTTTGTGTTGACGGGTGCTTCGGGTACCAGTTATTTTGATGATGTTTACGAACTCTTGCCTTACGAGCAGGAAGAGGTTGATTAGTGTTTTGTATATAGGTTAGCGCTCTATATTAAGGATTTATGAAGCTGATGTTTATTGTGAAGTTAGGTGTACTGCCCTTTGTGGCAGTATGCCTTTCTTGTTGCTCCGGCCGCAAGAGTGCCGGTAGTGAGGAATTTGTCTGCCGTCCGGTGCAGGTGGAGGGTGGTTACGGGTATGTGGTGCTCCACGAAGAAGACACGCTGATTTATCAGCCTTATATACCTGCCATTGGTGAGAGAACACCTTTCACATCAGAGGAAGATGCGTTGAAGGTGGGCCGCCTGGTGTGTCGCAAGTTGACGGACAAGCGCCCCCCTACCGTGAGCAGGGAGGAGATTACTGAGACTCTGCCGTTTATTCGTCACCAGTCAGGTCGCTGACCTCATGGCGTATTGGTGAGCAATCGTAAGGATAGTCTTTCAGCAGCTTTCCCTGGATGACTTTCTTTGTGTTGCTACCCGGTCTTGTCAAGGTCAGGGTGTAGTGTGCCGATAAACGCTTGTAATAGATGTCGGCGCGATATGAATTTTTCTTCTGGTTTACCATGTCCTTTTGAAAGCTTACTTCTCTCAATTCGTTGTAATACAGCCCTCTGTAGGTGAATGGCCTTTTTTCTTCTTCGAAGATGATTTTTCCGTTCACGATGTCTTTGGGAATCTGTACATGGTTGCTTTCTTCTTGGGGAAACCAATTCTGGAGAGGTTCCGATACTTCATATTCGAAGTTATATATTACGTAGGCATTATAGAATGGGAAGAGGTTTATCGGTCTGGTTTCTTCGTTATCCGTAGATTTATCTATCCAGTTGATTCCCCAGGGCTGCGTTCCTATCTCTTTTATTCCGTCGCCTTCCTCCAGGGTATAGACGAGGGATTCTATCTGGTAGAAGTTGGTGCATGGCTCCTGTCGGATGACAATTTGTTCCGAGTAGAGTCCTTTTGCGGTGCTCAGGTTGATGATCATTGCACGCTCTCTTCCATCAAAGTTATCATCTACTTGTATGGTCAGGGCATTGCTCTTGTCGCGGATGATGCTGCCCCAATGAAAGCGTACCGTACCCATCCCTTCCAGTCTCACAGGATATCCGTATTCATCTGTCATGATGCCTCCGTCGAAATAGGTGACCGAGGCTACAATCCAGTTGGTTCTGGTCATCGGGATTTCTATGGTGTTCAGGTCACCTTCTATCCGGACTTCCTCTGTAAATGAGAAACGTTCGTCGTTTCCATCCTCACAGGCGGTTCCGCAGAAAAGAATGACGGTAAAGAGTAATAGCGTTGGGAGTGCGTTAGTTAGTTTCATGTATTTTTCGTTTTGAATAGTTTTTGTTTATTAGACGCAAATCGTTTTGAATTGCTGCAAACAAAGGTATGTTTTTTTTGGTAAGAAAAGACAAGAGGGTATGTTTTTTGTAGAATAATAATGGAGTAGAGACTAAACGGGTGAATGAAAAAAAGACAAAGAAAGGGTAATTCTTTTGTGCAGATAAGAGAGGTTTTTATTAACTTGCAGGCAGTTTACAAATAAATAAAAACTATGAAATACCAAGTTGCCATTATCGGTGGAGGTCCTGCGGGATATACTGCTGCCGAAGCTGCCGGAAAAGCCGGACTGAGCGTAGTGTTGTTTGAAAAGCAAAGTTTGGGTGGAGTCTGTCTGAATGAGGGCTGCATTCCTACCAAGACCTTACTGTATTCGGCAAAAACGTATGATGCCGCGCGTCATGCTTCAAAATATGCGGTCAGCGTGACCGAAGTTTCGTTTGACTTACCCAAGATTATTGCCCGCAAACAAAAAGTGGTGCGTAAACTGGTGTTGGGCGTTAAAGGTAAGCTGACTGCCCACGGAGTGAATATCGTGCAGGGAGAAGCTGCCATTATCGACAAAAACACCGTGCAGTGCGGCGGTGAAACTTACGAATGTGAGAACCTTATTCTTTGCACCGGTTCGGAAACTTTCATTCCTCCTATCCCCGGAACGGATAGCGTACCTTTCTGGACCCACCGTGACGCATTGGACAACAAAGAATTTCCCACATCCCTTGCCATTATCGGCGGTGGAGTGATCGGTATAGAGTTTGCCTCTTTCTTCAGTAGCCTCGGTGTGCAGGTCACTGTCATCGAAATGCTTGATGAAATCTTGGGAGGCATGGACAAAGAACTTTCTGCCTTGTTGCGTGCGGAATATGCCAAGCGGGGAATTAAGTTTATGCTGAGTACGAAAGTGGTATCCATTGCCGAGGCTTCTTCCGGAGAGGGGCAACCGCAGGTACAGATTAATTATGAGAATGCCGAAGGAACCGGTGCCGTGCTTGCCGATAAACTATTGATGAGTGTGGGCCGCCGTCCGGTTACAAAGGGCTTCGGACTGGAGAATCTGGATTTACGGAAGATGGAGCGGGGAAATATTTGCGTGAACGAACGGATGCAAGCTTCTGTTCCGGGCGTGTATGTGTGTGGCGACCTGACGGGGTTCTCTTTGCTGGCTCATACAGCCGTGCGCGAGGCGGAAGTAGCCGTACATACTATTCTTGGCAAGGAAGATGCCATGAGTTATCGGGCTATTCCCGGTGTGGTATACACCAACCCTGAGATAGCGGGAGTGGGACAGACGGAAGAAGCCTTGCAGATAAAAGGCATTCACTATCGCGTAGTGAAACTTCCGATGGCTTATTCCGGCCGTTTTGTTGCTGAGAATGAGGGCGTGAACGGAGTCTGCAAACTTCTGATTTCAGATGATGAAACCATATTGGGCGCACATGTACTGGGCAATCCGGCTTCCGAAATCATCACGCTGGCAGGTATGGCTATCGAACTGAAACTGACTACCACGGAATGGAAGAAAATCATCTTCCCGCACCCCACGGTTTCGGAAATCTTTAAAGAAGCGTTATAAAGGAAAAAAAAGGAATCAAATGATAATTTAACGCAGCCTAAGCCTGAAAGGCTTTCATCTTATAGCCTGGGGCAACGCCCCGGGAATGAATCGTTCCCCACAGTCTTACGCCCTGTAAGGGCAAAAGCTGATGTGTGCTGTTATGCCCTTACAGGGCGCAGGGATAAACATAACTCAATTCCCAGGGCGTTGCCCCGGGCTGTAAGATGAAAGGCTTTCAGCCTTGAGCTGCGCAATAATCATCCGTTTGATTCAAAACCGCTACAATCATGAAGAAATATCTTTTGTTGCTTGTTCTTTCCCTCTTGTTTGTTCCTGCAATGTTGTGGGGACAGAATGGAAGTGCCGGGAACCTCTCTTCCCGTCTGGATACCCTGATTAAGTATAAGCTCCCTGCCGGCTCCAATGTCGGCATATCCATATACGATCTGACTGACGGAAAGTCCTTGTATACTTATCAGTCGGATAAACTTTCCCGTCCGGCTTCTACCATGAAGCTGCTGACTACCATTACCGCCCTTGCCCGTCCCGAGGCGGATGAACCTTTCAGGACAGAGGTGTGGTATCAGGGAGTGATTGAACGGGATACGCTGAAAGGTGATTTGTACGTTGTCGGTGGTTATGACCCGGAGTTTGATGATGAGGCTTTGGACTCGCTTGTGAATACGGTGGGGCGTTTCCCTTTTTCGGTGATAGCGGGCAATGTGTATGGCGATGTCTCCATGAAGGATTCCATCTATTGGGGTAGCGGTTGGGCATGGGATGATACGCCCGCTTCTTATCAGCCTTATCTCTCGCCATTGATGCTGAATAAAGGGCTGGTGACCATAACTGCATCTCCGGGCGTAAAAGGTGATACGGCAAGTGTGGAGTGTGTTCCGGTTTCTTCTTATTATACCGTGACGAATGAGACAAAATCCCGGACTCCTTCCGCCGGACGTTTCGGCGTTTCCCGCGATTGGTTGCAGAATGGCAATAATGTGGTTATCAAAGGAAATGTGGAAAGTAAGCGGACGGGTGCGGTGAATATTTATTCTTCACAGGATTTCTTCATGCATACGTTCCTTGAACGCCTGCAAGCGAAAGGCATCCAATGCCTTGCGGGTTATGCTTTCAACGAACTGACGAAGGACAGCCTTTCGGTGCAAATGGCTTTATTTGAAACTCCCGTTCAGGACGTGGTCAACCAGATCATGAAAGAAAGTGATAACCTCAATGCCGAGGCTTTGCTTTGCCGTCTGGGGGCACAGGCCACCGGCAAGAAACGGGTTTCCGATGAAGACGGACTTGTCGCTATCCGCAGACAGATGAAAGCTCTGGGAGAAGATGCGGATAATTATAAACTGGCAGACGGCTGCGGACTTTCCAATTACAACTATATCTCTCCCGATTTGCTGGTTTCCTTTCTCAGGTTTGCTTACTCGCGCACGGATGTTTTTCAGAAGCTGTATAAGGCTTTGCCCATCGGCGGCGTAGACGGAACATTGAAGTACCGGATGAAACCCGGAACTCCTTCTTATAAGAATGTACATGCCAAGACAGGTTCTTTTACGGCCATTAATTGTCTGGCGGGCTATCTGCGTGCCGCAAACGGGCATGAGATAGCTTTCGCCATTATGAACCAGAATGTACTTTCGGGAGCTAAGGCGCGCGCTTTTCAAGATGCCCTGTGTGATGAAGTGATAAGAGGAAAATAAACGGGGCTTGCCACTATACATGATAGGCAAGCCCCGTTTTCTTTAACTTTTTATTTATACTGTGCCCAGTCTACATTCTTCATATCCCCACTCTTTGCCAGTTCGGCGTGCATACCTAATGCAGCGCGGAGGGCGTGTGGAGTCTGAGCTTTACCGTCGGTCATTTTCAGGTAATCCCACAAGATATTCTTGTAGTCGGGATGTGCGCAGTTCTCGATGATGGCCTGTGCACGTTCTTTCGGACTTTTGCCACGCAAGTCGGCAACACCTTGTTCGGTGATGATGATGTTGACATCATGTTCGCTGTGGTCGGCATGCGATACCATCGGAACGATGGCGCTGATCTTACCTTCTTTGGCAACGGACGGGCATGTGAAAATAGAGATGTAAGCATTGCGGGTAAAGTCGCCTGAACCACCGATGCCGTTCATCATTTTCGTACCACCGATATGTGTGGAGTTTACGTTTCCGTAAAGGTCTGCCTCGATAGCTGTATTTATGGAGATGACACCTAAGCGACGAACCACTTCCGGGCTGTTGGATATTTCCGAGGGACGGAGCACCAGTTTGTCGCGGAAGAAATCCATATCGTCATAAATGCCTTGCAGACAGTCGTTCGTAACGGTCAGCGAACAAGCACTACCGAACTTCACACGACCGTCGCGAATCAATCCGATAACGGAGTTCTGAATAACTTCCGTGTACATTTCAAATGCCGGGATGGTCTTGTCACGTCCCAGTGCACCGAGCACGGCATTGGCGATATTGCCTACACCCGACTGCAGGGGCAGGAATGTTGACGGGATAATGCCGCGTTTCATGTCAGCAGCCAGGAAGTCGGCCACATTCTGGCCAATCTTGTCGGTCAACGGGTCAGCTTCTGCAAAACTACGGGCTTCATCCGGCCAGTTTGTTTCTACCACGCCTACAATCTTTTTCGGGTCTACCTGTATATAAGGTTGGCCGATGCGGTCACTCGGTTTGTAGATAGGGATTTCGCGACGATAAGGCGGGTCGAGCGGCTCGTATACGTCATGCAATCCCATAGCGTTCTTGCTGTGGGCAGCATTCAGTTCCACGATAATCTGGTCGGCAAGGCGGCAAACGGTAGGAGCTATGCCACCGGCTGCGGTCAGGTAAATCTTGCCGTCGGGAGTCACTTCGCAGGCTTCGATAATGGCAATGTTCACTTTGCCCATAAAACCATAACGAACTTCCTGTGCCATCTGAGACAAGTGGATGTCGTTATAAGCGATTTCTCCGCTGTTCACTGCTTTACGGAAATCGGAATTGGTGGTGTAAGGAGCACGGTAGCGGATAGCTTTGGCACGTGAAAGTATGCCGTCGCAAGAGTCACCGGTAGAGGCACCTGTAAAGATACCTATCTGGAAAGGGTTTCCTTTTGCATGTTCTGCTTCCGCGATTTTTGCTAATTCAGCCGTAACGGCTTTGGCTGTTCCTGCGGGAGTAAATCCGCTCAAGCCGATGTTGTAGCCATGTTTAATCAGGCTTGCAGCTTCCGCTGCCGAGATGTAATTGAATGCCATAATGTATTTAGTTATTTTTCCTGTGTGAAAATTCATAGGCGCGGTCGTGAGGGCTTTTAACTCTCCACTCTCAATTCTCCACTCTCCACTTATTTAGTATTTCCGTTGTAGTATTTCCGACCAAATGATAGCTTTTCGTGCTTCTTCCGCTGAGTGAATGGAGTATTCGGAGTCAGCTTTGGGAGTTTGCGGAGTAGACGGAGGGGGAGAAATCTTCTGTTTCGGTGGGGCTGTAACAGGTTTGGGAGATGTATTTGCAGAATCTCCACCGAAGATATGTTTTGAAGAAGAGAATTGATATTCTTTTTTGGTAGCGGGGGCGGGAGTTGTTTCAACTTCGGGACCTTCGGGAATGTAGCCGCCGTAAGTCTTTCCCCAGCTTTGCGGAATGGGCATTGCGTCTTCGTCAATTTCCCCTTCCGGTAAGGGCATAGCGGGATTGTTGTCAGCATTCTTCTTTGCCTCTTTCTTGAATTGCTTGACAATTCCGATAACGATTATGCCTGCGATTAACAGAAACTGTAATATGCCATCCATGCTCATTTAAGTTTTTCACCGCCAAAGGTAACTAAATTATCTGAATTACAGCCAATTTTTAGGCATGAAAAAAGGGCAGCTTCACAGCTCCCCTTATTTTTTTAACCTAAACCTTAACTATGAAAAAATCTAATGTTTCTTTCATTGCACAAATTTGTGAAATATTTCCAACTACGCCAAATATCTGCCTTGAAAATGTTTACTGTCTTAACATTAATTATCAGAAAGGCCTCAAAATCTAACTATTGAGTGTTATTTTTCTCTTGTTTCGTCTGTAAATTAGAGGTGAAGGCGTATCTTTGCAGCCGAAACTTTTTCACCACGGATTGCGCGGATTAACACAGATTATCTTTGTAAGATGAGAAGTTGCTGAGGAGTTGGCAGAAAACTCAAGAAATAATCTGTGTTAATCTGTGTAATCTGTGGTGAGCTAAAAACAAGAAATTATGGAAAAAGTAACGGGAGCAGACTTTAAATCTGCGACTGCTGATGACAACAAGAAGTTGTTCATCGAAACCTACGGCTGCCAGATGAATGTGGCAGACAGTGAAGTGATTGCCTCTGTGATGCAGATGGCGGGATATTCGGTGGCGGACACGCTGGAAGAAGCGGATGCAGTGTTCATGAACACCTGTTCTATTCGCGACAATGCCGAACAGAAGATTCTGAATCGTTTGGAATTTTTCCACTCGCTCAAAAAGAAGAAGCGCAATCTGATTGTGGGTGTGCTGGGATGTATGGCCGAGCGGGTGAAGGATGACCTGATTACCAATCACCACGTTGACCTGGTGGTAGGTCCTGATGCTTATCTCACTCTTCCCGACCTGGTTGCCGCCGTAGAGGCGGGTGAAAAAGCCATCAATGTGGAACTGTCTACAACGGAGACTTACCGGGATGTCATTCCTTCGCGCATTTGTGGTAACCACATTTCCGGATTCGTGTCCATTATGCGCGGTTGTAATAATTTCTGCACGTATTGCATCGTTCCCTATACCCGCGGTCGTGAGCGTAGTCGTGATGTGGAAAGCATCCTGAACGAAGTGTCCGACCTGGTGGCAAAGGGTTATAAGGAAATCACCCTTTTGGGGCAGAACGTCAACTCCTACCGCTTTGAGAAGCCGGACGGTGAAGTTGTTTCTTTCCCTATGTTGCTCCGCACCGTGGCTGAGGCCGCACCGGGCGTGCGTGTCCGTTTCACCACTTCGCACCCCAAGGATATGAGCGATGAAACGCTGGAAGTGATTGCACAGGTTCCCAATGTGTGCAAGCATATCCATCTGCCGGTGCAGAGCGGAAGTTCGCGCATCCTGAAACTGATGAATCGCAAGTATACCCGTGAGTGGTATCTGGAGCGTGTGGATGCTATCCGACGTATCATCCCCGATTGCGGTTTGTCTACAGATATTTTCTCCGGTTTCCATTCCGAGACGGAAGAGGACCATCAACTTTCCCTTTCTCTGATGGAAGAGTGTGGTTATGATTCTGCTTTCATGTTTAAATATTCCGAGCGTCCGGGCACGTATGCTTCCAAGCATTTGCCGGATGATGTGCCCGAAGAAGTGAAGATACGTCGGCTGAATGAGATTATCGCTTTGCAGAATCGTCTTTCCGCCGAGTCGAATGCCCGTTGCATCGGCAAGACGTATGAAGTATTGGTGGAAGGAGTTTCCAAACGTTCACGCGAACAATTGGTAGGGCGTACTGAGCAGAACCGTGTAGTGGTATTCGACCGTGGAACGCACCGGGTGGGCGATTTCGTGAAGGTGAAGATTACTGAAGCAAGCTCGGCGACGCTGAAGGGAGAAGAAGTAGGGTAAACAGATTACTATAACAACCATTATAAAAAGAGGGAAGCTGCCGGAGTCTTTATCTCCAATCAGCTTCCCTTCCTTTTTTTCAGTTCCGGCAGTCTGCCGTCATCTTACCCCAGCGGATTTTCGTCCACGCCTCCACTGCCCGAACCGCCGCTTTCCGAGCCGCCGCCTTCCGAATCTCCGCTTACCGGAGTGTCTTGCAGGCATACGCTGTTGGCAACGTTGGTGGCGTTTTCGTTACAAAATCCCAGATAAATGGCCAGTGCGTCATCGCTCCAGTTGGCGGGCAGTTTCAGTTCTGCTTTGGCATCGGAACGCGTGGCTGCGGCTATGTCGTAGACGGCCATTCCCTTGTCCTTGTTGTATGCCAGCAGCATGGCGGCGTCTGTAAGTGCTGCATCGCCCATGCCGCTGTTGTCGGTCCAGGCGAAAACAGCCTTGTTTCCGCTTACCGTTACCGTGGCATCCATTGCCGGCATCAGGCTGCCACGTGTCACCAAGGCCTTGTTGTAGTCAATTGAGACGTTTGTTCCGCTACCTTTCAGTGCATGTTTCAGAACGTAAGATACGGCTGCATTGAATGTGGTTTGCTGCCCGGAATACTCTTTGTATCCAAATCGCAGAAAAGGCGTCATTGTTTTTGCGAAATTGATGGTTACCGCAAATTTAGAGCGCTGGTTCTGTTGTTTTTCTGTACGCGGGTTGTTGATGTTCACTGCCAGTGCACGCATATAGTGTACCGCCTTCCATGTGCTACCTACTACTGTTCCTACTTTTCCTGAGAATCCTCCGAGGATTCCCTGTTTGATTGTTCCCATAATTTTTCTTTTTTGTGTTGTAAATAATTTAGTTTTCTGTGTGAACTCGCTAAAAGACTTCTGCAGCAATCTTCATCGTGTTGTTCAGTTTGCAACGGTGTCTTGTTTCCGTTGCGGTGGCAAAGATATAGGATCTTTTTTTTAAATCGGCTCTTTTGAAATAAAGTTTATCATAATCTTACGTTCGCATTTTCTATTTGTTGATAATCAATGTTTTAATTCTGATTTTCTATTTGTTGGAGTATTCATCCGCTTTGTTTTTCTTTGGTTTGGAGTCCGGGTTTTCTCCGGTCCGTATCATGTCCGCGTTTTCTCCACTCTTATGCGGGGACGAGAATAGTGGAGCAGGTGTGGAGCAGATATGGAGTAGGTGTAGAGCGGGTATTGCATGTGAGTTGGTTGTAATTTTTCTTAGGAAGAAAGTGCGCTGTCCGTGGCTGTTTTTGCAAAAGGTTGGGAGGATATGGATGAATCAATGAAAAAATCATACCTTTGTGTTTATAATTGCGGTTATTATAATCTGAATTATAAATAGTATAAATCTGATAATCTGAATCTTAACTAACAGTAGTATGTTTCGCTATCATCATGGGGCGCTGCTGTATAAGGAAAACATATTTGATACGCTGTAGTTTCAAGAATGTCCCATGCGTGATATCTTTGAGATGCTTTTTTGTATGGCACCAGAGAATATCTGAATCTGGTAATTGAAACGATATAACATAGAATATCGGGGATATTCGTTGGAGGATATGTAATCGATAAAGCCTGACAGTTCCTCACCTGTTTTGCTCGCGATAGTGCCTGGGAGTCTGCCCGCAGATGTCAAGAAAGGTACTGTTGAAACGGCTGATTGAATTGAATCCGCAGTCAAAGGCTATTTGCGTAATGCTCATGTCTGTCAGGATGAGTTTGCGTTTGACGTGACCTATCCGTTCCTCTGCCACGTAGCGACTCAATGTACAGCCAAAGGCTTTCTTGAAAATGGCATTGGCATAATCGGGGTGAAGCCCCACGGCCCGGCCAATATCTGAAATCTTTATCGGGCGGCTATAGTTGTGGGCAATATAGACTACAATCTTTTCCAAAATTGACCCGTCGGCAGGGTTAAGTATGGCGGTGGATTTGGCTTCGGATGCAGATATATTTTTTGTCAACCGCCATATTCGGGCCTGAATTTCAAGGCCTGCCGCCTCCTGGTTTTGTTTGCCCGCCATGTCGGAAACCCACCTTTCAAACATTGGTTTGTCGAGGCCGCACTCCGATTCTGCGGCTTCAACCACAACTTCCCCTCCGAGAATCCTATCGACAAGGGCCGAAGGTAATCTCCAACTTAGAAAGAGGTTAAACGGTATGGTGACTACAAAATAAGGGGCGTCGGATTCGCTTTTAATGATTTTATGGGGTATCAGCCCCCAAAACAGCGTAATTTTGCGAGGCGGAACCGTCACTTTTCCTGTAGGGAAAAAATAAGTAATGCCTCCTTCGGGAATATAGTTAAGCTCAATCTCGTTGTGGCGGTCGATTTTCGGCATAAGCTGCGGGCGCCACATTTCACACGTCAGACCGTAGGGCTTAAACTCGCCACGCTTTTCATCGAAAGTCTTCAATATCTCGGAATCCGGCATGTTTTTATGAATTTATGGGTGGTTTAAATTGAATTTCGAGCGTAAATTTGCAGAATAAATCTTAAATTAGCAAACTATTATGGAAAGATTGATCTTACTTGTCTTATTGATCTTTGGCTCAATAGGGGCAAAGGTTCAGGCTACTGACCTTGTCAAACCGCGCGTGCTCATTAGTACTGACATCGGAGGAACGGATCCCGACGACAACCAGTCGATGGCTCATCTGCTGATGTACACCGATTGTTTTGACCTTGAGGGACTTGTCTCTTCTCCCTCTTACGGTTCGGGAAACCGGGAAGAAATTCTCCGCATGATCGACCTTTACGAGAAGGACCTTCCCAAACTATCCAAGCATATTAAGGGGCTGATGTCGCCCGCGGAACTCCGTGCCATCACCAAGCAGGGGCGCAAGGGGGCGGCTCCTTATCGGGGTTTTCTCACTCCTACCGAAGGTTCCCGATGGATAGTGGAATGTGCGCGTCGGCAGGACGAACGCCCGCTGTGGATATCTGTCTGGGGCGGACTTGAAGACGTGGCCCAAGCTCTTCATGATGCGCCTGACATCGCTGACAAAATCCGTGTTCACTGGATTGGAGGCCCTAACAAAAAATGGAGTACTAACAGCTACGCCTATATAGTAGAAAATTTTCCCAATCTGTGGATGATTGAAAACAATGCTTCCTATCGGGGTTTTATCACCCAGAATAAAGTGAAAGATAAATACAATGCCGGATATTACGATGCCTACATCAAAGGCGCAGGACATCTTGGCGCAGACTTTATCAATTATTACAAGGGCATCCCTAAGATGGGCGATACTCCGGCTCTCCTCTATGTGATGAACGGCAATCCCGATGATCCTGAGGGCGAGTCATGGGGAGGCAGCTTCGAACCAACCGTACGCAGTTCGCGACCGGTCTTCCACCGGCTTACCACGGCTGCGGACACCGTACCCATCTATTCGATTATCGAGTTTCATGTCAAAGGTCCCGACCGTTCCGACATTTCCGCTGACTCGGCCTGTTTCACCCTCACCATAGGGAAGCAGAAATGGGACGGATTCCACCTCGGAGGCGGTGATTATGCCGTGCGGCACTCTACGTATTACCTCGGCACGCTCCCCTATACCATTACTTCCGATATACCCGGTTTTCCTGCGCTGGAAGGTGCCATAACCATTGAAAACCTGTGGCCAGGCCGGGAGTCTGCCACCGACTACAAGGTGGGGCCCAACTGGTACACTGACAAGAGTGACCCTGCATTGTTCTGGCGGAACCTTCAGGGGGCTGAGACTGTCTACAAGTGGCGTCAGGCAGTTATGGAAGACTGGGGAAAACGGTTGCAATATCTGAAGGATTAACCGATTTTTTTATACAACGGAGAAACTTATGAGAAGGTGCGGGTGTCTTTCCTGCCATGTCTGTTTCTTCATTTTTATGAATTTGGGAACTTATAAATAGTTAATAATCAGTTCCCTGTAATGGCTACACCCTTTCTCCCGGATGGCTACACCCTTTTATGCTTAGGGCTACACCATCCGGGTGAAAGGGTGTAGCCATTTTGCAATCCGGTTGACGGGGTTAAAGTTATATTCTTTGTATTGAAGTAAACTATTACTGAACTATTCTTACATTCTGATATAAAACTCTATCTTTGTGCTACAACTTATAGTAATATGACGGATACAATGAAAAACAATATAGCTTTAATAATTCTTTTGATTGCTTTTTTATCGGTGGCCTGCAATGAGCGGCAGAGTAATAACAGACAGCTGATATTGGCGGACTCTCTTATGCAATCGCGACCGGACAGTGCGTTGTGTATCTTGCAGGGCATTTCAATGGATAAGTTTGCTACACAGGCTGATAGTGCTTATTATGTATTGTTGTTGACGCAGGCAAGGGATAAGAATTATGTTGTGCAGACGGATGATTCGTTGATACGCTATGCTGTGGCATATTACGATAAAACGAATGATGTGCGCATGCAGGCAAAGGCACATTATTATTGGGGATGTGTGTATAGGGATATGAACCGGCAGGCGGAAGCGTTTAGAGAATTTCTTATTGCGGCACCTTTGACGGAGAAAGCGAAAGAAAAAAGACAATTGGGATTGGTGTACAATAATATAGGATTTATCTATAATATACAGGGATTTAATGAAAAAGCGGATTCTATTTATCAGTTGATGGAAGTAATAGCTCAAGAGGTGAAGGATACCGCTCTTTGGTCAGAAGCCCTATCTAAGCAAGGTTCTATAGCTTTAACAAAAGGGAAGGAATATTTTCCTATTGCTGAACAGAAATTATCGGATGCTTTTGAGGCAGTAAATAGAGTGGGGAATAATGGCCTAAAGGCTAATATATCAGCTTCACTCAGTAATTTGTATAGTCGGATGGATGAGGGAGAAAAGGCTTTGTATTATGCAAAGCTGAATCTTGCTTTGCGGAGGGATACTGCACGAGCTTATCACGCTTTCTTAATTTTAGGAGATGCTTATTATAAATGTGAACAGTATGATTCTGCAATTTTCTATCTTAATAAAAGTTTAATGAGTAAAGATTATGGAAGAAAGGCAGGAGCTTATATGCGTTTGGCAGACATCGCAATGATTCAGGGAAATGCCGCCTTATCCGTAGAACTGGAGAGGAACAGTTCTGCATATAAAGATAGCCTTTATAAGTTTCGTCGGAGTGTAGTTGCCCATGAAATGATTGAGGCAGAAACAGATGCGCATACAATGCTTCAAAAGCTACATTATAAAGGGCGTTTAAATATGTACCTGTATGCTTTTATATTGATAACAGCAATGATTATCATAGTTACTCTTTTTCTATACAAACGATATCGAAGAAAAAATGACTTGTTGCAAAAGGACAAGCAACAATTAGAAAAGGTCAATCAGGATTTGAGTCAACATTACGCTAATTTGCAGACTGATATAACGGAAAAAGATCTGGAGATTGAAAAATTAAGAAAAGAATTGGTTTCGCATCAGATTGATGAAGAAGAAAGAGCAAAATTGCAGGCAGAACTGGACGAGATGATTTTGAAGCGGCGGACTTTAGCGAAAGAGGCTTTTCTGCACTCACCGCTTTACGCAAAGATGCAGGCTATTATACAAGATTATCAGGATAGGGATGAATCTGATGAAGAAATAAGCGATCAGGAATGGCAGGAATTTGTTGTTGGGATGGATGTAGAGTGGAATAATGCCATAACAGATCTTTGTGTTAAGTATCAATTATCTAAAGAAGAACTCCATTTGGTATGTTTAAATTTGGCAGGTTTTCCATTCTCCCATTTAGAATACTTATTGCACCTTTCCAGAAGAACACTCTATCGAAAGAAAAGTGCTTTGCTTAAGCGGATAGGTGCTGAGCAAAATTGTGATTTTGAAGATATTTTGCAAAAAAAATAGGTGATGGCACACTTATGACACACTTTGTTTGCACAGACTTTCGTAATTTGGCCACTATAAAACAAAAGTCTGATGCATATGAAAAAGGTATTATTTATTTTATTCTTGTTTTTGGTTTTTGCCGGTTCTGCGAACGCACAGTTTAGCTTTGGTAATATAGAGATTACGCTTACACTTAAGGATGGAGATAGAGATCCAAATGAACCGGTCGGTGATATAAGTCCGGAAGATGCTCCCCAAACTCGTAGCGTTATTTCCCAACTTGTGTATGCTTCCTTACATAATAAGGTGGTAACAGTTGATTTCCGGGCAGCATTCCCTGCTGTTACGGTCAATGTTATTAATGATACTACCGGGGAAACAGTTTATTCTGAGCTATTTATCAACCCTGCAAGTTTTTCTATTGACTTAAGCGGGAAAGGCACAGGAGATTATATGATAGAAATTACCTCTGATGAAATCACATTAGAAGGACATTTTTCTTTATGATATTCTAATAGATAAATGAGTGATAATCATGGCTGAAGTTGATAATACCACTGTTGTACTCTATCACTATTTACGGGTATTATCTGTAAGAGTGAGTAGAAGTACTGTGCATCGTTTGCTCGATACTCCATTAGGAGATAGCATACGAGGTATCAGTGATGCACTGGATATGCTTCATGTAAAGAATGAAGTATATCAACTTCCGTCATCCGATTATTTTTCGCAATTGGAATCTCCTTTCATCACAATGCTTAAGGTGGACAAAAATCCACTTTGTGTAGTGACGAAAAAGGACGATTCCATCGTAGAGTTCATTAATGGATATGGACAAAAGCATAGTATGATGATGGACAAGTTTTTGCAACGATGGACGGGTATTGTTTTATTCGGAGAGCCTACTAAAAAGACCTCGGATGAACATTACTATGTAATGAAAAATTTTATTTTCTATTTATTGCGTTATAAGTTTGTCATCGCTATACTTTTTATCTTGATATTGGGGATGCAAACTGCATTCTCTCAAAGTCAATCACCTACTTTTATTGCTTATTTATGTGCATTGAGTTTTGGCATTCTTGTGTCTACCGCTATCCTCTACAAAGAATGGGTGAATGAGCAATTCATGGAGCCATTTTGTCATATAGGAAAAGCAGTGAACTGTAATGAAGTGCTTCATTCTAAGGGGGCAAATATAGCAGGTGTAGGATTAGGGGAATTATCTTTGCTCTACTTTGTTGTTCTCTTTTTGTTTTCTTTGACCTGCTGGAATGATTTTTATGGGATTTCTGTCATTTGCTGTGTTGCTGCAACCGCGTTTACTCTATATTCCATTATTTACCAGGTTTTCATTCTTCATAAAGGGTGCATGCTTTGCATGCTGGTAAATCTGGCAGTATGGGGTAATGCGGTGGCTCTTTATATGTTGAGAAACTATTTTGATATAGGTTTTTCTTTTTCTTCATTTGCTGTATTTATTGCTATAGGATGTATCTGTTTGATTTTTGGAATACAAATGAGAACTATCTGGAGCAGAGAAAGGGAGAGAGTCTCTCTGAAAAAACATCTTGGTAGCCTGTTTAATTCGGAAACTTTTCAGATGCTACTGGCGCTAAAACCTCAAATAGAGGAGATGGCAAGTCTGGATATTACGCTGCATAGTCAGGCGACAGAAGGTAGTGAGGTGATGATAGTAACTAATCCTAATTGTAAGAATTGTGCGAGGATTCATCGTCATGTAAAAGAGATAGCTTCAAGGTTTCCTGTATCATTGGTGTTACTGACATTTCCAAATGATAGGCTGGGAGAAAAAATTGCGCAAATTGTCATTGCTGCTTACTATGTGGATGGATGGGGCAAGGCAATGCAACTTTTGGAAGAATGGTATGAAACGAAATGTATCAGAGAAGCGGATGATTACAGTATAACAACCGAGGTGCAAGATTTGTGGATGAAGCAACAGGTATATTGTCGGAGACAGAGAATAAGCAAGACGCCCTCTGTCATAGTGGGTAAGCATTATATACCGGAAGTGTATCCGCTATCAGATTTAAGATATGTATTAACATAAAGATATTATTTTCGCGAAGTAATAGCTGTTTTGGAATCAGCTTGAAAAAATCCGGACTAACACTTTTATTTACCTTTAAATTTTTTGTTGTTATGAAGAATTTAAGTAGTTTTGAAGCATTCAAGTTGAACAAGGTTCAGATGGGTGTAGTTAAAGGTGGCACTCTTTATCATTGTATGGTTGAGTATGGATTTGGAGATTTTTATGTGCGGGTTGTTGAGTCGGAACAAACGTTGAAAGAGGTTGAGGCCGCAGTGGCAGCACAAGCGCCAGACGCAAGTGTGAACTGTATGTAGTCTATTTATATGCCAAAAGTTTTTCATTCAATAGAGTTTGATTAAACTTTTGGCATATTGTCTTTAAAATATTTGTGTAATACTTAAATAGCCAATATATGAAATCTATTTTTTATCTGTCAGTTTGTTTAGTTTTTGCTCTTCCAAATATTTTGTGTAATTACTCTGTTGAAAAAGAAGAGAGGAATGCAAAAATAATTATATTAGTGGATGATTATATTTGCACTGAAAGTCAGTGGGTATATTTACGTGGATATAAAGATTGGATTTCAGGTAATGAGGTTGCTATATTTGACTCTGTATTTATAGAAAAGGGAGAACATAAGGCAGAATTAAATGCTTCTATTTGCGAGGCTACAAGTCTATTTTTGCTTTTTTCTAAAAATGGACCTAAAAATTTTAAATTTGCAGTAGAGCCAGATTCATGTGTTATCATCAATATCGAAGAAGAAGATGGAAATAAATCTTATTATAAAAAGGTATTACAAGGTAATCTGAATAACTATTTAAATACATTCATAAAGGAAAGAACTGTTTATTTAAATAGAATAAAGAATCAGACTGATAGTATAGAGTATTTACAGAAGGAGTGGTTTAATAGATTGAGGACAGCGATTGTTACTGCTAACTATGCATGCGTGTGCTATGAACTCGGGATATTTCTGAAAGTAGATTTTCCTCAGCGTAAGGAAGAAGTAATGAAGTTGCTAAATAATACAGCTGTTAAATTTCCTGATAATATTTCTTTGCAAGAATTTTCAGGAAGAAAAAAAAGTATTTCAGGAACAGTAGCTTCTCAAAAGGCACAGATGAGAATTAGAGAATTGTTAATGCAGCAATCTAATCAATCTTTTTTAGATTTGTCCGTTGGAAATAAGATTGATTTATCGTTTTCTAATTTAAAAGGTATCAAAGTTCCTATAGCTATTAATGAAGAAAGTTATATTTTTGTTGATTTCTGGGCTAGTTGGTGTAAACCTTGTCGCAATGAAATGTCTTCAATAAAGAAACTTGCTAAGCAGTATGAAAATAAATTAAGTGTTTATTCTGTATCTATTGATTCGGATCATCAGGCATGGCAAAAAGCTATTGAAGAGGATTCAACTCAGTTATTTCAACATGTTATTGGCACATATTCTAATGGACAGCCGACTAAACTATTGCAACAGTTAAATATAAAAATGATACCGGCTAATTTTTTAATAGATAATAATCAGTGTATTATTGCCAAAGATTTGCATGGTGAAAGACTCATGCAAGTTTTAGATAGCCTTATTCAAAAATGAAATTTGGGAAGCATTTGTATTATCATCCGCAAAGGTACATATAATTCTTACCACTCGTAAGAACTCCTAAATAATAATTAATTAAAGCCATGAAAATATTACTACCACTTTTTTCTTTTATCTGTTTGCCCATGTTCTTCTTTTCTCCGGCAGACCAAAAGGAGGAAAAGAACGTAGAAATCATTCTACACTTAGACAAAGACATGACAGAAGATGCTCAAACAGTCTATCTATGGTCATTTTGTGATGACGGCAACCAACAAAGATTTTGGGATTCAGCTAGAATTGAAAAAAGGCAGAAAACTGTAACTCTTCAAGGCTATGTTCCTTATGACTATAATTTATACCTCTGTTTTTCCAAAAATGGTCCTATGCAGTTGTATGTTTATGCACAACCTAAAGACACTATTGAATTACACATATCATCAAAAGACAGGAAGATGCTTTGGAAGAAGGCCTTAAGAGGGGAGTATCACAATATAGCTACAGAAAACTCCTTATACGACAGTTACTATTGGATGAAGAGGAGAGAAACGTCTAAAGACAGCATCCCTTATTACAGTCATCTTTTAATGGACAGTTATGATAAGATTCTTCATGAAAGTCCATATCCTCAAATTGCAAATAGTAGTTTCTCTATGTTGCGAATGTTTTTTAAAGACTCTATAGGTAACGATAGCCTCCAAATTCTAAAGAAATATATCGCGCAAAAATTCTCCGATTACCCCCCTGCTGTAGCCGTATCTGTTCCCCATGAATTGAACGAACGTACACTAAAGACCCAACAACGCCTAAACGAAATTTCTGCACAACGAAAGAAATATGAGCAAAGTAAAGTAAATACTAAAATAGGAGGTAAATTGTCTTTAAAGTTACCAAATGCAAATGGAGAACTTATTTCTTTGAGTGACTTAAAAAGTAAATATATTTTTTTGGATATATGGGCCAGCTGGTGTAAACCATGTAGAGCGCAAACTCCATATCTAAAAGCTGTTTTGGAAAAATATAAGAAAGACCTGAAAGTATATGCGGTTTCTATAGATACGAATCATAGTGCATGGAAAAAGGCAATGGAGCAGGACAAGACGCAGGAATTTATCCATGTAATCGGTTCAGACCAAGAACGAAAAAAGGTAGAGTCTGTAGAAGCATTGGGTATAGAAAGAATCCCAAAAAATTTCTTATTAGATCGTAACTGCAGAATTATTGCGAAGGATTTACTTGATGATGAACTCATGCAAACCTTAGACAGTTTAACAAAACAATGAAATCTTTCCCTCACTACATCCAGCACGATACTATGGACTGCGGACCCACCTGTCTCCGCATGGTGTCTGCTTACTATGGTAAACGCTATTCACTGGAAGGGTTAAGGGAAAAATCATTCATCACCCGTGAAGGTGTATCTATGCTGGGCATTAGTGAGGCGGCAGATAAACTTGGTTTTCGCAGCATTTGTGTACAAGTGGGTTATGAAAAACTAAAAGAAGCTCCCTTGCCTTGCATCATATATTGGAATCAGCAACATTTTGTCGTGGCATATAAGCTCAATGACAAACAGGTTTGGGTTGCCGATCCCGGAGCAGGAAAACTGAAATATACCAGAGAAGAATTTTGCCGTTGCTGGATAAGTTCGCGAAAGAACGGGGAAGATACGGGAGTTGCACTATTGCTGGAGCCTACTCCCGATTTCTATGCCATGAAGGACGAGGATGAAACCATTAACCGCAAAGGTTTCGGATTTCTGTATTCATATCTTCGCCCCTATCGGAATTTAGTAGCTCAACTACTATTGGGGCTGCTATTGGGCAGCATGATACAACTGATGCTCCCATTCCTCACACAGTCCATCGTGGACTTTGGAATTAATAACCAGAACCTTAGCTTTATATATCTGATACTGATAGCTCAACTGATGCTGAGCTTTAGTAGCAGTGCCGTGGAGTTTATCCGTGGCTGGATATTGTTGCATCTGGGGACGCGTATTAACATTGCCCTCATTTCTGATTTCCTGATTAAACTGATGAAGCTCCCTATAGGATACTTCGATACGAAGATGACGGGTGATATCCTGCAACGTATCAACGACCATACGCGTATTCAGAATTTCCTGACGGGAAGCAGCCTGAGCGTGGTATTCTCCACATTCAACATCGTAGTCTTCGGCGTTGTACTGTTGCTTTATAACTGGATGATATTCCTTATCTTCATGGGCGGTAGCGGACTTTATATAGCATACGTCTGGCTATTCATGAAGAAGCGTGCTGAACTGGATCACAAACGTTTTGCCCAGCAGAGTGCCAATCAGAGTACGGTGGTGCAACTGGTGAATGGCATGCAGGAAATAAAGTTGAGTGCCTGTGAGCAGCAGAAGCGTTGGGAATGGGAACGAATACAGGCGCGTCTGTTCAAAGTGAACATCCGCAGCCTTGCTTTGCGGCAGTATCAGGATTCGGGAGCGGTATTGATAAACCAAACGAAAAATATTATAATTACGGGTTTGGTGGCAAGCCTTGTGGTGCGGGGAGAGATGACGCTGGGTATGATGCTGTCCGTGCAGTATATCATTGGGCAACTGAACAGTCCGGTAAATGACCTGATAGCTTTTGCGCGCGACATGCAGGACGCACGCCTTAGTATGAACCGCCTGGGCGAAGTGCGTGACAAACCTGATGAAGAAGACCCCGCGAGACAGTTGATACGGGACATTCCTCCGGGGAAAGACCTCCGGCTGGAGAATTTGAGTTTCAGGTATGATCCGTTGAGTGAATTTCCTACATTGGACGACATCAGCCTGGAGATAAAAACGGGAAAACAGACGGGCGTGGTGGGTATGAGCGGAAGTGGAAAGACAACACTGGTGAAGTTGCTGTTGGGCTTTTATCCTCCTGCAAGCGGGCAGATACTGCTGGGAGATACGCCATTGGAGAATTACAGTATACGGGAGTGGAGAAAACAGTGCGGCGTTGTGATGCAGGACGGCTTTATCTTCTCCGATACCATTGCGGGGAACATTGCGCCGGGTGCGGAACACATTGACAAAGAACGGTTGCGCCATGCGGCCGAGGTGGCAAACATACACGGCTTCATCGAAGAATTGCCACTGGGATACAACACCAAGATAGGACAGGAAGGGCATGGATTGAGTCAGGGACAGAAACAACGCATCCTCATAGCCCGTGCTGTGTATAAGAATCCGGAATTTATCTTCTTCGATGAGGCAACCAATGCATTGGATGCCAATAATGAACGCGTCATTATGGAGAATTTGCAGGTGTTTTTTAAGGGGCGGACGTCAGTGGTGGTTGCGCACCGCCTGAGCACCGTGAGAAATGCAGATAGGATAGTAGTGATAGAGCAGGGGCGAATAGCGGAGACGGGAACGCACGAAGAGCTGACAGCTCGCAAAGGTATCTATTACAGACTGGTAAAGAATCAACTGGAACTTTGAGAATTGGAGAGTTGGGAGTTATGGAGAAACAGGAAGAAAAAGACATAGAATTGAGGTGCGAGGAGGTGCAGGAGATACTGACACGGCCGCCGCATGCGTTGGTGAGGTGGGGAATCACGGTGTTTTTCAGTGTGCTGGTTCTGTTTTTTATCGGTGGCTGCTTCTTCAAGTATCCGGATGTGGTGAGTGCGCAAATCACGGTTACCACGGAGCATCCGCCTGTATGGATAGTGGCGCGGGGAAGCGGAAAAATAAAGGAAGTGTATGGCAAAGACCGGGAGCGGATAGAAGCAGGTAAAATCATTGCCGTACTGGAAAACCCGGCAGAGACGGAAGATGTATTGCTGTTGGAGGAAGCATTACAGGATTTCTGCCTGACGGATAGTTGCGTACACGGCATTTTGTTTCCCGAACATTTGGCTTTGGGCAGTATACAGGCCGTTTATGCCACGTTTACCAAGAGTTTGACGGATTATCGTAACTTCTTGTCTTTAGACCTTTACGAACAGAAAATAGAGGCAACCTGTAAAGAATTGCAGGAGTACCGCAATTATATAAAGCATCTGAATCGTCAGGCAGAACTGGACAAGGAACAGGTGCGGATAGCCGAAACGGTGCACAGCCGAGAGAAGAAACTTTTTGGCGAGGGACTGACGGCACAATCGGACTATGAAGAGGCCAAACAGGTGTTTCTGGACAGACAACAGGGGCAGGAACAGATGATGACTTCACTTTCTTCAGCCAAAATACAGGAGGCGCAGTTACAACAGAATATTCTTGAAACCCGGATGGAGCGAAGTCGGGAAGCTAACAGCCTGGGGACAGCCTTAAAAGCTGCTTACAATGAATTACAGGTGAGCATCGAGGACTGGAAGATGACGTATCTTTTCATCAGTCCGGCCGGTGGGATATTGTCTTATAACAATGTGTGGCAGAAGAATCAGAATGTGAACGGTGGGGATAAAGTTTTCTCTATTGTCGCCTCGCAGACAGGGGATATTATCGGCAAGATAAAACTGCCTGTTAACGGGTCGGGCAAGGTGAAACCCGGACAACGGGTGAATATCAGCGTGACAGGGTATCCTTATATGGAATTCGGCTTCCTGACCGGAACAGTGGTATCTGTTTCCCTCTTGACGGATAGCGATAGCATGTATACCGTTACTGTAAGCTTACCGCAGGATTTATGTACATCTTATGGTAAAGTGCTGAATTTCAACGGAGAACTTACCGGAACGGCGGAGGTGATGACGGATGAAAGGAGCGTGACCGGAAGATTGCTTGAGCCGTTGCGCTATTTGTGGGAGAAATATTTATAAGAGGAACAGAGAACGGTTTTTCCTCTTATAAAAGTTGGGGAGCAAAAGAAAAGTTGTATCTTGTCGGCATTTGTTATGATACTTATTGAGTTACTTCAAGATGAATGATTATTATATAAAAAAGTATTGGGAAGAAGAAGATATATTATTTTATCTTCATTTTCATAATAAATTAGCTGTTAGGCAAATAGAAGTGTTGTCGGGAGAAACAGTTTGTTTAACAATTGAAAACCCTATTCAGGGAGAGCATTTGTTATGTGATAAAGAGTTGGATGATGTGTCTTTTGAGGAATGGATTTAATGCTTCGTAAGTGCCATAAAGAAGTTTCCTTTATTCCGTTAGGTGAGTTCTTTTGTCTTAGGTTTCAGATGAAAGAAAAAGGAATAATCCATTTGAATGGTTGTATCTCTGATACTCAAATGCCTCAAAGCTCCTTAACTTTTCACAATATTATTTGCGTTGATTATTTGTCAGTAATACTAATGCAAATAGAAAATGTGATGGATAATTGGGAATATAACATTAGATAAAATGAAGTAGTCAGTATTTTAATGAAAGAGCAAAAAAAGAAAATATACCTATTCTTGGAAGAGTATTTTTCCAAATATGGATTCAAGAAAAAGAGGCTAAATAATTATGTACGCATTAAAGATGGCAATGTGGTACAATATATTGGCTTTACTACGGCCACTCATGGTGAGAGACATGTAATCTATCTGAATCCTGTTGTAGGAATTATTTATAGGGATGTGGATGAGTTAATGGTACAACTTAGAGGAGAGATTAATCGTGATATTGAAGAGCATGGTCCCATGATTTGCCTCCCCATTGGTTATCTTATGCCTGAGAACGATTTCAGAGAATGGAAATTCACCATAGATAAAGATATCAGTGATGGTGTTGATAACATGGCAAGAGCCATTATAGACTATGGTCTGCCCTATCTGGAAGAGTTGTCGAATGTGGACCAGGTAATCTATGGGCTTGCCACTTCGCAGTATTCATATATTGGGGGAGAAAAAGATTATATTTTACCTGTACTGTATTATTTGCATGGCAACAGCGAACAGGCATTAAGAACAGTAGAGGCGGCCGTAACAAAACGTTCTAAAAGTGTAAACATAGATGAATACAAAGCGATGCAGGCAATATATGGCGAGGATGCTATACAGATTCCGCCTAATAAAGATTTAGATTCCTATATGCCGTTTGTTGAGAAGTTCAGGCAATTCCTATCTGAAAAATAGCAACTGAATATTCTTAGTCTCTATGCGGGAGAAAAAAGCATGAGTCTCTGTAATGTGTGATTCGTTTTCAGTTGATTGGCAAAAAAGGTTTCCCAAACATATTATTTCTGTCCACAAAATCAGCGATGTCTTATAGTTGAAAATGAGGAATTTTAACTACCTTTGCTTCTAAATATTAGTACATGGAAAAGATAGTCGCACATAACGATAATATATTGGAGAATTTCAACTTTGATTCTCTTGCACAGTGTATCTCTGCTATTCACTCCACTTTGCAGGCTTCTGCTATAAATTCGGTTAATAGATTTGCAACGGTTAGAAATTGGCTTTTCGGAAGATATCTTGTAGAGTATGAACAGCATGGTAATGATCGTGCACAGTATGGAGAAAAGTTATTGCATCGCATAGTCGAGAAGTTGAAAATCAAAGGTGTAAACACAACGCTTTTAAAGAACTCGCGCAAATTCTACTTGACTTATCCACAACTGCATGAAGCGGTTGCGGTAATTTGTCCGATGCTATCGGACATATTGAGTACTATACCTTTACTTTTAGAAATAGATGTAGCTACGACACCTGCTGTTTCAAAAAGTCCGATGCCATCGGACAAATTTACTACTGCTTCTGACACTATTATTACACGCCTTTCATTCTCGCATATTGTTGAACTCTTAACAGTTAGTGATCCGCTTATTCGCTTCTTCTACGAATTTGAGTGCATCAGAAATGTTTGGAGTGTGAAAGAACTCCGTCGTCAAATTTCAACCAATCTTCACGTCAGAGTCGGATTGAGTAAATCGCCCGAAAAGATAATTGCTAAATTGGCTGAAATTACGGAGAGGCAAACTACCATACTCCAACTTAAAGATCCGGTTACGTTAGAGTTTCTCGGTTTAGACATTAAAGATTATGTAAGCCAAAGCGCTCATTTACACCTATTATACACGCATCCCTTTATATCTTTTTATTCAAATATATAAGAAAATTCGATAAAGAGTGCTACTTTATGAGGTGTGGTGTTTAAAAGAAAAGAGCACGAATCTCCCGATCCGTGCTCTTAAATTAATTGTTTACTTTAATTTCTGTATTTTTATTTTGCAATTGCCAATAGATTAGTTGTCAGGTCCATCTGTTTGTGGTCAACCAGAGTCCAATCTGATTTATTATCTTGCTTGTAGGCTTTGTAGGCCGTCGGCATATTTTCATCATTCAAGTCGTAGACGCTTTTCTGAACGGCTTCGTCAAAAGCTTTGTGAGACTCGTTCCAGCGGGCGTAATTCATGGTTATTTCATTATCGCTGTATTGGTAAGTCATCTTGAAGTAGGGCACCCATGCATCTCTCGCACCATCCCATTTGGAAGCTTCTTTGCTTACCAGACGATTCTGATCGTCATAAGCGAAAGTGTATTGCATATGGCGGCGGAGGTAAGAGCCGTCTTGTTTGAAGATGGTTTTTGAAGCGACCAATTCGCCGTTCATCACCTGGTTAGTTATGAAACCGTCCTGAGCTTTCACTTCGGAGTTAAGAACACTTGCTATCATTATAGCTACCAATGCGACTGCTTTAAATAAACTTGTAGTTTTCATAATCTTTATTTTTTAATTGTTATTATTTCTATTGGGCTTTCGCTCTATCTGTTAGACGGAACTACTTGTCGAAAAGTGGCAGACAATCTTTATTTTTTTGCTGACCGCTTTCGCTTAATAATAGTCAATTCCTGTGCCAAAGTGGTAAGTTGTTGATAACCAGCGGATATTATGAAAGCGTATCTGTTCATTATCGGACAGTTGTCCGCTTATTATCGGACACTGACCGCAAAAATGATTTGGAATAACTGTTTATTTTGAGACATGAATGCAAATATTTGGTACACTATCAACAATCCTTTATTGTTAAGACTGCTATTTTTGCCTCCAAAATTAATATGCTATGAAGAACTTCTATTTTATTATCTTATTTCTTTGTTTCAGTTCTCTGTCGGCATGGGGAGCCGGGACACCTGAAAAAGCTGTATTTGACTTGATAGAGCGGGTTACTCCCGGTTATGCTTCCCAGTACCGGCTGGAAATAATAGGGCCGGAAGAAGGGAATGATGTGTATGAAGTGGACGGCGACGGACAGAAAATCATTCTGCGGGGGAATAATGCCGTGTCTCTGGCCACTGCTTTCAACTGGTATCTGAAGTATACGTGTCGGGTTCATGTGTCCTGGTTTGGTAATCAGTTGAAGCTGCCTGCAAAACTGCCACAGCCGTTGCAAAGGGAGCGGAGGATTATCAATGGCAAATACCGTGTATATATGAACTATTGCACGGTGAGTTACACGGCAGCCTGGTGGAACTGGGAACGCTGGCAGCAGGAGCTGGATTATATGGCAATGAACGCTATCAATATGCCTCTTTTTTCCGTGGGGTTGGACGGCGTGTGGTATAATACATTGCTGCGTTTTAACTTTACGGAAGAAGAAGCTCGCGCTTTTCTTACCGGACCGGGGCATTCGGCATGGCAATGGATGCAGAATATCCAAAGCTATGGAGGACCTTTGCCGAAATCAGTGATAGATAAACACGTGGCTTTAGGCAAGAAGATAATAGCACGGCAGTTGGAACTGGGTATGCAACCCATTCAGCAGGGTTTTTCGGGCTATGTTCCACGGGAATTGCAGGAGAAATATCCGCAGGCTAAAATCAGTATGAAGCGGAAATGGTGCGGTTTTGACGCTACTGCCCAACTGGATCCTACCGACCCTTTGTTTCATGAAATGGGACTGGCCTTTCTGGAAGAACAGGATAAATTGTTTGGCAGTTACGGGGTATATGCCGCCGATCCTTTTCACGAAAGTGCCCCTCCGGTAGATACACCCGAATATCTGAAAGGGGTGGGGCAGACTATACACAAGCTTTTCCAGACATTTGATGCGGGGGCTTTGTGGGTGATGCAGGCATGGAGCATGCGGGAGCATATTGTGAAAGCCGTTCCAAAAGAATCTTTGCTGATATTGGATTTGAATGGCTCGAAGACTGCTTCTAATGGCGGTTGGGGATATCCGGTGATAGCGGGTAACCTTCATAATTTTGGTGGACGCATCAATATGCACGGTGATCTGGCTCTGCTTGCTTCCAATCAATACAAGAAGGCGAAAATGCGCTATCCTAATGTATGTGGTTCCGGACTTTTTATGGAGGCCATCGAGCAGAACCCTGTTTATTATGATCTGGCTTTTGAAATGCCCAATCATGCTGACAGCATTCGTTTGCGGGAGTGGCTGGCTGCTTATGCCGAACGCCGCTATGGGGCAAAATCGGCTGCTGCTGTGCAGGCGTGGATGTATCTGTTGGAAGGCCCTTACCGGAAGGGGACAAACGGAACGGAGCGAAGCTCAATCGTAGCTGCCCGTCCGGCGTTGAACGTGAAGAAGTCCGGTCCTAATGCCGGGTTGGGTATTCCTTATGATCCTATGCTGGTCATCCGGGCGCAGTCCGCACTTCTAAAGGATGCTGATAGGCTGGCCCTTTCCAGGCCTTATCGTTTTGATATTGTGGACGTACAGCGCCAGATGATGACCAATTTGGGCCAGTTGGTTCACAAGAAAGCGGCGGAGGCGTTTACCGCTAAAGACAAAGTGGCTTTTGCTTTACACTCCGGACGCTTCCTGGGATTGCTGAAGGATATGGACGAATTGCTTTATACGCGCAGTGAGTATAGTTTTGACAGGTGGCTGACAGAGGCTCGTAGCTGGGGAGAAACGGAAGAGGAGAAAGACCTGATGGAGCGTGATGCCACTTCTTTGGTTACTATTTGGGGGGCCGATGGAGATCCGCGTATCTTCGATTATTCGTGGCGCGAATGGTCCGGATTGATTAACGGGTATTATCTGCCCCGTTGGCAGAAATTCTATGCGATGTTGCAAAAGCATTTGGACGCTGGAACTGACTATCAGGAAGAAGGTCTGCCGCTGGCTTATGGCAGGGAGGATTTCCGTGCGAATGATTTCTATAATCAGTTGGCCGGTTGGGAACTCGATTATGTGGCTCGGACAGGCAAGGCACGTACACCCGTCACTTGTGGAGATGAGCTTGACATTACCCGCAGGCTGTTTGATAAATACCTGAAGCTGTCTCATGAGTATTATGCGGATTTTTCAGGTGTGGAAGGAATAGGCGAGGAACGTACTTATGAGAATGTGGGAGAGGAGTAACTATGGTTACTCCCCGCTCTTTTTAAGTATGATTTTTGCCCCGTATTGTGCGGCAATCTTCTTGCGGAAGTCTAGAAAATCAGTATAGTCTTCTTTAGGATAGTTACCTTGATAGACCAGCAGACGGTGTACGATAAGGATATTTCCCCCTTCTCCCGGAGTGATGGAGGAATGGAACTTACCGAATTTACTGTTCAGGTTTGTGGTCTTCGGCAGTGATTCTATTTCATATTCTTCCGGCAGATGGATACTGATGCTGTCTACATCAAGATAACCGTAATTGAGCCGGATGCATTGGGTGCGCTCCCCTTGTTCGTCCGGGTTGTAAAAACCCCTGTGGAAGATATTGGCAGGGGCAAACAGGCGTTTCCCGGTTTTGTTTCCGTATTGTCCGCTTTCGATGGTATAAGAGATGTCCAGTTGAGGCTCTTTCTGTTTGCTTTCTTTAAAACGGATAGCATCGACTTGGGCTTGCACCAGGTTGATGTCCGAACGTAGCCAATCCTTCTGCCGGGCGGGTTCCAGACCGGTGATGCCCGTCTGATCCTCGTATTGGAACAGGCGTGATGCCTGCTTTACTTCCACTTTGGCACTGCCGTCCGCTTGCAGGGAAACGGAAGCGTTGTTGATTTGCGTATTCAGTGAGTCGGGATATGTTGGCAGTTGGCAGAGGATCCCCCCGTTCGGACCTATAAGCAATGCGTCATGTCCTGCTATGGAGTGGTGCACATAGCCCAGCGGCAGATTCGGATTGGTACATTCCAGCCAGAGCGTGTCGTTAGGGAGCGGTACTTGCAGAATGACGTGGTTGTTCTGATTGGCGCTGGCAAAGTCGGCTAACAAGCGTTTGTTGGTAGTACTGATTACGGTGTAGATCGACGGAATGCCCAGTTCCGCAAGCATGGCACGAGTGTAATTGGATAGTCCTTTGCAGTCTCCGAAACCGGTGCGGTGCACATCGGCGGCGGTAATGGGCTGCAAGCCACCGATGCCCAGCTGTATGCTGACGTAGCGCGTGGTGGAAGCGAGGTATTGGTATACTGCGGCTATTTTCTCATACGCAGTGTTGCAGTTTGCCGTTCGTTTCAGCAATTCCTCTTTCAGTGCCGGGGGTAGCTGGTCTCTTCCGTTCAGCAGTTGATATTGCCATTTGCCGTAAGTCTGCCAACTCTCCATACTTCCTTGGGTTCCTTCAAAAGAGAAATCGCGGGGAGTGAAATAGATGCGCGGCAGCAATTCGGACAGGGAAGGGCTATAAGGCTCTTTCTTGAGGGCGGGCAGTGCCTGTACCTTGACTTCTGTCAGCCAGTTTCCGTCCGCTGCCTGCTGCTGGCTGACTTCAACCGGCATGTTGATGGTCCGGTAGCGGCAGGGATTACCGGCCGGAGTGACGATACGGTAGCTTGCTTGCGCGACGGATTGGTTATAATTCTTTTGCGGAACGAAACTGGGGTAGCCGATAAGGCCGTCGCTGTTCTTTATTTCCCACTCGTAAGTGATGGTCACCGGGTATCGCGACGGGGTGTATTCGAAGAAATAATAATAGTCGTCACTGACCAGTTCGGCCGAGTATTCGGTAATTCTCAATTCACTCTTTTTGATTTTCCGGATGATGTTTCCCGATGCGTCCCGCACCTCTCCGGAGAACTTCTTCAAAGAAGAAAAACGGTCGCACATACAGATGAAGGAAGCATCTTCTTTGCCTTTCTCGTTCAGTATCTCTATCACGCGCTTCTCTTTCTGGATAGCGTCGGTAGGAGAACTGCACACGATGTCCGTTACGGCATCCTGTACGATGGAGTAGGCGTTGGCGTGTAAATCCGTCTGGGCGTGCAGACTGCCAGAGAAGAAAGCTGCTTGTAGCAGAAAGCCGATAAATAACTTGTTTATTTTCATAACTCTTCTGTTACAGTTTTTTCAAGACCAGCATTTCGTTATTCTTTTTGGCCATCAGTTCCCAGAAATGTTGCAGTTCGGGATAGTCCGTATGCAGGAATAATAATTTTTGCAGCCGGAAAAAATATCTGAGGATGATCTGGTTGCCTTGTTGGGTGATGGTATACCGGCAAAAGATTTTCTGGTCGCTTGTCTGTATTTGCAGGTTTTCCGGTTTCTCGTCTATTACATATCCTTCCGGGATAGTCAGGTTGACGGTCAATGCCAGTTGTTCGGCATAAGGAAACTCAACGGGTAGCTTCCGTTCCGATTGCTTGAAGGGAGAGTCGGAGACGTGCAGGAAGACAAGCGGGTTAATGTAGATGAACGGGTCGTTGACAGTAGACTGTTTCTCAAACCCTACGAATTCGTGTATTTGTGGTGAAAACAGCTCTCTCCCTTCCATACGGAGATTCTTCACCTGTATATTTTCTTTGGAAGCGAATTCTCTGACGAAGTCTGCACTGTCTTTGGCTGTACGGAATTTATCGCGCAGCAGGGAGGCGTACTGTCCTGCGTAAATGGTTTCACGCATACCTGTAATGGCTCCTTCCTGGGAAATGTCCGCCCTCACTACCGATCTGAGCAGATTGTTTCCGATGGCAGTCAGGTCTACCCACTGACTCTGGTTGTCCGGAATGATGACGCGTGCCCGGTCGGTCATCAGGACGGGAGGCAGGACATTGATATAGCCGTTTTTCACCGAACCGTCCAGATAAACCAGCGTAGTGTCTGTCTGGGCAATGGCTACGACGAAAGTGTTCAGCTTCTGGATGCTGGGGTGGGAATAAGGGATGATGCCCATGCTGCGGCGGCTCATTACTGCCGGATAAGCGGGGATTCCGGCATCTTTCAGCATGCTGATAAAGATGAAGTTGATGTCGGCATTGCTTCCTGTGCCCTCTTTCAATATCTGTTTAGGGGCTTTGCCATACAAAGAATATTTCTCATTCCATCTTACCTTGTTTTTGAGGAGGGTATAAATGGCGCTTATCTTTTCATCTGCTCCTTTCATCTGTTCCAGGTGCAGTGTTGCCATTTCTTCTTTGAGGGGATTGCTCATTTTCAGCCGGCTGCCGAAATCGGTGTCTTTCAGCAGCGATTCGTCAATCTGTTCCCAGCTTTGTGTGAACGTTTTGTAGAGGGCGCCGGGAAAATCTATTCCCAGCAACTCTAAATTCACTTGCGTGCAGTAGTCGTCAAGGCACCACACATGGCTGTCGTCCTTCAAAGCGCTAAGCTGGTTGCCCTGGAAATTCAGGTGCGCTCCGGAGCACTGGAGCAATTGGCCTCCGATAAAGAGGCTGAGGGGGACCGGTTCATTCTTTGGTTCCAGTCTCTCCGTACCGCGCATTTCAGTGTTGAACTTGAAGTATTCGGGAATGGTGACATCATATTCAGTATATAAGGTGGGAATGTCGCTCTGCGCTTTCCAGCTCTCGATGGTGAAGAAGAAGTCGGAATCCAGGCGGTATTCGTACTCTATCAGAGTGCCTGCTTTTACTTGCGGGATGGAGAATTTCAGTTGCATCTGGTTCGCGTTGACGCGTTCCTTGAACACTACATCCTTTTTCATCTTGGTGCGTATCATTTTCCCGTTTTCCAGATTGTAGGCATTGGCTTCCAGGCCGATGATGCTCTCTTTCATGCTGTTGTTTTGCAGCTCGTAATAGGGGATGGTGACGTTGGCGTAAGATGTACCTTCCGGTTTGAGTACCTTGATTTTTACTTTATGCTTATAGACTAATTTGAAGCTTTCTATTCCCCATTCGTAACTGACATCAGTCAGTTTGCACAGGATAACAGCAGTGGCATTCGAGTCGGGAGCATAAGTGGTCATGGTCAGCTCTTCCATGGTGGGTTTTCCGAATTTCAGATTCGGCAGAGTAGTTTGTCCGTCAGCAAATAGTTGGAGGCAGCAGAAACTAAATAGCAAGGAGAGTAAAGCGTTTTTCATAATAAATAGTATTGAAGTGTTGTTGTCCTGGCAAATATATGCCTTTTTTATTTAAAACAAGAGTTTAGTTCTCTCTTTTATTAAATCTCCTTAAAGAAAGCCCTACACGTCACTTTTTATTTGTTATTTTGCACCAAATTCGGGTATAGTGCGGTCCGACCGGTTCGGGCTGCGCTTCATTATTGCAGAACGTTCAATGAATAAACTCACCATAAAAGTCTGTCCGGTATGCGGCAGTACGCATATAGAGCGTGCTATGACCTGCATAGACCATTATGCCTCCAGCGAGGCATTCTATCTGTGCCGTTGCCAGGATTGCAGCTTTCTCTTTACGCAGGATTTTCCTGTGGAGGCTGAGATAGGCAGATATTATGAGACTCCCGACTACATTTCCCATTCCGATACGAAAAAAGGACTCATGAACAGGGTGTACCATTGGGTACGCAGCTATATGTTGGGTCGTAAAGCACGTCTGGTGGCTCGTGAAGCGCACCGCAAGACGGGACGTTTGCTGGACATCGGTACGGGTACGGGGTATTTTGCCGATACCATGAAGCGACGGGGCTGGGAGGTGGAAGCGGTGGAGAAGAATGTACAGGCCCGCGGATTTGCCAAAGAGCACTTCGACCTCGATGTGAAGCCCGACACAGCGTTGCAGGATTTTACTCCCGGCAGTTTCGACGTCATCACGTTGTGGCACGTCATGGAGCATCTGGAACACCTGAATGAGACGTGGGACACATTGAACAACCTGCTGACGGAAAAAGGCGTGCTGATTATTGCCGTGCCCAACTGTTCTTCGTATGACGCGAAGAAATACGGTGCGCACTGGGCTGCCTACGATGTTCCCCGTCATTTGTGGCACTTTACTCCCGGCACCATTCAGAGGCTGGGAGTCAAACATGATTTTATATTGGCTGCACATCACCCGATGCCGTTCGACGCATTCTATGTGTCGATGCTGAGTGAAAAATATATGGGCCATTCCCTTACTTTCTTCCGGGGAGTGTTCAGTGGCACGCTGGCATGGTTCAGCGCATTAGGAAGAAAAGAACAAAGCAGTTCGATGATTTATGTATTCAGGAAAAAGCAGAAATAATTCCGTATCCTACTTTGATATGCAGTTCATCACGTCCAGCATTAGTACGACGTTGGTGTTGTTGCTGTTGGGGTTGGTGGTATTTTTTGTGCTGACTGCTCATAATCTTTCAGTGTATGTGAAAGAGAATATCAATTTCTCCATTATCATCAGCGATGATATGAAAGAGACGGATATACTGAAATTGCAGAAGAAGCTGGACAAGGAGGTCTTTGTACGCTCTACGGAGTATATTTCGAAGAAGCAGGCGCTCCATGAACAGATTGAGGCGATGGGGACAGACCCGCAGGACTTTCTGGGATATAATCCTCTGCACGCTTCCATCGAGGTGAAGTTGCATTCCGACTATGCGAATACGGACAGCATAGCCAAAATAGAGAAGGAGATTAAAAAGAATACCAATGTGCAGGAGGTGCGCTATCAGGAAGACCTGATTAATATGGTCAATGAGAATATCCGCAATATCAGTTTGCTGTTGCTGGGTCTGGCCGTATTGCTGGCTTTCATATCCTTTGCATTGATAAACAATACCATACGGCTGACGATTTACTCCAAACGCTTCCTTATCCATACGATGAAGCTGGTGGGAGCAAGTTGGAGCTTTATCCGGCGCCCGTTCCTGTGGCGCAATTTCTGGATTGGTGTGCTGGCGGCTATTATTGCCGACGGTATTTTGTGGGCTGCCGCATATTGGTTGGTGGTGTATGAGCCTGATTTAATCAGCGTAATTACGCCCAACGTCATGTTGCTGGTTTCCGTTTCGGTGCTTGTGTTCGGAGTGTGTATCACGTGGTTTTGTGCATATCTCTCCATCAATAAGTTCCTGCGGATGAAGGCGGGCACGCTGTACTACATATAAGTAGTAAGTAGTTAGTAGAATAGTAATGTTATTTATAATATAAAGAGATGAGTAAACAGAAATTTGCTTTCGATAAAACCAACTTTATCCTGCTTGCCGTTGCAATGGCGATAGTGATTATCGGTTTTATTCTGATGACCGGTCCTGTATCTACACCGACACACTATGAACCGGATATTTTTAGTGCGAGACGTATCAAGGTAGCTCCGGTGGTTTGTCTTGCAGGCTTCCTGCTCATGATATACGCTGTATTGCGTAAACCGCGCGGCGAGCAAATGAAGAATGAAGGAATGAAAGACCGGCACAATTAATAATTCACAATTAATAATTCATAATTAGATTACATGGAATGGTTTGAGGCGCTCATCCTGGGCTTGATCCAGGGATTGACGGAGTATTTGCCGGTAAGTAGTAGCGGACATTTGGCTATCGGTTCGGCGTTGTTTGGTATCGAGGGAGAAGAAAATCTGGCGTTCACGGTAGTGGTGCATGTAGCTACGGTATTCAGTACGATGGTAGTGCTGTGGAAGGAAATCGAATGGATATTCAAAGGTCTGTTCAAGTGGCAGATGAATGACGAGACACGTTATGTAATCAATATATTGATATCCATGATACCGATAGGTATTGTAGGTGTGTTCTTTAAAGATGAAGTAGAGGCTGTCTTTGGTTCAGGTTTGCTGGTTGTGGGCTGTATGTTGCTGGTGACTGCCGCTTTACTGTCGTTCTCCTATTACTATAAGCCGAAGCAGAAAGAGAAAATCTCTATGAAAGATGCATTTATTATCGGTTTGGCTCAGGCTTGCGCCGTGCTTCCGGGACTTTCACGTTCGGGCACCACGATTGCTACAGGTTTGTTGCTGGGTGATAATAAAGCGAAACTGGCCCAGTTCTCTTTCCTGATGGTGATGCCGCCGATATTGGGTGAAGGATTGCTGGATGGCATGAAACTGATGAAAGGCGAAGATATCGCAGGCAGCATTTCAACCTTATCATTGCTGATAGGCTTCATAGCCGCTTTTGTATCGGGTTGTCTGGCTTGCAAGTGGATGATTAACATAGTGAAGAAAGGCAAGCTGGTATATTTCGCCATTTACTGTGCGATTGCCGGTACCGTAACTATCGTGTTGAGTTTGTTAAATTAGGAATTTACACCACAGAGGACACAGAGTTCACAGAGGAAATGATAATCTGTGATTCTTGAATTAACCTCCGTGCCCTCTGTGCCCTCTGTGGTGAATAAAAAATAGAAGCAATTTGAAGTTTAAAGAAGGAGAAGTTCTTTATTTCAATAAGCCGCTGGGGTGGACCTCGTTTAAGGTGGTGGGACACGCGCGTTACCACATCTGCCGGCGGATGAAAGTGAAGAAATTGAAAGTTGGCCATGCCGGCACGCTCGACCCCTTGGCCACAGGGGTGATGATTGTCTGTACAGGCAAGGCCACGAAGCGGATTGAAGAGTTTCAGTATCATACGAAGGAATACGTTGCCACCATTCAGTTGGGCGCCACCACTCCTTCCTACGACCTGGAACACGAGATAGACGCCACTTACCCCACGGAACATATCACCCGTGAGTTGGTGGAAGAAACATTGAAAACATTCATCGGTGAGATACAGCAGGTTCCCCCCGCTTTTTCTGCCTGCATGGTGAATGGTAAGCGTGCCTACGATTTGGCTCGTAAGGGTGAAGAGGTGGAACTGAAGCCGAAGTTGCTGGTGATTGACGAGATAGAGTTGCTGGAATGCAACCTGCCGGAAATCAAAGTCCGCGTGGTGTGCAGCAAAGGTACGTATATCCGTGCCCTGGCCCGCGACATCGGTGAAGCGTTGCAAAGTGGCGCACATCTGACGGCTTTGGAACGTACCCGCGTGGGTGATGTCCGGTTGGCGGATTGCCTCGACCCGATGAATTTCAAGGAGTGGATAGACGCTCAGGAGATAGAAATAGAAGAATAACTTAAAGAAAGAATAGATATGAAACTGTCGCAATTTAAATTTAAGCTTCCGGAAGAGAAGATTGCTTTGCACCCTACAAAGTACAGAGATGAGTCGCGCCTTATGGTACTGCACAGAAAGACAGGCGAAATTGAACACAAAGAATTTAAGGATGTCCTGAATTACTTTGATGACAAGGATGTGTTCATCTTCAACGATACGAAGGTGTTCCCTGCCCGTCTGTATGGCAACAAGGAGAAGACCGGCGCACGTATTGAAGTGTTCCTCTTGCGTGAGTTGAACGAAGAACTTCGCCTGTGGGATGTGTTGGTGGACCCGGCCCGTAAAATCCGTATCGGCAACAAGCTGTATTTCGGTGACGACGACTCTATGGTAGCTGAAGTTATCGACAATACGACGTCTCGCGGACGTACGCTCCGTTTCCTTTACGACGGTCCGCACGATGAGTTCAAGAAGGCTTTGTATGCATTGGGCGAAACCCCGCTGCCACACAGCATCATCAACCGTCCCGTAGAACCGGATGACGCCGAGCGTTTCCAGTCTATCTTTGCCCGTAATGAAGGTGCGGTGACGGCTCCTACCGCCAGTCTGCATTTCAGCCGCGAATTACTGAAGCGCCTTGAAATCAAAGGTATCGACTTTGCTTATATTACGTTGCATGCCGGTTTGGGCAACTTCCGCGACATTGATGTGGAAGACCTCACGAAGCACAAGACGGACTCTGAACAGATGGTTGTGAATGAAGAGGCTGTCAGCGTGGTGAACCGTGCGAAGGACATGAACAGACAGGTTTGTGCCGTGGGTACTACCGTGATGCGTGCCATCGAGAGCACCGTGAGCACCGACGGACATCTGAAATCCTATGAGGGCTGGACGAACAAGTTCATCTTCCCTCCATACGACTTTACCGTAGCCAATGCGATGATTTCCAACTTCCATATGCCGCTTTCCACGCTGCTGATGATTGTTGCCGCTTTCGGTGGCTACGACCAGGTGATGGAAGCCTATAATGTGGCTTTGAAGGAAGGTTACCGTTTCGGTACGTATGGGGACGCGATGTTGATTACGGACAAGTAAATGCGAAAATTCAAGAAAGCTCTTTATGTATAATTCCATAGAAATATGTGCTGGTGCGGGAGGACAGGCATTAGGTCTTGAGATGGCAGGATTTCATCACATCGCTTTAGTTGAATATGAAAAAGACTATTGCGATTGCTTGAAAAGAAACCGTCCCGAATGGAATGTCATTTGCCAAGATGTTCATCAATTCAATGGCTTGCCTTATAACAACAAGATTGATTTGTTGGCAGGCGGTGTGCCTTGCCCTCCGTTCAGTGTCGCAGGCAAGCAATTGGGAGCTGATGACGAACGTGATCTCTTTCCACAGATGTTGCGATTAGTGAGAGAGATAAATCCACGAGTTGTAATGATTGAAAACGTACGTGGCCTATTGGCATCGAATTTCGACGGCTATCGCGCTTGGATATTAAAGAGCTTGAATGAGTTGGGTTATAATATGCACATTCAGTTGTTGAATGCTTCCGATTATGGCGTTCCGCAACTACGTCCTCGGGTTGTGATTATTGGTATACGTACTGATATTATGGATATGTTCGATTATCCGAAGAAAATATCTGAAACAACGCCATCTGTGGGTGAAATTCTATATGACTTAATGGTGGCCAATGGTTGGAATGGAGCTGAAGAATGGAGGCGAATGGCTAATAGAATTGCACCGACACTTGTGGGTGGAAGCAAAAAGCACGGTGGCCCTGATTTAGGTCCCACAAGGGCGAAGAGAGCTTGGGCAGAACTTGGTATTGATGGCTGCGGCATAGCTAATGAAGCTCCCGCTATAGACTTTGTAGGAATGCCAAGGCTGACTCCACAAATGCTGGCAAGACTCCAGGGGTTTCCCGATGAATGGGATTTTGGAAAACGGAAGACAGTGGCTTGCCGCATGATTGGTAATGCTTTTCCGCCTCCCGTAGCTATGAACATTGGGTTAGAAATAAGGAAAATATTAGATTATGAACGCACTTATAGCAGAGGCAAGAAAGAAATATCATCACGAGTTGCTGTCTGATGGATTGCTTACCATTGATAAAGGAGGGATACCGAGCAATGCCGACCGTCATTCTGATCTGTCGGTAGCTATAGCTCGCGGCATTGCTGACCAGTTAATGGCGGAAGTGCATGAGAAGGCTGTAGGACAAACCTCCGGTGCCAAATTCGAATTGTACAACATGAAGTTTCTTATAGATACTTTTCCGAAACTTCAGAACTTGAGACCGGGGAAATGGCACATCATCAAATTGGGTAACCGTAGTGTTGTCAAAACCAGTCGTTTCGCGCAATATGAACATTTGGAGTATTTGAATCGGCTGACAAAAAGCGATGCACGACTCGCCGCAAGTATGGGTAACGACTACATGATAGCTCCCGACGTAGTGATTTATCGGGAAACGGAGACAGACGAAACAATAAATGAACAAATTGTTATTGTTGATGATTCGGTTTGTCATCTTGCTGATATACGCAGTGTAAATGGCGGTCATCCAATTCTTCACGCATCCGTTTCGGCCAAGTGGACAATGCGTAGCGACCGTGCGCAGAACAGTCGGACAGAAGCTCTCGGGCTAATACGGAACAGGAAGGGGCGTTTACCTCATATTGTAGTAGTCACCGGCGAGCCAATGCCTGCACGTTTGGCTTCATTGGCTTTGGGAACTGGGGATATAGATTGTATTTATCACTTTGCACTTTATGAACTCATCAAGGCGGTGAAAGACATAGGTGCGGAAGACTCTATAGAGCTATTGAATATTCTTATTCAAGGTAAACGCTTGAAAGATATCAGTGACCTGCCTTTGGACTTAACGGTTTGATATAGATGCAAGCGTATTTCGGACTTGGAACGAATCTCGGCGATAAGGAGCAGAACCTCCGTCTTGCCGTGCAACATATAGAAGAGCGGATAGGGAAAGTCGTTTCCCTGTCCGCTTTTTATGCTACCGCCCCGTGGGGATTTGCTTCTGATAATACTTTCCTGAATGCCGTTGTTTGTGTGGAAACTTCCCTTCCGCCGTTGGAGATACTTTCCGTAACCCAATCCATCGAGAAGGAGATGGGACGTACCCATAAATCAGTGAACGGTGTGTATAGTGACCGTGTGATAGACATTGATTTGCTGCTGTACGACGATCTTGTTCTTGATACTCCTACCCTGAAACTTCCCCATCCGCTGATGCAGGAACGCCGCTTCGTGATGGAGCCGTTGGCGGAGATTGCACCCGATGTGATGCATCCGGTATTGGGGAAAACACTGGGAAATATTTATCGCGATTTACTTGATTGATAACCGGTTTCCTGCATCTCTATATCCAATGTCTCCGATCTCTATATCCAACGCGTCCCATCTCTATATCCAGCGTGTCCCATCTATATATCCAACACGTTGGATCTCTATATCCTGTAAATGAAGTAACAATGAAGAATAAACTCCGCAATTTATTCCTGCTTTTCGGCATACTTGCCATTGCCGTCATGCTCTGCACGATGGATATGGATTACTCCGACATCTGGGAGAACCTGAAACGTGTAGGCTTCTGGTTTCCTGTGATCATGCTGTTGTGGTTCTTTGTTTACCTGATAAACACTTGTTCCTGGTATCTGATAATCAGAGACGACCGTAAATACCGCGTTCCCTTCTGGACAGTCTGTAAATTATCCATCACAGGTTTCGCCATTAACTATGCCACGCCCGGCGGACTGATGGGTGGCGAGCCATACAGGATTATGGAACTGACTCCATACGTCGGTGTCAGCAAAGCCACTTCCTCCGTCATCCTGTATGTGATGATGCACATCTTTTCTCATTTCTGGTTTTGGTTCCTTTCCATCTTCCTCTATATCGCCCTGTATCCTGTAAATGCTTTCATGGCTGTGCTGCTTTCTGTCGTGGCTGCTTTCTGCCTGTTGGCTATCTATTTCTTTTCCCGTGGCTATAAGAACGGGATGACGCTGAAAACCTTTCTCTTTCTGCAAAAGGTCCCGTTTGTGAAGAAGTGGGCGCGTCGTTTCATCACCACCCAAAAAGGCACGTTGGAACAGATAGACAGCCAGATTGCTCTGCTGCATAGCCAGCATAAGGTTACCTTTTATAGCTCGTTATTGCTGGAACTCTTCGCGCGCGTATTTTCCAGCCTCGAAATCTACATTATTCTGAGTGTCTTTACGCTGGACGTCAGCTGGTGGGACTGTGTGCTGATATTGTCTTTCTCTTCCTTGTTCAGCAATCTGATATTCTTCTTCCCGATGCAGCTGGGTGCGCGTGAAGGCGGGCTGGCATTGGCTGTGGACGGATTGCACATGTCTGCGGCATTGGGTGTGTATGTGGGACTGATTACCCGCCTCCGCGAGTTGCTGTGGATAGCTATCGGGATGGTGCTGATTAAGGTTGGCAATAAGAAATAGCTGTTTCCGGCTTACTAAAAAAGGCAATACGAGAATTGTTGTAGAGAAAAAATCCATATCTTTGCTTCGAAGTATATTAACCTGTAGTCTGATGTTCAGATATTCTGTTTTTATTTTATTCTGTATCTGCTTTTGCGCTTGTTCTTGTTCCGGCCTGTCGGCTGCGGACAAAACAGATGATGCCCTGCTCTTGAAACTGGATAAGATGATTGAGCAACGTGAGGTCTATCGGCAAAAAGTAGAGAAAGAAATAGCTGATTTCCGCCGGATGCTGGACTATGCGGAAGACGATAAACTCAGGTTTGATATATTGGGCAACCTGTTCACCAAGTATCGTTCATACCGCATTGATACGGCTATGATTATCGCAAAGGAGAGGCTGCAACTGGCGGAAAAGCTGAAAGATGAAGAGCTTGTCAACCAGGGAGTAATGAATGTAGCCGATGTGATGAACAAGATGGGGAAGCATGAAAATGCGCTGATCATGCTCGGCAGGGTGAAACGGACGGAAAGTGTGAAGAAAGACACGTATTTCTACTACCTGTATCATACCATTTACTTGTCCTGCTATAACGAAGCGATAGATGATGCCGGAAAACGATTGGCCTGGCAGAAGATAAGGGCTTATAAAGACACGCTGATTGCCATAAGCGAACCGCAATCTTCCAGTTACATCACCAATAAGTGCGGGCGTTTAAGTATGTCCGGGCAGTGGGATGAGGCCATCCGGCTTCTGGAGGACTATTACAACCAAAGCACGGAGGACAATCCGGACAGGGCGAGGATGGAGTATCTGCTGGCGGAATTGTATCTGGGCAAGCAAGATACATTGCGGGCAAGACATTATCTTATCTTGTCTTCGTTGACTGACATTGCCAATGCCAAGAAAGTCTATATGTCTTTGCAGCGCCTGGCGATACTTCTTTTTCAGGAAGGAGACATTGCGAGGGCTTACAACTACATCTCCTGCTCACTGGAGGACGTGAATTTCGGAAAAGCCCGTTATCGCTTTGTCGACATTGCGGAGTATCTTCCCATTATCCAGGCTGCCAATGATGCCCGCATCAGGGCTGATGAAAACAGGGTGCTTATATTCCTCATGGTGCTGTTGCTGCTGGTAGTCACTTTGATTTCCGCTTTCTTCTTTATCCGTAAGAAAAACAGTAAACTGCTGAAAGTGAAGCAATCGTTGGCCGAACAGAACCTGCGTTTGCAAGATATGGCTGAGAATCTGACCCGGATGAACGAACAGATTCAGGAGTCAAACCATATCAAGGAGGAATACATCGGCCTGTTATTCAACATTTGTTCCGAATACATCTATAAGCAGGAGAATAGCCGCAAAGCATTGCTGAAAATAGCCAATACGGGTTCTATGGCCGACATATCGAAGGTGCTCCGCGGACAATCTTCCACTTCCGAGGACTTCAAGCTTTTTATCAGCAAGTTCGATACGATCTTCCTTTCTATCTTCCCTAATTTCGTAGAGGCGTTCAATGCCCTGCTGAAAGAGGAAGAGCACGTGCAGCTCAAAGAGGGTGAACTGCTGACCCCGGAACTGCGTATATATGCTCTCATACGTTTGGGGATCAATGATAATTCGAAGATTGCCAACTTCCTCCATTATTCACTTCAGACAGTTTATAATTACCGGATGAAAATGAGGAATAAAGCCATCGTTCCGGGCAAGGACTTGGCTGTTCAGGTACAGAAACTGTAGTTTTATACTTCCTCTGAGCTTACTTTTAATTTTTTGCTGCCAAAACTTAATATTCTGATAAGTAGAGGTTTACTCTCTATTCCTTTCTTGATTTACTTACTTTTTCATATCGTGTGGTTGTGCCGCGCTATCATTGAAATTACCTTTGCTTCCATAACTCATAACTGATTCTCATACCATTTGAGATGCAGTTAACCTTGAATGAATTGAATGTATGATGTGAGTCACATGATACCTTTGTTACACATATAATTTAACTAATTAAAAACTATTATGAAGAACAAGAAAAATCCGGAAACTTTTGGAAGTAGGTGGTGGTATGTTTGGGTACTGTTTGCTTTGGTTTTCAGTGTGAATGTTGCTGCACAGAAAACGGTTGTGAAAGGTAATATCCTCGATAAGGATAATCTGCCTATTATTGGAGCGAATGTTTTGGAAAAGGGGACGTCGAACGGAACGATTAGTGACGTGGACGGTAATTTTACGCTTTCAGTCACGAGTCCCGACGCAGTTTTGCTTATTACATACATAGGTTATAAAAACGTAGAAAAACCCGCCTCCGCCAACATGAAAATTGTGATGACGGAAGATAGTGAGATGCTTGAAGATGTAGTTGTCATCGGTTACGGAAGCGTGAAGAAATCGGACGCGACAGGTTCGGTGACTGCCATCAAACCGGATGATTTTAATAAAGGACTGCGCACAACGGCCCAGGACGCTTTGGTAGGTAAAGTGCCGGGAGTGAATGTGGTGTCCAGCTCCGGTGCTCCGGGTACGGGTGCCACCATCCGCATCAGAAGCGGCGCTTCCCTGTCCGCCTCCAACGACCCGCTGATTGTGATTGACGGCGTGCCTGTGGATAACTCTACTATCGAAGGCGGCGGCAATGTTATCGGTGGTATCAACCCGGATGACATAGAGACGTTTACAGTGCTGAAAGACGCTTCGGCTACTGCCATTTACGGTTCGCGTGCTTCGAATGGTGTGATTGTCATCACTACGAAGAAAGGAGCCGATACCAATCTGCGCTTTAATTATTCAACCAATCTGTCGGTGAGTACGGTTACGGAAACGCTGGATATTCTCTCCGCCGATGAATTCCGCCAGTTTGTGCCTACCGTATCCGGAGTGCCGTCTTCCGTGACTCTGGGCACTGCATCCACAGACTGGCAGGACGAGATTTATCGGACTGCTTTCGGACAGGAGCACAACTTCTCCGTTTCGGGCAAGGTGAAACAGAACGCTCCTTATCGTGTTTCTGTGGGATATACCAACCAGAACGGTGTCGTACGCACCAACAACTATGAGAGATTTACATTCAACGGTGGCATCTCTCCCAAATTCTTTGATAAGCACCTCACGGTAGACCTGAACCTGAAAGTGTCTTATGAGAATAATAAGAAAGTCGATGAAAGCGTAGTGAACAACGCGCTCCGTTATGACCCCACGCGTCCCGTCAAGACCGGAAGTGCCACATCGGCTACCGACCCCGGACTGGGCTATTTCATCTGGATGAACGGCAATTCTCCTATGGCTATCCAGACGGATAACCCTGTGGCGCAACTTGACTTGCAGGATATCCGTAATAAGGTGACGCGTTCTATCGGCAATGCATCTTTCAATTATAAGGTGCATCACCTTGAAGACTTGCAACTGAACATGAATCTGGGATATGATGTGCTGACAAGCAAATATTCGAAGGAAGTGCCCGAAATGGCCGGTATGATGTACACTTCTAACATGAAGGACGGTACGGGACTTGTGTACGACTCCAAGCAGAACAAGCGGAATTATCTGTTGGACTTATATGCCAACTATTCGCACGTGTTCAATGAGAAACACAACTTCAGTGCGATGGGCGGATATGGCTGGCAGCATTTCTGGAAGAAGTTCGACGCTACTACCTTCTCTCCGGAAGGAAAAGAACTCTTCTCTCCCAATCATTATGAGTCGGAGTATTATCTGCTTTCGTTCTACGGCCGTCTGAATTACTCGTATGACAACCGCTATATGATAACCGCCACGCTTCGTTCGGATGCTTCCTCCCGTTTTGCGAAGGGTAACCGTTGGGGATTGTTCCCTTCCGTGGCATTGGGATGGAAAATCAGCCAGGAGGCTTTTCTGAGGGATTCGGACGTGCTGTCTGACTTGAAGTTGCGCCTGAGCTACGGACAGACCGGACAACAGGATATCCTGAACGACTATCCCTACATGACTACCTTTACGGTATCTTATCCTGAGTCCTGCTATCAGTTTGGCGATAAGTGGTACAACACCTATCGTCCGAATGGTTACGACTCTGACATCAAGTGGGAGACCACCGAAACTTATAACATCGGGCTGGATTATGGTTTCCTCAGTAACCGCATCTATGGTTCTGTGGACTATTACCAGCGCCATACCAAAGATTTGCTGAATACCATCCCTGTTATTTCGGGAACCAATTACTCTTCTGTAATCACCACGAACATCGGCGAGATGGATAATAAAGGACTTGAATTCTCCATCAACGCAGTGCCGGTGCATACGAAGGACTGGAAGTGGACGGTAGGTATGAACTACACCTGGAACGACTCGAAAATCACGAAGCTGAATGTGGTGGACTCGGAAGCTAACTTTGTGCAGACCGGAGCCATCTCAGGCACGGGCAAGACGGTGCAGGTATTCATGGTGGGCGAACGTCCCTACACTTTCTATCTGGCAAAACAAGCATACGATGATAACGGCAAACCGATAGAAGGCCAATATGTGCAGCCCGACGGCTCTGTATCGGCAACGGAAACCAAGTATGCCACCAACAAGAGCGCACTTCCCGAATCCTATCTGGGATTCAGTACCCAGCTGAGTTATAAGAACTGGGATTTTGCCATCAGCGGACACGGCGCTTTCGGTAATTACGTCTACAATTACATCGCTGCCGACCAATACGTGCAGTCTGTTTATAGCGACCAGGGCAACTTCTCGAATATCCTGCGCAGAACCAAAGATACAGGTTTCCAGAACCAGCAGCTCTATTCGGACTATTTCCTGGAGAAAGGAAACTTCTTCCGGATTGATAACATCTCGCTGGGTTACACTTTCAAGAAACTTTGGGATAACTCAAGCTCGTTGCGACTGACCTTCGGCGTTCAGAACGTGGCTACGTTTACCGGTTATTCCGGCATCGACCCGGAAATCTACAGTGGCATCGATAAGGAAATATATCCCCGTCCACGCGTATTCTCATTAAGTGCTAATTTAAGTTTCTAACAGATTAAAAAAACTACGCTATATGAAAAAGATAATTATCTATTCATTCAATCTATTTCTCTTGGTCACGTGTCTGACTTCGTGTCTGGGTGACCTCGATACCATGCCATTGGACAATAATCAGTTGGTAAGCGACCAGGTATATAAGACTAAGGACGGCTATACGGGCGTGTTGGCAAAGTGCTATTCATCTCTGATCCTGACCGGACAAAAGGGCGGTGACGGCGGTGACGGTGACCTGGAAGGCGCCAATGAAGGATATTCCGGCTATGTGCGTCTGTTGTTCTACTTGCAGGAGATGAGTACGGACAACTTCCTGATGCCTTCTTCTTCTAACGGCCTGCGCAAGTGCCTGAACCTGCAATGGGATGCCTCTAATGCCTCGGTTGTCACCTGGACTTACCAGCGGCTTTATATGAGCATAGCTTACTGCAACGAACTGTTGCGCGAATGTACGGAAGGAAAATTGCAGAGTAGAGGTCTTTGGGAAGAGATGAAGGACGAGTATGTCAGCTACCGGGCCGAAGCGCGGTTCATACGTGCCTATTGCTACTCCATGCTTTGCGACTTATTCGGTTCCGTGCCCTACGTTGACGAATATACCGGTGTGAAGGAAATCCCCGTCCAGTACACCCGTAAAGAGATTTTTGAGTATGCGGAAAGCGAACTTCTGGCCATCGAGAACGAACTGAAAGCACCCGGAGGAAATGAGTATGGCCGGATTGATCGCGTGGCCGGTTGGTTCCTACTCGCCCGTATGTATCTGAATGCGGAATCCTGGATTAACGAGAATAAATATCAGGATGCCTACACCTATGCGAAGAAAGTCATTACAGACGGGCATTATCCGCTGGCCTCCGATTATCGTGAAATCTTCCTGGCCGACAACAAGACTTGCCGGGAAATCATCTGGGGTTTGGTGCAGGACGGACAACGTGCCCAAAGTTCAGCCGGAACGAACTTCTACGTGAAAGCTTTCGTGAACGGTCCGATGGATGAGCTGTACAAGACCGGTATAGGTTCGAGAGGCTGGGGCAATGTCCGTGCCAAGATGACGCTGGTGGATGCTTTTGATGCGGATGATGTGGCTTTCGATGTGAATGACACCTGGGGCAACGGAAAGAAAGATAAACGTGCCCAGTTCATGACCGCCCTTCCCAACCAGGTGAAAGAAACCTGGGATTCGGAACTGAACATGACCAGTACCTTTACGTGTGGCTATGGCTATATCAAATGGAGAAATGTGACGAAAGACGACCAGTTGTGCGCTTCGGGCGACGCTTATACTTCTATTGATTTCCCGTTGTTCCGTACGGCAGACGCCTACCTGATGGCAGCCGAAGCCATCTTGCGCGGTGCAAATGGCACGGATGCTGAGGCACTGGGCTATGTCAATGAGGTTAGGGCAAGGGCATATATGTCCGGCAAGTATGCAAAGGCCGGTGTCCGTTCCGATGTTTCGGGAGAAATCGGACTCAATGAACTCTCCTTAGATTTTATCCTGAGCGAGCGCCAGAAAGAACTGGCATCCGAACTGACAAGGCGTACTGACTTAATCCGTTTCGGCAAATACACGAAGGGAAATAACTGGGACTGGAAGAACGGTGCCCGTCTGGGAGAAGATGTGGATGACAAATATAAACTGTTCCCGATTCCGGAAAGCGAGCTGACGAATAATCCGGCATTGAAACAAAATGACGGCTATAAACAAATAAATTAAGAATAGAATGAGACTGAAACTGAAGCAAGTACTGCTATGTACTATGATGTGGATGTGCTGCATCCCCCTGGGGGCGCAGACGTCCAAAGAAGAGATGTTCTCCACCATTGAGAAGACGGGTGGAGTCTATTGGGCCTATCCGCTTGATTTTGCCCCGCAGACCCGGGCTCCCAAAGGCTATAAGCCGTTTTATGTAAGTCATTACGGTCGGCACGGTTCCCGTTATCTGATTGCAGACCGCGACTATAAATGGTTGATCGACCTTTTCGGAGAGGCACATCGCGAAGGTGCTCTTTCTGATTTGGGAGAAGATGCTTACCAGCGTTTGTTGAAGGTATGGGAAGAAGCCGAAGGGCATGGCGGCGATTTGACTCCGTTGGGTGTCAGGCAGCACCGGGGCATTGCAGAGCGGATGTATGCTGCATTTCCCGAAGCATTTAAGGGCAATGCCTCTATTTCCGCCCGTTCTACGGTGGTGTTGCGTTGCGCGATGAGCATGGTGGCTTTTGGTGACCGTCTGAAAGAGTTGAACCCCGACTTGCGCATATCTTATGAAGCCAGCCAGAAGTATATGGACTATCTGAATTACCATACGGACGAATCCAATCGCTTTACTTCTTCACACGATGGTCCGTGGGCTGAGGAATACAGGAAGTTTGAGGATGCCCATACGAATCCCGACAGGCTGGTTGCTTCGCTGTTCAAGGACAAACGTTTCATTCTGAAGAAGGTGAACCCTAAGGAAGTGATGTGGGGTATGTATTGGATAGCCAGTGATATGCAGAATGCGGAGACGAAAGTCTCTTTCTATGACCTGTTTGAACCTCAGGAACTGTTCGACTTGTGGCAGTGCATCAACTACCGTTTCTATGTGGGCAATGCCAACCATGCCGATGGAAAGGGAATTGTGGTAGCCAATGCGAAGTCGCTGTTGCAGAATATCCTGGACAGTGCTGATGAGGCTATCCGGAAAGGCGGTATAGCGGCCACTCTCCGTTTCGGTCATGACGGCAATGTGATACCTTTGGTTGCATTGATGCATATTGAGAACTGCAACGTTGCCGTTGACGATCCTTACGAGGTGTATAAAGTGTGGAGTGACTTTAAAGTCGTTCCGATGGCCGCTAATGTTCAGATTGCGTTCTTCCGGAAAGAAAAGGGAAGTCCGGACGATATCCTGGTGAAGATCATGCACAATGAGCACGAAGTGCATATTCCGGTGCAGACGGATATGTTCCCGTTCTATAAGTGGAGCGACGTGGAGAGCTACTACCGGAACCTGCTGAAATAAAGAATCGTTTTTAAGTTAACAATATAGAGATTACAAACTGGGAAGTGCGGCGATGGGATATCGGCGCACTTCTTTTGCTAATATAATGTTAATGCTTTCTTATTTATATGCTATTTCCTGAGAAAACCTTTATCTTTGCACCCGAAAAATGAATGTGGAAAGATTTGAGTAGCTTGCAACCACAGAAAAAAATGCTAAAACAACATCCTTTTCTGACGGCTCCGTGCTGATGCTTCTACTCACATTTATCTCTACTGCCTTCATTTCCTAATTTTTAATTTCTAATTTTTAATTTGAAATGGGATATTTATTCACATCCGAATCGGTGTCTGAAGGACACCCCGACAAAGTGGCCGATCAAATATCGGACGCTGTGCTTGACAAACTGTTGGCTTACGACCCCAGTTCGAAAGTAGCTTGCGAAACTCTGGTTACTACCGGACAGGTAGTGCTGGCTGGAGAAGTGAAAACCAAAGCGTACGTTGACCTGCAACTCATTGCGCGCGAAGTAATTCAGAAAATCGGCTATACGAAAGGCGAGTACATGTTCGAAAGTAACTCGTGCGGCGTATTGTCCGCTATCCATGAGCAAAGCCCCGACATTAACCGTGGTGTAGAACGCCAAGACCCTATGGAACAGGGTGCGGGCGACCAGGGAATGATGTTCGGCTATGCTACTAACGAGACCGAAAACTACATGCCTCTTTCTCTCGACCTGTCACATCGCATCCTGCAAGTGCTGGCCGACATCCGTCGCGAAGGTAAGGAAATGACTTATCTCCGTCCCGACTCCAAGAGCCAGGTAACCATTGAATACGATGATAACGGCACGCCTGTGCGCATCGATACGATTGTAGTTTCTACCCAGCATGATGACTTCATCCAGCCGGCTGACGACAGCGAAGCCGCCCAGTTGAAAGCGGATGAAGAGATGCTTGCCACCATCCGCCGGGATGTAATCAATATCTTGATGCCGCGTGTGATAGCTTCCATCCATGCAGAGAAAGTACTTGCATTGTTCAACGACCGCATCACGTACCACGTCAATCCTACCGGAAAGTTCGTTATCGGCGGTCCTCATGGAGATACGGGCTTGACAGGACGTAAGATTATCGTAGATACTTACGGAGGCAAGGGTGCTCATGGTGGTGGCGCTTTCTCCGGCAAAGACCCTTCTAAGGTAGACCGTAGTGCTGCTTATGCCGCCCGTCACATAGCCAAGAACCTGGTAGCTGCCGGTGTGGCCGATGAAATGTTGGTGCAGGTGTCTTATGCTATCGGTGTTGCACGCCCCATCAATATTTACGTCAACACTTACGGACGTGGCCACGTAAACATGAGCGACGGTGAGATTGCGAAGAAGATTGACGAACTCTTCGACCTTCGTCCGAAGGCTATCGAGGACCGCTTGAAACTTCGTAACCCGATCTATCAGGAAACTGCCGCTTACGGCCATCTGGGACGTGAACCGCAGACGGTTACCAAGCACTTCAAATCCCGCTATGAAGGTGACAAGGATGTAGAGGTAGAACTCTTCACCTGGGAGAAACTGGATTATGTGGATAAGGTGAAAGCCGCTTTCGGTTTATAATCTTACTTTTTCGTTTTATAATCAGCGTAGCTTTACAGGCTATTTACATAGAAGGCTGCCCTTTTGCACGTAGATTTCGGTGCGGAAGTGGCAGCCTTTGTTTTATTCCGGAAGTAAGCTTACCTTTTTCTACGACAATAAAGTCGCATTTCATCTTATTCAGAGTTATTTCTCGTAAAGATGTGATTTCATTTGCTACGTTTCGTCTATGATATGTAGATGCTCACAATTAGTTCACTTATGTGATTATTTGCAGGTAATAAGGGAGTATTATAGAAATCAGAATGATAGCAAATAGTCCGGTATTCATTCCGTATGCTTATAATTGTTGCAGTTTCGTAACGCGCCTTATCGTGACAAAGTATATTATAGAGTAACTTGTGAATAAACAGAGATTGAATATGCGCTATTGTTGCATATTCTTGCGTGTTTACAAGCGTTTTATGCAGAAAAGGGTTACTACTTCCGGGTAAAAGGGTTACTACTTATAGGTGCTATGGTTACTACTTACCGATGACGATCCTATTTGCGTCTTGATTATCTCTTATGAAAAGGTTTCTGAAGGAATATTTTGCTCTGGAATAAATGTAATGATTTCGATATCACGTTAGGAATCCGCCGTTTACTTATTTTTATTCGCATATTTCTGTTCTCGTGTGCACTTGGGCGGAAACAACGCGCTCTCGGCTTACAAAATATGCAAATTGTCAAAAGGATAAATCTATGATACCTGTACTTTAATTGCATCTTTTCTGAGTGAACTTCTCGGGATTTGTTGTTATCTTTGTGGAAACAGAACAGGAAAACCAAAATAATCATGAGAAAACTATTACCTGCTTTATTATCCTTTATATTGTTTACCTTATTGTTGGGTTCATGCGGAAAGAATTCTTATGCGGACAGCTATGTCCTGATGTTGGCTGATTCGTTGATGCAGCCGTGTCCTGACAGTGCACTGCAACTGTTGGAAGAAATCTCTGCACCGCAGGAAATGGGGAAAGCAAACCGGGCATGGTATGCACTGCTGTTGACGCAGGCAAGATATAAGAATTATGTGCCGTTGGAGGATGACTCTTTGATACGGACTGCTGTTGATTATTACGAGAATGGCAGGGATAAGGAAAGGTTGGCGAAATCTTATTTTTATTGGGGGTGTGTATATCGGGAGCAGGGGGATATGCCAATTGCAATAGACTTCTATTTAAAGTCGTTGAGGATTATGCCGGAGGGAAGTGATTCGGAATTTGTGGCCATGACATATAATCATTTGGGAGATTGCTATAATGAGCGGAACATGGAAGAAACAGCGAGAGGTATGTATAGAAATGCTTATGCTATAAATTGGGAGGCTCATGATACCCTGCGGGCATTTCATAATCTGCGGGGAATCGGATCAACTTTTTTTCTTGAACTTCAATTGGATAGTGCGGCATATTATTATAAACAGGCGTTGTCGATGGCGCTTTCGCTGGATTATCCGGTGCTGTTGGGCATTATATATAAGGATTTGTCCGGAGTTTATAATAAACGGGGAGAATATGAACAAGCTCATACGTGTATTGCAAAAGCTATAACCAGTCTGTCGAATATGGAAGATATAACTTCTGCATATTCTGTGAAAGGCGATATATTGTATAATATGAATGAGAAGGATTCAGCTCTTTATTATTGGTATTTAAGTAAATCATCTCCTGATATATATACTAAAACTTCAAATTATTATAATATATATCGTGTAAATAAGGAACTCTCTGATTGGGAAAATGCAGTTTTATATGCAGATTCCTTTATTGTTTGTTATGATTCTATTCAGGCAATGAATGACCGTGCAGAAATTGACGAGTTGATGGATAATCATCAGTTAGAATTTTATAAGTACAAATTGTCTGTTAAGCAGGAACAGACGACTAATCTCTTGATTATATTGTTTTTATTCTTTGTTTTAGCGTTGGTTTTTCTATTTATGTGGAGAGATAGACATCTTAAGAACAAATATATCGCTTTGCAGAAGCAACTGATGGATAATCGTGCCGAAACACTGTTATTGGATGAAAAAGATATTCATGAAGAAGATAAAAACAATAAACTACATGAATTGAAAGAAGCGAAGTTTGAAATTTGTATTTCCTTGTTTAAGTCTACAGAAGGATATAGGAGATTAAATGAATTGCAGAAAGCGAAGCCCAAAGAATGTGTCAGCATTATAAAAAATCATAGAATATTGATTATAACTGATATCAGGAGAACATTTGTGGATGTGATGGAAGATTTAAGCAGTTCTTGTTCTTCCTTAACTACCGATGATTTGTTGTATTGTGCTTTGATCATACTTCATTGTCCGAAGGAGATCATTATGGATGTGATGAATGTCACTTCCGACGCAATAAAAACCCGCAAGAACAGGATTAAGAATAAAATGGGGGAAGAATTGTTTGATAAAGTATTTTTGATTGATAATCTGTGATTTACACTGGAGTTGTTACTTGTCAGGATTTGCCTGTTACCATTGTTACCACATAGTATTTTGTTTTTATATGAAAGTTGCGGTTATTTGAAGCGTCAATAAAATCTTAATATCGCATGAAAACAACATTTTTACTTTTAAGAATCCGAACGTTCAAACGGATAGCTATTCTGTTCCTGTTATGCGGGATTTTCTCCATGTGGTCCAGTCTGGATATTACGATTATCATAATTCTGTAGATAGAGAGAATATAGGAAATTTAAAATTAAAAGCGAAGTGGTACGATTATGTATCATGGAGGATTCCTATTGTTGGTACTGTTGGTGTTGGAATTTATAATGGTAGTAAGCGTTAAAAAACTTAGAAAACACTATTTAATTACTTGATTTATGAAAATAATTAAAATTGCAGCCTTGTGTTTATTGTCATGTATGTTATCGGCATGTCCGAAACAGAGTGAAGAATACATAACACTTGTAAATAACTCAAAACAGGATATTGTTTTTCAGGAGTATAGAAAAAGAAATATAACAAGTGTTGATACGTTATTTTTATGTCGAGTTGGAGCAGTAGAAATTCCAAAAGGCTCCTCATCTCTTGTCCATAGTGTGGACGACACAGGTTGGAAAGCCGATTTCAATATTATACCTTGTTTACAATTCTTGATTATGGATAGTGAAACCTATTCCCAATATATGTATGAACCTTGTGATACAATTCGTAAATATGTCCCTATTCTCTATCGTTACCGGGTTTCATTGGCAGATATGGAGCAAGCAAATTGGACAATAGTATATCCTCCTGAGGAAAAGGAATCTTTTTGATAATGAACTTTTAACTAACACATATAATATGAAGAAACAAATCATGCTATTAGCAATCGTGCTCGGGGGAGTATTCTCCCTGCAAGCCCAAGAGAAACAAGACAGTCCGTCACAATCTAAACAAGAAGTAAGCCCGCAAATACGTAAAAAAGGTACAGATTGGAGTAAGCAGCCTATTGGTTATTTTTATGGAGGTATAGGTGTGGGGTACATTTTGTCTACAGAAGATGTTGAAGGTCTGCCCGATTCAGCTATGACTACAGGTCTTGAATGGAGGCTGGGGATGTCCCGCTATTACAATCGTTGGGGTTGGGGAGTACTGGTACAGCAATTTCGTATTAAACAATCGTTTCCCCTTACTGATGGTTATCAGACGGCGACGTTGGAAGATGTCGGCCGGTTGTTATATATTGCCCCTCAGTTCACTGGCCGATGGGTGCTGGGCGAGAAGTTAACCATCTACGGTGCAGTTGGCTGGGGATGGTTGCGTTATAAGGAAACTGCTAAAATAGGCGGCTCGGGTGATATAACTGCTACAGCTAATACTTTAGGCGGAAATTTCACGGTAGGGCTTGAATACCGTTTGAATTCAGTAATCGGTTTAAGCGTGGATGCCGGGCTGATAGGGGGTGAATTAGGAAAGATGAAAGTTGACGATGACGAGTTGCAGGCTTTCTTTGATGAAGCATATACCGGCAAGATGGATGCCAGCCGCTTGTATGCAACGGCAGGAGTACATATTTATATCTGGAAGAAAAAATAGTAATCCGGGCAATTGACGCTTGCGGTTGCGAAAACACTGCCTTTTATATGTCAGATTCACCTATTGTGTCAGCATATAAACATTCCGGGAGGTAATATAAACTTTTTCTAATTTTACTTCCCGTTATTTATTGATTATTAGAATATTACAAAATGACCTGCACTTTATAAACTTGCCGGTATAAATCAATCAACCCCCATTTTAGACCTAATTTTGTCTCATCAAATCATTCAAAAATTAGGTTTATGAAACACATGATTATTTTATGTATTGCATCGCTTGTATCCTTCATGGCAGTTGCCCAAAACAAGATAACAGGCAGGGTTGTAGAAGAAGAAACAAAGTCCGGACTGGAATTCGTTACAGTGCAGTTATTGACCTCCGATTCTTTATTTGTGAAAGGAACGGTTACGGATGCCAAGGGAAATTTCTCTTTTGATAATGTAGTGAACGGAAACTGTAGGATCACCGTCTCCTACGTAGGTTATGAAACTGTGTGCATCGATATCCGGAATCTGGAAAAGAATCTGCCTGTCGGAGATATCGCCTTGCTGAACTCCGGCGTGATGCTGGAAGGCGTTACGGTACGCGCTAATCCTGTTCTGAAGAAAACCGACCGTCAGATTATTCTCCCTACGCAAGCACAGGTGAAAGCATCTACCAACGGGTTGTCCCTCTTGCGGACCCTGCAATTATCCCGTATCCTGATTAATCCGGTGGATAACTCCGTGAAACTCTCCGGCGGAGAGAGTGTGCAGTTCAGAATAAACGGAGTAGAGGTGACCCAGGCGGAAGTGATTGCTTTGAACCCTGCGGATATTACGAAGATAGAATATCACGATAACCCGGGTTTACGCTACGGCAATGTAGGGGCGGTACTGGATTATATCGTCAAAAGAAAAGACTCCGGTGGCACCATTGCGGCCGATTTATCGAATGCCCTTTCAGCTAACGGTTATGGTGAAAACAACCTTTCCGCCAAGTATAACTACCGGAAGTCCGAATTTAGCGCCTATGCCTATTGGGGACGGAGAGACCTAAAGTGGACGCGGGAGAACTATGAGACTTTCCGCTTCCCTGATAATACCTTGGAGCGCAGGGAGATTGGCAAACCTACTCCGGTGAAGTATGATGATCTGAATTTTTCTCTGGCTTACAACTTGCAGGACGATGACAAGCAGATGCTGAACGTCACCTTGAGGAATAACTATAACGATACTCCCAATTCTTTTTCCGACCGCGAAAGCAGCCTGTATCAGGGAGAAGATATTCTTTCTATCTCCGACCGCCTTTCGTCGAAGCTGCGGGTTCCTTCACTGGACATCTACTATCAGCGCAAGATGAAGAATCAGCAAAGCCTGACCTTCAATGTGGTAGGCACTTACCTGAATAGCGAGAATACACGCACCTATCAGGAGAGTCTCCCGGAAGAAACTCCGTCAGCAGTCTATTCTTCCATCGATGGTAAGAAGTATTCCCTCATCACTGAAGGCATTTACGATAAGAAATTTAAGAACGGAAAATTCTCCGGAGGTATCAAGCACACGCAGGCTTATCTCAGCAACGAGTATTCGGGAGCTGTGGAAGAGCAGGTGGAAATGAATATTGCCGAAACGTATGCCTTTGCAGAATACCAGCGCAATATCAAAAAGTTTGATTATACGCTGGGCATAGGTGCCATGAGAACCTACAATTCGCAGGAAGGAAAGCATAATGAAACTTACATCTTCAAGCCTTCCGTACGTCTGTCATATACTCCGAAGGAGAACCTGTTTTTCAGATATAACGGTTATATCTCCGGTTATTCCCCTTCCCTGTCCGACCTCAATGATATCTCCCAACCCATAGACTTGCTGCAAGTGCGTCGGGGAAATCCCGGATTGAAGTCCGTCCGCTTCTACTCCAATACTTTCAGTGCGAGCTGGATGCACAAGAAAGTGGCTGTTGACTTCTTTGTCCGTTACAGTTATGATCATAAACCTGTGATGGAGAGCACCTGTTTCGAGAACGGAAAGTTCGTCCGCACCATGGAGAACCATAAAGGTTTTCACCGGATCAACCTGGAAACATCTGTCCAGATACTTCCCTGGAAAGAGTATATTGCCATCAGGGTAACTCCTTTCCTGAACCGTTATATCAGCCGGGGAAATACTTATACGCATACTCACACCAACTTTGGAGTCCGTGGCAGCCTGATGGCAGCTTATAAGAACTGGACATTCATGGCGGAAATGAATACCAGTAACCACACACTGTGGGGCGAAACAATCACAAAAGAGGAAAAACTGCACTCCATGATGCTGGGCTATAATAAGGATAAGTGGAGCGTTTCGGCAGGGGTGCTCAATCCGTTTACCAAGCGGTATGAACAGGAAATAGAGAATATTTCTCAGTTGGCCGGCAGCCGGCAGGTGGCTTTCTCTACAAACCTGAGTCCGGTATTCATGGTGAATGTCTCGTTCCGGCTCGACTTTGGAAGAACGTATAAGTCACAGAATAAGGTACTCAACAACAGCGATACCAACGCAGGCATCCTGTCGGGGAAGAAATGAGTTTACCGGCTGAGGAAATCGGCTATGTCCTCTTTCTCGTCCATATTCAGCTTTTGGCGGATGGTTGTTTTCCGCTGATAAACCGTGCGCACACTCTGCTGGGTGACTACGCTGATTTCTTTCGTTGAAAAGTTGGCTTTCAGCAGGCAGCAGAGTTGTAGCTCGCGTTCGTTCAGCGCATTGCCAAAGCGGGTGAAGATGTGCGTGTAGAAGTTGCCGTATATGGAATCAATCACTTTATAGAGGTCTTCCCAAACCAGCAGGTCGTCCGAGGGGATATCTTCTTGAGTGATACGTGTCATCTGCGACAGAAACTCTTGGTTGTTTGGCGTGGGGTTGGTGGCAACCATGCGTATGATGCCCATTTGCTGGAGCAGGATTTTCTTGAAGAACTGGTCATTTTCGTTGTTCGCCTTCTCAACGTCGGCCCATAGGTGTTTCAAGGTGTCCAGTTCTTCTTCTTTTTCTTCCAGCAATTTCTTTCTCCGCTGGATGTAGAACGCTACGAGAACCGCGGCCAGAGTAACGACCAGCAATATAATGATGAGCAACATCTGTTCCCGTTGCTTGGCGATGGACAGGCGGAGGTTTCGCTGTTCCAGTACCCGTTTGGACTCATTCTTTTCGGCAATCACTTTCTCCCGGTTGAGGAAGTCCTCAAGCATCCGGTTGGAGAAGAGGGTGATGTCTTTTATAAGGAACTGATTAGTGGAAATATATTGCATCAGGGTGTTCTGAATGAGGTAGTAATTGCTCAACGACAAGTCCTGGTCGATGTAAGGCAGGTGGGTGTCCTTGCTCTTCTGCATGTAGTATCTCGCCGAATCCATCTGGTGAAGATTCAGGTAATACCTGCCCAGGGCGCTGTAAGAGAGTGTGGTGTACTTATCGTTTGCTGCAAGATAGCGGCGGAGAACTTCGCGCTGGATGTCGATTGCCCGGCGGTGCTCGCCGAAGTCGCTGAGAATGTCCGCATAGTTTCGTGATATAAGTCCCCATGAGTTGAGGGCATAGTTAGGATGGGCGGCTGCTTCGCAGGCTTTTTGCAGGTAAAATAAAGAGGAGTCTTTCTGCTGGAGATAATAATAGGTGATGCCCAGCATGTTGTAAGTTACATAAGTGTCCGGGGCATTTCTGTCTGCCGCCAGCAATTCTTTCAGGTATTTCACGGCGTCCTCAAAGTTCTCATCTCCCGTACTTTGGATGGCGCTGGATCTTAGCAGCTGGATGGTGCAGGCACTATCTTGCGCTGCCCGTGCGGTTTCTATTCCTTCGCGCAGAAGGTTTGCGGCTCCCGTCCGGTCGCCTTTCCACCAGAGGTGTTGTGCGAACAGTTTGTATGCCTGGGTTGTTCGTATAATATCATGGTGCTCTTTGTAATAGTCCAGCGTGTATTTTAGCAGGGAGTCTTCCGCTGTGGAGCGATTGCTGTTGTAGTGTGCCTGTCCGTTTACCAGCCAGTATTTTGCCAGTACGGAGTCGGTCAGCGCTTCCGGTTCGTGTATGGATTGCAGAAGGATAAGGGCACTGTCCGGATTATGGGAGACAATGGCTTCGGCCCTGTCTATTATATCATTTGCTTGCTTATGGTAGTTGCATGATGATAATGAGAGAATGAGGAGCAAGAGTGTAAGATGCTTCATGATTGTCGGTATTTATTGGGGCAAAGATACTATATATTTGTGGTTTGTCGTTACCTTTGCAGATTCAAAATGGTTGTCGGTATGTTTTTTTGAATAGACTAAGAATGAGTAATATGCTAAAGAAGCTGTTCTCCCTTTTCGGGGGAAACGAGGAGATTCCGGATTCGCAAGCTCTGCTTGCTCCTATGGAAACCTTCGATAAACCGAAGGTCAAGGATATTGTGCGTCGGTGGATTCTGTACGTTGATGCGCGTGAAACTTTGCCGGATGATATCGTGGCGCTGAACTTCAACGTATGGGAGGCAGTGGATGAGGATAACGTAAGCTGCTATACGCTTGAACTGATTGGCTCGGAACAGTACGATGCCGAAGATGATGACTGGGCATGCGAGGAAGACTTCGAGCCGAAGGAGAGGAACTGTGACGATTTGCAGCTTTCAAGCAAGATTCCGTGGGAGGATGTGCTGAAAGGCATGGTGGAGGTGCTGAAAGAACTGAAGGATGAATTGGGCGGAATAAGTTTGTTCCGGGTGAAGCACATCACGGTCGGGTTTTCGGAAGGTGATCTGGTGGTTGTGAAGTAAACTTCCACCCGTTCTTTATTCATTCGCTTCCAGCATCCCGATTAATTGCACCCGCTGTATAGAGAAGCTATTGCTTTCCTTTTGCACGTACTTTAGCAATTCAAGCCCGTCTTGGTGAAGTTTTGATTTTCGCAGAAGGTCGTCCACTTCCATTTCATCCGATATTTTCAGCATGGTCATGGCGGCAAGCTCTATTTTTCCCATTTCATTGGGGTCGCCTTTATACCGGTCAATCAGTTCCTGGGTATTCATGCTCATCAGTTGGTCGGTAGGAAACCCGAGAATCTGCCTGCTCAGGCCGTCGTATTCTACCCACTCATTCCAGCGATACTTTTTCTTCTGAAGCAGGGCGTTGACAATCAAAGTGATGATCTCCTGGATCATTCGTATCAGGTAATCTTGCTTGATCATAATTCTTTGTTTTTATAATGTTACTCGAAAAGGTTGTAAACTGATTACAAAGTTAGTGATATTTTTAAGATATCGCTGAAAATCTCTACCTTTGCACTCATTATTAAATATAAGGTAGAGTAATTTCCATGAATAAGATAACTTCCGTATGTGTATATTGTGCTTCGAGTACTAAAATAGATCCCACCTATTTTGAAGCTGCCCGCGAATTGGGCACTTTGTTGGGACAACGCCGCATTCGCCTGATAAACGGTGCGGGTGGCATCGGCCTGATGAGTGCCACTTCTGATGCCGTACTGGCTGCGGGCGGAGAAGTGACCGGCGTTATTCCCCGCTTTATGGTGGAGCAAGGTTGGCACCATAAAGGGCTGACAGAAATGATAGAGGTGGAGAATATGCATCAGCGCAAACAGAAAATGGCGGATTTGAGCGATGCCGTCATCGCTTTGCCCGGTGGGTGCGGTACGCTGGAGGAATTGCTGGAAATCATCACTTGGAAACAGCTTGGCCTCTATCTCAACCCTATTGTCATCCTCAACACCCGTGGTTATTTCGACCCCCTGTTTGAGATGATGCAGAGTGCTATAGACGAGAATTTCATGCGCCAGCAACACGGAGCCATCTGGCACGTGGCGGAGACCCCGCAGGAAGCTGTCGAACTGATACATACCATTCCCGTCTGGGATAGTTCCATACGTAAGTTTGCGGCAATATGATCGGGCTGCTGCTGACGTGGATGACGGGTTTTGAGGGAGTACCTATTCCTTATTCCCCTAAGCTGGACGACGGAGTCACCATACTCTTGCTGTGCTGTTTCTTCATGTCTGCTTATGTATTGTCCCGTAGCCGCAAGTTCCTGGTGCAATTGGCGAAAGATTTTATGCTCAATCGCGAACGGACCAGTATCTTTGCTGCTACCACTGCCACAGATATGCGCTATATGTTGCTGCTCATCTTGCAGACTTGCGTGTTGGCAGCCGTTTGCACCTTCAATTACTTTGTAGACGTCCGTCCGGAACTGGGAGAGCGCATCCCTCCTTACGTCCTGCTCGGGACATATCTTGCGGTGTGTTTGCTCTATCTTTTTCTGAAGTGGCTGACTTATTCCTTTCTGGGTTGGATTTTTTTTGACGCAAGCCGCACCAGCCTTTGGATGGAGTCTTATTCTACGTTACTTTATTACATCGGATTTGCCCTTTTTCCCTTCGCTTTGTTTCTCGTTTACTTCGATTTGAGTTTGTTATCAACTGTGATAATTGGTTTATTTCTGGTGTTTTTTACTAAAATATTGATGTTTTATAAGTGGATAAAGCTTTTTTGTGGCAATTTATATGGCATTTTGCTTTTAATGTTGTACTTTTGTGCCCTTGAAATCATACCTTGTTTCATTGTGTATCAGGGTGTGTTACAACTAAATGATTATTTGATAATAAAATTTTAGGACGTTGAAAATTAAGAAAGTACTTGTGTCGCAGCCGAAACCGGCATCAGAGAAATCTCCTTACTACGACATTGCAGAGAAGTACGGTGTGAAAATCGATTTTCGCCCGTTCATTAAGGTGGAAAGTGTATCTGCCAAAGAGTTCAGACAACAGAAAATTTCTATTCTGGACTATACCGCAGTAATCTTCACATCGCGTCATGCCATTGACCATTTCTTCCACTTGTGTACAGAATTGCGTGTGACCATACCGGAAACTATGAAATATTTCTGCGTTACGGAAGCCGTTGCCTTGTATATCCAGAAGTATGTGCAGTACCGTAAGCGTAAGATTTTCTTTGGAAATACTGGAAAGTTTGAAGACTTGTTGCCTTCCATCATCAAGCATAAGACTGAAAAGTATTTGGTTCCGATGTCTGATGTGCACACAGATGAGATTAAGAATCTCTTAGAAAAGAACAAGATACAACATGCGGAAGCTGTAATGTATCGCACTGTAAGTAATGACTTTACTTCAGAAGAAGAGTTTGACTATGACATGCTGGTATTCTTTAGCCCGGCAGGGGTGACTTCTTTGAAGAAGAACTTCCCTGATTTCCAACAAAGGGAAATCAAGATCGGTACGTTTGGTTCCACTACCGCACAGGCAGTGCGTGATGCCGGACTCCGCCTTGACCTGGAAGCTCCCAGTGTACAGGCTCCGTCTATGACGGCAGCGCTGGATATGTTTATTAAGGAGAACAATAAAGGAAAGTGAGAAGAGAGTTATCAGTTATTAAGTTATTGGTTATTTGCTGATGGCTTGGTGATGATAACTTTAAAGCTATAGATTACGAGCTGCAAGTGGTTGTGCTTTTATGCCCCAAACATTTGTAGCTCGTAATTTATTATTTCTCCCTCCATAGCAAATAACTAATAACTAAATAACTAATAACTTCCCCATCATGCCCAACACCCTGTGCAAGTCCGAACGACTGGACAAGAAGAAAGTTATTGAGAAGATGTTTGCGGGTGGTTCCCGCTCATTTTCCGTCTTCCCTCTGCGCGTGGTATATCTGCCGGTGGAAGGGCTGGAAGCTCCTGTCTCCATTCTCGTCAGTGTGTCGAAGCGCCGTTTTAAACGGGCGGTGAAGCGCAACCGCGTGAAACGCCAGATACGTGAGGCATACCGGAAAAACAAACATGAACTGTTGCAGGTGCTTCAGGATAAGGAACAACAACTTGCTATGGCTTTTATCTATCTTTCGGACCGGCTGACCGATTCGGCGGAGATAGAAGAAAGAATGAAGATTGCGTTGGCGCGCATCAAGGAGCAGGTATCCTTATGAAAAAGCTGCTTTCATATCTGCTGTTGCTGCCCATCTATTTCTATCAGAAGTGCATTTCACCCCTGACTTCCCCCTCATGCCGTTTCACTCCCACTTGTTCGCAATATGCCGTTGAGGCAATAAAGAAACATGGGCCTTTCAAAGGATTGTATCTGGCGGTCAGACGCATCCTGCGTTGCCATCCCTGGGGAGGTTCCGGATATGACCCTGTTCCATGAAAATCCCAGTTGATATACATACGCACAGACAGCCACAGGTGCCCGGAGAGGCAATTGTGAACTGTTTCCCCGAAACGTTTGTTCCGCAAGCGGGTGGTTGGTATTCTGTGGGGATACATCCGTGGCGCATTACTTTGAGCGACGTGACTGCGCATTTTGAAGAATTGTTGCATCATCCCCAGGTATTGGCTGTAGGTGAGGCTGGGTTGGATAAATTGGTTGAGGCTCCTTTGCCTCTACAGATAAAGATTTTTGAGTTCCAGGCGCGTCTGGCGGAAGAAATAGACAAACCGCTTGTCATACATTTGGTGAAAGCCGTGGATGAACTTCTGAAGCTGAGGCGGAGGCTGCATCCGATGAAACCGTGGATTATTCATGGTTTTCGCGGAAAAGCGGCTTTGGCGGAAGAATATCTCCGGCATGGCTTCTACCTTTCTTTCGGTGAAAGGTATCAGGAGGAAGCATTGCGTATAGTGCCGCCGGAGCGGCTGTTTATAGAGACGGATGAAAGTACGATGCCTGTCGGCAGGCTTTATGAGCGGGCGGCTGAAGTCCGCGAAATTCCTCTGGAGGAACTCAGGGAGACGATTCGGAGGAATGTGGACGAAATCTTTTTTAGGCGATAAGAGTTGTATGTTCAGATAAAGAGTCGTACTTTTGCAATTACAAAGTATATCAAATATTTAAATAGTTAATCATTCGATGAATTTTGTAGAAGAATTGAGATGGCGTGGCATGCTCCACGATATGATGCCTGGTACGGAAGAACTTCTGGCTAAGGAACAAGTGACCGCATATATCGGTTTTGACCCTACGGCGGACTCATTGCACATTGGACACCTTTGTAGCGTAATGATACTGCGTCATTTCCAACGTTGCGGACACAAGCCGATGGCTCTGATCGGCGGTGCTACGGGGATGATTGGTGACCCTTCAGGTAAGTCGGCGGAACGCAACCTGCTCACAGAAGAGATTCTGCAACGTAATCTGGATGGCATGAAGAGACAGTTGAGCAAATTCCTGGATTTCGAATCCGATGCTCCTAACCGTGCCGAACTTGTGAATAACTACGACTGGATGAAGAACTTCACCTTCCTTGACTTTGCACGTGAGGTAGGTAAGCACATCACCGTAAACTATATGATGGCGAAAGATTCTGTGAAGAAGCGCCTGAACGGTGAGGCTCGTGACGGTCTGTCCTTCACGGAGTTCACTTATCAGTTGCTGCAAGGCTACGACTTCCTGCATCTGTATGAAACCAAAGGTTGCAAGCTGCAAATGGGTGGTTCCGACCAATGGGGCAACATCACCACAGGTGCCGAGCTGATTCGTCGTACAAATGGCGGTGAAGTGTTTGCGCTGACCAGTCCGTTGATTACGAAAGCTGACGGCGGTAAATTCGGCAAGACCGAGTCCGGCAATATCTGGCTCGATCCCCGTTATACTTCTCCCTATAAATTCTATCAGTTCTGGCTGAACGTGAGCGATGCTGATGCGGCACGCTACATCAAGATATTCACTTCTCTGTCAAGAGAGGAAATCGAGGCTCTGACGGCTGAGCACGAAGCTGCACCGCACTTGCGTGTGCTTCAGAAGCGTCTGGCGAAAGAAGTGACCATCATGGTTCACTCAGAAGAAGATTACAATGCGGCGGTGGATGCGTCCAATATCTTGTTCGGCAATGCTACTTCCGATGCTCTGAAGAAGCTGGATGAAGACACACTGCTGGCTGTATTCGAAGGTGTCCCCCAGTTCGAAGTGTCTAAGGATGCTGTGGCTGCCGGTGTGAAGGCTGTCGACCTGTTCACTGAGAACGCGGCTGTCTTCGCTTCCAAAGGCGAGATGCGTAAGCTGGTGCAAGGTGGTGGTGTTTCTCTCAACAAAGAGAAGCTGGAAGCCTTCGACCAGGTGATTACCTCTGCTGACCTTTTGGATGAAAAATACCTGCTTGTGCAGCGTGGAAAGAAGAACTACTATCTGATTATTGCCAAATAAAGGACTAATTAGTAGCAAATATGAAAAAATGCCCCGAAATATTTGGATATTTCGGGGCATACTTCTATCTTTGCACCGCTTTTTAACAGAAAGCGCATAAGTTTGGACTATGGTGTAATGGTAGCACAACAGGTTTTGGTTCTGTTTGTCCAAGTTCGAATCTTGGTAGTCCAACCAGAGAAAGCCCTGAAAGAGAAATCTTTCGGGGCTTTTTTGTTTGGAATAACTCTGATATCCTTCTCTATTGTATTATTTTCTGTTAAAGATTTCCTCTTTTTCGTCCATTTGAACAATAATACTACATAATTGGTACAAAAACGCAATGTTTCTCCGTTTTCTTTTGCTACATTTGCATCGTGTACGTAAACGAGGTATGCCAATAACCGATTATTATAAACTTTAAAACGTAATAGAATTATGAAAACGAACTATGAAATTCGCTATGCAGCGCATCCCGAAGATGCAAAAAGTTATGATACCAAACGCATCCGTCGTGATTTTCTTATCGAAAAGGTTTTCTCTGCTAACGAAGTAAATATGGTATATTCCATGTACGACCGTATGGTTGTAGGTGGTGCAATGCCCGTGGGCGAAGTGTTGAAACTGGAAGCTATCGATCCGTTGAAGGCTCCTTTCTTCCTGACCCGTCGTGAAATGGGTATTTATAATGTAGGCGGTCCCGGTGTAGTGAAAGCCGGTGACGCTGTATTTGAATTGGATTTTAAAGAAGCTCTCTACCTGGGTTCGGGCGACCGTGAAGTGACTTTCGAAAGCAAGGACGAAAAGAATCCTGCCAAGTTCTACTTCAACTCTTTGACCGCCCACCGTAACTATCCTGACAAGAAAGTGACGAAAGCTGATGCCGTAGTTGCTGAAATGGGTAGCCTGGAAGGCTCCAATCACCGTAATATAAATAAGATGCTGGTGAACCAAGTGTTGCCTACCTGCCAGTTGCAGATGGGTATGACGGAACTTGCTCCGGGCAGCGTATGGAATACAATGCCGGCACATGTTCACAGCCGCCGTATGGAAGCATACTTCTACTTTGAAGTACCCGCAGACCAAGCTGTCTGTCACTTCATGGGCGAAGTTGACGAAACCCGCCACATCTGGATGAAGGGCGACCAGGCTGTATTGTCTCCCGAATGGTCCATCCACTCTGCCGCGGCTACTCACAACTATACCTTTATCTGGGGTATGGGCGGTGAGAACCTCGACTATGGAGATCAGGACTTCTCTTTGATTACCGACCTGAAATAATATTGAGTAAACTGCGAATCTGAATCGTAATTAAGAAACAAGTAATTTTTAAACCTAAGTAAATAAATTTATGGTAAACTTTTCATTAGAAGGCAAGGTAGCACTCGTAACCGGTGCTTCTTACGGAATTGGTTTTGCTTTGGCAACTGCCTTTGCGCAAGCCGGTGCAAAAATCGTGTTCAACGACATCAAACAAGAACTGGTAGACAAAGGTCTGGCTGCTTACAAGGCTGAAGGTATCGATGCTAAAGGTTATGTATGCGACGTGACGAACGAAGACCAGGTGAATGCTATGGTTGCCCAGATTGAGAAAGAAGTGGGCGTAATTGATATTCTGGTGAACAATGCAGGTATCATCAAACGTATCCCGATGCACGAAATGAAAGCTTCTGAATTCCGTCAGGTGATTGACGTCGATTTGAACGCTCCGTTCATCGTATCAAAAGCTGTTATCCCTTCTATGATTAAAAAAGGTCACGGTAAGATTATCAACATCTGCTCTATGATGAGCGAGCTGGGTCGTGAGACTGTATCTGCTTATGCTGCCGCCAAGGGTGGACTGAAGATGCTGACCCGTAACATTGCTTCCGAGTACGGTGAATACAACATCCAGTGTAATGGTATCGGCCCGGGCTACATCGCTACTCCGCAGACTGCACCGCTTCGCGAACCGCAAGCTGACGGATCACGCCATCCGTTCGATGCATTCATCGTTGCCAAGACTCCGGCTGCACGTTGGGGTACTCCTGAAGATTTGATGGGGCCTGCCGTATTCCTGGCTTCCGACGCTTCTGACTTCGTAAACGGCCACGTACTCTACGTAGACGGTGGTATTCTGGCTTACATCGGTAAACAACCCTAATAATAATTAGTGGACAAGGTTTCAGGAACAAGTTGTTGAGGAGGGAACACCCCTTCCGGCTGACTTGGGGCTGAAACCTTGTTTGCTTTACACTAATATCTTTTCTTTGTCAACTTGTTCCCTGAAGCCTTGTCAACTGAGAGGCGTTTCTCTGAGACCTTGTTGACTAAAAAGCAAATTGATTAAGCAATATGAAAAAGTTATTTCTTTTAGTGGCAACAGTATTATTCTGTTTTGCCTGCACTAATACGAAGGATGTGGTTACTGTAACGGTAAACAATCCTTTGGCAATGGAGCGCTCCAACGAAATGGTCGAAGTGGCCATGAGCGACATCACCAACCAGCTGAAGCTGGCTGACACCGCTCAGATTGTGGTTCTGAATGCTGACGGACAACAGGTTCCTTATCAGATTACGTATGATGAAAAGGTTATCTTCCCGGCAAGTGTGGCAGCTAACGGTACGGCTACTTACACTATCCAGGCAGGCACGCCGGAAGCGTTTGCAGTAAAGGCTTGCGGAAAATATTATCCTGAGCGTGTGGACGACGTAGCCTGGGAGAACGACCTGGTTGCTTTCCGTACGTATGGTCCTGCTCTGCAGAAGACTGGCGAACGTGCTTTCGGATATGATGTATGGACGAAGTACAATACGACCGAACCGGTTGTAGAAGCCCGCTATGCAAGTGAATTGAATCCTAAGACCAAGGCTAAGATTGCTGAATTGAAGAAGACTGATCCGAAAGCTGCACAGGAATTGTATCATTCGGTTTCTTATCACGTAGACCATGGGAATGGTCTGGACTGCTATAAAGTAGGTCCTACGCTGGGTGGCGGTACTGCTGCTCTGATGCCCGACGGTGAGATCGTTTATCCGTATTGCTATGCCACACAGGATATCCTGGATAATGGTCCGCTGCGTTTCACGGTGAAACTGGTCTACAATCCGCTGAACGTCAAGGGTGACTCTACAGTGATTGAAACACGTGTCATCACACTGGATGCAGGTTCTCATCTGAACAAGACAGTCGTTACTTATGATAATCTGAAAGAAACGACTCCGGTAGCTGCCGGTATCGTTTTGCATGAGCCGGATGGTGCCGTTGTGGCTGATGCCGCTAACGGTTACATCACTTATGTAGACCCGACGGACAATGTGAACAATAATAACGGTAAGATTTTCGTAGGCGCCGCTTTCCCCGCTACAGTGAAGGAAGTTAAGTCTCTGTTCTTCCCCGAAAAGGAAAAGAATGAGCTGCGTGGCGGTGCAGATGGTCACGTACTGGCTATCAGCGACTATGAGCCGGGTTCAGAATATATTTATTACTGGGGTGCCGCCTGGGACAAAGCCGACATCAAGACTCCGGAAGCATGGAATGCATATATGGCAAACTATGCTCAGAAGGTACGTAACCCGCTGACGGTAACGGTAAAGTAATCACTTTACCTCATTTCTGAGCGGTTTTGATGCACCACAGATTACACAGATTTGCACAGATTAGGGAAGATATCTCTGATTATTAATAAATTAATTCTGTGCTAATCTGTGTAATCTGTGGTGAAATAATTCATTTCTATACAGTTTTAGTCTTATAACTCACAATCTGTGTCCTTTGTGGTGTAACTTATTCAACCAGCACGAAGTATGCCCATTTCTCCGGTTCCTTCGGATATCTTTTCACCATTTCCCATTGTGCTGTAATGAAAGCTTTTCGTTTGGATGTCTTCAATTTCCAGTTCTGATAAAACAGCGACATGAATTCTGCTGTTTCCTTATCCGGCACTTCCGCCAAAGTCATAATCATGTTTCTTGCTCCGGCTGAGCGGAAAGCTCGTTGGAGTCCGTAAACACCTTCTCCGTCACGTATTTCACCCAATCCGGTGTTGCAGGCAGATAGTACTACCAACTCTGTATTCAGCAGACTCATGCCGAATATCTCGTAAGCAGTGAGCAGACCGTCATCCGGAAGGTTCAGTGAGGCAGAATCTTTCCATGCTGTGCTTGCGCCCGATAGAGCCAGTCCGGTGCGTAGGAGCGGGTTGTAATAGCCGCTTTTCCCTTCCTGATTCAGACCTTTGTTTTTAATGTCCGGGTCGTAGGGCAGATAGAAGCCATGTGTGGAAATGTGGAGTATGAACGGTGACTCTTTCCGGGCGGATAAATCCCTGAATGCGGTTTCCGTCGCTTGTCTTCCGGAAAATACTTCTACCTGGCATCCTTTCTCCTTCAGTAGGGCGGAGACGGATGTTATTTCCCTTTTGGAAGATGGCAGGTAGTGAAACCCTTGTCCCCGCACCGGGTTCTCCAGTTTGGAGGGCGGGAGTCCGTAATCCGCCGCGCCAAACAGGACGGCCGGTTTCTTCTCCGGATATAAATGATATTTCTTCATCAGCCTGTCGGTGGCACAGAGATAGAACGATAATACATAGTCATTGCACAGGTACGCATTATTGTCGTCCACTATTCCGGCAAGAGGGACAGTGCTCAGTAGCCCAGTGGGGTAGAGGGAAATCACAGTCCGCTCGCCAAAATGAGCCTGTATGGGCTTCCAGATATTTTTCAGAATGAAGTCGTTCCGCCGGTCATGATCGGTGTCATTGAGGGCCGTTCTTAACGGTTCTTCATCGCAAAGCGGGACAAAGTGCGGAGCTTTGTCCACCTCCGTAAAGACGAGTGCAGCATATTGCCGCGCACCGTTGTCGGGGCGGTGTAGCAAGACGAATTCCACCATTACTTCTGCGTCGGCTGCTATAATCTTACGTACCGATTCCCATTCGGTAATGCAGTGGTAAGGTTTGTCCACGTTCTCCAGTACGTATGTCACAGCTTCCCTGCTCAGTGCCATGGAGCGCATATTGCTCAGTATATGGGGCAGGTAGTCTCCCTTGAGGTGCACGTTCATGGCATCTTCCGTCAGCATGAGTTTGGACTGTCTTCGGCTGAGTTCCCGCAGGTATTCGTCACCTTGCATGGAGATCATCTTTGGATTGTATATGGTAGGCGACACCAGGAAGAATTGCTTCATCAGTTGGGCGTTGCTGTACATGAATTCCGCCATGCCTCCATGGCTGATATGCCGGTAGGCGAAGGTCTGCATTTCGTCATACCAGGGCTGGAAGAGGTTGAGCATGTTGGTGCGGTCCAGATCTATATAATAAGGTATATAAAGGCCTAATGTGTTGATGAGACATTCTTTCATCTCCCGATAAGTCTGGAGACTGTGCCCGATTTCGTTCTGGCGTTCGTAGCAGCGGGCTACGAGCGTAAAGCTGTCGAAGAAGTTGCGCAGGACGTTCAGCCTGTAGAAGTCCATCGAATTCATCGATTCATGATATCTCCTGCCGGCTTCCTTACGCAGAGCTTCGGCGGTGGCGTAGTCCTTCTTCATGATGGCTATGCAGGCGCGGCTGCATAGGGCATCTTTGAGCCCGGTTATAGTCCGGGTGGGCGTATCTGTTTCTCTTATTTCACCGAGCACTTTCTCCGCGTCTTTATATTTCCCGTGTTGGATGAGCGCCATGATCCATCTGTTCTTTAATTCTTCCAATTCGAACTCCATGAATGCCTTCTCGCCCAGTTCGGCAGCTTTCCTGAAGGATTTGATTGCGTCGGCATATCGTTTCTCCTGATAGTAATAATCCCCCTGCAAGGTGTAAGCCTTGGCCTTATTATACTTGGCGTCCGCAAATCTGTATAGGCTTAGGGCGGATTTGAGCATTTGCTCGACATGACCGCGGAGATGGGCATTGTGCATCATGCTTTCTGCCACCAGTGTGTATGCGTTTGCCAGCCGGGCGTATGCGTTGTAGCTGTCTTCGCTCAGAGAATTGCTGTAGTCCATGTCTTCTTCCTTGAAGGAAAAAGACTGTATCAGGGCGGGCAGCAGCAGTTTTCCGATGGAATCTTTGATCTGCACGTTGAAGGGGACGGTGAGCGAAGCGAGCAATGCGGCTTCATCGTACATACCCCTGTTGAAGCAGTAGAGTGCCGTTCGGTGAAGTTCTCTTGCAAAGGTGATGTTGTCGGGGGCTTTGCGAAGCTTTTCTATCTGGCGTTCGCAGGCTTTTACTTCAGGCTCTTTGCGCTGCGCCTGTAGGGGCATGATGTTTGCCAGCAGTAGGATGAATATTCCCGTGATGTATCGTGCCATAGTAGTTGGTGATTGTTTTAGAACAGGTATTTCTCATTTAGTTGTTTCAGAATGGCAGCAGCTTCCGTTGCATACAGTCCGTCTTTCCGGCTGATGGCTTCCGCTGTTACTTTGGCTTTTTCCCGGTTGTTGTCGTACAGATATGCACAAAGCAATAACCATTCGGCTTCTTCTCCATACTCCGAATCGAGTATTTGAGGCGTCAGCAAGGCAATGGCATCTTGTGCGCGTTCCTGCTTCAGATAGCCGGATGCGGTGTGGAGTATGGCGGCGGTTTCGTTTCCACCTCTTGATGGTTCGATGACCGGTTCCACGTAATAAGTCCGGAAAATGTCTGCCGGAGCATAACGGTGACTGTTGCCGACGAAAAACAGTACGCCCAGCACAATGGCTGCTGCCGCACCGCTCCAGAGCCTTCTCAGACGCTTCCTGCGTGAATTTCCGGTCAGTGTGCGGAGCGCTTCTTTTTCCGCTTCCCTGATTTCGGCTTCTGCCAGGAGGCCACGTAGCTTGACTTGTTGTTGCAGTTCCCCGTCCGTTTCCAGTTCCCGGATGAAAACTGCGCGTTCTTCCGGCGGCATCTCGTTGTTGATGAAGCGGTCTATCTGTTTGTCTCTGTACGTATCTATCATTTCTTCTCCTTTCTTTTCCAGTGTATATCAATGGTTTCCAGTCTCTTTTGCAGTTCGAAGGTCAGGCGGCGGAGGCAGGAACTTTTCTTGTTTTTGGCTACATCGGCATCTTTGTAATTCATCCGCAGGGCTATTTCTGCCATCGGCAGGCGTTCCCAGTAGAAAAGGGTAAGCACGCGGCGGCAGATTTCTTCGGTTTCCTGCACTAATTGTGCCGCTATCTCCTGGGCTTCCCTCCATTCCCGGGGCGTTTCGTTGGCGGCAATCCATTCGGAGAAGAGGTTCTGTTCCTCTTCCGGCTCCATCTTGTTGCTGCGCATCCAGTTGCAGGCTTTCCGCTTGCCTATCTCGAAAAGATAAGTTTTCAGCGAGGCTTGGCCCTCTGTATATTTGCCGTCACGCACGTTCTGGCATAAGGTTATGAAACTTTCCTGATATAAGTCGCATGCCGTCTCCTTGTCTATGCCGTAGTATTTGCGGAGGAACGATAGGAATGGCGGTTTGTAAAGCTCGTATAAACGGGTTACTTCTTCCTGGCGGCCGGTTTTTCCTTTACCGAGTAGTTGTGCGATGATTCCCATAGGCGTATCAAGGTTTAAGTCCGAGGCGAAAACTATCCTGCGGGTTTGTACACTCCATGTAGGGGGTCTGTTTTCTTTTCTTCTTGTTGGCGGTCAATGCTTGCATCTTTTGTTTCAGCAACAGGGTGAAGCGGTCGACGTTGAGGAGCGTGTTTTTCGCTTCCCGTGCTGCTTCGCAGAAGGCATACGTAAGCAGTCCGTAGTAGCGCGACTGCCGGGTGTCGAAGTATTCGAAGTTGATTTCATCTGCCAGGCAGGCACTGAAAACCACTGTTGGGGCAAGTCCCGCTTCTTGTTTCAGGTGCAGGCTCAGTTCCTGGTGTTTGCCTGCGGTGGGCACGTAGTCGTCCGGGGCAAAGATATAGCCTGTGCCGCGAACATAATCATCAGCTTCCGGCAGGCGGTTGCCCGTGCCGCTGTGACAGGCGTCCAGCACCACGGTGACGTGTCCTTCGGCTCCGGCCTTGCGTCGCAGGCGTCGCATCCATTCTCCAAGTTCGTCGTCGCGCAGGTGGTTTTCGCCTTCATATTCTCCCGGCTCGTACCAGAAGAGGGCATCGTAGGGTATCAGGGCTTCGTCCAGTCCGTCTTCTTCATCTCCGTTGTCGTCCATCATCTGCTGGCCGTGGCAGGAGAAGTGCAGATGCACATGGTCGCCTGCTTGCGTGGAGTTGCAAAGGTTTTGCAGGGCACGGATGATGCCTCGTTTGGTGGCTTGAGCATCGGTAAGGGTGGTGATGCCCGTTTCTTGGTACCCACAGGCAGCAAGCAGGGAATGCATCAGGCGGGCATCATTGTCGGCATGGATATTTTCCCATCCGTTTCCGTCCGGATAATGCGATATGTTGACGAGCAGCGCCCGGTTGGTCTGGGCGGAGACGGTAAAGGTATTCAGCCATAGGCAGATGAAAAGGCTGTATCGTAATAGTAGTCTGTATTTTGTCATTCTTTCATTGAAATGATTGCTCTGCGCAAAAATAGTCTTTTATCGGATATTTGTGGCAGTTGGAGCTGAATTATTTTGAGGTGGAGTATGAGTGGCGCTTTTTCCAGAGTCCGCAATTATTATCGTTGTGCAGCGAATATTCTTTTGAATGAATAGCTACTTTCTTTCGGATAGGATAGAAAGGGGAGTGCAACTCTGTTCCTCACAATTGGAATGTTAGTTTCATCTAACTGAAACAATTATTTCATAGGGTTGGAACTATTGTTTCACACCATTGAAACTGTTGTTTCACTTCATTGGAACTGCAGTGCCTCTTTATTGGGACGAGCGCTTCTGCATTACTTTTTTTCATTTTTCCCTGTTACCTTTTCCTCATTTCGGGTATAGAAGGTAGGAAATGTCCTTTTACCTTGTTTTTGTCCTTTATTATAAAAAGGTGCTTTTAGTGGGTGTACAAGCTATATAAGCTGTTTACGGAGTAAAACAAGGTAATATTTTTTTTGTAAACAACCTTGTTGCAAATGAAGCTGTAAAGGTAATTAACTTAATTTTGGAACTGTAATAATAGATGGAAATAATGAACGATAAAGCACATATATCCTATCACACGGCAAGGCGTTTCTTGATAGATCTTATTAAGAATAATGATTTCTCGGGTGATGATGAGATCATAAAATTGTTGCATTCTATTTTACAGGGGAAGTCTTGTTTAAATTACTTTACCGATGGGGTGGTAAGCCGTGTTCACATTGATAAAGAAACGCGCATTTTTCTTCTTGATTATTCGGACCAGGAAGTGAAGATGCCTTGCCTGCCCAAGACCGTGTTCCTGCTTTTCCTGATTCATCCCGAAGGAGTGAATTTTAAGGGGATGCGTGCTTACTTGCAGGAGTTGTATAATATCTATCAGATTGTGATGAAGAAGAATATTGAAGCGGACAAGATCAAGCAGATACTCGGTAATCTGGTAGACCCGATGAGTAATAGCATTTACGAGGCTTGTTCCATTATCCGCAACAGGCTGCTCAAGGTGGCGGGGCCTTCGCGGATGAAGTTTTATGATATCACGGGCAAGCGGGGCGGATGCCACCACATCAAGCTGGACCGGGAACTGGTGACCGTAGAACATGAGAAGCTGAGAAAGATGATGAATAGGTGAACTGTATTAAATTAAAAGAATATTATGAGAATCATGAAAGCAATCCTAATCGGAATCCTCCTTTGTATAGGAGTGGGGATAAAGGCGCAGGATAAAATTCAAGTGACTTCGTTCAACCGTATGGAGACAGATATTACGGCTCGTGTCACAGCCCCCCGTAAAGATCAGAACGGAGAAGTATGCGCGCTCATCCGTATCGTTACCACAATTAAGGACCTTATGTTCGAACCCGACGCACTGGGCATTGCGGCGCGCGAAAACAAGACGGGAGAAATATGGCTCTACGTTCCTCGTGGTGCGAGGCGCATCTCCATTATGCACGATAAGTTCGGAGTGCTCCGTAACTACTTTTATCCGGATATCATCGACAAAGGAACGGTCTATGAAATGAAGATTCAGGTGGATGACGGTTCGCGGCAAGTTTCTGTAGATACCAATACGCAGCTTCTTGTCATGCGTCCCGAACCTGCAACGGCAGATATCTATATTGATGATGAGAAAGTTCCGACGGAAAACGGACTGTTCACTGCAACCATGAAGAAAGGGACTCATACTTACCGGGTGGAGGCGCCCATGTATGCTTCCGATGCCGGAGTGATAGATTTGGGAAGTGAGCAGAAGATAATGAGTGTGACCCTGAAACCCCGTTTCGGCTATCTGGAAGTCTTCTCTCTGCCCGAACAGGATGCTAAAGTTTATATTGATAGCGCACTTGTGGGGCAGACTCCTTATAAGAGTGACCGCCTGCCGTTGCGTTCCTATCATATCAGGGTGGAGAAAGACTTTTTCTTCCAGATGGATACCCTGTTGAGCGTATCGGCCGGAGCCACCACCACTCATACTTTCCGTATGGTTTCTACCATCAAACCTAAAGAGCCCCGCCGTACGCTTGTGATGTTGGAAGCGGGTTATCATCCTTCACAAACCTCTTTTGGCGGTATGGTCGGCTTTGTCGGAACGAATGGAGCTTATATTCGTTTCCGCAGTGACTTCGGTTCGGCTTCCACCGAGCTGGAATGTGATGATACAGGCGAGCTGACCAGCGGCGGAACGGGTATACCTTATTATAAAGAGGGTGTGACGAAAAAGGCCCGTATGTCCGTTACGGCTGGATATATGCGTCGCCTTGCCAAACCGCTTTACGCTTATGTGGGTGCGGGCTACGGCAACCGTACACTGGCTTGGGAAACGGTGGAAGACGAACTGGTGAAGAACACGGACCATTCGGCTTCGGGCATTGCCGCCGAGGTTGGAGCCATCGGCAGACTGGGGAAGTTCGCTGTTTCCGTAGGCTTTCAGACGGTCGGCTTCAAATATCATGAGCTCAGCGCCGGCCTCGGCTTCTTTTTCTGATTCATAATTGCTAATCAAAACGTTCAGAGATGAATAAACTAAAATATATTATAGGAGGTATACTGCTGTTGTTGGCGGCGGGTTGTGAGAAAGATACTGAACCGACAAATTTTGCCCCGAAGTTGAGCACGGGTGAGGCGTCGGAAATTTATCGTGTGGGGGCTACGTTGTCCGGAAGCGTACAAAAGTCAGAGGGCATTCTTGTAAAAGAGTGTGGTATTCTGTATTCTACCATACAGAGTATGGCCGAGTATGAGGAAGTAAAGATTGCAGCGGAAGAGGCTGCGTCCTTTACGGTTTCTTTGCAGAACCTGACTCCGGGCACTACTTATTATTATTGCACGTATGCCAGCAGCGGTCGTAGCATCGCTAAGGGAGAAGTCAAGACTTTCACTACGATAGCGAACAGTGCTCCGTTATTTAACAGTCTGGTTCTTGAGGCGGTAGACGAACAGAGTATTACGCTCTCTACAACCCTAAAAGATGAAGGCGGCAGTGAGATTACCGTACGGGGCTTTTGCTGGAAACTTTCCGAAAGCGATGATGAAAAAGAACCTACGATAGCTGATAATATGGCCAATGTGCCTTTGGAGCAACTGGTCTTCACTTCTAAGATAAAAGGCTTGGAGCCGTTGAAAACTTATCTGGTACGGGCTTATGCAGTCAACAGCATAGGAGTGGGATATGGCGAAACAATGACTGTGCAGACAAAGGCTGCAACGATTCCGATATTGGCTGCCATAACCGAAGTAAATTCCACTCCTCTTAGCGTTACGGTAGAATCTTCGGTTGTCAGTAACGGAGAAATGCCCATTCAGGAGAAAGGCTTCTGCTGGAGTACGGAAAATGAAGAACCTACCACAGCGCATATAAAGAAAGTGGTGGAAGGGGATGATGAGACCTTCTCCCTCCTTATTGATGAATTAAAGCCGGTGACCACTTACTACATTCGCGCTTATGCAACCAATGCATTGGGAACAGGGTACAGCGAGACGTTTACTTATGAAACACCACTTAATTTCCCGGACTTGGATGCGACTACAGTGACGGAAGTGAAACCTACTACAGCCAAAGCTGCTTCAGTCGTAATCTCTGAGAATGGTAGCGAAGTCACGGAGAAAGGTTTCTGTCTGAGTAAAACGGTTGAAGAGCCTACCATAGAGAACAGCAAGATTGTGGTGCCCGGAACTACGGCGGCATACAGTGTCGTGTTGACGAACTTAGAGTCAGGCACCACCTATTACATCCGCTCTTATGCTACAAACAGTAAAGGAACCGGTTACGGAGAGGTAGCGGAGTTCACCACTGCCGTTGATATAGGAGAAACTATCGTTAGTGACATAACAGATACCGATGCGTCAGCATCTGCTGAAATTCTGACAACAAGTGACCACCTCGCTATTACAGAGAAGGGCTTTTGTTATAGTTCTGCCAATGCGGTTCCCACTGTGGCCGATACAAAGAAGGTTTCTTCTAAGCAGGGAAATGATATTGCAGCAAATCTGACCGGCTTGACGGCTAATACGAAATATTACATTTGCGCGTATGTTGTCAATGAAAAAGGTACTTATTATGGAGCGGTGAGTGAGTTTACCACCCAAAAAGGAGTTACAATCGGTAATACTTTTGTATCGGATATTACCCAGACGTCTGCCACAGCTTCCGCTGAGATACTTTCTGATGCCGGAAGAGAGATATTGGAGAAAGGAATCTGCTATAGTGCAACGAACCCTGACCCAACTTATGCCGATAAACACGTAACTTCTGTTGCAGAAGGAAGTCTTATTGCGGCTGCCATAGAAGGATTATCCTCTAATTTGAAATGTTACGTCCGTGGATATGTGAAAAATGCCCGTGGTTACCATTATGGGAAGGTGACAAGCTTTGTCACTCCTTCGGAAAAAGCGGGTGAACCGATTGATCTCGGACTGAGTGTGAAGTGGGCCAGCTGGAATGTAGGTGCTTCTTCTGTTGAGGAATATGGAGGTTTGTATGGTTGGGGAGATCCAACGGGGACGGCTACTGGAAATGGTCCGGGCGTTAGTGCCGGAGGCGAAATTAGCGGTACGGAATATGACATTGCACAGGCCAAGTGGGGTGATAGCTGGCGAATGCCTACGAAAGCGGAAATGGAAGAACTGCTAAATAAGTGTATCAAGACTACCGCTACGCGTAATGGTATCTCTGGGTTAGAATTTACAGGACCTAACGGGAATTCTATTTTCTTGCCTAATGGCGGGTCGCGTGAAGGGACAAAAATAGTGTTTCAGGGAATATATTCTTATTATTGGACTGGAACAGGTTCTTCGTCTTCCCATGGCTATACTTATGAAGCTTACTGTATGACAGATGGGCGTATGGGAGATGATGATTGCACTAGCGGATTTTCAGTGCGTCCGGTTTCTGATTTCGTAACTGTTGGCGAAACTTCTATAAGCGGTATTTCCGGTACAGGGGCATCTGTATCTTCCAGCATAACGTCGAATGAGGGACTTGCTATTGTCGAAAAGGGTTTCTGTTATAGTTATCTGAAAACTCCTACAACGGATGACAGTAAGATTGTATCCGTAGCAGGAGGAAATGGAATAGAAGCCGATCTTAGTGATTTAGTACCCAATTCTCAATATTATGTTCGTGCCTATGCGATAAACAGTAAGGGGGGGACAGTCTATGGTGACAAGCTTGAGTTTATCACGAAAGATGAATTCCCGGTAGGTGAAGCTGTTGATTTAGGCTTAAGCGTGAAATGGGCGGATATGAATATAGGTGCAAGTAAACCGGAAGATAATGGAGGGTACTATTGCTGGGGATATACAGGTATGTGGAGTGATTATTATGAGCCTGATAGAGTGAATACTCCCGAAGATATAAGTGGTACCCAATATGATATAGCCCATGTAAAGTGGGGAGGAAACTGGCGTTTGCCCACTTTGGAACAAATCAATGAACTTCTATCGCAATGTACACTGTTTTGGACGAACCAGAATGGAGTGAACGGTCTCTTGGTGACAGGACCGAATGGGAATACTATATTTCTTCCTGCTGCCGGAAACCGAAGTTATAATTTAATAAATAATTATGGAACAGAAGGAAGGTATTGGTCAAGTAGAGTCTATAGCTTCTCTACAGGTAATGCCTATTGCTTATTTTTTAGTGATACGGCTGAAGGTACTAAATTTCTGGCACGGGCGATCGGATTTTCCGTCCGAGCTGTAACGGACTGATTGTTCTGCTGCAAACAAGATGTGTTATATTCATTATCTGTTTAGTAACACATCTCTTTATTTACCGGATATGAGTACTTACAAGAGTACATTGTGCCTTATTCTTGTCATTCAATGATAAAGCTCATGCAGTTCTATGTATTCTTTTTGTGAATTTATTAACAGACCTTTGGGGACTTGGAGGTCAAAATATTAGATGTTATGGTACATAAAAACTTTGTGTTAGGTTTGTTAGGGCTTCTCATGATGGGATGTTGCTTGTTTTCAGCTTGTTCGGGTTCGGTAGAAAATACTCCGGAATCAGTAGCTGCTTTTGCAGTCAAGACTTATGATTAAACTTTTACGTTATTAATCTCCTAAATATACATTAGTATGAAGAATAAAATTTTGATAGTGTGCATGTTACTTGTTTGCTCAACGCATACCATGTATGCCCAGTCATTCCTGAAGAAACTGGGCAAGGCCGTTGAGCGTGAACTCCTTTCTCCCGCCGGCAGTAGTGACGGTAGGAGAGATGTGTCTGCAACCAAAGTCACTTCTCCTGATCCGGAAGTGAAAGTAGAACTCCGGGACTGTGAACAGTCGGGAGATTTTGTAAAGATCAGTTTGCTGATAATAAATCAAAGCCAGTTGGAGTTTGCTTTGCAGCTGGAAGCTGATGATGGAGAAAGCATGGCTTTCGACCCCGAAGGGAATGTCTATAAACGCGGCATAACCTTTAAATTCGGTGGTCAGCAGGGAGATGTGGCGCAATGTTTCCTACCCAGAGATACTCCCGTGAAGTGCCTGGTGTCTATTCCTGTGGAAGAACCGATAGATTTACTCACGAAGGTGATTGTCTTCTGCCGGGGGATAAACGCCACTTTGGAGAAAGATCAACTTCAGTTGACGAATATACCTGTGATGCATAATGAACTTAATTATTAAAATGATATGAAAAAGATAGGTTTAATTGCTTTTTGTGGCATCGTATTGCTGTCGGCATGCGGTGGTGGAGTGGTGAAGAAGGAAAAGAAATGTGATCGTGAGGAAATGGGGCTTGTGGGAAAAGTGAAATCTCTCAAGGCTATCTCCGGTTTGGGAGAAGGGACTCTGTATGTCTTCAACGAGGCGGGCTATCTGCTTAGCGAATCGCATGTGGAAGAGGGGATGGATATGGATACGGAAGAAAAACTGTTGGTTGAATACACTTATGGTGAAGATGGTAAGCTGGTATCTGTCAGTCGTTACAGCAACATGGACGGTTCTCTGGAAACGAAAGAGGTGTATGACGGAAATGGCAATATGACGGCATTGGAAAAATACAACAATGCTTATGACAACGGAAAACGTGTGAGCAAGCTTTACAGTACCAACCATTTTATTTATAATGAAAAGGGACTGCTGACAAAAAGCTATATGAATGATGACGAGAAAAATGCTACGGAATACAAATGTGATGCCGCAGGCAATATTCTGGAACAAACGGATTACTTTATGGGTAAAGTCAGCCGGATTTTACGCTTCGGTTATAAATACGATGGCCGTGGAAACATTACGGAAGAGTGCCAGTATACTCCTGAAATTCCCGGAAACAAAAAACCGGACACCGGGAAAGAGAAGGAAAAGAAAGAGTACAAGTATGACAAGAATGATTTTATGCTGGAGCAGGTACAATCCTCTTATACGCATGACGGAAAGAAACATTATTTGAAACAGGAACGTGTTTTCAAGTACACTCCCGATGATCATCAGAATCCTGTTGAGGTGATTTCTTCCGTATGTACTTATCCAGAGCCTCAAGCGCAAAATCAGGAAAAGCGTTATACTGACGGTATACCTGTAACAATGGAATATACTTATGATGAACAGGGCAACTGGATCGACAGAAAAAGAGTGCAAGGCGAACAGGTGACTTATGATTTCCGCACGATTGCTTATTTTGAAAACTAAATTCATTAAAAAGAAAATAGTATGAAACAGAAAGATTTTTTATTCGGTTTATTGGGATGTTTGGTAATGGTGTGTGCTGCATTTGTGGCTTGTTCCGCTTCGGTAGAGAATACTCCGGAAGGAGTGGCAACTTTGGCTATAAATAATTATGTGAAAGGGACTTTGCCTGATGTGCAGGAGTATGCGACTGAATATCAACACGGGCTATTGAAAGACTGGACGCAAGAGACTGTAGATTATCAGAAGAAACGGTTTAAAGGTGCAAGCGTGGAATTTTTAAAAGTTTCGGACTATGCTGCTGACGGTTCGATGAAAGACGCGTCTTTTAAGATTCATGTTGGTGAAAAAGAGTATCGGATGCGTGTCAGAGTAGTGAATGAGAATGGAAAGTGGTTGTTTGACAGCATTAAGTAAAAAACGATATGAAGATATTAGATAAAGTAAGTTCCTGGATTGATAAGCTCGATGCCAAGATCTTTGGAAAAGAAGGTTACCAGCCGTTGGCGGGCCAAGGATTCATTATGGCACTGAAGGTGGCTATAGGTGTGGGCGTTGTATTGTTTCTTGTACAGATGCTCACTACCGGGAAGACTGCCCAGAACTGGGTGGCAGGCATTGGTGCTGTGGCTATTTTGGCTGCTATGGTAATGAAGATTTTACCCAACTTCAAAGGGAAGACGTTGAGTATTGGAGCAAAGATTGGGTATGGTTTCTTTTGTCTCTTGCTTACATCTCTTGCTTTGCAGCTGGCAATGTGGATTATAATGTTTTTATTGCTTCTGCTTGTACTTTACATCATGTTCTATTTCCTGGGAGGAAGTAGTAGTAAAGGGGGAAGTAGGAAAGTGACTCGTGATGACTGCTACCATTGTGAGATTAGAGGAGCAGGCAGGCGTGTGTGCTTGAAGGAGAGTGAATATGAGGGAAAGGAAGTTGAATGTAATAGCTTTAATCCTGCTAACTGTCCGCATTATATAAAGCGTTGAATATATATTATAAAGTAGTATAAGTAAAAGAAAAGCCAGAGGATTATGTGATGAATCATATAAACCTCTGGCTTTTGTCATTTGTATAAGTCCTTATAGCAACTTAAACTCGTATCCTTCCTCTTCCAGGAAATCCAGTGCCCGCGGCAATGCATATTGCAGGTTACCGTTGTTCCAGGACTTCAGCGAGTCATGGAAAGTGATGATGGACCCGTTCCGTGCATACCGCATCACATTGGCAAGCACCTGCGGTCCGCGCAGCTTCTTGCTGTAATCACGTGTCACCAAATCCCACATTACTATCTTATAGTGCCGTTTCAGGGTGAAATACTGTCCCCAGCGCATATGTCCGTGCGGCGGACGGAAGAGGTCTGTTTTCATCATTTCATTCGCCTTGTCCGTATTGGCAAGATAGTTGTCGGACAGATATTCGAACCCTCGGATATGGTTGAACGTATGGTTGCCGATGCGGTGGCCGCCATCCACTACCATTTGATATACATCAGGATGCTTGCGTATATTGTCTCCCACCATAAAGAAGGTGGCTTTGATGTTGTGTTTGTCCAATAAATCAAGTACCCATGGGGTGACTTCGGGGATAGGACCATCGTCAAAAGTCAGATAGACGGCTTTTTCGTTCGGGTCCATTCGCCAGATTGCACCGGGATATAGTTTTCGGACAAACTCGGGAGGCTGTTCTATAAACATTGTGTCTGATTAAAAATAAACCGATGATTAGTGCATGGCTGCATTAATCATCGGTTTCTTGATATGGGTTATTTCATGCGGTCGACGCACATTTGATACAATTCGTTCAGCTTGTCATCGTATACCGAAGCCTGTTTGGAATTATACTTCTGCATAAGCTTCACTTCTGCGCTGAGGATAGGCAGATGATAGTCGATGATTTCACGGCTGGACATGGCGAAGCGTTTGTCATCCAGGCTCAGATACCAGGTGAGGTATTCCACAGCCTTGTCGGCAAGTGCTTTCATGATGTTGTCCGCCTTCTCCGTTTCGCCCAGCTGATAGTAGGCTTCCGCCATTTGTACGGCGCCGTTCTGCCAGTCGTAAGGCACGTTGTAGGCAGGAATCATCTTCTCTGCATACTCCAGCGCTTTCTTTGCCTTGTCATTCTTGCCTTCGCGTATCAGCTGGCTGACGAGTTGCGAGAAGATGCGGCGGTGAGAGTAGCACATGCGCATGGCATTTTCATCAATGTAGATGCCCGGCTTGTCGATGCCGCCGAACTTGAACTTGTTCATCAGGTTGTCGTACATCTTTTCGCTGTCCAGTTTGACACCGGTCTTCTCGGTATCGAATGGAGTGAAGCGGTAGGTCAGGCCTTCCTGGACGAAGTGGTTGCCCATGTTGAGGTGATTCTCCGTACCTACGCTGACAGCCATGTAGATGGGGCGTTCCCAGTTGGCTTCCGCCAGCATTTCGAGCATCATCAGTTCACTCTTGTAGAGGGCGCGTTTGCCTTTCAGTGAGATGTGCATATAGTCGGGGATGCTGTCGCCCGGTATCATCATACCGCTGCGGCGTACAGCTTCCTTATCTACTTTCAGTACGATGCTGTCCGTCGGGATTACCTTGAGGTCTTCATTCTTGCTGCGCACCCAGTATTTCAGGATGTTCTGCAATTCGTACGGGTTTTCTCCGAACTCTTTCTTCACATTGACCAAAGCCTCCGGATTACCGTTCAGTGCCTGCTTTTCGGCTTCGGCATAGAGGGCGTCGATGCTCTTCTTGTAGTCGGCTTGTATGGGGATGTACTCGTTTGTTCCCTCCACATACTCCATGCGGTCCCAGGTGATGGGCAGTGACGGAGAGTCGTAGGCGGGACGTTTCATCTGGTCGATGTACCAGTCCGTTTGCAGGTAACTGAGGTTACAAGTACGGGCGTCGGTACGGAAACCTTCCGTCTCCTGGTTGTACCACAAGGGGAATGTATCGTTGTCACCATTGGTGAAGATGACAGGATTACCCGTCTCTTGCAGGGACATCAGATAGTTCTGCCCGAAGTCACGCGCCAGATAACGGCCGCTGCGGTCGTGGTCGTCCCAAGTCTGGCTCGCCATTTGTATGGGGACGAGGAGGCAGAGGGCGGATACGAGGGTTGCAGCCGGAAGTTCCTTCATCTTGGCATAGTGCTGCAACAGGCGGATGATGCCTGCCACACCCATACCTATCCAGATGGCGAAAGCATAGAACGAACCTGCATACGCATAGTCACGTTCGCGCGGCTGTGTCGGCGTTTGGTTCAGGTAGAGCACGATGGCGATACCCGTCATGAAGAACAGGAAGAACACTACCCAGAACTGCTGGATGCCTTTCTGTCCGCGATATGCCTGCCACAACAGACCGATGATACCGAGCAACAGAGGCAGACAGTAGAAGACGTTGTGTCCCTTGTTATTTTGCAGTTCCTGCGGCAACAGGCTCTGGTCGCCCACCAGCCAGTTGTCGATGAACGGAATGCCTGTGATCCAGTTGCCGTGTTCTATCTCTCCGCTGCCTTGCAGGTCATTCTGGCGTCCGGCGAAGTTCCACATGAAGTAGCGCCAGTACATCCAGTTGAGCTGATAAGAGAAGAAGAACTTGATGTTTTCCCATTGCGTAGGCATGTTCACCATGACCATTGTCCCGCACTGATCGTAAGGGATGTCAGTGCCTTTGATGTCTACCCAGGCATGATACTCATTGGTATGCTGAGAGCTGTACATACGCGGGAAGAGCATATTCTGAGCGTATTCGTATTCGATACGTCCGGGGATTTCGATGTAGCTGTCCTTTTCGTCGGGAGTGGCTTTTTCCTTACGGATATACTTGGTTCCGTTGTAGGAGATACGCGGTTCGCAGTAGCCGTTTTTCACGTCGAGGGCAACTTTGGAAGAGAATGCCTGTCCGTAGAAGAGCGGGCGGGTTCCGTATTGCTCACGTCCCAGATATTCGCCCAGGGTGAAGATATCTTCAGGGGAGTTCTGGTCCATCGGCGTGTTGGCGGTGGAGCGGATGACGATGATGGCATAAGAGGAATATCCGATCACGATCATCATGGTGCACAACAATGCAGTGTTCAGTGTGCGTGCCGATACGCGGTGTTTCTCTTTCATGGTTTCCTGCATTCTCGGGCTGAGGTAAACCAGCAGGAGGACGATGACTGTGATACCAATTGTTACAGCACTCGCTCCGTGGCCGTAGAAGGGGATACCCAACAGGGCGATAGTCAGCACGAAAGAGATGGCCATACGCATCTTGCTCTTTTCCGTATAGCTTTCATATATTCCCCAGATGATGGAGGTTGCCAGTACGATGATATAAACCATCACACCGCTGTTGAAAGCCATTCCCAGTGTGTTCACGAAGAGAAGTTCGAACCATCCGCCTACTTTCACGATACCCGGAACCATGCCGTAGAGCACGACAGCCACCAGAATACCGGAAGCCAGCAATGCCAGCAATGAACCTTTTGCATTTGCATTGGGCACCTTTTTATAATAGTAAACCAGCACGATGGCGGGCAGACAAAGCAAGTTCAGCAGGTGGACACCGATACTGAGTCCCGTGAGGTAAGCGATGAGGATGAGCCAACGGTCGCTGTGCGGTTCGTCCGCCACATCTTCCCATTTCAGTATCAGCCAGAATACAACGGCGGTGAACAGGGAAGAGAAAGCGTAAACTTCACCTTCTACGGCACTGAACCAGAATGTATCACTGAATGTATAAGCCAATGCACCTACCAGACCGCTGCCCATAACGGTAATCAGTTGTCCGCGGGTGATATTGTCTTCGTCGGTAATGACGAGTTTGCGCACCAGGTGCGTGATGCTCCAGAAGAGGAACAGAATACAAGCGCCGCTCATCAGTGCACTCATGTAGTTCACCATCTTGGCTACTGTGCTGGGGTCTGAGGCGAATTGTGAGAACAGGTTTGCCACCAACATGAAGAAAGGTGCTCCGGGCGGGTGTCCTACTTCCAATTTATAGCCGGTAGTGATGAACTCCGGGCAGTCCCAAAAACTTGCAGTCGGTTCTATGGTCATGCAGTAGACCGTGGCTGCAATGATGAAAGTAATCCAACCCACGAGGTTGTTTACGGTTCTGTACTGTTTCATTCGGAAATAATTCGTTATGTTTTTTAAGTTATAACTCTGTATTTTAGCGTATACGGGCGCAAATATAGTGATTTAACCGCTAAAACTATGGCGGCGAAGGGTATTTATTAGGATAGGTTAAAAGATATACATTGATTTTTTAGTGTTCGCAGTGGCAGCACCCACATCCCTCGCCATGTTTATGTTCCGCCAGTATGCGATGCGGCAGTGCTCCGTGTCCCAATAATTCTATCGGACAGTTGAAGTTACGTTCCAGCCATTCTTCACTTACGCCCGTGTCGGGATGATAATCCAATGTCTCGTTTACGCAGGCTATGGACTTCACTTGTTGCAACACGGTGCCTATGTCGTGGCTGACGAGGATGATGGCGCAGTCGTGGTTAATCTCTGCCAGAAGTTCGTAAAGGCGGGCTTCGAAGCGCTTGTCGATGTAGGTGCTGGGTTCGTCGAGGACTACCAGCTCGGGGTCGGAGATGATGGCGCGTCCCAACAAGGCGCGTTGCAGTTGTCCGCCACTCAGTGCACCGATGGCGCGGTCTTCCAGCCCTTCCAGTCCCATGCGGGCGATGACCTGGCGGGCTTTCTCACGGTGTGATGCGGTGAAACGGGAAATCAGTGATTTCTGCGAACTGAGGCCTGAAAGAATAACTTCTTCCACAGTAATGGGGAACTTGCGGTCGATACTATTGTACTGAGGCAGATAACCCATGGAGAATTGAGAGTTGAGAGTTGAGAATTGAGAGTTGGCTGCGCTGTCGACGAGGGGGGCAGGGTTGTTGTTCGGGGCTGTCGTAACTCTATACAAGATTTCTCCGGCTGTGGGTTTCAGCAAGCCGAGGATACATTTGATAAGAGTTGTTTTTCCACCGCCATTGGGACCGATAATGCCCAGAAAGTCACGGTCGTAAACGGTTAGGTTCACATCACGCAACACGGTACGGCTGTCGTAGCCGGCACTGAGATTCTTTATTTCAATAAGGGGCGTGCTCATTGCTTCCTTGTTTTTACTGTTCATTGATACTGTGGACGAAGGAACTATATATCCTGCGCGTCCGATCTATATATCCTGCATGTCCCATCTATATATCCTGCGCGTCCGATCTATATGTCCTGCACGTCCCATCTATATATCCTGTACGCCGTTTCTTTCCTTTTTACTTCTCAATAACCAATTCCCGGGCAATGTTCAGCATTTCCTCCTCCCAGTCATAAGAAAGCGGATTGATGGGCACTACCTTGGTGCCTGTCTGCTTGGCGATGATTTCCGCATTGCGGCGGTCGAACTCCGGCTGCACAAAGATGACGCGGACTTTCTCTTTCTTACATGTATCTATCAGATTCTTGAGATGGGAGGGAGAAGGTTCTTTGCCGTCTTCTTCAATAGAAATCTGATGCAAACCGTAGTCGCGGGCAAAGTAGGACAGTGCCGGATGATAAATCATGAAAGCCCGGTCGGCATTGGGGACGGAGAGCATGTGGCAGATGAGGCTGTCGGTATGCTCTATCTGGTTGCAGAGATTCTTGTAGCGTTCAACGTAAACTTCCTCGTTGGCTTTGTCGATGCTGCACAGGGCATTCAGAATGTTGCCGGCAATGATTTGGGCATTGTAGGCCGAACTCCAGAGGTGGGGCTCTACACCGATGGCCTGCTGGTGCTCGTCGTGCTGGATGGAATCGTGTGTATGGCCCTCGTCGTTACCATGATGATGGTGGGCGTGTGAGGAGTCATAAATCAGGTCGATGCCACGGGAGGTATCGAAGAATTGCAGGTGCGGGGCGTTGTCCGTCAGCTTATCCATCCAGGTCTGTTCAAAACCGATGTAGCCGATGCGGAAGTAGGCTTTGCTCTTGGCAAGGTCTACAAGTTGCTGCGGGGTGGGGTCGTACGTCTCCGGGCTACTGCCTTTGGGTACCATACTGATGATGCTGAAGTTATCGCCCGCAATGGCTTCGGTGAAGTAACGCAACGGTTCGATGGTGACGGTGATAACGGGCTTGTCATCATTGTTCTTATGACTTTGGACACTACTGTTCTTGCAGCCGACTGCAAGCAAAGCGGTGAGTATGTACAGGAATGTTCGTTTCATTATTATATTATATTTATGGTTGTATGATTGATTGTTTTAGTTCTTGATTTCCACTTACTTTTGTAGCCCTCAGTATCTCCCGTTTTCCGCCCGGAGGTCCCGGAAGGCGTTCCACACGAAAACCGACGGCTTGCAGCAGGCGGCGGATGACGCCTTTGGCGCAATACGTCGTCAATATCCCCCCTGTATTCATAGTAACGTAAAGAGAGCGGAATAATTGTTCGTTCCACATTTCGGGTTGCTTTTCGGGGGCGAAAGCATCGAAATAAACGATGGAGGGTGAAAATGAAGAATTAATCACCGTATTCGCATCTCCTTTTATCTTCCGCAGAGTGAAATATGGAGATATTTTCACATCTTCTTCCCACGGTGCAGTGTGCAGTCTCTCGAATGACGGGTTGTCGCTATATCCCAGTGCATTGACTTCTTCCCAGGCGAGGGGGTAAAGTTCGATGCCGGTGTAGTGTACAGGGCGTTTCTCCTGTTCGGCGGTTTCCAGTGTGAGAAGGGCATTCAGCCCCGTTCCGAAACCTATTTCAAGAACACGCGGTTGCGGTGCGGCCGAAGCTTTCAGGCCCATATCTATAAAGATGTGCTGCGACTCCGTGCGTGCTCCTTTCACCGAATGATAATGTTCATTCAGTTCCGGCACAAACAGCGTTGCGCTTCCGTCTTCCGTATGTTCGATAATCCGTTTCATTTCTTTTTGTTTTTTTTCTCAGGCAAACACCGATATCGCTCCTTCCAGTGCCAGCAGCATCACGGCGTAGCGTATTAGTTTTCCGGCAAACATGGACGAAGTGGTCAGCCATACGTTACTCCGCATGAAACCCAGTGCAATGGCCAATGCCTCACCCACAAAAGGCAGGAATGCGAAGAAGCCCATCAGCGCCCCTTTCCCTTGCAGGAATTGTTGCATTTTATCTATCTTCTCTTTCTTTACCTTGAAATATTTCTCTATCCAGACTACATTGCCCAGACGTCCCATATAATAGCACGTCATGCCGCCGATTGTGTTGCCCAGCGTGGCGAAGAGTACACACATCGTCGGACTGAGTCCCACTTTTACGAGCGCTATCATCACCAGTTCCGAACTGAACGGGACAATGCTGCCCGCCAGTACTGCGGAGATGAAAAGACCAAGATAGCCCCAGTCTATCATGAGTTGAATGAGTGAATCTATAAAAGCGTCCATACGTTAAATCCGAATAAAAGTACAAGCCCCACAAGGGCGCAAATGAAAAACACATTAGAAGCCCGACTGTTCGTCAGTACCACGAAATGTCCCGTCAGGATGCTGACGCCTATCAGCAGCAGGGGCAGCAGATGAACCGTCTGTGCCGGTTGCAACAGGATATACCCGAAGATGCAAAAGCTCAGGAAGATGAGGAAATGCAGGTAACTGCGGGTACGTATCTTGTCTTCGTAGCCTGCCACCAGGCAGTGTACGGAACTTACTGTAAACATTACAAACAGATAGCCCAACGTAGCAATCTCCCACAATGGGAAATCTTGCAGGGTGACGGGTTGGAAGGTGCCCAGTTCGATGAAAGGCTGATAAAAAAGCTCCATTTCATCGTAAAAATAGGCATGTCCCAGCAAGAACCAGTAGGGCAGGCTCCAACCTACGAGGCTTCCGAAAAAGCTCTTCGGGGTGAGTGCCTGGAAACTGTGTGCGCCTATCCAGAAAAGCGGAATGAACAATGTCAGTTGCGGGAAGAACAGGCTGCCCGCTCCGATGAACAGGAATGAATAGAACAGGATGCTCGCCGGGCGTGGATGCTGGTAGCCTTTGAACAGGAAAAACAGGGATATCAGGAATGCCACAGAAGCAATATCTCCGGCATATAGTTGGTGCAGGGCGGGGCAGACGGATATCAGCAGAAAATAGATGGCTGTCTGCACGGATGCACGCATGCGGATGATGGCAAAGGCGTTATTCAGTTCTATCAGGAAGTAACCGATGATGCCATAGAGGAGGAAGCTCAACGGCGCGTTTGCCCATGCCGGAATGTAGCCATTGTCGATGCTCTCCCACAAAGGATAACCGCTCTTCATTACCGGAATTTCGGGTAATAAAACAGAGGTCAGTACCCAGCAGAACAGGGACAAAAAGATGGCAACGGGAAGCGTGAAGCGTCCCGCGGTAATCCGGTTCTGTAATCGTTTACTTCGTATCAAAGCAATATAATAATTTTATGGTTCGGAGTGTCTGTCATCCTGAGCGTAGTCGAAGGATGACAGACACTTGCTTTTATAAATCGAATCCGATGTCGCGGCGGAAGTACTTCTTGTCGAAGCTGATCATATCCGCTACTTTATAACTTTTGGCAAGGGCCTCTTCCTTGGTTTCACCGTATGAACATACGGCAATCACGCGGCCTCCGGCGGTCACCACTTCTCCGTCTTTCAGGGCGGTTCCGGCATGGAAGAGGATGCTGTCTGTGGCTGCGGCAGCCTCAAATCCGGTCATTACCTTGCCTTTTTCGTAGGCTTCGGGATAACCGCCGCTGACGAGCATGACACAAGCGGCTGTACGCGGGTCCATTACCAAAGTCTTGGTGTCGAGGTTTACGTCGCGCACACCTTCCAGCAGTTCGGCAAAGTCGCTCTGGATGCGCAGCATGACGCTTTCTGTTTCCGGATCGCCCATGCGGACGTTGTATTCTATCACCATCGGTTCGCCTTTCACCCGGATCAGTCCGAGGAAGATGAAACCTTTGTAGAGGATTCTTTCTTCTTGCAGTCCGTTGATGGTGGGTTCGATGATGCGGGTGCGTACTTTCTCCATGAACTCTTCGTCGGCAAAAGGAACGGGGGTGACGCTTCCCATACCGCCGGTGTTCAGACCGCGGTCACCTTCGCCGATGCGCTTGTAGTCTTTGGCTACGGGGAGGACTTTGTAGTGCTTGCTGTCCGTCAGCACGAATACGGAGCACTCGATACCGCTGAGGAATTCTTCAATAACCACCGTGGCGCTGGCTTGGCCGAACATGCCGCCGAGCATTTCCTTCAGTTCCCGCTTGGCTTCTTCGAGGGTGGGGAGGATGAGCACGCCTTTTCCGGCGCAGAGGCCGTCGGCTTTCAGCACGTAGGGGGCTTCGAGGCTTTCGAGGAAGGCGAGGCCTTCTTCGAGGTTATCGGCAGTGATGCTCTTGTAGCGGGCGGTGGGGATGCCGTGGCGTTCCATAAAGCCTTTGGCAAACTCCTTGCTGCCTTCCAGTTGGGCACCTTTGGCGGTGGGGCCGATGATGGCGATATGTTGGGTGGTGGCGTCTTCGGTGAAGCTGTCGTAGATGCCTTCTACGAGCGGGTCTTCGGGGCCTACCACGATCATGTCTATGTTCTGTTCCAGGGCAAAAGTTTTCAGGGTGGGGAAGTCGGTTGCCTTGATGGCCACGTTCTCGCCTACCGCACTGGTGCCGGCATTACCGGGGGCGATAAAAAGTTTCTCTACTTTCGGGCTTTGGGCAATTTTCCATGCCAGGGCGTGCTCGCGGCCGCCGCTTCCTAATAATAATACTTTCATCTTATATCTATTTATTTTAATTACTATTTCTGTCTTGTTTATAAATTATCTTCAAAATACCGTGTTATCTTCTCATGCAGATGCACACGGTCACGTCCCATGACGTTATGTTTGTGGCCGGGATAGATGAACAGGTCGGGATACGTGCGGGCATCCACGCAGGCCTTTATGAACGAGAGTGTGTGTTGCGGCACACAGGTGTCGTCATGGTCGTCGTGGATCAGCAGAAGGTGTCCTTTCAGGTTGCCGGCAAGGTTCTTCAGGTTGCAGTTCTTGTAACCTTCCGGATTGCTTTGCGGGGTGTCCATATATCGTTCTCCGTACATGATTTCATAATAGCTCCAGTCGATGACCGGACCGCCTGCAACACCTACCTTGAACACGTCCGGGTAGCGGAGCATCAGTGCCGTAGTCATGTGTCCGCCGAAGCTCCAGCCGTGCACGCCGATGCGGTTGCCATCTACGTAGGGCAGGCTTTTCAGGAATTCGGCGCCCTTCACCTGGTCTTTTCCCTCTTCGATGCCGAGGTTGCGGAAGGTGACGTTCTCAAATTCCAGTCCACGGTTTTCGCTGCCGCGGTTGTCGAGGGTGAACATGATGTAGCCTTTGCCGGCCATGTAGATGTCCCATCCGCGGGCACCGTTCTGCCATCCGCCGGTAACCATTTGGGCGTGAGGCCCTCCGTAGACGTAGATGATGGCGGGATATTTCTTGGCCGGGTCGAAGTCTGCGGGTTTTACGAGGCGGTAGTAAAGGTCGGTCACGCCGTCGGCTGCCTTGATAGTGCCTACTTCGATGCTGGGCATGGTGAAGCCTTCGAAGGGGTTCTTAGCCCTCAGCAGGTTGATGCTTTTGAAGGTTTTGGTGTTGACGATGTCGATATTACGAGGCACGGTGGGTGACGAATAGCGGTCGATGATGTACGTGCCGGATGCACTGGGCAATCCTGTGTGCACACCCTCGGTAGTGGTGTTGATGTTGAAGGGCAGACTGCGCTTTCCGCTGGTTACGTTAACGGCGAAGTTGGCACTTCCCAAAGCGTCGATGGCATTGAAGATGACTTCTTTCCGTTGGGAGTTGAATCCCAGGATGTCGCTTACTAACCATTTCCCTTCGGTCAGCTGCTTGAGCAGTTTGCCGTCTGTACCGTAGAGGTATAGGTGGTTGAAGCCGTTGCGCTGGCTTTGGTAGATGAACTTGCTGCTGTCCCACGGCAAGAATACGATGGGGTGCTGGGGCTCAACGTATTTGGGGTGTGTTTCCTCGATGAGGGTGCCCATCAACTCGCCTGTCTCGGCATTGTATTGGCAGAGTTTGGCATGGTTCTGGTCGCGGTTCAGCTCGATGAGGTAGAGGCTTCGGGCATCCGGGGCCCAACTGATGTTGGTGAAGTAACGGTCCGTAGGGTCGCCTGCATTCAGATAGATGCTCTTCTGCGTTTTGGGGTTGTAGATGCCTATGGTCACCTTGTGGCTCGTCATGCCTGCCATCGGATAGCGGACATTGTTCACTTCGCCTACCCGTGCGGTGATGTCTACCAGCGGGTATTGCGTCACCATGCTTTCGTCCATGCGATAGAAGGCGAGCAGGTCGCCTTGCGGACTCCAGTAAGTTCCTTTGCTGATGCCGAACTCGTTGCGGTGTACGCTTTGCCCGCATACAATGCCGTCGGGTTCGTCGGTTACGGCGGTGCCATTCACGAAGAGGTTGTTCTTGAGGGTATAGGCCACATTGCCGCTTGTGGCATGATAATCTTGGTTGGCGCTTTCTTTCGGGAATTCACGTTTGCTGATAATCTTGTCCGCTTTCCAGTCGTAGACGGCGTAGCTTCCGGGCAGGCTGACGAGTATCTGCGTTTTGTCGGCCCAGGGTAGTCTTACCTGATAAAGGTGGCTCAGTTTGCCCAGCTTTTCCTGTGCCAGAGCCTGATTGATTTTCTCGCGTGTTACGAGTAAGGCCTCTTTCCCGGTTTTGGGATTTATTGTAAATAAGGAGTCTATTTCGGGCTTGATGCATGTGTCTCCCCACCATTGTATTCCATGGAGGGTTTCAGCAAAGCGATAGGTTTCTCCGCCGGGAAGCAGATCTTCCAGCGTCGGTTTCTTTAAATCTTGTGCCATACTATTTGTTGCAAAGAGGGTGGGGAACGCCAGTAGTGCTATTCCCATCCATTTACTGATTATCTTCATGTTTATTGTCTTTATCATTCATTCTCTTTTCTGAATCCTTTTATTTCTATTCTGCCCAAAGGGGAACTTTTCACTTGCACCGCAGCACTCAGTTTTGCGAAAGCGGAGAAAAGTTCGTCGAATTGTTTCTCGTAACTGTCTCTGTCGGAAGTGACGTCTTCTTCCAGATATACAATACGCTTTCTTAGTTCTTCAAGCTCTTGCTTCGGCTATGCTCAGGATGACAGATACTCTCAAGGAATATATCCCAACTTATTTTTTAATCATTACTTGAGGCTCCAATTTGGAACCTCAAGTTGGGGGGCAGCGACTTACTCCCCTTCTTCCCTTTTTCTCGGCTTGAATTCCCTTTTCGGCTTAAACTCCCCGCTTCCTCCCGGACGGCGTTCCCTGTCGAACGGTTTCCGTTCCCTGTCTCCATCCTTGCGGAACTCCCTCGGCTTAAACTCGCCTCTGGGCTTATCCTCTCTCGAACCGAACTCCCGGGGTTTACCGTCTCTCGGTCTGAACTCTCTCGGTCTGTCATCTCTGGACTTGAACTCACCCGGTTTACGCGGTTCTCTCGGTCTGAAGTCCCGGCTTTCCCGGCTTTCTCTCGGCTTGAATTCTCTCGGTTCTCTTGACTTGAAACCGGATTCTTCGTTTTCGCTTTCGCCCTCACTTTCCTGTCTCTTGAACTCCTTATATTTCCCGTCGAAAATCTCGTATTTACGGAACTCGCATTCCAGTGCGCCATTGAACAAAGGCACCTTCTGGGTTGGTTTCAGCCCTATCTGGTCGAAGCACTCTTCACGGTAAGAAAGCACCCATGCCGTGTTTCCGATGAAAGCATGTTTCAGGCGTTCGCCTATCATCTGGTATAGTCCCAACAGATTATTCGTGGAGATCCGTTCTCCGTAGGGCGGATTTGTGATAATCATGGACTTCTCCGCCGGCTGTTCGAATTGCTGGAAAGGCTGCAACTTCAATACGATATCTTTCGATACGCCCGCCGCCTTGACATTATGCGTGGCTATCTCATTGGCCTGCGGATTGTTGTCGTAACCATATATCTTATGCGTAAACTCGCGTTCCTGACTGTCGTCATTGTAAATCGTATCAAACAGTTCCTGGTCGAAGTCGTTCCACTTCTCAAACGCAAACTCCTTGCGGAACACTCCCGGAGCAATGTTACGCGCAATCAGCGCCGCCTCGATGGGTATCGTTCCCGAACCGCACATAGGGTCAATCAGGTCACATTCCCCTTTCCAGTCCGTCATCAATATCATTCCGGCAGCCAGCACCTCGTTCAGCGGGGCTTCTACCGCTTCTTGCCGGTAACCACGGCGGTGCAGCGACTCACCCGATGAGTCGAGTGAAAGCGTGCATGTGGTCTGTGCAATGTGTATATTCAGCAACACATCCGGACGGTTGATGCGCACGGACGGGCGCTTGTTGAAGTTCTCGCGGAAATAATCCACGATGGCATCCTTTACCTTATAAGAGACGAATTTGGAGTGACGGAATTCTTCGCTGAACACAACGGCGTCCACGGCAAACGTCTTCTCTACGTCCAGAATCTCTTCCCAATGGATGGCTTTGATTTGTTCGTAAACTTCATCGGCATTCTTGGCGGTGAAGTTCTTGATAGGTTTCAGAATGCGGATAGCTGTGCGCAGGCAGAAGTTTGCCTTATACATCATTTCCTTGTCTCCACTGAAAGACACCATGCGTCGGCCTATTTCTATGTCGTTTGCCCCTAATGCAGTCAGTTCTTGTGCCAGTACTTCTTCCAGTCCTTGGAAGGTTTTGGCAATCATTTGAAATTGTTCGTTCATTTATTTATTACTGTTTGACTATTCTGTTTTATATTGATTCTCTCTATTATCCGGCAGAGTATCGCATCTATATATCCAACGTCTTGTATCTATATATCCAGCGTGCTGCATCTATATATCCAGTGTGTTGCATCTATATATCCGGCGTGTTGCATCTATATATCCGATACGCCGCATCTGTATATTCCGGAAACTATCTGTTAAAGCCGGTCATTTCTTGGCTTTGGTCTGTACGATTCTTGCACCTGCCGGTACATCTTCCGTTACCCAGATATTGCCGCCCACCGTGGCACCCTGCCCGATGGTGATGCGTCCCAGGATGGTGGCGTTGGAATAAACGATGACGTTGTCTTCCAGTATCGGGTGGCGGGGGATTCCCTTGATGGGCTTGCCGTCCTCGTCCAGCGGGAAGCTCTTGGCACCCAGCGTGACGCCCTGGTACAACTTCACGTTGTTGCCGATGATGCACGTCTCGCCAATCACTACGCCCGTACCGTGGTCTATGGTGAAGTGGCTGCCGATGGCTGCGCCCGGATGGATGTCGATTCCCGTCTCGCTATGGGCCATCTCGGTGATGATGCGCGGGATAAGGGGCACACCGAGTTTCAGCAACTCATGCGCGATGCGGTAGTTGCTGATGGCGCGTATGGCGGGATAACAACTGATTACTTCTCCGAAACTATGTGCCGCAGGGTCACCGTTGTAGGCGGCCATCACATCCGTGGCCAGTGTGCGGCGCATTTCCGGCAGATGGCTGATGAACTTGGCGGCAATGAGCGCGGCTTCTTCGCGTTGGAGTTCGGTGCAGCAAGTGCATTCACCGTCTCCCGTGAAGCAAAGGCCGGCGAGTACTTGCCCGGTCAGCAGGTCGAACAAGCGTTCGATGTTTACGCCGATGTGGTACTTGACGGTGCGGCTGTTGACTGTGGAATTGCCGAAATATCCGGGGAAGAGAATAGCACGTGATAGCTCTACAATGTCTTGCAGTGCCCGGGCCGAAGGCAATGGAGTGCCGTCCGTGTGCTGATGGAACAGTCCTTTGTAAGATGAACTTTCCGATAGTTCATCGACTGCCTGTGTCAAAATGTGAGTAAAGTTCAATGGACTCATTGGGATATCCTTTTTATAATAAGGTGGGGCAAAGGTAACTATTCTCAGCGAAAATCCCTCATTTATAGTACGAAAATCCCACAAATATGGTATTTCCCGTGAACCGTTAACCCATTATCTTTGTCATTTAGAAAGAAGAGTATAATTTAAAACCAAATAAGTGATGAAAAAGATAGCTAAACAGCTCACCGATCTTGTGGGCAACACTCCTTTGCTGGAGCTGAGTAATTACAATAAATCGAAGGGACTGAAAGCCCGTCTGGTAGTGAAACTGGAGTCATTCAATCCTGCCGGAAGCGTGAAGGACCGTGTGGCGCTGGCCATGATTGAAGATGCCGAAGCATCCGGTTTGCTGAAACCCGGAGCCACGATTATAGAACCTACCAGTGGCAACACTGGAATAGGGCTTGCTTTCGTAGCCGCTGCAAAAGGGTATAAGTTGGTTCTTACGATGCCTGACACCATGAGCATCGAACGCCGCAATCTGCTGAAAGCTCTTGGTGCTGAGTTGGTGCTTACGCCGGGTGCCAATGGCATGAAAGGTGCGATTGCCCGTGCCGAGGAGTTGAAAGCTGCTACGCCCGGTGCGGTGATTCTTCAGCAGTTTGATAACCCTGCCAACCCTGCCATGCACGAGCGTACCACAGGAGAGGAAATCTGGCGCGATACGGATGGAGTGGTCGATATTTTTGTTGCCGGTGTAGGTACGGGCGGAACGGTGAGCGGTGTAGGCGCTGCTTTGAAGAAGCACAATCCGGGTGTGAAGGTTGTGGCTGTGGAGCCGACTGACTCTCCGGTGCTCTCGGGAGGCGCTCCGGGAGCGCATAAGATACAGGGTATCGGTGCCGGTTTTGTTCCTAAAAATTACAATCCGGCGGTAGTGGATGAGATATTGCAGGTGACGAATGATGATGCCATCCGTGCGGGACGTGAACTGGCACAACGGGAAGGTTTGCTGGTCGGTATATCTTCCGGTGCGGCAGTCAGTGCGGCTACCCGTTTGGCGCTTCTTCCTGAAAATGCCGGGAAAACAATAGTGGCATTATTGCCGGATACGGGCGAACGTTATCTTTCGACGTTGCTGTATGCGTTTGATGAATATCCGTTGTAATATAAGATTTGCACCTGCTATTTGCTATGACAGGATATACTTTCCGCTCGATATGATGAAGGAAATGATAGGAGCAATAAACCCTACCTCACAAATAAAAATGAGGTAGGGAATATTTATTAGAGTGGATTAAAAAGTCTTATGTTAAAGACGACTCGATATTATATCCACTTAATATACTCTACAATACTACTATTTAAATATCTTTCTCCCAATTGTCGCGATAATATCAATAATCAAAAGAAGGGGTAAGATAATACTTGGAAAAAGATATGCTAACATAAATCGTTCTTTTGCAAATAAGAAATAAAATATTGGCCATGTAATAGCATTAATGATTAGAAAGATAAGCCATGCTCTTTGAGGAACATAACGAATACGAAACCTTACAACTTTTAGCTTTTTATATAATTCTATTGAAGAATACATGACAAACAACTCCCCTATGACAAGAATTGTTATTTGAAATCCTCCTTCAATATCTTTAACCGCCCACCAAGCTGCTAAGAATAAAAAAAGAATATAAATCCATGGAGTTAACTTATTTACCACTTTCATATCATCAATTATTATCTGTTTTTTTCCACCAATCAATTGTATTATTTCCAAATGTAGAAACAGCCGTACTTGTTGCTACTTTTGCATCCTCGCCATAGTTTTGGGCTTTTAGGGTAGTAGTACTTGCTTTTTTCGCCCTTGAAGCCCTAGGGTTACTTCCTGCTACTCGATTAGCATGATCGGCCTGACGATATAATAATCTCCCTGTTTCTGATTTTTGGTATGAGGTTTTCATTTTATCACCTACTATTCCTGCTGCCTTTCCAACAGCAACATCAAGAACGGCTGTTTCTGCATTCACATCACCGTTATTTATAGCTTGTGATGCAACACTCATTGTGGCATCCACAGCCATTTCTCCAGCAACCTTTATTACAGTACCTACTTTTGTACTGGCTTGAGCTACTTTAGTCAAAGCAATACCTTTGTTTACTACATTACCTAATCCTACTCCTGTCATACTAGTACCAGCAGAAACTATAATTGATTGTACATTGACATCTGTCAACGACTGCGTCCATGATTTTCTTTCGAATCTATTGCCCAATACTTGGAATCCATAATCAATAGCTCTACCAACGAGTCCTGCAACCCAAGGAATATTACCATCTTCATCAATATGTTTTATTGGATTATCAAAACAATAAGTATATGGACTCCACTGGTACATTTTCTCCGCCATCGGATCCACCGTATTCCATCTTCCCAGCACCGCATCATACTGTCTCGCCCCATAATCATACCAATTCAACCCTTTCTCCGTATTGAGTTCCTTGTCATTGTACTTGTAAGGCTGCACATCACTCCCTGTACTTAAGAATATGCCGCCGAAAGGGTAGTAATAACTTGTCTCTTCCACCTCGCCATTCTGGTCTGTCACCACCTGGTTGTTTCCCTGATGGTCCTTCAGATAATACTGATATTTCCTGTCGCTCAAAGAAACATATCCTTCCTCAGTCAGCAGACGTTTAGCCACACCGTTTTCATAGACCACATTGCCGCAATAATCCGTTGTCGTGGTGGTACTGCCTATTTTATGGATAGTGCGGAGTTTTACGCCATTCGCACCGTACAGATAGGAAATAGTACTGCCATCCGAAAAGGTGACCTTATCCGGCAAATTTAAAACATTATATTGAATATCTATCTCTTTATTCAAATCTTTCGTCATATTGCCGTTAGCGTCATACGTGTATTCGGTAGCCAGCTTTGCACCATCTTTGAATTCGGAACCGCTATTGTAGGCCGAAAGAGTAGCGGCATCACTCACAAATGTCAGCCGATTGCCGATCAGCTTCATTGTAAAATCATCAAACAGAGCGAACAAATAATCCCTGCCTCTAAAAATAGTTCATCTTTCAGAGACAGGGAATTTTCTGATTGGCAGAATAAAATTCTTATGTTCGAAACAGTCGAATAAATATCCGACCGAACGGAGAATGAACTATATGTATTCCCAACACTCCGGATTTTTAATTGAGTCAATAACCGAGAAAAAACCCGTTCTTCCTGCATCAGTAATAGCTATAGCTGAAATGTTATCTATTCTATAAAAAAAAGTACTATCCAAAACTCGTTCCGTGTTAAACAAAATGTCATCTAAGGCAATTAAGCGGATTCTTATCTTGATACTATCTTGATAATTATTTTTATCTAATTTAGCTATTTCCATACCAAAGGGATCAATTATTGCTTCAGGTCCAAAAGGAGTTTCCAAATCCTCTAATTTATCAGGAATAGTATCATTGTATTGTGTGTAATAAGTACCACTAAACAATAGGCTGTCATTAATCCAAAGCTTGATATAGTCTTGATTATTTCGACCATTCCAATTATTACCAGTGCAAGTGACAAGGATATAAAAAGGGGTATACTTTTTATGGCTTCTTGTACTGCATGAAGCCAACAAGAAGATCCCTATTATTACAAACAATACATTCTTTGTCATTTTCCTAATCTTTTTTTACCAAACCAATTTCTACTTAAAGGAGAATATTGATGTAGCCTATTATTTATATAATTATCCCTTATCGCTTTTATTTGATTGTGATAAAGAAGAGTTGCAGCATTATAATTCCCTTTATATAAGTCAACATAATAAGACTGCATCATTAAATTATTTGTATTTTCTTTATCATTCAAATGTTTCAATCCGCCTGTATGTCCCAACTCGTGGGCAACAGTTCTTACGTTATCTCCATTTAAAGTCCTTTCAACAAGATTAGTTCCAATTCTAATACTTAGTCCAAATAAAGACGCTTCGGCTGACACTTCACTCTTTGAATCAGACTTTCTTAATTGGTTCTGATTTACAATCTGAATAACATGATCTCGTTCTCCTATTTCACTTACCGATTTGACTACTTTAAGATTGAAATTCATTCTTGCTACAAAATCATTTTCAGAAATATTATATACATTAGTCACCTGACTAGTTATTGCAGTAGCCAGCTGATTCATATTTATATCTCTGTTACTTGAATTATTATAAAGAACAGCATTTACAGTCATAATATATTCAATTTTATCTGTTTCACGGTTATAGTGAGTTTGTACGCGCCAGTCCTTCCCATCAGGATCTATTCTATTTACCGGATTATTGCCACAGTACGCATAAGAATTCGTAGCATAATAGTTTTCGGCAGAAGGATCCATCGTCGTAAACCTTCCCAGCACCGCATCATACTCTCTCGCCCCATAATCATACCAGTTCAGTCCCTTCTTCGTATCCAGTTCCTTGCCGTTATACTTGTAAGGCTGAACATTCTGCGATAAAGCAAATACGCCACCAAACGGATAATAATGACTCACCTCCTCCACATTCCCATCTTTATCAACCACTACCCTGTTGTTTCCCTGATGATCCTGCAAATAATAGTGATACTTCTTATCATTCAAAGAGATATATCCTTCTCCTGTCAACAGCAGTTTGGCAATATTGTTTTCATAGATCACATTACCACAGTAATCGGTAGTGGTGGTAGTACTTCCTATCTTATGAACCGTACGAAGCTTCGTGCCGTCCGCACTATAAGTATACGTAACAGTACTGCCGTCACTGAAAGTTACTACATTGGGCAAATTTAAACAATTATACGTAATTCCTGTTATTCCCTTGTTTAAATCTTTAGTTAAATTACCGTTGGCATCGTAAGTGTACTCGTTCGCCTGCTTCACGATATCCTTAAAGTCCGTTTCATCATTACCTGCACCAGTAGACACCAGATCGTCCACGCGGGTCACCTGGTTGCCGTTCAGCGTGTAGGTCAGGGCATCGCACATACCGTAGGAAGAATAGCCACTACGGCCATAACGTTCCAAACCGGTGATGTTTCCATTTTTGTCGTAGCCGATCACCTTTTCAGAATACCGACCGGAGTTACTGTTGAGTTGATTGCCCTCTCCATAAGTACCATTCAGCAGGCGATCCAGGCCGTCGTAAGTGAATTTGTAGCCTCTTACCACGCTTTCACTACCTGCTTTCCACGTCATGCTACTAATGCTACCGTTATACTTCGCTGTACCGACACCTGTATTGTAGTACAGATTTTGAGTGAAGCGGGTACCGGTGGTCCCTGTCAACCAACCGCGCAGATTATAAGTGTAAGTCAGCTTATTCGTGGTAGAGCCATGCAAAGATTTAGTCATTAAACGGCCAAGATCGTCATACATAGCATCATACAAAGTTATTTTTGTTCCTCCAAGCGTGTGCTGTACCTTACTTATTCTGTCCGCATGGTCGTAAGAATAAGTATATACTTCTGTCCACGTACTCTTTCCGCTTGCTGTATGCGTGTGCGTCACGGTGGCGGGTTTATCGGTAAACGTATAGGTGGTAACTGTCACATCATGACCGTCCAGCAAATTACTGCGTGTTTCTTGTGTTATGCGCCCTTTGATATCGTAGAAGTAGGCAACATAAATTTTACTGCTGCTATCTAGTACGTTTATGACACAGCCTGCCAAACGCCCTTTAATATAAGAGGTGTTTCCTTTAGAGAAATCGGAACTGTTGAAACCACTTTGACTTAGTATATAATAACTGTCATAAAAGTTCACGATATGTTGCACCGGACTTGAACTACTGTTCTTACCCGTACATTCTCCCTGCCTTATCAGTCGTCTCATAATATCATATTGATAGTATGTCCACCGACTGTTCTTACGTTGATTTCCGTCTTGGGAGTAAATCATCTGGTCGTAATCATCGTATACGTACTCTACGTATTCAGCTCCGGGTAATTTCTTCCATATGCAATTCCCATGACCGTCATATTTATACTGAAAAACAAATAATTCTAGGTTAGCAGTTGCCTGATACATCGGTTGAAGCACAAAGCAGAGATTTCCCTTGCTATCATAAATATAGTAGGTGTCATGTGACCCCGTATCATTCATCTGGCGAGTCAACACGGTGCGTTCTAACTTGTCGGTGAAGGTATAGCTCACATTGTTATCTTCATCCGTAGTCTTTATTACATTCAGTAGATTGGCGGCATAGCAAGTGGTACCACCACTTAGGGAGTTATCGTTCGCTGTATAAAGTTTGCAGGCCAGGTCACCACCGGTGGTGTTTGCCAGATACTCTGCCTTCACCGCGCGGTTATTGCTGCTCCACAGTTTGCCTGCCCCGTACTGCTGTAATGGACGGTCTAATGGGGAAGCTTCATAAACGGGTCGATTGTAAGGATAGCTGTCATCATAGCCGCTACTTCCTTGAGCTGTGTTCTTGAAAGTACCAGTCTCTACATAATCAATCATAACGGGGATCGGAAGCCAGGAATTTGTTTTACGACCATAATAATCATACTCCTGAAGTGTTGCCAGACGCTGTTTTGCCACATTATTCTGCACAGTCTTGTTTACTGACTGGAACTGTCGTCCCAAGCCGTCAAAATAGTTGATGTCGTCCAGGTAAGAGCTGCCCACATTGTTCAACATCTTGCGATTGCGGATATAATTCTGTGTACTGACTTGCGCACTGATGACGCAAGCGGCTATCATTGAAATCAATAATGCTATAAATCGTTTCATAATATTTTAGTCCTTATAGTGATAATCATATTCTTCTACTGTTTTCCCGTCATTATCCAGAATCTTCGTCAAACGGCCGAAACTGTCGTATTCAAAGCTCGTCACTTCGCCATTGGGAGAAGTCATCGCCTTCATGCCCAGTAACGGTGTATAGGTGTAAGTTGTGACTGGCGCTTCAGGCAGTTTGGTGCGTAACGTCGTTACCAAAGAGGAAGGTGTCACCATTGAGGAGAGACTTTCAGGGGTACACCCTAATGCTGACTGTATTGCACTGTAGCTGCTCTTGCGTATTTCCGCTATCGGATATTGGTATCTATATCCCCAAACGTAGACAATGTCTTCTCCTTTGACATTGATATGTACAGGATTACCGTAAGTGTCATATTTCAGATATGTAACATCAGAGGCTGGATAATATGTACTTGATGCTCCTGCGGAGGAGAAGGTCACCGTATCATCCACTAAGTTTATAATTTTACCGCGAGTTATCGACTTAGGCAGATACTTGTTGCCGAAGACCTCATATTGTATCAATTTACTGTTTGCCAGTTTACCATCCACTAATTGTTTCACCTCCACCGGATAGGCCAGGAAATTCTTGGCTGTCATCATAGTGTAGGGAGCGAAGCTAAAATCGTATGGATAGGTGTAGCTTGTACTGCATACCTTGCCATTACTGTCCGTCACGCTTTCATTCTTGAGTTGGGAATGGTCATCGTACTTATAGGTCGTGGTGGTGGTCACGCTGTCTTGATAAACAGTTTTTGATTTTAGCAGACAGCTTTGGCTCTTGATACCATAAATTAAGGAGATGTAACGTCCCATATAGTTGTCATATTCATACCCTCCTGATATCCGTATAAGATAATGGCTTCCTACTGTATAGAATCTGGGACTTCGATTGAAGTAATCGGTAATAGTGACACCCGAATAGAAGTGTTTCTGCACTACACCATAGTTATAACTCTCTGACTTCAGCAAAGCACCGCTCTCGTTATAGTATTTGGTAGAGAGAGGCTTTCCACTACCCACCTCAGGCAATTGGTAAGAACACTCTGTGGAAATCTCGTTAGCTATACGGAAAGTATGGATGGTATATCCTTGTGAAGCACCGAAGCGTGTTTTGCGTACTTTTACATCCGGATAACATACAGCTGTTCCTACGGTAGAATAAGGTGCTGAGTGAAAGTTGTTGCTTGACAGGCTCAATTCAATGCCGTTACTTCCATAATTAAGGTTTGTACTCCAAGCACCAGGTGATACCTGACAATAGGCCAGAGTTTTATATTCGCGATGAAAGGCAATAGGAGTGAACAGCACGCCACCGGTAGCGGGATATTCATAAGTATAGCTCAATACAGGAGGAACAGAAGTACTGGAAGTTTCAAAATGGTTCACTGTCTTTACACGTACGCCACCGCCGCGATTATAACCCCGCGTCTCCATTGAAGCATCTATCACATACACATCGCCGGTAAAATCAGCATGTTTTGAATGCATATCACTTTGGTCTCCCAAGGCATTGGGAAGCGAGATTATAAAGTGAAAGCTCCCCGCTTCTTGCACGGTAAATAGAAGCGTTCTATTGAGATAGGATCCTGATACGCTGCTTAAATCAAAAGTTTCTGTATGATAGGTTCTCATTGCACCACCGGTGGGAGTAAACAGTAGCGTGTAAAAACTGCCCGCCATTTCACTCCATGTATTCAGACCATTAGATATATGTAATTTTATTTTTACTCTATCGCCTATATTTACTCTAAAAGAACCGTTAGTTTGGTCGGTCGGTACGTTACGGTCGCGCAAGCTCAATATGGATGAAACAGTAGTGAAACTCAATTGTTGTATCTCGTCACAACTAGGTACAAATTTATCACTTTGATATTCATGTGGTTCGTAACTGTATATTGCCATGCCACCAGTAGCGTATTGCACGCTCCTCAGCATGCCGTTATGCAAATATTCGGGATTGCAGGCACGGTTGCCTACATAACCTGCCTGGTGCAATACCGCATTCGTACCCTGATTCCAATGCAAGTTGCTGAAGTCTGGTATCATATACTGGTTCTGTCTCTGTCCATTGTAGTATCCCCAATAATCTACTGCAAAGGAAGTTTTTGGAGGTAGGCCGGTAGGGTTGTAATAATCGAACGAAAGCCGATTTGTCTTTTTTCTCAAAGCGTCCACTTCGTAAACGGCATCCAGTTTCAAGCGCTTGTTCAAGTGGTTTAATTCGAAGAAACCGTTTGTGTCTTGGAGAGGAGAAGACCAGGTATTACCGCCCACCGCAGATTCAAAATAAGTATAGTCGAAGCATATTTTACGTTCGGAGCTACTCCACTGGGAAGCCGAGCGAGCTTTTATCACAATTGTATCCAGTTTCTGGCTGGATGACAAGTCGACGCGATTACTCATCTTGAACTCTACAATATAGTTGTCGGTAGTAATAGATTTCAATAAAACTTCTTTCGATTGAGTTTTCAAGGAGGTCACTTTAGGTGGAGTGCCGCATTGCATGTTAGCTACCAAGCTCCCGCATTGCTGCACGATATGTTCGCCGTTTTCCGACCTGCTGAAAATCACATTATCCTTTGTTTCGTATGTATAACGGACAACCTGCCTGTTAGGATATATAGAACTGCTCAGCAGGAAAGTACGGGAAACGGGATTCATGGCACCATCACCTTCCTGCCAGTCTTTAGGGAGAGCACCAAAGAGATGTTGTGTACCATCTTCGGTAGTAATCTGCCATTGCTCATAGCTACCCTGATTCTCTATCTTCAGTGGTCGGCTGGCATCTATCTGATGAGCGCTACCGTTGCGATAGTCAATGAAGAATTTGCCGCTTCCACCTGGGAAGGAGAAGTAGAATACATCGGGTTGTAGGCGGGCTTCGGTGGCTTTCTTATAATAAGTCTCATATATTTTTATGTCATCCAGGCGAGAAAAAGCATTCGTATATGCGGGAAAGCTTCCTTGTGGATAATCGCTGGTATAAGTGATATTATAGTCCGCTTCCTCATCCAGTCTACCTACAGCACTTTGTACAATCATGCCGCCTGCATCTAGGTTCCAGCCGAGACCTACCTGGCTCGCTTCCTCCGCCACTTTGATGCCCGAAGTATTATATTGTAAAGTGATTGGAAGTTCCACCGCGCCATCCTTCAATATATAAAGCGTATGTGAGATTTCGGGATTGCCGTGAAAAAGTCCCACAGGATGGTCTATGTACTTCATGAAAGAGGCTATCGTAGGAGCCTGAATATTGATATAAGAGTCTTGCCCGTTATTCTGGGCATAGCCGTTCACAACCAGCCCACAAAAAAAGAGAGATACCAATAGTTGTTTCATTGATTATTTGTTTTTTAGATGATTAATTATTCTTGTAATATTCTGTATATAAATCTATGTTATTCACGTTTGGGGATTAGAAAAGTGATCAGTGTGTAATTCCCCTCCTCTGAGGAGGAAGGGAATTACAAAATTGGATAGCACGACTTCTTGTAATACAATATTTACATCGTCATCGCATTCACCCCCAGCACACCCGCTATTGCCGTCACTACCGCCACGGCCACCTTCAGGATCATACTCCATACTGATTTCTTGATTGCCATAATTTTACACCTCCTTCCTGTTATCCTTTAATTTCTAATTCTGTCAATGTTTTTTTAATTTCTAACTTTTAATTTCTCAGAGTTCCTTCTTCACCTCGAAGCACGGGCACTCCTTCACCCATTCCTCCGGTTCCACCACCCCGTTCCCGTCCAGGTCCGGGCTGAGATCGCGGTGTCCGCAGACGTAACTGTTGCGGAAGTGTGTCCTTTCACGTGCGCACCGATGAGTTCCGGCGGGCGGGTATTGACGACAGTGCCGTCCCGACGAATGTAATAGTGATAGCCGATGCCGCGGAAGCCGCGACGGCGATGGATAGTTTCCAGTTCTTCTGTCGTGAGGGCACGGTCTGCCCGGGTGGCGCTGCAATGCACCACAATCAAATTGATACTTCTCATGGATTGAATGAATTTTTTAAAATGAATAGTTTAGCCAGTCTTCGTTTAGTTTCTGATTCCTTTTTCCGATTGAAGACAGAGCGGCGGAGGCACACAGTGTTTATTTAAATCTGATGCCCGGGAAACCCTCTGCGTCTCCGCGCCTCTGTGTGCAATTCCCTATCCTAACGGATTCTCGTCCACACCGCCGCCGGAACCGCTACCGCTATCGGAGCCGCTGCCGCTTCCTGAACCTCCCGTCTGGCTTGTTTCGTAGGGAATACATTTCACACCGGTCACCATGGAACGGGTCGAGGTCGTGCGGTCGAGGTTCTTCTTGTAGCAGGGCAGGAACCGCACGGTCATTGTGGCCTGTGCAGCCGATACCTTGTCGGCGGTTGCCACACCTCTGCCGTTGGATTTCATGGCCATACGGAATGTGCCGAAGCCGTCCAGGGTCACACTTTCGGAAGATTGCAGGTGGGTGGTCAGCACACGCACCAGGTTGTCGATAACGTTTTTCGTATCACCCTTGCTCAGAGAAGAGTATTCTGCTATTTCCAGGGCAATCTGGTCGGTGGAAACATTTCCTTTCAGGACCACGCGAGGATAAAATACTTTTATGCCATCCTTATTTTCCAATATGGATTGGACTGTTTTATATAATACTGCCATAATTTAATGATATCGTTTAGTTTAGTTAATAAAATGGTTTTGTTTTGTGTCTTAAGCTTAATCACACTGCAAATATAAGCCTTATATTATGAATGGAAGAATGAAAAATACCGTTTTTCTCATAAAATGCATCTGCTTGATTTACTGTTTGTAAACTCACCCCTTGTTGCATAAACTCAACAGGAACTTCCCCGGCTGATGTATCTTCCCACAGCTTTCGCGTATCGTCGAGAAGCCTTTCCACATGGGGTGGCCGATGATGCCGAAATTGCTTTTGAGGATGATGGCTCGTTGTTCCTGGGGAGAGATCCCGAATTGGCGGAGATTGAAGAGCAGCCCGTCAAGGTTGCGGTTCATCCCGTCCTGGGGCGGTTGCATACGACGGACGTCTTCGGCGGTCCACTCTTTGCGGGGTTGGCGGGAAGAGGCTGCTGACGGTGCAGAAGGAGTTGACGGTGAAAAAGTGTCCGTAGTAGTGGCAGAAGAAGGGAAAAACTCCTCCTCTCCGTCTCCCTCCGCGGACTCCCGGTCCGCGTCCTGAGTTCCCACCGTGGGGGAACTATTGAGGAGGGGATATTCTATGCTTTGCTGTGCTATGCTATTCTGTGCTATGCTATGTGTACCGGATGTTACATTTTCGTGGATAAATGTTACATTTTGGGACGTATTCGCTGCACTTTCGGGAAATTGGCCGGGAGTTTCGGGATACGGTCCGGCGGTCTCCTCCTGCTCTTCGGTGTCGCCATCCTCTTGTTCGTCGGTGATGAGATTGAAGCGGCTGTCTATCGCGGAGGTTTTGCGGCGTTTGGTGCTGAAAAGGTATTGTTTCTGTATTTCGGCACTGGTCAGCACGCCGCACTCCCTGAAGAGCGTGGCATCGAATATGCCGTATTCGGCGGCAAGCGTGAGGATGCGTTTCACGTCTGCCGCTGTCTGCTGGTAGAGGTTGGCGGAGATGTCTTCGTAAAAGAATGCGTCGGTGAGGACGTAGTAGCCTTCGCCGCCGTAGATGCAGGAAAATGCGCTTACCAATGTGGCAAGGACGCCATCGCCTTCGCGCTTCATGATGCGGCGCACCAGGCGGTTCTGCATAAAATCTATGTCAAGGGGGAAATAGTCAAGCCCCCGTTTTTTTATTCTGGACATGGTGTCTGGTTATGTAGGGTTTTGATGCACCACAGATTACACAGATTTGCACAGATTAGGGAAGATATCTCTGATTATTAATAAATTAATTCTGTGCTAATCTGTGCTAATCTGTGTAATCTGTGTAATCTGTGGTGAAATAATTCATTTCTATACAGTTATGATTCCTCACAGACCGTTTCCCGCAGCCTTCTGCGTTTTCTTGCCATGCTTTCGTTCACCACTTGGCGGGCATGGAGGATCAGCTCCATACGGAGTATACGGTCTTGAATATCAGTTATCACGGGATACATATGTGTGTCATTCACAGAGTGTGAATCCATGTAGCGTTTCTTACTGGCTGCGCTGCGGCACTCCTTGCAGCAGTAGTCCGGAACCTGTGTCTTCCGGTTGACATAAAAAGCCTCTGCCGGGAGTTCCCGCAAACAGGAGTGGCAGGTGCGGATAGGAGGGTTAAGTGTTTGTTTCATAATGATATAAATATGTGTATATTGAATAATCGGATTTTGTTTCTTGCATCTATATATCTGTCGTGCTGCATCTATATACCGGATGTGCTGCATCTATATATTCAACACGCAGGAGCTATATATCCTGCACGTTGCATCTATATATCCGTTCTTGTGGGTTCCCTTATTCGGAGGGTGAAACATTTGTTTTTCATAATTTCATGCAATTTATTTGTTATTCTAAAACAAAGAGATTACTTTTGTCGGAGCAAATATAGATAGATTTTCGTATAAAAAACAAATAGTTTTAGATATTAATTCTCATAAAGTGCATAACTGCATATCAATGAGCGGGGTATAGATACTTAATTATTTACAATATAAAAGACAATGGAAAAAGAACAGGATTTATTATTCAATGTAGCCGACATCGTGAAACGCGCCAAGCGAGTACTGAATTTCAAGACGGATGCCGAGCTGGCGACCCACCTGGGTGTGTCGCGCTCCACGTTGAGCAACTGGATTGCACGGAACAGCATCGACTTTCCGCTGCTGCTTGAAAAACTGAAAGAGGTGGATTACAACTGGCTGTTGGTGGGAAAAGGCCAGCCTATGCATCAATCGAAATACTGCCATGGCGGAATCGTTTCGGGCGAAGTGGAGATGATTCATAACCCCAAAACGGCTGATTCGATGGCCGACCGCAGCGTGTCGCTATACAATATCAACGCTGCCGCCAACCTGAAAACATTACTTGCCAACAAGCCCCAGTATGTGGTAGGAAAGATACAGATACCCGACATACCTGTCTGCGACGGCGCGGTCTATATCAGTGGAGACAGTATGTACCCCATTCTGAAATCGGGGGATATCGTGGGCTTTAAGGAAATCAGCAACTTCAGTAGCGTGATTTACGGGGAGATGTACTTGGTTTCGTTCAACATCGACGGCGACGAATACCTGTCGGTGAAGTACGTGAACCGTTCTGATGCGGAAGGCTGTATCAGACTGGTGAGTTACAATCCGCACCATGAGCCGATGGACGTGCCCCTCGCATGCATACAGGCGATGGCGATTGTCAAATTCTCCATCAGAAAGAACATGATGATGTAGCAGTAGAAAGAGGGGCGGGAGGCTATACTTCGCTCGGGCGCAAGCCGAAGGACCTGCAAGTCATCTTTTCGACTTTGACTTCCCATACCTTCACGTTGCGTACGGCAGGTTCGCTGTATTTGAATTCATACTCGACGTATTGTTGCATGACTATGTCGAGTATGTTTCGTTTTTCATCCATGTCTTCGATGAAACGGACCTTGCCCCGGCACATCACGCTGCGCGACTTCATGCTGTAGCTGCATGCCACCTGCCGGTGCATATACACCAGTTCGTGCCCTTCGCAGAAGGTGATGCAGACTTGCGGATAGCGTTCCACCATTTCCACTTTGCTGCCCTCCGGTCCGGAGTGCAGATAGATTACTCCATCCCGGTAGGCGAAGTTCATGGGAACTACGTAGGGGTTACCCTCCTGGTCGGTGATGCCCACCATGCAGTAAGGGCATTTGCGGATGATTGCTTCAATTTCCGCCGGTTCGGTGATTGCGATTGTCTTCATAAGGCTGAATGGGTGTTTTATCCGGTGCAAAGGTAATCATTTTATTGATAAAGCCCAGACGGCGGTTGAAGAAGCGGGCGAAAAGCCCTACAATCAGTGCGGCGATTATCGTGCCTTCACGCACTCCCTCTATGGTTCCTGCCAGCAACAGGGATGCGGCACAGGCGAGGAGCGCCAGCGTCGTGTCGAAACCGATTTTAGTGATTCCGAATTCTTTTCCGGTGCGCAGGGTGATGGCTTTCACAAAAGCCTCGCCGGATAGCATCACTACGTTAGCTATTACTTCCATGCTCACTCCTAAACCAAGTATGGCGCAGCCTGCCACCAATGAGAGTATCTGTGCGGCGTATCCTGCGGGAGTGTAACCCGCCAGCAACGCCATGGAGCAGTCGATGAAGAAGCTGAAAAGCAGGGCTACGGGAATTTGCAGGAATTGTTCTTTCTTGAAGTCTTTTTTCAGCAGGCATACTTGTCCGGCTATCAGCAGGGCGTTCAGCAGGAGGGTGAATTGTCCCAGGGTGACGGGGAATTTTAAACTCAACGTATAGGGGAGGCTTGATATGGGCGATGATCCCAGGTTCGCTTTTATAATCAAACTAATGCCGAATGCATTCACAAATAAGCCCGCGATGAAAAACAGATAACGGGCTGTAAGTTCTCTTTTTGCCATATTATAAATCTTTTTACCTAAATGTTCACAATTAGTTCACATAATGACGAGTCGATAAATGATAATTTATCGGCGAGAGAATGGGTACGCGGACTACGCGGATAAGGCGGACTTTAATCTTTTAGACGCGGATGACACGGATGACGCGGATTTTTAAAGCTGCGCTATACATACCGGCATATCACACCGAAGGAAAAAAGAATCCGCGTCATCCGTGTCATCCGTGTCTGAAAGATTACTTGCACGCCGAAGGAGAACCTTGCTCCAGCGCTACGCTGGTAAATTATCATTTACCGAATGACTCCCTTTTTTTATTACCGCTGCAAAGTTACGGCTTCCATCTGCCTTCTCACGGTTCAATATTCGAAGCAGATTGTTCAAAAAGTGGGATTTTTTTGTATTGCAGTTTCCTAAAGAGTATATTTGTGCTTCAAAAACGGAACTTTATGCAAGAAGAATACCTGCCGTATGCTCGTCGGAAGGCGGACCTGCCTTCCTATCCCTGCCGGATGGAAAACGGAGAGTTTCTGTTCTGCCTGCAAGGTGAAGTGCAACTCTATATCAACCAGCAGAAGTATGCACTGACTGCCGGGAGCGTGATTCTTGTTTTCCCCGGACAGATTGTGTTTTATGCCGGTGCTGCGGACGAATTGGAATTGGCGGTCTTCGCTTTTTCCAGTCAGTTCCGGCATGAGATTTTCTATTCGCTGCCTTCGGACAAAGTGTCTTTCTTGCGCGAACATAATTATAGCTCGTTTCAGGGTGAAGAATGGGATGGGATACGCAATCATTACCTGTGGCTTCTGCAACAGAAGTCTGCGGATGACGGAAATGTGTATCAGCGCGAACTGGTTATCTATTGTTGCCGGATGCTTTTCTATGAGATTTGTAACCGGTCGGAACGGCTTTACCGGCAGACGAAGTCGAACCATCTGCGCTGGCGGTTGAAGGACAGGTTTATAGCATTGGTCATAGAGTCGTTCAGGGAGGAGCGCTCGGTGGATTACTATGCGGATAAACTCTGTGTCACTACCCGGCATCTGAGTAAGACGATTCAGCAGACGGTGGGCTGCACGGCGAAAGAGTGGATAGATGATTATGTGATACTTGAACTCAAAGTGACGCTTCACTCCACAGCACTTTCCATACAGGAAATAGCCAACCAGTTCAATTTCCCCGACCAGTCGTATCTGGGCAGGTATTTCAAACACCATACGGGGATGTCGCCCACGGCCTACAGGGCGATGAAGTGAATGAGTGACGAGCTACAAGCTGCGATTGACCAGCGTTTTCCAGCGTGATAGTAGAGAATGTGATGATGCAAAGGTAAAGTCAAAGCAAAATAAAAGAACACAAATTACACGAATTACAAATCAGATAAGCATTGATTATCAGAGATGTGAAAATAAATAATTCATGTAATTTGCGTTCTAATCTTTATTTTAAACTACATCAGCGCAAAGTCCAGCTGCTTCTTCTCCAGATTGGCGCGTGCCACTTTAATCGTAATGGCATCTCCCAAACTGTACGTGCGGTGCTTGCGGCGTCCGCGCAGGCAGTAGTTCTTTTCGTCGAACTCGTAGTAATCATCGTCGAGGTCGCGGATAGGTATCATACCTTCGCACTTGTTCTCGTTCAGCTCCACGTACAGGCCCCACTCCGTGACACCGGAGATTACACCGTCGAATACCTGTCCCAGGCGTTCCGTCATGAACTCTACCTGCTTGTACTTGATGCTGGCACGTTCGGCATTGGCTGCAATCTGTTCCATGTTGCTGGAATGGTCGCAAAGGTCCTCGTACTTCTTCTCGGAAACACTGCGTCCGCCATCCAGATATTTGGTCAGCAGGCGGTGCACCATCATGTCCGGGAAACGGCGGATGGGCGAGGTGAAGTGGGTGTAGTAATCGAACGCAAGTCCGTAGTGCCCGATGTTGTGCGTGGAGTAACGCGCTTTCTGCATGGCACGGATAGATACGGTTTCGATGAGGTTTTCTTCCTTCTTGCCCTGAATGTCATCCAGCAGGTGGTTGATGGACTTGGAGACGTCTGTCTTGGTTCCACTGGTGCGCAGTTTGTAGCCGAAGCGGGCGATGAATTGCGCCAGATTGTCCAGTTTCTCCGGGTCGGGCAGGTCGTGAATACGGTACGGGAATACTTTGGGCTTCTTGCTTTTCGGTACACGGCCGATTTTTTCGGCCACGGTGCGGTTGGCAAGGAGCATGAACTCTTCTACCAGCTTGTTGGCATCTTTGGACATTTTGAAGTACACGCTGATGGGCTTGCCCTTTTCGTCTATCTCGAATTTCACTTCATAGCGGTCGAAGTTGATGGCTCCGGCTACGAAACGTTTCTGCCTTAATGCTTTGGCGATGGTGTCCAGCATGAGTACTTCTTCTTTGAAGTCACCCTCTTTGGTCTCGATAATCTGCTGTGCTTCCTCGTAGGTGAAGCGGCGGTCGGACTTGATGACCGTGTGAACGACACGCGCATCTTTCACGTCTCCCTTCTCATTGATGTCGAAGATGACGGAGTACGCCAGTTTCTCTTCATCGGGACGCAGGGAGCAGATGAAGTTGCAGAGGCGTTCGGGCAGCATCGGAATGGTGCGGTCCACCAGATAGACGGATGTGGCGCGCTTCTCGGCTTCCTTGTCGATGATGCTTCCTTCGGTGACGTAGTGGGTGACATCCGCGATGTGTACTCCCACTTCCCACAGACCTTCTTTCAGCCGGCGGATGGAGAGGGCGTCGTCAAAGTCCTTGGCATCCTTGGGGTCGATGGTGAAAGTGGTCACGTTGCGGAAGTCCTCGCGTTTGGCTATCTCTTCATCGGATATTTCAGCAGGGATTTTGTCCGCGGCTTTCTCTACGGAAGAGGGGTAGACGTAAGGCAGTCCGAACTCGGCAAGGATGGCGTGCATCTCGGTGGTGTTGTCGCCCGCCCGGCCCAGGATGTCGATTACTTGCCCGATGGGATTCTTGGCTTTGTCGGGCCATTCCACTACTTTCACGATGGCTTTGTCGCCCGTTTTTCCACCTTTCAGCTTTTCTTTGGGGATGAAGATATCGTTGGCAAGCGTACGGTTTTCCGTCACCAGGAAGGCGTAGGAACTGGCAACTTCCAGCGTGCCTACAAAGGTGTCGTTGGCGCGTTCCAGCACCTCGATGACTTCGCCTTCGGCCTCGCGCCCGCGGCGTTTGGCATAGAAGGAGATGCGTACTTTATCGTTGTTCATGGCGTGTGCCGAGTTACGTTCGGCAACGAATATCGGGTCACCTCCACCTTCGGGGATGAAAGAGTTCTTTCCGTTGCTCTTGCGTTGGAAGGTGCCTACCATCTCTACGCCGTGGTTGTTCAGCTTGTACTTGCTTTTGTCCACTTCGGTGATGTAGTCGTCCAGCAGCAGGTCGCTCAGAATGTCCTTGCAAAGCATCTTCAGGGGATGCGTAGTAAGGTGGAGTTGTTCGAATATGTATTTCAGGGACAGTACTTCGTCGGGTTTCGAATGGAAAAAATCCATCAGTGCGCTCACAAGCTCTTTCTTTTTCATGCGCTTGCCGGCTTTCTTTTCTTTGTTCTTAGCCATAAGTTTTCTTTCTTTATGAATGTATTTTGCAAAGTAAACAAATAATCGGTTAGATTGGTTGAAAATCATTTAAATTCTGATGGATTCATTAAGAGATAAGTAAGAATGTTCTGTCGTAGATATTAAAAGCAAAGTGCACCTCAAAGCTTTTTACCGGGCTTTGGGTGCACTTCATAAAAGACGTAGCCTCTTTTGTGTGTTAGAGAGAGAATTTAGTTAATAACTGAGCAAAGAATCTTTTCATTTTAAAGAACGTACGACACGGAAACCAATGTTGCCGAACCATATGTCACCACCGGGGTAACCCATATCTGTCTTGATGTGAGCGCCCAAGAGACGTGCATTGCTATTAGAGCAGTTCGTATCGTAAGTTGAGAAACAACCTCCGCGTGAGAAAACCAGGCGGTCCTCATCTCTGGGCTTCTCAGGGCCCCATGGGTCAGTTTCCTCAGCATCACTGATATAACCTAACTGAAGGAGCCATTCTCCGGTGTATTCTTCAACGTTGCCTGACATATCATAGATTCCCAATGAGTTGGGTTTCTTCAGTCCTACCACATGGAGTACAGGTTCTTCTCCCACTATTGAGTTTTCTCTATACCAACCTACCTCATCGAGGTCGTTGCTGCCTGCATAGTAGTATGGTTGGTTTTCGTTGTCGGGGCCGCCTTTGGCTGCATATTCCCATTCAGCGCTGGTAGGCAGGCGATAGCCGTTGGCTGTTTTATCGCGGGTTACGTCGGCCTCATATAGTTCCGTATTGGTAGCATCCCATAATTCATTCTTGAATGTATACACCGGTTTGTAACCTTTACGTTCGCTCAGCTTATTACAGTAGAGCATGGCTTCATACAGTGTCACGGTATGCACGGGCAACAGGTCGCTTTTCTTGTTGACTGACGGGTTATAGCCCATGACATCCTTAAACTCGCGTTGTGTCACCTCATAACGTCCTATCTCAAATGCTGAGATATTGACTTTATGTGCATTCTCCTTGTCTACGTACATGCCGCTTAAGTCGCGGCCGATGATAAATGAACCGGCTCCTACGGTTACCATTTCAAAAGTAGTGTAGTTGGGATTCTCCTCATCGCCTCCTCCACTGGGCGGATTGACACCACCGGATTGCAGTGTGACGATAGCCATATATGTCTTGACATTCTTTTGGTCAGAAGAAACTACTGTATACTGTACCGCGTCGGTGAAGTCTTGAACTGTACCGCTGGCAGGAGTTACGGTGGCTCCTTCTGAAGGTACTATAACGGGTTTCAGTGCAGTGACATCCGTACCGGCCGGCATCGTAACCGTAATGACAGGATAATCTATCTTAGAAGATACTTGTCCTGGAATGATAAAGGCTGTGATGTCTGCCGCAGCAGGTTCTTCCTCTTTCTCTACACCTTTCTGGGTGATGATGAGCATATAAGTATCCAGCACTTGGTCGCCGAAAAGGGCGGATATTTCTACCGTGGTCTGGCGTGCATTTTCTGCATTGTTTTTGGCTACGGATAAAGAGAGACGGTTTTTGCTGCAATTGGCCAGACACCACATTTTGTCGGCAGCCGGAACGGTGGCTTTCAGGGCAATGCCATCCATGTCTGCTCCGGCGGCGTCGCCGAGTGTGATGTTGCTTGTGAGGGTACCTTCTTCAGATACTGACAGAATGCCGTTTTCTTCATCGAATGACATGATTCCTTCACCGAAAGAAGACATCGAGGCTGCTAACTTTATCTGAGGGACAGCTTGTTTGTCGTCATCATCGGAACAGGCGGTAAAGGAAATGCTGCACAATAGCGCGACAATAAAGTAATAAAATTTGTTCAAATTCATAAGATGTGTATTTTAGTTGTTATTTAATGGTTCTTACTACGCGGAAACCGATGGTGTCATATGTTGCTGTAGGATCCATCTTATCAGTGTAATATACTTTTCCTTTGGTGTCGTATGTGGAGTAATAGCCACCCCTGTAGATCTTTGTATCATTGAGATTCTCGGCAGGGCCAATCGGATCCGTTTCCGGATCCAGGGGATATTCATAACCGTAAGGTACACCGTAGTCGTAGCACCATTCACCGACATTTCCACTCATATCATAAATTCCTAATTGGTTGGCTTTTAGCTTGGCAACCTCGTGCAGTGCGGCACTACCGGCGACAGTTGAATTATTTTGCCACCAACCTACTTCACTATAGTTGTCACTGCCGGAAAAGACTGTTAGATTCTTGCATCCTTCATTACCTCCCTTAGCGGCGAATTCCCATTCGGCTGAAGTCGGAATTCTGTAACCGTTGGACACAGTGGCCGGGTCATAGATGTAGTTTGGAATTTCTGTGACTCCTCCGAACCAGATATCTTCTATTCTGATGGTACCTTCTTGCTTGTAAGCGGGAGTCAGCCCTTCTTTTTCACTCAGTTTATTGCAGAATTCGCAGGCTTTGGACCAGTCTACTTTGTTTACGGGATAATTGTCTCCTCTAAACTTCTTATCTGAAGGATTTTCACCCATAATTTCTTCATACAGCTTTTGCGTAATTTCGGTCGTAGCGATATAGAAACTGCTCACGGTGACGTCATGTGTATAGCTTTGGGTATAGTCTTTTCCTTCTCCGAACTTAAAGGTTCCTCCTTCCACTACTACCATGTCCATACTGCTGTTGAGCTTGGCTTGCTTTACACTCAGGCGCAGGGAGGAGATTTCTGTTTCTTCCGTTTTCCCTGTTGCTGCAACGGTGATTTCTGCGGTATTATCCGATTTGGCAGCAGTAGGAGATATCCGGATGTTCAGTGTTCCTCCGGTTAAATCGGCGGTGAACCATTTGGCGCCTTCAGGAACGGTTAATGCATATTCTACATCAATTGTCTGATCCTCCAGAGTAGTACCTACCGGTATTGTCACCTCACCGCCGACATAAGAAATGTCGAGTGTGCCTCCTTCCAGTTTGGCATTGGCAGGTGCAGTCATCTGATCTGTTTTCAAAATCACTTCTCCTTTTGGAGTAATCTTGGCACCCTGGTTGATTGTCAGTTCCAGTGGAGCGATTTCGGCACCGGCAGCTACTGCTGTCAGCGTTACAGTGGTGGAGCGGCCTTGCGCCTCTTTGGAAACACTGACTTCAATGTTCAGCTTATTATCGGTAATAGTAGCTTTACACCATGCAGCATCTTTGGCAGGAACTGTAACCGTATAAGTAATGTCAAGATCGTAATCTTCCATGCCACAGGTCAACGGAATAGAGAAAGTACCTCCCTTGCCGTCTACGGTAACTCCATTTGAGGTTACAGTCGCCCCTTCGGGAAGAGTTATGTTTTGGGTACTGAGTGTGATGTTGCCTTTTAGCGGCTCGTCGTCATCACTACAAGAAGCGAACATTATGCAACCGGCAATCAAAGCCAGGCATGTGTTGAGCAAATGATAAGCTTTCATACTTTGTGAAATTTTGATTAATACTATTAGTTATTTGTATCGTAGTTAATTAGCCATTGGGTAATATTGCACGGCTCTGTATGCTGTGAAATAGTTTTCCGGATGATCGACGTCGGTGAATTTTATCCAGTTGGGTGATTTCTTGTCGTCAGACGTCAATGTAAAGGTACGTTGGATGTCATTGCCGAATGGTGTGATCAGCGCATTGAATTTGAAATCTGTATAATAGGTCTTTCCGACGGTTGAACCCTCTTCGGAGAACTTCAGAGAAATCTTGTCTTCTCCGATCAGTTCGTAATCGAAAGCCAGATAGCCACGTCCCTGGGCACAGATGAACTGGAAGGCATAGTAATTGCCCAAAATGTTCCTCTCGTTGCCTAAATAACAATAAGTCATATCGTCATTATTGGCTTCGAGTGCTTCGCGGGATATATCCCACAAGGCCTGGCCGTAAGGACTGAATCCGCTGTAAGTAAAGAACCAGTTAGTACTGAGCAGCATTTCGTTGATAGAAGGATAGGTAGGGATGAATATACCCGTAGCATCATTGGAGGGGATGAATGTACCATCCTCTCCTAAATCCGGATTTAAGATCAGGCCTTCGATGACATTATTGCCCAATTGTACGGGCTGGTAGAATTTGCATCCTGTCAGGGTGATGATGAACGGTTGATAATCGGTGATGGTTTCTTCCCCTTTCTTCCGGTAGATACAAAGTGTGTGCCCTATCAGGCGTGTTTCGAAAGCCTGTTCCTCATCCTGGTAAAGTAACCGGTAATATTCGGAAAACTCTTTGTCTTTCAGCTTGATATCTTTCAGATAGTCGCTCCATTTCAAGGCGGCGGACATGGGGGTCATCGTCATGTACGAACCACTCTTTTTCCCTTTCAGCCGGATGATTTGTTCGTCGGCTTGCAGTATGGTGAATTCAAAGTCTCCTTCCAGTCCGTAACCGTCTCCCATCCCTTGACTGTTGGAGGGGTCGGAGAAAAAGTGGAGTATTTCGTTGTAAGTGTCAAAGGAAAGTACGCATCCTGCACTTTGCTTCAGGGTATAGGTGCTGACCGCTGTTTTGTCTGCACCTGCGGTCTCGCTGGCTACGGTTACCCGGTAACCGGGCTGGAAGTTGAGCAATACGTTGAATCCTCCGTAACTTTGCGTAGAAGAGGGGTAATACTCCATTAACCAGCCGTTGGGTGAACTGAGCAGAATTTCTTGTACTGTTTCTATTTCTTCCGCAATGCGGTTGGCGGAAGTATCGTCAAAAATCGGATCTATCTTGGGTGTACATGAAAAGAACAATCCGGTGGCGAGAATTGATAATATATAATGTGTCAGTTTCATACTTAATTCATTATTAAAGGTTTTCTAAATCAACTTCAGACAATGAGCCGGAGCGGCGTTGTACGATGTCGCGCAATTTGTCGATGTCAATGCTCCAACTGTCTTTCAGGTATTTTCTCACGATATCAAACTTTTTCTCCAGTTTTATTCTGCCGAGGGCTCCGCCGTTATTCAGCACATTCTGCCAGTAACCGGCATCGTGGGTTATATAATTGGAAATGATTTCCACGAAATCTTCATCGGGTGAGAAACTTGCGTAACGGGTTACGAATCCCATTGTGTTGGCAACCTCGTCACTCTCCAGATTTAACCAGCTTGGTCCCTGGTAATCGGTTGAAATCAGGTTGAAGTCTGTGGAATAATTCTTTGTCTGATGCAATATATGTGCAAACTCATGATGCATGGTTTTAAAGAACCAGGTGTTTAGAAAATCAATGTTCGGATTGTTGACATCCAGTTCGTTTACATTGTACAAAGTGATTTTCAAACCACCTTCTGCTGTTCCCAATACGACTGAACCTTGACTGTTGTATGCTTTTGAACCGATCAGCTGAATCATTCGCGGACAATAGGTCTTGATGAATGTTTCTCCAAGTAGCTCGTTGTAGGAATCTATCCAGAGATACTTGGTCAGTTTGGCCATGGCCACACATTTGTCGTATTCGGCAGGAATCAGATTGTACGTGTTGTCTGATTCTTTGTCTATATATTTATAGTTGAACTGAATGTTGTACGGGACGATATAGTTGAGCAATAGCCAGGTATCGAATGCATCCCGTTCGGGAGATTCAGTATTGAAAATGCTGTGACTGTCCAATTTGTCTTCGCTGCATGCTCCCAATACAATGGAAGCGGCAAACAATAAAGTATAGATATATTTTTTCATGTTTCCTCCTTATTTTAGTTGTTTCTCGGGTTGGCTTCCAGACCGGCAGCAATAACCTCTTGCGGTATTTGAATGGCGCGACGCAGGTCGTCCACCAGCAATACGTCGTCTGCTTGTCCATCTCTGTTGTGGGAAAATTCAATTCCGTATCGTTTTATATCATTCCAGCGAAGGCCTTCGTGGACAGTGATGACACGGCGCATGTGCAGAAGGCACTGAATCAGATTCTCGGTGTCACTGTCGGGGATTGTAAATCCTTGTGGGTTGATTTTTTTCTTGATGGTTCTATCGTCTTCCGACTTCAGGTGCAGGGGCATATACTTTCTTGCCGCGTAATAATTAATCAGTTGTTCTTTTGTGAAAGTCATGCCTGTCATGGATTTCATCAGTACATTGATGTCTGCCACCGCTTTATCTGCCTCGGGAGCTTGTTTTAACAAATAAGCTTCTGCGCGGCATAATAATAATTCGTCAATGGAGAAGGCCACATTCACCAGATGCAGAAAGCCGATGCCTGCTGTCTTATCGGTATATTCAAAGTAACCGTTCATCTTTGGGAAAGAATATTTCTGTTCAAATCCCCAAATGCCGTTTGACATGAAGAGTTGGTTGTATGCACCCCACGGACCCGGTAAGATTTCATTGAGCAGGATGTTATAGGCATTGCCATAGCGCAGCCCTATTCCGTAAGGACCGTGTACATAAGGCCAGGAAGTCTGTGCAGTGACCAACATCAGGTTGCATGGTTCGGTATGTGCGACGTAGCTGTTGCATCTGAGTTCGAAATCCGTTGCAAGTTCGCTGAAGCTTTTCCAGTTGCGGACATCATTTGCCGGGTTGTCGCCAAGTACAGTGCTGGCATATTCTATTGCTTTGTCAAATTTCAGGTAATAAAGATTGAAACGGGCTGCAAAGGCGTAGGAAGCGCGTTTGTTGAAGTGGTATTTAGGAACAGAGTATACTTCATCATTAATCAAGGGTAACCCTTCTTCAATATCTTTGTTGATGTTTTCATACACTTGGCTCAGGGTGCCCCGTTCTATTCCGTCGGGCATCACTTCTGTTTCGGGTGCCGTGGTGTAAGGTATACCGAGTTCCCGATCCGCAGTCTGCGGGTTATAAGGCATACAGAATAGGTTGGCAAGCTGGAAGTGAGCGTATGCGCGGCATAGTAGCGCTTCACCTTTCTGCGGATTCAGACTTTCCGGGTTTCCCATCAGTTCGATGGCCTGTAGGGCTTGATTGGCCGAACAGATGGCATTATAATGCGCATCCCATATATATTTGGGGGCGTCAGTGTCCTCGGAAGTCATGTCATTCCATAAATAAGCGTCCCGTTGTATCTGTCCGTAGATGTCATACAGTGCCCCGTTATCCTTGGCATTGTCGGAAGCAAGTTCGGAGATGAGAATGGTTGATACTTCCGGATAAGCGGATACCAGTATATTGGTGATTTTCTGTTCGGAATCTATTTCTGTTCTGTCATCTGGTACAGTGTCCAGAAAGTCATTACAAGAAGCCAATGCGAATAATGAACCGGCCAGTAATATATATGTTCTTATATTATTCATATCGAGTCGTTTTTTTTAATTAAATACCTAATCTTAATGTCAAAGTGAACTGTTGGGGAACAGGAGATGCCACACCACCGGTATTGAAGAACTCAGGATCTTGTCCGTTCAACTTCTTGTCCGAATAGATGAGAAATGCATTCGTAGCTTGAAGTTTTAGGGACAAGTCACTGACTCCTGCTTTAACTATCAGTTTTTTAGGGAAATTGTAGGTTAGGGAAATTTCTTTCATCCGGATAAAGTCTCCTTTGGCTATGCGGGCTGTAGAATAGTTATAGGCGTTATAAGCATAGCTCAGATAGGGATCCTGCTGATTGGCACGTTTATCGGCAATTACCGGGATATCGGTATACTTCTCGTCTCCGCCTTTGGTCCAGCGGTTTATGAATTCTCTGGGCATAGCATCGAGGTCACTGTACTGGTTGTGGAATACCGGATCCAGTCTGATTACATTGCCGAAGGAATATGTGATGAAGAGGTTCAGCAAGAAGTTCTTATACTTGAAACTGTTTCCGAAACTTCCGGTGATGGTCGGGTCGGTTGGACCTTCATAAATAAGATGGCCTTTCTTGATTCGTTCCTGGAAGTTTATGTTGCTGACTGTCAAGTTCCCATCTTCGTTAATGAAGGTAGGATAGCCACTCTCATTCAATCCGCGGAAATCCATGGAGAACAGAGAACGGACAGGATAGCCTTCCAATGCAAATCCGCTTCCACTGATCATCTCGATTACCGAAGAATTGGACTGGAGATCGGTTACTTCATTTTTGGTATTTGAGAAGATGAAATCCGTATTCCAGCTGAAATCCTTCTTCTTGATGTTCTGTGTAGACAAGGTGAATTCAATACCATGTGATTTCATGCTGGCTACATTGGCCAGTTTGGTGAGCTGTCCGCCGGTTCCTTTAGTATTGATGATACCTATCAGGTCGTAATTGTTACGTTTGTACCAGTCGACAGCCAGATTAATGCGGTTATTCAGAAAGCCTATCTCAGCTCCGATGTTCAACTCATGCTTTTTCTCGTAAGTAAGTTCCTGGTTCTCTATATTCACAACTCTCAGACCGGACTCTTTGATGGAAGTGAACGGACGCCAAGCGTTGTAACTCTGAATGATAGCCCGGGAGTTACTGGCCGAACTCGGTCCACGGTCAGCAGTCAGAGAGTAGGAGGCTTTCAGGGTCATATTTGAAACGTAGTCGAGAAGAGGTTGCCAGAATTTCTCTTCATGGGCATTCCAGGCGGCTGATAAGTTCCAGGTGGGAAGCCAGCGTGCCGATCTGCTTTTACCCAGTTTATTGGAACCTTCGTATCGCAACGTACCGTTCAAGGTGTATTTGCCTTGGTAAGAATAGGTTGCTGTACCGAAGAATGAGACTTCGCGCTGACGGGTTCTTTCTACGGTATAGTACTGGGCGTTTTCTTCACTGCCTTGTTTGAAGTACTGATATTCGTAGGCCGGAAGCATCCCCATTTCATATTGCATGCCGACTCCGTTGAACCAGGTCCTTTGACGATTCACAGCGTTGACTTCCATACCACCGAAGAAATTGAAGATGTGATTTTCGTTGTATACGTCATTGTAGCTGGCTGTTCCACGGAAATCATAACTGTCCATTGAGTATTTTGTCTCTCTGTAAAATCCTCCCACTGGCAGCACAGATACAGGCAGTGTGTTGGCATTTTCCGGATCAGTATACAACCATGGATTGGCCTGACGCATCGTAGCGTCGTCCATAGCGCGGAAAGCCCATGCCTGATTTGAATAATCTTTGATGGTGTGTGACTGTGTGGTCATGGAAGTTTTGTAGGCACCTAAAGCGGATAACTCGATTTTATTGATAGGTTTCCATTTCAGTTCTCCCTGGAATTTAAGATCGGTTACGTTTAAGTCGATATAATTGTTATCCAGCTCATGCAGGATGTTGAAAGGTGCATAGTTGCGCACATAGTAAGCATCAGGGTCCAGTGTGCGTGAGGTGTTCAGGGCGTAACTGTACGGGTTAATGTCAAAGTCACGTTTCACCTCGCCGCTGACAGGGTCGACAGAAGAACTTAATGTTCCCGGAGCTTTCTGCTTACGGTAGGAAGCATTGCTGATTAAATTGAGTGATAAGGATTTACTGATATGGTATAATGCGTTTACATTAGCGGTATAACGCTTTACTTCGCTCTTATTAGTCCATCCCGGGTCATTCATGATGCTTAATGAAGTGTAGTAAGATGCTTTTTCAGTACCGGTAGAGAAACTGATGGCATGGTTTTGTGAGATACTGTTATTAAACAGCAGGTCGAACCAGTTTGTATTTCTGAATTCTGCCTCCTGCAGATACTGGTTACGCGCCTCTTCTGTATTCATTAGTCCATATGAATCGGTCTTTGCATCGTAATCGTTGATCAGATGATACATTTTTCCATATATACCGCTGTTTGAAGCCCGGTACATATCGGCAAGATTCAAATATCCCGCATTATCCAACTCTTTATAAACTCCCATCTGCTCTTGCGAATTCAAAATGTTGAAATGCCTGTAGTTGGGCTTTAATCTCATTGTGTATTCTCCGGTATAGGTGATTTTGCTGCTTCCGGCTTTTCCTTTTTTGGTAGTGACAACGATTACCCCGGCCATAGCCCGGGCTCCATAAATAGAGGTAGCGGAACCATCTTTTAATATCTGGAAACTTTCAATATCATCTGCATTCAATCCGGCAATGGCAGAGCTGATGAGTGTGACGGCATCTCCCGAAGACAAATTATCTGCATCTACTTCGGTTACATCTTCCATAATGACTCCATCCACTACCCATAACGGTTTGGAACTACCGTATATGGAAGTCGCTCCGCGTACACGGATTTTAGGGGCGGTACCGAAAGTTCCTGATACGTTTTGGACGGATACGCCGGCAGCGCGTCCTTCCAATGCACGGCTGATTTCGGGTATACCATCCAGCTTGATGTTTTCAGCTGAGAGCTTTGTGGCGGCACCCGTAAATAAGCGTTTATCCATCTTTTGCATACCGGTAACTACTACTTCCGACAGTGTCTGTACGTCAGATACCAGTGTGATGTTCATTTTAGGGGAAGCCTTTACTTCTTGGGGCACCATACCGATATAAGAGAATTGCAGAACCGAATTGCTGGCTACTTTCTCTATATGGAATCGTCCGTCAATGTCTGTCAGGACTCCCGTTTTGCTTCCTTTAATCAGAATGGTTGCACCGATCAATGGTAATCCGTCGTCTTGTGAAATAACGATTCCTGTGACATCAAAAATTTTAGGTTGTTTGGAGTGCTTGGAAGTGATGGTGATAAATTGGTCTTCGATATGATACTCCAAAGGCTTATCGTTTAAGATAATCTCCAGTACCTCTTTAATACCTTTATTCTTGACAGAACCGGATACGGTATACTTTTTGACATCATCATACGTGAACAGGATTTTATATCCCGACACCTTTTCCAAACGTTTCAATAAAGAAGGCAGACGTTCATTATTGAACTCAATTGTAATCTCTGTTTTAGTTGTAGTTGTTTGTGCATTTGCTTGGGGTGACAAGAGGCAAATACATGCAATACAAGTGATAAATAAATACCATTTTCTTCTCATATATTCTAATTTTATAACACAAATTCTCTTTCGTTATATAATTAGTTCGTATGAGAATAAAAAAAGGACACCCCTTTTGCTGATTTTTTTTAGAAAAAGGTATTATTTTGTTTGGTTATTGCCTTATTGAGTGTTTTTATGATATGTATTTTTAGTCTATAACTATTGTATTGTTTCTTATAGTAGCCGTTACCTTTTTCATTTGATTAAGTAACTTTAAAGTATGCTCCAACTGCTTAGTACGGTCAGAAACGAAATGCATTTTATATTTCATTGCATCCGGATTTCTGAATTCGATGTTTACGTTGTACCATCGCCCGATATTTTCCATAATATCTTTTAGAGTGACATCATCGAAATAGAAGAATCCGTCTTTCCAATAGATATATGAATCTAAGTCCACTTCATTCATAATGAAATTTCCGTCAGGTTGCAGATGGGCGTCTTCTCCGGGAGCCAGACGTGTATAGGCATTATTTTTTGTATTGCTTACTTCCACTTTTCCGCTAATCAGAACAATGTGGGTGTCTTCGGGTGAGTAGCTTCGTATATTGAACTCTGTTCCCAATACCCGGGTTTGTACATGAGGCGTTTTGACGATGAACGGGTGCTCTGCATCTTTAGCCACTTTAAAGTACGCTTCTCCGTTTAGGGTTACTGTGCGTTCTTTTCCTACGAAGGTGGTAGGATAAACGAAATGGGTGTTGGCATTTAACCATACTTCGGTACCGTCACATAAGGTAATTTTAAAAGTTTCCCCTCTAGGCACTGTGAGGGTATGTGTGTGCAATATTACATCCTTCGTTTTGGTAGGATAACTAAGTTCTTTAGAGGCGGATTGTACTTTTTGAGGAGTATTGGCCTGATGTTCTGCCAGTACAATTCTTTCTCCATCTCCTTTATCTAAAATCACTTGTTGGGGTGAGTTGTCGGCAGTGAATACAATAACGGGCGCTGTGTTTGTTGTCTCCTGCTGATGACTGATATAGTGATAAATCCCGATGCAAAGGGTAATGGAAGCGGCAATACTGATACTTGTTTTCCAAAAAGTATGTATATTTTGTTTTTGATGTCTTTTTTTGAAGCGGGCAAGTTCGGCTTCTACATTCAGTTGCATGCCTTTTTTTCCGGTATGCAGAAAAAACTGGGTATCTAGAATATCTTGGGCTGCCTGTTTACTTTCCTCGTCCAGAAGCATCTCCTGTAATTGTTCGTCTGTGATATCTGTAGAAGGCTCCATAGCATCAATTGCCTTCTCAATAGAGGCTTCCAACTTTATGTTATCAATTTCTTTACTCATAGTGTCATTGGTTTTTGGTATATTATTTTATATCGTTTTTGCCTTACAATCAGACACCCTCTTTATGATTTATTAAACATTCTTTACGTATCACTTGCAGTGCTTTCACGATATGCTTTCTGACTGCACTTACACTGATATTCAATTCTTCGGCCACTTCCTGATATTTCTTCTTTTCTACATAGCATTCTTCTAAAATATGTTTGGTATGTGGAGTGAGTTTTTGCATCGCTTTCTGAATGGCCAACATTTTCTCGTCCCATTCTTGATAATCGGTTTCTACATAGTCTTGGGTAAGGTCAGTATATAATTGTACGAACTGCTGATGCACATTTTGATGTCGGAGATAATCAATACTTTTGTTGCGCACGTATGTATATAAATAGGACTTGACCGTTGCTTTGTTCACTTTGTCATAGTTATTCCACAGAAACTCGAAAGCATCGCTTACGATGTCTTTACTAGCCTCTATATCGTTTATCAGATGATAAGCATAATAATATAGTTGAGGATAATATTCTTTGAAAAGAATATCAATGCCGGTTTTATCTTTCACACGTAAAAGTATTGAAAAGTAAATAAATCGATGTGCAAATAAACAAATAATAATTGAGAAATGCAATATAGCTTTTATTTTAGTATATTTCCTTTTTTAAATAAAGAACACATTTACTCTTCATTGTCTTTTCTTTATAAGTAAAGTAGCCCTCGAAAGTCGGATAAAAAAACTTCCGGGGGCTATTTCAACTTTGACACGTACCTTTACTTTGAGACCTGAATGTGTGTCGGAATGATTATTTAAAAGTTCGCGCCAAGCGAGAGAAGTGTCACGTTGACATCATTGCCGCCCAATCCCCTTTGGTGAGTTAACCCCAGACGGAATATGCGATAGGAGAAACCGGCGCCGAAGGCGAAGTGACTGTAATCGTGTTGGGCATAGCTATAGCCAGCGCGCAAGGATATCATTTTGGCGTAGGTATATTCTGCACCTACATTGCCGGTAAACAATTTCGCCTTTTCAGGTAAGTAATAATATTGTCCGGCCAGTGATATATTCAGTTTATTCTTTTCACTGAAGTTTAATCCCAACTCACCTCCACCGCCGAAGTTGGCAGGGAGTTTGGTTTTTTTATACTTCTTGCCATAATCCAAGTCAGGCCCCATGTTGGCAGCATTTATCCCGATAACGTAGTCGGCATTGATGCCCATATTGAAATTGTTGCGGTAGTAGGCTGCCACATTGAAGGCTACGGTACTGGCCTCTTTGAAGACTTTACTCCGTATGAACGATGCTCCTACGGAAACCGAGAAGTGGTCGAATAAACGCAATGAATAGGCTATGTCAACGGACCAGTCAGCTGGTTTCAGGTCTTTTCCCCCGTCCATAGGGATGGAATATCCTCCCAGGTAGCGGAAGCCAATATGCACTCCGTGAATGCCGAAACGATGTGATGCAGATGCTCCATAGAACATCAAACGTCCCACTTCGTCTGCCGACGGATAAATTTGGGTGGATGCAGAAAAACTCCATACGTCTTCATTATATAAAATGGAAGTGGGGTTGGAATAAATCATCATAGTCTGCGCCTCGCCATATTGATTGCCGCCCATGGCAGTTGCCCGTGCATCGGGATTTATTTCTAACATGGGTACTGCCCGGCTCTGTCCGAAGACAGATATCGGAGCGGTGAGCAATATCATTGAGATAATTATGTTTCTGATTTTCATAATTTATAAACGATTTACTGTTTGACAAAAGTCTTCTTATAACTCCCCTTGTTGCTTTCCATCACAAGAGTATAGGTACCGGCTGACAGTTTCTGTATATTAAGTTTCACGGGATCCGTGCCATTTACAGTGTAGCTTTTGCTAAATACTTTTTCGCCGAATATGGAACGAATGGTAAATTCCGCTTTCTTTATCTCCGGATTAACCAATACATTGAGTACTGTAGTGGCAGGCATCGGGTAGATTTGATATACGATATCGCCGATGTTGGCTACTACGCTGACCTGAAATTTAGTCTGTGCCGTTTCGTTTCCGTCGGAGACGCTGACATTGACAGAGGCTTGTCCGGGCTTGTTACCTTTGACGGAAAGAGTAGAGGCATTGACTGTGGCGGTAACAATGCTATTGTCGGATGAACTGGCGCTGATAGTCACTTTGTTACCCGATTGGTAGGTGAAATGTTGTGTCAGATCTATTTCGCGGGCTGCCTCGTCCTTGCCGATAAGCATATTTGGTATACTGTTGGAGAGGAATGGGGACTCGTAAACATATACTTCAAAAGGAATTTTTACGGATGTGGATGCTCCTAACTCGTCGGTAACCACCAGCTCGATATCATATTTGCCTACAGGGGCGACAGCGCGGAGGGTGAACTTCAAGTTGTCATCTGTCCGTATAGCCGAGACGCCCCGGTTTTCACCTTTCAGGGCATAAGAAATCTTATGACCGTTCGGGTCGGATATCTTCACGGTGAAATTTTGGATTTCTGCACCGCTTACACGGATTGCATTCTGAGGCACATCTTCAATGACGGGCGGGTCATTTTTCCGGGTTTGGAACTCATTGGACATAAAGTCCGATTCAAGTCCCCACCGGTCGACGGCAATCGCAGTTGCATAGTAAGTAGTGTTTTCTTTTAGGTTTGAAACTTTATGTGTTATCTCTTCACCCACTTTGTAACCTTGTGCATTGATGGTGTATGGGGTGATATCCTTGTAATTGGATGCTGTTAATGGTTTGTCGGAGAAGTAGAGCAGGTATCTGACGGGTGTTCCGTCATCTTCATCTTTTACAGCCACCCATTTCAGGGTCATGCTTGTATATTCCGCTTCTGCTTTTAGGGTTGATACTGTCTCGGGCTTTTTGTTTTGGTTTTCGGCCAAAGTAAGGGCGGCATCAATATAGCCTATGCCCAGGCGTCCTGCATAAGCCGGGTTGTGGGCATCAATGTTTTCGGGGCGGAGAGAGCCTAACAAGCGGATTTTAAGTTCTTCGTTAGTGAAGCCCGGTCCGCCGAGTTTGGACACAATCAAAGCCGCAATGCCGGATACATGTGGACAGGCCATGGAGGTTCCCTGCATGTACCCGTACATTTCTCCATCATATAGAGAGGCAGGTACGGTACTGTAGATCATACCATTGGTGAAGAATTCGTCACCGCCGGGAGCCATGATGTCCACCCAATCTCCACGATTGGTGTACCATGCTTTTTCCCAGTTGGGCGCCATGGCTGAGACGGATATGACAGGGGGATAAGCGGATGGATAGCTAAGGTAGTCTTTATCATCGTTACCTGCGGCATAAATCACTACTCCCCCCTTCATAGGTGAGTTAGGCAGCTGCTTGCCGTCGTTGTCGCATCCGGCATACTTGATAAAGTAATCTATGGCTTCGCGTATACTGGCGGGGATACTACCGGGACCCGGGTAGTCGTATCCCCAGGAGTTCTGGCTGATTACGGCTCCGTTATTTGCGCCATATACTGTAGCCCTGGCACCCTGGCCCGATCCGCCTGCGCCTTCAAATATCTGACAGCTCATTAGAAGTGCGCCGCTGTTGGGATTTCCGTCGCCTCCTGCCACTCCGCAAACACCGATGCCGTTGTTGTTGCGTGCAGCAATGGTGCCTGCAACGTGAGTTCCGTGCCCCACATCATCCAGCGTGACTTCCCCTTTGTCTGAAACAAAGTTGTATCCGTACACATCATCCACGAATCCGTTTCCGTCATCATCTATGCCATTACCGGGGATTTCTCCTTTGTTTATCCAGAGATTATCTTTCAGATCTTCATGCCCGGAGTCGATACCTCCATCTACTACGGACACAATTACGTTTCGTGTTCCCGTAGTTTGTTGCCATGCCTCAAAGAGGTTGATGTCAGCTCCCTCTACCGAACGTGGTGTGATGCCGAAATTCTTGTAGTGCCATTGCTTGTTCAGTTCAGGGTCATCAAAGGGCATGTCGTTATCGCTTCGTGTCACGACAGGTGTAAATGCGCTGAAAGTAGCTTTTTGGGTGGGAATGGCCTGTGCGTATACCTTTTCCACGATTTCGAATTGTGGGTTGGTAGCGAGCGTAGTGATGGTCTGTTCTAAGTTCTGTTGTTCATCAAAATTGATGATGAACCAACGATCCAACCCTTCGTGGTGCATGCGCTTTTCGAAGCGCGGGTCGGGCGTGAAGAGCCGTTCTATGTTTTGGGCTTTGATGCTCTTTAGCGTAGCGGCCATAGAAGAGGGCACACTGTTGAGTGAAATGGTGTTCGGAGAGGTTTTCCGTATTTCTTCCCGGAGTGCATCCTGCACTTTTATGTAAGCAATGCCGGGTATGCCTTTTCCCAGCGAACTGTTATCGGATTTTGATATTGCAGGGGTTGGAGAGTCCGCTTCCAGGTCAATGAAGCGGTCCTGGCTACATCCGCCCAGTAGCAACGAGGCAAATCCAAGGGCATAAAATAGATGTTTCTTCATAAATTATGATTCATAATGTCATTAAGTTTGGTAGGCTGTATAAAAATCACACTCTCCTGGTGACTTCTGTCCCATACGGGAAAGTGAAAAGAGGAGAGTGTGATATATACTTATTTATTGTTCAGAGTTTGAACGGAAATCTCTTACTTGATGCGTTTGAACGGTTGAGATTTCTCCATCTTCTGCATCTTTTCATTGATAGCTTTTACAAACTTGGCAAGTTTGTTTTTGTTTGTTAGGATAGATATCGCGGAAGATTCTTCTTCTGCCGGATTCTTGAATGTCTGGAAATCAAGTACGGGTTGTCCGGCGGCAACATCGCTAAATTTTACAATGCCAAAGCAGAGGACATCCATAGTTCCGTTGCTGTTTGTTCTACCATAGAACGAATACCCCTGATTAGTGGTTACGTAAATAAATTTGTCTGCTGCGAGTTTTGCTGTAAACTCTTTAGTCATATAATAGGAGGCACCACCTGCCGGCGACCAATAAGCGTAGTCGAGCTTGGTGTAAATCATACGGGCTGAACTGATTTCATTCAAATACGGATAGTCGGCTGGGACAGCATCTTGACCTTTGGTTACGTATACCCAGTAGCAACGTGTGAGAAGGCCTGCATCCAAATCTGCCTTAGCTACGTCATACCATGCAAAATCACCCGCATTCGGATCATCTTCTGGTTTGTCTATCGTACTGTTATCTGCGCTGAACGTACCACCTTTTTCTGCTTCCCATGCTTGTACTTCGGAATATATCTTTCCATGGATTTCCAATTCCGGATAGCTTGTCCATCCCATTTGAGGATCTGTCAGAGGGAGTGTGGCAAAGGTCGGATAATCCTTGTCCTGTATAGGAGAATAGTCGGCACTGATGGATATTCCCGCTGCCTCTTCAGTTACAGTCACAGCGTATGGAATAGTTTCATGTACATAGAGTTCACCGCTTTTAGTAAAGCCTTTTGCTTTCAATGCTTTTTCAATCTCGGGGAGAAGTTCCTTGTTAGCGGTGGCGCTAACTGCTTGTACATAATTTCCGATGGAGGCATCTTCATAAGCATAACCTACTTGCGGGAAGTCCTTGTTGCCCGTAGCAAAATAGAATGCGTTACTGAAGAATCCGTCGGGGAATTGGATGACTACGCTGCCACGTGCCTCTTCAAAAGCCATGACATCTTTGAAGGTCGTTGTTTGGGCAAGGAACGGTAGAATAATGAGGTCTTGTCCGCTTTGGGTAACCGTAACTTCCTTGGTGGTGCTACCTGCTACGACATAGATTTTTCCGATACGTGCTTCATTACCGTCATACGCGCTTGCAGCCAAAGTGAAGTAACTGGAGCCGACCATGTAATTTGTCGTTAACCAAGTGGCTGCTTCATCCACAGTTACCGTGAAAGTTTCATTGCTTACAACGTCTATGCGCTTTTCGCCACCGTTGAAGTCAAGGTCTACAGCTTCAGCCGATATATTCAGAATTACATCTCCGGCGCTCTGTATAACGCTGATCTTGGCAGCAGCACCACCTGCGTTCACCAGAATATAGCCCTTACGTTCTACACCTTCAGCGTTTTCGTTGGCTTTCACACTAAGCTGGTTGCCGCTTTGCGTTAAAGTCAGCCAGGTAGATTCCAGTGGCGAAGTTGCCACCCATTTGTCTTTATTAGTTGTGATAGTTACCGTTTGTTCACCTCCGGCTTTGGCAAAGTTTACCGGGTCCATAGATACTTCAAGAGTTGCCTCTTCAATTTCGTTGTCGTCGTCACAGGAAATGAATGCGAGTGGCGCAATGGCAAATAGCCATAAAAGATAGTAAAGTTTTGATTTCATGTTTTCTTAATATTAAAGTTAGGGTAAATGCTTCTTCTATGGAATTATAGTAATTCCATGTTCAACGGAGGAGCATGATTGTAAGAATAAGTATTTACTTAGATTTGTCAACGCTTTTATTACAAATACTAAGTAAGATGAGAGGATCTTTATCGCCATTAGGTTGAAAGATGGGAACCTTTTTGCTAGATTAACCTATTTCTGCGATTTTGTTTGTTTGTGTTCGTTTGTTCTTTTCTTAAAAACCTATTTCTTAAAAAATATCAGCCAGCAAGTCTTTTTTAGTTCGTAATGTTCATGAAGTAAGAGAGCGGTACAAGGTAGCTGAAACCTCTGTTGAAGAACAAATTCTTCATTTTCTCTCTCGCTATATGAAAATAGCAAATGCAAATATAATATAATATTCGTAAATCGAAAATTAAAAGCGCGTTTTTTTCGAAAAAAAGAATAATTTCTTGCTTTTGCGTACATTGAACCTGTTTGAGTTGCCCTGAATTATAGATTTTAATGTGGTTTCCGTATCAGTAAGACGGCATCATTGGCGAAAATTCAGGCAGGCTTCAAACAAATAATAAATGAGAAATGCAAAATAGCTTTTATTTTATATCTTTGCAGCGTTATTGCTTTATAATCAATATGAAATGAGTGTGGAGACTGCTTCTTCCCGTGAGAAGGGGATATACAAAGTGACGGTTGTCGGCAGCATCGTTAATTTTGTGTTAGTTGTACTGAAGTTTGTGGCAGGTGTCCTGGGGCATAGTGCGGCTATGCTGGCTGATGCAGTTCATTCATTATCTGATTTTGTGACGGATGTCATTGTCATCGTGTTTGTGCGCATTTCCAATAAGCCTCAGGACAAGGGGCATGACTATGGACATGGGAAATACGAAACATTGGCTACGGCTATTATCGGAATACTGCTATTATTCGTCGGTTTCGGTATTTTGTGGAACGGCGTCTCTTCTATTTACGCATTTATCAAAGGAGAACAGCTGGAAGCGCCGGGGATGATAGCTTTGATTGCCGCCCTTGTTTCTATTTTGTGCAAGGAAATACTGTATCGTTACACGGTTATAAAGGGAAAGAGCCTGAATTCACAGGCGGTAGTAGCCAATGCCTGGCATCACCGGAGCGACGCCCTTTCGTCTATAGGGACCGCTGTAGGTATCGGAGGCGCCATCTTGCTGGGAGAGCACTGGCGGGTACTCGATCCGATAGCCGCTGTCATTGTCAGCCTCTTTATAATGAAGGTAGCCATCCAATTGCTGGTTCCTTGCATTGACGAGCTGCTCGAAAAGTCCCTGCCGGATGAAGTGGAGAAAGATATTGAACAAGCGTTGCTCTCTTTCCCCGGAGTCAGTGAGCCGCACCACCTCCGCACGCGGCGCATCGGAAGTTATTGCGCCATCGAGGTGCATGTGCGCATGGATGGAAGGATTACGCTGGAAGAAGCTCATACTACGGCTACGGCCATTGAAAATAAACTGAAAGAAATGCTTGGCGAAGGAACGCTGATTAATATTCATGTAGAACCCAAGAAATAGATGGAAAGTATATTGATTACAGGAGCCAGTGGATTTATCGGAAGTTTCATCGTGGAAGAAGCGTTGAAGCAGAAGTTCGGTGTGTGGGCGGGTATCCGTTCGAGCAGCAGCCGTGAATACCTGCGCAACCGTAAGATACACATTCTCGAACTGGACTTTGCGCATCCCAACGAACTGCGGGCACAACTCTCAGGGCATAAGGGAACCTACAATAAGTTCGATTACATCATCCATTGTGCCGGTGTCACCAAGTGTATGGACAAACGGGAGTTCGACCGGGTGAATTATCTGCAGACGAAGTACTTCGTCGATACCCTCCGCGAACTGAACATGATACCGAAACAGTTTATTTACATCAGTACGCTGAGTGTCTTCGGCCCTGTGCAGGAGAAGACTTACCAGCCTATTACGGAAAAAGATTCACCTCTGCCCAATACCGCTTACGGGCTGAGCAAGCTCAAGGCTGAACTCTACTTGCAGAGCATCCCCGCTTTCCCTTACGTCATTTATCGTCCTACGGGAGTTTACGGTCCGCGCGAGAAGGATTATTATCTGATGGCGAAGTCCATCAAGCAGCATACGGACTTTGCCGTAGGCTTCCGCCGGCAGGATCTGACGTTTGTCTATGTGAAAGATATTGTGCAGGCTGTGTTCCTCGGAATCGAGAAACAAGTATGCCGCCGTTCCTATTTCCTGGCGGACGGACAGGTTTACCGGAGCCGTGCTTTTTCTGATCTGATAAGGAAAGAATTGGGTAATCCGTTTGTAATTCGGGTAGTATGCCCATTAATTGTATTGAAAGTTGTATCTTTGCTCGCTGAATTCTGGGCGATGCGCAGCAAGAAGCCCAGCACTCTCAATTCGGATAAGTATAACATAATGAAACAACGCAATTGGCAATGTGATATCGGCCCGACTATCCGAGAGTTGGGATTCGCGCCCCAGTACGATTTGGAAAGGGGAGTAAAGGAAACCATTGCGTGGTATAAGAACGAGGGATGGCTTTAGATTTATTTAAAAAAGTAGAAACCCGGAAAGGGTTGTTTGCAGTAGAGAAGATAACACTTATATACAATTTGTTGACTTCTATCTTGATCTTGTTCCTTTTCCAGGAAATGGATCATCCAGCACAGATGTTGATTGACCGTGCGATGATTGCCGGCATGACTTTCCTGTTGATGTATCTCTACCGGCTGGCACCCTGTAAGTTCTCCGCTTTTGTGCGTATTGCTATCCAGATGTCCCTGCTTTCTTACTGGTATCCCGATACATTTGAGTTTAACCGGATATTCCCGAATCTCGACCACGTCTTCGCCTCGGTGGAGCAGTGGATGTTCGGCGGTCAGCCGGCGGTGTGGTTCTGTCTCCGTTTCCCGCATATGTGGGTGAGCGAGCCGTTCAATATGGGCTACTTCTTCTATTATCCGATGATATTGATCGTGGTGGTCTGGTACTTCATCTACCGTTTCGAATTCTTCGAGAAGTTATCGTTCGTGCTGGTCACTTCTTTCTTTATTTACTATCTGATTTATATCTTTGTTCCGGTGGCAGGTCCGCAGTTCTATTTCCCGGCTATCGGAGATGATAATGTGGTGCAGGGAGTGTTCCCTGCCATTGGAGATTACTTCAATCATAATCAGGAATTATTGCCCGGACCGGGATACGATCACGGATTCTTCTATAATCTGGTAGAGGGTTCCCAGCAGATCGGCGAGCGTCCTACGGCGGCTTTTCCCAGTTCGCATGTGGGCATTTCCACTATATTGATGATTATGGCATGGCGCGGCAGCCGTTGGCTGTTTGCTTTCCTGCTGCCTTTCTATTTGTTGCTTTGCGGTGCCACGGTGTATATCCAGGCGCATTACCTTATCGATGCGATTGTAGGCTTTGTTTCAGCTTTCGGTCTGTATGTGGTGGTGACGTGGATGTTCAAGAGATGGTTTGCACAGCCGATGTTCAAGTAGCCCCTGTCCGGTACATTACAGTTCCAATCTTGTTTCATAGAAGTGACACTTTTGTTCCACCGTATTGGAACTGATGTTCCTTAGGCAAGAAACATCAGTTCCTTAGGCAAGAATCTTTTGTTTCAATGCGGTGGAACGGAGCGGAACATCCTAAGCGGTTTGTCAGCCACACATAAACTTCATTTATTTCATGAGTTATCTTTAAAAAATCAGCCCTTGCCTTATGAGAATAAAGCAAGGGCTGAATATTATAGCAATAGTCTATATACCTGTTGCAAAGGCTTACTTGACGCTTTTTGTAGCAGTTCCCGGTGGAACGTTATCGTCTCCTCCCGGTGTGGTGCGCAACGTACGGAAAGTTGTGTAATAACTATATCCTACACCATTCTTGTTTTTGGCATAAGCACGTACATAGTAGTAAGTGTATGCCTTCAGACCGGTAGCATTGAGGGTGAATGTCTTATCGGCATTCAGCGTCACCTTGGTGTGATTATCCTCTTCTATGGTCGGTTCGGAATTGTTTTCGCTCCAGCAGAAACCTACCTCATCGATTCCGATTGCCTCGCTTCCGTCACCACCGTCATTGGTAATCTTGCCGCTCATGGTGGCGGTAGTGCTGCCTATGGTGCTTTCCTCTATCTGGACGAAAGTACTTGGCGCAGAAGAGTAAGAGGTGACGAAGTTGGTGGGCGAGCTGTAAGAGGTACCTTTGGCGTTGGTGGCATAGGCACAGATATAGTAACGGGTCCGGTATGCTAACCCTTTCAGTTCTGCTGTGAACGTATCATCCTTAGAACCGGATGCAACCTTGACGACTCCTGCCGCACCTATGGTGGGGCTGACAACAGTGGTGGAGTATACAAATCCTCTTTCAGTGATTTCAAGTCCGCCTTTATCGGAAATTACGGCTTGCGCGGTAGAGTGGTCATCGTGGATGGCAGTCATCTCCATATTTACCACTTCGGGGGCTTTGGTCAGTGCCGTGGTGAACTCAAAGGCAGGACTGTAACCTGTTCCGTTCACGTTCTTGGCGTAGGCACGTACATAGTACTTTTGACCTTTCTCCAGAGAAGTCAGTTTCAGGCTGAAGTTGTTTCCGCTACTTTCCGATTTCATCCAGCTGTCGGCTTCCAACGTAGGGGTGGAGGAAGTGCTGCTCCAACAGATACCTTTCTCCGTAACCTCACGCCCGCCATCGGTAGTGATACCGGCATTTACGGTCGCTTCTGTCTCACCTATTCCGGTTATTTCGGAGATGGTGACGGTGGGTTCGTAAGTACGTCCCAGCGTGAACAGAGTGGCTTCGCTGTAGAATGTACCGTCACGCGTCACGGCATAAGCAGTGGCATAGTATGATGCACCTTCATTCAAATCCTGCAGGTTTACATGGATTGTATTTCCCTGGTTCTTATCAGTGACGTGCGGCCCGTCTGTTGCGGGTTTGGTGGAGAAGATGCTGTAGCAGATCCCTTTCTCCGTCACTTCTACGCCTGCAGGAACCTCTATGGAGCTGCTTAATGTGGCGGAAGTAACCTCAATGTTGCTTGCTACGGGAGTCGTGAGCGTGGCGACTTGCTTCTTTTCAGTCGTGAACGTGAGGATATTGCTGTATCCTGTTCCTTTTTCATTGATGGCATACGCACGCAAGTAATAAGTAGTCTCAGGGTTCAGGTCTTCAATGGTTTCACTGAAGTTGGGCGTTTCATCTTTGCCGGTCACGGTTTTCAGGTTTTCGGTGGTAGGCACCTGGCTTTCGGTGCTCCAGCAGAAACCGTATTCCGTCACCTTGAATCCTCCGTTTGTACTGATAGCCGCAGAAGGAGTGGCGGCAAAGGCCGTGACGTCTCCCATCGTACAGGTCAGTTGAGGAATCTTCAGTTCTTCGGTGGTGAAGGTTATCGCTTCGCCGTAGCCGGTTCCTGCTTTGTTGATGGCATAGGCTCTGACGATATATTTGGTCAGAGGCTGCAACTCGGAAAGTTGGGCACTGAAGTTTTCGGCTTCCATGCTGACTGTCCGGGTCTTGTCATAAGTAGTAGGTTCGGGCATGCCTTCCTGATAAACCTTGTAAGCAAATCCTCGCTGCGTAACATTCTGTCCACCGTTGTCGGTGATGTCGCTGCTCAGCAAAGCGCCGTTCTCGTTGACGTTGGTGGCAACGGTGGTTGCCACTACGGGAGAGGTGCTTGAGAGAGTTTCAAACTGGATGACTTCTCCTTTGGCTACACTGCCTCCACTACGGGCGCAGATGCTATAACAATATTCATTTCCCGGACTTAAGCCGTCGATGAGGCAGGTATATCTGCCCTCCGTGGTGTTGTCCGGTGTGGCTGCAAATTCTTCCGCATCCGTCAGCGAATTTCCCTTGGCGAAAAGGAAGAAGACCTCGACCTTGGCAATGCTGTTGGCGTGCTCTACAACACTGCCGGACAGGAGAGCCTCGAAGCGGGTCATGTCTGCGGCACTGTTGGTCACCAGCGTTGGCGGGTATGTTTGCGGTTCTTTGTCCTCGCTGCAACCTATCAGGCAGAATAGAAGAAGCAAGGGGAGAACCACGTTCTTTATCTGATTTATTTTCATTGTGATTCGCTTGTTTAGTAGATTAGAATACAAATCCCAGACCGCCGGTCACTTCATGATACTTGAAGTTCACGGTGTGGAAACCTGCCGAGATGCAGAACTTGCCGAAGCGCAGGATGCCGCCCAATTCACCGGCTACGCCTGTGGCGGAGTTATCCATATCTTTCACCTGTGTGCCTTCGGCATATTCTTTCTCGCCTATGGTCATGGGGGCGGCCAGTTCGTAAGTCAGCGTGCGTGTACCGTAACCGGCACCGGCATAGAGGTAGAACTTCTTGCCCAGCTGGCGGAAATAACCGCCTGTGATGGACATGCGCGATTTGTTTTTCACACCTTCTTTATAGAAAGGCGGAGTCGTGGCATCGACACCTTCTACGATACCGTCCCCGTTACATTCCAGTTCGCCGCTTGCCGAACCGAAGTCGCTGCGGAAACCTACATAGAAACCGTTTTTCCGGCCGAAGCCCAGCATGGCGCCAAAGGTGGTTCCGTTGGGGTTGTAACCGGCTTGAAGCATGATGAGGGTGTTCATCGGCACTTTAGGCTTGATGGTGGACTCCATGTGGAAAGTGGGGCGCACGGTTTCTCCGGCGGTCACGTTCAGCAGGGTGTCGATGGGGAAGTAAGTCTGCTTTTCGATGCGTACCTTATATTCCTTGATGGCCATGCGGTCGCTACGATAGGGGGTCTTTCCTACCAGAACGCTGTCGATATAGACGTCGGCATCCTGTTCGGGCAGGGAGAAGATTTCCATGTAGCCGAACTTGGGTTTCAGGGTGACGCTCTTTATTACCTGTTCGCTGCCCAGCGTGACGATTCCGGCATCCGGCTGATACATGGGGGCTTCTACGCGGTAAGTATGTTCGCCCTTGGGCATGGTTGCGGAGAAGAGTCCGTTTTCGATAGGCACTTGTTCATCGTCCACATATACGTTGGCGTTGGCAGGCTCGGGGCGCAGTACGAAGAACTGCATGTTGTTTTCCACAACGGGCTTGTCCTCGCTATCACCGGTGTTCAGCACCATTTCGTATACGGTACCTTTTTCGATGATGTCCGGATAGAAGTAGTTTCGCATGATGCCCAGTTGGTCGTGCAGAATGGAGATACGGCGTGCGCCACGGGGGACGTACAGCCAGATTTCTCCGGTTTTGTTTTCGCGTGCCGTGATGCCGAGCGCGTCCGGTTCGAACATCAGGTCCTTTACGTTGGTTACGATGCGGATCAGGGCACAGATTTCACCGTTCTGGTCTTTCTTCGGGGCGGTTACGCGTGCCGTGATGTCCGTTTCCATGCGGCTGAACGATGCGACGGCTATTTTGCTTTGCTGCGCCAGTGCGGCGGGGCAGCAGATCACTGCTACCACAACCGCTGCCAACCAGCATTTCAGTTTGTTTGATTTCATTCTATTGTTCGTTTATTCACGTTTTTATTCCGTTTCTGATTCTCTGGATTAATCATTCTGGTTCTGACTAATCTTGCTTATCGTCCGACAGCCACTTTCTGACCTTCCAACAGGTAGATGCCACTGTCCAGTCCGTGCACTTCGTTCACGCCTTCGCGGGCTTCGATGATGCGTACGGTACGTCCGGTGACGTCGTAGATGCGGATGGTGCGGTCGGCATCGGTATTGATGTAAAGCACACCGTCACGGCTGTAGGCTTTCGTGGCTTTGTCCGGGGTGGCGAATGGAATGTCTTCGATGCCGGTGATGGTGCCGTCACCGCCGCCGATGCTGTAGAGCATGGGGGCACTGGCTGCTGCGGTTTTGCCTTCGTTGGTGACGAGGTAGGCACGGAAAGGATAGACGGCATAGGTGTCCCAGCTATCATTATAATTTTTAACGAATACACTACCGGCAGGGTATTCTTTATCATTACCGGAATACCATCTATTTTCATTCAATACATATACCGTATCGTGTTGCAGCACTCCCTCATAGGTCGGCACCAGGTCAAATTTAGTACCTTTGCTGCGTTTCAAAACTCCCTGAGTCGTTCCGAGGGTAATACCGTTGGTTGCATCGGATGCGGCAAATTTAACTTCACCGTTGATGTTGTTTTCACTGGGGTATTTGTCATTGTTCGGCATACAGATTAGATAAGCCTGATGCGCTTTAATTTCGGTGGCAGCTTTATACTTGCCATCTGTTCCTAATTCGTAGAGCCAGAAAGGTAATGTTCCGGCAGTTTCTAAAGCGGTGCTTCCAAAGGGTGCCAGTGAAATGGTTTCCTGTTCCTGGCTATATCGTTTGGAGTAGGTGATTTCTTTGACATCGAAAGGTAACACAATTGTTTGCCAACCGGCAGCTTCACCGTAGCCACTTGTCTGATTGAAGTCTCTGGTATAAGTGACCTTTTTGGTTTTCATTGCCTTGTTAACAGAATAACGGTTGTTTGAGTAAGCAATGGCGATAGAGTCTGTCATGCCATTGAAGAAGATATATCCTATGTCGTCTTTGCTGCTAACAGTTCCATCTGCCGGTAAATAGAGGTTGTCTATCTGGCCGAATTTATCTTTAGGGAACTGTGCGGAAGAATTCCAATAAACGTTGGACAAATGATAATAGATGTTACTTCCATTTTCATAATAGCTGCCATAACAACGGAAAGCAGAGTTGCCGAGTTGCATACTTTCAGCAGGAGTTATTTCTAGGGAGCTTTTTATGTTAGCGTTATAAAATGCACTATTGCCTATAGAAGTTACGTTGCTTGGTATCACTACTTGATTATAGGTTCCGTAATAGAAAGCAGATTCTCCAATGCTGGTCACTTTAGATGGGATTGTCAGATTGTTGATCTGACTTTTGTTTAAAGCGCTTCTACCGATGGAAGTCAGAGCTGCCGGTAGATTGATTTCCCGGATGGGACAGTTTCTGAAAGCCTCATCTTCTAATGAAGTTACTGTCTCGGGTAGTTTGACAGTATACAAACTATCAGTATCTGCAAACCAACTCTTGATAGTAGTTAGTGAAGTGGCAGAAAGGTCGATACTTTTTATTTTTCTGCAATTGGAGAAAGCATTATCTTTAATTGTATTGAAACCCGCAGGCAGGGTTAATGAAGCCAATGAATAATTCCCTGCAAAGGCATAATTGCTGATAGTCTTTAAGGTGGCAGGGAACTTAACGCTGCGTAAGCTATCGCAATCATAGAAAGCATAATCAGGAATTTCCTCAAACTTACAATTTGATAAATCTATATTACGTAGTTTTTGACATTCATAGAATGCACAGAAGCCGAGTGCTGTCAGAGCAGCTTTGCCCATGTCAATGCTTTCTAACTTGTTACAATTGTAGAACACACCTCTTGCTGCACTGTCATAATACCGATCTTCAAAATAAAAGCTGTTTTGCACTGTATTAATTATTTGAGTCAAGGAGCTGGGCAATTTAATGCTTACTAAACTGTCGCAATTAGCAAATGTCCCAAAATGTAGTTCTTTCAGTCCTTCGGGCAAATTGATAGATGTAATACCCGTTTCACGGAAACTGTTATCTCCAATATAGGAGAGGGTAGAAGGCAATGTTACGGTTTTTAATTTGGTGCAACGGGCAAAGGCGCCGCTTTGAATACCTTTCACACCCGAAGGGATGGAAATACTTTTTAATGATCTACATCCGTAGAATGTAGAAGTAAGGATAGAGTCTATAGCAGTGGGCAGGGTGATGCTTTGCAAAGTATCGCAGCTATAGAATGCTTTTTTACCGATTTTCTTAATAGTATTGGGCAGGGTTACGGTTAATAGACTGTCGCAATTAGCAAAAGCACCCTCGCTAATAGCTTCCGGTGCAGCTCCTTCTGCAAAGAGTATGTTCTTAACACCGGTATTGCTGAAACCACCAATGGTTTTCATGCTTGGCGGGAAAGTAACGGTTTTTAATAGATTACAACCTTTGAAAGAATTATTGCTGAGGCTGACAACGCCATCGCTTAGGATAACTTCTGTCAGACCGCTGTTTTGGAATGCTCCTTCGTTGATTGTTTGTACACCACCGGGGATGGTGACTTTTCCTAAAGAGCTACATCCATCGAATGCATAATTCTGTATGGTCATGAGGCCGCTGGGAAGAACAATGTCTTTCAGCTTTTTACAGTTCTGGAATGTATAAGAACGGATATCCGTGACATTAGGAGGGAAATTGATACTTTCCATTTCCACACAATTTTGGAAAGCATAAGCATTGATTTCTGCTAAACTTCGCGGAAGCTGTACGCTCTTTAAAGGCGTGTTGGCAAAAGCATATTGTCCAATAATGATTAGCTTATTAGGTAAACTAATGGATTTAAGAGATGTACAATCCATAAATGCATTATTGCCAATGCTTCCAGTTTCTGTGGAAAGAGTTACTTGGGTTAAATTTTTGCAGTTCTGAAATGCGGATTCTCCTATTTCCGTTACAGTATTGGGAATAATGACAGATGTGAGAGCTGTACAATTTAGGAAAAAGCTTCTTGGTATAATAGCTATTTGGTTGGGTAATGTGATAGATTTAAGCGAAGTACAGTTGTTAAAACTTAAATTATTAAAGTCACTGACTCCGTTAGGTATCACTATAGAAGTGAGTGCGCTACATCCACTGAAACTTCCTGTTTCAGTTAAGCTTTCCGGTAACGTCAATGTGGTTAGTCCGGAACAGTTGTAAAAAGCACTATTTAGCCGTAATATACCGGCAGGTAATGTAATAGTGGTTAAACCGGTACATTTATTGAACATGAAAGGTGCGAGACGTTTGATACCTTCAGAAATGGTTATATTGGATAATTTTGTGCAGTCATAAAAGTTATAACCTAAATAATTGCTGTTACTGTTGTAACTACTATCATCAGCAGAGAGATAATACCATGTTAACTTATTGCCGATTCCCAAACTTGCAGGAATTGATACATTGGTCAGTTCCTGACAGTGATTGAAAGTATAAGCCCCCATGCCCTCTACTCCTTCAGGGATGATAATGGTGGTTAGTTTAATACAATAGCTAAATGCTTTGGGGCCAATCCACAATAAAGTAGTAGGGAACTCTATTTCTTTTAGGTTTACACAACGGGCAAAAGAAGAGCATCCGGGATAACTTGTATCATCATCACTGCTGGCATAGTCGCTTTTCGGGTTGCCATTTACTTTTGTCTTGTCCGTATTCCACGGATTATCTTCCGTCCAAGTACCGATACTCCATACATTTTTGGGAAGTACTATCTTCGTCAATGCTGCCATACCATAAAACATGCGGTCGCCGATAACATTGTTTTGGGTATAGTTTGCATTAGACCCTGTTCCGTAGTAGCTGGTCTTCTTGTCTTCTATAATATTGGCATTTTTCAAATCAAGTACTTTCAGATTACCTGCCATTGTACGAATGGTTAAGATATCAGCACCGTTCAGCGGACCTGTTATGGTTAGTTCTGTAACTTGTTCTTGTTCACTTTCTGGTATTTGAACAGAAAGAGTTCCGGCTTCAGTTAGAGTAATATTCTTTACAGTAGCGTGAATGCTAAGAATATTTGCCAGCACCATACATATGCATACATAGAAATGTTTCAGCTTCATAGTCGTATATTTTTTATTATTATTTTTCATTGGAAGTTTATTTATTGCTGCGGGTATTTGTTCCCGGTGTCGGGTTGTCACCTTCTCCCGGATTTGGCTTATCCGCATCATCAGTTGTGAAAGTGCTGTAGCCGCCGTAACTGATACCTTTGGCATTGATGGCATAGGCACGCACGCGATAACGGGTTTTACCTGTCAATCCGGTCAACTTGTGGCGCATGGACGTGCTTCCGGAAGTGACGATGATTTTTGTCCCGTTCCCGGTAGTGAGTTCTGTTCCGTCATCCACCATCCAAAGGAAGCCTTTCTCGGTAATGGTTAGTTTGCCATCACTTTCAATGTTGGCACTGAGCCAGGCTGTTGTTGCGTATATTTCGGATACGTTTGTATAGCCTACTGTCGGCTTCTTGGTTCCGTCATCATCTCCCGGTGTCGGATTATCGCCTTCGCCCGGAGGGAGTTTAGCCGTATTGAAGGTATTATATCCGGTGCTTGTTTCTCCATTCTTATTCTCTACATACCCATATACATAATATCCGGTGTTCTCCGTCAATCCCGTAATTGTTCCTGTTACCGTGTTTCCGGTTAGTTTACCTGATACATTCGTATATTCGCTTTCGCCCGACTTTCTCCACATAAAGCCTTGTGATGTCAGTTCCGCACCTCCGGTACTTGTAACTTCAAAAGAGAAACTGAGACTGTGTGCTTCCGTCTTGGTGCATTTCAGTTCGCCCAACGTAGCTCTTTCACTGCTTCCGGTCTCGAAAGAGAGTGTCTTACTATAACCCGTGCCTACTTTATTTACGGCATACGCACGTATATAATATAATGTATTATATCTAAGCCCTGTTAATTTAGTACTGAATGCGTCTTCTGTGCTTGATGAAACGAACTTGGTAGTATTATAGCCGTCAATTGTAGGATCGCCGGAAGTGGAAACCACAAAGCCCCGTTCTTCAATTGTCTCTCCTTCTCCACCGATATTGGCGATGGAAGCGCTTGCCTCTGCATTGTCATCCTTGATATTCATGACATTCAGTCCGTTCAGCGTAGGTTCGGTGTGCTTCGTCGTGGTGAATTGTTCCACTTCTTCGCTGTATCCCGTGCCTTTGGCATTGGTGGCATACGAACGGACATAATAAGTAACACCACCCTGCAAATCGCTGAGGCTGACAAGAATGCTGTTATCAGCTTCCGTAGATATGGCTACCAGGTCCTCCAGTGTCGGCTTGGCATTCGTGCTGCTGTAACAGATACCTTTTGCTGTCACTTCCAGTCCGCCATTGGTGCGGATGCTTGCGCGTACTTTAGCACCTGTTTCCGTTTTATCGTATACCGAAGGCTTGCTGACGGAGGGAGCATACGTGGTTTCGGTAGTGAACGCAATGTCGCCACTGTAGAAAGTACCGTCGCGGGTGATGGCATACGCGCGGGCATGGTAGGTATCTCCTTCTTTCAGACCGGTGATGGTGGCGGTTACCTTATGTTCCGTATTGCTGTCCGAAATTTTGGTTCCGTCTACTGATGGATTCGCTGTTTGCCCGTAGCAAATGCCTTTTTCTTTTATCGTACTGAAAGACTCATAAGCCATCTGTGCAGTAATAGTAACTGAAGAAGAAGTACGGTCTGTGACAGTAGCCTGTGTAAGTGATACCACCTGTTCTTTGTCGGTGGTGAACTCTACCGTTGCACTGTAGCCTACGCCTTTCTCGCTTTTGGCATACGCCCGCATGTAGTATTTGGTACTGGCTGTCAACCCTTTCAGAGTAGCGGAGAATCCTTTGGCACCGTCTTGTGCCTTTATATGCTGGCTGCTTTCGATGGTAGGCTGGCGGCTTTCGGTGCTGTAGCAGAAACCATATTCAGTAACCGTAAAACCGTGGTCTTCCGTGACTGCGCCCATGCAGACGGCTTCGTATGCAACGACCTCCACCGGCTTGTTGGCAAGACTGCCCGAGCCGTTGGCAATGACCATTGGGATTTTCTGTTGGCTGGTGGTGAATTTTACCGACTCACCGTAGCCTGTCCCTGCATCATTGGTGGCATAAGGACGAACGATGTAGGTAGTGTTGGCTGCCAGATCCGATAACGTTATTTCAAACTTATCGCCAATCACCAGTTTGGTGTTGTCGTCGAGGGTTGGATCGCCGGCATTCTCCACATACATGGCATAGGCAAACCCACGTACCGTAGGTTCGTAGCCGCCATTATCCAGGATGGTGGCTGTGAGGGTGGCGCCGCTTTCGGTCACCTCGGTGGCTTCGGCAATGCTTAGTGAAGGCGGAATGGCGTCTTCGGTGTTGAAGCTGCTGGTCTTTCCCTTGACAACGGATTTACCGCTGCGGGCAAAGATGCAATAGTAATACTTTTCTCCGGGTGTCAGTCCTACGACTGCGGCAGTATAGTTGTTGCCGTCTACCGGGGTAGCGTTCACTTCTTGTGCGTTGCTCAGGCTGGTCGAGGTAGAATAGAGAAAGCCTATTGCCAAATCCCCGGTACTATCGGGGTGTTTCGTAACCGTCCCCTGGAAGGTGGCTCCGAAACGGCTTAAACCCGTAACACTGTTAGTAGTCAGTGTCGGCGAATAGACAGAAGGCTCTTTGTCCTCTTCACAACCCATCACAAACGGCAACAAGAACAATAGCATACATACATGTCTTAATACATGCGCATGCCCAAATGCGTATTGTTGACCCATAAATTAAGTGTGTAAAATGTTGTTTAACGTTCTTCGTTACAAATATATATATAATTTTTGTCCTGTTATTCTTTTTTCATCCCAATAATTAAAAGATGTTAGTAAATTCTTTTATTTGTCACTGTTTTCCGTGACAAGATTGTCTTGTCCAACTATTTTATTGCTTCCTTATAGTGAAATAAAAAAAACGAAGAGGCAGGTAGTGGCTTAGTAGGTTGGGCACTTGCAAAACGTACCTGCATACTTTGTCTGTCGGCGGGTATATAGATGGGATGCGCAGGATATATAGATGGGGCGTGCAGGATATATATATCGGACGCGCAGCATCTATATATCCTTCACGTTGGATATATAGGTGCTACGTGTCCGTCTAAAGGGTCTGTTTAGAAGTGGCTTAAGTCTATCAGCCCGAAGTTCGGGTCTTTTTCCGGTTGCCAGGTACGTACGTGGATTACAGGTTCTTTGGGATTGTTCAAATCCACCATCAGGAACAGATATCCCGTATCTCCGTAGCTGGATGAGAAGTAATCCTGCTTGATCTGGATGCCGTATATTTCGCCGCCTACGCCTGACTTACGAACCTGGTTGTCAGCAAATCGCAGGTTGATGAACTCCGAACTGCGGAAGATGTGCTGCAACTTCTTCATGTATTCCGATTTTGTCTGGCGGGTATATTTCACGGCTTGTTTACTCATGGGCTGTCCCTCGTTGGCGGCGGTGTGTTTCAATACCGAACCGGTGATAATCAGCGCGTCATCCGAGAAGATGCTGTTGATGTATTCGTACCGTTTCAAGGCGTAAGCGGTCTTGTAGCTTTCCAGGAAGTTGATGAGCACGTTGCGCACGGTGTCGTTCCAGGAAGTTTGGTTCATGATGTCGTCCACGGCAGGTTTGTTGAGGCCGAAAGAGAGGCAGTCTATCTTGCCTTCCTTGTTCAGGGTGAAGACGACATCTTCTACAAAGGTGCGCTGGTTGCTCTTGAACTTGAAGCTCATGGGCAGGCTGCGGCAAGTCACTTCACCGTTGCATTCCAGGAACTTGAACTGCGGTTCGCTGACGATTTTGGCTTGTCCGTACTTGATAAGGCGGTTGAACATATCGTAACCGCTTTCGGTGCAGAGGGATTGTATGCCGTCGTAGTTGCGTGTGCGGATGGCGCTTTCCACTTTCTTCATGGCGTCTTCGTAAGCTGCCGATTCCATCGCTGAAAGGAAACGCATGCCGCTGTTCGTTGTGGCGGCACTGTCGGCATTTGCCAGTTGCACATCTTCGGTTTTCTCTTCGCCGGGTTTGGGCTCTTCGCCCTCCAGCTTCAAGGCACAGTTGCGCATGGCGATGGGGTTGACGGTTCCCATCACTTCTGCCAGTTCGTTGTCGATATTGGCTTCGCCTTCAAACATATACTCTGTGCGGAGTTGCAGGTTGCGGGCGTTGGCAAGTACGGGCAGTTCTACGATGCCGGTGCCGTCTTTGGCGGAGAAGATGTTGGACCAGTCGCGACCGTCGAAGTAGGTATAATCATAGTTGCGGGCAGGCTGTCCTTTATAGAGCACCCGGAGGTTGATGGTTTTCAGGTCGCCGTCCAGATGTGTGCTTTCCATGCTTACTTTCAGGTTGGAGAAGATGTCATTCATCTGTTTGGGTATCCAGGTGGAAAGCAGCAGGTCTTTGCCGTCTTCGTCTTTCAGGGTGAGGAAGTTGCCGTCGGGATAGCTTTGCAGCAGGACGAGCGCCCAGTAATAGTAGCGCAGGGCGTCGGCTACTTGCGCTTTCTTCTCGGCGCGGGTGGCTTCTTGGGCGAAGTCGAGTATCTTTGTCTTGCGTCCGTCGAAGATGCGTTGTATTTCAGCCACTTTGATGTAGCGCATGACAACGGCTTCCGGTTCGTTTTGGATCACGATGCGGCGGGTATTGTTCAGCGTTGCACGCGAGTAGGTGTTGATGACGGACTTGAAGGTTTCGTCGACGGTTGCCTGGTCGCCGTTTGTTCCGCCCTCGGTCAGTTGCTCGAATTTGGAGGATACGTTGGTGGAAATCTGACTGATAAGTGCGGCGAGTGCCTCATTATCGGCTTTCTTAAGGGTGGAGGCGTTGCCCGTACCCCAGATGTAGTCTTTGCTCGTTTGTATCTCCTCGATGGATTGTCCCTTTGCGGCAAAAGCGATAAATAAGAATGTGATAATAGCAAATGCGCTCCTTTTCATGTTGTTGTATGTTTTCCAATTGTTTAATTCCTTGCAAAAGTAGAGTTTTTTTCTGTAATGCAACTTTTCGGACAACTATTTTTTTGTTCTGATTGTAGAAAGTCTTTTCCGTTTGTGCGTTGCAAGCTGGATTAAAACAAGTATTCTTCAATTGTTCCGAATATGCGGAACAACTCCTCTTTCGTCTCCGCACGCAGCATGGCGATGCGTGTTTCCCGGAAATTAGGTATTCCTTTAAACAGCGGGCTTGCTGCCAGATGGCGGCGCACATGCAGTATTCCTCTTCTTTCATCCAGCAGGTTGACACTGTCTTCCACTTCCTGGCGCAGCACGTTCAGTCTCCATTCGGCGCTCAACGGAGGAAGTTCCTCGCCGGTTTCAAGATAGTGTCTCACTTCCTTGAATATCCACGGGCGGCCGAAGCTGGCACGGCCTATCATGATGGCATCCACTCCGTAAAGGTCGAAGCACTCTTTTGCCCTTTGGGGGGTGGTGACGTCTCCGTTCCCGATGATGGGAATGTGCATTCGCGGGTTCTTTTTCACTTCTCCGATAAGCGTCCAGTCCGCTTCGCCGGTGTACATCTGCGCACGGGTGCGGCCGTGGATGGTGAGGGCGGCAATGCCGCAATCCTGCAGTTGTTCGGCAAGTTCTACGATGATTTTGTTGTTGGCGTCCCAGCCCAGGCGGGTCTTTACGGTGACGGGAATCTTCACGGCATCCACCACGGCACGGGTGATTTCCAGCATCTTGGGTATATTCTGCAACATACCCGCGCCTGCACCTTTGCCTGCCACGCGCTTTACGGGGCAGCCGAAGTTGATGTCGAGAATGTCCGGACGGGCTTCTTCCACAATGCGTGCGGCTTCCACCATGGTTTCCGTATCTTTTCCGTATATCTGTATGGCTACGGGACGTTCCTCGTCGCTGATATTCAGTTTCTGCTCGGTCTTGCTGACGGAGCGTATCAGGGCGTCGGCGGATACGAATTCCGTATACACCATGTCGGCACCGAACTTCTTGCACATCAGCCGGAATGCCGGGTCGGTGACGTCCTCCATCGGAGCTAAAAGTATAGGGCGTTCGCCCAGGTCTATGTGGCCTATCTTCATGGACAAATTGAACTAAATGGTTATTTCGCTGCAAAAATACGGAAAAAAGCCTACCTTTGTATCATTCATTTATTTAACTGATATGGAATTATGAAAAAAGGTTTGGTTTTAGTTGTGATGTGTGTGGCTATGCTGTTTGCTGCCGCACCTTCGGTATCGGCACAGGCGCCAAGTGACGAGTACAAGGCTACATTGGAGAAAATGCTGGAACTATCCGGTTCTATGGCATCGGCAAAGGCTATGGTGCCGCAGATGATTGCTATGTTGAAACAACAGTCACCTTCGGCTTCGGCTTCTTTCTGGGATGGTTTCCAGAAAAAGTGGGAAGGAAAGTTTGGAAATAAATTAGCGGAACTTTACGCTCCTGTTTATCAGAAATATCTGACATTGGATGATTTGAAGAAGATCGTTGCTTTCTATGAGTCACCCGTCGGAAAGAAACTGGGTGCTTCTACTCCCGCCATGATGGCCGAGGGTATGCAAATCGGGCAAAAGCTGGGTATGGAAATTGCTACGGAACTTCAACAGGAATTGCAGGCACAGGGAAATAAGTAATGGTTAGCATTCGCTTCATTTCTGCACAGTTATAAACTATATGATTGATTTATGGATTTAAAGGATTTTGAAATCATGGCCCCCGTCGGCTCGCGCGAATCACTCGCGGCGGCCATCCAGGCGGGAGCTGACTCTATCTATTTCGGTATCGAGAATCTGAATATGCGCGCCCGTTCGGCGAATACTTTCACTGTCGAAGACTTACGGGAAATTGCGCGGACGTGTGATGAGCACGGGATGAAAAGCTATCTTACCGTCAATACCATTATTTACGACCAGGACCTTGCGTTGATGCGCACCATCGTGGATGCGGCAAAGGCTGCCGGCATCTCCGCCGTGATTGCGGCAGACGTGGCTGTGATGAGTTATGCACGGCAGATTGGCCAGGAAGTGCATCTCAGTACCCAGCTGAATATCTCTAACGTGGAGGCCCTGCGCTTCTACGCGCAATTTGCCGATGTGGTAGTGCTGGCGCGCGAGTTGAATCTGGAACAGGTAGCGGAGATTTACCGCCATATCTGCGAAGAGAATATTTGCGGCCCCAGTGGTGAACCTATCCGTATCGAGATGTTCTGTCACGGTGCGCTCTGCATGGCGGTGTCCGGAAAGTGCTATCTTTCATTGCATGAGATGAATCACTCGGCCAACCGGGGAGCTTGTATGCAGGTGTGTCGCCGCTCTTACATCGTGCGCGATAAGGAGACGGATGTGGAGCTGGAAGTGGACAACCAGTATATCATGTCGCCCAAAGACCTGAAAACCATTCACTTCATGAACAAGATGCTGGACGCAGGTGTGCGTGTGTTCAAGATAGAAGGGCGTGCCCGCGGACCTGAGTACGTACGTACGGTAGTGGAGTGCTACAAAGATGCCATCCGCTCCTATCTGGACGGTACGTTTACCGATGAAAAGATTGCCGCTTGGGATGAACGTCTGAAGACGGTCTTCAACCGTGGTTTCTGGGATGGATATTATCTGGGACAGCGCTTGGGCGAATGGACGAAGAATTATGGCTCGGCAGCTACGGAACGGAAAATCTATGTAGGCAAAGGCATCAGGTATTTCTCCAATATCGGTGTTGCCGAGTTCCTGGTAGAAGCTGCCGAACTGAATGTGGGAGACAAGATTTTGATTACGGGACCTACTACGGGTGCGGTGTTTATGACGCTCGACGAAGCCCGCGTCAACCTGGAACCGGTGCAAACGGTGAAGAAAGGACAGCATTTCTCGATGAAAGCGGATAAAATACGCCCCAGCGACAAGTTGTACAAGCTGGTTTCTACGGAGGAATTGAAGAAGTTTAAGGGACTGGATATTGAAAAGAAGCGGGGATGACACACTTCTGGCACACTTTATAATTGCAAAGCTATACCTGTAAAATAATTCAGATAGAGTGTGTCACAAGTGTATCATTTTCAAAGAAAGTGTGTCATAAGTGTGTCATTTAAGTTTTATTATGGAAAAGTATATCTATGAGTTGGAGATGAAGGTGCGCGATTACGAGTGCGACCTGCAAGGCATTGTGAATAACGCAAATTACCAGCACTATCTGGAGCATACCCGTCATGAGTTTCTGCTATCTACCGGTGTCAGTTTTGCCGGATTGCACGAGCAGGGAGTAGACCCGGTAGTGGCGCGCATCAATATGGCGTTTAAGACTCCTTTGAAGAGTGGCGATGAATTCGTTTCCAAACTCTACATGAAGAAAGAAGGCATCAAGTATGTTTTCTATCAGGACATCTTCCGGAAAAGTGACAATAAAGTGGTCATAAAAGCAACGGTCGAAACAGTGTGTCTGGTGAATGGACGACTAAGTGACAGTCAGCTTTTTGATGAGATATTTGAGGCATACCTCTAATACTTTCACCACAGATTACACAGATTAATACAGATCAAGAAGAAGCATCTGTGTTAATCTGTGTAATCTGTGGTGACTTGAATAAGTACAACCATGAATAACGACGAACGAATTTGCAGTATAGCCCTCACACTTTGCCCCGGTATTGGACATATCGGGGCAAAGCGTTTGATAGAGGGCATGGGCAGTGCCGCCGAAGTCTTTTGCCGGCGTCGTGAACTACCCGAACTTCTTCCCGGTGTAGCTCCTGCCGTAGTTGCGGCACTTGATAATCCGGCCGCCTTTTTGCGTGCCGAACGCGAGATGGAGTTCGTGGAAAAGAACCGCCTGACTTGTCTCACCTTGAAAGACGAAGCCTATCCTTCCCGCCTTCGTGAATGTGAAGATGCCCCGGTGACACTCTTTTTCAAAGGTAATGTCGATTTCAACCGTCTCCGTGTGATTGATGTGGTCGGCACCCGTAATGCTACGGAATACGGCAAACAGTTTTGTGCTGATTTCCTGCGCGACCTGTCCGCCCTTTGCCCTGATGTGTTAGTTGTCAGCGGTCTGGCTTATGGCATCGACATCCATGCCCATCGTGCCGCTTTAGCCAATAACCTTTCCACCGTAGCCGTCCTTGCCCACGGGCTGGATCGTATTTATCCCTATGTGCACCGCAAAACAGCCATCGACATGTTGGAAAATGGCGGGTTACTCACCGAATTTCTTACCGAAACCAATCCAGACCGGCATAACTTTGTAAGCCGCAACCGCATTGTGGCAGGTATGAGTGACGCGACCATTGTTGTTGAATCTGCCGACAAAGGCGGTTCCCTTATCACCGCTGACCTGGCTGTAGGCTACCAGCGTGATTGCTTTGCCGTTCCGGGACGCATCACCGATGCTTCTTCAAAAGGTTGCAATTTGCTGATACGCGACAGCAAAGCAGCCCTCATCCAGTCTGCCGAAGATTTCATGCAGTCTATGGGCTGGAGTGCCGAAAGACAGTCCGCCAAACCGGAAGGTATTCAGCGTAACCTTTTCCCGGAGTTATCCGAGGAAGAAGAAAGTATTGTCCGTATTCTCACCCGTCAGGGAGATTTGCATGTCAATGCCCTGGTGGTAGAGGCTGACATTCCTGTGAACCGGATGACGAGCTTGCTTTTTGAGTTGGAGATGAAAGGAGTGGTAAAGGCAATGGTAGGGGGAATGTATCATTTGTTAATGTAGACTACCGGCAGAAAGAGTTTTTTTTCATATCTTTGTAGCCATAACCAGTCAAGGTGCTATGAGATATCTGCTTTCCTGTCTATTTTTGTTTTTGGGAGTACTGTCTGCCAATGCACAGCACATGTTCTCCAAGCCGTTTCCATTCTTCAACCAGCTTTCCTCCAATGAGATTTTTAATCTTCATCAGGACCGGGAAGGTTACTTTTGGATTAGTACGACGAATGGCTTGGCCCGCTATGATGAAACCCAGTTGCGCACTTTTCGTTCCGGCTATAAGAATCCGAATCTTCTGATGGATAATAATATCTCCTTTATAGGCGATAATAATCTTTATGTATGGATTGGCACTTGGAGGGGATTGAATCTCTTTGATAAACAAACCTGCCGCATTATACCTGCTCCCGAAGAGGAATTCGGGGGTAGAGGCATTGATGCCATAGCAAACGGTGAGAATGAAGAGATGTGGGTCAGTTCCCGCAACAAGGTATACCGGTGTGACTCCACTGCACATATTATAAGAGAATACGAGCTTGGTGATCCCGGGACAGGATATGCCATTAGTTCTATCTATACAGACCATTCGAAACGCCTTTGGGCGGTGGGCTCGTGCGGTATATACCGCTATGAACCGGAAAGTGATTCCTTCTTCCGCTATCCGCCGCTCGGAAACGGACATTCGGCCTACGTCATGCATCAGGACAGAAGTGGAAACTACTGGATAGGAACCTGGGGAGAAGGGCTGTGGCAGTTCTTTCCAGACGCTTTGAAAGGGGGAGGGTACTATAAGAGACGCGAGATAGGCAAGAGTGGTTCCGAAATGGTCGTTTTCAGTATAGAACAGGATGATACGTTCGGCTATCTGTGGATGCTCTCTTATGCCGGACTTCATGTGTTCAGATATACTGATAAAGGGATATTGGAAAAAGTGGATATACATGATCTGGTAGATACACACATGATGTATACCCGAATCTGCGAAGACCGGGAGGGTAACCTGTGGCTGCCTTCTTATGATATGGCCTACACTATCTTCTTTGATAACTCCAATGTAGACAATTATCTCTTGCCCCAACTCAAGGAACAGATGGGCTGGGATGCCAACATCCTGAATCTCTGCCAGAGCCGGGACAGCATTATGTGGTTCAGGCAGGACAGATACGGGCTGTGCCTGTACGATTTATCGCGGGACCGCTTTGCGGACAGCGGGTTGGGAGAAGTCAATATCATAAAGGAGTCACTTCATAAACCGGGTGTGTGGGTCAACTCCAACTATTCTCCGCATGTGATGCGGGTGACACAGCGTGATATGAAAATGCAGGTAGAGGAGGATATCAACGTAGGCGGAGTAGCGGATCTGGTAGAAGATAAAGACGGTAACCTGTGGATATCTACCTGGTGGAATGTACAGGTGAAGCGTCCGGACAATGATGGACTGGTCGTTTCGAGTGAGGGCTTTCCCGGAATGACTTCATTGGTGAAAGATGCAAAAGGAGGAGTGTGGGGCATCTCCGGTGGCAAGCTCATCAATCGCTTAAAGTATGTCGACGGACAGATTGTATGTGAATCGAAAGACAGTATTCCAGCACTTTCGGATAAAGAAGCGGTAAATGGCATTTGTATCGATGGAAAAGGCTGTATGTGGCTGTACACTTCCTGGGGAAGGATTTTCAGATCGGACGAGACGGTAAAGACGTTTGCGAGCGTACCGTTGGATAACGCATTGGATGATTGTACTGTGTTGGGACTGATTTCCGACGAAGAGAAAGTATGGATTGTTACCAACAAGAAAGTACTTCAATATAATCTCAGGACGCAGACTTTCCTCACTTATTCTACCGCCGACGAGAATATCGGGATTGATGTCTTCAGAAATAAAGCCATCAGTACGGACGGACAAGGCGGGCTCTATGTAGGCGGACATCGCGGATTTGTACATATCCGCTCCGGCGGTATGCCTCCGGCAAGCAAAGTCAGGCCGCAGTTGCATGTCACTGACGTGAGGGTAGAAGATAAGAGTGTCTTCTTTGATGATGCCTCGGAAAAGAATACGATACACCGAATCCATCTGAATCCGGGTGACCGTAACATAGAACTTTCTTTTTCTCCGCTTCTGTATTCGCTGAATGCCAAATACCGTGTGGCTTACCGGATGGAAGGAGCAGACCGGGACTGGATCTATCTGGATTATGGCAAGTCTTCCGCTTTTTATAACCATTTGCCGAAGGGAACCTATAAGTTCTATGTGAAGCTGGAACATGAACGGGGCAAGTGGACGGAGGCTAAAGTGTTGCTGACAATTGTGAAAGAGCCTGCTTTCTATGAAACCTGGTTCGCCTATTTTCTTTATACGCTTCTTGTGGCGTTATGTTTCTATACGGTAGTCAGGCTCTATATGCGTCGCATCAAACTGAAGAGTGAGATGAAGTTGCAGGAAGAACTGACGCGGACAAAGCTGGTCTACTTCACCAATGTGTCACATGAATTGCTGACTCCGCTAACCGTCATATCCTGTATCTCCGATTATCTGGACCAGAAAGCACCGACGGTGCGGCAGCAATCCGTTATGCTGAAGGCAAATGTGGAGAAGCTGAAGAGGCTGATACAACAAGTGCTCGACTTCCGTAAGATGGATGTGGGTAAACTGAGACTGAATGTATCGGAAGGGGATATCCGCGAGTTTATCGAGAATATCTGCCGGATAAACTTCCTGCCGCTTGCCCGGAAAAAGAATATTGAACTGGAAGCTCATATAGAAACAGAAGAAATGCAGGGATATGTTGATTTCGATAAGCTGGACAAGATATTGCATAACCTTCTGTCGAATGCCATCAAATATACGCCGGAGGACAAACGGATCATTGTTTACGCGCAGATTATTGAAGAGGCGGAACATAAAACGCTGATGGTGAAAGTACGGGATGAAGGGGTAGGCATTCCGGCTAAAGAAATAGAACATATTTTCACCCGTTTCTACAGCGGCAGGAAGAATCGGGGTATCGATTCGAATGGAATCGGCCTTTCACTGACGAAAGACCTGGTAGGTTTGCATCATGGCGACATTACTGTGGAGAGTGTATTGGGGCAGGGTACCTGCTTCACCGTGAAACTGCCTGTCGATAAAGAGAGTTACACACCCGATGAATTGGCGGAAGACGCTGCGGAGATGCAGGAAATAGCCTTAGCTGATGAGCCGGATGCGGAAACCGGCATGGCGGATGACAATACGGAAAAGTCCACCTTGCTGTTGATTGACGACAATACTGAGTTACTGTCTGTCATGAAAGAAATGTTCAAGGAGAAATATAGCGTGCTGACCGCTGTGGATGGGGCACAAGCCTGGGATAAACTGAAGAACAATGAAGTGGATATGATTATCTGCGACGTGATGCTGCCCGATGTGAACGGATGGGAACTTTGTACCCGTATAAAGGGCGATTTGCGTTTCAATCATATCCCGGTTATTATACTCACCGCCCGTAATGGCATCGACGACCGTGTGGCCAGTTATGAGGCGGGTGCGGACGCTTATATAGCCAAGCCGTTTGAGATGAAGATACTTTTCGCGCGGGTGGACAATCTTATCAAGGCTTCGAAGATGCGTCAGGCAGCTTTCCGTAAAGAAGAGAATGTCAGTCTGGAAAGTCTGGCATATCCTTCGGCAGACAAGAAGTTCCTGCAATCTATCATTGACAATATAGAGCAGCATCTCGCTGAGTCGGATTATGATATAGAACAACTCTCGACGGAGATGAATATGTCCAAGTCTACACTTTATCGCAAGATAAAAACGATGACCGGAATGTCGGCTCTGGATCTGATACGGAACGTCAAGATGAAGCGTGCCTGTATGATGTTGCTCAGCCGTCAGCAGAATATATCGGAAGTGGCGTACGCCTTGGGATTTAATAGCCCGAAATACTTTACTAAATGCTTTAAGGAAGAATTTGGAGTCACACCGAGCGAGTATTTGCAAAAGAGTGACCAGTAGCGTCTGAAACGTCGGGGGGATAAAAATCATTCATTAGGGTATCTGAACGTGCCATGAAAGATTCTTATCCCTTCGATAGGCTATTTGTGTACTCTCTTTCTTATAAAATATGTCTTGCTTTGCCTGCGAATCATTGAAAACTTAAATCGACACAAAGTTATGAAGAACTTCAGCAGGAATTACAGGAAGACATTCAGGTGCAAGTCCGCACTCTTATTTTCCTTTTTTACATTAAGTTGCGGAGCACCACTGCTCCATGCCCAGACTGAGACGGCAGCCGACCGGATTACGGCACAACCCGTGGGCGACCGGATCGTACCCTATCGGCTCAGCGAAAAAGGAGTGGTTCGTCCCGTGGAATGGGGACTGGACACGGCCTGGGAGAGTGATGCTAATATACGTACCGGTTCAGCCTATATGGGTAGCGTGGATATTGTCCGCGTATCTTTTCGTCCCACCCATCCGGTGGTCGACGGTGATTTGAACCCGGATCAGAAAAAGTATATCCAGAACCGTCTCAGGCTGGCAAAGCTGGCCGGGCCGAATGTCAAACTAATGGTGAACAGTGACCATCCTAAGATAGACAACTCTTATAAAAGTAATGCTGCAAACTGGGCGGAGATGATGGACTTGCACGTCCGCTACTTTCAGGAGGGAGGTTTTGAAGTGGTTTCCGTTGCCCCTTTCAACGAACCGGATTATTCATATACAGGTCAAGGCACGAAAGAAGATTTCTATAACATCGCCGTTGAACTGAGAAAGAATCCACGCTACAAAAATATCCGTATTTCCGGAGGGAACACACTGAATAGTGATGAAGCCCTTCCCTGGTATAATTTTCTGAAAGACCAGCTTGACGAAGGGAATACTCATCAACTGGCAGGTAGCTTCGATGGATTCGCAGGTTTCTTCGAGGCTGTCCGCAGAGATGGCAAGCATGCCACGGCCGATGAAATGCATAATGTCATGGAAGCTATGGTAGGGTTGGAGTATGGCCTGCAGACCGGTATCTGGTGGGGACCTGCTGAATATACGCGCGGTGAATTCTGTAAAACCAGTCGGGGTGAACGTTTGGGGTATACCGAGCATCGTCTTAATTGGACGGCAGCTTCCGTATATCGTGCTCCGGATGGAAGAGTACAGGCTTTCGGCGGTACTTCCGAACGTCAGGCAGCGACAACTACTTACCGTTTTATCTCGCAAGAAAGAGATGTGTTCTTCGATGGACATGGTCCGCAACGCGAATATGTAATGGAGTTGCCCGGTGGAAAAGTGGGTAGTTATCAAGAGGGGCAAACGAATGCTGAAGGTGTGGTAAACATTACTTGGGGCGAGGATATCCAGCCGGTGATTGACGGGAGGTATGTGCTGGTGAACCGTAAAACCGGTCGCGTGATTGAAATAGCCAATGGAGAAACTCAACAGGGCGCAAATGTGAAGACCGGAAGATACAGCAATGCTAAGGAATATCAGCAGTGGTACGTGAAGCCGGTTTCAACCCGCATTGGAGGCGACTTCAGTTACTACTATATAACTTCTTATACGACCGGAATGTCTTTTGACATTTGGAACTGGTCATTGGAGGAAGGAGGTAATATTGCTATGTACGGCGTGGGCAACGGCACTAACCAGCAATGGGTGATGGAATATGCCGAAGATGGTTGGTTCCGTATCCGCAGCCGCTACAGTGCTCTCTATTTGGAAGAAGTGGAAGGCAACGTACAGCAGGAAGGTCGGGACGACTCTTATAACCAGCAATGGCGTCCCGTTCCAGCTCCCGCAGCCAAGATTGAAATCAAGACTCTGATCGCTCCTGCCGGACTGGTTGCGGAATCACAAACCGCCTCCGTTTTGTTGAAGTGGAATAAGCAAACGGATGCTACTGTCTACACCGTGCTACGTGCCGAATCAGCAGGCGGTGATTACGAAATCATTGCCCGCAACGTGACGGGAACCAGCTTTATTGATCATAAAATTCCGGTAGGAAAGACTTGTTACTATACTGTTAAGGCTACCGATGATTGTCTGAACAGCTCTCCTCGTTCGCAGGAAGTGGCAGTTGCAGTTTCTGGTGCACGCGCATTAGTTGCGCATTATGATTTGGATGAAAACCTGAAAGATGCTACCGAAAACCTGAAGCATGGTGCAAGCGTGAAAGCCCCCACCTTCACATCCGGAAAGATAGGCAATGCGGTACTTTTCGACGGAGAAACGGACTTCGTGCAGCTGCCCGGTAACATCGCCGGCTATAGGAATCTCACGGTATCTGCCTGGATGAGGTGGAGAGAAGATGGTTGGCTGAAAGTCTTCGATTTCGGTAACGGTGGGGAAGATGAATATATGTATCTGGCCTGCGACCGGGCTACCAAAGGCTTTCGCTTCGTAATGAAAGACGATGGCGTGGAACAGAAGATGGAAACTACACTGCCCTCTGTCAGCGGAAGTTGGCTTCACCTGGCTGTTACCATTGGAGATGAAGAAATACGGATTTATGTGAATGGTGAACTTGCTGTTTCATCGCGCGACATTACCATCCGTCCGGTAGATTTCAATCCGGCACTGAACTATATCGGTCGTAGCCATGCTATCTCCGACCCCTTGTTTTCGGGTGTGGTTGACGATTTCAGAATATACAATTACGAGCTGTCGGGCGAAGACATAAAGACGGTTTCCCAGGGAGGAACGGTAGGCATTACCAGGCCGCAGATTTCCGAGGACGAATTAGTGCTCGGGCCTTTGCCAGCTCAAGATAAATTGCAGGTGTGGTATACTTCAACGGAATCTTCTGGGCGGGTAGCTTTCAAGATTTATAATATGCAGGGAGTGGAACTCATGGCTCGTGATATGACAATGCCTGCGGGCGGCATTACATTGGATGTATCCGGTTTTCCTTCCGGCCTATATGTGCTGAGGGTAGTGGACGGTAACTGCATGGCGGCACGCAAGTTCACGGTGAAGCACTGATTATCGGGGGGGATAAAAATCATTCATCAGGGTATTCAATCGTGTCATGAAAGATTTTTATCCCCTCAGTAGTCTTATTTTGTACCTCAGTTTTATTCCATATGCCTTACTTTGCCTGTGGATAAATAAACTTTTGAATCATATATTATGAGAACTACGAGCAGATTACTTTTATGTTGCGTGATGTTATTCGCATTACTGCCGGATGTCTTGATTCATGCATCCGACCGTAAAATCCTTTTCGATAAAAACTGGAAGTTCCATCGGGGTATTGTTGCCAATGCCGAACAACCGGAATATAACGATAATAACTGGCGCGTGCTCGACCTTCCGCACGACTGGAGCGTGGAACCGCTTCCCATGCAAAGAGAGAGCATTACCGTAGGTCCCTTCTCGCGTATGAGTCCGGGTGACGTTGATACCGGCCAAACTATGGGTGGCGAAGGCTGGTACCGCAAATCATTCACCCTTTCCGCAGGCGATGCTGATAAACGCACTGTTCTCTATTTTGAGGGAGCATACAATCAATCCGAACTTTGGATAAACGGCAAGAAAGCCAACTTCAACGCTTACGGCTATACTTCTTATCGGGTAGACATCACTCCTTATCTGAATGCTCCCGGCACTCCGAACATAATTGCCGTGAAGGTGGTAAATGCCGGACGTAACAGCCGTTGGTATGCCGGTTCGGGAATCTTCCGCCACGTGTGGTTGATAAAAACGGAAAAGCTCTATCTGGACGCATGGGATACGTTTGTTGATGCTTCCGAACTTCAAAAGAAAGAAGCTGTCGTTAAACTTTCTACTATTGTACATAACGAGGGTCTGCAAAGCCAATCAGGCAAAATAGGTATTAAAATATATTCACCCGCCGGTGAAGAGGTGTTCACTACTTCACAGGATGTGGAACTCACTGCGGAGACACCGGCGGCAATCTCTTTTTCCATTAAGAAACCCCAATTATGGTCGGTAGATACTCCCGTATTGTATACAGCGGAGATATCACTCTCTTCGGACGGGAAGGAATACGACAAGATTACTGTTCCTTTCGGCATCCGGACCATCTCTTTCTCTGCTGATAAAGGCTTCCTGTTGAATGGTAAACCGATGAAACTGAAAGGCGGTTGTATTCACCACGACAACGGACTGCTGGGTGCCGCAGCTATCGACCGCGCCGAAGAACGGAAGGTGGAGTTGCTGAAAGCCAACGGATACAATGCCGTGAGATGTGCACACAACCAGGTTTCCGAACACTTTCTTGATGCCTGCGACAAACATGGTATTCTGGTGATTCACGAAACCTTCGACCAATGGCAGAGGGCAAAGCGCGAACAAGACTATCACCAATTCTTTGATGAATGGAGTGACTATGACTTGGCTGCATCTGTCCGTCGCGACCGTAATCACCCTTCCATCATCATGTGGAGTATCGGGAATGAAGTGGAACAACGTGCCGATGAACCCGAGGGAGACCTCATTTCCAAGAGACTGGTTAACACAATCCGTCAATACGACACCTCCCGTTTCACCACTATAGGCTCGAATGACTTTTGGGACAGACGCCACTTTACTTGGGATAAGGACTCTTACCGGATCTTCCGGAACCTGGATGTGGCAGGCTACAACTATGTGTGGCACAAATACGAAAGTGACCATGCCGCCTATCCCGACCGTGTCATCTACGGCAGTGAATCTTATCCGAAAGAAGCAGCGCAGAACTGGAATCTTGTGGAGAAGCATCCTTATATAATAGGTGATTTCGTATGGACTGCCATTGATTATCTCGGTGAGGCCGGACTTGCCCATGCTCTTGAACTTGCTCCCGGTGAACATAATCCGCAATTCATGGGTTGGCCCTGGTATAATGGTTGGTGCGGAGATATTGACCTTTGTGGCGATAAGAAACCCCAATCCTACTATCGCGATGTGCTGTGGCGTGAGCGTCCGATCACCATGGCGGTGCATGCTCCCGTCGCTCCCGGCAAGCAGGAAGTGGTAAACGGTTGGGGCTGGCCCAATGAGCTTGTGAGCTGGAACTGGAAAGGTCGTGAAGGACAAACGATGTTAGTCAATGTATACAGCCGTTCCCCGAAAGTGAAGCTCTATCTGAATGACAAACTGATAGGTGAGAAAGAAACCGGTAAAGAGAATTATACAGCCACCTTCGAAGTAGCTTATGAGCCGGGAACTCTGAAAGCCATAAATTCAAAAGGCAAGGAAGAATTCATATTAAAGACCGCCGGGGAGCCTGCCGCCATTCGCCTGACTGCAGACCGGAATAAAATCAAAGCCTGCATGAACGACCTCTCTTATGTGAAGATAGAGTTGGTGGACAAGGATGGAGTTGTAGTTCCCGACACTTCCCTACCCGTCAAGATTGAATGTTCAGGCAAAGGGCGTGTCATAGCCGGTGGTAATGCCGCTTATGATGATATGAAGAGTTTCCGCTCGCTTACACCTAATACTTTCCGTGGAAGAGCTATCGCTATTGTCCAACCCAATGAAGAAAAGGGCGAAATACAGGTGAAAGTCTCTGCTGAAGGACTGGAAGATGCGTTCATTCGGATAGAAGCCGAGTAACTTCAGCGATATACAATCTGCCCAGCAAGGTTTGTATTCTGCCTTTGCAGGTATCTGTGATTTCTTTAGCACAGATATTATTATACACAGATGGCATAGAACAAATGAAAAAATAAAAAAGAGAATAAAAGAAGCTAACTTAATTATTAAAACTTTAATCTAATAAGATGATGAAATCAGTATTATTGAAAAACAATCGGAGGGTCATTACCGGACTACTCTTTTGCACTGGTTTTATTTGCAGTTATCCATCTTCTGCCATGGCGGAACCGGATAATTCTTCAGTGCAAATAACGAATCAAAGTACAACACCTAAGAAACGCACTCTGACAGGAACTGTGGTTGATGCCTCTACCGGAGAGACACTGATTGGTGTGAATGTAAAGGTGAAGGGCGAAGAAGGGGGTACCATTACAAACGTCGATGGCCAGTTCCAGATTGCCGTAACCAGTAAGACGGAACTTGAGTTCTCTTACATTGGCTATAAAGCACAGACGCTGATGGTAGGAGACTTGGGTGTGATGACCGTGAAAATGGAATCGGACAATGAGATGCTGGATGAAGTAGTGATTGTGGGACAGGGTACACAGAAAAAGGTATCTGTTACCGGGGCCATCGCCACAGTGAAAGGAGCCACCTTGAAAGCGCCTTCCTCTTCACTCACCGGTTCGCTGGCCGGAAAACTGGCCGGTGTGGTATCTATGGTGAATAGCGGTGAGCCGGGTTCTACTTCGGAGTTTTATATCCGCGGTATCAATACATTCGGCAGTTCTGCGTCTCCGTTGATTCTGTTGGACGGTATTGAGATTTCATCTGCCGACCTGAACCGTATTCCCGCAGAATCCATTGAAAGCTTTTCTTTGCTGAAAGATGCTTCGGCAACTGCTATCTACGGTAACCGTGGTGCAAACGGCGTAATGTTGGTGACCACTAAGAAAGGCCAGGAGAATACGAAAGCTATTGTCAACGTATCTTTGGAAGCTTCTTACTTCAAACCTACGAAGGTGGTGAAGTTTGCTGACGGTGCCACTTATATGCGCACTTACAATGACGCGGCGCAGTCCAGAAGCCTGACTCCGATTACGTCTCCCAAATTCAGTGAAGAGCAGATACTGAATACGGAACTGGGTACCAATCCTTATGTATACCCTGATGTGGACTGGTTCGATATGATTTACAGGGACGGTAATTACAATCAGCGCGCCAATGTCAATGTATCGGGTGGTGGCTCGCGTGTGACTTACTATATGAGCCTTCAGGCCAACCATGATACGGGACTTCTTGATGCACCGGACTATTACTATAATCCCAACATCAACAACTGGCAGTATAACTTCCAGAACAACATCTCTTATAAGTTGACCAATACTACTACCATTGATATGCGTATGATGGCTCAGATAGGTAATATGCAAGGTCCTAACTATAAGACCACCGACTTGTATAATATGGTGATGCGTACCAATCCGGTGGCATTCCCCGCCTATTTCCCTCAGCAAGACGGCGATGACGGTTTCATCCGTTTCGGTGGAGCGGAAATGAAACCGGGTGTCCTTGGAAAAAATCCCTATGAGTATATGATGAGTTCTTTCAAGGAAACCAACTTCAATACGCTGAATACTTCCATCGCATTGAATCAGGATCTGAAAGTGATTACCGAAGGATTGAGCTTCAAAGCATTGGTGAACTTCAAAAACTGGTCGGAATCATCTTATAACCGTTCTATCAGATCCAATATGTATAAGGTGAAGGACGGTTCGTGGGATCCTGAGACCGGTACTTATGAAATGCAACTGTTGCAAACCGGCGACCAGTTCCTTAGCCAGTCTGATATAAGTCGTAATTCGGACCAGACTTTCTATTTTGATGCCCGCCTGGATTGGAGACGCAGTTTCGGCGACCATAACCTGTCGGCTATGGCCATGTACATGATGCGCGAATATCGTAAAGACCAGTTGCCGAACCGTAACCAGGGTTATTCGGGACGTGTGACCTATGATTATGCCAACAAATATCTGATTGAATTCAACTTCGGTTATAACGGTTCCGAGCGTCTGGCTTCCGGTCAGCGTTTTGAGTTCTTCCCGGCTGTATCTGCCGGTTGGGTGGTTAGCTCGGAGAAGTTCTGGGAGCCGGTCAGCAAATATGTCAACCATTTCAAGATCAGAGGTTCCTACGGTCTTGTAGGTAGTGATGCGTTTGCCAGTGGCGCTCCGCACTTTCTCTATCAGAATAATATCGGCATTGGCAGTGCATCCGATTTCTGGACCGGCCTTCCGTCAAATGAAACCAATAAGAAAGGTCCTGCATTCTGGGTGCTGGCTGTACAGAATGCCGGATGGGAACATGTGAAGAAATTCGATATCGGTGTCGATATGGTACTGTTCAACGAGGTGAATATTACATTCGACTATTTCCACGACGTACGCGACCGTATTCTGATGGCGCGTGCATCCTGGCCTGGCATGTTGGGCTATTGGGGTTCAACTCCTTGGAGCAACATTGGCGAGGTGGTGAATCAGGGTGTCGAGCTGAGTGTGAACTGGACAAAGCAATTCGGGAAAGACCTGACGGTAGATTTCCGCGGTAACTTCACTTACAACCAGAACGAACAGAAGTATGTGGACGAACCCGACTATCCGTATGTTTGGCAGACCAATACCGGCAAGCCGCTGAATACCCATAAAGGGTACATTGCCGAAGGCCTTTTCGCCAGTGAAGAGGAAATCGCTAATTCTGCGGACCAGTCACAGCTGGGTGCTAACATTATGCCGGGTGATATTAAGTATCGCGACGTCAACGGTGACGGCAAGATTACCTCAGAAGACCAGGTGATGATTTCGCCCTACAATCATGTGCCCCGCATTCAGTATGGTTTTGGTCTGAACTTGGTTTACAAGAACTTTGATTTCGGCGTGTTCTTCAATGGTTCGGCTAAGCGCAAGATTATGATTAACAGTGGTGTGGCTCCGTTCCTGTCGGGTGGTGGAGACGGTGAAGAAGGTGAAACACTGGAAAGAAACCTGATGGAGTGGATTGCGAACGACCATTGGTCGGTGGACAACCCGAACCCCAATGCCGCCTATCCGCGTCTGGGTATCAGCAAGACGGACATCAACAATAACATTCAGTCCAGCACGTTCTGGTTGCGCAACGGAAACTTCCTCCGCTTCAAGACACTGGAAATCGGCTACCGCTTACCTTATTGCCGCATTTACTTCAGCGGAGACAATCTGGCGGTATTCAGCCCTTTCAAGTTGTGGGACCCGGAGCTGGCATGGAATGCTTATCCGTTCTCACGCACCTTTAATCTGGGTGTTCAATTTACATTCTAAAACAATCTAATACAATTTCGAGATATGAAACTTACATCTAAAATAACCCGAACAGCACAGGTACTGATAGCTTCCTGTTGCTTGGCATCATGCAATTATCTGGATGTCATTCCGCCCGCACAGGCTGATTTTAAAGACACAATGAAAGACCAGGAAGCCACGTTGAGCTTCTTGTACTCCTGCTATATCAATGTTCCGCGTTCAACCCCGTTCCAGTATCACTCTTTCGAACTGTCGGCGGATGAATCTGCCGCTCCTTACGAATATTCCAACTACCAACAACAAATGGCTTGGGGAACCATCTCTCCGACATTCTACAGTAGTTGGGGTGGTGATGACCAGAACATTTGGACTCCCAGTTATAATAGTTTAGGCTATGTACACCACTTCCTGAGCCTGATAGACGACTTGCAACCCATTGGCGTGACGGCGGAAGACAAGGCAGAGTATAAAGCCGAATGTTATTTCTTGGAGGCCTACTATCACTTCCGCGTGTTGCAAGCCTTCGGCCCCTGCCCGCTTATTACCGAAAAGGTGGATCCGGGCATCACGAATGATGAAATCCCCGGACGTTCGCATTTCGACTATTGCGTAGACTACATTGTGGGAAAACTGGATGATGCAGCCAGGGTGCTTCCTGCAACACGTCCCACCAATTATCTGGGACGGGCCACCTCTACCATGGCCAAGGGACTGAAAGCTCGCGTGCTGTTGTATGCCGCTTCTCCGTTGTGGAACGGTTCGTTCCCCCGCCAGGACTGGAAGAACAAAAACTATGAAACTCCGGGTTACGGAAACGAACTGGTAAGCAGCACCTATAGCCGAGACAAATGGACACGCGCCCTGACTGCCTGCCAGGAAGCCCTGACAGCTGCTAAAGAGGCCGGTTACGAACTCTTCGATATCGATGCAGCCAATAGGAAGGCCGACCGTGACAACCTGAGTCTTCCCTTTATTCCGGGACGTGAAGAAGACACAGAGGAGAATCGTTTGTTCAAGGAGCGTGTACGTATGTTCCAATATTTGATTTCGGCTAATGAAGGCGACAACAATAAGGAACTCATCTGGGGACAACGCATCGCGATTGACGGAAACAACAGTGGTGAATCTACCGAATGGCGTTTGCCGAACAAAGTAGTGAAGAGAAGCAATGGCATCTTTGTAGGAGGATGGGCAGGTGATGCCCCGACGTTGTACTCCGTGCAGCATTTCTATACCGAAAACGGTAAGTTACCGGCAAAAGACCCCGAATTCTTTTCCGAAGATGAATGGTACACCCGCTTCTACGAAGGCACTCAAAGCCCGGCACTGGCTACCGACCGTTTGGACGGAGAAGACGTGAAGAACGACATCATCAAGCTGAATGCCAAGCGCGAAGCCCGCTTCTATGCATGGATTGCCTTCGATGGTGGGCAGTACAGCCCGAAGATTAACAACGGCGGACCGCTGTGGCTGAATTTGAAGAACACCAATACCAACGGCTTCAATACAGGCAATGCCCGTAACTGCGTAGGGACCGGCTATCTTACAAAGAAGTTTATCGACCCTAACATCTACTATGGTTCAGACGGCACACGGACGCATACTGCCATCCGCCGTCCGTTCCTTCGTATGGCTGAGCTTTACTTGAATCTGGCAGAGTGCTATGCTGCGTTGGACAACACAGGCGAAGCCCTCAGCAACCTGAATGAGATCCGCCGTCGCGCAGGTTTCGATGATTTGACCGAGAGTGACATCACAAGCGATATGACCCTGACGGACTGGGTGCGCAACGAACGTTTCGTCGAACTCTTTGAAGAGGGACACCGTTACTACGACCTGCGCCGCTGGGTGATTGCTCCTGAAATGCTGAAGGCAGGTACACGCTATGGTCTGGATGGACACCGTGTGAATCCGAGCTTTGAGGAATTCAACAAGCCGAAGCTGATTAACCAGCCGTTCAAGTGGGACGACAGACTGTATCTGCTCCCTGTGTGGTCGCGCAGCGGTATGGACGAGCTTTACAGTAACCCGCAATTAGTACAGGCACCCGGATATTAATCAATCTCTAAAAAACAACATGTTATGAAGATAAGAACAATCTTGTTGACAGGAGGCTTGGTATTGCTGGCCGCCTGCAGCGAATCAAAATATGATATAGACCAACTGGTACCTGAAGAGTACCATAAAATATTGTACGTGAACAACAGCGGTAAGCAGGAAGTGACGCTGTATGATACGGATGCTGACAACTTGTATACACTTTCGGTTATCAAGTCGGGAAGCGATCCCAGTCTGACAGCCGCCGCAAACATCCTCGTACTGACGCAGGTCGAGCTTGATGCGAAATATAGCGAACCGGAAGCGGTGAACTACCGACTGATAGGTGCCGATGCCTATTCGCTGGCTGCGAGCAGTATTGACTTCTCATCCGCCGACCGCTATAAGCTGGTCACTATCTCCTTGAAACCCCAAGTTGTGAAAGCGGCTATAGAGAGTAATCCGGATGCTGTCTGGGTGTTGCCTCTGAAGGTCACCAGCGAAACGGACTCCATCAATGCCGAAAAGAATGAATTGTTTCTGCAACTGAAAGCGGTGATTACGCCTGCCGTAGGATTCACCGATCCGACGCTCGTAGTGCAGCAGTACCAATACGGTTCTGTCTCCACCATCACGCAGAAGGTGAAGTTCGGCCTCGATACGGACAACTTATGGGATCTGACAGCCAAATTGGTGGTGGATAACGACTATGTTCAGGAATATAACTGGGACAACGGAACGAATTATAAGACGCTGCCCGAAGGCTCTTATACCATGCCGGAAACAGCGGTATTGCCTTCCGGAACTACTACTCTTGAACTGGAAGTATCGGTGAATGGTAGCCAACTGACACCGGGTGATTATATGTTGCCTGTCAAGGTTGCGGAAGTTTCCCAGTTTGAGATATCTGAAGCGAGAGCTGTGTATCCGCTGGCTATCCGCATCATGGGAAATAAGCTGGACCGCACGGGTTGGACAGCCGAAGCCGATACGGAGGAACTGACGGGTGAAGGTGCCGGCAACGGTGTGGCAGGATGTGTATTGGATGATAATCTGGGCACTTTCTGGCACTCTACCTGGCAGACCGGTAACAGGATTCCTCTCCCTTACGAGCTGATTGTCGACACCAAGAAAGAATATACTTTCACCCAGCTTGCCCTGATGCAGCGGCAACATGACAGCAACAGAGATACGAAAGCAGGCGAGTTCTATATCAGCTCCGATAAGGAGAACTGGACAAAGGTGGGCAGCTTCAACATGCAGCAGATACTTGAAGCCCAGACGTTTGGCGTTACTCCGACGAAGGGCCGTTACGTCAAGATCAAGATGACGGAAAGTTTCAGAGACGGTTATTGCTCTTTGACCGAGGTTTACGCTTACGGTCTGGAATAACTGACTGACTTGGAAATCTGACAGAAGGAGAGTGTATCAAAAATGTTGCACTCTCCTTTTTCTATTGATTCTTGCTTTTGACTTAAAAACGGCATTTTTTGGCAAAATTCTGCCCCTTGCCTTTGCGCGACATCGCCTATCTTTGTGACTAAACAGTTGTATCTAATACCAAACAAATGACTTTATGAAGCAAAATCTTTTATGCTTTGCGGCAGCCGCACTATTGATGAGTTCGTGCGGTGGCATTGTGCCGGAAGAAGAACTTGTAATCAATTTGCAAGAGAAAGGCGCCGAAGTTGCGCCGTCCATGTATGGCATCTTCTTCGAAGAAATCAATCACGCGGGTGATGGCGGCTTGTATGCCGAACTGGTGAAGAACCGTAGTTTTGAAGAACTTGAGATGCCCGAAGGTTACTATGCCGAAGGAGACATACTTCATCCGAAGGAAGTCTGCAACCACCTGACGGGTGAGGTGAGACACGGCAGCTTCCGCTGGACTACCGAACCGGTGCCCGGATGGATCCTGCAAACAGGGGAAAACTCGTCTGCCGAAATGAAGCTGACGAAAGAGAATCCGAAATTCCAGTCCGCCCCGAACAATCTGAAAGTGACCATCAAGGACGCTTCTACTCCTGTCCGCCTGGTAAACGGTGGATATTGGGGAATGAATCTGGTGAAAGACGACTCCTATTTGCTGCGTGCCATCCTCCGTACTTCGGCCGATTATAAAGGTAAAATAACCGCCCTCTTGCTGTCCGATACAGACGAAGTGCTGGCTTTGGCTCCTGTTGAGGTGGATGGCAGTGGCTCCTGGAACGATGTTCATCAGACGTTGCGTCCCTCGGCAACCGCCGCAAAAGGCAAACTGGCGTTGGAATTCGACGGTACGGGAACGGTCAGCCTGGACTATGTATCCCTCTTCCCCGAAAAGACTTTCCGCGACCGTCCGAACGGTCTGCGCAATGACGTGGCCGAAATGCTGAACGGGCTGCATCCCGCCTTTGTCCGTTGGCCCGGTGGCTGCGTGGTGGAAGGCATCTCGCTGGAGAACCGCTTTGAGTGGAAGAAAACGTTGGGTGACCCGGCTTCACGTTCGGGAGAGTATAGCACATGGGGCTACCGTTGTTCCTACGGTTTTGGTTATCATGAGATGTTGCAGTTCTGCGAAGACATCAATGCCGATGCCATGTTCGTCTGCAACGTGGGTCTGGGCTGCCAGTACCGTATGGGCGACGCTTCGCCCGAAAGCAAGATCGCTTATTATCTGGACGACTGTATGGACGCCATAGAATATGCCCTTGGTGACGTCACCACCGAATGGGGGGCCAAGCGTGCCGCACAAGGACATCCGCAGGCTTTTCCGCTGAAATATGTGGAGATAGGTAATGAGAACTGGGGCGACGAATACGACAAGCGCTTCGACATCTTCTATAAGGCGATTAAAGCTAAATATCCCGAACTGATTCTCATCTCCAATCATGGTCTGGGCGGAACGGGTAAGATTGCCAAGACGGATATGATTGACCCGCACTGGTACGTCAACCCTGAGTTCTTCTTCCAGAACACGACGATTTTCGACAGCCATCCGCGTGGCAAATACGATGCGTACGTGGGCGAATACGCCTGCAACGCCAATGTAGGCGGTGGTAACATGAGGGCAGCTCTTTCCGAAGCTGCCTTTATCTCCGGTATGGAGCGCAACGGCGACCTGGTGAAGATGGCCTCGTATGCTCCGCTTCTGGAGAATCGCAACGACCGTTCCTGGGCTGTCAACCTCATCTGGCTGGATACGGACCAGGTACTGGGACGCAGTTCGTACTATGTGCAGCAGATGGCGGCTGAAAACCGTCCGACGTACAATGTGAAGAGTAATCTCACGATGGGCACTCCTCAACCGCTGGAATATGAGGCGGGACGTTTCGGATTCGGCTCCTGGAATACACAGGTGGAATTCAAGGATGTGAAGGTGACGGAGGAAGACGGAACGGCTGTCAATCTGGATCTGAATAGTGTTGCGGACAAAAAGGGAGCATGGATGCTGGAAAACGGTGTGTTGAGCCAGACTTCCCTGGAAACGCCTACCCGCTATATTGTGGACGGCTTTAGCGGCAACCGGTTCACGCTGGAATGTCAGGTTCGCAAGGTGGGTGGTCACGAAGGTTTCTTCCTTTATTTCGGTTTGTCGCAGGATGATAAGAAAGGCTTTGTCTATAACGTTGCAGGATGGAACAATCAGTCTACGGCTGTGGAGGGTGTTTCAGACGGTCAGACGACGGGCGTGGTCGGCGACAGAGTGTCGCAGAGTCTTGAAAACAACAAGTGGTACGACGTGAAACTTGTGGTTACTCCGCAGAAGAGCGAACTTTATATGGATGGCAAGCTGATAATGGCATATGCGCCCGAAACGACTCCGCTTCAATTCTTCTCGTCGGGCTATGATGAGGCTACGGGCGAGCTGATTGTGAAAGTGGTGAACGCTGAGGCTGAGGCCTATCCGTTGAGAGTGAAGTTGGATGGCGTGAGCCAGGTGGAGAAAACGGGTAAAGTCATCTCCTTGTCCGCTGCCAGCGATATGGACGAAAACTCTTTTGAAGAACCGAAGAAGATTTACCCGCAGGAAAGCGAGTTCAAAGGCTTTGGAAAGAGCTTTAGTTATACGTTCCCGCCATTCTCTTATACCATTCTGAGAGTAAAGGCTAATTGATAGAAAAGAACCGGGCACTGATGCAATATGTCATCAAAGTGCCCGGTTTACTTACATCCGTAGTTGTCGGAAATCTCAAAATAGAATCTTGCCGCAGGAAACAGTGCATAAAGATGCAGAATATGCGTGCTGTAATCAATCCTTATCCGTCGTTTATGCAATAACCACGGGTTTGGGGCAGATAGTGTAGCCCTTCCAGACGGATAACGTAAGCTTTACCATCGGATAACCTAAGCTTTACGAACAGATGGGGTAAGCTTTCCGAACAGATTCCGCAGGCTTTCCGAATGCAAAGAGGCTGTTTGGGAGGAAAACAGGGATACTTTTGATTTAATAGAGTGATACGTTTTTCTATATCTGCTTATCTATAAGCAGAATACTGTTTTTTATTCCCGTCTTTCCCATAGCATCGCCCTCCGGACGTAAAGAAAGCATTCTCGATGCACTGGAAATGCAAAGTGTCAGAATGACATCCTATTTCCCCGCACGGTTCATTTACCGGGTGTACTTTACATTTTAAGTCCGCTTTTCTTTTCTTATTCATGAAAAAGCGTACATTTGCGGCATCATACCTTTTTTAATACTGTTGACAGTCCAATGACCACTAATCTAAATGCTTTTAATAAGTTTTTTATAGACTATCAGCAACGCTTCGTCCACTTTGCCTGTACGTATGTGCGCGATGAAGCTGTTGCCGAAGACCTGGTTATCGACTCCATGATGTATTACTGGGAGAACAAAGACCGCCTGCCTGCCGATACCAACATCCCCGCCTACGTGCTGACCGCCATCAAGCACAAATGCATCGACCACCTTCGTCATCAGCAAATCCGGCAGGACGCTTCGGACGAGATAGCCCGGATATATGCCTGGGAATTATCCGGCAGAATCGTTACCTTGGAAGACTTTGAACCCTATGAAATCTTTACGGCGGAAATACAGGAGATTGTGGACAAAACCCTCGCCAGCCTGCCCGAACAAACCAGGCGTATCTTCGTCATGAGCCGTTATGAGAACAAGTCCCATAAAGAAATTGCCTCCCTGCTGGACATAACGCCTAAAGGTGTAGAATTCCATATCTCCAAGTCAACCAAAGCATTACGCCTGGCTTTGCAGGATTATCTGCCCGTCTCCCTGCTCTTTTTCTATCTTAATTAAAAAAAGTTTGTTTTTCCACTGGGGATTCTCCTCCGTGGTTCGCTATTACTGTAGATACACCAATAGAGTATTTATGGATAAAGACTTATTATATCGCTTTTTCGAAGGAGACGTTTCCGTAGAGGAGATGAAATCGGTGAAAGAATGGGCTGAGGCCTCGGAGGCGAACAGCCAACTGTTGCGCCGTGAGCGGAAGCTCTTCAATGCCATGATTCTGGCCGGACACGTGAAACCTGAGGACAGGCGAACCACGCTGAATAAGAGAAAGAACTATTTCATCAGGGAATTCCTGAAAATAGCTTCTGTTGTCGTGATAACGGTAGGCATAACGGCTGCATTGTTTTCAATAGGAAGAGATACGGACGATGTAAGTGTAGCCATGCAAACCATTACCGTGCCGGCAGGCCAACGTGTGAACCTCGATTTACCCGATGGTTCAAACGTTTGGCTGAACGCCGGAACCCGGATGCAGTATCCCGTTTCCTTTATGAAAGGCAAGCGCGAAGTGATACTGGACGGAGAGGCTTACTTTGAAGTGGCGCACAATGCGGAGTGCCCGTTCATTGTGCGCACACATGCCATGGATGTGGAGGTGTTGGGAACCAAGTTCAACGTAGAGGCCTATTCAAAGAGGAATATCTTCGAAGCTTCGCTGATGCAGGGAAAAGTCAGGGTGAAGTCGCCCGATAATGAAAAGACGTCTGTGGTGCTTCTGCCTCATTATAAAACAACCCTGAGAGATGGCAAACTGGTAGTGAGCAAAATTGACGACTACAACGTATATCGTTGGAAAGAAGGTCTGTATTGCTTCAAGAACAACCCCTTTGCCCGCATTATGGAAGACCTGGAGCGGTATTACGACCTGAAAATACAGTTGGACAAGAAGAGCATAGAGAATGTGATACTGACCGGAAAGTTCCGTATATCCGATGGGCTGGACTATGCCTTGCGCGTGTTGCAGAAGGATGTGGCCTTCACATACAGGAGAGATAAGGATAATGACGTCATTTATATAAAGTAAACGTAGTATAAACCAGTTTAAAAAAGAAGATTAGCCTATGGAATAATACTGATGAAAAACAAAAAGCCGATAGATGTTTGCCCCATCCATCGGCCCTGATTAACACAATTCGATTTACAAATCATATTAATAACTCATTTACAAAGATATGAAAAACATTCCTTTGTCGGATATTTATTGCCCTAAAAATCCGCAAATAACATTATTATTCAGAATTATGAGAATATCAATATTCTTTTTGTTCTTCTGTGTTTTTAGCCTGATGGCGAAGAATAGTCATTCACAGAATGCACGGGTGACAATCAATCGAACCAATGTGCAACTTGAATCCATACTGAATGAGATAGAGTCTCAGACAGATTATCTGTTTATCTATAAGGATGATGTGGATGTAACATCACGCAAAAGTATCCGTGTAAATAATAAGTCCGTCTCTGAAGTACTTCTTGTATTATTGTCAGGTTCATCCATAACTTATAAGATGGAGGGAAATCATATTGTTCTAACCCGCAAAGAAACAACGACTTTGCAACAGCAGCAGCGTATATCTGGGACAGTTACTGACGAAAAGGGAGAACCGCTTATTGGTGTTACTATAATTATAAAAGGTTCAACAGAAGGTACGGTTACTGATGCAAATGGTAACTTTTCATTGCCTGCAAATGTAAATGATGTACTTCAATTCAGCTATATTGGATATATTCCACAGGAAATAATATTGAGAAGTTTGAAAACTGTGCAAGTGCTTTTGCGGGAGGATTCCGAATTGCTCGATGAAGTGGTTGTCATAGGCTATGGAACTGCTCGTAAGTCAGACTTGACTGGATCGGTTTCTTCACTAAATGGTGATCGTCTGAATAAACAGACTAATCCTAACCTTTCAGCGCAGTTACAAGGACAAATGGCTGGTGTACAGGTAATGCGGACAACAGGTGACCCGTCCTCCTCATCAGAAATCCTTATTCATGGTGTGACTACCATGTCTGATAGTAGCCCATTGATTATTATTGATGGAGTTCCTGGTACACTTGATGATGTAGATCCGTCGGAAGTACAAGATATACAAGTGTTGAAAGATGCGGCTTCTGCATCCATCTATGGTTCACGTGCTGCAGCTGGTGTTATTCTTGTTTCTACAAAAAGGGCCAAGAATAATCAGCTCAAAATGAGTTATAACTATGAATATGGCATAGATATGCCTACGGCAATGCCTAAATATGCCCGTGCAAGAGATTGGATGATATTTAAAAATGAATTGACTTATAATGATGGTGGAGATGATCTATATGGTGTGTATTCGCAAGACTTCATTGATTCATATGAAGCTAATCATGCAATAGATCCTGATCGATATCCAATAACTGATTGGCAGGATGTTTTACTAAAAGACCAGAGTAACCATCAGCGCCATTCTTTTACTCTGTCGGGTGGAACGGATAAATTGCTAACTAATTTCAGCTTGAACTATTATAAGGGTAACTCTATTATTCCGGGAAAAGAGTATGAACGTATTTATGCAAGACTAAACAATGATTTTAAAATCAACAATTGGATTCATGCAAAAGTAGACTTAAATGTGAGACTTACAGATCGTGAGTATCCAAACAGTCCAATTTATTATACGCATCATTCTCACCCACTTACGACGGACTTTTGGTCAAATGGGTTGATATCTCAAGGTCGTGATGGTGAAAATCCTTATGCATTATTGACATTAGCCGGAAAACAGAAAACACGTGGGTTTGGGTTCTCTGGTAAAATAGGTATTGACCTTACTCCGTTTGAAGGTTTGACAATTTCTGCTGTTGCCGCGCCTACTTATTATCTTTATAAGAGTAAGGATTGGGATACAAAGTTCGACCTGTATGATATGGAAGGCAATATTTATCCTAATTCATCTACGACAAATTTGCGTGAAGATCGTAATGATAATAATAGCTTGACTTTTCAGCTATATGCTAATTATAACAAGGTATTTGGTCAACATGCGCTCAATTTGATGGTCGGGTATGAAGATTACGCTTTTAACTGGGAAAATGAAGGTGCATGGCGTAATAATTACGTATTATCATCATATCCTTATTTGAATCTTGGCCCTGAAGATCAACAATACAATAATGGTAGTGCTGGGCATAATGCTTATCGTTCATACTTCGGTCGTTTGATGTATTCTTATGCAAATCGTTATTTACTTCAGGTTAATGTACGCTCTGATGGTTCTTCGCGTTTTGCAAAGGGGCATCGATGGGGAACTTTTCCATCAGCGTCGGCAGGATGGGTTGTTACAGAGGAGCCTTGGCTAAAGGATAATAAAGTGCTTAACTTCTTAAAACTTCGTGCATCGATAGGTCAATTGGGAAATGAGCGTATAGGTTCGGAATTTCCATATCAGGCGTCTATGGAATTTAGTAATGGTTATCTTTCAAATAAAACTACAGGTATTGCGGATCCTACTCAAATAGCTTTTCAATCAACTTATGCGTTTGAGAATATTACTTGGGAAACGACAACAACTTATGGTATAGGGGTGGATGCCAATTTCTTTAATAACCGTTTGCGTTTTAATGGAGACTGGTACTATAAAAAAACAAAGGATATGTTGTTAGTTATGAATTTCCCTAACTATACAGGATATAATGCACCAGAACAAAATGCCGGTAAAATGAGTACAAAGGGATGGGAGGTAACACTTGCATGGAATGACCATATTAATGATTTTAATTATGGAGCAAGTTTCAATCTTTCTGATTATCGGTCAAAGATGGGGTATCTGGGTAATCTTCGTAAATTTTCAGGTAACTATATTACAGAGGAAGGATCGCACTATCAAGAATGGTATCTTTATAAGAATAAAGGGATATTCTTGAATGATGAAGCCCTTTATGATGCTAATGGTAAGAAGGTTGCAGTACAAGGTAATGAAGTTGCCGGTTGTATTCAATTTGAGGATATTGACGGTGATGGTAAAATAACAGCAGATAAAGACCGTGTATATTGTGGAAACTCACTTCCTGAGTTGCAGTTTGGTGCTTCTTTCTGGGCAAATTATAAGGGGTTTGACTTTAATCTTTCTTTGCAGGGTGTTGGACACTGGTTGAAATATGTTAGTGATATAATGGTTCGTCCACTTGAGTGGGGATGGGGGCAGGTTCCTGAGGTCCTTGTTAATAATCATTGGAGCCCTTACAATACTGATGAGGAAAATGCAAAGATGAGATTTCCTATGGCTTCGTGGGCGCATCAAGGTCAGATTTATGGCTCTAATGACTTTTGGTTATATAATGCGGCTTATATGAGAGTCAAGAATATAACATTAGGGTATACTATTCCACAGAATATTACGAAGAATTTTTATGTGAATGGATTGAGACTATATGTCAGCGTAAATGATTTGCCTGCCTTTAATCTTGGAAGCGGCGGTATTGATGGCTGGGATCCTGAACAAGGAATTGATAAAGACTTTCTTACAACTTCTTTAATTTTTGGTGTTAAAGTAACCTTCTAAAAATATATATTATGAGAAATTTAAAATTTATTGCTACAGCGGCAGTGACTTTCATAATAATATCATGTGCAGATCTTGATTTGAGTCCTCTTTCTGAAGGGTCAAGTAATAACTGGTATCATGATGATACGGAATATTTAATGTCGCTTAATGATCTTATGAGGGCTGATTTTTATCCTATTGATTCCTATCCATGGGATGATGATGTTTTTAGTAGAAATTCTCAAGAAGAAACTAAGAATGGTAATATGACATCGGAATCAGGTACGGCAAAGTCAAGATGGTTGATTCTTTATAAGGCTATTGCTCGTTCTTTGAGAATTCTTAATAACTTGCAAACAGCTGAAACTTCAACAGATATAACTCCTGCCAATATCCGCCAATATAGAGGTGAAGCATATTTTCATTTGGGATTTTCTTATGCCATGCTTGCGACATATTATGGTGATGTCATTCTTGATAAAAAAGGAATGTCTTTGGCAGAGGCTTATACCGCATCTCGTTCACCTAAGCGTGAAGTCCTTGATTATGCTTATGAATGTCTTGATTCTGCTGCTGAATTGTTGTCGGATTCTTATACTGGTCAACTTAGGCCAACGACTGGAGCTGCTTTAGGATTTAAAGTCCGTTTTGCTCTTTTTCATAAGGATTATCAAAAGGCTATTGATGCTGCAGAGAAATTAATGAATGCTGGAACATACTCTTTGGAACCGAATTATCAGGAGTTGTTTCAAAAACCATATTCTAATGAACTAATTTTCTATTTTCAAGGAAACAAAGATTTGCGATATTATTGTGCTGATTTGTATGGCTCGGTAAATAATTATTGTTTACGCCAGATTGGTGGAAATTGTAATCGTGGTCCATCAATACAATTGGTATGCTCTTATCTTTGTACTGATGGGCTGCCTATTGATGAATCTCCGCTTTATGATCCTAAGAATTTTTGGGCTAATCGCGATCCTCGTTTGACATATACTGTTCAACCTTTTATGCTAAAGCATGATCCTCGTTATTCGGATTATATTTGGACACGGCAGCATGAGAAGACATACTTGGAATTAATAGCAAAGGGACAAACTAATTATACAGATAGTCTATTGGAAAATAAATATCCGGAATATTTTATTTATGGATATGAGTATGTTCCCGGACCTTATGATACTAAATGTTTGAATACGACCACCCATAATATGGATAGGAATAATGATTCCAAAGGAAGTAACGAACATGCTGCTTATCAGGGATTTATTATGAAGAAATATGTTACTAATGATTGGACTGATTATCGTAGTGTGGCTTCTCATGCATATAATACATTTCCTTATTTGAGATATGCTGAGATTCTGATGTCATATGTTGAAGCTAAGAATGAACTTGGACAGTGCACGCAAGAAATACTGGATAATACTATTAATAAAATTCGTGAACGTGCATACAATGGGACCGGTTTGGTTTATCCGTATGTTGAAATGGCTTCACAGGAGAAACTTCGTACGATTATCCGCATGGAAAGGCGAATGGAATTTCCATTTGAGGGGATTCGTTATCGTGACCTGTTGCGGTGGAGAATAGCAGAAAAGGTCTTTAATACCAGTGAATACCAGTTGAGTCGCGCATGGTCAGGTCGTACAGATTGGGATGGAAAGGATATGAGCATAGTCTCTGATGCCTTTAAGGTACTTCTGAAGAACTGGGATGAAGGCAATTATCCTATTGGAGGAATCCCGTGGATTGATGAAGATGGTTTGCCTGATGTTGAATATATGGTCGAGAAAGGATATCAGACTCGATTCTATCAATATCGTTTTGATAAAGATAAGAATTATTTATGGCCTATTCCTGCTTCCGATTTATTGGTTAATGATAATTTAACACAGAATCCAGGATATTAATCTTTGTAAATTTCAATTAGATTCTCATTGAAATAAATGGGAATCTAATTGAAATAATAACGATAATGATTAAGATGCTATTCTATGTAATTCAAAATATATAATTGTAGGAGGTTTATTTATTTTCTTAAGCGAACTCTTTCTGTTCAGAATGACATGAAATAGGTCTTAAATTTTAAACTTGATTTCGCTAATGAACTCATCGATTTGTTGTTGGATATAATATATCAAAAAGGAGCTTAAGATACTTTTATCTATGAAAATAGAGATAAGTAATGCGATATCTGTACATGATGTTCTTAATGAAGATGCATTGTGGATAAAATGTTCATGTCTTGTGAAAAATGGATTGGCTAAAAATATATACCAATCTTTTGTAAAAGAATATAGAGAATGATTTAGTACGGAACACTAGTTTTCATTTGATCAGATTGTCAGTCTTGAAGATTTGTGATTAGCATATTATTTGAATGCAGATATCTTTAGAATATGACATGATTTATGTAATAATTGCTTGGTAGGTATTATATTTTTCTTGTTTTAAGGATTATCTAAAAGTTATACTAAAGTGCTAACTATATATTTGTCACATGATTGATGGCATAATTATTAGGTCTGGGAATTAGAAATTAAATACATAAAGAATATAGCAAAATGAAATATATATTTATTCTTTTTATAGCGTTTATCTCTATTTATAGCTATGCTCAGAAGAGTGGTGGTTATTGGAATAACAGACTTCAAATTGTATCGTTCCGTCTTCCGCCACCACCAATAGGATACCAACCCAAATTGAAAGATATAAATGGTGATGGCAAACCGGACGTCATCTATTCTATAACCCGTGACAGTATACCCGTTATGTGGATAGATGATGATGGAGATATGACGTGGGATGATTTTGAAGGAGATACAAAAAATGACTGTTTACTTATAGATCGCAATAGAGACGGTATTTACGGTGGTCAGGGAGATTTGATTATTGATTGGGTAGATACAGATGGTGACGGAAAGGCTGATATGCAGTTTGTCATCGAATATCCGAAGGTGCGTACTGGAGAAGTATGGCCCAATGGACATTACATGATAGTGCTTGATTTGGACCATGATAATATATTTAATTATATCGACTGGAATACAATGCAGCTCAAAAGTTGGGATAAGGTTGGAGTCTGTGATTTTTATACTGATTATAGTGGGCATACTGCTTTTCTCAAAATTCATGCTTCTACTTATAATATGGAGGATTTGAGATTGAATTGGGAAAATCCGTTTTTGTTTTATGATAAAGATGGAGATAATTTGTCCGAAATGGCTATTCGTATTCTAGACTCAACAAAACATGTAGATAGTAAGTTGCCTGCTAATAGTTTTGTCAATCAACAAGTAAACGGAGTTGTAGATTGGATCTCAATTGCCGTCGACATGGATAATGATAATGGTCCGGGAAATGAATTCGATTTTGATATGACAATCGGCTTTCAAGGAAAAGGCTTCAACTATATGGATCAGGTACATAAAATAAATAATTTGAGAGGTTTGGCTGAGACCGACACTTTCTTCATGGATGCTCGGTGGAGGCAACTGGATGAACTGATTTACCCTGATCACGAAAATGCATGGGACTTGATTTTCAAACGAGGAGAATGGAATCGTGTCAATTTCGTATGGGATGAAGATGGTGATTGTAAACGTTGGGAACGTGTTGAATTCTATGAACCTCTTGACCCTTTTAAGACGGGATGGAAAGGAGGAGGAGTCGACAACCACAAACAATCAGATGCTTCAGGAGATCGTGGAGAATGGGATATGGACAATTCAGGTGGAGGGAAATTATATGTCAGTAGGTTCGATGGACGTATCCATTTGTATGGAGCAGAGTGGGGATGTTGGAGGATAGATCAAAATGCTGAATATTATCAAGGTTGGGACCGCTTATGGTTTGGCTTGGACAAAAATCCCAATCGATTTGCTACAGTTAAGTATACCGATACAGATAATAATGGTTTTTTTGATCTGATAGAATATGATATGGATGGGGATAAACACTTTGAAACGATTATTGATTTGAGAAAAATAGGAGTTAATGATTGCTGTGAATTGATTGATATTTCCTCATTTGCTTATAAAGATTTTGTAGACTTAATGCAAAAAGTTTCAGATAATATGTGGAGTAATGCATTAAAAGCCTTGAAAGTGGCAGAAAAGAACGATATAAATACGACTTGGTATGCGAAATTAAAACAAGTTTTATCTACGCAAGAGAAATATCAGAAAGGTTATTGGTTACAGTATTATTTATATAAAGATTTGGAATATCAATTCTCCAGGAGTCAAGATGAGAAAGCATTGAAAAATTTAAATAAGGCTTACTATTCAGGAGATTGGGACTCTATGCTACGATAATAGTCTAAACAAAAAGAACAGAAAGTACTTGGAAAAAGATAATCAAATAAAAGTATGGAACTGAGTAAAAAAATGTATGTATTATTTGTATGCTTGTGTATGCTGCATAGTTTACAAGCGCAAAAAATAATAGATTATGTTGACCCCTTTATTGGTTCGGGAGGTCATGGTCATGTATTTGTCGGAGCTAATGTACCATATGGTGCGGTTCAGGTCGGTCCTTCTAATTTTTATAAGGGATGGGACTGGTGTTCAGGTTACAATTATAGAGATAGTGTAATAGTTGGATTTTCTCAACTACATTTGAGTGGAACGGGAATAGGGGATCTTGGAGATATCTTAGTTATGCCATATATGGGAGACGTAAAGTTGAATAAGGGGAAAGAAAAAGAACGGTATAGTGGCTATGCATCCAAATTCTCTCGTAAAACTGAAAAAGTAACCCCTGGCTACTATAGTGTGAATTTGGATGATTATAATATTGATGTTGAACTTAGCGCATCTGAGCGCGTGGGATATCATAAGTATACTTTTCCACAAGGAAAGGATGCCCGTATTATCATTGATTTGAATGAAGGCATAAATGATAGAGCGGTTGATACGTATATGGAGTTGGTAGATAAATATACGATAAAAGGATATCGTTCATCTGAAGGATGGGGAAAGAAACAGCAAGTGTTTTTTGCTATTAAACTGTCTGTCCCGATTCATGATTTTTCCATTTACGAAGATGTAAAGCCCATTCCTGGGAAGAAAGGAAGGGGTAAATCTATCAAATCTTTAATTTCTTTTGCTAAATCTCCTGGAACAGTATCCTTGAAAGTTGGGATATCTCCTGTCAGTTCAGAGAGTGCCCTTATGAATATAAAAGCGGAAATCCCTCATTGGAATTTTGAGGAAACTGTTAAACAAGCAGAACAGAAATGGAATAAAGAATTATCTAAGATAATTGTTGAGACCCTGAATGAGTCAGATAAACGGATATTCTATACCGCTATGTTCCATCTGATGACCCATCCTTCCTTATTCAACGATCATAACGGTGATTACATGGGTTCCGACTGGAAAGTACACAAAAATCCTGGATTCGATAACTACACCATCTTTTCTCTTTGGGATACTTATCGCGCTGCGCATCCTCTTTATACTATAATAGACCCGAAACGCACTGCTGATTTTGTAAATAGTATGCTTGCTATTTACGATCAAACCGGACAGCTGCCTATCTGGCATTTGCGCGGATATGATACAGGTACAATGGTGGGAATTAACAGCCTTCAGATTATTGCTGAAGCCTACATGAAGGGTAATAAGGGATTCGATCCTGAAAGAGCTTTTCAAGCTTTAAAAGCCGTTGCTATGAGCGATGTACGTGGAATGGATTTTGACCGGAATTTCAAAGTAATACCCTCGGATGTGATGAAGAACCGTCCTGTTGCCACTGCGCTTGAATATGCCATAGGTACTGCAAGTATTGCTCTGATGGCAAAAGCGATGAATAAAGTCGAAGATTATGAATATTTCAGCAAACGAGCCCGCAATTATAAACTTTATTATGATCAGGAAGTAGGATTTTTTCGTGGGAGAATGTCTGATGGTAGTTGGAACCCCGTCTTTCATCCTATAAAATCTAAAAAGCCTTGGGCTACAGATTACGCCGAAGGAAATCCTTGGCAATATCTTTGGCTTGTTCCACAAGATGTAGAAGGACTTATCGAACTTCTTGGCGGAGAGAAAGCTTTTGCAGACAAACTGAATACTTTCTTCTCCCTTGATTCGGGGAATGATGAAGACATTTTGCTTGACCTCACAGGATGCATCGGCCAATATGCACATGGTAATGAACCCAGTCACCATATTGCCTACCTATATGCTTATGTCGGGCAGCAATGGAAAACCGCGCGTCTCACTCGCTATATATTGAAAAATTTCTACCATGATCAACCCGACGGAATTATTGGTAACGAAGACTGCGGGCAAATGTCGGCTTGGTATATAATGTCTTCGCTGGGCTTTTATCCAGTATTTACAGCATCCGGTCAATATGTACTTGGTAGCCCGCTATTTGACAAAGTTACTATAAATCATGAAAATGGTAAAAAGTTCATAATAGAGGCTGTTGATAATTCACCCGAAAACATCTATATACAGGATGTAGAGTTAAATGGAAAAAAATATGACCTTACTTACATCACGCATCAGGATATTATGCAAGGAGGGAAACTTATAATCAGAATGGGAAGTGAGCCGAATTATGATTTTGGAAGTAAACAAATGAGTCGTCCGCAGAATCGGACTATAGGTATATGTGCATCAAAACCTTTCATACATCCAGGAATGGCTCAAAGTTATGAAGATCTTGAATTTATGCGGACAAATGTATTGCAAGGTAATGAGCCTTGGAAAACAGCTTTTAACGATCTGAAAAAACAGACTTCTCTCAACTTTGTTCCTTGTCCTATTGCTTTTGTTTCTGAAGATGCTTATGGGGTAAACAGTTTTGGAGGTAAAGAGTTTTATCAAAGTGCTATGGCTGCTTATAAGCATTCTTTGGTATGGTATATAACAAAAGACCAAGTATACGCTGATAAGGCAATTGAGATACTTAATGCCTGGGCGTATAAGCTGCATAGCTTTGATGCTAACAATGCCAAATTGAATGTAGGTTTGTGGGGATATTATTTTTTGAATGCTGCTGAAATCTTGAGATACTCGGATGCCGGTTGGAGCGAGAAGGATATGGCACAATTTGAGAAGATGGTATTGACAATCTTATACCCAACTATTAAGGATTTCTTTACCGAAGCTAATGGCAACTGGGATGCATCAATGATAAGCACTATGTTATGCATAGCAGTTTACACCGATAACCGTGAAATATTCAATAAAGCTATCGACCGTTACCTCTGGGGACCTGGAAATTCAGGAATAACCAAGTACATCTATCCCGGGGGACAATCGCAGGAAGCTATTCGCGACTGGGATCATGCGCAACTTGGCATAGGTGAGTTTGAAAAAGCGGCTCAAACAGCTCGTACTCAAGGTATAGACCTTTACAGTGTAGCACAGGATAGACTAGCCTATGCTTATGAACTTACCGCTAAAGTGATACTGGGTAATGATATTGATATTTATGGCACTCTTTCTACAAGCAGGATGGATACTATAAAAGATATTTATCAATCTATTTATGATTATTATATCAATGTAAAGGGAATTAAACTCCCTTATACAAAACAATTTATACAGAAACATGTGCATCCTGACTTTTCTATAGGTACTTTAACCGGATTAAAATACCATCCGGTCAAAAGTAGGCAGATGATGAAAACACTGCCTGTGCTTGATTTCCTGAAGCCTACTGAAATCGGAGCACTCAATGCTCCTACTCGTGATATACCTTCCGGTTCAATCCGGGTAAATCCTGGAGAGTCCGTACAAGATGTTATCGATAGACACAGAGGTTCTGGAAAATGTATTGTCCTCGAAAGAGGTGTGCACATATTGAAAGCTCCACTCAAAATCTACAGTGGAATAACTTTATGTGGCTATGGTAAGCAGTCCGTGTTATATCTTAGTCCTGAGATGAGGACAGCAACAGTCATAAATGCCGAAGACAACATCAGTAATTTTACTTTGCGTGATGTATTGATAGAAGGTGCCATAAACGTAAAAGAAAATAGTGACCCCAATCACGATCGCCGGTTACGTTTATATATGCTTGCTCCCAGCCGCGAGGGGATTATAATACGTTCCGAAAACGGTGGACGAATTGAGAACCTTACATTTGAGAATGTTACCTTGCAAAATTTCACCAAAAATGGTATGCTCATAGTAGGAGGTTCAGGTATCAAGATAAACCGTTGTAATTTCACAGATAACGGTGCCGCCGTTGTACCCGGTTCCGGATTTCACCATAACTTGAATTTATCGTATGTCACCAATGGTTCAGTTACTAACAGTCGATTCTGTTCTTCACCCTGGGGTAATGGTATCAGCATATCATTTTGCAAAAAGATAACCGTTTCAAACAATGAAATGTGCCGCAATAAGCTCTCAGGTATTTATTGTGTCGACAGTGAAAATATCTCTATCAATAACAATCTAACAGAAGGCAATGATGAAGACGGTATCAATATAGATGCCCTATATAGAGGATGCAACACTGTAGAAATACAGAGCAACCTCTCACAGAATAATAGTAGAAAGGGGATCAGAACCAATTGCGTTACTGCATTAAAACAAAAAGATAATAAACTATTAATAAATAGATCAGAGTGTATTAACTAAAAATTAAAATTATGAATTACAGAATTAAAGCATTATTTATTAGCTTTTCTTTTGTTGCCACACTCAGTGCGCAACGTGTAGAGTGGGTTTCGACTACTGACAACAATCGTTGGCAAACGTCCAACAAGGTGAAACTGGAAAAAGCCTTAGCTGGTACCCAGTTCGATATTACTATTACCGGTGAAAAAGCGCAAGTGATAGACGGCTTCGGCGGTTGTTTCAGTGAACTTGGCTGGGATGCCCTCATGGAGCTTTCAGAGACAGAACGCAACAAGGTTATTTACAATCTTTTCAACCCGCAGGAAGCTAACTTTAACTACAATCGTATGCCTATGGGGGCTAGCGATTTCGGAATGAACTTTTACTCATTCAATGATGTGGCCGATGATTTTGCAATGGATAATTTTAGCATTGCTCGTGATCGTCATATCCTTTTACGATTCATTAAAGCTGCACAAAAAGAAAATCCCGGAATGCACATCTTTGCTTCTCCTTGGTCTCCCCCAGCTTGGATGAAGACTAATAACCACTATGCCAGTACGGCTAGTACAAAGGGATTCAACGGATTACCTGCAGAAAGAAATAATACTAAAGATGCTACAGGCTTTAGAATGCTCGACGGCTATTTGAAAGCTTATGCTTTGTATTTCTCTAAGTTCATTCGGGCTTACGAGAAAGAGGGAGTTACAATTTCCGCTGTTTATCCACAAAACGAACCATGCTCCAATCAGGTGTTCCCCAGTTGTAAATGGAGATCTGAAGACCTTGCATTCTTCATTAGCGATTATCTTGGACCTAAATTCGAAGAAGATGGTATAAAGACCGATATCTATTTTGGCACTGTAAATACCAGTATAGCAGATTACGTAAGAACTGCGCTCAACAATGAAAAAGCTGCTAAATATATAAAAGGTGTCGGCTTTCAATGGTCTGGTAAAAAGGCTATACCAATTATCAGCAAAGAATATCCACATTTGAAATATGTACAAACCGAGTCAGAATGTGGTAACGGAGCCAATATTTGGAGTCAGGCAGAATACACATGGAGTCTCATGCATCAATATCTTACTAACGGTGCCAGCGTTTACGCCTATTGGAACCTCATACTTGACCAAACGGGAGTAAGTCCTTGGGGCTGGAGGCAAAATTCACTCATAACAATTGATAAAGAAACCAAAGAGGTAAAGTACAACCCTGAATACTATATCATGAAGCATATAAGCAAATATGTATTGCCGGGTGCGTACAGATTGATAACAAACGAAAGAACTGATCATTTGGCATTTCAAAATCCTGATGGGCAGATAGTAGTTGTGATAGTGAATCAAGAAGAAACTGATAAAGAAATGAATATCGGGTATAAAGATAAAATGATAAGTCTGAAAGTGGAGGCAAAATCATTTAATACTATCAAATTTTAAAATGATTTGTAAGAATACTATTAAATGATAACTTAATGGTGTACCCTGAAATGGTGCAACTATACAGTATGAGACACGTTCTATGATGTGAACTGTATGTTGTTATTCTCTCATTTCAGGGTATACATTAGTTATATTTTCTTTACTGCAGAGAGCATTATCCTATATAACCTCTTTTAAATATATAAGCATGAAAAAGTATGTATTATTACTGATGGCTGTTTTAATCATGGCCATACTATCATCTTGTAATAAAGTTATTGTAAACAAGACTCCCATAGATTATGTTAATCCATATATAGGGAATATCAGCCATTTGTTGGTACCTACTTTCCCAACTGTTCATTTGCCTAACAGTATGCTTCGGGTTTATCCCGAAAGGAGAGAATATACGACGGATTATATTTCAGGGTTGCCGATAATAGTAACCAGCCATCGTGGACGTTCTGCTTTCAGTATTAGCCCTAAGAGTGAACAGTCAGATGTATTTTCTCCTATAATCAATTATACGTACGATAATGAAAGAGTCAGCCCCTACCGCTACTCGGTTCATTTGGATGAAGCGAAAGTGGAAGTAGATTTTGCCCCTTCCCATCAATCTGCACTTTATAATTTAAAGTTTGCTAGTGGTGAAACTAATCAGCTCATTATTAATAGTCGGAATGGAAAACTAAAGACAACAGGGTATGGTGTCTCCGGATATGAAATGATAGGGAATGGACCCACAAAAGTTTATCTGTATTTGGAAGCAGAACAACCTATAGTCAACTTCGGAGCCATAATAAATAATGAAATCCATTACAATCGGACATCAGCTGAGGGGCAGAATGAAGCTATTGTATTAGGATTTTCTTCAAAAGTAGTGAATGTTAGATACGGTATTTCGTTTATAAGCGAAGAACAAGCGCAAGAGAATCTTGAGAGAGAAATCAATACCTACAGGGTAGACGATTTAGCACGAATTGGCAAAGATATTTGGAATGAAACTCTGGGAAAAATAGAAGTAGGGGGAGGTTCCGAGAGTGACAAGGTGGTCTTCTATACTTCACTTTACCGTACTTACGAACGCATGATTAATATATCCGAAGACGGCAAATATTACAGTGCTTTCGATGGTCAGGTGCACGATGATAATGGCATCCCTTTTTATACCGATGATTGGATTTGGGATACCTATCGGGCGACCCATCCCTTGCGTATCTTAATTGAGCCTGAAATGGAAGTACACATGATAAATTCATATTTGCGTATGGCTCAACAGTCAAAAGAAGGTTGGATGCCCACTTTTCCTGAAGTAACTGGGGACAGTCATCGGATGAATGGCAATCATTCTGTTGCGGTAATTTGCGATGCTTATTATAAAGGCTTGTGTGGTTTCGATCTGGATGCGGCTTACAATGCATGCAAAGCAACGTTGACAGAGAAAAGCTTACTGCCTTGGAAATGTATACCTAATACGGAGTTGGATTTATTTTATCAGGAAAGAGGCTATTTCCCTGCTTTGCAGCCTGATGAAGAAGAATATGTAAAAGCAGTTCATTCCCATGAAAAAAGACAACCAATTGCTGTTACTCTTGGTACTTGTTATGATGATTGGTGTTTGTCGCAGATAGCAAAGGAGTTGGGGAAGGTTGAAGATTATAATTATTTCTTGAAGCGTTCATCTAATTATCGCAATATTTATAACTCTGAGACTGCATTTTTCCATCCTAAAGATAAAGATGGAAGGTTTATTGAACCTTTTGATTATCGCTACTCAGGTGGACAAGGTGCGCGGAATTATTATGCAGAGAATAATGGCTGGATTTACCGTTGGGATGTACCTCATAATATTGCTGACTTAATTACATTAATGGGGTCACCTCAAAAGTTTATACAGAATCTTGATCAGACATTCCGTGAACCACTTGGTAAGAACAAATATACTTTTTATTCACAATTGCCGGATCATACAGGTAATGTAGGGCAATTTTCAATGGCGAATGAGCCCTCTTTGCATATCCCTTATTTATATAATTATGCTGGAGAGCCGTGGAAAACTCAAAAAAGGATTAGGAGATTACTAGACCAGTGGTTTCGAAACGATTTGATGGGAGTTCCGGGAGATGAAGATGGAGGAGGTATGACGGCTTTTGTTGTTTTTTCTGCAATGGGATTTTATCCAGTAACACCTGGTATACCTATTTATAATATTGGGAGTCCATTGTTTGAATATATAAAAATGGACCTTGGTAACGGTACTTTTTTTGAAATTGAAGCAAGAAACTGCTCAAGAGAAAATAAGTATATCCAATCGGCAATATTAAATGGAAAAGAATGGAATAAATCTTGGTTTAGCCATGATGATATTAAAAATGGAGGCAAACTTGTACTGGTTATGGGAGATAAAGCTAATGAAAGCTGGGGGATAAAAGATGTACCTCCCTCTGGGGAATCAGTCAATAAACTAATTTCTCTTTAAACATAGCATTGATAATTTTAATATTAGGCAATATAATTTTAATATAATATTTATGATTGAAACTGGTAACCTTCAACAGATTAATACCAACCGCGTAATCTTTTTAGATTGGCTGCGTGCTATTGCTTGTTTAATGGTATTGATAGTACATGCATCAGAGTGTATCTATTCGAATGATTATTCTTTTTCATTTCCCTCTGAGGCAGGGCGTTGGAGCGTATGTTTAATCAATGGGTTTGTACGTCCAGCTGTACCACTGTTCCTTATTGCTTCTGCATATTTGTTAGTACCTTTAAAAACTGATACTAAAACTTTTTTCTGTAAACGCTTTATACGGGTTGTCATTCCTTTTATTGTATGGCTTGTTATGTATGCTGTTCTTCCTATATTATGGGAAGAATATACTATGATAGATGTAAAAAATAACCTATCGAAAATTTTCATCAATTTTATTCCGCGAGCTTCACATTTGTGGTTTATTTACATGCTTCTTGGTATTTATTTGATTATGCCGGTTTTATCTTCATGGTTGAAGCAGGTCAGCCGACGTGAAGAGGAATTTTTCTTAGCTCTTTGGTTATTTACCACTTTATTTTGGCATGCTCATGAGATATTCGGGGATATTTTCGGGGAATGCTGGTGGAACCCATTCCCTTTGTTCCATTATGTATCTGGATATGTGGGATATGTAATAATGGCTCATTATATTCGTAAGTATTTAAACTGGTCTATGAAGAAGACACTTTACGTGGCTCTTCCATGTTTCTTAATAGGATATTTGTTTTGTGTCTGGTCATTTTATACGCGTTCGTTTACAGTTGAAGCTGTACAGCAGTTGGAATTGAGCTGGCAAACTACTTCAATAGCTCCAGTCTTAATGAGCTTTGGGGCATTTATGTTTATTAAGAAAATCAGTTATACGGGTAAAGCTTATAAAATAATCCGTGATATTTCGTGTATGAGCTATGGTATGTATCTTATGCACATGTTAATTCTGCCATATATCTTTGGTTTGTGCAATTCTGCAATGTCCCCTGCTATTACAATATTGGTGACGGCACTGGTTACATACGTTATTTGCTATATCATAACCAAGATGATTTCATGTTTGAAGTATGGAAAATATATTGTCGGTTGATTTGTGGATTGTAGTTTAAAGAAGCAAAATATTGGTAATGTTATTATTGAGAGTGAAAATTGAGATTGTTATTAATATAAATAAGTAGTATAATATGATCAAACGAAGAGATTTTTTGAAGAAGTCTGGAATGATTGCTATGGCAGCGGCATTTCCGGGAATTGTAAATGCGGAGGTGAAGGCTGCTGATGAAGGTGCGGTATTAAACAAGAATAAAATAAAAGTAAATAATCAGTGGGATGTGATAGTTGTGGGTGGTGGTCCTGCAGGATGTGCGGCGGCGACAGCTGCTGCCCGTGAAGGTGCTAAAGTTCTAATTATTGAAAGTACCGGAGCATTGGGAGGGATGGGAACTTCCGGTTTGCTGAATGCATGGTGTCCGTTTACCGATAAAGAAAAGATTATATATAAAGGAATTGCTGAAAAGGTTTTTATGGAAGCTAAAAAAGGAGTTCCTCACTCAAGAGGCTATGATTGGGTTCCTATCAATACAGAATATTTAAAAGTGGTTTATGATGACCTGGTTATGTCACAAGGAGTTTCTGTATTGTTCTTTTCTAACATGGCAGCTGTAGAAATGAAAAATAAGGAGATGGTTGATGCTATTATCGTTGCAAACAAAGCAGGACTAACAGCTTACAAGGCCAAACTATTCATTGATTGCACGGGGGATGGGGACCTGGCAGTTTGGGCAGGAGCAGACTTTGATATGGGAGATGATAAAGGGGCTGTACAAGAAGGTTCTTTGTGTTTTGCTTTATCAAATATTGATCCCTATGAATTTTCATTGATAGGGACTGTTCAATCCAGTAAGAAGGATAGCCCTATTTTTAAAATAATTGAATCTGGTAAGTACAATCTTATTAAAGACTATCATATTAATGATAAATACGCAGGACCGGGATATCTGGCTTTTAATGCTGGGCACGTGAAGGTTAATAGTATTGATCCCGCTTCTCTTTCATCTGCGATGATAACTGGGAGAAAAATTGCACGGCAATTTCAGGAAGGATTAGCTGAGTATGAACCGAAAACGTTTGCTTCTTCCTACTTGGCTGCGACAGCAGCATTAATGGGGGTAAGAGAAAGTAGACGAATAAAATGTGATTATACTTTCACGTTAGAAGATTGGCTGGACCGTAAGGAATTTGAGGATGGAATTGGGCGTAATTCTTATTATATTGACGTACACAAGGAAGATGCGACAAAATATCCGAAATATGGGAAAGGAGAATCACATGGTATTCCTCTACGTTGCTTGTTGCCTGTCGGATTAAAGAACGTATTTGTTGCCGGACGGTGTATATCAACTGACCATTATGCTCATGGTAGCTTACGGGTCATGCCTCCCGCTTTAGTAACGGGTGAAGCTGTAGGGACGGCGGCCGGATTAATTTATAAGGCCGGCACTATTGATGTGCATAGTATAGACGTAACTCGGCTCAGGATTAGATTAAAGGAGATGGGACAGTTGCTGTAATCAATTCGATAAATACGATTGCTATGAAGTGAAATCTATTTTCGGCTTTAATAGCAAGACTAAATGATAGAAATAATATGGTGAGAATGAAACTAACTAATATCATATTTGTATTGCTTGTTTTTTTCCCGTTTCATGCAAAGGGAAAGGAAACCGCTAAGCTTGTCAAGGATAAGAAAACAAATATATTGTTCTATGATCTGAACAAAAATGGGAAAATGGATATATACGAGAATCCTACTTTAGACATAGAATCCCGTGTAGAGGACATCCTTTCGCAAATGACACTAGAAGAAAAGGTTGGGCAGATGTTGACTTCTTTGGGTTGGTACATGTATGAGCGCGTGGGGGATGATGTCCGATTAACAAAAAGACTAACGGAAGAACTTGATAAATATCATATTGGTTCGTTGTGGGGATTTATGCGTGCGGATCCTTGGACACAGCGTACTTTGAAAACTGGGCTTAATCCAACTTTGGCTCCTAAAGCGGTTAATAAGCTTCAACGATATGTGATTGAAAATACCCGTTTGGGTATTCCTCTTTTCCTTGCGGAAGAATGTCCTCATGGTCACATGGCCATTGGTACAACTGTTTTCCCGACATCTATAGGGCAATCTAGTACTTGGAATCCCAAATTGATAGAACAAATGGGACGTGCCATAGCCAAAGAGGCAAGAGTGCAAGGAGCTCATATCGGTTATGGTCCAGTACTTGACTTAGCGCGTGATCCACGTTGGTCGCGGGTTGAAGAAACGTATGGCGAAGATCCGTTTCTCATAGGCAAAATGGGAGAAGCACTTGTACGCGGTTTTCAGGGGGATGACTTTAACCCCGGAGAAAGTCTTCTTTCTACTTTGAAACACTTCGCATCTTATGGATGGACCGAAGGAGGCCATAATGGGGCTAGCGCTCATGTGGGTATACGTGAAATGGAAGAAGCTATTTTGCCTCCTTTCCGAGAGGCGATAAATGCAGGAGCATTATCAGTGATGAGCTCATACAATGAAATTGATGGGATTCCTTCTACTGCTAACTACCATCTACTTACCAAAGTCCTAAGAGATAGGTGGGGTTTTCAAGGATTTACTATTTCCGATCTTCGTTCCATTGGAAGATTAAGAGAGCATGGCGTAGCTGCCAGCGATTATGAAGCAGCTGTGAAAGCTGTAAATGCAGGTTTGGATAATGATTTGGGAATGAATGTATATGGTGAGCAATTAGGTGAAGCAGTGAAAAAGGGAGATGTATCTCCGGCAGTATTAGATCAATCGGTTAGTCGAATCCTGAGACTTAAATTTAGAATGGGTCTCTTTGATAATCCTTTTGTTGACGAAAAGGCAGCTCCGGAAATGGTGGCAAATTCTGAACATTTGGAACTGGCACGAGAAGTAGCGCGCCAATCTATTGTTTTATTAAAAAATCGGAATAATATTTTACCTTTAAAGAAAAACTGTAGTAAGAAAATTGCTGTAATTGGTCCAAATGCAAACAATATATATAATATGTTGGGAGATTATACTGCACCGCAGACTACAGCTTCGGTAGTTACAGTTCTCGAAGGCATTAAGAATAAGGTTGATAATGAAGATGTGATTTATGCAAAAGGTTGCGCTATACGTGACACCAGCCGTATCGGCATTCGTGACGCTTTGAATGCAGCGGCTTCCGCAGATGTTGTTATTATGGTTATGGGAGGATCCAGTGCGCGCGATTTTTCATCTGAATATGAAGAAACAGGTGCAGCAAAAGTATCTGCTAATTTAATCAGTGATATGGAAAGTGGAGAAGGGTATGATAGAGCGACGCTTAATCTTATGGGCTTGCAGTTGGAACTTATTCAAGAAATTAAGAAATTGGGAAAGCCAATAATATTAGTATTGATAAAAGGGCGTCCTTTACTTTTAGAAGGTATAATTCAAGAAGTCGATGCCATTATTGATGCTTGGTATCCTGGTATGCAGGGGGGCAATGCTTTAGCTGATGTTCTTTTTGGAGACTATAATCCCGGAGGACGACTAAGTATTTCGATACCCCGTTCTGTTGGACAACTCCCTGTATATTATAATCCGAAGAGAACAGGAAATCGCAATAAATATCTTGAAGAGGTTGGAGTGCCACGCTATTGTTTCGGATATGGATTGAGTTATACTTCTTTTGAATACTCGGATATGGAAGTGACATTAAATGAGACAACAGATGATTGTACTGTAAATATTAGGGTGAAGATCGTTAATACTGGACAGAAATCTGGAGATGAGGTTGTGCAGCTTTATATTTGTGATGATGTAAGTAGTTATACAACTCCAGCAAAGCAGTTACGTGCTTTTGAACGAATACATTTGGAGGCAGGCGAATCTCAGATCGTTACATTTACGCTGAATAAAAAGTCTATGATGTTATATATGCAGGATGATGAATGGGTTGTGGAGCCTGGAAGTTTTTCGCTGATGATTGGCAGTTCTAGTCAGGATATACGATTACAGCACAAGATTTATGTAACCCAAAAGTATTGTTTGAAATAGGCAATTATAAGTAAAAACATCTCAACTTTACATCTTCTCTATCCTTATCGTCGCTCCTTCGCCTCGTGCCAGAGACAGTTCCATGTTCCGTGTTTTCCGGTGGCATTCGTGTACTGGCTGAGAATGTGTAGAGCGTAAGTAAAGTGTGGCTGGTTTTCAGGCTTCCCAACACGTCGTTCCACTCTTTAGGGGTTTGTATGGCATACGGGCCGATGAGCGGGTAGTACTGGGAAGCTATTTCCCGTTTTCCGTCACCGTTACTGGGAGAGTCGTTTCCGCTGCTGCAAGCACTTGCTCCGAGCAGGAGGTAACAAATAATGGATATAATGGCTTTTATCAGCTTCATGACAGTCTGTTTTAATTAGCTCCTGATAATCCGGATTCTGTTTTAGATTCGGATTCTTGTCGAGCACTGATTGCGGAATGGAGAATACTCCCTTGTAAGTAGGAGTCGCAGCCTTGTTCCACCAAGGCTGGAAATAGGTGCCGAAGCGAATGTTCACCGTCTGGCGCAAGCCTTCGAATACGAACTCATGCAACCACTCTTTATCCAGGTCTTCTTCCGTTACTGCCGCCAATGGTGCCACCTGGGCACGGCCGCGAAGTTGGTTCACTAATGGTAATGCGTTGCCATCGAATCCCAGGCGGAAGCTGGCTTCGGCCCTCATCAACAAGATTTGCGGCATAGCGCATCAGCACCCAGTCATTATCGTGTTCCCAGATGTCATCCGTTTTCCAAGCGTACTTGTTGAGGCGGGCGCTGACAACGCGGCAGTTGGGCTTGGGGTGTGTTAATAGTTGGGGTTCATGGCCGCGCGAAGAGTATCTGATGCCTTATCAGGATTATGATTTTACTTTTGTAATTCGCCCGGTGGAATAAACCGGACTTCTTTCGGTTAAGAAATGAATGTAAAAGCTGTCCGTGTAAGGCAGCTTTTACTATTTGCATACACTTCATTATTCTTTTCAAAACGGAAGGGACGGGATTCTTTTTGACTTTTCTTTGGCTTTTGATTCAAAAGTGCCTTTCTTTTGCATTCTTTTTAGGCTTGATTGTTAACTGGATAGCTTATCTTTGTGACTGAACACTAAGTGTTATTAGTGACCGGAACGTAATTTATAAAAAATACTGTGTATGAAAAGCCATAAAAGTCGCTTGTTGTCAGCCTTACTCGTGTGTATTTCGTGTGTCACTTTGCTGCATGCCGCAGGCAACCCCGTTTCCATCGGCAAACTGAAAGTAGAATATGCTGAAACCCCATTGGGAATAGAGGTGGAGAAACCCCGCTTCAGTTGGCAGATGGGAGTGGCGGACCACGAAAGGGGATACTTCCAGACGAACTATCAGGTTCTGGTTGCCACTGAGAAAGGGCAACTGGTGTGGGATAGCGGAAAGATAAAGAGTGACCTTTCATTGAACATCGAATACGCCGGTGAACCTTTGCAGCCCGCCACCCGCTATGCCTGGCGGGTGAACGTCTGGAACCAGAGAGGCGAGCAATCCTCGGCAAGCTCCTGGTTTGAAACCGGACTGATGAGCAATGATTCCGCCTATCAGGGTTGGAGCGGCGCCAAGTGGATTGGCGGCGGAGATGAGGACATGGTGTTGTATTCCCATTATCTTCCGGTGTTTAAGCTGAACTTCTCCCTGCAACTGGATGAAGCATCCGCAACTACCCGTACGGCTTTTATCTACGGTGCCAATGACGAGCGCCTGATGGATAAGAACAAGAACCTGTATCATCTGGAAAACCGCCCGAATGAATCTTATATCAAGATAGAACTGGATATCGCCCCACTGACTGAGGGCAAAGAAGCCCTGCTGAACGTTTACAGGGTGGGCTATCATCCGGACGATAAGCGGGATACTCCTTTCAAGAGTTTCCCTGTTCCGCAACACTTGATTAATAAAGACAATCAATATGCCCGGCACACGATAAGCCTTACATCCGACCTGGGTTTTACGAGATTCTATATCAATAGCGCAAAAGGAGAGATTAACCATGCACAGGCGGGGAGCAATCAGGCAAAGGCAGGAGCTGACAACGCAAAGTCTGAAATCGGCTCTGTTAATCTGAATCCTCTGGGACAAGGCGGCGACTTCATCGCCTTCCCGGTAGTGGGCGACCTCGGCTTTGCCGTTCCCGCCGGACAAGCAGCTTCTTTCTCAAAAGTGGAGATTGCCAATCTCAGAAGTCCTGCGCATGTGATAGCAACGGTGAAGGACAAGGATTACCGAGTGGTTGGCGATGCCTCCGCTGCTTTTGAAACGTTCACCCCGAAAGGGAACTCCGCCCCGATGCTTCGGACTGTCTTTACCTCTTCCGGTGCGGCAGTTGCCAAAGCGCGTCTGTACGTCACCGCACGCGGCATTTATGAAATCTATCTGAATGGCAAGCGGGTGGGAGACGACTATTTCAATCCCGGAATCACCCAGTACAATAAGACTCATCTATATCAGACGTTCGATGTGACGGACTATCTGCATTCCGGCACGAACGCCCTCGGCGCTTTGCTGGCGGAAGGTTGGTGGAGTGGTGGCTCTACTTTCATGGGCGGTTACTGGAACTTCTTCGGAGACCGCCAGTCGTTGTTGGCAAAGCTGGTCATTACTTATGCGGACGGTCAGGAAAAGGTGATAGTCACTGACCCTTCCACCTGGCAGTACTTCAATAACGGGCCTGTGGCTTACGGCAGTTTCTTCCAGGGCGAAGTGTACGACGCCCGGAAAGAACCGAAGGTGGAAGGTTGGAGTACGGCCGCCTATAACGCATCGGGCTGGAAACCCGCTAAGGAAGTAGCGCTGGAAAGCAATATCTGCCGGGAAGGATCTCCCGGCGTGAACGACTACTCCGGCTTTGCACTCCTCGGCCAGTTCGGGCAGACGGTGAAGGAGATTGACGAGCTGACGGCTGTTTCGGTTGAAGAAGTCCGCCCCGGCGTGTTTGTGTATGATATGGGACAGAACATGGTGGGAGTGCCCAAAATCACTCTTTCGGGCATGAAGCCCGGAACGAAGATCAACCTTCGCTTTGCCGAAGTGAAATATCCCGCTTTGCCCGAATATGCGGGAAATACCGGCATGATTATGCTTGAGAATATCCGTGCGGCTATGGCACAGGACATTTATATCGCCCGGGGCGGGCGGGAAACCATTCATCCCCGCTTCACTTACCACGGTTATCGTCTCCTGGAGATAACGGGTATCGACCGGCCTTTGCCGCTGGAATCCGTAAAAGGGGTGGTGCTCAGTTCCATCCATCAGTTGGCCTCCCACTACGAAACTTCTAATGCGAAGGTGAATAAGCTGTGGAAGAATATCACCTGGTCTTCATACGGCAACTTCGTTTCTATTCCTACCGACTGCCCGCAGCGCAACGAGCGTTTGGGGTGGATGGGGGATATCTCGGTATTCTCGCGCACGGCAACCTATCTGGCGGATGTGCCGCAGTTCCTGAGAAGGTATCTGCGTTCGGCACGCGATTCGCAGCACGCGGACGGACGTTTCCCGGACGTAGCGCCTCTCGGCATCGGTTTTGGCGGCCTGTTGTGGGGAAGTGCGGGGATAACGGTGCCCTGGGAATGTTATCAGCAATACGGAGACAAGGCTCTACTCGCCGAACACTATGACGCCATGAAGCGCTATATCTCTTATATTCTTGAAAACACAATCGAGACGGAGACGAACCTGATAGTGCAAAACAGAGCGTGGGGAGACTTATGCGACTGGCTGGGGTTGGAAGACGAAAAGAATGACAAGTCGCTCGTTTGGGAAGCCTACTTCATCTACGACCTGGAGTTGATGAGCAAAATGGCCGCTGCTTTGGGCAAGACCGTTGAGGCGGAGTGGTATAAAGAACTTCATGCAGCGAGGAAGGATTTCTTCAATAAGACCTATATACAACCGGGAACAGGGAAAACTATCTTTTCAGCCTTCATACCCGAGAAGAAAGGGACATTTGTAGATGTACAGACTTCCTACGTATTGCCACTGGCTTTTGACATCATCGATAAGGAGAATAAGAGCAAGGTGGTGACGAACCTGGCGAAGACCGTTGTCCGCGAGAATACCACCGATAGCGGAAAACAATGTCCTGCCTACTCGTTGATGACCGGTTTCATCGGCACGGCATGGATAGGCAAGGCGCTGTCTGATAACGGGTACACCGATCTGGCGTATAAGCTGTTGCAACAGACCAGCTATCCCTCATGGCTCTACTCCGTAGACCAGGGAGCCACTACCATTTGGGAGCGTCTGAACTCTTATACCCATACTGACGGCTTCGGAGGAAACAACCGCATGAATTCCTTCAACCATTATTCTTTCGGTGCGGTGGGTGCCTGGATGTACGGCCACTCTCTGGGCATACAGCGGGATGAAAACACTCCTGCCTTCAAGCACTTCCTGCTCAAACCGGAGATAGACCCGACGGGGCAGATGAGGTTTGCAAAAGGGCATTATGATTCCATGTACGGGCGCATTGAAAGTAGCTGGAAAGTAGAGCATGGAGCAGTTCATTATGAGTTTACCGTTCCCGGCAATACCACAGCTCTGCTTTATCTGCCTGCTTCGTCAGCAAGATATGTCAGGGAGAATGGAAGGATTATCACTAAAAAATGCAAAGGAGTGGAGTATGCAGGTGAAGAGAATGGAAAGTTGTTGCTGAAACTCCAATCCGGGAAGTATTCGTTTGAGGTGCGGGAGAAGAGGGTGGCTAAAAAGTGAAAGTAATCTTTTCCATGTTCTGTGCATTTAATGAGTTGTAATAGTTGGGAAATATCATTGCCACAGCCATAAAAATAAGTATTAACTTCTTCATATCCGTATTGCTTTGAGGTATTAAAAAACTTAACCGGAAGAAGGATTGTTTAGTTTCCTTCTTCCGGTTACAAAGTTACGGCATCTGACGTTAGCACGCTGTATACAGATTACTGATTATATCTTCTCTATCCGTATGGCGGCTCCTCCGCCCCGTGCAAGAGGGAGATTCAGTACTGTGCCGGCATTTACTTCCTGCTCACTGATGACTACCGGATAAGGATTGTTTTCGTAGTCCGCATCCTTGCTGTCGCGGTAGAGCGTAGCCTTGTAGGACGCATCGGCATCAAGGAAATCCAGGGGTAACTTTATCTCCCGTGATTCCCGGTTGGTGATGCAACCCACAAACCAGTTTTCGCTGTTGCGGTCTTTGCGGGCTATGACTACATATTCGCCTATCTTTGCGTCGGGTACCACCGTCTTTGCCCAGGTGGTGGGACAGGAGGTGATGAATGAGAACTCCGGTCTTCCTTCATAATTCTCTATCATATCCGATGCCATTTGCAACGGGCTGAACAGAACTACGCTTAGAGCCAGTTGTTTGGCAATCGTGGTCTGTACCCGTGTGCCCGGATAGACGGGGTTGGTGAAGTTGAACGTTCCCGGTGTGAAGTCCATTGGCCCGGCAAGTCCGCGGGTGAAGGGGATGATGCAGGTATGTTCGGGTTGGTTGCCGCCATCGGCAGACCAGGCATCATATTCCTGTCCGCGTACTCCTTCCTGGGTCATCAGGTTGGGGTAGGTGCGTTGCAGGCCGCTGGGCATGGCGGGCTCGTGGTTATCGACCATGATGCCGTAGCGGGCGGCCGTCTCGATAACCTTGCGGTAATGGCGTACACCGTACTGGCTGTGTTGCAACTCTTTGTGGTCGAGCATGGGGTTGACGTATCCCGTCTTTACGGCATTGATGCCGAGTGAGCGATAGAGGGTATAGGCACTGTCCAGCTGTTGTTCGTAGTTGGTGGCGGCACCGCCTGTTTCGTTGTGGGCGATGAGGCGGAGGCCTTTCTGACGGGCGTAGTCGGCCAGCTTTTTCAGGTCGTAATCGGGGTAGGCACGGGTGAAACTGAATTTGTCTCCATCACGTGTCCAGTCACCGTCCCAGCCGTAGTTCCAGCCCTCTACCAGTACTCCGCTGAAACCATGACGGGCGGCGAAGTCGATGTAGCGCATGGTGTTGGCAGTGGTGGCACCGTGTTTGGAGCCTTGTGCCCAGGTATATTTCTCCATGTGCATACCCCACCAGATGCCGATGTAGCGTCCCGGTTCTATCCAGGAGGTATCTTCTATCCGGCACGGTTCATTCAGGTTCAGCATCAGGCGGGAGAGGATCAGGTCACCGGGTTTACGTGCGACGATAACCGTGCGCCAGGGGGTGACGAAAGGGGCGGTGGCGAATACCTTTTCACCGGTACTCCACGGCGTGAGGGCTGCGCGAATGGTTACAGCAGTCTCCCCTTGTCCCTTCGGCGTCAGATTCAGGCTGGCGTAGTCTGTCAGATTCGCCTCATGCAGCGTCATGTAAAGACTGTCGTTCACTTCCAGGGTGATGGGAGTGGAGACGGTATCTTTCCGGCTGATGGGAGCGGCGGTGTAAACACCCTCGTAATACTTGGTGCCGTTTGTCGGAATACTCCATGTACGGGCATCCCAGGGCAATGCGTATTCCGTCTCCTCGTCCATGATGACGAACTCTTTCAGGTTTTCCTGTTCGGGGAAGAAATAACGGAACCCCAGTCCGTCATCGAAGAGGCGGAAGACAACGGAAAGGTTGCGCTGGAGTCCGCTGCGTTCTTCCAGGTTCAGTGTCAGTTCGTTGTAGTGGTTGCGTACTTCAATCTCTTCACCCCAGGGCTGCATCCAGGTTTCATCGGAGGATGTCCGTTTCACATCCTTCACACGAAAGTCTCCGTTCAGGGGGCCGTCTTTCAGAGTGAATCCCAGGTTTGAGGGATGGATAAGTGCTTCGGTGCCCCGCGCCAGCGAGTAGTAAGCCTTTCCATCCTTCACTCCGGTGGTCAGGCTGAGCTGTCCGTCGGGCGACTGTAACGTTTCTGTCCGTTCTCCGTTGGTGCAGGCTGCCAGCAATGCGAAGGACAGGCATACGCCGAGTAATCTTTTTATGCTATATTTATTCATACCTATTCTTTTTTTAGTTATTAGTTGACAAGGTTTCAGTTGACAAGGAAGACAGTGTTATTATTCTAATTCGTCCATCAGTTCTCCGGCCTTGTCCGGTTGCAGGGAGATGAAGTAGTAGAAAGCCTGCGTCAGATATTTGGAAGCCTTATCCTTATCGTTGGCGTATTTCTGCTTCAGTGTGTACCAGCGGTATATTTCCTGTAACGCTTTCTCCTGATAAGAGATGCCGGTGAATTGCTGCAAGGCGGTCAGATAACGGTTGCCGTATTCCAGGGTGGGCTCTATGGTGGTGCCTTCGCCGAAGTCGTTCCAGGTGCTTATCTGGAGATACTTCAACCCCGCTTTTCGGGCGGCATCCAGCTGGCGGCTGAAGAGGGCGCCGTTCTCTGCATCGTAGGTGGTGTAGCCGTCGCCCCAGCCGCCTTCTTGGTAATAGTCGTGAAAGCCGGGCATGGCTCCGCCGATGTAGCAGCCGAAGTTTCCGGTATCGGAGTAGTTGGGAGCGGGATTTACCCAAAGGAACTCACCGATGGCATTTTGTTCCAGGCTGTTGTTCGCTTTGCCGGAAAATCCGTTCAGTACCACGAAGGCGGGCTTTGCTTCGAGGGCACTGAAGATGGTTGTCCAGTCTCTGGGAGTGCTCACTTGCTGCGGGCCGAAGATCATCAGGAGCGGTTGGTTGTTTACCCGGATATAATTACTCTTCTTGAAGAATTGGCTTTCCAGATACTTCAGGTCGGCTTGGGCTTGCGTCACTTTGCCGGCATCACTCAGGTCGCTCAGGGTTGCATCTTCATAAACGATGGCAAAGTCGAGGCCGACGCGTTCGACGGCTTTCACCAGCTCTTCCGTATTTCGCTTGTTGGCGGCGTAGTCATGTTTGTCCTGGATGCCGTACCAGTCGATCATTACTCCGTCTATGCCGGAATACTTCATCAGGAGGGCGTGATAATTCAGTACGACTGCATCGCTGGATGCATACGGGCCTATCTGCGGATAGTAATGGGCGGCAATCTCACGCCGCCCATTGGAGTTCTGACGGTCGGGGTTACAGGTAGCCATAGTCCAGTGCTGCCCCCACTTGTCATTGTTGGTTGCAGGAGTCTCAAACCAGGGCATGTAGTGGGCATATACCTTCATCGGGTTGGTTTTGGTGACGGTTACCGGGTCGAGCGCTCCGGGCAATTCCTTGCCGTTGCCGGAATCATCATTCCCGTTGCTGCAAGCCCCCCCGGTGAGGAGGGCTGCAAGCAGGAAACATATAGATGTAATTCGCTTCATTGTATTCTGAGTTATGAAACTTAATTTACTTATAATCCGGATTCTGTTCCAAATTCGGGTTCTTTGCCAGTTCCTCGGCCGGGATAGGAAATACACCTCTGTATTTGGGTGTTTCCCCTTTATTCCACCAGGGCTTGAAGAAAGTTCCGAAACGGATATTCGTTGTGCGGCGCAGTCCTTCGAATACAAATTCGTGCTGCCATTCTTTATCCAGGTCGTTCTCTGTCAAGGCGGTCAGTTCGGCTAAACCGGCACGGACGCGGAGCTGATTGACAAAAGGCAGTGCGGTTGCCGTAAAGCCCAGGCGGAAGTTAGCCTCCGCTTTCATCATCAGTACTTCGGCGTAACGCATCAATACCCAGTCGTTGTCACGTTCCCAGATGTCCGTTGAGCTCCATTCATATTTATCCAGACGGGCACCTTCGTTCTGTTTCGCTTTCTCATAATTCTCTATCTCTTCGGTGTAGTTCAGCGGTTCGCCATCATCCATTAATACGTCGCTGCCGTCTTTGGCACTTTTCTGCTGGCCGATCAGGAGCGAAGCCCGGCGCACATCCGTTTCATCGAACGAGGAGTAAAGTCCCGGTTGTGCACAGATGCCGTTGCCGCACCAGGGATAAGACTCATCGGCAGTGAATGCCTTCTTCTGGTTGTAGTGGTAAGTCATGGATGCCAGATAATTGCCTACCGTTCCCTGTTTGTGGTCATAAGGAATGGCGAAGATGATTTCGGACGATGTTTCATTTACTATTTTGAAGCTGTCGAAATAGTTGGCAGTCAACGCATAACCGCTTACCTTCTCGCAGGCATCCAGACAGTCCTGCCAGCGCGGAGTGCCGGTATATACTTCCGCATTCAGATAGAGGCGGGCAAGCAAAGTGTTTGCCACATTCTGGGTGAAGCGGGCATATTGCACGTCTGAGGGGAGAAGTTCCATAATATCGGTCAGTTCCTTTTCCACGAAGTTGAATACTTCCTGGCGGCTGGATTTCTGAGGTAATCCCGATGCGGTGAAGTCCGTTGTGATGGGTACGGCACCGAACTGGTCGAGCAACTGATAATAATAGTAAGCACGCAAGCCGCGCAACTCAGCTTTCACCTTGTCTTTGGCTGCTTCGGTCAGTTCCGACTGGTCCACTTGATAGATGATGGCATTGATTTTGGAGATGCCGATGAAAGGATAACGCCAGGCACTCAGAATCATCTGGTTCTGTGCATCCCAGGTGTGATATTGCACCTGTTGGTAACGTCCGCCGTCATACCAGTCCGTGCCGCGGGTAGGGATGCAGGCTTCATCAGAGGCACAGGCACTCAGAAAAAATACATATTCGCAAGTGGGGTAACAGTTGGCTCCGTTGCCTTCGTCGGTGTCGGCACCATAACCGCGCAGGGTGGCGTAAGCGCCTGCAACGATGGTCTGCACTTCATTGGAAGTCTGTCCATAGTCGTCCATGGAAACTTTATCATATAAGGTCTCGTTCAGGTCGGTACATGCACCGAGCATCAACGATGTGCCGAGTAAAGCTGATATTAGTTTTTTATTCATAATCTTCAAATCTTTCATTATTAATTCTTCATCCTTCGTTCTTCATTTAGAACGATATATTCACTCCCAGTGAGAAAGTCCGTGGCCGCGGGTAGCTGTTGAAACGGTCGATACCGGGGCCTTCCAGAACGTTGTCCGGCAGGCTGACTTCAGGATCGATGCCACTGTAGCCGGTGATGCAGAAGAGATTCTCGCCTGTCAGGTAGAAGCGTATCTTTTCCAGACCGATTTTCTTGACTTCCGGAAGCGTGTAACCCAGGGTTACGGATTGCAGACGGAAGAAAGAACCGTTCTCTACGAAATAGCTTGAGAATACCGGGTCGCTCTTGATGCCACTTTCCAGGAAGTCATCGGGTACATTCTGTGCAGGCAGACGGGTAGGGTCGAACATGGCCATGCGGGTGGCGTTCAGCACCTTCTGCCCAAACATGCCATAACCGGCGAAGCTGAAGTCGAAGTCCCGATAGGTGAGGTTCATGCCGAAGCCCAGGTTGAACTTGGGTTGCGCGCTGCCCAGGTATTCGTTGATCGGCTTACCGTCTTCATCACGGTTGATGATGTAATTGCCGTCGGAGTCGATGCCACTGCACTTCGGGCCGTAGAAAGCACCGGAGGGATATCCCTCTTTGATAATCTGGGAGTACATGCCCGACATACCACGTAGTCCGTGCAGTGAACCGGCCTGGAGTCCTACTGCCTGATAGGCGTCGTTTGACAGTTTGGTGATTTCCTGGTCGTTGTAGGCAAAGGTTACGTTAGCGTCCAGAGTCAGGTCTTTCTGTCGAAGGATGTTGGCGCTCAGACTGACTTCAATCCCTTTGTTCACCAGGTCGCCCACATTTGCCAGCATGGTGCCCACTTGATAAGGCGGTTGCGGAACGGGGTATGTCCAGAGCAAATCGCTGGTCTTCTTGTGGTAGAACTCGATTGTACCATTGATGCGGTTGAATATCCCGAAGTCAAGGCCGATGTTCAGCTGTGCCGTAGATTCCCATTTCAGATTGGGATTTACGTTTTGTGCCTGTACGTATGATTTCTTCCACGTACCGGAGGCAGCGTCATAATAAGAAGCACCGTCTGCACTGAGCACGGCCAGTGATTTGTATTCGCCGATACCCGCCTGGTTGCCCGTTACACCATATCCGGCACGCAGTTTCAGGTTGTTCAGCCAACTTGTGGTACTTTCCATAAAGGCTTCGTCCGAGATGCGCCATGCCAGGGAGACAGAGGGGAATGTACCCCATTTGTGGTTTGTCCCGAAGCGGGAGGAACCGTCTCTTCGCAGGGTGGCAGTCAGCATATATTTGCCCATGAGGTTGTAGTTGATACGTCCGAAGAAAGAGGCGAGTTTGGCTTCTCCTTTGTAAGAGTACACGTCACCGGCACGGAAGTCGGAGCCGGCAGCCAGGTTGTTGTACAGGAAAGCATCCGTGTCGAAGCCGCTGCGGCTGGAGCCGAAGCCATCGTATACGTTAATCAGATAAGAATAACCGGCCATGAAGTTCATCCGGTGAATCCGGGCCAGTTCCAGGTCGTAGTTCAGATAGGTTTCTATCTGTTTGTTGGTATATTTGGCATAGGTGCGTTGTCCCCAGCCTTTTTCACTCTTTCCTTCCATCATGGCGTAGGTGGGTTTGTAAAGACCGCCTTCGGTAGACTGATATTCGTATGAACCGTTTGCTACGGCTTTCAGTCCTTTCACCAGGTCGAGTTCCACTTTACCGTAGCCCAGGAAGCGGTGGCGTTTCTGGTCGTCGGCACGGTTGGCGTTGATTTCCACCGGATTCTCGGTGTTGGTACCGCCTATTTGGGCGAAGTCGCCGTTCTGGTCATATACCGGGAAGGTGGGATTGAGGTTGGTCATACGTTCGAAGATGCGGTTGTCGATGGGATGCCAGCTGTCGAAGTTGGCGTTGATGCCTGCTTCGATGCGGAGGCGCCCGTTCCATCCGGTCTGGTAAGCGGCGAGGCTACCGGCAAGACGGTTCATACTGTTGCGGACTATCACGCCCTGGTTGTTCTGATAGGTGATGGAGGCACGGTAACCGTTGTCTTTGCGCGAATTGCTGATGGCTACGTTGTGGGAGTGTGAGATGGCTGTGCGTTCCAGTTCTTTCTGCCAGTCGGTGTCGGCTCCGTAGTCGATGGCCTGTCCCACGTTGTTCTCGCGGACGTATGCTCTCCACTGGTCGGCACTGAGCAAGTCCATGTGTTTGGCTACCTGGCCGATGGCTACGTAACCGTTGTACTGTATACTTTTCTGCTCCGTATCGCTGGCAGCACGGTTGGTTGTTACGATGATGACGCCGTTAGCACCCCGCGAACCGTAGATAGCTGCCGCCGAGGCATCTTTCAGTACGTCGATGGATACAATTTCGGAAGGTTGCACGGAGTTGAAGTCCACTCCGGGAATTCCGTCCACCACCACCAGGGGGCCGTTGCTGGCTGAAAGTGACGTACCACCACGTAAACGGATGGAAGCGCCTGCTTCGGGAGCGCCGGAACTTTGCACAACGGACAAACCGGCTACTTTGCCTTGCAGCAACTGTTCGGCACTGGTGATGATACCTTGTTTCATGTCTTTGGCGTTGACGGAAGTGATGGCGCCGGTCAGGTCCGATTTGCGCATTGTTCCGTATCCCACACCGACAATCACGGTTTCTTCCAGGGCGATGGCGTCTTCCTGCAATACGATGCTGAGGCGGGTGCCTGCGTTTACTTTCTGGCTGATGTAGCCTACGAAGGAGATTTCGAGCGTGCTGTTCGACGGGCAGCTGAGGCTGAAGTCTCCGTCCATTCCGGTGATGGTGCCGCCTTGTGCCCCTACTATCCGTACGGTGGCGCCAATCAGCGGTTCCTGGTTCTTGTCCACTACCTTTCCGGTAGCTGTGATGTTCTGCGCCGTTGCGGTTTCGCAGAGTCCCGTCATCATGAATAGGATGAAAAGGGAACAAAGGGTATATATAGCTTTACGTTTCATATTCTTCGGTAGATTAGAGGATTATTCGATTTCCGATAATGATATCAGTGGAATGTCGGTGTTGACTACCGTGATTCCATTGGCAGTCTCTATCTTCAGGCTGATTTTGCTTAGGTTGGTCAGTCCTTCCAATTCCTTCAACAGATTGACGGAGGCTTCGCGTTTGTCGCGGTTTCCTTCCATGTCGCCCGTGATGGTTCTGCTGCCTGCGGTGATGGTGTATTTCAGCGTACCGGCATTCTTTTCGTTCCATTGGCGTGTCAGTGTCACGATGTCCAGTGCACAGATTTTCTGGGGGAAGTAGGAGAATGCAGGGTCGGGATAAATGGGGGCGTTGCCGGCTTTCTGCAAGCGGTCGCCACTGCCGGGACCCCAGTCTCCGTTTACGATGGGGACGATGATGTAGGTCATGTTCTCCAGTTCATAGTCGTCGGGCACTGCCGGGGCTTCTATCGAACCGTCGTCGGCTATGGTGCTGTTGTAGTACTCGAAGGGAGTCATATCGAACTTGTACAGACCGTTGCCCAGGTCTTTGAAGGCTGTCTTTTCCATAACGTTGGGCAGCCACACTTTGATGCCTTGCATCACTTCCCAGTTGTTCAGACCACTGTGCAGGTTGAGCGATGTAAAGTCCAGGTCGTATAATCCGCCTTTCTTTCCGCCTATTTCCAGTTCGTTGGCATTCACCAGGATGGAGAGAGGATCTTTCAGCAGGAATTTGTCGGGGTAGAACAGGATGTCTTTGCCCGATTCGGCGAAATCCTTGAATACCTGGCGTGAGTCGGGGGCGGAAAATTCCGTGGTGCAGTCTCCGTCGTTCTTTACCTTGAGTTGCATCCAGAGTCCGGCAAAGCTGTCAAACTTTTCCAGTCCGCAGTTGAAGTATTGGGTCGGGGTTATGGTCTTCTTGTAGATGCCGTTTCCGGTATATTCCAGTTTGGCAAAGTCGGAAGAGTTGTCACGGTTTCCCGCATCAGGCTCGGTAGGTTCCCATGCCCAAAGGTAGAGGTCCACCCCTTCCTGGAAGCCAATGTCGGTTACATCGAAAAAGAAAGTGACTTCTTCATCAAACTGATAGACGGCAGGCACTGTCCATACTTTGGGAACACCGGGGAACTTGCCTGCAAATGCGATGTTGGGCAGAAGCATCAGAACGATGCCCAGTAATGCTGTGAATATGTTTTTCATGATTCTTTCCTCCATTATTCGGTAACGGGTACCAGGTTATACACATACGATACGAAAGGCTGGCCTTTTACTTTGCGCGTCATCTTGAACTCCAGCACGCGGTTGGCACCCGGTGTGGCGGTGACGGTGAGTTCTCCCGCTTTCTTCGACTGGGAAGCATCGGAATAGAGCAATATCTTGCTGGCTGTTCCGTCGGCGTTGGTAAACGGTTTTTCCATGTTCCATGTGCCTGTAGTGGGCAGAAGGGCGGGGGCGCTGCCTTCTATAAGGAAAGAGGTGGGGACGTTGTCCGCATCCACTTTCAGGTCGATGGTGAACGAGGTGAAGTTGAACTTCCCGGTCAGGTCGAGTGCCTGCCCGTTGGTCTCGTCCACTTGCCGGATTGATTTGAGCGTCCACTTTCCCTGGATTTTCTCGCCTAAGGTGATGGGAGCTACATAAGAACCGTCGTCGGTATCATTGCAGGCGGTGAAAAATGCACCGGTCATCAATGACAGTAGTAGTAAAGCATACAAGGATTTCAATGCTTTCATAGGTTGTAGTTTTTTTAATGAATAAATCGGTTAACTCTTAAACAATGCATTGGTCGCGGGAAGGTTTTCTTCCGACCGACATTGCAAAGCTACGGGGTTTGGAGGGAAAAGAAAAAATATCTATATATTGTATAATGCTTTTTTGCGTTGGTATGCTGCTAATGTGTTTATTGTCAGTGGATAGTATTTTCCTGAATATCCGATTTGTATAAAGGAAATATAGCCTTGTAACAGGCTGTTTTCTTCTAATTTATGCCCTGTTTGCAGCATCTATATATCGGATGTGCTGGATATATAGATGCAGCGTGTTGGATATATAGATGCTGCGGCTTGGATCTATATATCGGATGCGTTGGATCTATATGCCGGACACGACGTTTATTGAGGGGCAACGGCGGCTATTTCCATAATCTTTGCTTCAAACTGTTCGTTTGACACCAGCGACTTGTTTTTAATGCGGGTTTTGTAGGTATTGATGGTGTGGATGGAATAATTCAGGAATTTGGCGATACGTTCTGTCTCGCAGATGCCCAGGCGTATCAGTGCAAAGATGCGCATTTCGGAAGTGAGCGATTTCTCGTTTTCGCTGCGTGTATGCTCTTCGGCGGGGAATAGTTTGTTGTAAGCAGCGATGAAACCGGGGAATAATTTCAGAAAGGTTTCGTCGAAGGAGGCGTACATGTTATCCCGTTCTTTGTTCAGGTCGGCTTCTTTGAAGGAGGTACGCAGGTCGTCGTATTGGCGTGCGGCTATCTTCCGGTTAATCATCTTGTAGAGGGTTTCCATCTTGTCGATGTATTCGGAATTCAGATAGAAGGAATAGCCGATGTATTCGTCTTTGATGTTATTGGCCTCGGACAACTGGTTGTTGGTCTGCTGTAACTGTTGGTTGCGCTCTTCGATGGTGTGGCGGGCGGTACGCAGTTTCTTCACCTGCTTGTAGATGATGAGGGTGGCAATCAGCAACAGGATGAATAATAAGGATACGAGGGAGACGAACCCTATCAGTACATTCCGTTGTTTCTTTACGATGTCGAAACGGTCTTGCTCGATGATGGGCAGGATGGAGCCTACCTCAATCTTACGATGGCGGGCGTTGTAGAAATTGGCGTCCTCCAGTGCCAGACGTACATAATTGTTGGCGCGGTTGATGTCGCCCCGTTCATAAAGCAGTCCGGCCAATACACGCAGGGCGGTGGTCTCTTTGGTGGCGGAACGGATGTCTCCGATGGCGGCCCGTATCAGGTAGGTCATGGCAAGTTCCTTATCATTACGGCCGTAATACATCCAGCCCAGGCTGGATGAAACGATTGCTTCCGTATGCGGATCGAGGTCTTTCCTCTGCAATAGGGTGCTGAACGAGGAAATGGAGGCGTCATATTGCCGCTCTTTCATTTGCTTTTGGCCTACGGAGTACCACCATTTCAGTGATTTTTCGGGAAGCAGCCTTAGCAATGAATCGGTATAGAGACTTCCCTTTTCTATATATTCGTTTTGGAAAGGGGCTTCGTGGTTGTAGTCGGCAATGTCGTAGTACAACCGGCTGTACAGGGAGTAGTAGGCTATCCGGCTGGAGAGGGACACGTCTGTAATATCAATTCTGCTTATCACATCGAAGGCTTCTTTGAACAGTCCCGAGGACAACAGGCAGAATACGATTCCTCCATTTGCTTCTGCTACGTATCCCCGGTTGTGCAGTTTCTCTGCCAGGTGCAGGGATCTGTTGGCATAGGTGTAGGCTGAGTCGTATTTATAGGATTTATATTCGTCGAACAGGTGGATGGAGGCTTCGTAACGTTTCTCGTCGGATACGGCTTCCCCGAGTTTCCGTCGCCATTCGGCTATTTGTTTCTCTTTCCGGTCGATATATTGCTTACTGTTTGCCAGGTGGGTGTCCAGTTGTACGAGCATAGTATCTAAAGGCAGGGAGGCGGAATACCCTCTGAGGCAACCGGTAACGGATAACAGGAAGAGGAGAAAGAGGCTTTTTTTCATTGTATTACGTATAGGTTCATGTCTTTTTTCCTAACGGAGTTTTGCAAATGTAGGAGAATAAATTGAAAAATCAATATCATTCTGACACTTTGTATTTTTAATAGTTTCAGGATGTGTTCTTTCCGCCTCTCTTTCGGAATGTTGGAAAAGATGGGAATGGAAAACTGTAAATGCAATAGAATCAGTGGAATATCAGATTCTTTACAAGTCTAATAAATCGGAATACCCTTCTCTGTTTGTTCCTTTATAAGGAAGGTGGCGCTCTTCTACGATAAAAAGTGTGTTCCTCTACGATGAAGTTGACTCTTTGTTCGCAAGAAGTTAACTTCTTGTCGGCAGGAAGTTAAGAGTCTGTCGGCAAGATATTGGCTTTTTCTGCCGGATTAGTGCATAAAGGAGGTATATTATACGGAAATCCTGCATATGGATGCTGCGCTATATGCAGGATTTCTTCTGTTTCATCTCTTTTGTATAAAAGGGATGTAGCCTAAAAGGCTAAATGGTTGTCTTTATGATGTTAAAACTGCGTAATGGATGTTTATTTGTATGGCAGATTACATGTCTTCCATGGATAATCCCATATATTCTACTTGATAATTCGTTAAGTCGGAACTTTCAATGAAGAAACTGCCTTTTGTCCGTAAACGTTTCATATCTATTTTTCGTTTCTGGCGTTTCACTTCAATGATGCGCGCGGACTTCTCTAACTCGTTCAATGTGATAAGGTCTATTTCGTTCTCTCCTTTCCGATCCCAGAAACCGCCTATGCGGGTGCTGCGTTGCTCTTCCATGAAGCGTGCCGTGAAATATTTCTCTAATGCCAGACCACTGAATATTTCATAATCGCGTTCTATAATCTCACGTAGCATAGTGTAGGAGCCGATCTCAACCATATAGTAATACTTGAAGATGAAGCGGAACCAGAATGACAAGAAGTTGTCGCATAGTCGATAGCGTACGTTTTTGGTCTCTACCTTGGCCAGCAGTGGGATACTCTTTTCAATAAGGCTAAAGTCTTTTTCCAATCGGGACAAGTAACCGCCGAGTTCTTTCTGAACGGCAGCTTCTATTTTGGCACGTGTGTTTTCTCCCCTTGCAATAGCGGCCAGAATAGAAAAATAGACGGCGTAATCTTTTCCGAATTCTTCAACGAGCATATTTTTCCCTTCGGCAATGAAGAGTGAGTCTTCCTGTATCATATAGTCCAACATCTTCTTTTTGGTAAAAATGCCGTTGTCCATAAAGAGTTGTACATACTTTGCCACGCCTCCGGTAAAAGCGTATAGAGCGAGTAAATCCTCGTTCGTATAGCGGGCGTGGTGGTCGGATAGAATTAGCTTCAGCACGTCTGTGCGGAAAGGTTTCAGCCGGATATACGCTGTGGCTCTGCCGAATAGCGGTTCCTTGCTATTTTGGAATATCTTTTGCATCAATGAATAAACAGAACCGCTGAGTAGCAGGTTTATTCGGCTCTTGTCTTTGTTGACATCCCAATAGTGTTGCATTTCGCTGTAAATGGCTGGATTGATATTGAAGAATTCCTGAAACTCATCAATAATGAGATTGAAGGGATGAGTGGCGGAGTATTCCATGAGAAAGCGGAACAGTTCTGCAAAAGAAGTTACTTGTCCGAAGACGGGGATGTTCAGATTGCGGGCTATGATGGCTTGAAAGTCGGCGATGAGGTCGGCTTCTGCTTTGCGTGCCACAAAGAAATATAGCGTGGGTTGCTCCGCCGTGACATTCAGTAGTAGCTGGGTTTTACCGATACGTCTCCGTCCTGTAATGATAGTCATTTGAGCTTGCAGGAGTGATTTTTGCTGTATCTCTTGCAATTTAGCCGTTTCTTGTTCTCTATCGTAGAATTTCATAATCAATGGTTTATGTGATTATAAATAAGTTCCGTAACCGTCAGTTCCGTAATGCGCATTACGGAACTGACGGTTACGGAACAAAAATACAGAGAATAATGAGATTAACCAAATGAGTGGTGTTTTTTCTGAATATCCTTATTCTGTATCTGCCGACTTTGCATTCCATACCAGCAACGCCAGCACTACTGACAGCGCCGCCGCGCCAATCCAGAACCAATTGATATAGGTGAAATCATACACATCTGTTCCGTTCACTACGGTCTTTTGCCCTTCTATCAGTACACCACTCATTATATCCTGCAACCCTGCACCGATGTAACTTGCAATGCCTACCACTCCGAGAGCGGCTCCCGAAGCATTGCGCGGGGCAATATCGACAGCCATCAGTCCGCCGAGGAAGCAAATCAGCACACCGATGCCTATCCCAAACAGTATCATCGCCAAGGCATCCAGCCAGAAATGTACGCCGGGCACCAATAGAAACAGGCAAAGCGCCAGTACATTCATTAATCCGAATATAAGTGCCGGTGCATTGCGCCGCCCCTTAAACAGTTTGTCTGAGATTACCCCGGAAAGCATGGTACCTATGATGCCACATACTGAACTGATAGAGATAATAAAACTGGCATCCAATGTTGAGTAGCCTTTCTGTGCCTCCAGATAAAATATTCCCCAACTATTCACCGCATAACGGCTGATGTACATGAATGCACTGCTGAGGGCAAGTATCCAGATTGCCGGATTTCTTAAGACAGCTTTCTGTGCACGGTTAAATTCTTTCGTTTCCAGTGCACTCATCACTTTCTTTTCTTTCGGTGCGTTGACCGGAGGAAGCCCCTTGCTTTCCGGTGTATCGTGGAAGAAGCGCCAGATAAGTAGTGTACCTACTAACCCTACCATGCCTGCACCTAGAAATCCATAACGCCATCCGAGCACACTCACGACAGAGGCCACAATGATGAACGTCATTGCTTCACCTATGTTGTGACTGGCACTCCAAAAGCCATAGAATGAACCGCGTTCTTTGTCTGTGAACCAGCGTGATAATCCTACAACACAGGATGCTGCTCCCATAGACTGAAACCAACCGCTGATACCCCATAATATGGCAAACAAGATGAACGAGTTTACAAAGCCCAGGCACAAGTTTACCAGTGCCGTCACCAGCAATCCCGTTGACATGAAGCGGTTGATGTTGCTTCTGTCCGCTAAGAAACCGTTGGAGAACTTACCTATGGCATAGGTGAAGAATAATACAGAACCAATGATACCTAATTCTGTTTCGGAGAAGATGCCTTCATCTACAATCGGCTTCTTAACGATGTTCAGGCTCAGACGGCATACATAGTACATACTATATCCGAGAGTTGCCGCAAGGAAAGTGGACCATTGCAGACGCTTCAACCGACGCTTTTGTTCGGGCAAAGATTCCCCGTTACAAGGTGCCGGAGCCGACACCTTGTAAAAATCAATGATATGTTTCAACATGCTTTCTTTTCTTTACTTGTGCAGTTTCTTATCCTTTAAGTATTGCAGCAATATAGCGGGACGGTCTGTCTGAATCAGTTTTGCTCCCTGGTTGATAATCCATCCCCAGCTTTCGTCCGGCTGATGCAGTTCTACGGCACGGTCATCATCATGTCCGCCGCAAAGTTCGGGCCAGAGGGAGTTGATGAATATCTTTGCTCCACTGTCGCGAACCTTCTTGATGAGGCGCTGCACTTCGGGGCTGTCGTTATTGAAGACTAATTCAAAAGCCTGTGGCTTCATGTGTTTCAGATACCCGTCGATGATAGCTTCTGCTCCCTCTTTGTGTAACTGGATAACAGGCATGAAAATCATCTTATCCAGCACTTCGCCATGTTCGGCTTTCACCTGTTCGTAGGGTAATTCCGCTTTCATAATACATTGCTCTACGGTGCCTGTTTTCTCAAGAATGGCGTATGCTTCTTTGAAGTAATCATAGCCTTTATCTACGTTTACCATAATCTTGCCTTTACATAATTCCATCACTTCTTCAAAAGTAGGTACCAGATGTCGGGTCTTATGTCCGGCTCCATTTCTCATTTGAAACCGGTGAAGTTCCTCTAAAGTATAATCTTCGGGTTTGCCTTTACCGGTAGTGGTACGGTCTATTGTTTTGTCGTGCATCAAAATGAGGCATCCATCTTTAGTCCGTTTCAAATCAATTTCCACCATATCTACTCCCATATCGATGCAATTCTGAATAGCTTGCAATGAGTTTTCAGGAGCGTTCCGCCAGTCTGCACGGTGAGAAACTACTAAAACAACTTTATCTGCAGGTTCGTGAAACGCTTGGTAAATCTTATCGACAGGTTGTTGTCCGAATAAAGCAACAGTGTATAATGATAAGAGGCAGCTTAGTAAAAAGACATTCTTTTTCATGGTTATTATTATTTTATGCATTTAAATATTTCTGATTTATATAGTATGCGGCTTTCCGATATAGGCACCGCGTCATTAAAGACATACATGCGATATTCATCGCCTCCGGGATACACACGTACCATGATATGTCCTTGATGTGATGCCATCCTGTCGACTATATCACCGATGACGATTTTAGTGGCCGGATGCATATTGGTGGAAAATACATTTCGTTCTTCCGGGTAGATTTCTTTAGAGAAGAGGCGATGCAATACAGTATGGTTGGGGTGTAAAGCATCCCAGGTTGACATAATAATGTTCCGGGGTGATAAATTCCGAAGAAAGTTCTCATTGGTTCCGTCTTCATATCCATGGTGATTTAAGACAGCCACTTCTACTTTGCCTACAACATCGGTAACCGGAGTTTCTATATCATGCCACTTCGGACGTCCCGGACGGGGAAAGCCGGGAATATCTCCTCCCGTATAATAATCAAACGAACCATAACTTAGTTTTATGACACAACTATACATGTTTTCTCTTGGCATTTCCTTTTGCGGATAGCTCTTCCGGGCTGGAAATAATGAACTGCTTCCTGCTTTCCCGTTCCATATCTGTCCATTAGCATATATGTTCCGTACATAGAAAGACGGGTACTTTTCCGGCTCATAGCATAATCTGAACTGCTCGTGGGAGCCTACTGAGAATGCTTCACGTTTGCTTTGGTCAGCGATTGTGTTTATAAAATTATGATAGTTGGCATAGCAGGGGTCGTTGGTGGAAGGAGGCATGAAGTCATCTCCTCTGTCCACAATGACGTTTGCCGGAAAACTCTGGTATACTTCAGTGATACCGGTCAGATAATACCTGCCTTTACTCTCTTTTTTATGCAACCGGCTACCGATATGATCCGCATGATAATGCGTCAGAAGATAATAATCAATAGATTTCTTATTATTGGGGATGAAGAAGCGGATGTAATCAGCAATCCATTCGCCAGTCCTTTTGGTGGTATCAGGTTTCGCTACAACGACTCTCTCATTGGTTCTATTATTGTCTCCTGCATCAATCAGTATGGTACTTCCATCGGGTAATATGCAGAATGTACAGTCTCCTCTTCCGGTGTTGATGTGATGAATATCCAAGTAACCTTCTTGCCATTGAGGTAGTTCTTGCGAAGAAGCACATACGGTTACTAAGGCAAATAGTAAGCTCCAAATGTATTTCATGTTTTCAGGTTTAAAAGAGGAGGGCATGTCAAAAGTCACTTATGTATTTCAGGTGAATGATTATTCGCCCATACACCGTGCAATACTTTTGACACAACCTCACTTGATAAATACTCAGATTAATTATATCCCGGATTTTGGGGGAATGTTTCCGGATTGTTCACCAAGTCGACTTCCGTCTTTGGAATCGGATATAGATACTCATTTTTAGTTATCGTGAAACCTACTTTAGCCATAGCTTCTATTGCTGTATCGGTACGGATCAAATCGAACCAACGATGCAATTCAAACGGGAACTCTAATCGGCGTTCTTCTAACACTGCCTTGCGAAAGGTGCTTTGGTCTTTTAAGTCCGTTATTTTATACTCTACTGCTTTAGCGCGTTTACGAATCTGATTCAGGTAATTCAGTGCTTTGCTGGTGCCGGAATTTTCGTAAGCTACTTCATTGTGAGCTTCCGCACACATCAGGAGTATATCCGCCCATCTGAGTAGTGGCAAATCAAATCCAACCTTTGCTGTGGTAGCGTCGAATGTATCGTAATACTTGGCAATTACATTGTTGTTGGCATCCACTTTTTTATACTCAATCATTGCTTTGCGTTCGTCCGTACTTCCATAAGACGTCAGAAGTTGATTGTCAATGACTGATTTGTCTTTAAAATAATCATTATATCCGTGCCCTTCACCGAGAACCGATTTTGAATAGCGGACAGCGAATAAGATTTCTTTGTTCATTTCCTGGTTGACATCAAAGACATCTGCCACTGTGTTTTGTAGTCCATGCTCAGATGAATAGTCTTTGATAATGTTATCCAGTAAGGATGCTGCTGCCGACCATTTCTGTTGTGTCAGATAAACTTTTGCCAGTAGTGCTTTTGCTGCTACAGAGGTGGCTCGTCCCAGATTGTCGATGTCATAGGAAGAAGAGAGCATGCCGGATGCCATCTTTAAATCATCTTCTATGGCTGCGTAGATATCTGATACGGCACTACGTCCGTAACCTTTGGCTTCGGCAGCCGTCACCGGTTTCAGGATCAAAGGGGCATTTCCCCAAAGACGGACAATGTTGAAGTATGCCAAAGCCCGCAGGAAAGCAGCTTCCCCTTCATATTGTTTTTTCAGGTCGGCGTTGGTGACTACATCTATATTTGCCAGTACATTATTGCATCTGTATATCTGATTATATAGTTCTTTCCATGCGTAGCGGATAACATTATTACCGGAGTTAGCTGTAAAGTTATCGATGAAGTAGAACATACCGGCAGATCCACCGGGATTAATATCTTCCACGTTATCGGATCTTAATTCCATGAGTGAGATAAAATACTCTCCATATTGATAAGTTCCTTGTAAGGAAGCATAACAAGCTGATAAGGCAGAGTTTATGTCCGAAGTGTTTTTATAGTAATTTGCTGAAGAAACCTCGGATATAGGTGCCAGATCAAGAAAATCGTTACATCCGGTAAGCAATAGAGATGCAAAGGCTACAATATAATATTTAATTTTCATATCTTGATTATTTAAAAGGTTACGTTTAATCCGAATACAAATGATTTAGACAGAGGGTATGTTCCATAATCAATACCGGGAGTCAATGAGCCTCCTTTCATATTCACCTCAGGATTGTATCCGCTATATTTAGTAAAGGTGAAAGGGTTCTGAGTGGAGAAATAAACTCTCGCACGGCTGATTCCTACATTGGTTAGCAATGATTCGGGCAGAGTATATCCGAAAGTGATATTTTTTATTCTCAAATAAGAGCCATCTTCAATATGCCAGGTAGAGGTTGTGCCATTCATACCGGTTGCACTTCTGTTTGCACGCACCACCTGACCGTTACCCGGATTACTTTCTGACTGCCAACGGTTTAATGCATCTACCTGACAGTTACCTCCTCCTTCCATATTGTTAATGTAACGACGGAATATATTAGCAATCTCATTACCTTGTACTCCTTGCAAAGCAACCGAAAGGTCAAACCATTTATATTTCAGTTCCGTGGAGAAGCCATACGTGAAATCAGGCATGTAATTTCCTGTAATGGTACGGTCGTTTTCGTCGATTTCCATATTGCCATCCATATCCTTGAAGCGGAAGTCTCCGGGCTTTGCACCATTGACATGGGCATGTTTACGCTGGCTTTTGTCCGAATTCTGTGAATTATCTATTTCTGCCTGATTGGCAAATACACCGTCTGTTACTAAGGTGTAGTAATTACCGATGGGTTCTCCAACTTTAGTTATGAAGGTGACACTCTCAGAGGTGGTAATCATCTCGTCAACACCGCCCAAGTCTTTTACCTCATTGCGGTTGGCAGATATGTTAAAGCGGTTGTTCCATGTAAAGTCTCCCCAGGTATTTGTGGTGGAAATGGCAAATTCAACACCTTTATTATTTACTTTCCCGATGTTCATGGGTACTGTGCTAAATCCCGAGAACTCAACAACGGGTACATTCAGTAACATATCAGTTGTATTACTATTATACAAATCCAGTTCCAGTGTCAGCATGTTGAACAGCCCTATTTCCAGGCCGAGGTTAAACATGGCTGTCTTTTCCCAACCTAAATCGGGATTCCCAGCGGTGGCAGGGCGTAGACCACTGGATAAAGTGCCATCTCCTTTGCCGAATACATAATTATCTTCCTGCAAGGTAGCGTAGTATTCGTAGTTGCCTATATTGAAATTACCACTGATACCATAGCTTGCACGCAGTTTCAGGGAAGAAAGCCACTTTATGTCTTTCATAAAGTCCTCCTCACTGATATACCATCCGGCTGAGGCTGAGGGGAACATACCCCAACGGTTGTTTTTTCCGAAACGGGAAGAACCATCTGCACGCATGGCTGCCGACAACAGGTATTTTCCTTTATAAGAGTATTGTACACGTGCCAGGGCAGACAATAATGACCATTCGTATGCAGTAGCGCTCCAGTTTGTAATGGCTGATGCTGCGTTCATGGTATGCACGAGGTCATTGGGATAGCCGTTACCGGCTATTAATGAAGTGTTGACAGACTCTTTCTGTGCGGTCCATCCTGCTATTGCTGACAGGTGGTGCGCTCCTTTGATTGTTGTGGTGTATGATAATGTGTTCTCCCACACCCAGTTCAACATATTCTTATCCCGTTTTGAACCCTCGGGCACTGAGGGCGGGAGTCTGTCTAATGAAGTCGGTAGAGTAGAGGGTCTATAATACGAACGGCTATAGCTGTTGAAGTCCACACCGAAACTTGTCTTGAACTTCAGGTTCTTATACAGTTCATATTCGCCGTAAATGTTTCCCATAAACCGGTAACGTTTCATTTGATCTTCTTTCTCGTTTGCCAGAGCAACAGGGTTGATGATTTGTGGATGCCTGTACTGCCAGTTCCATTGATCGAAATTATAAGATCCGTCGGTATTGTATACAGGCATGATGGGTGACATAGCCAATGCCGAAGCTACAATTGTTTCTTCTTTATATCTATCTTCTGTCGGAACGATGTTGTATACTGAATAGTTGAAAGAGAGGTTGGTACCGAATGTGAACTTCTTATAGTTGGCATCCACTTTCCCTCTGGCTCCCATCTGTTCAAAGTCTGAACCGATAACGATTCCTTGCTCTTTCATGTAATTGCCGGAGATAAAATATTTGGCAGCTTTGTTTCCTCCGGATAAGGAGAGATTATGGCTTGTGATAAGACCGGTTCTCATGACTTCGTCTTGCCAGTCGGTATTTGTCAGGCCGGTTTCACCATTGATATATGGCATAATCTCGGGAGGAAGCAAATATGCCTGGTTAATTGCGTCCGGTTTATTTCCTAGTTTTTGGTTACGTACCTCATTAGAGTCGTGGATACTGCCTTCGATGCCTTTGCTTGCTAATAAGTCAAGGTAAGCATTATTGTGTCCGTCGTAGGATAACCATGCATATTCATAGGCATCCAGCATATCTATCTTTTTGGTCCGTTGCTGAAAACCAGCGTAGCCGTCATATTGTACGGTTGGTTTCAGGTCTTTCCCTTCTTTCCCTTGTTTGGTCGTAATGATGACAACGCCGTTGGCACCTCTTGAACCGTAGATTGCAGCAGCCGAAGCATCTTTCAAAACTTCAATGGACTCGATGTCATTCATGTTGATTGAACTCAGGGGAGATACATTCTGTCCTGTACCGCTTCCGGCTTCGCTGGACATCGGGAAACCATCAACGACATATAGTGGTTCTGTTCCGGCAGTAATACTACCACTACCTCTCACTTTAATGGATAGTCCTCCTCCGGGAATTCCGTTAGGTTGACTTACTTGTACACCGGTCATTTTACCGACGAGGGCCTGATCGACGCTGGAAACCGGAACGGACAGTTCGCTGGCTTTCATAGAAGAGATGGAAGTCGTTACATCGCGTTTGCGTTGCACGCCGTATCCTACGACTACTACTTCGTCCAACATCTCGCTGTCTTCCTTCAAGGTTACTTTGGATAAAGCTTTGTCACTTGCTTTGAACTCCAAAGTCTTGTAACCGATGAAGGAGATGGTGATTTCTGCATCTTCCGGAACATTGGCCAGTGTATACTCGCCATCTACATTGGTGATGGTGCCCAGAGTAGTTCCTTTCACGGCAATACTTGCTCCGATTACCGTTTCTCCCTTTTCATCGACAATCGTTCCGGTGATCGTCTTAGTCTTCTGGTTCACAGCCTCCTTCTGCAACAGCACTACTACATTGTCTTTCTCCATTCTGTAAGTAAGTTCCTTCCCCGCCAGCACTTTCTGCAAAGTCTGCTCAATGGTGGCGTTGCTTACTTTGAAAGAAACGGGCTGGTCGAGGCCTGCCAGCTTCTCATTGTAGAAGAACTTGTAGTTGCTTACCTGCTCAATCTTTTTCAGTGCGGCACGCAATGGCGTGTTTTCCACAGTGACGGTGATCTGCGAGAAAAGGCTGAGTGATACACTCAAGAACAAGGTGAGGCAAAGCGCCCGCATAGTTCTTAGATTCTTTGGTTTCCTGTTTTTCATATCAAATAAATTAAGTTGGTTTGATAGGTATACAGGCTTCCTTATGCCGCTGTCCAAGCAGCTTTCTTCTTTTAACTCACATTAACAAACCAGCAGCTATTTCTCCTTTAATATAATGACTGAATCTTCCATTTCATAACGGAATGGAGAGGTCAGCATGATGATGTTTAAAGCGTTCTGTATACCTCCACCGGGAATAGTGCCGGTGAAACGTTCTTCGGATATCTTGGGTGAGTCGATACGTATTGTGACATCATACACTCGTGAAAGGGCTTTCATGATGTTTTCCAAAGATTCGTTTTGGAAGTAGAGACTGCCTTTCGTCCAGCTTACGTAGTCGTCAGGATAGACTTTCTCGGTACTCAGTTTGCGGGTGGACTTGTTGTAGTTTATCTTCTCTCCGGGGCTTAGGGTGGTAGAAGTGGATGGCGTATAGACACCGACTTTTCCTTCCAGCAGAACAACAGTCACATCCTGGTCGTTGCTGTAGGCGCAGACGTTGAACACCGTGCCCATTACTTTCACTTCCAGTTCGCCCACCTGCACGATGAAGGTGCGGTGGGTGTCATGTGCCACTTTGAAGTAACCTTCTCCTTCCAGTTGCACGCGGCGTTCGTTTCTTCCGAAGTCGCTCAGATAGCTGAGTTGGGAGGCGGAATTCAGGATGACGTCTGTACCATCGGGCAGAACTACAGTGGCTTTATCGCCTTTGTCGGCTTTCACAATGAAGGGGGAACGGGCTTTATCGGTATTGGAGATACTCAGAATATTGTAAGTGAAGAAGGCGATGCAGATGGGAATACAAATCATGGCCGCCCATCTTGCCCAGGCGGGAACCAGTGCTTTGCCCGGTGTACGCTTCACGGCAGGTTGTTGCGGTGTATGTGTGGCAGCCGCGTCTTTGTCGGAAAGCCCGGAGACCTCGGAAGTTCCGGAAGCCTCTTTAAGAATTTCCGTTTTAATCTTGGCAAACATCTTATCGCGCAGGGCGGGGCTGATGTCGGCGGCAGACTTCTCAAATTCTTTCTCCCACCATCCTGCCAGTTGGGCATTGTTGCGTATCCATCCTGCCAGTTCGCTGATTTCCGCTTCTGTGATGTCTCCTGCGAAGTATTTTTCGGTTAAGTTCTTATAATATTCTTTTTCCATCTTCTCTTACTTATTTCTATATGTGTATACAGTTACTTTTATTCTCTTATCCAATTGTGCCGTTATTATTGCATTTCGTTAACAAAAAAGGCCCATAGGATGAGAATCAGCTTATCGTAATGCTTAATGAATTGTTCGCGCATGAACTTCACGGCTAGCGACAATTGGGTGGCAACGGTGCTCTCTGAAATACCCATCTTTTCAGCTATTTCTTTATTGGTATAGCCTTGACGTTTGCTGAGCAGAAAGATTTTCTTGCGCGAGGGGGGCAGTTCTTCGGCCAGCGAATCAATATAATCGTTCAAGAAACGCAGGTCTGTGCTTTCCTCTGTCTGATGGTCCCGGTCGGGATTACTTTTCAGCAGGTATTCGGCATAGATGTATTCCACAGTCTGATGCTGGTACATATTCATCGACAGGTTACGGGCTATAGTGCAGAGGTAAGAAACGAAATTTTCGGTAGGATTCACCTTCTCACGCACTTCCCACAGGCGGATAAATGTCTGCTGCACTACCTCTTCGGCCATATACTGATTGCCGGAAGAAAGGCGCATCATAAAGTTGTAGAGTTTACCGCTATACAGATTGTATAGCTTCTCGAATGCAGAAAAAGAACCCTCCTTCAGTAATTGTAGCAATTCACTTCTATTTTCGTTTGCAACCATATATTATTGATTTAGGCTTCAAAGGTATGCCTTGTGCTTACGTAACAGGTTACAATATTATTAATAATTTCCGGAATAACCGAATACTGAATGTGCTTTTTCTGCCACAGTTATGCTGGACGAGTTCTTGAGCCTTTCCGAATACTGAAAAAGAAACGGGTGAATGTGAGTGAGGGTAGACATTTACTTGGGTCAGAACAGTATATCTGACGATAGGGCATAAAAAAAGGAGTACCGCTGTACTCCAACCTTTGTTAACCTTAAATCTAATACTATGAAAAAAATCACAATGCAAATATAACAGTTTGCTGTATTGCCTCCAAATCGCAGCTTCTGTTTACTGTTTCTTTTAGAATTCTTTCACGGATATTCACTGTTTTCGCACACGAGTTGTCTTTTTGATAGTATGCCGATGTGCTTAGGTACGGACTTGGTACGGGCTTGATACGGTTCGAGTATATACCTGATACTTTAATGGAGCAAATAAATAGCATAATTATTCACTTGCAAGGGTTTCGTTATTATCTGTAAATCTTGCATTCAGGGAGGTATATTCAGCTACAATCAGGGAATGTTTGTCGCAAAGTTGCAAATCTGTTTCATTCGTTTCACAGAACCTTTCACACACTGAAAAGAGTTATAGAATCTGTATTTATTTAAAATTATATGATATACTTTTGCCTCTATACAAAGCAAAGATATGAGGGTTCGCGTCATTTCATACATACTCTTAATACTCTCTTTTTTGATATTAGGAAAAGAAGAGGCGCGCGCTGAAAGATACGCGGCGAACGCTGATACTTGCAAAGTACGAGACCGGATGGTGCAACCCGAAACGTGGGGGAGAGTTTATCAATGGATAACGGACGACCCGCAGGTTCCGGACCGGGAAGAAGTTTTGATGCTGATAAGATATCATTACGGAGATTTCGGGAAGTTGATGAAGTTGCTGTGCCGGTTGAATGAAGGTAAAGCCTGGACCTATTTATCGGAACACATATTTCCGAGAATGGAGAAGGCGGAAGAGATAGAAAATGATTTGTTCATAATAGAATTGTCGTTACCTGCAGATAGTCTGCCGATACTGAAAATGGAGCCAGTGCCTGTTTCCGCTGCAATAGTAAATAAGAAAAAGAGAGAATTTAAAAATAGGACGGTATTAGCTATAAAAAACAATTTGCTGTATGATTTGGCACTGGCTCCAAATTTGGAAGTAGAATTGCCCGTAGGACGGCGTTGGTCTTTGAATGTTGAATATAAGTGTCCCTGGTGGTCGGACAATGCGCGTGGCTTTTGTTATCAGCTTCTTTCGGGAGGTGTTGAGGCTCGCCTTTGGCTGGGAAACCGTAAAAAGCGTGACTGCCTGACAGGACATTTTCTGGGAGTATATGCCGAAGGGGGAGTGTACGATTTTCAGTTTGACGAAGATAAGGGGTATCGGGGCGATCACTACGCAGCTTCCGGTCTGACTTATGGTTATAGTCGCCAACTGGCCCGGCACTTGGCTATTGAGTTCAGCGTGGGCATTGGTTATCTGGAGACGGAATATCGCAAGTACACCACTTATGAAGGTGATTTGATTTGGACAAGTAGCGGACGCTATCATTTTATTGGGCCTACAAAAGCTAAAGTCTCTTTGGTGTGGCTCATTAAGGGAAGGAGGTGAAAGCTATGAGGAATGTGATATGTATATTGTTCTTACTTCTGTCCGGGCTATCGGTACTCTTTGCAGGATGCAGTTTCAGAGATATGCTGGACGATTATCCCGTCAGTGGGGTGCAGATAAAGTTCAATTGGAAAGGAGTGACGGATAAGTTGCCCGAAGGTATGCGGGTTATCTTCTATCCGAAGAGCGAAGAAGGAAGAAAGGTAGAGAGTTACTTGTCGGTTGAAGGGGGCGAAGTGAAAGTGCCTCCGGGATATTATGACATGGTGATTTACAATTATAATACGGAGTGTGTGCAGATTCGTGGCGATGGAGCGTATGAAACGATTGAGGCTTATACGGGATACTGTTCGGGTCTTGACACAAGCGAGAAGATGGTGTGGGCACCCGACCCTTTGTATGTAGTAAGTATGAATGATATGAGAATAGAAAAGACTGACGATGTGTTGTTGATGGAGTTTCAACCGAAGTTGGTAGTCAAGCACTACTCTTTTGAAATAAAGGTGAAGGGATTGAAGAACGTGGCAAGCATTGTCTGCAATGTGGATGGAATGGATGGTTCTTATTTTATAAGTGATGGTACTTGTACGTCCAGCGTTGCACCGATTTATGTAGAGGCCAATAGGGGGGATGATGTGTTACGTGGCAGTTTCTCGGCTTTTTCTGCATCGACGTTCACAAGTACCCGCGCAGGCGGAGAGGTGACGATGAAGTTGTTGCTGATAAAAGTGGATAATACGGTTCAGGAGGTTAAGGTTGATATTACCAAAGCTGTGGCTCCACCACCACCTCCTTCGGGTGGGGAAGAAGAGCCGGAACCGGAGACAGATATAGAGATACCGATTGATGAAGAGATTGAGGTGGATGATGTGGAAGTTCCTCCCGGAGGTGGCGGAGGCATCGGAGGTGATGTAGGAGACTGGGACGATGAGACGAATGTGGAATTGCCCGTAAATTGAAAACAAACAAATAATATATTAACTAATAAAACAAACGATTATGAAGAAGATTTTATTGGCAGCCGTTGCTGCTTTGGCAATCGTAGGTTGCACGCAGAATGAAGAGATTGAGAATGTTGGTAACAAAGCGGAGATTAACTTTGGGACAATAGTAAGTAAGACTACAAGAGCTGCTGTGACAGATAATACTGCTTTGCAGGGGACAGGCTTTACTGTATATGCGTATAATACAGAAAAGGCTATTACTGACACTGATACAAAGTTAGGAAGTGCTTTCATGGATGGTGTGGAAGTAACTTATCCTTCTGATTCATGGGTTGTTACTGGAGGACCATATTATTGGCCTTACAGTGGTAAAGTTCAGTTCTTTGCTTATGCAACAGATGCTGCTGTTAAGAATTATAAAGTAGAAGTAGGTGCTAAATATCCAACTCTTGAATACACAATAGCTGCAGAGGCGTCTGCACAAAAGGATTTTGTCGTTGCTAAGTCTACAGATGAAAGTAAACCTAATACTAACGTTAGTGTTGATCTTCAATTTACTCATGCACTTACACAAGTCAATTTTTCAGCAAAGGGTTCTAATGACAACTTGAAGTATACAATATCTTCCATTTCAATTGAAGGACTTGCCAATACAGGTACTTATTCGTTTGCAAATAATACATGGGCTGTTACAGGAACAGCAGGAACTTATGTTTATCCTACTGCTGAAAATGCTTCTGTCTCAGGTACTACAGTAACAACTTTAGATCAATCAAAGGGTGCCTTAATGCTGATGCCACAGACTATGACTGCTAATTCTAAAATTAAAATCAGTTATAATGTTTATAATGCTGATGATGTTCAGATTGATGCAGTGACTGATGCTGAGATAGCTTTGAATGGCAAAGATGCTTGGGAAGCAGGTAAAAAGATACGCTATACCTTAACTTTGTCAAGTGAAGGAGCTACAATTAGTTTTGCTCCTGAAGTTGGCCCTTGGAACACTGATGATGATAAGGATACCCCTGTTACCCCTGTTACCCCTGTCACTCCTCCCGCTGAATAATCTTTTATAATCTCATAATTCTCCTCCCCTAAGACTTTCCCTTAAAAAGTCTTAGGGGATTTTTTTGTATCTCAGCAAAATATTCATATTTTTGCGACACAATAACAAACAAAAACATTCAATCTACAATGCATGATTACTCCTCTTGCGGGGCGACCATACTGTGCCAGGAATGTCCGAGGGCTGTGGACAACGCCATAATGTATGCTTCTCATCCCAGAGGCTTTCATCTCCCTGTTCAACAATGCGAAGAAAACATCATGATTTTCTTGTTGAAAGGAGAAATACTTATCAACAGTCAGGAGTATGCCGGAACCGTATTGCGTGCCGGAGAATTTATTCTTCAAGCCATTGGTTCAAAGTATGAAGTCCTTGCTCTGACAGATGCCGAATGTGTTTGCTATCGTTTCAATCAGCCGGAACAATTCTGTGAAAAGCGTTATAAGTATATTATGGCAGAGGTAACCCCTCCGCTCATTTTCTCACCTTTAAAGATAATCCCTGAACTGAATTTCTTTCTGGAAGCTTCGAAGTCCTATCTGACGGAAAAAAGAATTTGCCGCGAACTGCTTTCCTTTAAGAGGAAAGAACTTGCCTTCATCCTCGGACAGTTTTATTCGGACTACGACCTCTCTATGTTGGTGCACCCGCTTTCCAAGTACACTTCCTCTTTCCAGTATTTCGTCCTGCAAAACCATGCCAAGGTGAAGACTGTGGAAGAACTTGCCCAATTAGGCGGATACACCACCACCACCTTCCGGCGCATCTTCAATTCGGTTTTCCACAAACCTGTTTATGAATGGATGATGGAGAAACGCAAAGAAAGTATAGCCTATGACCTCCGTTACACAGAAGCCACCATTTCCGAAATCTGCTATAAATATGGTTTCGAATCTTTGCCCCACTTCTCCAACTTTTGTAAGAAGAACTTTGGCTCTTCTCCCCGTGGATTGCGGCACGAACAACCTGCATAGATCTTCGGATGAGCGCTGTTAGTGTTTGCGTTTGCCCAGTGGCTGATTAAAACGGTACTTCATTGAGATAACGAAATAGCTGCCTATCTGCTGAGTGTGGCGTTCATACAATCCGTCTGCCATTGTGCCGCGGTAGTAATTCTTTTGCTGGCTGAGTATATCCACCCAGTTGGCTGACAATTCGGCCTGTTTCTTTTTCAGGAAGCGCCATGTGACGCTTGCATTCCAGACGAGTTGGTCGTCGTCTCCCTTGTTGATGTTCGTGCCGTTTCGGAAAGAGTAATTGGCATCCGTTCTCAGTTGTATGTTTCCCGGGATGTCGGCAAAGGTATTTAGCCCGAAGGTGTAATTGCGGGTATATGTATTTGTTTCTAACAGCGAGTTGGAAGAATGCTGGAAATCCCATCTTCCGTTTAGTTCCAGGTTGCCCCATTTGGGCTGGTAGTACAAACGCAATTCACTGTTTATCCCCGTGTTGTGGGTGGCGCTACGTTCGGGCTGCTCAGTTTGATTCTCGTTGATGAGCCCGACGTTTTGGGACAGATTACCTCCGGCATTGGCATTGATGCCAAAACTCTTGATACGCTTTTGGTAGCGCAGCATGCCGCCCGCATTCCAGTTTCCGTTTATATTGACCGGATAAGTTTCGCGCCCGCCTGTCTGCTGGTTGTAGGTCACTGCACGGGTATAACTGTTGATTCTGCTTTGCAGGTTCAGTGAGGCGAAGATGCCTTTATCGGTGTTCTGCGCTTCCAGCCGGAAATATTGGTCGTAGGTTGGTTTCAGGTTAGGGTTACTTCGCGTGATGTTTAGCGGATCACTATTGTTGGTTGGTGAAATCAAATCCTGTAAAGACGGTTGCCGGGAATTCCCGAAATAGCTGAAGGTTAGCCTGTTCTTCCTTTTCTGCCAGGAAACTCTCAGTGTTGGACGGAAACCCACAGAATGAATGGCAGTATCTGCCCTTTGCAAACCGGTCTTCTGATCCAAAGTGCGCCGTTCGGGCTGCACGGACAGTCCGAGATTTACGTTCCATATGGTATCGGAATAGTTGAGATAGAAATCTATTGCATGTTGCAGGGTAGTGCTGTGGCTTCGGTTGCTGAGGCTGTCAATGTAGTGTGCTTCATATCCCGGAGGCAGGAAACCTACTTTTTCCTCCGTCTCTTCCATAAAGCCGGACAAGTCATAAGTATTGCGGTCATCTTGCTGCTTACTATAGTTGAAGTTGTACGAAAGCTGTGAGCGCAGTTGCTTTGTAAAAGGATGTGTGAACATCAGCCCGATACCTTGTTCCCGGTTGGGCGAAAGAGAGGATGCGTATTGGTTGCGATAGAGTATGGAGTCCCTACCGGCACTGTTCTTCAGTTGATAATAGGTGGTTGAGGAGATGGAAAAATTCTCGTTTTCACCCTTGTTGTCATTGTACTGGGCTGTCAGGCCGATGGAGCTGCCTTTCTTGTTCAGCCGGCGCATGATGTTGGCGTGGAAGGAGTAGCGCTGCTGGTCGCCCCTCATCAGTGAGTTCATGGCAATGTCATTTACCTTTTGCTCATTGGGCACGTGGTCGATGCCACTGAAAGGATCCAGTATATTCAGATGGGGATTTTCATTGAACGTGGCCTGACGGTTGTTATTAGCACTATTATTGCGGGTGAGGCTGAAATTACCGAAGACATGAACAAAAGTCATGCTGTCTACCTGCCAGCTCAGGCCCATTGTCGCATTCATAGTACGACTGCGGTTTGTGTTGTTCCCAGCAGAATATTGATATTTGTTTCCGCTCGTCAAGTACTGCTCGTTGTAGGTGGAGGATTCATTGCCCTGATTATTATGATAATACATCAGGTTGCCGTTGATATTCAATTTCTCGTTGAACTTCTTCATGAAATTCATGGCGACGTTCTCCTGTATGTTATCCTTGTAGCTGGTCCTCATGTCGAGGTTGCCGGAATGGGCGATTACAGAGAGGTTGTTTCCGTTCTTCTGGAAGTAATTACCCTGCAGGTCGAAGTCCTTTTTATTATGATTGCCATATCCGGCTTTTCCCGATGCCAGCAGGGTGCCGTTGAACTCCTCTTTGGTTTGCAGGTCGAGCACGTAGTTCTCATCTCCGGTTTTTACTCCTGTCATCTTTTCCAGCTTACTCTTCTTATCATATACTTTTATCTTGCTGATGATGTTTACAGGCAGGTTCTCCAATGCCATGCGGTTGTCTCCGGCAAAAAAGGCTTCACCATTCACATTGATTTCCTTGATGGGCAGTCCGTTGTATTTCAGTGTCTTGTTTGCGCTGTCGTATTCCATTCCGGGAATGCGCTTCACGAGTGCTTCGAGGTATGAACCTTCCGGGGTTTTGTAGGCTGCGGCATTGATAACCGTTGTATCTCCTACCTGGTCCATTTCGCGAATTTGTCCTTTGACCATAACTTCGCCCAGTTCAATGCCTTCTTCCAGCAGGATGCTGCCGAGATTAAGGGTGGATGATTTGCCGTCCAGTTGGTGGAAAACGGACTGCATTCCCGTATATGAAGTTTTTAATAAGTAATCTGTTCCTTTTTGTGGAATGAATTGAAGATTGAAATGGCCATTCGCATCGCTTGCAGTTCCTTTTACAAAAGTTGAGTCTTTGCCGGCCAGAATAACGACACTTGCATAAGGCAGAGGTTCTTTGCCGTCTTTGTTCTCTGCTACAATGCAGACCTGCCCTTTGACTGTTCTTGTTTTTTGGGCAAATAGAATAGTCGGGACCAGTAAGAGCAGTAATAGAGTCCAGAATTTGTGCACGTTTTTCCGTATTATTATGACTAGTCACAAAATTAGAGAGTTTTGTTCGTATCTAATACTTTTATAGGGGAATTTTAAATAATCTTGAAGAAAAAATACAGATATGAGCTATTATCAGTTTTTGAGTTTTTAATATTGCTTCTGTCTGCCGGTTTGGAAGTGAAAATAGGTCAAGATGTTTTGCGTAAAATCTTCCTTTTTTGTAGAAATTGTAGTACTTTTGCTTGATATATATTTTTCTATGAAGACCGACAAACTAAAATATGCATTTGCCTTCATTTTTTTGCTATGTGCTTTCTTATGCGGGGTGAATTTCAAACAGTGGTATGCTACCAACCGCAGTCTGGAAAGACATATTTCACTTATTTACTCTTTTGGACCTGGAGATAAAGGTTATGGAAGTTTCGAGCAACTTCTGCAACAGGAATTCAGGAAGCAGGGGATAGAACCTGTATTCGACAAGTTCTATCTGGACTGTAATAATCTCTCAACGAAGGAGGAGGTGGAAAGCATGAAAGTATACCTTGAGATTCTTAAAAACAAGCAGCCGGACCTTATCCTCTCGGTAGGCGACCAGTCAACGTTCGCTCTCCTTTCCACCCGTCATCAACTCCTTTCTTCTGTTCCTGTAGTGGCTTGTAATGTACATTTTCCTGATGAGAAACTGCTTGGAGAATATGAACGCAGTAATGTCTATGTGTTGCGGGATACGCCGGACTTTAAGAGAAACATGGATTTTATAGCTGCTTTGCAACCCAATGCAAAGATGGAAGTAATCTATAACGTGGATTTTACCACCCTCGGACATAAATCTTTTGATTTGCTGACCGGGATTGTGGATAGGAAGAACGTGCAGGTTCTGGCTTATGAATCAGCTTTTTCAGTACAGAATGAATACAAGAAGCTGCAGGAAATGATTGAGTACTACAACCTGATGCCCGCAATGGCGAGACATCGCTTTAAGCAAGATAAACTAACCGTAAGCCTTTGTCCTTTCCGGTACATTAAGGGCACTTCACTACTCGTCATGATGGAACGGTCGAGAACTGACCAGGGCAAACAGGTGTTCTTGCTGGATAAGTTCGACCTGATGGCGCTTCCGATAGTAAAAGCTATGAATATCCCTTCTTTCAGTTGTATCCGCGAAGGGTTTGGGGAAGGCGTCAAGGTGGTGGGCGGCTATATGGCTACCGATGAAATATCTGCCCGGTCTGCGGCTGAGTTTTCTGTTCGTCTGATGAATCAAGAAGATGTGGGAACCTCCAGAATCAGGGACTTGGAGAAAGAGTATGTACTCGACTGGACTTACTTCTCTGCCTATGACAGTTATCATGTGAAGAATGTGCCGAAAGGTGTGCATATCATTAATTATCCGCTCTACGACCACTATCGTGAAGAATTCTATCTTCTGTTCGGGCTGTTCATCCTTACTTTTGTTGTGGTATTAATCAGTTTGCTGCGTATGCGTAAGCGTTCCCGGGCCGAACGTGAGAATATGGAGATGCTTGAGGAGGCTCATAAGCGATTGACGCTTTCTACAGATGGAGGCCGGATTTCACTTTGGAATATACAGGGGGATTATATTGAGTTTGATGAAAACTATACGCGTATGGTGGGATTCGAACAGCGAAAGTTCGTAAGGACTGATTTCCTGAAATATACCCATCCGGATGATGTGCCCTTGTTGGATGCATTGTACGAGACATTGCACCTGTCTTCGGATATGTATGTGCAGCGCGTACGCTTCTGTCTCGATGAGAAGGAGGAAGATTACCGCTGGTATGAACTTCGCTGCCGCAGCCTGAAAGATGCTAAAGGTAAATTTATGCTGGCAGGTGTCATGCAGGATATTCAGGAACAGGTGGATCGTGAAAACCAACTGATTCTGGCTAAGCAGATAGCTGAAAAAGCTGAATTGAAGCAATCTTTTCTCAATAATATGAGCCATGAAATCCGCACTCCGCTCAATGCTATTGTAGGATTTACAAACCTTTTGTTGGGTGAGGGGGCGGACGAGATTGAACCGGAAGAAAAAGAGGCTATGCTTGAAATTATCAACCGTAATAATGAGTTGCTTTTGAAACTTATTGATGATGTGGTAGAAATATCCCGTCTGGATTCCGGACATATGGACTTTGATGTGAGAGTGTGGGATATGACGAAGATTGTGAAAGACATTTATACGGCTTACCAGTCGTTGGTTCACCCTTCTTTGCAGTTCCGGCTCGAATTGGATGAGACGGTCTCTCTGCTGGTGAGCACAGACCGTCTGCGTTTCATTCAGGTCATTTCCAACTTCCTGAGTAATGCAAGTAAATTTACCCGGAGTGGTTGGGTGACATTGGGTGGTGAGATGGACAGGGTGAAAAATGAGGTCTGTGTATATGTGGAAGATACCGGTAAGGGAATGGATGGGAAAGAACTTATGATGATTTTCGACCGTTTCTATAAAACGGATGAGTTTGAACAGGGCAGCGGCCTCGGACTTTCTATCTGTAAGGTGATAATAGAGAGGCTGCACGGGCGTATAGAGGTAAAATCCGAAGCAGGCAAAGGAAGCCGTTTTGCAGTTGTCTTCCCTTTGGTGGAGGCAGTATAAAAAAGCTCCTCTGCCAGTTTCCCGGCAGAGGAGCTTCGTGCTATTAATCAAATGTAGAAAGGGCTATTTAGTCTTTCAGTTTTGCGATGATGAAGTCGCGGTTCAAACGTGCGATGTTGCTGATAGAAATGTTTTTCGGACATTCGGCTTCGCAAGCACGAGTGTTGGTACAGTTACCGAATCCGAGTTCGTCCATCTTGCTCAACATAGCTTTTGCACGGCGCAATGCTTCCGGTTTACCTTGCGGCAGCAAGTTCAACTGGCTAACTTTGGCAGAAACAAACAACATAGCAGAACCATTCTTACATGCAGCTACGCAAGCACCGCAACCGATACATGCAGCAGCGTCCATAGCTTCGTCAGCAATCTGCTTCGGAATCAGGATGGCGTTGGCATCCTGAGGAGAACCTGTACGTATGCTGACATAACCACCGGCTTGCATAATCTTATCGTAAGCTGTACGGTCTACCATCAAATCCTTGATTACCGGGAAGCCGGCAGAACGCCACGGCTCAACAGTAATAGTATCGCCATCATTGAAACGGCGCATGTAAATCTGACAAGTAGTAGCGCCTGTTGCAGGACCGTGCGGGTGTCCGTTGATGTAGAGTGAACACATACCGCAGATACCTTCGCGGCAGTCATGATCGAATACAACCGGTTCATTACCTTCAGAAATCAGTTGCTCATTCAAGATATCCAGCATTTCAAGGAATGAAGTGTCACCGGGGATATCTTTCATTTGGTATGTTTCAAAAGCGCCTTTTGCCTTTGGACCTTTCTGACGCCATACTTTCAGTGTGAAACTTATATTTTTATCCATTGTTTTTGAAGTTATAAGCTACAAGCTACGAGCTACAAGAACTCTGCCTATAGCAGATTAGTTAATAACTTACTGACTTGCCCGTAGCCTCGAACTTGTAGCTCGTGGCTCGTAGCTTGTCACTATTTAGCTCTTATAGTTACGAGTCTGTACCTTGATTGCTTCGTAAACCAACGGTTCTTTCAGCAACTCAGGAGCTTTTTCGTCGGAGCCTTGATATTCCCAGCAAGCAACGTAGAAGTAGTTTTCATCATCACGTTTTGCTTCGCCTTCCTCAGTCTGGTATTCTTCACGGAAGTGACCACCGCAGCTTTCGTTACGGTTCAGAGCGTCGTAAGCAACCAACTCACCCATGATAATGAAGTCGTACAGGCGGATAGCTTTATCCAGCTCTACGTTCATACCTTCTTTATCTCCCGGGATGAACAAGTCTTTTTCGAATGTCTTACGGATTTCTTTCAGTTTGGCAATACCGGTCTTCAGGCCTTCTGCTGTACGACCCATACCTACATATTCCCACATCACGTGGCCCAGTTCCTTGTGGATAGAGTCTACAGACTTCTTACCCTTGATGTTCATCATCCAGTTAATCTTATCCTGGATAGCTTTCTCTGCTGCTGCAAACTCAGGCAGGTCGGTAGAGAAACGGGGAACTGTAATCTGGTCGGCCAGATAGTTCTGAATAGTGTAAGGCAATACGAAGTAACCGTCAGCCAGACCTTGCATCAATGCAGAAGCACCGAGGCGGTTGGCACCGTGGTCGGAGAAGTTACATTCGCCGATAGCGAACAGACCCTTGATAGAAGTCATCAGTTCGTAGTCAACCCAGATACCACCCATTGTGTAGTGGATAGCCGGATAAATCATCATCGGATTATAATATTTCACACCGGCAATTTCTTTTGCCAGTTCGCCCGGATTAACGTCAGTGATTTCCTCATACATATCGAAGAGGTTACCATAGCGTTGAAGAACGATGTCGATACCTAAGCGGCTGATAGCCTCAGAGAAGTCGAGGAATACTGCCAGGCCTGTATTGTTCACACCGAAACCTGCATCGCAACGTTCTTTAGCGGCACGGCTGGCAACGTCACGCGGAACTAAGTTACCGAATGCCGGATAGCGGCGTTCCAAGTAGTAGTCGCGGTCTTCTTCAGGAATATCGCTTCCCTTGATTTCACCCTTCTGGAGTTTTACGGCATCTTCTTTCTTCTTCGGAACCCAGATACGGCCGTCGTTACGCAGAGACTCTGACATCAAAGTCAGCTTAGACTGCTTGTCACCGTGAACAGGAATACAAGTGGGGTGAATCTGTACCATAGCCGGGTTAGCCATCCATGCACCCTTGCGGTAGCAAGATATGGCAGCCGTACAGTTACAAGTCATAGCGTTGGTAGACAGGAAGTATGCATTTCCGTAACCACCGGTAGCGATCACTACTGCGTGGGCAGCGAAACGTTCCAGTTTACCGGAAACGAGGTCTTTGGCAATGATACCGCGTGCACGTCCGTCGATGAGGACAACGTCCTGCATTTCATAACGGGTGTACAGTTTCACAGTACCTGCGTTTACCTGGCGGCTCAGTGCAGAGTATGCACCCAGCAACAACTGCTGTCCGGTTTGACCGCGGGCATAGAACGTACGTGATACCTGAGCACCACCGAAAGAACGGTTATCCAGCAAACCACCGTATTCGCGGGCGAAAGGAACACCTTGTGCCACACATTGGTCGATGATGGCGTTGGATACCTCTGCCAAACGATAAACGTTAGCTTCGCGGGCACGGTAGTCACCACCTTTTACAGTATCATAGAACAAACGGTAAACAGAGTCACCGTCGTTTTGGTAATTCTTAGCAGCGTTGATACCGCCTTGTGCAGCGATGGAGTGTGCACGGCGCGGAGAATCTTGAATACAGAAGTTGAATACTCTGAAACCCATTTCACCGAGTGAAGCGGCGGCAGAAGCACCTGCCAATCCCGTACCTACCACGATGATATCCAAACGACGCTTATTGGCGGGGTTAACTAATTTCTGGTGAGCTTTATAGTTGGTCCATTTCTCAGCCACCGGTCCTTCCGGAATTTTTGAATCTATCTTAGTCATAATGCTATTACATTTTAATCGTTTTACAATTTACAAATTAGCAAGCACCGCCGCACATCAATGATTTTGCAAAGAATACGACAACTACCAGAGCGAAGCATACAACAACGATAGTGGAGTAGATGTTAGAAATGCATTTCCAACGGTTAATCCATACTTTGTTGTTCCAACCCAAGGATTGCATGGAGCTCCAGAAACCGTGAGTCAGGTGGAACCACAGTGCGCCGAGCCAAATGAGGTAAAGCACTACGTATACCGGATTGCTGAATGTGTTTTCAATGTGATGAACACCGTTAGCGGCAAATTCCAGTGCAGTTGCATCGGCATACATACCCATGTTGTGCATCAACTCGGGGAGCTGCATCTTTGCCCAGAAGTTAATCAGGTGAAGACCCAAGCCTACGATTACGATAAGACCCAGCACGAGCATGTTCTGAGAAGCCCATTCCACAGTCTTAGGTTTGTCTACTACAGCATAGCGTTCGTTACCGCGCGCTTTGCGGTTTTGCATCGTCAGCCAGAAAGCGTAGATGATGTGAATGATGAAAAGGGCAGCTAAACCTACCGTAGCCACCAAGGCATACCAGTTTGCTCCCAGGAACTCACAAACCATGTTGTATCCCTCTGCCGAGATTAATGCAACCAGGTTCATCGCCATGTGAAACGTCAGAAACAGGACAAGGGCGATACCGGTAACGCTCATCACCACTTTCCTTCCTACAGATGAATTACTTAACCACATAAATGATTGAATTTAAATTATTTAATAGTTCGAAAATTTGCTTTTCCTTAGAGTTTCCCGCTAATTTCCCGCAAAAATAGAAGAAATACATTGATTAAACAAGGAATTAAAGAAATAATTCCGTAATTAAAACAGGAGATAGAAGTTGACAAGGCAACAAGGGAACAAGTTGGTAAGGGGATAAGGAGACAAGGGGGCAAGAGCCGATTAATCTTCCTTGTCTCCTTGTTCCCTTCCTCCCTCGTCTCCTTTCTCCTTTATGATGGTGATTTTCTCCCCGCTGGCGGCACGTTTCCGCAGGGATCGGGGCGTGTCTCCAAAGGAATCTTTGCAGAAATGGGCGAAGTGGGACAAAGAGTCGAAACCATATCGCGCACTGATTACTGAAACACGTTGTTTGGTGAATTGCAAGTCGTTCAGGATGCCTTCACGCTTCTTGTCCAATATCCATTCGTATACAGGTACATTATACATATTTTTAAACAAGCGGCGGAATGTAGTGGTGGTGTATCCTCCCAGATGGGCAAATTCTTCCACATTCTTCACCTTGTCGTAGTTCTGCATAATGAAATAATGGAAACTTTCAGTATAAGTACTGATGGGGTAGAAGAAGGTACTTATCTGGCGTATCGGATAATAGCAGGTTAATATATAAACCAACTCCTGACGCTTTAGGTCGAGGTATTTTCCGCAAGCGGCAGGTTGTTCTTTGAAATAATCGACGATATCGTGCAGCAAGCGTTCCAGTTTTGCGTTGGCTATCAAGGGTGTGTAGGTCAATGGAGCTTCGGAGCGTTCCAGAATCTCCTTATAGCGGTCCTCACACAGAACAGGAAGTTCCGTAAACCAATATGCGATATATTCTACATCGGTCAATGCCAGTAGTTCCATTTTCGAACCTATGGCTTGTAAAACACATTGTCTACTTTGAAGAGTAGTTCCCGGATATTCGTTACTATTTACCAGTAACTCACCCTTCAATACAAAAATCATGCAATTTTGTGTACACTTCTCCGCAGAGAAATGTTGTCCCTGAGGATATTGGCGGTATGCCAACGTCCCCTCAGAAACTTTCGGGCACAGACTACAATCTACTTGCCGTGTACAAAGAGTGTCTTTTGTCATGAAATATAAGACGAATTACTAAAATTATGGCAACAAAGATAGAATTTTTTTGTGAATACTCTAACAAAATCATCTATCTTTGCAGCAAACTATAAGAAAGACTACATGAAACGGACTATTTTTTTTGTATTTTTTGCATCCTTAGTTGTATTCAGTATTTCCGCACAAAACTGGGACATTAATACTTTACATAAAATAAATAGCTGGGATGGTAAATTTATTCGCAACTATAATAAAATAATTTCTCGTACAGAACCTTACATTGCTGTGGGAGTTCCTGTGGCAATGGCGTTGGCTGCCTGGGTAAAGAAAGACCGCGAATTATTGAAGGATGCCATATATGTAGGAACCAGTGTCGCCGGCGCTTTTGTGGTGACTTATGGCATGAAGTATCTTATAGACCGTGAACGTCCGTTCGACCGTTATCCCGACCAGGTGCATGCTTATAGCTACGAAAGCAGTCCTTCCTTTCCTTCCGGACATACAGCAACTGCTTTTGCACTGGCAACCTCGCTTTGTGTGAGGTATCCGAAGTGGTACGTGATAGGTCCTTCCGCTTTATGGGCGTGTTCTGTCGGAGTATCCCGCATGAATGAGGGCGTACACTATCCGTCCGATGTACTGGCGGGTGCAGTCATCGGAGCCGGATGTGCGGTAGTCAATATCTATGTGAATCGTTGGCTGAATAAGTGGTTATTCGGCAATTAATTCAGAATTTCCTGATATTTATTGGTGTTCAGTAACTCTAAGGCTTGTTGTACGCTATTGTTCGTGGTGTTTATCACCTGGAAATATTCGTTCATATCCCACAGGTCACGGGCAATCAAGGCTTTCAATTGCGTCTTAATCAAAGGCAGTGACTTCTTGTATTGCTCTTCATTAAACTCAATCTTTTCCTTTTCGGCAGCAGCACGTATGTCTGCAAGCATTTGTTCGTCTATCTCGAATTTATTGTTGAAGGAGTCGAACTTCTTGTATTTTTCCTGTAACTCTTTCCGGTGGTTTTCGATGTACTTGGTTGTTGCTTTGATAACAACGCCTTTAGCTACGAGGTTCCGGTGATAATCGGTATATTGGGTGGTGTCGATTGGCACGAAGTAGTCGGGCATGATACCGCCGCCGCCATATACAGTACGTTTCAGCTTCTTGGTGGAATTCTTCAGGGAGTCGGGGAAGTGGATACTGTCGGCGTGCATCATTTCTCCGCGATTGAAGCGCTCTACCAAATCCATATTGTATTTCTCCTGGCCATCATCTTTCCTGAGGCTTCTGCCATCCAGATTGGCGGTATGGTCGTAAGGTTTCTGGATACAACGACCGGAAGGGGTATAATAACGGGCGATGGTCAGACGTATCATGGAGCCGTCGGGCAGGTCGATGGGGCGTTGAACCAAGCCTTTACCGAAAGTACGGCGGCCTACAACCAAACCTCTGTCCCAGTCCTGCACGGCACCGGTTACGATTTCGCTTGCAGAAGCGGAATATTCATCGACCAAGACAATGAGACGTCCGTTCTTGAAGTTACCCGTACCCCTGGCGTAGAAGTTGCTGCGTTGTGAGGTTCTTCCTTCGGTATATACGATAAGTTCTTTCTGCTGCAGGAATTCGTTGGCAAGGTCGATAGCCGCATTCAGATAACCGCCACCGTTGCCTTGCAGGTCGAGTATCAGGTCTTTCATTCCCTGCTTTTGCAATTCCTTGAGGGCAGCCGTGAACTCTTCGGCGGTAGTGGCGCCGAAACGGTTGATGCGGATATAGCCCGTTTTGGGTTGTATCATATAAGAAGCATCCAGACTGAGAATGGGTATTTTATCACGCTTTACGGTGAAAAGTAAAGGATCGTCTACTCCGCGGCGGACAATGGTCAACTTCACTTCCGAGTCTTTCGGCCCGCGCAAGCGTGCCATGATATCTTCTGTTGACATCTTCACACCGGCAATGGCGCTGTCGTTTACTGCAACGATACGGTCACCTGCCAGGATACCCACCTTTTCAGAGGGGCCGTTGCTGACGGGCTGTATAATTAATAAGGTGTCTTCTATCATCTGAAACTGCACGCCGATGCCTTCGAAGTTGCCTTGCAGGGGTTCGTTCATCTTTTTCACCTCTTCGGCATCATTGTATGTGGAGTGTGGGTCCAGTTGTGCCAGCATGCGTATAATCGCTTCTTCCACCAGTTTGTTCTCGTCCACCGAGTCTACATACAGGTTGGCAATGGCGAATTCCGCCATTTGTAACTTGCGGGCAGCAGCGTTGCCCATCTTTTGTGCCTGCATGGAAGCCATGGCACCTATACATATCATTAAGATAAGAAGTTTCTTCATCATTCTCTTCGTTTATCACTTATCATTCTGTCACTAATCACTAAATCTCCATCCCTTCGGGAATAAACTGGCTGATGTCCTTGCCGAACTGTAACAGTTCTCGGACGGTAGTCGAACTGATACACGTCAGTTCGGGCTCGGTAAAGAGCAGAATTGTTTCGATGCCTGCCAGTTTGCGGTTGATGTCTGCAATGGTTTCTTCGTATTCGAAGTCTTTCACGGTGCGGATGCCACGGACGATGAATTGGGCATCTACCTGCTGGGCAAAATCAATCGTCAGGCAATCATAGGAATATACTTTGATGCGTGGCTCGTTCCGGTAGAAACCTTGTATCATTTCCACGCGCTTCTCGATGGGGAAATAGGTGTTCTTGTTCTCGTTGATACCGATTCCGATGACGATTTCATCCATAAAAGTCAGCGCGCGCGCCACTACCGAGGAGTGCCCGATAGTGAAGGGGTCGAATGTTCCCGGAAAGATTGCTCTTCTCATGATGCCAAGTCTTCTTCTATAACCAGGTTGTTGATAATAAAGTTTTGCCGTTCCATGGTATTCTTACCCATATAGAATTCCAATAACTCTTTCACAAGGTCCGTCTTGCGCAGAGTGACCTGCTCCAGACGCATATCCTTACCAATAAAGTGTTTGAATTCATCGGGTGAAATTTCTCCCAAACCTTTAAAGCGGGTGATTTCAGGGTTCGGCCCCAGCTCCTCAATCGCTTTCTGCCGTTCTTCTTCCGTATAGCAATAAGTGGTCTTTTTCTTATTACGCACGCGGAACAGCGGGGTTTGCAATATATATACATGCCCTTTCTTTATCAAGTCCGGGAAGAATTGCAGGAAAAATGTGATGAGCAGCAGGCGGATGTGCATACCGTCCACATCGGCATCGGTGGCGGCAATCACTTTGTTGTAACGCAGTCCTTCAATGCCGTCTTCAATGTTCAGGGCAGCTTGCAGCAGGTTGAATTCTTCGTTCTCATATACCACTTTCTTGGTCAGCCCGAATGAGTTCAACGGTTTACCGCGAAGACTGAACACGGCTTGCGTATTCACATCACGGCTTTTGGTGATGGAACCGCTGGCGGAGTCACCCTCGGTGATGAAGATGCAGGATTCTGCTTCCTGATCCTTTCCTTTGCCATCATTGAGGTGATAACGGCAGTCGCGCAACTTGCGGTTGTGCAGGTTGGCTTTCTTGGCACGTTCGCGCGCCAGTTTGGTTACGCCGGCAATGGCTTTGCGCTCCTTCTCGGAGTCTTGTATCTTTTGCAGCATAACTTCCGATACCAACGGGTTCTTGTGGAGATAGTTGTCCACTTCCGTCTTGATGAAGTCACCTACATATTTATTCACGCTAACACCGCCGGGAGACATGGAAGGAGAACCGAGCTTGGTTTTCGTCTGTCCCTCGAATTGAGGTTCTTCCACATTGATGGCGATGGCGGCAACGATACCGTTGCGGATGTCGGCATACTCCTGGTTCTTGTTGTAGAACTCCTTGATGGTGCGGGCGATGTGCTCTTTGAGCGCGCTCTGGTGCGTTCCGCCCTGTGTGGTATGCTGGCCATTGACGAAGGAATAATATTCTTCGCCGTATTGGTTGGTATGCGTAAAGGCTATTTCAATATCCTCTCCTTTCAGATGGATGATGTTGTACAGCCCTTGTGCGGTCATGTTGTCGTTCAGCAAATCTTCCAGACCGTGGCGTGAAATGATGCGCTGACCGTTGTAGATGATGGAAAGTCCCGTGTTCAGGTACGTATAATTACGCAGTAACATTTCCACGAAATTGGCTTGGAAGGAATAGTTCAGGAACAACGTGCTGTCCGGTTCGAAGAAGATGTAGGTTCCGCTTTCTTCGTCGCAGCTTTCCGTGACGTCGCTTTGGAGGTTACCTTTTTCGAAAATGGCAATACGGACCTTACCTTCACGGTAACTGCGTACTTCAAAACGGCTGCTAAGTGCGTTCACGGCTTTGATACCCACACCGTTCAGTCCGACGCTCTTCTTGAAAGCCTTGCTGTCGTACTTACCTCCGGTGTTGAGTTTGCTCACCGCTTCAATCAGCTTTCCTTGCGGAATGCCACGACCGTAGTCGCGCACGCTGACGCGGAGATTCTCCTCAATGTTTATCTCAATCCGTTTACCCGCACCCATTTTGAATTCATCGATGCTGTTGTCCATTACCTCTTTCAGTAATACATAGATACCGTCGTCGTTCTGCGTACCGTCGCCCAAACGACCGATATACATGCCCGAACGGACACGGATGTGCTCCATGTCGTCAAGATGACGAATGTTGTCTTCCGTATATTCTACATTACCTTCGGGCATCAGTCCGTTGATTTCTTCCATAAGTTTAATATAGTGTTTAGTGATTGGTGATTAGTGATTAGTGCCATGCGGCGTGATAGTTAACCACTAATCACTAACCGTTAATCACTAATGATTAATCTCCTTAATGAACGCCCTGCGCCGTTTATGCTGTTCGGTCTTGAAGTACTCCCATTGCGCTTGTACCTTGCCGTTCATTTCCAGTTCAGGGTTGCTCTCTGCAAATATAAAACCTAATTTTTGATAAACCGGAATTAAATCGGAAAATAACAATGCGTTAACACCTTTGTTCTGGTACTCCGGCTTCACGGCTACGAGCAATAAATCCAACATCTTGGCACGTCGTTTCATGAACAGTGCTTTCAGCAGATAATACCATCCGAAAGGCAATAACCGTCCGTGGGCTTTCTGTAAAGCTTCGGACAGGGATGGCATGGAAATACCTACGGCAATCAGTTGGTCGTCGGCATCCGTGATAAGTGTCACCATGCGGAGGTCCACGATGGGGAGGTACATCTTCACGTATTGGTCAATCTGCCGTTGCGACAGGGCCGAATAGCCGAACAGGGGTTTATACGCTTCGTTCATCAGTTCAAAGATGGCCTGTCCGTATTCGCGGGCAATCTTCTTGGCTGATGTATATTTCTTTATCTTGAGGTTATATTTTCGTTGGATAAGGTCGGAGATGCGCTTGTGCTTGTCCGGTATGGCATCCGGAATATAGATTTTGAATTCCACCCAGTCGGCATCCTTTTCGAAGCCCATGCGCTCCATATGCTGCGGATAGTAAGGATAGTTATAGGTGGTTGCCATGGTGCTGAGTTGGTCGTAACCTTCAACGAGCATACCCTCTGCGTCGAAGTCGGTGAAGCCCAGCGGGCCTTGTATGTGAGTCATTCCACGCTCTTTTCCCCATTCTTCCACGGTGCGGATAAGGGTGTCGGCAACTTCCGGGTCATCGATAAAGTCAATCCAGCCGAAGCGGACATTCTTCTTTTCCCAAGTCTGGTTGGCTTTGTGGTTGATGATAGCGGCTACACGTCCTACTATCTGGTTGTCCTTGTAAGCCAAGAAATACTCTGCCTCGCAGAATTCGAATGCCGCATTCTTCTTTTTGCTGAACGTGTTGAGCATATCGTCGTAAAGGTCGGGGACGGAGTAAGGGTTGCCTTTGTATAGCCGGTAATTGAAGCGGATGAACCGTTTCAACTCTTTAGTTGTGGAAACTTTTTTGATTGTTATTGCCATAATTTTATGTCTAATGAGGTGGCAAAGATACATGATAATCTTTAAAATACCACGCGCCGGAGATAAAAACTAATTGTAAATAAGTACCACTGTGTAAGCTATGTAACAAAGTATCAGTAGGCTGCCTTCAATGCGCGTAATAGTCCGTTTGGCGAAGAACAGGCCGAATATCCATAGCAGGATGCTCGAACCCACCAGCACCAGTAAATCCAGGTTGGTGATACCCGTCAGATGTAGCGGTGTGATGGAAGCGCTACAACCCAGCACGAAGAATATATTGAAAAGATTGCTTCCGATTACGTTTCCGATGGCAATCTCCGGATTCTTCTTCAGGGCGGCTACGATGGAAGTGGCAAGTTCGGGCAGAGACGTACCACCTGCCACAAGCGTCAGCCCGATGACCGATTCACTGACTCCCAGGTTGCGGGCAATGCCGCTGGCACCGTCCACAAAGAAACTGCCGCCGGCAATCAGCGCACCCAGTCCACCTATTATATATAGTATGGAGCACCACATGGGAAGTTGCTTGATTTCCTCTTCCGCTTCCCCTTCCTTCTTTCCCTGAAAGGCGATGGCGAATGTATATCCGAGGAAGATGATGAAGAAACAGAGCAAGAGAAGTCCGTCCGTGGTGCTGAGTATGTTTTCCGGGCTGTGGTCCAGCAGCACATCATTGGCACAAATCAGCAGTACGATGGAAGATAGGACGCAGAGGGGAATCTCCTTGCGCAATGTGTTTTGAGAGATGACGATAGGAGCAAAGAGTGCCGTGCAACCCACAATCATCAGCGTGTTGAATATATTGCTGCCCACTACGTTGCCTATGGCGATGTCCGCACTTCCTTTCAGGGCGGAAGATACACTGACCGTCAGTTCCGGGGCGGAGGTTCCGAAAGCAACGATGGTAAGTCCGATGACGATGGACGGAATATGAAAACGTTTGGCAATGGATGCCGCGCCGTCTGTCAGCCCATTGGCACCTAAAAGGATGAGGAGGAGACCTCCGATAAGAAAGAGAATATCCATAAATTTCTGATTTGTGTGCAAATATAATTAATTCCTTTCATGAAAAGTGAAAAACATTCCGTATGTTTGGCGCTTTAATTAAACTTAAGGTCCGGAGTAGCTGTCATCCTGAGCGTAGCCGAAGGATATCTTCTCCTACTTGTATAACGCAGCCTTGTGCCGGGAGAGTAGCTCCTTCGGCTACGTTCAGGATGACGGATACTACAGTTATGATAGTGCAAACTGATTTTAATTGAGTATTATTGAGTATTTATGAAAAGAATTAGCGCAATATGCATCTGTCTGTTGCTTCTGCCCGTGTGCGGGGCATCTGCCCAGTTGGTGGAGAAGGTAAGGGATATTTTTAATGAAGATACGTTAGGGGCGGTTGCACCTCTCAAATCAGATACCGATTCGGTGTATAAGCTGAAAATGCGGCAGGAGTTGGAAGCTGCGCGGCTGAGTGAAGCCAATCTCAGGATGGAGATCGAGCAGATGAAGTTGAAATATGATGCGGCGGATTCTCTTAAGCTGGCACAGCAACGCCAGCGCATCGACTCACTCCGGAGGGTGACTCCGGGTGTTCCCGTGGTGGTGGAAGGTGATACGCTGTATTACCTGTTTGTCAAGCGTGGCGGGCACACTCCCCAGCAGCGTGCCAAGATGAACGCGGCAGCCATTACGGAACTGGGCAAGCAGTTCAACCTACGACCGGATTCGGTGTATATAGATCGCAGCGATATTGTTACCGACCTGATGTATGGAAATAAGGTGCTGACTTCATTCACCGACCAGGACGGATTGTGGGAAGGCTGCACGCGCGATGAACTGGCCGTTGCCAAGCGGAAGGTGGTAGTGGATAAGCTCAAAGTGATGAAAGACGAGCATAGTCTGTGGCAGCTTGGCAAACGTATTCTCTATTTTATTCTTGTCATTGTCGGCCAGTATCTGCTGTTTAAACTCACCACCTGGCTGTTCAATAAGCTGAAAGTCCGTATTCAGCGGTTGAAAGATACCAAACTGAAGCCTATCTCCATTCAGGACTATGAATTGCTGGATACACAGAAGCAGGTGAATCTGCTTGTTTTCCTGGCAAACCTGTTGCGATATGCGGTGATGCTGCTTCAATTGGTGCTGACGGTGCCGCTGCTTTTCTCCATATTTCCTCAGACCAAAGACCTTGCTTACAAGTTGTTCTCGTATATATGGGACCCTATAAAAAGTATCTTCCTGGGCATAGTGGAATATATTCCCAATCTGTTCACCATCTTTGTGATATGGCTTGCCGTGAAGTATCTGGTGAGGCTGGTGCGCTATCTTGCCAGTGAGATACAGTCGGAGCGGTTGAAGATAGGCGGTTTCTATGCCGATTGGGCTATGCCGACGTTCCACATTGTGCGCTTCCTGCTTTATGCGTTTATGATTGCAATGATTTATCCCTATCTGCCGGGTTCCAAGTCGGGCGTTTTCCAGGGGATATCGGTCTTTGTCGGCTTGATTGTTTCGCTGGGTTCGAGTACGGTTATCGGGAATATCATAGCGGGACTGGTGATTACGTATATGCGTCCGTTCAAGTTGGGCGACCGCATCAAGCTGAATGACACTACGGGTAATGTAATAGAGAAGACTCCGTTGGTGACGCGCATCCGTACACCGAAGAATGAAGTCGTGACCATCCCGAACTCTTTCATCATGTCTTCGCATACGGTGAATTTCAGTCAGTCGGCACGCGATTACGGGTTGATTATCCATTCGGAGGTCAGCATAGGATACGATGTACCCTGGCGGAAAACACATCAACTTCTGATTGAGGCTGCGTTGAATACCCCCGGAGTAGTGGACGACCCGCGCCCGTTTGTACTGGAAACGTCTCTACAGGATTATTATCCGGTCTATCAGGTGAATGCTTATATAAAGGATGCCAACCAGTTGGCACAGGTTTACTCCGACCTGCATCAGAATATACAGGACCGCTTCAACGAAGAGGGCATCGAGATTATGTCGCCGCACTATATCGCTACGCGCGACGGTAGTGAGACGACGATACCGAAGGATGATTTGCGAGGGAAGAAGTAATTTTCTTATCGAACTCAGTTTACGAGCCTCTACTTTTAATTGTACCGAATCCGGTACAATAAGTACTCTTTCGATGACAGGCTGTCTGAGTAGTTGCAATGTATTTAAATGAAATCATTGTTCTATAAGTATGCACTTAAGTCCGTTAATCTTATTGCTTTATTATGAATATTATTGTCATTGCTCGTTTCATGTGGAAAGACGGGGCGAACGGTCTGAATTGAAAATCTGCCGACCGTCCCGATGATAGTAGGAAAGAATGCAAGGAAATGATATTGCAAATGTTTGGAAAGAAAGCTATTGGCTTGGTTCTGGGCTTATTTGTATGCGCTGTGCTGATAAAATCAATCAAATTGTTTCGTAAAAAGGGTGACTCGTATCAAACAGCTCCTGCGAAAGAATAGAGAAGAACCTTGTAAATGGCGGATAAAACAGCTCTCAAAGGAAGATTCTCACCTTCATTTTACCGGAAAACGCCCTTTCATATCACAAGACTACACCCTTTAGAGCAGATAGCTACACCTTTTTGGGCGGATAACTACACCCTTTTGAGCAAATAGTGTAGCCTTCCGGGCAAGATAAATCACCATGCGGCTTCCCGTTCCCTACCGTGGGAACTGTCGTTCCCCTTAATGGGAACGGCAGTTTCTCTTAATGGGAACAAGAGTCTCTCTTAATTGGAACGGTTGTTCCTTGGGGCGGGAACGGCAGTTCCCTGCCGGTGGGAAACTGCAAACTCTTATATATGAATGGCTTGGAAATATGATCAAAAAGCACTAATCGTAAGCATCAACAAGATGCCATACTTCAGTTGTCCGGCAAAGGTTGCAAATGTCGATCCGAAAGGCATATCAAGAAGAAAGCCGACAATAGAGACATCATTTTTCAGTAAAGAGGGGATGTCTCTTCTTGCTTTACCGTGCCATCACAATCTCCGAATAGGGATAGCCGCTACCGGGAACCGATTGCCAGTCTTTACTTACTAAATCGTATGCATAAATCAGCCTGCCGCCCCGGTAAGTGTCGAACAATACGTAGAGTTTCAGTGTCTCTGTATCTTCAGCGAGCATGGTTATGGAACGTGCCGGGTTGGGGAATGTGGCAAATGGTTCTTTCAGGGTCAACGTAGTCTGGTCCCACAGACGCAGTTCGGTCTGCCCGTCGGTTTTCACTATGGCGTATCCTCCGGTGCGCACGTACTTGGTGGTTCCGTTATCTTTTTTATCGGTTATTGTCCAGAAGGGAATAAGTGCGGTAGCTTGTATCTGCTCGTCGACATGTACTTTGCTACTTTGTAAATCCAGTACGACGGGCGCAAAGCTGTTGTTGCCGTTATCGGCTGAGAGCAATAGCTGGCTGGCACTGCTCTGTACACCGGGATAGCGTGTCAGAGCTTCGGGTTTTATGTTTGCAGGTAGTTCGTAGCGGTAATCCATGGGAGGCATCTGGCTTCGGGTGTAACCCGAGGTTGTGACGGAGACCAATGCCACTTCATTGGAAGATATCTGTCTCACGGCTGTTATGGAGCCATTGATATTGTTGCAAAGGGTTAATATGTTTCCAAGTCCCATATCCTGCCAGTAGCGCATGGATAGGTCGTAACAGTATACCTTGCGGACTCCGTCCTTCGTTTGTATTCCGCAGAGACGTTGGCTTTCGGGGACATTCACTACGCAGGAGAAGTCTTTTTGGTCTTCTGCCAGTTTCACGATGTTCTTAGGGCTGCCATCTGTGAGGTTTACGTGCTCGATGCAGTTATCATGACCCGTGTCGGAATGGGAGTTGGTGATGCCGTAGAGTTGGAACTCTTCGGGTGCCTGGCCGTTGGAGACTGCGATTTCGCCAAGCGTCATTATGTCTCCGGCGCGGCGCAGAAGTATTTTGGTAGTTGAAGCGGGATAGTGTCCGGGTGCCAGGAAGGTGATGCTTGTGGCGGTCTGCTCCAACATGACGGGCAATACGCCACGGGCATATCCCTGATAGTTGAGTGCGGGCTCGTCGGGAAGCGGCCAATAGATTTCGAACATGAAGTCGTCATCGGGCTGGAAGCCTTGCGCTTTGATGGTTACTTTATCTCCGGGATTGAATACGGTGCCTGCGGCAGGCATTACGATGTCGGTTACTAAGATGGGTTGTTTGTCGTCATCTTTTACACAGGCCGCAAGCAGCAGGCCGAATAACAGGAAGAGGTATATCTTCTTCATAGCTTTTTTTAATGTTTGAACGATGCAAAGGTATTATTTTTAGCGATATACTTTCTTCTCTTCACTGTGTATTTTGCCTCGGAAAGTAAAAAAGGAATTACCGTGAGGTGCGTGTCACGGTATGCAGCACATTCCCTTTCTTGTCAATCATCCGCAATGTCAGTTCCTTCTTGTCTGCCGAAATGATGGAGAAACCCGGTTTCGGACTACAAAACACTGTTCCTTCCGTGGGTTTCACTTTGCGGGAGAGGGAGCCGGAGGAGTTGACGATGTAATCAATATTGCTTCCCGCCTTGCGGATGTGCTGGAAGTTGTGGATATGTCCGCAGACGTACATATCTATTTTATGCTTGCGGAGTATCGGGTCGAGGCGGGCTTGCATATCCAGGCGTTCGCTGTTGTCCTTCGGAGTTTCGGCGTAGATGGGGTGGTGTCCGGCAACGATGACCCAGTCTTCTTTTGCGGCGGTCAGTACGGAGTCTATCCAGGCAAGTTGTTGCTGTAAGTCCTGCTTGCAGGCGTCGGGATAGGTGGCGGAGTCGTTGCGGTATTTGTCCATCATGGGGGCGGTGTCCACCCAGACGATGCGGAGGGTGATGCCGTCGTCTTCGAATGCCTTGGTATAGTAGCGGGCGGGCATGGTCCAGCGGCGGCTGACGTTGGTGTAGTCCATTACGGCTTGCGTGTTGCCGCGGTATTCGTGGTTGCCAAGTACGGGAAACCAGTCTATCATCAGTTCCGGGTGGGAGTAGATGAGTTCGTAATTGGTCATCCACAGAGGGTCGTTCACGCTGCGCACGCCTTCGAAATGATGGATGTCTCCGGTGGCGACTACGAATTCGGGACCGACTTCTTCGGCCATGGTTCCCATCAGTTCGGCTATGGGCTTCTGGTCGTAGTAGCCATTGCGGCCGAGGTCGTTGGCGACGTAGAAGTTGAATTTCTTGTCGAAGATGGAATAATCCGTTATCTGTGCGGTTGCCCAGTTGCTGAGGAGGACAACTAAAAGGAGAAAGAATACTTTTTTCATTATTATATTGATTTGATTGTTAATTATTTGTTGGCGGAATTAATTTGCTTCCTTGCTGTAGCTGATACGAATAAGATGATGATTTACTGAGTATCTCAATTAATTAGGCGGACTATCTTAATTCCCCTCCTCCAGTTGGAGGAGGGGTGCCCGAAGGGTGGGGTGGTAGGTGAGAAAGAATTCCTTAACCTTTTGATTTATAGGTATTTTATTGTTTCACCTACCACCTCCCCCCGTTGGGGTACTCCTCCTCCCGAGAGGAGGAGAATTAAGATAGTGCTGTTTATCATTTGCTTCATTTCTTTCCGTTTTGAATTCATTTCGTCAACAAGTTGTTAGTTGAATAGTAAATTAAAAGTTGATTTTCACACCTGCATTCACTTTCACTCCGTAATGTTCGCTCTGCATCGTCCGCTCCTTCGTTCCCTGATAGTAGCGCAAGGGCTGGTTCAGCAAATTGGTGGCTTCGGCATAGAACGTTGTTTTCAGTTTCTTTCCGAAAGTATAGCTGGCGTTGGCATCCATATAATTCACTGCGTCGTAATAGCGGTCGTAGAACTTTTCCGCTCCCATCTCGTCGATAAATGCCGATGCATAGTTGTAAGAAAGGCGGAGGCTCACGCCGGATTTCTCAAAGAAGAGCGAAGCATTGGCCGTGTGCTCCGGAGAACCCGGCAGACGCAGACCGCTTTCATTCTCACGTCCCTCGAAGTTGAAGTTATCCACGCGGGAGTAAGAGTAAGTGTATGTTCCGTAGAAGCCGATGCACTTCAAGGCCGGGGCTATGAAGCTGAAATCGCGCTGATAGGCTACCTCCACACCCAGCAGGTCGGCGTTGCCCGAGTTGCGCGGCTGGCTGAACTTGGTATACGTGGTTCCGTTGTAATTGTAGTTGCGCATAGTCTGGTCTACGATGAAATCATTGATTTTCTTGTAGAAGACACCGGCACTGACAAGACCGATGCTCTTGAAGTAATACTCACCGCTCAGGTCGAAGTTATAAGAAATGGTGGGTTTCAACCCCGAATTACCCAAAGAGATGGAGTTGTCGCTACGCTTAATCGTAATGTTCGGTGCCAGGGCGGCATACTTAGGCCGGGCAATTGTATTGGTGAACGAGGCGCGCACCTTGAAATCATCGTTTACGTCATACTTCACAAGAACGGAAGGAAGCACATTCAGGTAACTGTCCGACTCGTAGGCTGTGCGGGTGGTCTTGTCTTCGTCCGCATCATACTGGCTACCCGAATATTTCACATGTGTATTCTCCAGACGCAGGCCCAGCATCAAGTCCCACTTCTCACCCAGTTTCTGGTCGAAACGCAGATAACCTGCCGCAACGGTTTCTTTGGCGTTGAAGTTGGTGGCAAGCTCTTCCTGCACCTGGTTCTTCTCAAACAGACTTGCATTGTTCAAGTCAAGTTCTCCCAGATACTCCTTGCTTATGAAGCTACCGGCTTTATATTGCTTGCCCGGCATGTATCCGTCCCGGTTCTGGTCTACGGCAGCCGCCAGACTGGCTTTGTCGAAACCGTCTTCATCCAGCGGAGTGTATTCGTAGAAGTCAATCTCTTTATCTTTAGTCTTATGCACCACCTTAGTTCCGAAGCGCAGATGATTGCCGTACTTTCCTTTTGTGAGCGGCAAGCTGAAATCGAGTTTGAACTTGAGGTCCTTCTCTTGAATATCTTCCTGTTGCTCCGTCACTTCTTTCAGACTGAAATCGTCGTTCAGATACATAGCCGAACCTTCCTGCGGAGTAAGCAACGGCTTGCGCTCATCGCTCAAATCCATTGTGAACTTCTGTTTCTTCAGTTGATAGTCGATGTAGCGTTCATTGGGACGTTCTTCGCTGGCTTTGGCGTAGTTGACGCTCCACTTTGTATCCAGTTTGCCGAAGAGGTGCTCACCGCCAAGGGTGAAGTCCATCGTGCGCTGACGTTCCAGACGGGCGTTGCGGTTGTCGGGCGTGCCGCCTTTGGTCTGCACGCGCACGGCGCCTTTGTTGTTGATGGAGCAATATTCGTTGCCATTGTCGTCTTCTTCCAGGTTGATACCTTTCACGTTGAGGCGGTAACGGTTTTCCCAGTCGTTGCGGTTGTTGAAGATGCCTTTGAAAGTCAGCTTGTGGTTCTCGTTGATGTCCCAGTCCAGTGCGGCGGAGTAGCTTTGGCGTTCGCGGGTGACGTAGTATTGGCGCACCTGATAGTCGGTGATGCAGAGTTCTCCGGTTTCTACATCCTTGTCCCATACAAATTCGATGTCATCCGAGCCGGAGGGGGAGTTCTGATAGGAAGCGGAAAGAATGAGTCCCAGTTTGTCGTTGAAGAAGCGGTCGCCATAAGTGAAACCCAGGTTTAGTTGCGCCTTGTCGCTAATCCAGTTGTAACCCGTTCCGGCGGTAGCACTGATGAAGCGTTTATAAGGAGAGTTCTTTGTAATCAGATTGATGGAACCGCCGATGGCGTCGGCATCCATATCCGGGGTGACTACCTTGTTCACTTCGATGGTCTGTATCATATCTGCCGGGATGAGGTCCAGTTGCACGTTGCGTGTATCGCCTTCGGCAGAAGGAACGCGGTTGCCGTTGATAGTGACGGAACTCATGTCGGCAGAGGTGCCGCGTACTTGTCCGAAGCGGGCTTCACCCTGGTCGTACTGTACGTTGATACCCGAAATGCGTTTCAGTGCATCGCCTATGTTGGAGTCGGGGAACTTGCCTACCTGGTCGGCAGATACTACATTCTTGATGCCGAGGCTGTTCTTCTGCGAATTGACGGCGCGGCGTTGTCCTTGAAAGGCGCCGCCTACCACTACTTCCTGTAGTTCCACTCCTTCGTTCATCACTACGTCTTTCTCTAAAGTACGTCCTTCGGGAATGGTTATTTTCAGTTCTACGGGTGAGTAGCCCACATAACTTACTTTTACGGTATACGTCCCCGGTTCCAGATTGGGGAAAGTGTAGAAGCCGTTGACGTCGCTCGTCACTCCGGCGTGCAGTTTCTCGATGTAAATGGAGGCACCCGGGAGGGTTTGTTTTGTGGCATCTATGATGCGGCCACGTACGGTGCCCTGTTTCACTACGTTTACTTTCTCGTCGGCTTTTGCCGTGCTGCCGACTGTTGCAAATAAGAATAAGAGCGTGAATACTTTAACAATGTGTTTCATACCTGTTGTCATTCGTTGATTAATTTGCCGCAAAAGTAGAGACGCGGCGTTTCATACATTTTGCGGCAAATTTAAGAATCGGTAACAAATATGATACATTCCGGTTACAATCGGTAATGGAAATAATCCACATCTACGAAACCGGTCTCTCCCTTATCATTAAAACAATAAATACCTACGCGGTCACCCCGGTAATTTCCCCATACCAATTGATAAGGTTCGCCAAACGGAAGGAAGTTATCCCCGTCCAGACTATAATAATAGTGGGATTTACCATCTAACCCCCACTGCGTCCTAAGCCATACATATTGCGACCGGATGGGGATTCCTCTTGTTATGTCATCATTCTTTCTATATTCCAGATAGCAGGCACCCTCTTCTTTTACTATGCCAATGGCCGAATGTTGTGAAGAGAAGTGGCAAAGCCCGTTCTTTTGCCCGTCTTTCATATTGGAAATATCCATCTTTATCACGACCTCATTATCCTGCTTTCTGAAAGTCCTCTGCGTAAGTGTATTGCCGGCTTTCAGCAGTTTATCGGCCTCTAAGGGTCGGTAAGCTTTCAGGCGTAACCAGCCCGGACGTTCGGTGAGTGAAAAGTATTCCTTTCTCGGCTGATAGTTCCACTGCCACTGCGGGGCAAGCCGTTCATCGTCGAAATCATCACTACGCTTGATAGATAGTTTCTCAGTATATTTGAAAGGCATCTTTCCACCCCATTTCATTGCACCGATGTTCTGGGGAAGCACTTCACCCGGTATGGGCCAGCCATCTACCCACGTAACGGGTAGCAGACTGACAATTCGCCCGCTCCAATCTCCCGTGCCGTGGTGGGTCAGGAAATACCAGTTATTATCTTTTCCCAAGATGATGCCTCCCTGGTTCGGTTCCATGGCTTCACAACCGGGCAGTGCCAATTGTCTCTCCTCTTTATAGGGCCCTGTCAACTTCTTGGAACGCTTTGCCATGACGTAACGGCCCACTCCCGGCTTATGCTCACTGAAAATCAGATAATACCAGCCGTTCACCTTAATCAATTTACTGGCTTCCCTGCCACTGCCCGAATTGATGAGTACCGCAGATTTCCGGTCGATGCTTTTTCCATCTTCAGCCATCTTAAAGAGATAGGTCTTATATCCGTCGGCAAAATGGGTGCCGACAAAGTAGGCTTTCCCGCTGTCATCCCACATTGCAGTACAATCGTCCCAGCCTGCTTCGGCAAGAAGCGGTGTCAGTGGTTCCCACGGACCTTCGGGGTGAGCGGCAGAGGTCATGAAGTACCCTTCGTCGGGTGTACCGAAGAATAAATAGAAACGCCCGTTATGATGGCGGAGGGTTCCGGCCCACACGCCACGGCCATAGCGGTCCATGCGGGTCCAGTTCAGGGATTCACTTATTTGGGTCAGGTCATCTATAATATTGCTGCATATTTCCCAGTTCACCAGGTCTTTGGAATGTAGCAGCGTCATTCCCGGAGAGAACTGGAAGGTGGAGGATATTGCATAATAGTCTTCACCCACCCGGATGCAATCAATATCGCTATAATCTGACGGAATGATGGGGTTCAGGTAGGTACCGTCTTCCTGGTCGCCCCAGTTTTTCCAGTTCCCCCATTCGGTTTGTTGCTGCCCCATCAGGCTGCCGCTAAAATATACGCAAAAGATTAGTGCTAATAGGTGTTTCATAATAACTTCTTATTAGTAAATATTCCATTCCCAAATTCCTTTTACGCCTTCTGATATCTTTATCCTGAGATACCGGTATTTCTTGTCTGGTGCATCCGTATGCGGCGACTGTATTCTTATATCTTCATGTCCTCCACAAGCCTCCCATACCTTTCCATCGTTCGAACCTTCAAGCAGATAGGCATGCCCGGCTGTGGGACGCACAAAGTGGACTTCACTGCGGCGCACCTTCCTGGTTGTTCCCAAATCTGCAACAATCCAGCTTTCATTATCCCTGTCAGCCGCCATCCACCGCGAGCCATTGGCCCCGTCTGCTGCAAAAGCGGGAACGAAATATTCTGTTCGGCGGCACAAAGTATCCTTCATCGGTTTGATGTGTAAAGCCTCTGCTATACTGGACGCATAAATGGTGTCTACCTTTATTTTCTTCTCCCGCTTTACCTTCCGCAAGGCGCCCACTCCTTCCAGAGTAAGTTCGACAGGCCGGATGGTGCCGTCTTCATTAAATTCCAATCGGTTTACATAAGTTTGCCGGTTTGTACTACGCCGTCCAAACTCCAGATAAGCGAAATAATAATCATCCGTTCCTTCCGTACTGAATACACAACCATGTCCCGGGCCGAAAACTCCCTTTTTATAATCAGTCGTGGAAACTATATCCTGCTTGGGAAATTCAAACGGCCCCATTGGAGAAACTTTGCTCATCACATAGGCGTATTGATACTTTTCGTCTCCTCCAATGGTGTATAAATAATAGTATATTCCTTTTCTTTTAAAGAAAATGGGTCCTTCGGAATATTCTTTGCGGGGAGTGGAGATCATTTGGATGTCCGAATCCACCGTTATCATGTCTTTATTAAGTTTAGCCACATGCCTGCGTCCCCAGAACACATAAGCCTGACCATCGTCATCAATAAACACCTCGGCATCAATGCCTCCGGGATCTTCTGTTTGTAATAAGGTGGAAGTCGTGAAAGGTTTATGAAACTCATCCTTTCCACGGGCCAGCCTGAAAGGACCATCCGGGCTATCCGCTACTGCGGGATACATATATCCGTTTATTGTCGGATAAATGTAGTATTTACCATTGGCAGCGACAGCCTTACTGGGTGCCCAGTACTTTTCTTTCGCGGCAGAAGGGAAATAAGTACCGTCAAAGCTCCAATGAACAAAGTCCTTTGATTTCCATACCACAGGCGGTCCCGAAGTTTCCAATCCCCGGCCATATCCATCAGTGGTAGCGTAGCAATAGAACGTTCCGTTTATTTCCTGAATGCTTGCATCTGCAATCATATCAGGTATCAAGGCGTTACCGAAAGGATTGTCTGCTCCTGTCTGTGCTGTTAGTGGCTCTGAAATCAGAATCCCTAACATTAAACTGATAAAAAGACTTTTCTTCATAATATTATAATCGTTTTAAGGTTATACCTACTTTAAGAAAAAGCAAAGTAAAGCTTTTCTATCAGAATTCTTACTATTCATATAGATGAAACATTCGCTCCATCAATTTCCATTTCTCTGCCGAAGTGCTTGTAGGTACACACTCTTGAAATTTGGATACATACTCTTCCCATTCTGCTTGTCTGGGTAAATGAGAAAGCCTGTCCATAGCTGTTTCCCAATCGAAGTCAAGCGGTGTTTCAATAATCATGAATAACCGGGAACCTAATATATAGATTTCCATCTCTAAAATACCTACTGAACGAATGCCGACTCTTATTTCCGGCCAGGCTTCAGGTTTGCTGTGGCACCTGATGTATTCCTTAATTAGTTTTGGATTGTCTTTTAAATCCATAGTCTGGCAATATCTTTTTACCGGACAATGGTATTCTTTCACTTGATATCCTTTATTTGTCATAATCTTATTGCATTAAAAAACTATATAATAATATAAGTATCCGGAGACAAAGTTCCGGATACTTAACCATACCTATTAATTACTTGTCCATTAAATAAAAACTAATTGTATCCTGTATTCTGTTTGAGGTTCTTATTGACATTCAGATCATTCTGTGGTATTGGGAAATAACGGTTATGAGGTGACCAGGTGCGTTTCTCAAACTGATAATACATGTCTTCATCAACCGGAGAAGCTGCAGTTCCACTTCCCCGATAATTCCGGGCTTTGGGATCGTCTGATAGTTTAACGCCTGTGAATGTATGGTTCAACTCTTTTTCGGCAATGCCCCAACGCAGTACATCATAATAACGCAGGCCTTCAAAAGCCAGTTCAACCCGCCTTTCTTTGCGGACAGCTTCACGGATTAGTTCCTGAGACATATTGGCTTTTTCAAGCTTTGTTAATTTTACACGGTCACGAATGTCGTTTATTGTAAGGTCGAGAATGTCTTGGTCTACGGCACTTGGCTGAGCTTCGTTCAAAGCTTCCAGATAGCTTAACAAGACTTCTGCATAACGCATTATCGGCGTATAAGTGGGAGTAGCTCCCAAATTATTGATTATGGAAGGATCACATCCTTTCTTGGGGCAATAACCATTAAACAGGGCAAACTTGTTATAGTAATCTGAAGTGTTGGCACCTTTGAAACAGTCGTAGGTTATGTCGTTATATGTACTTCCGGGATAACTTCCCAATGGCGGCAAGAAGACGGACGCATATAAACGTAAATCACGATTTGCATAGGGGTCATTTTCATCATATACTTCAGATGTTTTTATATCCTTACCGTCTGTACAAAAGTACTCTTTGACCAGTTCATTATAAGGGGCAAATTGGTGCCAACCACCGTAAGCAGCCTCAGGATACAAATATTGATAACGTGAATTTGTATATAAGTCCTTTACTCCCATGATGCAGAATATTGTTTCAGGACTATATTCTCCGCCTATCTGGAATAGCTTTTCATAACTATCTTCACCATAACGGCGATCCAGTTCATATATTCCGGAATCAATGACGCTACGCAAAACAGCAGCGGCTTCCGACCATTTCTCCTGTGCCAGATAGAGACGGCTTAACAATACTTGTGCTGCTCCTTTCGTGAAACGTCCATATTCTTCCGATGAGTATTTGGTTGGCAATAGATTGATGGCTGCTTTCAAATCAGTTTCCACCTGGGCATAGACGTCCGCTTGTGGAGTTTGTGAGATGGTGTTAGCTTCTTCTACTGACAATGTTTTCAATGGCATCGGTACATCTTTATAATAAAATGCAAGATTGAATAAGAAATAGGCACGCAGGCATTTCACTTCGGCTGACCAGATTTCTTTTTTATCTCCATCCATAGGACAGTCCGTTATATTTTCCAGGAAGACATTGTATTTGGCTATCTGGGTATAGGCGTTTCCCCAAAACCAGCGCAGATTACTATTGGTGGCAACTGTGTTGGAACTTGCCATCAATGTGGAAAAGTTTTCTTTTTCCGTACCATTTCCTCCGGCAAAGTCCAGATAGAGCAATCCTTGTGGGGTGGCAAAATCATCATGCGACCAGCCGGTCTGGAAACGATAGCATCCGGTCAATGCCAGCATGGCATCTCCTTCACCTGTCCAAAAGCTACCATCAGAAATAGATGAAGGAGGTTCTTTATCTAATAAGTCTGAACAACTTACTGTTACCAATGATAAAGCCAAAGTAACTAAACAGGCTTTTGTTATTTCTAATGTATGATATATATTTTTCATATTGTTCTTGATTGAATCGTTAACTTAGAACTTGATATTAAATCCAAATGAATAGATGCTATTGATAGGATAATAGGATGGACCATCTCCTGTAGCAATTTCATTTTCCGGGTCCCAACCTTTATAGAAACTGTTGAAAGAGAACAGATTCTGCCCGCTCACATAGACACGTACATTTTCCATTCCTATTTTCTTTGTCCATGTTTTTGGGAAGGTATATCCTATTTGCACATTCTTCACACGCAGGAAACTGGCATTACGTACCCAGTAATCAGAGGTCTGAAGGTTTGTATTATTCATATTCAGAGTTTCCAAACGTGGATATTCTGCCCATTTATTGGGATTTGCTTCTGTCCAGCAATTATCTGCCTGCCATCTCTGGATTTGTCCACCATTGTAAAATGCATAGGCCATATAAGAACCGATGAGGCGTTTGTGTCCTCCCAAACCTTGCAGTAAAGCGGAGAAATCGAGTCCTTTGTAAGATGCTGACAGATTCAGACCATAATAGAATTTAGGGGTGGTGCTTCCTAATACGGTGCGGTCATATTGTGCATCCACTTTGCCATCGGGCACTCCGTCAGAACCGCTGATGTCTTTGTATTTCACATAGCCCGGTTTTAGGCTTGATTTACCAACCAATTGTTCAGGAGCTGCATCTATTTCAGCCTGGTCTACGAATAAACCATCTGTCTCGTAACCATAAATTATTCCGATAGGTTGTCCCACAATACGGTTATTATTGATTTCTTCAGTAGCACCATTTGCCAGTTTCTCTACGGCATTCTTTACCCAGGTAAAGTTAGGAGAGATGCTAAAGCGGAAGTTACGTCCGATTTGTCCGTTATAAGTAAGATTCACCTCGATACCCTTATTGGATACAGCACCAACGTTTGACTGTCCAACCCCGCGTCCCATTATGCTGGATACTTCTACCGGTGCCAGAATGTCTGAGGTATATTTATAGAAGTAATCCAAAGTACCGGTAAAGCGCCCGTTGAACAGGCTGAAATCCAAACCGATGTCCGTGATAGCTGTCTTCTCCCAGGTTATTTCTGGATTATTATAAGTTCCTGCGGCAGCACCGGGTTGCAGGGCGGCAGGATTGCCAAAAGGATAATCTTGTCCAAGGCTGTAAGTTTGCTGATACGGATAAACGCCGATGTTTTGATTTCCCAATACACCGTAGGAAGCACGAACCTTCAGATTATCGAATATATTAGAAACGGAACTGTTTTTCCAAAAGTCTTCTTCTGAAATTCTCCATCCGGCAGATACAGATGGGAAGATTCCCCAACGATGTCCGTCTGCAAAACGGGAAGAACCATCATATCGCAAATTGGCTTCCAACAGATAACGGTCTTTCAATGAGTAATTGATACGTCCGAAGAAAGATAATAATGCGTATTCTTCTAATGAACTGTTATTCGTAGCTGTTGCTTTGTCACCTGAACCTAATTCATACAGATAGTTATTGGGGAATGTATTTCTGTAACCTTCTAACCCTCTATTGGCTGATTGCTCTACAGACGTACCTGCCAGTAACTTAAAACTGTGATCTTTTATCCGCTTTTCATAAGTAGCCAATGCTTCGAAAGTAGTGTATGTATTGTTGGCTGTCCAGACGTTCAAAGAAGCCGGTCCCACAGTCTTGCTTTCATCAAAATAAGTATCCGCACGATAAGCTTTGTCATACTTAGTCCAGTAATTAACCCCTGCTTTTCCGATGAAAGAGAGTCCTTCAACAGGAGTGTCCCATTTCAACTGACCGGAAGCACTGATATTTCTATTGATGTTTTGCACGAAAGATTCACTTGCCAGCCATGCCTCCGGGCTGTAATTGTCCTGATAGCCAAAACTGCCATCAGACTTCTGGCCTGCATAGATAGGACCTTGGCGCACGGCATATCCTACCATCCCATCAATACTTTGAGGCTCTCCATTGGGGGCATTGTATTTATTGTTATAGGCGTTAATATTCAGATTGAGGGTAAGTCCTTTAGCTATTTCACTTTTCATAGTGAATAATGCTGTCATACGTTCGTTAGAAGTATTTGCCGTCATACCTTCCTGGTTGCGGTAGCCTATTGATAAGTTGTAATTCGTTGTGGCATTACCGCCTTGTATGCTGACGTTATGCTGATGTTGGAAACCGGAACCTGACTCCAATAACCATTTCAGATGATTTACATTAGGATAATTATCGGGGTCTGAGCCGTCTTTGAATTTCTGTATCTCTTCAGGGAGGTAGGCATCTTGCTTATCCATATTACGCATAGCCATATTGTAGTATTCTGCATATTCCCATGATGGCAGGAAATCCGGTAACTCTGTGGGACGTTGCCAACCAAAAGAATTGCTGTATGTGATGGTGGTCTTTCCTTGTACTCCCTTTTTGGTTTCAACCAGGATGACACCATTAGCAGCACGGTTACCGTAAATAGAGGCTGAGGCGGCATCTTTCAGGAAAGAAATACTCTGAATATCGTTGGGGTCTATATCGTCTATATTCCCGGATAAACCGTCAATCAATACTAACGGATCTGTTCCGGCATTGGAGAAGGTACCTGTACCACGTATTTTGACCGTTGCTCCTGTTCCCGGACGACCGGAAGTTTGTAAAACACTCAGTCCCGGTGCTAAACCTGCCAATGCTTGTGCAGTACTCATCACAGGTTTGCTGGCTAAGTCTTCGGCCGATATGGAAGATACAGATCCTGTCAGATTCACCTTCTTTTGTGTACCATAACCTACGATTACAACTTCTTCCAGCTTCTTCGTATCTTCTTCCATAATGATGCGAAGCTGCTTATTCTCTTCTGCCTTTATCTCCTGAGAAATATAACCTACATAACTGATATGGAGAATATCTCCGGTTTTAGCTGTTACGGTAAATTTACCATCCAGATCGCTGACAGTTCCATTATTGGTACTTTTAACCAATATGCTTACCCCAATCAGGGGTTCGCCAGAAGAATCGGTAACTAAGCCTTTCACATTGCTTTGCACTTGTGCCCAAGTAGCGTTGCTAAGATGACAAACCAATAGGATCATTATGAATCTCATTGGTTGCATAAGTCCATACGTTAATCTGTTTCTCATAATTTTAATTGATTATTGGGTTATTTTTAAGGCATAGCGAGAGCTTATCGACTTTAAAAAAAGCCGATAAATACTCTCTTATTCCTTATGATTTTATTTCTTTATTTTAAAGACGGGAGCTATGTTGTTGAGCTTTTTCTCCGGCAGATTAATGGAAAGCCCTTCTGCTGTGCGGTTGAACCGTACCGGTCCATATCCGAGCAGTTCTACCTTCCTTATCTTTTGCGGAAATAGTTTGCTGTCGGCAGCTAATGATTTGATGATTACATTTCCATTTTCCGGCCAGGCCAGAACCGTGGCATATAAATCCTTCTTGGTTTGGGTGAAACGGATCTCTTGTGCCGTAGCTTTGCTATATGCTCCTTCGTTGAATCCTTGTGCATTGATTTTAATATCGGCTTCGGCTATCGGACCTTCGCCGAACACTTCCCAAGGTCGGGTGCTGTAGATAGCTTCTTTATTAATATTCATCCATTCGCCGAATTCATTCAGTATCTTTTCTTCTTTTTCATCAAACGTACCGTCGGCCCGTAATGGAACACTGAGAAGCAGATTACCATTCTTACTTACGATGTCAATCAACAGTTTTGCGACATCCGAGGCTGATTTATACCAGTTATTCTCATAGACAGATGTAGTGTAATGCCATCCGCCAATGCATGAACAGGACTGCCAGGGTCGCTCCATTATTTCATTGGGTGCACCGCGTTCCACATCCCAGACGATGGCTTTGCGTTGGTTTTCATCCAATATCTTACTCAACATGACGGCTTCCAACTTGCCTTTGTGGGTCGCCATATTGTGGTTATAGAAGTGAGCCGCAATCTTTAATCCGGCATCACTGATTGGATAGAATGGGGCTACAGTCACATCAAAATAAATCAGATCAGGATTATAGCGGTTGATGGCATCTACGGTACGGTCATAGAAGTTTGTGCAGTATTCCTGAGTAGGCAAGCATGCCCCGTTTCCCCAGGCCCATTGGCTATGAATCATACCGTCCGCCCAGCTACCTTTACTCATCGGATGATTTTGTGCATATAAATCCTGAGGGTCGTATCCTTCCCACCATTTGCCTTTGCCATCCGCTTTTGTTAAAGTGCCATCGTAAGGGACACCGGCTTTAGGTCCGTGTCTGTCATAACGTTGGGAGGGTTCGTACCAAGTCCAGGCATGGTCAGCATGGAAACTGATGCCAAATGGGAGTTCGTACTTGCGTGCAGCTTTTTCCCATTCCGCCAAAACATCACGTTTCGGTCCCATATTCTTTGAATTCCATGGTTGATATTTACTGTCCCAAAGGTCAAAGTTATCGTGATGGTTACCTAAAGCGAAGAAATACTGTGCACCTATCTTTTTATAGAATGCAACCAGTTCATCCGGATTCCATTTTTCTGCTTTAAATAAAGGGATGATGTCTTTGAATCCCACTTCGGAAGGATGACCGTAGTGCTCTACATGATGCTTATATTCTGATGTTCCTTCCATATACATGGAGCGTGCCATCCAGTCGCCCGAGCCTTCTACACACTGAGGTCCCCAATGCGCCCATATTCCGAATTTTGCGTTCCTAAACCATTCGGGAACCTGGTAATTCTCCAAAGACTCCCATGTAGGTTGGAATTTACCTTTCATCATAGGTTCATTCTTTTCTGAAACCGGAACCTGATAGTTCTGGGCAGATAAGGTTCCTATTGAAAGAATTAAAGAGGCTAATAAAATTTTCGTTTTCATAGGTATTAATTTTGTTTCTATTGTACATTGCAAAGATATGTATTAATTAGTAGTTGTAATAGGATTAAAAAGTGTTTGTATTGGAAAATATCGATGATATAACTGGAAAATATCTAATATCATAGGATAAAAACGATTTTTATATTGAGAATATCGATAATCGTTTTGAATGATAAGGAAATTCACCTACCTTTATCGAGTTACTAAATACGATATACTATGGCACTATTAGTTGATAAACTACACCCTTTGGTATTAAATGTAGGTTTGGCTGTACACAATGCAGACTGGAACTGGAAGAATGTAAATAGCCCGTTTACACGTTTATATTACATAACGGAAGGAACTGCCCAGATACAACTATCAGGAAGTATACAGATATTAAAGCCTGATTATTTGTATTTCATTCCGGCATTCACTGTGCATAGCTATATCTGTAACTCCTATTTCTGTCATTACTACCTGCACATTTATGAAGAGCACCAATCTGATTCCAATTTATTAGATGAGTGGGAGTTTCCGGTTGAGATACCTGCCGGAGATTTGGATCTGGCTTTGTTTCAGCGTCTATGTGCAATCAACCCTCACATGAGTTTGCCTAAGTCGGACCCTGCAAGTTATGATAATAACTCGATGCTCATGCAGAACCTTCTGAAAAATAAGCAACGGGCATTGTGCGACAAGGTTGAGTCGCGTGGCATAGTGTACCAGTTGCTGGCACACTTCCTGAAACGTGCGCAAGCTAAGGTGGAAACAAAAGACGACCGGATAGAGAAAGCTATTCTTTATATACGTAAACACATATACGAGACTATAGACCTGGCAACATTGGCCGAAAACTCATGTTTATCGAAAGACCATTTTATCCGTCTGTTCAAGAAAGAAACTGGCGTTACTCCTTCTAAATATATCAATCAGAAGAAAATAGAGAAAGCACAGCTTATTTTAGTGACTGACGAGATGTCCGTTAAGAATGTGGCTTTTGCCCTCTCCTTCGATGACTATTCTTATTTTAACCGGCTCTTTAAAAAGACAACAGGGCTGACTCCACAGGAATACCGTAACTCCTATCATTAATAATAGGAGTTACGAAAGCCGTATTCCGATTATTTATGTACCGAGAATTTATAGATGCACTGGCTCTGATACTTCTCTCCCGGCCGTAACACCGCCGATGGCCATTCCGGTTTGTTAGGAGTATCAGGATAATGTTGCGTTTCCAGGCAAACGGCTGTACGGAAATTATAAACGATACCTTTCTTACCGGTCAATGTGCCGTCCAGGAAGTTGCCGCAATAAACCTGTATGCCGGGCTCGTTGGTATAAACATCCAGAACGATGCCTGTGGCGGGCGATTCGAGTGTGGCACATACTTTATTTACATCTCCCTGAGTGTTCAGCACCCAATTGTGGTCGATACCGTTTCCATTCTTCAACTGTTCGAAATCCCGGTTGATGTTGTCACCAATGGCAGTAGGTTGTCTGAAATCCATGGGAGTGCCTTCAACGCTTGCTATTTCGCCGGTTGTCATGAAAGTGCTGTCCACCGGAGTATAATGGTCGGCGTTCAGGGTCAACAGATAACTTGAATTGTCCTTTGAAGGATTGCCATCCAGATTGAAGTAAGAGTGGTTGGTCATGTTGACGATGGTCGGTTTGTCCGTTTCCGCCTCATACTGTATGTTGATGGCGTTGTCATCCGTCAGTTTCATGGTGACGGTGCATTGGAAATTACCCGGAAAACCTTCTTCCCCGTCTTTGGCCAGATAAGTCAGCTGCACTTCCTGGTTGCTCTTCTGAACAGCGTTGAAGATACGGTACTGGAAACCTTTAGGACCGCCGTGCAGGCAATGACCGTAATTGTTCTGCGGCAATTGATACTCCACTCCGTCCAGTGTGAAACGTCCCTGGTTGATACGGTTGGCATACCGTCCGATGCTTGCTCCGAAGTCAGACGGATACTTGATGTAATCCTGTATGGAATCGAAACCTAATACGACATCCTGCATATTTCCGTCCTTATCAGGAACCATTACCGACACGATGCGTCCACCGAAATTAGTGACACACACTTCCATCTTGTTCTTGTTTGTCAGGACAAACAAGTCGGTCTTTTCACCATTGACTTCCGTCTGGAAATTACTTTTCTTTAATCCGGATTCTGTCGAATCCTCTTTTACATTTGCGGTACACCCAACCATCAGGACTGTGCATACCAAAAGAACCAGTTTATTCATATTGCTTTATTGGATTGACTACGAAGCATATTATATGTTACTTTTACTCGCTGCAAACATAGTGAAGATTGATTTTAAATTGTAGCAGTATAATGCCAAAAAATAAAACAATTTGTTCATTCTTAATATTTATGGTAGCAGTTGTATCTCCTACTTACTACTTTGCCGCTTGCTACTAACTACTTATCGCGCGAAGCGCGATGAGTTATCATTTAACACTAACAGCCACCGCCTTCAACCGCTTCACCTCCGACGTACCGCCATAAAGTATCTCGTAATCGCCTTCTATCGGCCGCATCGTATTGGTTTCGGTATCAAACCATTCGAAATCTTCTTTGCCCAATGATACGGTTACATTTTCAGTTCCCCCTTTGGCTATATTCACGCGCTTGAAGGCACGGAGAGTATGCGAAGGTCCTTCCTTATCGCCCGGACGGCGCAGATACACCTGCACTACTTCATCCCCGTCACATCCGCCCGTATTACTTACGGGAATGGTCAGGGTGAGCCGTTCGCCATCCTTGATTTCCTGTGCGCTCAGCGCAGCGTCACCGTAACTGAAAGTGGTGTAACTCAAACCATGCCCGAAGGGGAAGAGCGGAGCTTCCGCCATATAACGGTACGTGCGTCCCTTCATCGAATAATCTTCAAAGTCGGGCAACTGGGCCGTACTCTTATAGAAAGTGACCGGAAGACGTCCCGCCGGATTGTAATCTCCAAAGAGAGCGTTGGCGATGGCCGTACCACCCGCCTGTCCGGGATACCATGCCTGCAAGATGGCATCGCACGTCTTCGTCTCCGGTGTCAGGGCTATGGCGGAACCGGAGAAGTTGACGAATACCACTTTCTTTCCCGCTTTCTTCAACTCGGCAAGCAGACGGCTTTGGATGGACGGCAGTTCGATGATTTCGCGGTCGCCACCTTTGAATCCGGGAATGGTGACGCGCATCTCCTCACCCTCCACTGCGGGCGAGATGCCGCCTGCAAAGATGATGACATCTGCATCTTTCACACGTTGCACGGTCTTGCTCAGGTCGAGCGGTATCTCGCGTCCCATATCGAAGTCGAGGGCTGCGTCGCGGTTGCGGAAAGCGAAGTCGATGCGGATGCGATACTCTTTTCCGGCTTCTGCGGTGAGGGCGTAAACTCTGGCATTGTTCTTGAAGTTCGTGCCCGAAGCTACCTCTTCGCCGTTGACGGAGAGCTTCGTAATGCCCTGTGTCTGAAAGCGGAAAGCAATCTCTTCGCTCTTCCCGGGACGGAATACAGACTCGTAGCTGGCTGAGAAGTCGGTGAGGTTGACACCCGCCGCAAAGGCTGTGGCACCCGTAGTGATGAAGTGGAACGGGGTACTGATTTGGTCGGTGACGTCGGGCTCGCCTTCCTGCTTCGTATTGTTCCAGTATTTGGCGCTGAAACCTTGCTTGCCGTCTATGCTGCATTGCTGGAATACGCTTTGCAGGGTGACGTCGGAGGTAAGGTCGCAACCCGGCTCGTAGATGAGCTGAGATTCGGGCAGGTATTGGCGGATGCCTTCGAGCAGGGTGACGGTATGGCTGGGAAAACCGTTATAGTTGCCCCATTGCATGACGGAGTCGTTGGCGTTGGGACCCACTACGGCTACTTTCAGGTTCTTGTTCAGTGGCAGTACGTTTTGGTTGTTCTGCAGCAGGACGAGGCTTTCGCGTGCCATGCGCAGTGCCAGTTCACGGTGCTCTTTGCTGTCTACCACGCTGTAGGGTATCTGTGCCCATGACACCAGTTCCGGGTTGTCCATCTCACCCAGTTCAAAGCGCGCTTTCATCAGGCGTTTCAGAGAGGTGTTTATCTTCTCTTCATCAATCAGCCCTTCTTTTACGGCTTGGGGCAGTGAAGCGTAACTTTCTCCACATTCCACGTCCGTTCCTGTCAGGACGGCTTTGGCGGAGGCGTGTTCTTTGTCCGGTTCCGTTTCGTGGGCGCCTTTGTTGAAGAAGTCGTTGATTGCCCAGCAGTCCGACACGATGATGCCGTCGTAGTTCCATTCGTCGCGGAGTATCTGCACCAGCAGGCGGTTGCTTCCGCAGCAGGGTTCACCCTCGAAACGGTTGTAGGCGCACATCACTTCTTTCACGCCGGCCCGCCGGACGAGGTCTTTGAATGCGGGCAGATATGTTTCCCACAGGTCGCGCGGGTCTATGTTCTCGGCGTCGAAACTATGGCGGTTCCATTCGGGGCCGGAGTGCACGGCGAAGTGTTTGGCGCAGGCGTGCAGCTTGTCATACTTCTCTCCTTCGGGACCTTGCAGGCCACGCACGACCGCCATACCCATTTGTCCGGTGAGGTAAGGGTCTTCTCCGTAGGTTTCCTGTCCCCGGCCCCAGCGCGGGTCGCGGAAGATGTTGACGTTGGGAGTCCACATGGTGAGTCCCTGATAGCGTTTCAGACCGCCTTCCTTGCTGAATTCCGCGGTTTTGGCGCGGGCTTCGTCGGAGACTGCGGTGAATACATCGTAGAGCAGGTCATTATTGAACGAGGCTCCCATGCCGATGGCTTGCGGGAAGACGGTGGCGAGTCCTGCACGGCCTACTCCGTGCAGCGCTTCGTTCCACCAGTCGTAGGCTTTTATGCCCAGCCGGGGGATGGCGGGGGAGGTGCTTTGCATCAGTGAGGCTTTCTCCTCCAGGGTCAGTCGGCCTACCAGATCGTTGGCACGCTCTTCCGGGCTCAGTGCCGGATTCTTGTAAGGGGGTTGGGAGCACGAGAGGAAGCACAGACTGAGGCATCCTATCGCAGTGAGCAACTGAATTTTCTTTTTCATGGTATTAGTGCTTTTGCTGTTATTAATAGTCTTCTGTTCCGCCACTTGGGTAGCGGTTACAAAAGTAAGAAGAAAAAGAGATTTGTGGAAGAAATGATGTGTCAGATAGTTGAGTTCATGTTACAGAAATATGCTGTATGTTACATCTTGTTTTGCCGGGGTTACATCAAGGGGGGATTAACTCGCACTTCTCATTTGACACTTTGCTTTTTATGCATAACGAGAATGCGATAGTTCCGTCCCGATGCAGGGAAGAGTGAAAAGAAACGAACGGAAATCAGCATTTTGCTGATTGATAGTGTAATATCTAAATATATACAACTCTAATAAAAGAAAAACAGATGGTCTGTACAGTGAAAACACATGGTCTGTCTCCCATCTATAGACCGTTTGTTTCCGATCTATAGATGGTTTGTGTTGCATCTATAGATCTTTCGCGTCCCATCTATAGTTCCTTCGCGTCACATCTATAGATTCTTCGCATTAGATCTATAGTTTCTTGGTGTAAGATCTATACTTCTTTGCATAAGTATCGCATATACCGCCTGCTTTATGCAAAAACCCTGTATTTATATTCCATGGATTATGCTGCAAGATTCTATTTGGACTGTTTTGAAATAATCACCTGTCAGCAAAAAGCCTGTTTAAGTTGCTTTTTGTTCGGGATGAAGAACTTTTTCGCACCGGATGAGTACTTTCTGCTCGTTGTTCAAGGTTGTGGCAAACAGATAAACGTCTCCACCCTCGGAGAGTTTGATGCGTTTTCGCAGTTCCGCCACGGAAGCGGGGAAATTGCGAACCGTGACATTGGCTTTCCTGATATCTCCCAATACGGCCTTTATTTCTTTCTTGTTTAGCGTACACACTCCCGTTATCCGGAAACTTCTTCCGGGGAAATTCTCCACCAGTTCGTCCGAAGTGTAGAGATGGCTGTTGGGATGAAGTTTCTCCACCTTATATATAGGAGCGATGTTACGGAACGCTCCCGCTTTGAGGATGGAAGCATTGGGTTCGTACAGGTACTTGCCGGGAACGTCTGTATATGTGGCCGGACTTGATAGCTCCCGGCTGCGTGTGAAGCTGAACAACTGCCCGGTTCCCTGTGCGCCCTTACCTTCTTTGGCTGGCAGATTGATGCAATGAATGGGAATGTCGTCCGGTGCAACGGTGCTGTGCCCCAGTATCAGCAACAGCTCTTTGCACTCATTATTGACGGAAACGATGTGCGCCTCCTGCACATGTTTCAGGTCTTGAATGGCCAGCGAAAGGTCGAGCATGGGCGAGAGCTTCACCATGACGTGCCGGGCTTTGGCGAGCAACAGTGTTTCCAGTTCCGCTACGTCCGGTTCGCAGTCGGCAATGGCGACGGTTTTCCCGCCGTGACCGTCCCGGCGGGCGGGGTCGATGAATATCCAGTCCGCGGGAGACATCTCTTGCAGATATGAAACCCCGTCGGCATTCTTTACTTGAATATGGTTCAGCCCCAGCAAAGGGAAATTGTGTGCGGCAATCTCGCAAAGTGCCTCCTGGCGCTCTACGTAAGTGGCGTGACGGAACTTCGCCGAGAGAAAGGCACAGTCTATTCCGAAGCCTCCGGTGAGGTCGGCCAGTGTGCCGGCTGTAGCTTCGGGGATGACAGAGGCTTTATATTGCGCGGTTGCCTCTGACGAACATTGTTCCAGTGACAGGTGGCGGGGATACAGAATGCCGTCCATTGCCTGCCACGACGGTATCTTCTCTGCCGCAGCCTGCCTGCCCGCTATCTGTATCAACGCTGCGGGTAGGTCTACATCGGGATATTTCTGTGCCTGCAAAGCCAGGCTGCGCACATCATCGTTGCGGTGCGTGCTGATAAAGCGGAGAGTTTCGTCATTCAGTTCCATCGGAGAAGAAAGATAATTATTATAAAGTAATAATGTAAAAGCAATAATTACGGTTCCACTCCTGCCTCCCGGAGCATCTTTTCCATAATTTCCAGGTCGGCGGTCACCTCTCCCTGCTGCAAATATCTGTCCCGGTTGCGGAGTACTTTCCCGTAAATCTCTTTGGCCTTTTCCGGCCGGTTCTCCCAATATAGGGCAAGCGCGCACAACAGGCGTTGTTTGGAGGACATCACATTCTTGTATCTCAGTACATATCCTTTCAACTTATCCGTGTAAAGTTCTTCCACTTCATTTGCCGCCATATCGCCCACCAGTTCGAGGAACAGGAGTTCGCAGGAGATTTCCTTAACGAACAACCCCGCTATTTCCTTTTCGTGCTGCATCAGCTCTTTGAAGATCTTCTCTGCCGCCTTAAACTCTCCCCGGTCTATATGCAACGATCCGCAGGCAGCTTTGGCTGATACCTGGAACGTGTTGCCGTAGTCCGTAATTTCATCGTTCGGGAACCATGCTTCCGGCATGTCCTTCAGTCTTGTGCCCGTCATAAGGGCGGCATTGATGGACAACTGTTGTGCCAGATACTTCCGGCTTTCCGGGTCTTTGCGCATGAATATCAGGTTGTAGGCATCATTGGTGATGCCGGCTGCCTTCATCGGTATGCCGTTCATCAGCGCCAGGAAGAAGCCGGAGATGAAGGAGAACAGCAGAAACAGATGCAACGCCAGCGGCATCTTCGGAAACGCTACCCAGAGGATGAGCGCGATGATTGCCGTCAGCAGGTTCATCAGTACTCCGCCCGCATTGTACCAGAAATAAGGCATCTGCCTGTAAGGCCGGTCCGGCGGAGAAAGCAGGCATTGTCCGCCCGTGCCGGAGATGGAGAAGCGTTTGAAGCGGAACCGTCCTTTGTCTTTTATCAGCGTGATGTTTCCCACGCGGAAGGACACGAAGCGGTAGCCCGTGGCAAGTCCGAAGACCAGATGCCCCGCTTCGTGCAGGATGATTTGCACGAATACGGCAAGGATGAGGCAAACCATTGACAGCACGCAAGATAGTAATAGTGTGACTATCTGCACGTTGCCCATCTTCTCTAAGAAGTCGCTTACGGAAGTGCCTGTGAACATGACGATACAGAACATCACTGCCCCGAAACCGATGCATGCACCGAACAGGGTGGAAAGTATAAGTTTGAGAGCTTGTTTCATTATTGCATGGTATGAAGTTCTTACCCGGTTTGTCTGCACAAATATAGGGAAATCTCCGGGAGTTCTGGCAAAGTTAAGTGGATAAAGTGAATGGCTGTTGTTTCTCTGTGTTTCTAAACATGCGTAAATATATATCAATTGATGTAAATAACACTACATTTGTAAAATGTTTAACCTAAAGAATATGAATATGCGACAATTGAAAATTGATTATGCTTGTTTCGCTCTTAGCGTTCTGTGTTTATTGGTAATATCATGTAAAGATGATGAAGATCCGTATCCTGCTGGAAAAGAACTTGTAAACTATGAAATGACACTTTTCCGAGTGGAATATGGCGCTCCGAAACCAAATCCGTTACCTAAAGATTGTATAATCTATAGCGAAGTGCCGGGAAACAATGAGGCCTATGATAATAAATTTTTTATTTCCTTTTATTATGAAGGAAATTTATACTCTATCGGGGGATTACCCATTCCGGAAATAAGAGACTGGACTATGGATAAGTCATCAGTACAAGTACTGCTCAGTGGAAAATTTTATTTTTATGAGAATGCTGGAAATATACCGCACAGTAGAAGCGAGAAAGACGATTATTTTGTTTCTTTCCAAGTAAGTTCAATAACCCTTAAATAGAGATATTCAATTTTATACGAATATAAAAGAATAAGGAACTTTAGGGTATAACCTTGTATTTTTGTTTAGCCTCCTGACGACTACACCAGTTGAAATGCCACCACTCGCTGGGCAATGCGCGAAAACCTGCGGCACGCATGACGGTGCGCAGCAGTTGCCGGTTCTCTTGTTCCTGCCGGGTCATTTTTCCGCTTTGCACCAGTGCGGCTTCGTTCGTGATGTGGGCTTCTGCTCCCAGGTGGTCCACCTTCGTACCCATCGGCAGAGGGACTCCCGCTTCATCCAATATGCTGATGTCTACTGCCAGACCGTAGTTGTGCAGTCCCCCGCCACGGGCCGGATTGGAGACATAGATGTATTGGGAAGTGCCTTTCACTACATTCCACATCTTCTGCTGTACGCTCATGGGGCGGGCGGCATCGTAAACGATCAGACGATAGCGGGGATGCCGCTTCTTTAATTCCTGTTGTGCCCGCAGCAATCCTTTCAGAGCATCGGGGTGCAGATAGGCTTCATGCAAATCTTCGTATAGTACCCGTCCGGTGAAGTTGTCGGCACGGGTGTACATCAGGTCGATGGCGATGGTGCTGTCCGCTTCGGCAATGTTCACGAAGCCGAGACTTTCCATGTGGCGGGCGGTCTGGCTTTGCTGCGCTGCGAGGGGGATGAACCAGAAGGTTATTAAAAGATAAAATAGACGTTTCATATAATTCTTTTAGAGATGGCAAAGGTACGAATTCCCAGGGAATTACCTATATTTGTGAAACACATAGATTTTGTCTATCAGCGTATAGATTTTGTCGGTTGGAGTTAAACCTAAGGAATGCTACTTTTGTTACATAATTTATTCATTCATTAAACACAATGCCATGGAAAAGAAAAAACTAACCGCTGCCAATGGTCGCCTAATCGCCGACAATCAGAACACTCAAACCGCAGGCCAACGTGGCCCGGTCATGATGCAAGACCCCTGGTTTCTGGAGAAACTTGCACACTTCGACCGTGAAGTAATCCCCGAAAGACGTATGCATGCCAAAGGTTCCGGTGCATACGGTACGTTTACCGTGACGCATGACATTACGAAGTACACCCGTGCCGCCATCTTCAGCGAAGTAGGTAAGCAGACGGAGTGCTTTGTCCGTTTCTCCACCGTAGCCGGTGAACGCGGGGCGGCCGATGCCGAACGTGACATCCGTGGCTTTGCTATGAAGTTTTATACAGAAGAGGGCAACTGGGACCTGGTAGGAAATAATACCCCCGTATTCTTCCTGCGCGACCCGCTGAAGTTTCCCGACCTGAACCATGCCGTCAAGCGTGACCCGCGTACCAATATGCGCAGCCCGAACAATAACTGGGACTTCTGGACCCTTCTGCCCGAAGCCCTCCATCAAGTGACCATTACCATGAGTCCCCGTGGCATTCCTTATTCTTATCGCCACATGCATGGTTTCGGCAGCCATACCTACAGTTTCATCAATGCCGAAAACAAACGCATCTGGGTGAAGTTCCACCTGCGCACCCTGCAAGGCATTAAGAATCTGACAGACCAGGAAGCTGAAGCCATCATAGCCAAAGACCGTGAGTCGCATCAGCGTGATTTGTACGAAAGCATCGAGAAGGGTGATTTCCCGAAGTGGAAGTTCCAGATTCAATTAATGACTGAAGAAGAGGCGGATAATTACCGTATCAATCCGTTCGACCTGACGAAGGTTTGGCCGCACAAGGATTTCCCGTTGCAGGATGTGGGTGTCCTGGAACTGAACCGCAACCCCGAAAACTATTTTGCCGAAGTGGAACAAGCTGCTTTCAACCCGCAGAATATCGTAGAGGGTATCGGCTTCTCTCCCGACAAGATGCTTCAAGGACGTCTCTTCTCGTATGGTGACGCCCAGCGCTACCGTTTGGGAGTCAATGCAGAACAGATTCCGGTGAACAAGCCCCGCTGCCCGTTCCATGCCTACCACCGTGACGGTGCCATGCGTGTAGACGGTAACTATGGTTCAGCCAAAAGTTATGAACCGAACAGTTATGGTGAATGGCAGGATTCTCCCGAAAAGAAAGAGCCGCCTTTGAAAGTTCATGGTGACGTCTATAACTATAACGAGCGCGAATATGACGATGATTATTATAGCCAGCCGGGCGACTTGTTCCGACTGATGCCTGCGGACGAGCAGCAATTGACGTGTGAGAATACCGCCCGCGCTATGGGTGATGCCGAACTCTTCATCAAACAACGCCATGTGCGCAATTGCTATAAAGCAGATCCGGCTTATGGCGCAGGTGTGGCCAAAGCTTTGGGGATTGACTTGGAAGAGGCTTTGAAGGCTACCCGATAGTTATTGCCTTGAGTAATATGCAGACCTTATCATATAGAAAGGAGGTCTGTCAGAAATAAGTTTGTGTGTATGTGGGCGAGTAATCATTCGCCCACATACACACAAACTTATTTTTGATACTACTAATATTCATCACTCAGAGAAACCACTTTCAGCTGTTTTTCAAACCTGTCCTGCGGCAAGTCCGTATAGACTTCTACCTTGACGGAACCGCCGGGAAGAATATCAAAATAATTGTCGCTGAACGAACTGTCCACGTCTCCGGTGGCGATGAAGACCGCACGGGCGAAGTTGTCGCTGGCAAGTGTTACCTCAAACCCCTTCGCGATGGGTCGTATGCTCCGGGTGATGACGGCTTGCGGATAGTTGACCTCTTTCTGCTTCACCGGAAAATAGTTGTTGGTGTAAAGACTATTTCCTTTGTCGGTCAGCAGAGTGGCGTGGATAAAGACATCCTCTTTGCGTGCCCCCTTCAACGCTTCATCCAGGGAGACGGAAAAGAGGGTATGGCTGCTGTTGGCATCCACCTTCACGTTCCGCTTGAAATGGCTCAGGACTTCACCTGTCAGTTTCATGATTTCAACCTCAAGCGTACCGCTACAAGCCTTATGGCGGTCGGAAACCAGATAAATCTTCAACTGTCCGTCCCCGTCGGCTATGGGCGACACGAGAATGTCCCGGTAAGTCTTGCGGGCGAAGTAGTGCTGCGCTTTCCAGCGGCCGTAATAGTCGCGGCTTGCCCAGGAAGCCACCGGCCAACAATCATTGTGCTGCCAGAAAAGCGTACCCATGCAGTAAGGCATATCCCGTCGGTGGGCTTCGATGGCTGCTTTGATGGCATCACCCTGCAACACGTGGTTCATATAGAGAAAAGCCTCGAAATCTTTGGGCTTGTGGTATTCGTTCAGTAAGTAAGTTTCAATCAGTTCATTGGCGTGCATACCGCCGCGCTGGTGCGACATCATGACTTCCGAATAAATATCCCAGTCTTCCTGACGGGGCGCATAGCGCTTCACGGACTCGAACTCCGGGAAGGACTGGAAGCCATATTCGCTGAAGAAGCGGCTGCGTTCTTTGTTATACGTCTCGATGGGTTTCTTGCCATGCCATACGTCCCAGTAATGGCGGTCGCCGTTGCGGTCGTCGCTGCCACCGTCAAATCGGGCGAAGGGGGACGAAGGCCAGTAGAAACTTTCGGGTGCATACTCTGCCACTACCTGGGGGAGTGTGACGTTGTACTGGTCGTTGAACTGTTTCCAGATTTTCTTTTCATATTCCGGATTCTGCGCTTTGTATCGCTTCTGCCAGCCCCAGTTGAACCAAGCGTCGTTACATTCGTTGTTGCCGCACCACAAGGCGATGCAGGCATGGTTACGGAGGCGCTTCACATTGTCGATGGCTTCCTGGCGGATGTTCTCCAGAAACTCTCCCTCGGCGGGATAGAGGCTGCAGGCAAACATGAAATCTTGCCAGACGAGGATGCCGTAGCGGTCGCAAAGTTCATAGAACAGGTCGTTCTCGTAGATGCCGCCGCCCCAGATGCGGAGCATATTCATGTTGGTGGTGGCTGCGTCGAGAATGGTTTTCTCGTACTGCCGGGGAGAGACGCGCGGCAGGAAGTTGTCCTGCGGGATGTAGTTGGCGCCTTTGGCGAATACGGGGACTCCGTTCAGTTCCACGTAGAAGGTCTTTCCGTCCTTATCCGGGCGGTTGATGATTTTGAGTGAACGTATGCCTATCTTCCTTGTCCGGGAGTCGGAGTTCTGATTGTCGATGGTGAGGTCTGTGCGGAAGTCATACAGATGTTGTTCGCCCAGTCCGTTGGTCCACCATAGTTTCGGGTTGCGGATGGAGAATGGCAGGGCGAGTTTGTTGACGCCTTTCTGCAGGGCGACGGTTTTCTCCGCCAATACCTTGCCGGAAGCCTCGTCCGTCAGGGTGACGGTGGCCCGGTCTATCTCTTTGTCCGATTCTACCTCTATCTCTCCGAGAATGGAGGCACGGCTCTTGCTCACTTCCTGTTGGCGGATAAATACGTCGCTGATACGTGCATTGTCCCACGCTTCCACATACACGGGACGCCAGATGCCGGAGGTGACCAGTCGCGGGCCCCAGTCCCAACCGTAATGGTAACCTGCCTTGCGGGCAAATACGCTGACTTTCTTGTCGAACACTCCGCCGTTTTCGGACTGGTCGTTGCTGGCTTCGTAGTGATAGGGCAGGGCGTCCCATTTGGGAATATCTACTTTGATGGGCGAGTGGAAGTAGATTTTCAGTGTGTTCTCACCGGGTTTCAGGTGCGACTTGATGTCTGTCTTCCATTCGCGGAACATATTGTTGGTCTCCAGTATCTTCGTTTCATTCAGATATACGTCGGCATATGTGTCCAGGCCTTTGAAGACGAGTTCTATGTTCTGCCTTCCCATCATTTCGGGGGTGAGCCGGAAGGTGGTCTGGTAAATCCAGTCTTCCTTGTCAATCCATTGCATGCCGCGCTCGTTGAGGCGGAAGAAGGGGTCTTCGATGATTTTGTTGTTCAGCAGGTCGGTGTGTACTACTCCGGGCACGGTGGCGGGATACCAGTTGCTGAGGCGTGCCTGCTTGAATTGCCATCCTTCGTTCAGTTCTTTCCGGAGCGGGACGGCTATTAATAAGGCACTGCATAGGAGCGATGAGGTTAATAATGACGCTCGCTTTAGGTTCAAATCAGGCTTTTTCATGGTAATTAGTTATTGAGTTATATTGAATGTCGTTTTCAATCCTTTCCGGCTGTTTCCGGTCTGCTTGTATATGTCAAGTCAAAGGTAAGGATAATTGTCTCATCTTGGTATATCGGGGGGCAGATAATTGCAGGTTGGCATGAGGAGGCAGTGTAGGATAGACCGTATCTATATTGATTCATTTCCGCTACAGATATGGAATAATCGTAATGTAAATACCCGTAATGATAGCTGACGTAATCACTCCCGAAATATTAGCCCCCAGAGCATCCCCCAGGATAAACGAATCCGGATTATCTTTACTTACCAGCTTCTGTGCCACCTTTGCCGTAGTGGGTACGCAACTGACAGCCGCAATCCCTATCACCGGATTATAATTCCCTTTCTTGATGAAATACATGATGTATCCGCCCATAATGCCACCTATACCGGAGAACAACAGTGCTATGACACCCAATACCAACAGTTTCAGTATCTTCGGGTCGAGCAACAAATGTGCATCGCAAAGCACGCCCAGTAGCAAACCGAGCATGAGCGTAGACCCATACAGCAACGGGCCGCTAACGAAGTCATAGATATGCTTCATCCCCGACTCACGCACCGCTACCCCCAGGAACAGGGAGAAAAACAACGGCGAAGCCACCGGAAACAGGAAGCACAGCACCGCGCAAAGTACAGCCGAGAACGCCAGTTTTACTTTGGCATCATAATTCTTCGGAGCTTTCTTCGATGTCATCTTGATGGCACGCAGGCGTTTCGGCACCAGCAATTTCACCAGATACGGGTAGCCGCCATACGTCAATCCCAGATACAGATAAGCTACCACCGTGATAGGTACAAACAGGTGCTTGGCGAGCGCCAGCGACGTAAACAGAACCATAGGTCCGTCCGCACCTCCCACCATTGCCACGGAAGCACTCTCTTTCAGTGTCAGCCCCAAAGCCGAAGCAATGGGCACTGTCAGGAAAGTACCCAACTCTGCGCACAGCGCCAGAAACAGGCTGACGAAAGGTTTCTGCAACAAGAATCCTACGTCCAGCAGCGTACCTATACCCATAAACACAAAACACGCTATCAACCCGTTGCTGAACGTCAGCGTATAGACGGGTTGCAGAAAGTCTATCTGCATGGTGTTCATCAGGTCGTCCGTGTCCGAGAGCATCGGGTCGAGGAAGAGGTTGCCCAGCGTACCGTCCGGCATCAGTAACGTTCCGCAGTTGATGGCAACCATGCCCAGCCCCATTGGTATCATTACCATCGGTTCGAGTATGCCTTTCCATCCCAGGTATATAAGCAGAAGTCCCAAAGCCACTAAAAACATACGGGTTGACGCAAGCAGCCAACCACTTTCCATCATCGTTCCAAATCCCTGGAACAGGGTTGCGAAATCTATATTTTCCATAATATCCTTATTTTGACTTACCGGTAGATTTATTAGACTGTTTCTTATTCTTGTTTTGATAGATGATTTCTTCCTGTTCGCGCAGATACATCATGTGCGTGTCTTCGGGATAATAATAATCCATCAGGTTGCCTTGGGACACTCCGGTGCTCACACCGTGATAGTATCCGCGATAGTCGGTGAGTTCCCGGTTGATGCCCCGACTGAACTCTTCGCGTTTATCGCTGTATAGACTGTTTTCTTCCAGGGGGATGTCCCGTATCATGAGTTCCACTTTCTGACGTAGTTTGCGCAAGCGGCGCAGGCGGTCCAGTTCTTTCTGGTGCGAACTGTAAAAGTCGAATGTATCGGCAGCAACGGCAATCATCTTGATGACGAACGCTACAAAGAAGCCGATTACGAAGGTGAGCCCCATCATTTCGAGGGTGGCTACTAATAAATCGAGCATAATTATTACATTAAGTTTAGAAGTGAATAAACAATGGACTGGCCTGAGACGTGCAACGGCACATCTCCGGTGAAAAGATTGATAGTACGTGGTGTGGCGGCGTTAAATCAATATACGCTCCAACGCATAGACGTAGTACCCGTAATGATAGCGGATGGCGCTGGGAGTGAAAAACAGGTTGGGACTCCGTTCCTCCGTCAGGTGTACGGGGAACAAATGCTGTGTCTGCCCGGTTGGCGGATAGACTTTAAGTTTCAATAGCTTTGAAGGAGCATTGGCCTGATTGTACGGGCTTTCCGTGAAAAGGATACCGCTGATTTTACGTTCATTGCTTTCGTCGCTGAGAAGCGGACGGTGGGCAATGGATGAAAGGCTGTTGGGCGAAGCGGAAAAGGAACATTCTGCCTTTGCGGGCTCGATAGAAACCTTTGCAGACTTGACGGAAACCTCTGCCGGGCTTCCGGTGGTTATCCGAAAATCCGTTTGTTCCTCGTGAAGGATTGCCAGCAATCCTAAGAAAAGGCACACGAACAGGAGTGTATAGTGCAGATGTTTCATCATAGCGGCTGTAAACGTAACAAATAATCGGACGCAATGTTGCATTCCCTTCAAGAAAATTTTGTTAAATAAGAAACTGTTTCTTTGTGCATGTCCTGCAAATGTGTATATTTGGAATAATATATCTAAATATATCGTAAGGCACAGTAATCCAAATTCCTATGAGCACTAATATATTCTTGATTATCGCCCTTGTCACAACTGGTATTTTTGTGATACAGTTTATCCTCTCTATCTTCTTCGGAGATCTTGATGCGGATGTGGACGTAGATACCGACATCAGCAGTGTGGTATCTTTCAAAGGACTTACCCATTTCGGCATCGGCTTCGGCTGGTACATGTATCTGATTGGAAATACTGACATTCAGAGTTATAGCATCGCTATCCTGATTGGTCTGTTTTTCGTATTTGCGGTGTGGTTTCTCTATAAGAAAGCCTATCAGTTGCAGCAGGTCAACAAGACGGAAAAGACGGAACAGCTCGTGGGACGTGAATGCACCATCTACTTCAGGCAGGGAGACGGCAAGTATACCGTACAGGTAAGCCGCGACGGTGCCATGCGCGAGGTAGACGTGGTGTCTGAAGCCGGCAAGACTTATCAGACAGGTGACAAAACTATTATCTCCATCTATAAGGATGGAACATTGTATATCCAATAAACAAAACTCAAAAACATAGATTTATGACACAAGAAATGATGATTATGGCTGCCATACTCGTGGCGGTTATTTTACTTACCTTTGTTGGTATCCTCTCCCGCTATCGTAAGTGTAAGAGTGACGAAGTATTGGTAGTGTACGGTAAAACGGGAGGCGAGAAGAAGTCTGCCAAGTTGTATCACGGTGGTGCTGCTTTCGTATGGCCCATCATCCAGGGATATGAATTCCTGTCGATGAAGCCCATGCAGATAGACTGTAAGTTGACCGGTGCCCTGTCTGCACAAAACATCCGTGTGGATGTGCCGACCACTATCACGGTTGCCATCAGCACCGATGCCGACGTGATGCAGAACGCTGCCGAACGTATGCTGGGGCTGACGATAGACGACAAACAGAACCTGATTACGGATGTTGTGTATGGTCAGATGCGTCTGGTTATAGCCGATATGACGATTGAAGAACTGAACTCCGACCGCGATAAATTCCTTTCCAAAGTAAAGGACAATATCGATACAGAACTTCGCAAGTTCGGTTTGTATCTGATGAATATTAATATCAGTGATATTCGTGATGCTGCCAACTATATCGTCAATCTGGGTAAAGAAGCCGAAAGCAAGGCGCTGAACGAAGCTCAGGCAAACATCGAAGAACAGGAAAAACTGGGTGCCATCAAGATTGCCACTCAGATTAAGGAACGTGAAACAAAAGTTGCCGAAACGCGCAAAGACCAGGATATAGCCATTGCCGAAACGAAGAAGTTGCAGGAGATTTCGGTGGCTAATGCCGATAAGGATAGAATTTCGCAGGTGGCTGTGGCTAATGCGGAGAAAGAGTCGCAAGTGGCAAAAGCTGAGGCTGAGAAGAATATCAGAATCGAGCAAGCCAACACGGAGAAGGAGAGCCGCATCGCCGAATTGAACTCTGACATGGAAATCAAGCAGGCGGAAGCCGGAAAGAAAGCTGCTATCGGACGAAACGAGGCGCAGAAAGCGGTTGCGCAGTCTGATGCCGAACTGGCCGTGACACGTGCCGATGCCGATAAACAGTCCGGTGAAGCCAAAGCACGTTCGGAGGCTGCCGTACAGACAGCACGGGAGGTCGCACAAAAGGAAGTGGAAGAGGCTAAAGCCCGCAAGGTGGAGTCTTCTTTGAAAGCGGAAAAGATTGTGCCTGCCGAAGTGGCCAAACAGGAAGCGATTCTTCAGGCGGATGCTGTTGCCGAAAAGGTGATTCGTGAAGCCGAAGCACGCGCAAAGGCAACTCTGGCACAGGCCGAAGCTGAAGCACGGGCCATTCAGATGAAACTGGAAGCTGAGGCGGAAGGTAAGAAGAAATCGTTGCTTGCAGAGGCGGAAGGTTTCGAGGCAATGGTGCGTGCGGCAGAGTCTAACCCGGCTATTGCCATCCAGTATAAGATGGTAGACCAGTGGAAGGAAATTGCCGGCGAGCAGGTGAAGGCTTTCGAACATATGAATTTAGGAAACATCACAGTCTTCGACGGTGGAAACGGAAGTACAAGCAACTTCCTGAGTTCGTTGGTGAAGACGGTAGCTCCGAGTCTTGGCGTATTGGATAAACTGCCTATCGGTGAGACGGTGAAGGGAATTATCCATCCGGAAGGGAAGGAAGACAAACCGGAAGCTAAGAAAGAAGAACCTAAGAAGGACGAAAAGAAGAAATAATTCCTTCTATTAACTGAATGTATCCGTCATTCTGAGCGCAGTCGAAGAATGACGGATACATTTGTATATAGAGAGTATCTCCCCGGAGGAGGCGAATGGAGATACTTTTATATCCCCAATCTATCTTTCAGCAATCTGTACCCCGTCAGACTTACCCGCAATTTCACTCCATTCTTCAATGATACCTGGTACGTTTCTTTGCCGAACAACTCAACCCGTGATATCTGTGTTACATTCACAATCGTAGAACGATGAATGCGTACAAAATTATCAGCAGGCAGATGGGCCTCAAGATATTTCATGGTTTGCTCTTTGATGTACTCTCCGGACGGGGTGACCAAAGTGGTATAATCTCCGCAAGCCTGAATGTATAACAATTCATCTACTTTGATGATGTTTATCCGTGAGCCGTCTTTTATCGTGATGCGGTCAATTATTTCTTCTTGCTGTTCCGGTTCTGCCACTACCTCCTGTGGTGGTGCAATGAATTCCTCTTCCTGTATCATCGAGTCCTTCACTACCAGCAGGTGATACCACAGTATGACAGCTATCCATGCCGGTATGCCGAACAGAAGCCGGAAAGGCAGGGTAGAAGCGAAAGATATATAAGGTATTCCCACTATCTTCGCCATGATGTCGCAAACCATGAAACTTCCTGCAATCCATAGCAATACTCCTATCACAATCGTGATGAAATTTGTTTGATACATGGATACATAACCTACCACAAACCATGCCAGGTATGTCAAAGCTGCCAACCATCCGATAGTCGTGACTCCGTCTACCAGTGCCGGAAGCCAATTCGCCCCGGCATACCACCACGACAGCGCTGCCTGGATAATTGCCAGAACCAATGCCAGCACAAGCACCAGAAGCCAACGGTAAGGATAATCTATTATTGGATGTGCTCTCATATTGTTAGTCTTTTATCTCTAAACCGCCAAAAGATATTTTTCCACGGATTACTAATATACACTCTTGATTAATGTTTGCGCTTTGCCAGCGTTTGTCCTCACAGCCTCCGAAGAATGCGTTGCATTTGGTTATAACTTTCCAATCCGAAGGGATATACAGTTCTATGCCGCCCAAATTACATTCAATGTCAATATAGGTTTCTCCGGGAGCGATGTGCGTGTGGCGCAAGTCGATGGTCGTTCCTCCGCATGAAGTTCGGATGCTGGCTCCCTTGAACAATTCGTCTAACACAACGTGGCGTACACCTCCGAAACTATTGTCTGAGCGCAGATAACCGTCATCGGACTCGCATTGTTGTTCTTGGTTGTTCATGCCCATATTCATGTGCATGTGTCTTCCTCTTCCCTTTGCCCAGTCATGATAATCTCCGTGCATGTGGTCTTTCATCCAACGCTCCCGGTGGCGTGCCTTTACAAAGAACAATATACCTGCCACTATCAGTGCGACAGGCCAGACGAAAGCCTGCGAGTTCTCCGGCAACCATGATAATCCTCCAATCAGGAAGTAGGCTCCTACCAGTGTAAGGATAAGTCCGCTTATATAATGGCGGTGCGTCATTGTATAAATACCTAATATAATAAGGAGAGTGTGCCAGGACACCACAATGTCGAATATCTCGTAACTCATCCACCCCACATTGCGGGCGAACAGCAATATTCCGGAGATGATGAAGAGAGAAGCAACCAGTACTTTGCCTGATAGCCCTGCATGAGACGGGAAATTTTGTTTCTTTTCCATTGTTTCTATCGTTATTGATTAATATTCCGTTATTATGGGTTGATGGCTCAAAGGTAAGTGAATTATCCGTCCCTGAATAGCCTTTGCGGGTGATTCAGGGTAGAAAAGCCGATGAGTTCCGGGTATGAATCGGTGAATCCGGAGATAAAAATAAAGCTATTTGCTGAAAAAAATGCAATTTACTGCAACCAAAGTTCATCCTTTTGCGTCTAATAAGAAAAAAAGAAGAGCTATGAAACTGAATTTTTCAATGGATGAAATCCGTATTAAAGTAGAAGAGTATATAAAGAAAGGTGGCCGTGCCGCCGGTCGTCCCGTACTGACAGCTTATTATGTGATGACTGCCGATACGACTCCCGAGAGTGAGCGAACCAATATCATGATTGCTTTGGTAGCGATTGTATTCCCTACCAGCATAGAAGATGTTTTGGGACAAATCTTTATGGTAGGAAAGGGCTTTGCTGCCGTTTATGCTTATAAGAAGGTGAAGAAGTATATCACACCTCAGATAAAAGATAAAGTGGAAGCTAAGCTGGACGAGTGGTTCCATGATAATGTGACGGAGGTGGAGGTGCTATATCTGGAGTCGAAATAAGGGGGTAGATTTATAATCTGGAAATTCCAGGTTTGGGACTATAATATAAGGTTGTAACTAGATAAAAGTTACAACCTTATTTTCATAAATGAGAGCCCTACAATCAGAGAGGTCTTAAGGTATATGTATAGTGGTATACTTTATTCTTTAACAAGAACTCTTTATGGACTCTGGGCGACCAACTGTCGTCTCCTCCAAGCCCCATCTGCTTATAATCAATATGCAACCAGTTCTTTTCACCACGAATTAATGTATGTTCTATCTTACTACGCTCCAAATCTTTATCGGAGTAATTCTGAATATTAAAATTAAAGAGTGGCTTTCCGGTTATGCGTATTCCGCTTCCGGAATCATCGTATATTTCTAGCCAGCGGTTATCTGTTTTGTTTCCATTCTCTTGGGGCATGATATGTGAAAAGAACTGTTCGCCGACCGTCCCCTTGTAGATACCGACGTAAGCAGATTCTTTTCTGTCATCATAGCTTTCATGAGGCCCTTTTCCAAACCAGGTAAGATTTTGCCATTCAACGGGTAAAGCACACTCCATCCCGACTCTTGCCAATGACAGGACATCTACATTTACATGGAAGACCACATCAATGATAACTTCACCTTCGGGAGAAACCGTATAATTTGCCTTTTGCAGGATATTGCCTTCTTTGCAGTCCAATAGATTATTGGTATAGACTTGTACATATCCGGTAGGCAGAACCACGAAATCCAGTTGCTTCGGTTTTATCTTATAATCATCTAGTCCTGCTTTGCGCCACGAACTTGCATAAGAGTTGTTACGTCCTTCGTCGTTGTCGGTCGGAACCCGCCAGAAGCATGGTAGTAGGGGAGATTTAAGCAAACCACTTCCTCTGTAAACGAACTGTGACATTGCTCCTGTGAGTTTATCAAAATGTATATGAAAATCTTTTCCTGTAACTGTGAGCCCATTTTCCCTTTCCACCCGAAGGGGGGAAACGGTGCTGATCCCTTTCTCTATGAATGGTTCGGGAAACAAGTCTAAAGCTAATTGTTCTGAAGCTATCTCTACACTACCATCAGAGTAGTTCCGTTTTTTCGTATCATAAAAACTAAAGTTTACATGATATTCATTTCCCGCTTTCAAATTTTTCCTGGAGAAATTCAATTCTATCAATTGCTTGCTTTGGGGTGCTATATTCAAAGTAGTAATGGTATCACGCTCTATAGGGACTCCATTTTCTAATAATGTCCAACACAAAGTAATCCCCTTTGTATCTATAAAGTAGTTTGTGTTTGATATTGAAACAAGGCCTTCGTTTATATCTATATTCTCTACGTTGAAATTTTGATAGACCTTTTTCAACTCATATATCTCCGGTTGGACTTCCCGGTCAGGGTTCACCAAACCGTCATTTGAATTAGCCCCGTCGCTATAATTCATTACTTCCCAATATTCCTTTCCATCTTTGTCTTTCAGGCGTAATCCCTGGTCTACCCAATCCCAGGTAAATCCTCCGTGCATACGTGGATATTTATAAAATAAATTCCAGAACTTTCTGAAATTGCCTAAACCGTTTCCCATAGAGTGGGCATATTCACATATCAACATAGGACGTGACTGATCCTCATTATACTGCCTGATAATCTCATTAAGCGGATTGTACATATTGGAAATGAAGTCATACCTTGAAAGTACTTTAGTATAAGCAGGATTCTTTGCCTCATAATGAACCGGACGTTTTTCTGGATCACACCTTTTTATTTCTTCATAGGCCTTGTCAAAGTTCTTCCCCCAACCGGATTCATTTCCCATAGACCAGAAGATGACAGAAGGGTGATTCTTATCCCTTTCCACCATATTCACATTCCTTTCGATAATGGCACTTTTCCACTCATCCCTTTCTCCGACATGGAATCCTTTTGCCCACAGGCCATGACTCTCTACATTGGCTTCATTCATTACATACAGCCCATATTCGTCACACAAGTCATACCAATCCGGATGATTGGGATAATGAGATGTTCTCACTGCATTTATATTAAATAATTTCATCAGTTTTATATCACGCTCCATCATCTCGCGTGTAATGTATCGTCCGGTGTAGGGATCGAACTCATGCCTGTTGACTCCTTTTATTTTTATAGGTTGTCCGTTCAACAGCAACAGTCCATTTTTAATTTCTACTTTTCTGAATCCTATCTTCTGGCTAATAACCTGTTGAACGGTTCCATACTTTCTTGATAGTTCTATGTCCAAGCGATATAAATCAGGTGTTTCTGCCGTCCACTTTAAAGGAGAAGATACTTTCTCTGAGAATGAGATTTCTTGTTCTTCCCCCGAGGCTACACTGAACGAAAACTGTCTTGTCCATATCAATTTGCCGGATGTTTCTTTTAAAGAAACACGCAAACAACCATCTCTGACGAGTTCTCTTGTCTCATTCTTTATGGAAACGACTGCATTCAATTCTGCATCCTTATACTCCATATCCAGGTTGGGGGAAATAGAGAAATCCCTGATGTGGACTTTAGGAAGTGCAAACAAAAAGACATCACGATAGATGCCGCTTAATCTCCAATAATCCAAGTCTTCTAAGTAACTGCCGTCAGACCAATTTAGAACCTGGACAGTCAACTGATTTTCACCCTTCTGCAAATATTTGCTGATGTTAAACTCTGCCGGCAACATTCCGTCTTCATGATATCCCACTTTTTCCCCGTTCACCCAGACATACATGGCAGATTGTACTCCGGCAAAGTGCAGAAAGATTTCTTCATCTTTCCAATCAGCCGGAACAACAAAGTTCCGACGGTACAGGCCTATCGGATTGGATTCTCGGGGAATATAGGGTGGATTAGGTTCAAAAGGGTATTTCACATTCGTAAAAACAGGCGGATCATATTCTCCTTGTAGCTGCCAGTTGCCAGGGACTTGAATATAATCCCATGAACCATCATTATAGTTCGTACTATAAAAAGCGGCTGGTAAGGCATATATTCCGGAGATATATTTAAATTTCCACTCTCCGTTCAGAGAGTGTACCATAGAAGATACTCTTCGTTCTGCCTCTGCTACAGATCGATAAGGTATATAAGAGGCATGAGCCGGTTCCGTATTTATACTGTTTACTTCAGGATTTTCCCATTCGGACAATACTTCCTGAGAATGGGCAAGTGTTACAGCCCAACATATAATAGCTAGGACCAATATTCTTTTCAGCATATCTATTTTGTGACATTAGATGTTTTGTACATAAAAAACTGTTCTCTTTTGTCATTGGGGGTAGGTTGTACATCTACTCTCTCTAAAATAACTCCTTTTACATCCGACGTTACAATAGCAGGTCTGTAATCAAAAGAGTGGACTTTCAATTTCACATTATCCAGCCGGATATCATCTGCATGACGTATGAAGATTCCCCAAGCAGGAAGTTCTTTGAATTGTGAGAACTCCGGATAAGCTGTTTTCATCTCAGGTATTCCTTCCAGTTCTTTTGCGGTCAATCCGCATTTGGCATAGAAGGGATTGCCTCCTCCCGGAGATTCTATATCTATATTTTTGAGAGTAATCCCTTGAATTCGATCTTCAGGTAAACCGATAATGCTTGCAGGAGAAATGTTACGGGGCAGATGCTCTACCGGACCTTCATATGGATAGCCCGCATCAGGCTTAGAGTTTGCCAACTTTACATTGAAGTTTGAAAGAGTGACATTCTTCATAAGCGGCTTCTGCCCGGAATTCCAGCGGTCTCCTATTCGCAGGTAGAATGCATTTCCCACATTCACGGCACGTACGCTATCGACAAATATGTTCTCGATGATGCCTCCGTCCACGGTGGCGAATGTTACGGCGGAACGGTAGGTGTTATAAACCGTAAGATTCTTGATGATAAAGTCACGAAAACCTCCTTTTGATGCTGTTCCGAATTTTAAGCCACTGGCACTTGAACGTATGATGCAATTATCAACTACCACATTCTGGCAGATTTGCGATGGTTCATGTGATTTGAAACAGATACCATCATCGGCGGCATCGAAAAAGGAATTGCTGATTCTGACGCTATCGCAATCTACGATATCTATCCCGTCATTATTCCAGTAAGATTTGCAATCAACATTTATATTGTCTATAATGACTTGTCGGCACTGGTCGTAGGCTTGATTCCAACTTGCCGGATCGTGCATCCGTATCCCTTCAATCCGTACATTCCGGCATTCTCTGAAATAAATATTGTGGGGACGGTTTGTTTCATCAGGCCTGTCCATGTGCAACGGATCATCTATCAGTCCTCTCTGGATGTGTGAAATCAGATTGTTCGCTACTATAAATCCTCTGCCATCAATTGTTCCTTCGCCTGTCACACCGATATTATCTTGCTGTACGGCAAAAAGCAAGGCTGTCCGTTGTATATATTCATCCTTTTTATAATCTAAGGCATTACATGAACCCAATAAAACAGCTCCTTGCGCTAAGTGCAAAGTAACATTGGATTTTAAATATATAGTGCCGGTCAAATAGTTTCCGGTATCAAAAATGAGTTTTCCTCCTCCTGCCGTGTGGACATAATCAATCGCATATTGGATGGTGTGCGTGTTCAAAGTTACTCCATCAGGTTTTGCCCCAAAATCCATTATAGAGTAATCTTGTCCCCGGACACCGGTCCAACAGAGGAATAGAGCCGACAAAGCATATAGTAATTTTCTTTTTAACATAGTATCAAATCATTATTTTTTCATCTTTACATATAACTCATTCAAAACTTCCCTTCGCGTAGAAACTCCCGACTGGACTTTTATATTCAATTTAGACAAGCGCTTCCAGTAACTTAAAGTCTGTTCCTCTATCGCTTCGTCTAATCTTGCTTCCCATTCGGGCAAAAAGCCTTGAAGTCCCATGTATTGAACCATTGAGAAATCTTTATCATCCAATGAGACATCTTTATAATAAATCAGAGTAGTACCTTGCTCAAGCAAGACATCTTGCATCATAGATATATTGATGTTCTTGACTTTTACCTTTTCATCTATTGCAACCGAAGACGCTACACCGGCAGCTTGTCCCATAGCCATCCAGCATGGCTCCATCCTAAGTGTAGAGAAACCGATGTGAGAACCGGAGATAGGGACCGGAAACAATAAATTATCTACATCTTTGGGAACAATCACTCCATAAGGAACAGTGTAAGGTGATGTCGGATAGCCCAGAAAACCATTCAGGTGTACCATGTCGGGTTCCCGTTTATGAGTGGCATGTGAATCAAATCCATAATGGCTGGCTGTGATACTTGATAAGTACACAGGAGGTCTTCCACCACCTTTTACAGGCATCGCATCACTTGCTATGAAAAAATGAAGTCCTTCGAACCGACGTCCTTCACGCACATATACTTGTCTGGGAAAATGCCCGTTATTTGTGTATTCATCTTTTGCATACCCCCATTCGCGAGCCGCTTTCCGGAAATGATCGGGTAATTCTTTATCGTTTTGGGCAAACCAGAGCAATCCCTCTGTATATTCCCTTAGTCTTGTTGCAAATTTGTCACGCCATGCCCAACCAGCTGTAGGCCATGCCCAGTTCTCTTCGGGCAGATCTGACGAGACAAAGGCAGCATGCTGGTTATTGGCATCTGTTTTTTCATTTGGAATCTCAACCAGGTTTACTACTTTTCCAAGTCCCCATTTGTCACCGGGAATCATAGTAGGATTGCCTTTAGCTATGTGGTTTCTATTGGCTTCTAACATTTCCGGAGTAACATTCACCATCTCGGCTTGGGTGTGGCGTCCCGTCCAGACATCATCGATAATAGATGCATATTCATTGCGGTCATAATTTTGGGGCTTTGTTATGGGGACTTTATTATTTGGATTCCTGGTCAGGCACAACCGGTAGTTGTAGGCTTGGACAGCGTTATCTCCAATAAATGTGGAAGCATCCATTTCCGGACCATGCCAGTATTTGTAAACACTGCCTGCTCCGGGTTCTTCAAATTCATTTTTACCTTCTCGCCCTACTCTAAAAGGCACTCCGGCTGCTGCTGCCAGATCTCCCTCATAGGTTGCATCAATGAAAATCTTGCCTCGATACTCTTCTTGAGTATTTTTATCACGATTCAGTATATTGATTTGCACAATCTTGTCATCTACTTTTTTTAGATTGCGGGGGCTGGAATCAAATTGCCGCATTGTTAAAACAGTGATTAGACCTTTATATTCTCCCAGCCAGTCAGTAAATACTTGTTCTGCTACTGAAGGTTCGAAACGGAAACCATCATCACATCTCTGATATTGTGTGGAAGTCACACCATATTTCTTTTTGTAATAGTCTTTGATGCGGCAAGTGAACTCTCTGAATAATCCTGTTGTAGCTGCCCGGGTTACAATATCCGTTGCTCCCAGCCCATTGGAAGGCAGGCCTCCGATATGCTGTGTACGTTCCAGAATAACAGACGTTTTTCCAAGCTTGGCAGCTGCAAGTGCTGTGGTCAATCCGCCGGGCGTTCCTCCCACTATAACAATATCATATGTTTGCTGTGCAAAAACATTGATACTCCAAAATAATAGTAAAGTTATTAGTAATTGTTTCATTGTAGTTTCTATTTAGTGATATTAGTAGATTGATATACATGTATCTGTTGCTTCTTTTTTACGGCTTCCTGGATTGTCATTTTACTCATGTTGACATGGTGTGCGTCATCCAGTACTATAGCCGGTCTATAATCTCTTTTTCGGGCAATAAATGTAACGTTCTCTAAAGCAATCCCTTCAACATGTCGGAGATAGAGACCCCACGCCGGGAGTTCTTTGAAACATGAAAATTCAGGATATGAATCTGCCAACTCAGGAACTTTATCTAATTCTTCCGGAGTAATGCCGACCTTTGCTATTTCCGGTTTTCCTGCTCCCGGGTGATTGATTACCACATTTTTCAGAGTCACGTGTGTTATGGGGTGCCCTTTCAGTCCAATGATACTTGCCGGAGATATATTTCTGGGCATATGTTCTATTGGTCCCTCATACTCATATCCTGCATCCGGTTTCCCTTCGGGAATTTCCACATACAAATTAGAAATAAGAACGGAATCCATAGAACCGACTTTATCTGAATGTGTACGGTTGCCTATCCGAAGGAATATAGCATTTCCTGTATTATAAGCTTGCAAACTATCCACTACTATGTTTCGGACATATCCTCCGTCAGGAGTGGCTATCGTTAATGCTGAACGATAAGTATCATAAATCTTATTGTTTATAATCCGGATATTTTCATATCCTCCAACTGTCATAGTGCCTAATTTTATTCCGTTAGCACTTGAACGCATGGTACAATTACGAATCACTACGTTCCGACATGCAGCCTCGGCTTTATGGGATTTCAGGCAGACTGCATCGTCCGAAGCGTCGAAGAAGGAATTTTCTATTACTACGTTCCGGCAATCGACGATATCAATGCCATCGTTATTCCAATATGCTTTATTGTCGACTGTAATTCCCCTCACCCATAGCGAGTCGCACTCTTCGTATTCCTGTGTCCAGTCACAGGTGTTTTTTATAGTGATTCCTTCTATAGTTATACCCTGGCATTGCCTGAAATGAATCCCTCGCGGTCTACGCGGCCTGTCGTTTTCCAGAGGATCTTTGATAAAACCTTTATGCACCTGGTCGATTATGTTATATGATACTTGGCGTCCTTGTGCGTCAATTACTCCTTTTCCATAAATAGCTATATTCTTTTGACTTATAGCTCGAATCATACTGTAACAAGGCCCTTCCGTATTATAGTCGTATGGGTTCAGAGAGCCTACCAGCACTGCCCCTTCCTTCAATTGTATCGCTACATTCGATTTGAGTTCAATGCTACCTGTTAAATAACGGCCGACATTAAAAACTAAAACGCCTCCTCCTTCTTTATGAATATAATCGATGCCGGTCTGGATAGAATTAGTATTCAACGTTACTCCATCAGACTTTATGCCAAAGAAAGATGCATTATATTCTTTACTCCATACTAAAGAACAAGAAAGGGAAAAAAGAATTGATAATATATATGTTCTCATAATCAGTTATTTAAATGTTTCTGACGGATTGTCCGTCATGATAAATTCTAAAATACCTCCGTCTGTGATTTCATGATGAAAGATTCTGAAGCGTTTTAACTCTTTTCCATTCAAGAAGACTGCCTTTACATATTTATTTTCTTTTGATAAGTTTTCAGCACGAATGGTGAAATTCTTTCCGGCTTCCATACGTAACACCATTTCTTTCAATTGAGGAGCACCAATAATATATTCTCCACTGATAGGGTCTACGGGATAAAATCCCATGGCTGAGAATAAATACCATGCGGACATCTGCCCACAATCATCATTCCCGCATAATCCGTCGGGAACGGGCAAATAAAAGCGATCAAAGATTTCGCGGACAAGTTCTTGTGTTTTCCAGGGTTCTCCTGCATAGTTATATAGGTAAGCTACATGATGGCTGGGTTCATTACCATGAGCATATTGTCCTATAAGCCCAGTCACATCCGATACAAAACCTGTATTTACAGTCTTGTTCTCAAGCCAGAAAAGTGAATCGAGTTTTGCTGCAAATGCTTTATTTCCTCCCATCATCTCAATCAAAGAATCTACATCGTGTTGCACATGCCATACATACTGCCATGCATTGCCTTCGGTATAATCCCCTCCGGAAGTCCCGGCATGTGATAATCTGAAAGGATCAAAAGGATCTCTCCATTTGCTTTGTGAATCTTTTCCTCGCATTAGTTTTGTTGCCGGATCAAATAGGGATGTATATGCGCGAGCTCTTTTGGAAAAGAAATCATAATCTTCCTTTTTTCCTAATGCTTTTGCCATCTGCGCCACGCAATAGTCATCATAGCAACTTTCTAAAGTTCTGGAAACCGATTCTTCAGGAATAAGATCGAAAGGATAATATCCATACTGATTGTATGTTTCCCAATCAGACTTCGGATGGGACTCTAATGATGATTTTCTGATTGCTTCGTAAGCTCTTTCCGGGTCAAAACCTTTATACCCTTTCAGATATGCCTCTACAATAACGGGTATAGCATGGTTGCCAATCATACAATGGTTTTCTTTGCCCCATAAAGCCCATATAGGCAAATAACCCTGTATATCACAATGAGATAACATTGAATTGACAAATCCATTGACTTTCTCTGGCACTAAAAGAGTATATAGCGGATGAGCGGCACGATAAGTATCCCATAAAGATAAGGTAGAATAGTATTCTCCTATGGGAGAATGGAGGATGCTGTCATTAGGACCTTTGTATCTTCCATCCACATCGGTTATATTATTGGGTTGAATACACAAGTGGTAAATGGAAGTGTAAAAATTTACTTTTTGCTCTTCTGTGCCCGATACGTCTATACGTGATAATAAATTGTTCCAGGCTTCGGCAGCTTGAGTCTTCACTTTCTCAAAGTTCCAGTCCGGATTTTCTTTTTCCAATGCTTCCTGTGCGCCTTCTATACTGACAGTAGACAGGCCAACTTTTACTTGAACGCTTTCTCCTTGTTTTAAATCGAATGAAAGAAGAAGGCGTTTGGCTTTTTCCCCTTCCTGGGGTTGAAGTTCCTCAACAGCCATATAGGGTTTGTCGAATTTGATAACATAGAAGAACTCTCTTTCTACCCACATCTTTACCCTGTTCTTTCCGGCGATGCTATGTTGATCTACAAGTTGCATTTCTGCATCTATCACATGAGTTCGTAGCTGCTCATCCTTACTTACAATTCCACTTTGAAGGTCTACCAGAATGTGTGCCGGTCCTTCTTTTCTGAAAGTATAACGATGCATTGCTGTACGCTGTGTCGCAGTCAACTCTACTTTCACCTCAAAATCAGATAAAAACACCGAATAATATCCTGGATAAGCTTTTTGATGCTCTTTATCATATCGACTTTTATATTTGCCATTTTGTATATCACCACAAAATGGCAGAATTAATATATCTCCTAAGTCAGGACATCCCGTACCATTCAGATGGTTTTGAGAAAATCCCATGATAGAGTCATCCTCAATATTAAAGCCGGAGCAATATCTCCACGAACCATTTCCACTTTCCGGGCTTACTTGTATCATTCCGAATGGTACACAAGCTCCCGGAAATGTATGGCCATTATCGGCATTGCCAATAAAAGGATTTACATAACAGCAATAATCCTGTTCAATATTACTACATCTTATGCTCAGAAAGCATACTCCAATTATAGCAAATACCCACCAAAAACATTCCTTTATTTTCATTTAATTTATTTTTTAAATAGTGACTTTACAAAATCAGTATTATTTCCCCAACGTTTATTGGGAGACTTTCCTAACTCCAGAGTCAAATCTCCGCCTTGCATGATTTCTTCATAACTTAACCAGCTTCTATTTAAAGTTTTGCCGTTTAAAACTGCTTTTTGAATATAGATGCACTCTGCATCAGGGCGATTTACATGGATTTTAAATTCCTGTTGAGAGGTTGGGTGTAATGTGACCGCATCAAAGACCGGAGCACTTATCCAATAATAGGGTACACCCGGGCAGACCGGAAATAATCCTATAGAGGACAGCACAAACCAGGAAGACATGGTTCCTGCATCGTCGTCCATTTCTTTCAAATATCCCCGTGGAGTGGTAGTGAAGATTTTACCAATATAAGGTTTTTCCCACTTTTCATGTGTCCCGTAATAATTTGTGGTAGGTTCAAGTAATATCTGACGGACTAACTTTTGCGTTTTCCATGGTTCTTCAAGGTAATAATATAGAAATGGAACGTGTATATCAGGCTGGTTACCCATGTTGAATAAGTTATTCTCAAAGAAATAATCTAATTCGTTCAAAACCTTTTTCTTGCTGCCCAAAGTCGAAATTACCCAGTCGAAATCATGAGGTACGAACCAACGGTATTGCCATATAGTACCTTCATACAAACCGTCGCCGTGCATTATATCTGAAGTAGGGCCAATGTTCTTAAATTTCTGTAACCATATCGGTCTGTAGTCTTTAGAACGTAAAGAGAACTCTTTTTTTAACTCTTTATTACCTATTTTCCCTGCGAGTTCGGAAACTCCCCAGAAATCATATCCTCGTTCTAATGCTTTGTCCGGTGAATCGTTGGAGATATCTTCCGCCTCTTTCAGCATCAATGGGAGTAGTTCGTCGAGAGAACCATCAAACATCCCCTTTTGCAATGCATCTAAAATAGTGATAATAGAGTGTTCTGTACGTGTTGTCAAAAATGGTTCCGTTTTCGTTGCGGAGCGGGGCTTACCTTGTTTGTATAATCCTGCAAGTGAGGAAATCATCTGTTTGTATTCCGTGGGACAAACAATAGACAGCAGAGGGTATTTTGTTCGGTAGGTGTCCCAAATAGACCAACCATGATAATAGGGTAACTGCTGGCCTTTATATACTTTTCCATCACTTCCCCTGTAACTGCCGGAATAATCATTGATTGTGAAAGGAGTTTGGCAAGCATGGTAGAGCCGTGTATAAAATGATGTCTTTAAGTCTTCATCAGAAGTCTCTACTTGTATGTGCCCCAATAAATTTTCCCAGTTGGCACGCGCTTTGGCGCGTACTTGCTCGAAAGACAGGTCCGAGCACTCTTGTTTGAGATTCGCTTCGGCTTCTTCTGCACTGACGGAGGATAATCCTATTTTTAGTATAATTTGTTCGTTAGGCTCTGTCTGGAACTTCCATAGCAATTCAGAATCGTTGTCTTCCGGTTTACAGGCAGATTTATCTTTCTCAATATAATAATAAAATTTGTAACTACCTAAATCACAAGTGCAGGCGGAACGTACGAATCCCCTTACTGCATTGTTTCCTACAATATTATGCTCTTCGGCGATATGTTTACCGTAAGAATGTTTAAAATCTATTTTTATGCCTGCTGCTTCTGTAGACGGATAAGTAAAGCGATAGATAGCGGCAGTTCTGCCTGTAGTAATTTCAACTTTAAGCTGATTATCTAAAGTTATGCTGTAATATCCGGGAACTGCTACTTCCGAAGCTTTATCCATCTTTAGGGGCTTGCATGATGTTCCGACAAAAGGTGTTATCAACAGATTTCCTCCGACACCTATGCAGCCTACTCCAGACATTCTGGTCTGTGAGAATCCCTTTAACTGCTGTGCTTGATAATCATAACCTCCGTTTCCACGGGGCATCGTTTCCGGTCCCGGTTTAATCATTCCAAACGGAATGGTTGCGGATGGATCAGTTTGTCCATGATCATCGGAAGTACCAATGAAAGGATTTACAAAAGAGGTTTGTTGAGCTTGAACCATAGAAAGGGACAAGCATAATACTAATATTACACTGAAGTATCTCATATTAAATGTTTTATAAATAAAAGAGGGTTTCAAAAGAAACGCAAACTCTTAAAACCCTCATATTAGAAAAGTAGAATCAATCTTTTAGTCCAGGAACTATCAGGAGTTCATTGTCTGGTATCGGGAAATAATAGAATTCTTCGCTTAATGTTAAATTGGGATTTAAAGAAAGCTCGGCTGCATCTCTATAATTCTTTTGCAAATGAAGAATCTCATGTCTTTGCATGGTGAAGAAACGCCCCATACAGCTATGTTCCATACCTGCGGTTTCCCACCGTCTCTCATCCAAAACAGCTTTTTGGAAGTATTCCTTAGTCACATCCTTTGAGATGAGTGGTACTCCTGCTCTTTTTTGTACTCTCCACATGCAGTCAAATGCTAAATCATCCATATTCTTGCTTCCATAAGCAACCGCCTCAGCATACAGTAGCAGAATATCAGCATATCTAAATATCATTCTGGTTTTCCCGCTTGCACTTGAAATTCCTTTAGTTTCGTAATACCCGTCATCATAATTAAATACCCAGTCCGAGCTTTCTATGTTCTTCTTCCAATAAGGATGTTTCTGATTGGTTGCAGGGTCGTCCCAATCCAGTAAAGGATAACGTCCTGTTTCCGGATTACGTTCCTGTCCGGTCATCGTCACTTTAGTCAAGAACCAAGCATCTTTGCGTATTCCTTCCGGCATACTTCTGAAAAATTCCAATTCAACCATATAATCACACCATCCACCAGACTCCTCGGGTAATTCGCTTTTAGGACCAGAGAAATAGTTTTTTGTTTTGTTATGGAACTCTCCGAATACTATTTCTTTGGAGTAATTAGCCTCCGGTTCTTTAGTCAATGTGCGTATATCCGGCTCTAATATATAACCATAAGTAGCTTCATTCTCAATAATTTCTTTATATTTTGCAGCTGCCTTATCGTAATATTCTGCTCCCTTTTTCAGAGGCCAGCCTGCTTCTGTCATATATACAGAGGCTAATAAAGCTTTAGCAGCACCTTTATTAGGGGCTACATTGATTCCGTTCTGAAAATAGGGTGCTATCTTATGATTATCCGGCAACATTCTTTCTGCCGTTAATGCATCCGATTCTATTAATTCATATATTTTCTGCACATCTGCTTTGGGGGTATTGTAATCTATCTCATTCTCTGTAACCAGAGGTATACGTCCCCAAATACGTACAAGCATAAAATAGTTTAATGCTCTCAGGAAATAGGCTTGTCCCAGTCTCGGCTCCAGAAAAGATTTCTCAACCGGTGTTCTTTCTGCATTATTAATCACATAATTACAAGCTTTGATTGTCTGATAATAGAGTTGATACATTTCAAGAATATCAGTGTTTCCTGAATTGAAATTAAACCGGTCATATTCCGAGAAACGCGACTTATTACCACCACTATGCGCTGTCACATCATCTGCACACCACACATAAATAGCTCTGAAGACGCGGGCGTTAGTCTGGTAATATTTGTTATACATTCCAGTTATAGCCATATCCAAATCTTCCGGACTTGAGAAGAAAGAAGAAGGAGTAAGCTTGCCACGAGGGTCTTCTTCCAGGAAATTGTCACAAGAGCATAAAGCAAATAATAATATGCTATAAATCAATATATTTTTCATTTTACATCTATTTTATTGGTTAAACTAAAATGAGAATCCAAGCCCCAAAGTAAATGTTCTTGGCAATGGGTATGAACCGCCATCAACGCCTGCATTAATGTCACTATTACCTCCATTGCTTGTGATATCCATTGTTCCTTCCGGATCATATCCTGTGTAAGAAGTGATTGTAAATAAATTTTGAGCACTCAGAGAGATTCTGACATCTGCAAATTTTGTTTTTGCTCTGGGAATTGTATATGCAATGCTTACATTCTTTAATCTTAGATAATCAGCCTTTTCGAGATATTGGGCAGTTTCAAATCTGGAATTGATTGTTGAACTAAACGGATTCGGTATCTTTGTATTTTGGTTTTCGGGGGTCCATCTGTTATAATAACCTTCTTTAGAGGTGATGAAACGTGAATCACTGATACCTTCATTGGTGAGATAGCGTGATAAATTCAAACGGTCAGCTCCTAGTGAACCCTGGAAGAATAAGTTGAAATCTAAATTCTTCCATTTGATAGTATTGCTCCATCCTAATATAACATCAGGAAATGCCTGCCCGATAATATCTGCATCATCAGATTCCAATTTGTAATTCACGTTCTTCTCTTTAAATTTATTATCTCCTGGTTTTTGTCCCCATTTAGCTGCTTCGTCTGCTTCGTCAGTGCGCCATAAACCTTCCCAAATGTATCCGTAGATGCTACCTAGCGGTTTTCCTACTTGCAGTACGGCTGTATTGAGAGAAGCTTGGTCTAATTTTGTTCCCGGATGCAACCTCGTTTCATCTCCTAAGCTGACGACTTCATTCTTTGAGTAGGATACATTGAATGTACTTTCCCATACTAAATTCTTGCTTTGAATGGGGATTCCGGTTAAGGAGAACTCAAGACCTCTGTTTTTCACTTCACCAAGATTTACCCAAGTGGTTCCTCCGCCATCATAGTAAGGTATAGGTTTCTTCAGCAATAAGCCCGTCGTATTCTTTTGATATACGTCTATATTTGCCAGAATTCTGTTATTTGCAAATGCCATATCTAAACCTAAATCATATTGAGTGGTTTTTTCCCATGTCAGGTTGGGAGTGGCAGGTCCGGAAACTCCGTATCCGGGGTAATCACTTGTACCTCCCCAACCATACTTTGATTCAGCTAAAAGTCCTAAAGTAGAATAAGCACCAATAGCTTGGTTACCGGTATTACCCCAGCTCATTCTCAGTTTCAGGACATCGAAGATATTGAGATTCTTTATAAAAGATTCTTCTGACATTCTCCAGGCAACGGCAACTGATGGAAAATTCCCCCATTTATTCTTACCTTGGAATTTGGAAGAGCCATCCCGTCTGATAGTCGCGGTCAGCAGATACCTATCCTTGAACTGATACATAGCACGTCCCATAAATGAAACCAATGAAGAGCGTGAGAATGAATTGCTGAACAGGTTCATATTTCCTAAACTCAAATTCCAGAATTCAACGGATTCTGTTCTTAGATTGGCGACTTCATTAGACAACCCTGTAGTTGTTGATTGTGATAACTCCATTGCTCCCATGAGGTTCAACTTATGGTCTTTCCATTCTCTCACATAGTTTATTTGATTTACATTATACCAGTCAAAACTGTCGTTCTGATTATTGTTTGCAGAATTGTTCTGAGCACGTAAATCGTTTGCATTGGATTTCATCCAACGATTCTTGTAGTCTTTGTAATGAGCGGCACCCTGGAAATTCATACTCAAGCCTTTAACAGGCAGTTGCACCATAAACTGTAGATTTGCAGCCAGGTAATTGGTGAAACTTTCATCCAAGTCCTGAGTTAATCGACCATAAGGATTATCTTTGGTTGAGTTGATATTATCTCTCAGCCAGTTTCCTTCTTCATCTTTCAATTTCAAGGTAGGGCTATAAGTAATCGCATCTGCTATAATGGTTCCAACCCCACCACGCGGACCGTTTTTATTTGTTTTTCGTCTCACGGCATTCACATCTAAGTTCATCTTCAACCAATTAGTGATGTCAGCAGTTATGTTGGACCTTAAACTGAATTTCTGGCTTTTCGATTCCTTCAAAATACCTTCTATGTCCATCATATTCATAGATACTAAATATTGAAGTTTCGGAATACCTCCTGAAATGGATAGCTTGTAGTTCTGGGTATGAGCTGTCCTAAACATTAAATCCTGCCAATCCGTACCACCATTCTTTTTCCACTGGGTGATTTCATCTTGAGAAAAGAAGTCTTGAGTTGCCCCTTTTTCCCGACGATATTCATTGTAAAATTCAGCATACTCGCTTGCACTTAATAAATCCAGCTTTTTAGCAATAGTAGATATTGATTGTTCCGTTTCCATGTGGATATTTGTCTTGCCCTCAGCTCCTCTTTTGGTCGTAACTAATATTACTCCGTTTGCACCGCGAGAACCATAAATCGCAGTTGCCGAAGCATCTTTCAAGACTTCTATTGATTGTATGTCATTTGGAGCCAGATTGTTGAATAAGTCTGTGTTAGGTACTCCGTCCACAATATAAAGTGGGGAGTTGCCACCATAAATAGAGTTTGCACCGCGTATACGGATTTGGGTACTCTGCTCCGGTGCACCGGAATTTGTTATGACAACAACGCCGGGGATTCTTCCGCTTAAAGCTTGATCCAGTCGTGTCATCGGTTGGTCCTTTATATTCTTCTGTGAAATGGAGGATACCGAACCTGTCAGATCTGATTTTTTCACGGTTCCATAGCCGATTACAACCACTTCGTCAAGCATTTCCATGTCTTCTTGTAGAACAATGGCAATATGCTTACCGGTGACTTTTGTGGTTTGAGCTTTATAACCGATAAATGAAATCTGAAGAGTGTTTCCTTGTGAAGCCTGAATGGCAAATTTGCCATTTATATCTGTAATCGTACCTATTGATTTACCTACTACACTGACATTTGCGCCTATAACCGGCTCTCCTTTTGCGTCAGTCACTATTCCTGTTATTTTTTCCTGTTGTTGCATCCGGTCCAACAGGCTATTATTTTTCGATAAAATGATATAATCGTTTTCGAATTTATAGCCAATTCCTACTTCTGCCAACGTTTCTTTCAAATACGAAGATACCTTAGCAGATTTGTTTTGTATAGTAACCTGACGATTGGTATCTATTTCGCGATTGCTATATACTACTAAATAATCTGTTTGCTTTTCTATTTCTTCTATTAACTGACCTACAGATATAGAATTAGAAGGAAAGGAAATGATTGAATTTTGTGCTTCCGTATTTACTGCCAGTAACTGGAATGCACAGGCGAATAGCAAGAATAAAGAGATTCTCATAATTCTAAAATAATCTTTAAAGCTTTGATTTTGGACAATAAAGAGTGATAACAAAGGATTTATTTTCATATCTTTGTATTTAGAGTGAATACTAAAAAAATGTTTTCTGGTGTTTACTTTCTCCGGGCGACAAGTGGTGGTGCACTTGTCGCCTTTTTTAATATAATTCTATGTTTTCATATGGATAATGTATTAAAGGTTAAACAATTGTATTATTTCAAGGTGATCACATTCTTCTCTTTATTTATTTCAATCTTAAAATGATGTATTTTCTGAATGGTATATAATATCTTTTCTATTCCATCCCTTTGACGGAACTTACAGGTATAGCAAATATCTTGTAATTTGGGATTTACGATATTGATTGTGACATCATAATATAATTCCAATTTGCGAACAATCTCGGTCAAGCGTTCATTGTTAAAACTGTAAATGCCGTTTCGCCACAACAGCATATCAGGATTTTTTATATTGCTGACTGTCAACTTTCCATCTTGTGCGATACTTTCTTCATTAGGTCTTAATATCACTTGCTTACTCTTGTAGAATACTTGAACAGCACCTTCAATCAGACTTGTCTTTATTTGTTTCGTATCCGGATAGCTGTACACGTTGAACTTTGTTCCTAATACTCGTATTTTTGCATCTTGAGCAGTCACAATGAAAGGTTTTTCTTTGTCTTTGGATACTTCAAAGAAAGCTTCACCTGTAATGGAAACAGTTCTCTCTTTTCCATAAAAATGTGAGGGATAAATCAAGGTGGACTGGGCATTTAGCCATACAATAGTACCATCTTGTAGAGTTATGCAGGCACGTTGCCCCGCCGGTACATATAAAGTATTGGTTTGCGCTTGGAGGTCATCTTGCAGCTGATGTGACATGTGCCAAACGGATAACTGATATGTACTTATAATTAAGATGAGTATTGCTGCTGCATATTTCATCGTTTTCACTAACCAAATATGCATTTTTTTGCTTCTTATCCGCTTTTGGAAATGCTGATAGCCTGTTTTCCCTTCTTCCTTATCTTCTGCGTGAGAAGATAGATTCAGTAATGCCTGCATATTCTGATACTCGGCAAACTGCTTTTTCAATTCCTCATTTTTTTCTATCTCACGAAGAAGTAGCAATCTCTCATTGGCTTCCAGACCGTTTTGGAAATATTTTAGTATACGTTCATCCATCTTTTTATGACTTAATTCATAATATAGACGGATGTAGAAAAAGAATCCGCTAAGAGAAAATCATTTTTTTTATTCCGCTTACAAATAATACAGGAAGATAAAGAGAGGAAAGTAATCTTTTAATTCATTTCGCAGTTTCTTATAGGCAATCCCCATCTGAGTTTCAACTGTATTAATTGAAATATTCATCTCTTCTGCTATTTCTTTTTGTTTTTTGCCTTCCAGTTTACTTTTCAGGAATATCTCCCTACATCTTTCAGGGAGTGAATTCATTACTTTAGAAAGCAATTGTTCTACATCGTCTTTTTCAAAAATCCCCTCATCTAATTCCCCTAAAGAATAATATTTCATTTGTAGGGTCAATCTATACTCTTCTTGCATCTTATCTTCGACTTCTTTCTGCACTATTTTATGCCGGAGAAAGTCGATGCATCGGTTTTTTATAGAAGTAAATAAATAGGCCAGGATATTGATAGGTAATGGCAATAGTCCTTTTTTCTCCCAAAAATCAAGAAAAACATCTTGCACTATATTCTCCGCATCTTCATCCGACAAGACATATTCCCGGGCAAAACGCTTCATCTTTGAAAAATAAGAAAGATAAATCTGTTCAAAATCAATATGTTGCTTTTCTAGTATCACCTACCGTTTTTTTAGATTATGGGGCAAATATAATAAGTTTAGAATGATAAGCAAGTCATAAAATGAACTTTTTCTATCATCTCATTTTTTTAAGTAAAGTGACGGTGTAAAAAGAAATCAAGAGAAATGGAAGTATGAATAAATCGGATAAATACAAAGTAAGAGGCTCTATTCCTTTAGGAATGAGCCTCTTACTTTGTGGACCAGCCTGGGCTTGAACCAGGGACCTCCAGATTATGAGTCTGTTGCTCTAACCAACTGAGCTACAAGTCCGGTGTTATCCTCATCGGATAGCGGGCACAAAAATAGTATATTCTATTGAAATATGCAAACCTTTCGGGTAAAATATGTTGTTCGTTCCTTTGTTTTTTTAGAACTTATACGTGCGTTTGGGGTTCTTCGGGAACCATCCTTTCTTTACGCGGTCCTCTTGTTCGAAAACTTCTTTGATCGTCCAGAACGAAGAGAAAGCAAAAACGCCTAAAAGTGAAGCAATCAGTATATTCTCCACACAAAGTGAAGCTGCAACGCCTCCGATGCCCAGCAAGAGAAAAATCCACCAGCATTTGGTACCCCAATAGTACTCGGCCTTCACAACAACGGGATGAAACAATCCGATGATGAGGAATGTACAAATGCCGATGAACAGTCCCGAAAGATGATATTCGTTTAGAAACTCCATAAATTATCTGTTATTTCTCCGGACAAATAGGAATTTCCTTCTTGATGCTTTGCTCCAGCGAAATCAACGTTTCAGTAGCGGTCACACCCGGAATTTCCTGCATCTTGTTGTTCAGCAAGTCCATCAGGTGCTCGTTATCCCGTGCATATACTTTCGTCAGCATTGTGTAAGGACCCGTAGTGAAGTGACATTCCACAATTTCCGGTACTTTCTCCATCTCGGCAACCACTGATTTATACATGGAACCTTTCTCCAGCTTAATACCTACATACGTACAGGTTCTGTAGCCCAGAGACTTTGGGTTCACATGATAACCGGAACCGACAATTACGCCTAAATCAATCAAACGTTGCACACGTTGGTGAATGGCAGCACGTGATACGCCACACTCAGCAGCTACATCTTTGAAAGGAATGCGGGCATTCTGGGAGATTATCTCCAGAATTTGCCGGTCAAGATTGTCTATTTTTTCCATAATATCAATTAGTGTAAGTTCTTGTTTTTATCAAATAGTAAGCAAATATAGGACTTTATTTTAATTTCTCTATATAAAAGGAGGAAAAAATAAGGAATAAGTAAAAAAGAAGCGGACGAAGCAGATGTTTTTGTTCACATCTGTTCGTCCGCCAAGTTCGTGAGGTTGAAGGTAAATCTTCAGCCGGTTGTTATTTCTCGATGCTAACGAGTTCTACTTCGAACACCAAAGCTGAGAACGGTTTGATCTGACCGCCTGTTTCTCTGCCACCGTAACCCAGTTCCTGAGGAATATAGACTTCCCACTTAGAACCTACAGGCATCATGGTGAGAGCTTCCGTCCAACCTTTGATAACCTGGTTGGCGCGGAAAGTAGTCGGTTCGTTACGCTTGTAAGAGCTGTCGAACTCAGTGCCGTCAATCAAAGTACCTTTATAGTTTACTTTCACTTTGCTGGTGTCGGCAGGAATTTCACCTGTACCTTTGGTGATGATTTTGTATTGCAGACCGCTCGGAGTAGTTACAACGCCTTCTTTAGTCTTGTTTTCAGCAAGGAACTTCTCACCGGCAGCTTTGTTGTCAGCGTATTTAACGGCCAGGGCTTTTTCCTTGATGGTTTCCATGCCTTCGCGCATGTAAGCTGTTGCAGCTTCTTTACTCATCACGTTGGTCTTGTCCGTTATACCTGCGATGAAACCTGCCAACAGGTTTTCGCGGCTGATGCTTTGAGTAGAGTCGTTACCGAAAATCTGTTGGTTGAAACCTTCTACCCATTGCTTGCCTACCATCTGGCCGATTTGCATACCGGTCATGTAAGCAACGTCTTTCTTGCTGGTTTTGGCAGCGCCTTCGTTGAAACCTTTGATGAATTCAGCCATCTGAGTGGTGTCAACGCCTTGTTGCATCAGATACTGAGTCAGACCTTCGGTACGAGCCATACCGATGGCGTAAGATAATGAATCTACATCTGTTTTCAGATTTGCTTTCGGGCTTTGTGCAGTACAGGAAGCTAAACCTGCGCCTACTGCGAGAGCCATGATAAATGTTACTTTTTTCATTTTGCTTTTACTGTTTATTTTTATTTTTGGGATAATATTTCGAGCAATTCTACTTCGAATACCAGTGTGCTGTGAGGCGGAATCATTTCGCCTGCGCCTTGTGCGCCGTAAGCCAGGTCGGAAGGAATGTAGAGTTTCCATTTGGCGCCTTCGGGCATCAGCTGCAAGGCTTCCACCCAGCCGGGAATCACTTGGTTCACACCGAATACGGCGGGTTGTCCGCGCTTGATGGAGCTGTCGAACAGGGTTCCGTCAATCAGCGTGCCTTCGTAGTGGCATTTCACCTGGTCGGTGGCTGTTGCATGCTTTCCTGCGTTGCCTTCGTTGATGACTTCGTATTGCAGGCCGCTGGGCAGGGTGACAACGCCTGGGCGTTTCTTGTTCTCTTCCAGATATTTCTTGCCTTGCTCTATGCTGGCGGCGTTCATTTTCTCTTCCAGTTCTGCGAAGTATTTGTTCACTATGTCGCGGGCTTCTGCGTGCGAAATAGCGGTTTTGTTTCCTTCCAATACGTCTTTGATAGCTTGTGCAAAGTCATCTACTTCGATGCCTTTAGCACCCATGCTTGATAAATTCTGACCTATTCCAAGGCCGATAGCGTAACTAAATTTGTCCATATATCTTTTGGGTTGAGGCTGAAAGTGATTTATCTTTCAGCCAGTTGCAAAATTACAAGTCGCAAAAGTAAGTGTTTTATTCGAATGATTTATGCTTTTTAGATTTAAATTTTCTTATATCTGCGGCAACTTCGGTAATCTTCCGTATTTTTGTAAGAAACTAACTGTAATATATAGAATAGAAAGGAGACTTGGTATGAAGAACTTGGTCATTTTGTCCGGTGCCGGAATGAGTGCCGAGAGTGGTATCAGTACGTTTCGTGATGCGGGCGGACTGTGGGACAAATATCCGGTGATGCAGGTTGCCAGTGCCGAGGGATATGTACGCGACCCGGAGCTGGTTATTAACTTCTATAATGAACGCCGCAAGCAGTTGCTCGACGTAGAGCCGAATGCGGGGCACATCGGACTTGCCGAATTGGAGAAGGACTTCAACGTGACGGTGGTTACGCAGAATGTGGATAATCTGCATGAGCGTGCCGGAAGCACGCACGTCATCCATCTGCATGGAGAGCTGACGAAAGTCTGTTCCACTCGTGACCCTTATAATCCCCGTTACGTCAGGGAATTGAAGCCGGAGGAATATGAAGTGAAGATGGGCGACAAGGCAGGCGACGGCAGTCAGTTGCGTCCGTTCATAGTATGGTTCGGTGAGGCTGTGCCGGAGATAGAGACAGCCGTCAACTATGTGGAGAAGGCGGATATCTTCGTGATTATAGGCACTTCGCTGAACGTGTATCCGGCAGCGGGTCTTCTGAATTATGTGCCGCGGACGGCAGAGGTTTATCTGATTGACCCGAAACCTGTGGATACCCACTCCATGAGGCAGATACATGTCATTCAGAAAGGCGCCTCGGAAGGGGTGAAGGAACTGACGAAAGAGCTTCTTCGTTAACCGCCACTGTTAGAGCGAACTACAAGCGATACTTTTGCCATGTTGTGCCATCGCATTGGCACGCTTTTGCCATCGAATTGGCACAACTGTGCCATAGGCATGGCAAGACTTTGCCAAAGCGATGGCAAAAACATGCCAAGCCTATGGCAAAAACTCGTCTGTTATCGGATGGAAAGTATGGGCTCTGCTGGCAAAGTTTTACTTCTTCAATACCGCCCGCAGCACAAACCATGCATGATGCGCTACGGTGCTTGCCAGCCCGTAATGCTGTGCCATAATCCGGAAGCGTTCCCGCAGGGATGCCTTTTGGTTCTGTGTGGTCATACCCTCCTCCAGATAGTCGATAAGCGTGAGATGCGTGTTGTGCAGCGTCTGCGCTTTTTTCATGATGCGGATGCACCAGTCGAAGTCGGCGGAGAAACGGTAGCGCAGGTCATAGGGCATGGCAAGGCTGCGTTTGGCAAAGAACGCCTGGTGACAGACGAGCATGCCTTGCTTGAAGCTCTTCCACGTCAGCACTTCGGGAGCGGAGAGGCGGCGCATACGCAGGAAGTGCCGTTCCTTGTCGACCAGGGCGGTTTCACCGTAAATGACGTCAGGCAGTTCACCGATACCCAGGGTGTGCACCATCTGTTGCAGCGTATCGTCTTCGTGGAAACTGTCGCCGGCATTGAGGAAACAAAGATAATCGCCCGTAGCCAGCCGGATGCCCTTGTTCATGGCGTCGTAGAGTCCCTTGTCCGGTTCGCTGACGAGCAGGGTGATGCGGTCGCGGTATCGTTCGGCAATGGCGAGGGTGCGGTCACGGGAGGCACCGTCTACGATGATATACTCCACGTGGTGGTAGGTTTGGGAGATGACACTCAGTATCGTGTCTTCCAGCGTGGCCTCGGCATTGTAAGTCACGGTGATGATGCTGAACTTTGGGGTGGGACGGTTATGCATGTCTTCCGGTTATTTTGTTATAAACGTCGATGTATCTCTTGGCAATGGCCCTTTCGGAATAGTTGGTGACGGCTTTCCGGCACGCTTGTTCGGCGAGGGTGGCGTATTCGGGTTCGGTCAGAATCCAGTGAATGCCGTTGGCAAAGTCTTCGACCGACTTGTACCGGGCCACATAGCCGTTGTGCAGATGGTCTATCATTTCCGGTATGCCGCCCACATTGAAACCTACGCAGGGAATGCCGCAGGACATGGCTTCCATGATGGTATTCGGCAGGTTCTCTTCCAGGGATGAGGTGACGAAGAGGTCTACTGCGTTGTAGATATCCACCAACTGGTGTTCGTTGCTGACGAAATCGAGCGGATAGACCTTGAAAGGCAGTATGTTCTGTAACTGTTGCGACTGGTTGCCGAAGACGACAAGTCCCAGTTGGTCTTTCAGCTCCGGATGCTTTTCTGCCAGCAGTTTGCAGGCTTTAATCATATATTCAACTCCCTTCCGGCTGTCCATAATCTTCACCGAGCCGAACAAGATAAGTTTGCTGTCCTGCGGAAGCATGCACTTCTCGCGGGCGGCCTTTTTGTTATGCGGTTTGAAGAGGTTGGTATTGATGGGGTTGGGGATGCTTGTGATGTTGTGTCCGCTGAACAGGGCGCTTTTCCGGGCACGCTCTTCAAGCCAATGGCTACAAGCTACAAAGTTGATGTGCCGCCCTTCATAGAGCTTTTGTTTTTTGAGGAAGATGCGGTGGGAGAGGTCCCGCTTCCGGCTTCCGTTGTGGATGAAGGGGCAATGATGGCATTCTTCTTCGTAGTGCGTGCAGCCGCCGGAGTAGTGGCAGATACCGGTGCAGGGCCACATATCGTGCATGGTCCATACCACGGGCTTGCCCGAGGCAAGAATCTTTTCGATGTTCTTCAAAGAAAGCATCCCCTGGTTTATCCAGTGGAGGTGTATGACGTCCGCTTGCTGGAACTCCGGCAGGGTGGTGATGTCCGTGCCCGTATTGGCGATGTCTACGGCGAAGAGGTGCTTTTTGTTGAAGTGGTTGGCTTTCCAGATGACAATCCGTTCCCATACGAATTTCCACACCATGCGCAGGTTGTGGTTCAGTTGCACGACGGTGATCTGTTCGGTTTGTTTGTCGCGCACCAGCAGTTTGGCCTTGATGCCGTTATTTTTAAGGGCTTCCATGAGGCGGCTGGCGGCTATGGCTGGACCGCCTATCTTCTCTGTGGTATTGATAAGTAGTATTCTCATTGTATCACCTTTTTCTTTTTTAAACTTTGATAGAGAGTGAGATATTCTTTTGCAACGACTTCACTGGAATATTGTTCAAAGACGTGGCTTCGCATCTCTTCCTTCGACAGGGTGTCCTGGGCTTCGGTCATTCCCCACCGGATGCCTTCCGCCAGACTTTCGGCAGAGAGATAATCGGCGAGGAAACCGTTCTCTTTGTGCCGGATGATGTCTGCCTGTCCGCTGTTGCCGAAGGATACGGGGATGCAACCGCAGGCTTGTGCTTCGATGAGCGTCTGCCCGAACGTCTCGTAGAAGGAGGCGGAGACGGTGACGTCTGCGGCGGAGTACAATTGCGAGAGTTTGCCGGTGTCGCCTATTCTTCCGAACCAGGTGTAGCTGACTGGTATGGCGGCAAACAGTTTTTCCGGATGCTTGATTCTTCCGAACAGGGCGAGATGAAGTTCTTCCTGCCGGAACTGCTTTTTTTCAATCAGCAGGCGGAGGGCTTGCAGCAGATATTCCACTCCCTTTATGGGGTCGTCGATGCGGGCGGCGCCGAAGAGGATGATGTGTTTGTCGCAAGGCAGTGCCAGTTCTTTTCGGGATGCTGTCTTGTCCATCATCCGGAAGTCGGCGGGGGAGAGTGTGTTGGGGATGACGGAAACGGGCTTTTCCTTGAGCAGGGTACTTTGGAGGACTTGCGAGGAGAGCCAGGTGCTGACGGCAACGATATTCAGTTGGCCGACATGGGCGAACAGTCGCTGTTTCTTCTTGAATACACGATGTGCCAGGTCGTTCCGGCCGGGGAAGCGCAGGAAGCGGCAGTCCCGGCATTCGCTTTTGAAGCGGGTGCAGGTGTGGGCGTGGTGGCAGATGGCCGTGCATTCCCACATGTCGTGCATGGTCCAGACGACGGGTTTGCCCGATTGCAGGATTTCCTGTATGTTGCGGATGGAGAGCATGCCCTGGTTAATCCAGTGAAGGTGTATGATGTCGGCTTCGCGGAACGCAGGTAGTCGGGTTACGTTGAAGCCGGTGTTGGCGATGGAGACGGTGAAGAGGTTCTTCCGGCTGAAAAGATTGTTTGTCCAGATGACCAGTCTTTCGAAAAGGAAGGTGCATTTCTTCTGCCAGTTCCTGCCCACCGGAATCACTAAGTCCGATTGGCTTTCTTTGTGCAGAACGAGCATTTTCACCTCTGTTCCCGCTGTATGGAGCGATTCCATCAGGCGTCTGGCGGCAATGGCGGCTCCGCCTGTTCTTTCGGACGTATTGATTATAAGTACTCTCATGTTGCGGAATGTTTTGGCAAAAGTACAGCTTTTGCCGCTTTCTATCCACAAATTCGCGGTTTTTTTAGCCAGTAAAGGCGAAAGTATCTATCTTTGCAAGGGATATAAATGATAATTTACCAGCGTAGCGCTGGAGCAAGGTTTCCTTTCGGCATACTAATTGACGTGATAGTACCTGGTAGGCTGAAAGCCTTTTATCTTATAGCCCAGGGCAACGCCCTGGGGGATTGCCATGTGTTTCTCTTTGCGCCCTGTAAGGGCATTACAGCACACATGGGCTTTTGCCCTTACAGGGCGTAAGATTGTGGGAGCATCCATTACCCAGGGTGTTACCCTGGGTTGTAAGATAAAAGCCTTACAGGCTTAGGAAATGCACGCCGATAAATTATCATTTATAATTCAAACTATAACCGAAATATTATAATTAGAATAAATATGGGAGAAAAAGGCTTGAAATGGTTGGAGCAGCTCTGGCAGTGCTTCCTCAGCGTCGTGAAAATCCAGTTACAGTCTAAGTGGGGCACACGTTTGCCGTCTTCTTTCAGCAATCCGGATGAGTTGCTGATACTGGCTAACGGTCCCTCGCTGAACCGCACGGTAGAAGACTCGGCAGACTTCATCAAGGGGAAAACCCTGTTGGCAGTGAACTTCTGTGTCACCTCGCCCATGTTCGAGCGCCTCCGTCCCGAAATTTATCTGATTGCCGACCCGCTGTTCTGGATTGTTCCCGAAAAGCGCATACAACTCTTCAAGACAATGGCCGAGAAGACCACATGGGATATGAACTTCTTTGTCCCCGCCCGCGCCTTGAAGAACAAGGACTGGCAACCGCTTCTGGCAGGCAATCCCCACATCAAACTCTATATCTACAACACCACCCCGATTGAAGGCTTTCAGGGCTTCTGCAACTGGATATTCCACCGGGGCTGGGGTGTTCCGCGTCCGCACAACGTGCTGATACCTTCCATTGCCGTGGGATTGCGTCTGCCTTTCAAGAAGATTTATCTGGCAGGTGCCGACCATTCCTGGCTGCCGGAAATCACCGTAACGGACGATAACGTAGTGCTGATGCATCAGAAGCACTTCTACGATCAGAATAAATCGCAGGCCGACACCGTGAAACAGGAGAACCTGAACAGCGCGCGCCTCTACACCATACTCTATCATATGCACGTAGCTTTCAAGTCTTACTTCATACTCGAAGCCTACGCCCGCCGCTTGGGTAAGGAAGTTATCAACGTCACCCCCGGCTCTTATATCGACGCTTTTAAACGGATGAAATTATGAAAGATGGAATAATCATTCAGGCGCGCACCGGTTCTACCCGGCTGCACAACAAGATTCTGCTTCCTTTCTATGGCGAACAGCGCATTATCGACATCCTGATAGCCAATATCAAACAGGCCTGTCCGGACAAATGTGTCGTACTTGCCACTACCAACCGTCCGCAGGATGATGTATTGGTGGAAGTGGCCCATCAGTCGGGTATTCTTAGTTTTCGCGGTGATGAAGACAACGTGCTCGACCGCTTTATCCGTGCCGCCGAGGTCTTCGGTATCGACCGTTTCATCCGTGTTTGTTCGGACAATCCTTTCCTGCGTCCCGAAACTTTCAATGCCTTCTTTGCGGAGCACACTTTCTCTCCGGCTGATTACATCGCCTATGGCTTTGCCGACGGACGCCCCACCATCAAGTCGCACTTGGGGCTGTATGCTGAACTGACCACTACGGATGCCTTGCGCCGTGCCGCTGTCTCCACGCAAGAAAAACTCTATGTGGAGCATGTCACCATCTATCTCTATACGCATCCCGAAGCCTTCAACGTGCGTCTTCTGCCGTTGCCCGCTGAACTGGAAGGCCGTTTCGACCTCCGCTTCACGCTCGATACGATGGAAGACTTCACCTTGTTGCAGGAGCTTTATGCCACCTTCTACGAGAAGACCGACCATAGCGTCCATGCCCTCTTGCGGCTGGTGGAAGCGCATCCCGAATACCGCGCCAAGATGCTGGAGAACATTGCAAGAAATGAAAAATGACAGATAGCTTCGTTAAATTCCTCTTAATCTGATGTGATAATGAGTAATAGTACATATATAATAGGAGAAATCGGCCAGAACCATAACGGTTCCGTCGATATAGCCAAGTTGATTGTAGACCTGGTGTCCCGTCCCGTGCGTGAGGAAGTGTTCAACATAGAACTTCGTCCGATGGATGCCGTGAAGATGACCAAACGTGATTTGAATGAGGAACTGACAGACTCGCAGATGAATCGTCCCTACGACTCTCCCCATTCTTTCGGACGCACCTACGGCGAGCACCGCGCTTTCCTGGAACTGACGGACGAGGAACATTTTGAAGTCTATAAGCATGCCAAGTCTTTGGGTCTCGACTTTGTAGAAACGCTCTGTTCAAAAGGCTGCCTCTCCCTGTTGAAACTCTTCACGCCCGACCGCCTGAAAGTGGCAAGCCGCGACCTCACCAATCTGCCATTGCTGGAAGTGATGGCTGAGACACGGATACCCATCATCCTGTCCACCGGCATGGCTGGCAGGAAGGAACTGGATGATGCCCTTGAAGTGATCACCCGCTATCACGATGATATTTCCATCCTCCACTGCGTATCCCAGTACCCCACCCATCCCGATAATCTGAACCTGAAGACTATCGGCTATCTGAAACAGCATTACGGCCAGTACACCATCGGTTTTTCCGATCATACCATCGGTATCGCCGCCCCTATTGTTGCCGTAGGTATGGGTGCGGAAATGATAGAGAAGCACGTCACCATCGACCGTCGCATGAAAGGAACCGACCAGCAAGGCTCGCTCGGCCCCGACGGAGTGAACCGTATGATACGTGACATCCGCATAGCCGAACGCTGGCTGGGAAAAGAGGAACTGTACATCGATGCTTCCGTGGCTTTGGCAAAGGTGAAGTTGGAACGCTCCATCGCTACCAATAAAATCTTGCATCCCGGTGATGTCGTTACTGAGAATGACATTCATCTGCTGAGTCCCGGTGACGGTTTCAAGTGGGCGGAGCGCGACAAGGTGGTGGGGCATAAGGTGCTGAAAGAGATTCCCCGCAATGAAATTATCTATTCTTCATTGATAGAATCATGAAATTAGCTGCCGTCGTTGTGCTGTATCATCCGGACGAGAATCTGGTCCGCAATATAAACAGTTATCTGCCGCAGGTGGATACCCTGGTCTTGTGGGACAATACGCCCGAAGGGGAGAAATCAGCTCCTCTTTCCTTATCCGGTATCTGTCATCCGGAACGTTTGGAATATATGGGATGCGGGCGGAATGTGGGTATCGGCGCTGCATTGAACCAGGCTGTCGCCTATGCCCGCGATAATGGTTTTACGCATTTGCTGACGCTGGATCAGGATAGCTATTTCCGGGAAGGAGACTTCCGGCGGTATCTGGAAAACATCCGTGCTTACGGTGAAGATGCGGAAGCCATCTTTTCTACCAATTACTTCATCGTTTCCCAGCAGACTTCCTCCTATCCGGTGGCGGAGAGTGTAGAAGAGGTTACTTCTGCCATGACTTCCGGCACCGTCTATCCCGTGGCACTCTTCGAAAAGTTGGGTAACTTCATGGAAGAACTCTTCGTCTGGGGCATCGACTGTGAGTTCTGTTGGCGTGCCCGCAGGAGGCAGATTCCGACTTATTGTTTCAGAAGCATCCTCTTGCAGCACGATTTGGGCTATCAGAAGAAGAAACACCGTTTGCTTGGCAAAGAAGTGTTTCCGAATGAGTATCCTCCCCAACGCACCTACTACAATGTGCGGAATGGTATCATTCTTCACCGGCTTTACCCCGACTGCCTGAATCTGAAAGCCCATCTGCATTATCATCTTTATAAGCGGATTGTCTTTGTCCTGCTTTACGAGCAACAGAAGTTCGCCAAGGGGAAAGCACTTTGGGAGGGCTATCGGGATGGCAAGCGCAACCGCTTGGGCGAAAGAAAATAAAATTCATAACTCAAAAATATCTCTTATGTTACCCAAGTTAGTTATTACAGATATCGACGGTGTTTGGACGGATGGCGGAATGTATTATTCGGCCGAAGGTGATATAATGAAACGTTTCTCCGTAAAGGACGGGTGGGGCGTTATCTTTCTTCGTGAACTGGGCATCCCCGTAGCCATCATGACAGGGGAGAACTCCCAACTGGTGCAGAAGCGTGCCGATAAATTGAAGATTTCCCGCTGCTACCTGCATGTGGGTGACAAACTGACGAAAGCGAAAGAGGTCTGCGAAGAGATGGGAATCACCCTGGCAGATGTTGCCTTTATCGGTGACGACCTGAATGATATCCACTTGTTGCGTGCCGTTGGTTTCAGTGCTTCCCCCTGCAATACGCCCGATTATGTGAAGCGCGAAGTGAACTACGTGACGGTGGCTCATGGCGGCTTCGGCGCATTCCGTGAGTTTGTAGAGAAGATACTGGCGGACAATGGTATGCTGGATACGGTGCTTCAGAAATTCATGTGATTTTTCACCACAGAGGACACAGAGGCTGTAATTATCTATACAGTAAAATATAAACCCTCTGTGCCCTCTGTATCCTCTGTGGTGAATATAGCCCGGATAATCTCTTCTTTTTCAGGAGTAGAGAATGTACAGGGGTAACTCTGCATACCTTTTACGGCTTTTAGTCCCTTCTGGGCATATCTCCAGTCGCCTAACTTGTTTACCCAGCGCAGTGGAGGATATTTCTGTGTGAACTCCATGATTCTCCTTTTACCGGAAATCTTAGCGGTGTCTCTGGGCATATCGCTGATATGGCAGATAAAGGAGAAAGCCTCTTCAAGTCTGCATCCCTCCTGCGCTTCCAGCAATTCGGCCAGCGCCAACAGGAAACCTTGATATTCCGATTGATATTTATGAGACGTCTTGATGACGGAAACGGGTACGGTGGTTTCCGTAGCCGAACCTGCAATGCGCTCACGGGCACTATAGAAACAGGGCAGCGTGGCATATTTACCGAAAATCAGTGCCGCATGATTGAAGAACTCTTCAGCCAGGAAGAGATTGCGGAAACGCAGGCTGCCGTCGGGGTTGAAGCAAGCTGCATACATCCTTTGGAAAGCCTCTGTCCGGATGACGGAATAGAGCAGCGAGGCGTACATATTCTTCTCTTGGGAAAGTCTTTCCCGGGGCGTTTCTCCCGTTATCTGTTTGTCGAAATAGCGTATATACCGGGGGTAAAAAGAAATCTTTCCCTTTTTAGGCGTAAAGGTGAGGTAATGGCCTTGTGCCGTACTATAATCGGGGTGGGTGTCCAAAAACTCTGCCATTCGGGCGATTGCTGAAGGCACGGTGAAATCGTCATCGGCGCAATACAGCACGTAGGGAGTGCAAATCATCGGGAGCACCTCTTTCAGTTTCAGCAGGAAATGCAGTTTGGGACGGTGCAGATATGTCACGTCCGGGTACTTCTCGGCATCGGCAAACGGTTGGTCGGATGAGTCGGGGACGAGAATCTTTATGTCTGTACGGCTATAGTAGTCGAGTAGTCTGCGCAGGCGCTCGGGGCGGTTGTGTGCAGGGATGATTACGGTTACATTTTGCAGTGTCATCATTCTATGGTTTTCTTTTTAAACAGATATTGAAGACTTTCCCGGAATACGATGGACTTCAGGCTCCACATAAGAAATATGTAAAGGGAAGCTGCTAAGGTTATTTTTACCAGTAGGGAAAGATAGATATTTTCTATATAACTTGCCACCCAATACGTGAAAGCCATTACGGCTACGGAGATGATGAGGTAGGGAGCAATATCTTTCAATGTATTGAACAGGGAAATTCCGATATGCTTGTGGGCAAAATAGTGCCACACCAGTAGCCAGAGGATATTGGCAGCAGTATAAACTATTAACATGACATTCAGTCCGTATGGATAGCTGCCCCATACGCATAGCAGTTGGAAGATGCCCAGTGCGATGGTGTTCCACATGTAGATGTTCGGGCGTCCGAGGCTGTTCATCAGATTGGAGTATAAGGTTGCAATCGGCATGAAAGCTCCCCATACGCATAGGATTTGCATGACGGGCACGCAAGGCAACCACTTTTCTGTGATGCTTATGACAATCAATTCGTGTGAAACAATGCCCAGTCCCAGCATGGCGGGAAAGCTGACGAAAGCGGTGAAGCGCATCATCTTACGGAATATGTTCTGCAGGCGTTGCAAGTCTTCCGAGGCCTCTCTGAATACGGGTTGCCCCACGCTGTTTATCATTCCAAAGATGGTGGAGTAGCCCATGGTGGTCCACTTGCTTCCTTGCGAGTAGTAACCCGCCTGTTTGATGGTATAGAAATACCCCAGCAGGGCGGAGAAGATGTTGTTGTTGACGTGTGTGAACAGCGAAGTTAAAAGCAGCTTGCTGCTGAACGGCAACAATGCCCGTAGCGGACGCATATTGAATGAAAGTGTGGGATGCCAGGGCGAGAATATCCAGAGCAGGATGGTATTGATACTTACGTACAGGACTGTTTGCAGGGCAATTCCCCAATATCCCCAGCCGTGATAGGCGCAAGTGACACCTGTGACTCCCGAAATGATGATGGCGGCTATTTGTATCTGGCTGCGTTCTTTCACCATAAGATTGCGGAAGAAGTATGCTGTGGGTGCGGTACCGAAGCTTCCGATGAAGAAACTGAGGAATTGGAAACGTGCCAACTGTGTCAGTTCCGGGGTATCATAAAAGTCGGCGATGAAAGGAGCACAGACGAAGAGTATCAGATAGAGTGATGCGCCGATGCTGATGTTAAACCAGAATACAGCGTTATAATCTTCGTGCTTTACCTCTTTCCTGTTGACAAGAGCCAGGATGAAACCGCTTTCTGAAAAGACTCCGGCCATGGCGGAAAAGATAGTTAATACAGCTACCATACCGTAGTCGGTACTGGTCAACAGGCGGGCAAGGAATATCCCGAAGACGAGGTTCAGCAATTGCATGGCACCATTGCCTATGCCGCCCCATAATAATCCTTTGGCTGTTTTTTCTTTTAGTGATGTTCCCATCTGTCTGTTTAAAAAGGCTATCTCAAAAGTTATTCCGGCTATCCTTTTGTCTTTTTCTTCCGACTGCGTTCAATAGAATAAAATGATGCGGCTGCACCGAAAGCGGGGCAGCCGCATTTGTATTTATTTCACTTCACTACCCGGTTTCACCTCCTTCATGGTAGTAACCACGGAGAGTAAACCGTCAAAGTTCTCGGCAGAAAGAATCATACCTTCGCTGACAATCCCTTTCAGCTTACGCGGTGCGAGGTTGGCTACGAAGCATACTTGTTTTCCTACCAGTTCTTCCGGTTTGTAGTGCTGCGCAATGCCGCTTACGATGGTACGGTTTTCCAGTCCGTCGGCAATCTTGAATTGTAGTAACTTGTCGGCTTTGGGCACTTTCTGGCATTCCAGTACGGTGCCGACACGGATATCCAACTTCATGAAGTCGTCGAACTCGATATTCTGGCGGATAGGATTTGCCTTGTAGTTAGCTTCTTCGTTGGCTTTCTTCGTGTCGAGCAACTTCTGTACCTGTGCTTCGATTACACTGTCCTCTATCTTTTCGAAGAGCAGTTCGGGAGTGCCCAGTTGATGTCCGGCAGACAGCAAATCAGTGCTTCCCAGAGTTGCCCAGTCGAAGCTTTCCATATTCAGCATGTTGCGCAGTTTCTCGCTGCTGAACGGCAGGAACGGTTCGAAAGCGATGGCAAGGTTGGCAACCAGTTGCAGGGAGATGTTCAGGATAGTCGCTACGCGGTCCATATCCGTCTTGGCAATCTTCCAGGGTTCGGTATCTGCCAGGTATTTGTTACCGATGCGGGCGAGGTTCATAGCCTCTTTCTGTGCATCGCGGAACTTGAATACATCGAGCAGCTTTTCCACTTCCGCTTTCACGTCGGAGAACTCTTTCAGTGTTTCGCGGTCATAATCCGTCAGTTCGCCGGCAGCGGGCACCACACCGTCGAAATACTTTTTGGTGAGTTGCAGGGCGCGGTTCACGAAGTTGCCGTAAACGGCTACCAACTCGTTGTTGTTGCGTGCCTGGAAATCCTTCCAGGTGAAATCGTTGTCTTTAGTCTCCGGAGCATTGGCAGTGAGCACGTAGCGCAGTACATCCTGTTTGCCGGGAAAGTCTGCCAGATATTCGTGCAACCATACAGCCCAGTTGCGTGAAGTGGAAATCTTGTCGCCTTCCAGGTTCAGGAACTCGTTGCTCGGTACGTTGTCCGGCAAGATATAGCTGCCTTCCGCTTTCAGCATGGCAGGGAATACGATGCAGTGGAACACGATATTATCCTTACCGATGAAGTGGACAAGGCGTGTTTCAGGGTCTTTCCACCATTTTTCCCAAGAGTCGGGCAACAATTCTTTCGTGTTGCTGATGTAGCCGATAGGAGCATCAAACCATACATACAGCACTTTGCCCTCGGCACCTTCTACGGGTACAGGAATACCCCAGTCGAGGTCGCGGCTTACGGCACGGGGTTGCAGACCCATGTCGAGCCAGCTCTTGCACTGACCGTATACGTTGGGACGCCATTCTTTGTGATCTTCCAGAATCCATTGGCGGAGCCAGCTTTCGTGCTTGTCGAGTGGCAGATACCAGTGTTTCGTTTCGCGCATCACGGGTGCACTTCCGCTGATGGCGCTTTTCGGATTAATCAGGTCCGTGGGGCTGAGGCTGGTGCCGCACTTCTCGCACTGGTCGCCGTAAGCGCCTTCTGCGTGGCAATGAGGACATTCGCCTGTGATATAACGGTCGGCAAGGAAAGTCTTGGCTTCCTCGTCGTAGTATTGCATGCTGGTCTTTTCGATGAATTCACCTTTTTCGTACAGCTTGCGGAAGAACTCGGAAGCTGTATCATGATGCGTTTTCGAAGTAGTGCGGCTGTATACATCGAATGACACACCGAACTCTTTGAATGAGTCTTTGATAAGCGTATGATAACGGTCTACGATATCCTGCGGCGTCACGCCTTCTTTCTTGGCACGGATAGTGATGGGTACTCCGTGTTCGTCCGAACCACCGATAAAGATTACATCTTCCTTTTTCAGTCTCAGGTAGCGGACGTAGATATCGGCGGGTACATAAACTCCTGCCAGATGTCCGATATGAACCGGGCCGTTAGCGTAGGGCAGTGCGGACGTAACGGTAGTGCGTTTGAATTTCTTTTCCATTGTGATATATCTATGTCTTTTGTTATGAGCGCATTTTGATGCGCAAAGATAGCGGTTTTCTACTCAAAGAAAAAGAGAAGACAATGAAATATCCATAGTACATTTAAAAAGAACAGATAAGTAAGAGACGTTAAAAGTTCATGCTCTTTTGTTTTACACAAAATATATTCCGTATTTTGCATTATATAAAATGTGTAACGTAAAAATAGGAAATGAGACACAACATTAAAGTCATCGCTTTCGATGCGGATGATACGCTTTGGAGTAATGAACCTTTCTTTCAGGAGGTGGAGCGGAAATATACGGAGTTACTGAGCGATTACAGCAGCGCGAAGGAGATTTCGGCAGAATTGTTTAAGACGGAAATGAGTAACCTGGAATGTCTGGGTTATGGTGCCAAAGCATTTACCATTTCAATGGTTGAGACGGCTTTGCGGATTAGCGCTCAGAAAGTTACAGCAGAGAAGATACAGGAGATAATTCTTTTGGGTAAATCTTTGCTTGAAATGCCGATTGAGTTGCTGTCCGGTGTGGAAGATACATTGAAAGCACTGAAAGCGCAAGGCGGTTATCGGCTGGTAGTGGCAACGAAAGGCGACCTGCTGGACCAGGAACGTAAGTTGAAACGCTCCGGACTGACTCCTTATTTCGACCATATTGAAATCATGTCCGATAAGACGGAGAAAGAATATAACCGTTTGTTGCAAGTCCTGCAAGTGGCTCCTGAGGAATTCCTGATGATTGGAAATTCATTGAAATCGGATATTCAGCCTGTGCTGGCAATTGGCGGATATGGTGTACATATTCCTTTTGAGGTGATGTGGCAGCATGAGGTGGTGGAGACGTTTACACATCCCAGGCTGAAACAGATGAAAAGTCCGGCGGAATTGCTGGACTGGCTTTGATTGGGCGGATATCAAAGAAGCTGTTAGTTACGCCGCGAAACCTGGTATTCCACTTTGTACATATGATCGAAGTATTCCACCCAATCGTTGGGGGCAATACCTATTTGCAGGCCGTAGAAGAAAGTGCCTTTCTCCCGGTTTGCCTGCATTTGCCTTATTAACTCCGGTTTGCATTTCGGTATGCGGAAATCGCTGATTAATAGGACGTCCGCATTCATATAGCGGTTTTGGTCGAGCATTCTGAAGGTATCTTTCAGCATCTGCGTGGCATCCGTGTCGCCGGTGAAAGGGTGGCTGAAAAACTCCATCAGTTTTTGCCGTTCACGCCGTATGTCGATGGTCCGGGTGGACACGGAGAAAGAGATGAGGAAGCATTCCCTGTCTTGAAGTTCCGCTATTTCAATGAGTTTTATCAGCAGGGAGTTCGCCATCCGTTCCGGTTTGCCCGTCATGCTGCCCGACGTGTCGAGACAGACTATCATCGGACCTTTCAGCACGGCGGGTTTCGCTTCCAGCCGCCGGGAGGGTTGCATGATTTCCGATTTGTAGCGGAAGGTTTGCAACTTCTGCGTGAAGTATTTCAGCATGAAGACATCTTGCAGTTCACTGTCCGAGTAGTAAAGCAGTTCCGAGGGAAGCAGGGCGTTCAGGTCGTTGCCGGTGGTGACGCCCAGGATGTCGCTTTTCTGCGAATGCGATAGTTTGTAGATGCTGCCCTCCGTCACATATACCTGTTTGCTGCCTTCGTCGTCGGCAATCCGGCCCATGCGGTTGGCTACTTTCAGGAGTTCGGGATATTCTTTTTGCAATTTCACAATCTTGCGGATGCTCTCGAAGTCGATGGTATTCCAAAGTCCGTTCATCATGCTCCATGCCTGGAAGAATTCTTCTTGTTCCACTTGATGCTCTTCCAGATACTCCGGTATCTTGCTCAGGCTGGTCGTCAGTTTCTTTTCCAGGAAGTCTTTCCGGGCGTTCAGGTTTTTCTCTTTCTGTTCCTGTTGCTTCTGCTGGAAAGAATCTTCCCAGTCGCTCAACATTTTCTCCCAGACAGAAGGGTCGTGCTGCTGTTCTTTGTCGCCGAACAGATGCTCGTAGAAGGGTTCGTCGAAAGCGTTTTCCTTATAGTCTTCTTTGATTTTTCTTAGAAGGGCCTGCCAGCCGTCGCGTTTTTCCTTTATCCAGTTGAGGGCGCTTTCCATTTCTCCGAGTTCGGATTGCGCCCGTTGCATCTGGAACTTTTCCTGTTCGAGGAATTGCCAGACAAACTGTGTGGTGATGTCATAGAATATGCGTGCGCGGACTTCATCTTCCAGCACTTGCAGCCGGATGGAAGGGTTGTTCATGATGGACAGCAGATAAAGGTACAGGGGATCTTCCGTCTCACCGTATGCGTTCTCGGCACACTCTCCGGTCTGTACGAACTTCTCTACTACCTTTGCATAGAAGTTTATGTCATACTTCTTTTTGATCAGTCCCGCCATATTGCTGCAAGTTGAATTGTAACTTTTCCTCTTCAATCTCTACGTTCCGCAGTTTCTTCCGCACTTCGTCGGAGAAGCGGCTGACCAGTTCTTTATCCGCTTGGTGCGTGAAGATATTATCCGTGCACAGGGTGGCGGTGAGGTCGAGGAGGCGCTGCGAGAGTCGGTTCAGTTCGTTCCGGTAGTCGCGGGTGTTTATGCGGGGGACGTTGTCGAATATCTGCGGCTCTTTATTGGAGGAGGAAGTGCTCTTTGGGGCCGGGAGGAGGTTTCCCGCTTCTTTTTTCTTTTGCGTCATCGGATAGCGCACGCCGTCTATCAGCAGAAATTCCGTTCCTTCCCGGTACAGATTCACCCGTTGCTGCGGGACGGAGGACGGACCTGTGCCCGGATAGCACCGGATGATGGAACGTTCCGGATTCAGTGGGTCGGGATAGATGAGGGCTTGCCGGGGAGAGTTTTCCCTTTTCTGTTCTTTCAGCGCGAGGTAGTCTACGGCAAAGATATAGGTGTGGCCTGTCCCATGCTCCTCTACGTGATAGTAGAAGTAATCAGTCAGTTGCAGGTTGTTCTTCGGGGAGGTGTTGTTCTTGAAGTCTTCCAGGGCTTGGCGCACCCGGCTTATACGGATGTCGGCCTTTATGGACTCTGTGATTTCTTCCATCTCTTCCAGGCAGGAGGTGAATAATTCGCGGAGCACTAACTGGTGGATAGGCTCGCACTCATCAGCTTCGTTCCAAAGGCAATGATAGAGGGGGAGCAGGTCGGCGGGATTAACTTCCGGCCGTCCGTTGATGAAGGCTGAGGCTTTCAGCAGTTGTACGATATTTTTCCAGCGGCGGTCGCTTACGTATATGTTGCGCGCCGTGTCTTCATCGTCCAGTGGAAGCCGCTTCAGTTGGCGACGGACGTTGCTGATGTATTGCAATATGCCGGTGGGGACTGACACTTGTCCGATTTGTTTGCGCCATTCTGCATATTCTTCTTCACTGATTTGCAGGTCTGTGGGGACGTTTATCTCTTTGTCGCTGTCGTCGAGCAACATACTGTGGAAAGTGTCTTCATCTTGAACACAGGTGCAGATGATGCGGAGCAGGAATCTGTCCCATAAGGCTTCCAGTCCTTCGCCATGTGCGGGCAGTTCGTTGCTGGCGGCAATCAGGAGCTTGAGCGGCAGCCGGATTTCACTGTCTCCGTTTCGGTAGATTTTCTCATTGATGGCGGTGAGTAATGAATTCTGTATGGCGGGGCCTGCTTTCCATATCTCATCCAGAAATACGACACTTGCCGTGGGCAGATACCCTTCGACGGCGCGTTCGTATTTATCAAACTCTTTCAGCCGGTTGATGCTGATGGGGCCGAATATCTCATCGGGGGTGGAGAAGCGTGACATCAGGTATTCAAAGGCTTTCGCTTCCTTGAATGCGGCTTTCAACCGGCGTGCCACCATAGACTTGGCTACACCCGGAGGGCCTAACAAGAGTACGCTTTCACCTGCCAGTGCAGCCAATAATGATAAACCCAATTCCGTATCTTTTTCATAAACTCCCTGGTTGATGGCAGTCAATAGTCGCTGTATTCTCTTTCTGATGTCCATAATTCTTTCCGTATGCTTTGCTTTTTGGTAAACGGCTTCAAATATATGAAATCTTTATTGAGAAATGCCATGAAGAAAGAAAAGAACAGGGGAACTGCATCAAAAGTTTAATTCAAAACCGTGCAGAAATGAATTTACCCACCACAGATTAACACAGATTTCCACAGAATTAATTTATTAATAATCAGAGATATCTTTCCTAATCTGTGTAAATCTGTGTAATCTGTGGTGCATCATAACCGCTACAGATTGGAATCAAACATTCCTTCTAAACCAAACACTTTTATTACAAAAATAGCGGGGATGAATTCTTCAATAGAATTCATCCCCGCTATATTATAACTATAATTTCTTTTAGAAAAGATAAGCAGCAGATATCTGCCAGGTCTTATTCTTCGCTTCAATATTCTTCCATTTAAAGCTGTCTCCCATCGGGAACTGATAGTTGACACCCACTTGCAAATGCTTAATCAGCTTCACACCGACTCCCAGATTAAGGCCTACCTGAGTCTTCCGGTCAACATTATCTTTCTTCTTGAAATCAAAGAAAAAATCAGGACCGGCAGCAAAATAAACACCTAGCAGACTACCCAAACCAATCGTATATTTCAGATTGATGGGAACTTCCGCTCCGGTTTGTCTTACGTCTCCCTTACCTCTTTGTGAAAATAACAAAGCACCGTCAACACCCAGACCTACAATAGGAATCGTAATCTCGGCCATCGGACCAATAAAGAAACCGGCAGAGTTATCCTTGTTTCCCGGATATCCTCCATCCCAGTCTATCTTCGTCATATTGACACCACCTTTTACACCCCACTTAATGAGTTGCGCCTGAGCCGGCATAGCCATAAACATACAGCATACAGCTATAATGAAAGTACTAAAAATCTTCTTCATAATTCTTTTTTGTTTAAATTATCGGGACAAATATATGGATTTATTCTTAAAAAGAACAAAAAAGAAACAAATTTGTTCAGCGACGTTGTCGACGCACTGACGCTTTAGGAGCTGCCGCTTCCCTCTTAGATACCGACTGTGACTTGCTTGCCGCAGATTTTGACTTTGATGAGGAAGAAGATTTACTTTTTGCCGTAACAGCATTGTCACGTCCTTTCCTCTTGGAATTAGTCTTCGCCACTTTCGTTCCCGAAACCGTAGAAACCGAATCCGTTTCTTCTATAAGATCCCTGCCGTACAATGTTTTTTCAAAATCCACCAATTCCTTCTCAATGCGTTTCTGCTCCTTTACCATAGCACTATCCGTAGGACAGTATTGCGACAAGACACGGTTTTGCAGATTGGTTGTTTTATAAATATCTCCCCTATACAGACGTGCCGTAAAGAAATCATCCCAAGTGCTGTTTGCCGCATTGTTATAATTGCTGACGGATATTTTTGTCTGGGTCAGATAAGGCATCAGGTCTTTATAGTTCACCCAAAACATAGGCAACTTTACTTTTTCCGAACTAAATTCCTCCGAACGGTGCAGCACCGGACAAATAGCCGTTATCACCGAACCGTAAGTTGAAGTGCGCTGATCAAAATACCAGACTTCTTTGACGAAATAACTCAATACATCCGCAGAAGGTATATCACTGTTACTAATGGACAGGACACTATCGCGACGATTTGCCACTTTCTTCAGTTCGTAATAGATTTGAAAGCGGTCCAGCACATCCCGAAAAGTTACTTCGGCATCTTTCTGAAAACGTTCCGTGCCGTCCAACTGATATTCATAAGCCGGTATTTTCTTCTGTGCCAGCAAACGGAACATGGTGGCAAAGAGGTTCATCTTATCCCCTTGCGGCTCCACAGGATAGTACAGGGCACCATTGGTGTCCTTGGCCAAATCCAGTGTACGATAGATTTCACGCATCCACACCACATCATCCGGCAAGCCTGCCGAACCGGGATATTGCCTTTGTGCCCACCCTGCCGACAAGTTCAGCCCGCACAGGATGACAGCTATCATGAGTTTCAAGGAAAGTTTCATAGTCTTATACCTTATTATTATAGTCAATTTCTAATTTTAATTCACAATCACTTCCAACGTAGTAGGCAGCAAACGCTCCACTCCGTCCGGACCAACCGCACGTACCCTGGAAATATAAAAACGCTTTCCACGGGACAGGCGCCGGAACATATCTTTCTGACGTGCAGAGAATGAGGCTCCCGAAGACACCTCCGGTACGGCATTTCCCATGTTATCAAAGAAGACCGTTTCAAAGCCCAAAACCCGGAAATTGATATTCAGCAGCCCATCATCAATGGCAGCCACTATGCCGGGAGTATTCATCAAAATAGCTTTGGACAATCCGCGCCCGCCACGATAACGCTTCGGTGTTCCATCTTCTGTATATTCAATAAACGGCGAGGGGGCGGGCAATTGGCGCACACGATAGGTATAATCCCCCATCGACTGTGTACGTCCACCGACAGATGCCGTCACACGAATCACCACATCTTTGCCAATAACCGTAGGATGTGCAATATATCCATTTCCGGAACGGTTCAACGTACCGTTTCCATTGACAATGCTTGCTTGCACCTGTCCGGCCGGAACTCCCGGAACAGAAACGCTGATAGGGTTATCATATCCGGCGTAAAGCACATTCATCATGGTTGCAGATACCGTAGCGGTAGGCTCTACTACCGTGTACTTCTGAGAAAAATCCCGGCGGAGCACCTCTCCGTTTCCTTGTGCCAGTTCCAGATAACCGTCCAAAGAGAACTCTCCTGTACGGTTACAAACCGTTTCAAACCAGCCTTCCGCATTATCCGGTTGTTTTTCACCGGCTATATAAATGGAGGGACGTTGTGTGGAGTCCACAGCCGCCAGAATGACACGGGCACTATACATACCGCCACGCACCACATTCTGTGAGGTAGGGATCACATAGGCTTGAAGCTGATTCACACGCACATCCTGCACATCGGTATTCTGTGTCAGTAAATGGAGCACTTCACCTTCGGCATAGCGCACGTCACTTTGCAATTTAGTCAATAAGGTAACGGCTGCCGCTACCGGAGTATTTTCAAACATATATTCCTGCCAGTTTTTCCCCGCTGCCGATGCCTTGTGCGGAACTTCCGTACCCAGATTATCACGGATAATCTTCTGCTGCACCGGATCGGTAACCAAAGCCAGTATTTCTTCCCGATATTGATTGATACGGTTGAACAGCTCCTTGCCCTGCCCTCTTCCGGGTGCAAGCATGACAAAAGAAGCAGCCTCCAAATCTTCCCGATTGGAGATATCGGCAACATCTCCATCCTTTCCATCCGCTTCCTGCACGATGCGCAGTTTCAGTTCGTTGACGTAAGCATAAAGCGAATCGGAACTGTTTTTCACATGTACCGCCTTCTTAAACCAGGGTCCCACCTTTTCCGGGTTACGTTTATTTGCACCGGCAAGCCCGTCATATAATGACTGGTTCTGCACGGTCGAGTTTACCGTTGTACGTGAAAGGCTTTCATCTACCAATGAAAAGCCGTTCAGCACATCCGACGAAACGTTCAGTGCCAACAACGCCATCAAGACGATATACATCAGATTTATCATCTTCTGGCGCGGAGAGTCCGGATTGGTATTCAGAGACATGGAATCAATTATTAATTATAAACTATTAATTATTAATTATGATGCGGTGGTTTCGGAAAGGAAGCACTCTATCACTCTATCACCTTTCTACTTCACCTGCATCGCTTGCAGCATACGGGCATAGACAGCATTCAGCTCTTCTATCTGCCGGGCCATTTTGCGGGTCTGCTCGTGCACCTGGTCTATCGTATTTATCTGGGTGCTGGCACTACGAAGCTGCATTTCATAAATGGCATTGATACCCGCAAGATTACGGTTCAAGGCACTCATTTGCTCGGCATCATGTGATAGGGACTCTGCCTGGGCGGTGAAGCGCGAAAGCATTTCCGTCATTTCTTTCAACTGCGTGATATAGGCTTGGGTGGTTTCTTCCATCTCAGGGGTAAAGGCAGGGGCTGTGTTGGCGGGCGAATAATTAGTCGCACCTACAGTCACCGGCATTGGCTGGTTCGGGACAGATGCCACAGACTGATTGGTTTGCAGATGATTTCCTCGCGATTGACCTGCTTGTAGGGTTGCAGCGTCACCAACCACAATCACTCCCCCCGCGGTACTTCCCACCTGTTTGTTCGGCAAATCAAATGCAGAAATAAAGAACACCAGCACTTCCGTTCCCATACCGATCCACAACATCAGATTGGCACCCGGCAAATGAGTCAGTTTGAATAGCGTACCTGCAATAACAATAGCAGCACCCCAGCTATAAGCATAGTTCATAACCACCTTGCCACGATAGCTCGCCATAAAGTCCTGCAACTTTTGTCCCAAGCCCCTCTTTCTATTTACAGTATCTTTTTCCATCATTTCTACCATTTTAGCGTCTTATCATTTCCCCTTCTTATTATATCCCACCTGTGTACGCACGCAGCGGAAGCCGATATACGAACGTTGCTCGTTCTGATATTCTGCCGTCCGGGCATCCGAACGGATAAATGCGTTCACATCTTTCCACGAACCGCCACGAACCACTTTTTTCTTCATCGCATACGGATCATCCGGCGCAGCATTATACCGGATATCGGGATTGATGTCACTTGCCTGCAACACACCTGACTCGGTGTAAGCCGTTGAAGTCCATTCAGCCACATTACCCGCCATGTCATGCAACCCGTTCGAGTTCGGCGAATAAGCTCCTACACGGGTGGATATCAGATTACCGTCTTTGGTATAATTTCCTTTACCGGGTTTATAATTCGCATTGTAACAGCCCCGCTCATCCTTTGTCTCTTCGCTGTCTTTCCAGGGATACTTGTTGTCTTCACGTCCGCGTGCGGCAAACTCCCATTCCGCCTCAGTCGGCAGACGGTAACGCTGAATATACTTCGCTTGTCCACGCAGACCGGCAAGCAGATAGTTCGTACGCCAGGCACAGAAGGCATTCGCCTGTTCCCAGCTGACTCCCACCACCGGATGCTCATTATAACTGGGGTGATTGAAATACAGACGCATATACTGCTCATTATTCGCATTCGGGAAGTCGTTCACCCAACAAGTCGTATCGGGATAGATATTTACGATATAACTGTTCAGGAAATCCCACTCGCTGGACAGCGGACGGGTAATGGTACGGTTCACAATCCGCCCTTCATCATCAATGTATGCCGTATCTTTCGTTATCATCACCACCTCTTCGGGATTCACTTCTATATCCGTGTTCTTAACCCGCTCGGCAGGATTCAGACGGTTACGACGCTTGGCCGCTTCCGTATAATCATAAATCTCATAATAGTAATTCAGTTGAGCGCCATCCAGCATCAGCGTGCCATCAATCGGATGCCGCTTGTATACGCTCTCGATAGCCATCTGCTCATCTTCCGTCGCCCGCTTCCAGGGAATAGGCTTCGCCCAGTTCAGATAAGGCTTTATGGGATTCCCCTCACGGTCTTCCTCTATCTTGAACAATTCATTGCCGCCGTATGCCGGGTCTGCCAGGCGTTCGCGGATGATGGAGTCGCGCACCCAGTTGACGAACTGCTTGTATTCGGCAACGGTCACTTCCGTATCATCCATCCAGAAAGACTCTACCGAAATCTCCCGCGAAGGAACGACCGTTCCCCACAAGCTGTCTTGCTTGTCAGGTCCCATTTTCACCGAACCGCGTTTCACCAGCACCATGCCGTATGGTGCAGGCTCATTCCATGCCACAGCACTGGCGCCTATCACCTCACCGCCCCTCATGGAAGTGTTTCCCACCGTTCCCATGCACGAAGCCAACGAGCCGAACAATAATAATGCCGCCCCGTACCATGCATGAATCACTTTCATTCCTTTATTCTTTTTCATCGTTCGTATATCTCTTCTACAGAATCCGTACACTCTTATGCAAGTTCCGGTTCTTCTTAAATACATTCAAGTCCAATGCATACCTTACCATCAGGTCGTGGCTACCGCTTGCAGCGCCAATCTTCGAGGTAAAGCACTCGTAAGCATATCCCAGTGTCACGCCCTGCACCGTCAGTCCGAAGCTGAACGTCACCGAAGTATCGGGCGAGTACGTCAGCCCCCCACTAAGCACTTTAGAGCGATAGGTATAGAACAACCGCCCCGTCACGTCCAGTCGTGTAGAAATAAAATCACTTTGCAACTGCATCGAGGGCTGTATGGAAATTAACGGATTACGTGTCTGAATATTGTATCCGCCTGTCAAATAAACGATAGGATGTATTTTAATCTGGCTTTTTTCTCCCAGGGAGATGCGGGGAGCAGTGAGGTTATGGGCGGAAAAGGCTGCATAAAATTTGGGATGTGAGTAATAAGCCCCCAATCCGATGTCGACGGCATTTCCACTTTCCGCTGTAGTCGGGAAAGCTTCGTCATCGGTATCATCACCAAGATTGATGTCGGAAGGGTCGAAAGATACGTTCAGCATACCTATCTGAAAGCCAATGCCCAACTTACTTTTACGGATTTTCATTTGATAGGCATACTGTCCCCAGAAACGCTGGTTACGAAACAGGCCGATGGCTTCATTAAAAAATCCCACACCGGCACCCTGTTGTTTCTTGAACAAGGTAAAAGGCATATCCGTGCCGAAATACATCACCCGTGGAGCACGAGTGAAGCCCATCAGTTGCATGCCATACGAGCCATAGATGTTCAGTTTATTATCCGTTTGCCCTGCCCATCCGGGATGATAATAGCCCGGCACCGCCCAGTATTGACTAAAGCGCGCGTCAAACTGTGCCTGCACTCCTGCCGCACAGAAAAGAAGGCAAATAAGAATTAAGCATTTCAGGATGCAATAATGTTTCATCAATATAAGAACTGATAAAACGAAAAAAAATTGTGTAGAATTGATAAGAAATGAATTTTCACCACAGAGTAACACAGAGTATCACGGAGTTATATTCTTTTGATTTCAAATTGATAAAACTCTGTGATACCCTGTGTTACTCTGTGGTGAATTAATTCATAACCGCCCGGGAAAGGACTTTTCTTTTGCTGTGGTTGCTTTGGGAAAAGAAGAGACTACTACGCTGACACGAGCGTTTCAGTGATGTACAGATAGGAAATACGGTGTCTTCTCCTCTTGTTTACAGGGACTTTTTCTATCTTTGTGGTACTGTTGAATTGATAGGAGAATCAGAATGAATATGGAAGATGTAAAGTGATATCCAGGCACATGCTTTGGACATCAGTCTTTACCTCATTATCGACGAGTATGCCAATTTCTTATACCTGCCTTTCTTTTTCCTTACCCGGTTGTAGAATTGCATAAAAATCGTATATTTGTGACGTCGTATCATGAATTTAAAGTTAACGAACTATGATAACAAACCAATTGCTTCGTCCTGCCAGCATTGTAGTGGTGGGAGCATCCAATAACGTGCACAAACCGGGAGGCGCTATCCTGCGTAATCTTATTAACGGTGGCTATACCGGAGAACTGCGTGCCGTAAATCCGAAAGAGACAGAAGTGCAAGGAGTAACGGCGTATGCCGACGTGAAGGACCTTCCCGAAACAGAACTTGCCATACTTGCCATTCCTGCCCAGATGTGTCCCGATGCCGTGGAAGTGCTTGCGGCGGAGAAGCAAGTGCGGGCGTTCATCATCCTTTCCGCCGGATTTGGCGAAGAAACGCATGAGGGTGCTCTGCTGGAAGACCGCATTCTGGAAACAGTGAATAAGTATGGTGCTTCCCTGATTGGTCCCAATTGCATCGGTCTGATGAATACCTGGCATCATAGTGTGTTCAGCCAACCCATTCCCCAACTGCACCCGCAGGGCGTAGACCTTATTTCAAGTTCCGGTGCGACAGCCGTTTTCATTCTGGAAAGTGCCGTAACCAAAGGCTTGCAGTTCAACTCTGTCTGGTCCGTGGGCAATGCGAAGCAGATAGGCGTGGAAGACGTGCTGCAATATATGGACGAGAACTTCCGGCCGGAAGAAGACTCTAAAATCAAACTGCTCTATATCGAAAGCATCGGCGACCCCGACCGTTTGCTGTTCCATGCGTCCTCTTTGATAAAGAAAGGTTGCAAGATTGCCGCTATCAAGGCAGGCAGTAGTGAGAGTGGCAGCCGTGCGGCTTCTTCGCACACGGGTGCCATTGCCAGTAGCGATTCGGCTGTAGAAGCTTTGTTCCGCAAGGCGGGCATTGTGCGTTGTTATTCGCGTGAAGAACTGACGACCGTAGGCTGTATCTTTACCCTGCCCGAACTGAAAGGAAAGAATTTCGCCATCATCACCCATGCCGGAGGTCCGGGCGTGATGCTGACCGATGCACTGAGCAAAGGCGGACTGAACGTCCCCAAGCTGGAAGGCCCTGTTGCCGATGAGCTGAAAAGCAAACTTTTCCCCGGTGCCGCTGTAGGTAATCCGATTGATATTCTCGCCACCGGAACTCCCGACCATCTGCGCCTCTGCCTGGAATATTGCGAAGAGAAATTTGAGAATATAGATGCTGTGTTGGCCATCTTCGGTACGCCGGGGTTGGTCACCATGTTCGAGATGTACGACGTGTTGCATGAGAAGATGCAGACGTGTAGCAAACCGATATTCCCCATTCTGCCTTCCATCAATACCGCCGGAGCAGAAGTGGCCGCTTTCCTTACCAAAGGTCATGTGAACTTTGCCGATGAAGTGACTTTGGGCACGGCACTCTCCCGCATTATGAATGCCCCCCGGCCTGCCGCCAACGAGATAGAACTCTTCGGTGTGGACGTGCCGCGCATCCGTCGCATTATCGACTCCATTCCCGAAGAGGGGTATATTCAGCCGCATTATGTGCAGGCGTTGCTTCATGCCGCCGGTATACCCATAGTCGAAGAATTCGTGTCCGCCAATAAAGATGAAGTGCTTGCTTTTGCCCGCCGCACAGGTTTCCCTGTCGTGGCAAAGGTAGTGGGGCCTGTTCATAAGTCCGATGTCGGCGGCGTGGTGCTTAATATAAAAGGAGAACAGCACCTGGCATTCGAGTTTGAACGTATGATGCAGATTCCCGAAGTAACCGGTATTTTGGTGCAGCCCATGCTGAAAGGTACGGAACTGTTTGTCGGTGCCAAGTATGAAGCGAAGTTCGGACACGTGGTGCTTTGCGGTCTGGGCGGTATCTTTGTGGAAGTGCTCAAAGACGTTTCTTCCGGTCTGGCACCGCTTTCTTATGAAGAGGCTTATTCTATGATTCATTCTCTCCGCGCCTATAAGATTATTAAGGGAACGCGCGGGCAGAAGGGAGTGAATGAGGATAAGTTTGCGGAGATTATCGTACGCCTTTCCACTTTGCTGCGCTTTGCGACGGAGATTAAGGAGATGGACATCAATCCGCTGCTGGCTACGGAGAAACATGTGATTGCTGTGGATGCACGTATCCGGATAGAGAAGAAGTAATGATGAGTCAACTTGCCAACTCGTTAACTCGCTGTTCTCGTCTCCTGCTGTTCCTTGTCTTTGTAATGCAGGCTCTGTTGCTTTTTCCTCAAAGCACAGAGCGTTTTTTCAGCCAGTACAACTTTAAGTTTATTACGGAGAATGCTGGGCTTCCCTATAGCTTTGTCAGTGATATTTTTAAAGACTCCGAAGGATACGTTTGGGTTGCCACGCATTACGGGATAGGACGTTACGATGGCTATCAATTTCTGAACTATGGCACGCAAACCGAGCCGATACGTCTGAAGAACGATTTTGTTCACAAGATTTGTGAAGATAACTTCCGTCGGTTGTGGATTGCATCCGAAGGAGGAATCGATATTCTTGATCTGGATACTTACTCCCCGGTCACATTGTCCCTTCCTGCGGATAGTCCGCTACGCCAACTGATGGATGAATATGTCAGTACTGTCTACAAGGATAAGCAAGGTGATTTATGGATTTCCGGTAACAAGGATTTGTGGTGTATAGAGTTGGATGATAAAGGGGGTGTTAAAACCTATTATTGTCTGAAAAATGCTTCTGCCACGCCTGTACATGCTATTCTTGATATCGGCTGGGCCATTTGTGCAGGTATCGACAATCAGGTGTGTCGCGTTGAGAAACAACCCGGCAACCTCCTGAAAGCGGATATCCTTTCCGACAGCCTGGTGTCTTTCAGTGAAGACTGGCGCATTTCCTGTATGCAGGCGGATGGCGACGTGTTGTGGATTGGTTCTAACCGCGGACTTTTTAAATACAACCATCCCGAACGCAGTCTGAAGCGATACCGATACTCCACCCATCGCCCCGGAATGTTGAGCCAGGCTTACATAACGGACATCAAACTTACAGAACGCGGGCATCTGATTGTCTCTACCCTCAACGGCCTGAACGTTTACCATAAAGATACGGATACTTTCTCCTTTATCCGCCAGACCAGCGACCGGAGTAACGTCACCATCAATTGTAACGCCATCAACTGCCTGTTCACTGATGGAGAAACCATCTGGCTCGGTACGGAAACCGGCGGCGTCAACCTTCTCTCTCCGAAGCGCTTGCAAACCGAACTGTGGACGTGCGGAGATGTTTCTGTAACAGCCGGTACTTCCACACCCGCAACTGACGCTCCTACACCCGTAAATGCCGTAGACGAAGACAAGGACGGCAACCTCTGGGTTGCACTTGTGGAGCGCGGCTTGATGAAGTGGAACCGGGAAAGCAAGTACTGTACCCACCATCTTTTCTCACCCAATGACATCACTTCCATCAGCAACAACACCCTGATGGGGATTCTGATAGACTCGGACAATCGTCTGTGGGCATATACCTGGGGCGTGGGTATCAACGAACTGAATCTGAATATCCCCAATAACCGTACTTTCAAACGTTATACCTGCGAGAATATTCCCGAACTGGAAGGTGACTTCATCAACAGTGCCTGCGAAGATATGATTAATCATGGGATATGGTTCGGCTCCACGCGCGGGATACACTTCTATGACAAGCGGAAAGATACTTTCACCAGAGTGCTGTTCGACCAGTCCGATAATGAGTTTGAGGCTGTTTATGCACTCTTGATAGACCGGAAGAAACGCCTGTGGGTAGGTACCACGCAAGGGGTGTTTATTGTAGACTTGCCCTCCTTTGCCAAATCGAACAAGCGTTTCGACTATAAATACCTGCGATATAAACTGGACAACCCGGAGTCTACGCAACTGGAAAAGATAAACAGTATTCTCGAAGACAGGAACGGCACCATTTGGCTGGGTGGCAACGGAAGCGGACTCTATCAGCTGATGAGCGATAAGAATAATCATTTCGTTTTTAAGTGCTACACCACCCGCCACGGTCTACCCAATAACACCATTCTTGGTATGGCGGAAGACGGACAGGGCAACTTGTGGCTGACAACGAATGACGGCCTTTCGCGCTTGAACCTCCAGTCGATGACATTCAGCAACTACACGCAGGCAGATGGTTTACCTGCTACCCAATTTTACTGGAACGGCATCCATTATTCGGCAAAGCATGATTTCATTTATCTGGCTACGATAGACGGGCTGGTCATTATTTACTCCGACAATGACACCTCACTGCCTTCCGCTTCGTATGTGAAGCTCTCTTCGCTGGCAATTGGCGGGAATACCATTTATCCTTCCAGCGGCGATTACTTTAAGAAGGTGATCACCCTGTCGCCCCGGATTTCTCTGCACGAAAAGGAGAACCGCTTTTCCATCGGTTTCACTACACAGAATTATGGTAACAGCAGCCGTATACGTTTTGCCTATCGCCTGGAAGGGTATGAGGACGAATGGAATGAAACCCAGCCGGGCGACTGCATGGCACGCTATGCTTCTGTACCTCCTGGCAACTATACGTTGCAGGTGCGTGCCACGGACGAACTGGGACGGTGGTCGGACCGGACGACGGAGGTAGAAGTAAGCATAATACCTTATTTCTATAAGTCCGGTTGGTTCTATCTGTTGCTGGTGGTGCTTGCCTGTCTTGCCGTCTATTTGTTCTATAAGAGGAAAACCCGGAGCTACCGGGAACAAAAAGCGCGGCTGGAGCAGGAAGTGGAATTGCGTACGCAAGAGCTGGCTGTCCAAAACAAACAACTGGAAGCAATGGCTCAGCACGTCAGGGAGATAACGGAGGAGAAGATTGCTTTCTTCACGAATATCACCCATGAGTTCCGGACACCTGTCACGCTTATTCATGGCCCTATCGAGCATGCGCTGAAAGAAACGCAAGACGAGGATGTGAAGGCACAATTGCAGATTGCCGAACGGAACTCCCGCTATCTGCTTTCGCTGGTGAACGAGTTGATGGATTTCCGGAAACTGGATATGGACAAGGTGGTACTGGATCGGTGCTCGACGAACTTCATCGAGTTTCTGTCCGAGCTGCTCATACCTTTTAAAGTCTTTGCCAAAGAACGGCAGATTGACATCTCCACTTATTTCCGTTTGGATAATCCTTTCCTGGTGGTTGACGCCGGGTATATGCGCAAGGTGATGGTGAACTTGGTTTCCAATGCAATCAAGTTTACACCGGACAACGGGTGCATCCATATTTTTGTAGCTTCCGTCAAGGGAGAAAGCGGGGAAAAGATGCTTTATATCAGTGTCTGCGACACAGGGCATGGACTGGTAACGGAGGACATGGAGAAGATATTCGACCGTTTCTATCAATCTAAAAAGAGTACGAAATATCCCGTTTACGGGCAGAGTGGTACGGGTATCGGCCTGTTCCTTTGCCGGAAGATTGTGGAACTGCATGGAGGGGAAATCTGTGCCCACAACAACCGTGGACCGGGAGCCTCGTTCCGCATACTGATGCCGCTGATTCCCGGTGAGAGCGTAGAGTCGGGCGGGGAAGTGGTGGAACTGTCCGATGACGGGTATATGCCTGATTTGACACAAACCGATGACGGACAGAAGAAAGAAACCATTCTGATTGTGGAGGATAACCGGGATATGCGTTCGTACATCCGCACGTTGCTGGTGGGTGATTACCGTCTGTTTGAAGCGGGAGACGGGCAGGAGGCGCTGGAAATCGTTCAGAAGCATACGGTTGATTTAATAGTGAGCGACCTGATGATGCCTGTGATGGATGGTATAGAGTTGTCGCGCCGCATCAAGGATAATCTGGCGACTTCGCACATTCCGTTCCTGATGCTTACGGCGCTCCGTTCGGATGTGCAGGAGAAGAGAAGTTTTGAGATAGGCGTAGATGAGTATCTCTGTAAGCCTTTTGATGAAGAAGTGCTCCGGCTTCGTATCCGCAATATCCTGAACCTGCGGGGGAAATATAAGAAGATGTTCTCGGCGAGCAGTAACGTAGAGGAACTGCATGTGAAAGAGGAGTCGAGAGACAAGACGTTTATTACGAATGCCGTCAGTCTGATGAAGGAAAACTATGCCGATTCGGAATATAACCTGGAGAGGTTTGTACGCGATATGGGGTATAGCAAGACGTTAGTCAACAAGAAGATGCAGGATCTGACGGGGCAACCCATCGGCCAGTTTATGAAGAACTATCGTCTGAATGTGGCACAGCGGATGATACAGGAAGGTCCGGGCGATGTGAATGTTTCCGAGATAGCTTATGCCGTTGGCTTCAACGACCCTAAATATTTTACAAAATGTTTCAAAGAGTTCTTCGGGTACCTGCCAAGTTCAAAGCTGGGGAAGAAGTAAGAGGATTACGGGCTACAAGTATAGCGTAGCCGCTTGTATCTTGTAATATCGTCCCGTTCTTTACTATATTCGTCCCAAACTTTCTTATTTTCTCCTTACTTTTGGAAAGAAACGCCTACTTTTGCATATCATCCTGAATATAGAATACCATGAAAATCAAACTCTATTTATTTATTCTGTTTGCAACCGTCCTGTCGGTTCATTTGTCTGCCAACCCAATCAATGGTCTGCTTGAAAGAATAGACCGGGGCGCATCGAAGAAATTCATCATTGAGCTTAATAAAGGTACGGAAGACTTTTTCGAACTGGATCAGAAAGGCAATAAAATCGTCGTACGCGGCAATAATTACGTGAACATAGCAACCGGCATCAACTGGTATCTGAAATATTACGCCGGTATCCACCTTTCATGGAACGGTATGCAGGCACAACTTCCCCGAATACTGCCGCCTGTTTCCCAAAAAGAACGTCATGAAACCTCCCTTTCATTACGTTACGATTTCAATTATTGCACTTACTCCTACACTATGGCTTTCTGGGACTGGGAACGCTGGGAACGTGAGCTCGACTGGATGGCTCTGCATGGCATCAACATGCCTTTGGCGGCAGTGGGACAGGAGTGTATCTGGCGGAATATGCTCCAGAAACTGGGTTATACTAAAGAAGAGATAAACCGTTTCATTGCCGGCCCCGCTTTCCTGGCCTGGTGGGCTATGAATAATCTGGAAGGATGGGGCGGTCCTAATCCCGATTCCTGGTATGCACAACAAGAAGTTTTGCAGAAGAAAATCCTGAAACGTATGCGTGAATATGGCATCAAGCCTGTCTTCCCCGGATATTCGGGCATGGTGCCCCATGATGCCGACGAGAAGTTAGGTCTGAACCTGACTAAGTCCGATTTGTGGAACGGCTTCACGCGTCCCGCTTTCCTGCAACCCACCGATACCCGTTTTGCCGAGATAGCCGACCTCTACTATCGTGAACAGGAAAAACTGTTCGGTAAGGCCGATTATTATTCGATGGACCCTTTCCATGAAGCCGAGAATGCCGCTTCGGTAGATTTCGACGCGGCAGGCAAAGCCATCATGACTGCCATGAAGCGCGTCAATCCTAAAGCTACTTGGGTGGTGCAGGGCTGGACGGAAAACCCGCGTCCCGAGATGATAAAGAATATGAAGAACGGAGATTTGCTGATACTGGATTTGTTCAGTGAGTGCCGTCCCATGTGGGGAATTCCTTCTATCTGGAAGCGTGATAAAGGTTACGAACAGCACGACTGGCTTTTCTGCATGTTACTGAACTTTGGTGGTAATGTAGGTCTGCACGGCCGCATGGATCAGTTGCTCGATAACTTCTATCAAACTAAAGACAATCCGTTGGCTGCCCATCTGAAAGGGATTGGCCTGACGATGGAGGGATCGGAGAATAACCCGGTCATGTTCGAGCTGATGTGCGAACTTCCCTGGCGTCCCGAGAAATTTACTAAAGAGGAGTGGCTGAAGGATTATCTCTTTGCCCGCTATGGCGTGAGAGACGAGAAAATAGAAAAAGCATGGCTGCTGCTTGCCAACTCCATTTATAACTGTCCTTTCGGAAACAATCAGCAGGGGCCTCACGAATCCATCTTCTGCGGGCGTCCCTCGATGAATAACTTCCAGGCATCAAGCTGGTCAAAGATGAAGAACTATTACGATCCTACTGTTACGGAAGAGGCTGCACGACTCATGCTGGAAGTGGCGGACAAATATCGTGGCAACAATAATTTTGAATACGACCTGGTAGACATCGTTCGCCAGTCCCTTTCCGATAAAGGCCGCATTGTCTATAATCGGGCTATTGCCGACTTCAAGAGCTTTGACAAGCGCAGTTTCGTCCGCAACTCTCAGAAATTTCTGGAACTATTGCTGATGCAAGATCGTCTTTTGGGCACCCGTAGCGAGTTCCGTGTGGGGCGTTGGATAGAACAGGCGCGCAACCTGGGCACTACTCCCGAAGAAAAAGACCTGTACGAGTGGAATGCCCGTGTGCAGATAACCACCTGGGGCAATCGTGTATGTGCCGACGATGGTGGTCTGCGCGACTATGCCCATAAGGAGTGGAACGGTATCCTGCGTGACTTCTATTATAAACGCTGGGCAGCTTACTGGCAGACCCTTCAGGACCAACTGGACGGCAAACCCGAAGTCAAGCTGGATTATTATGCAATGGAAGAACCCTGGACATTGGCAAAGAACCCATATGGTTCAGCTCCTGAAGGAAACAGCGTCGATGTGGCGAAAGAGACGATTTTTTTAATTGACAATTGACAATTGGCTGCGCAATGGGTTGAATAAGGATTATTAAAGATTAAAGCTTACAATGAAATGAACAGTTCCGAATATGGCACCGATAATTGTCAATTGTCAATTGTCAATTGTCAATTGAAAAAGCGTTTGCTTTCGCTTGATGTATTGCGTGGAATCACCGTTGTCGGGATGATTCTCGTCAATAATTCCGGTGGGAAGCTGTCTTATGAATCCCTGAAACATTCCGCATGGAACGGGCTGACGCTTTGCGACCTAGTATTTCCGTTCTTCCTGTTCATTATGGGAATTTCCACTTATATTGCCTTGAGCAAATTTCATTTTCAGGCATCAGGCTCAGTGGTTCGTAAGATACTGAAGCGTACTTTCATTATTCTATGCATCGGTTGGGCCATTCACTGGTTCGATTTTATTTGTGACGGAGATTTCTTTCCTTTTGCCCATCTCCGGCTTACGGGAGTGTTGCCACGCATAGCCCTGTGTTATTGTGCCGCTTCTTTTATAGCTTTGTATCTCAATCATAAATATATCGGCTGGCTCGTCGGTATCTTGCTGGCAGGCTATGCCCTTTTGCTTTGCGTAGGCAACGGATATGCACCGGACGGCACGAACCTGCTGGCAGTCATTGACCGAAATGTATTGGGAGCCGCCCACCTTTATCATAAAAGCCCGATAGATCCGGAAGGACTCACCAGTACCCTGTCCGCCATTGCCCATACATTGATAGGCTTCTGTTGTGGAAAGCTCATCCTGGCCAGGGAACCTTTGGAACAGAAAACACTGAAACTTTTTGTAGCCGGTTTCATGCTGATGGCATGCGGTTTCTGTCTGACGGAGGCTTTGCCGCTGAATAAACGCATTTGGTCACCCTCCTTCGTGCTGGTCACCTGTGGATTGGCGGCTATGCTGCAAGCCCTGTTGATTTACTTCATCGACATGAAAGAGAAGAAAAACTGGTGTCGTTTCTTCGAGATATTCGGGGTGAATCCGTTGTTTCTTTACGTACTCAGCGAGGTGGCGGCTATCGTTATCGGAGCTACCGGAAGCAAGCCCGTCGTTTATGAAGGAATACACTCGTTGATAACCGATCCCTATCTGGCTTCTGCGGTCTATGCCGTTGCTTTTACGCTGATAATGGGTGCATGCGGTTATCCGCTTTATAAAAAGAAAATCTATATAAAAATATAAATGAGACAAACTGTTAATACATGTTGCTCTGTGCTGTTGGCGGTTGCATCGCTGTCTTGCATCGCATCCTGTTCTGCTCCGAACGGGAAGGGGGCAAAAACGCTGTTAGAATATGTTGAAACCCGTGTCGGCACAGCTCCCAGCATCACCCATACCGCCGGCACTTTCGGCAAGAGTACCGAAGAATACGGGCAAACGCTTCCCGCTGTACTCGAACCCAACGGGATGAACTTTTGGACCCCACAAACGCGGGATACGGAACAGAAGTGCATAGCCCCTTACTACTATGCGGACACCTTGCTGCAAGGCTTCCGCAACTCCCACTGGATTGTGGGCGGCTGTACGCAGGACTACGGTTCGATGACGCTTATGCCCCTTTCCGCCACCCTGCGCTTGCAGCCCGAGGCCCGCGCCACCCGTTTCTCCCATCAGGAGGAAAAGACGACTCCGGCCTATTATGCCGTTTCCCTGCCGGATGAAGGCATTCAGGCGGAAATGACCGCCCGCAGCCGTTCCGCTATCTTCCGCTTCACGTATGATAAGGCCGGAAAAGGCTATCTGGTGGTCAATCCCAATAGTGACGAAGGCGAGGGATACATTGCCGTAGATACGGTGGGCAACCGGATTTATGGTTACAACCCCGTTCACCGCATTTACCAGGGCTGGGGAAAATCTGCCGGATACAGCGGGCATTTTGTTGTCCGTTTCCAAAAGAAGATTACGGATTTCGGGACATTTAAGGGCGACTCCCTGCTTCCCCGTACCGTCCGGATGGAGAAAGGCGCACAGATCGGCGCTTATATTGAGTTTGATGTGGAAGCGGGCGAAGAGGTGCTGGTGAAAGCAGCTTCCTCCTTCACCGGTCAGGAAGGGGCGATGCAGAATCTGGCTGCCGAAATCTCCCATTGGGACTTTGAACAGACGCATCAGCAGCTGAACGGCATCTGGGAACGGCATCTGTCCTCCATATTGGTGGAGACGGATAATCTTGCTGATAAAGAGAAGTTTTACAGCGCTTTCTATCGTGCTTCTTTCCTGCCTCACACGTTCAATGATGTGGACGGAAGCTATCCGGCATTTGCCAAAGGCACCCCGATACAGCAATTGCCCGCAGGGGAAACTTATTACGAGGATTACAGCATGTGGGACACCTATCGGGCCCTGCATCCGCTCGTCAATCTGCTTTTCCCCACCAAAGGGGGAGATATGATGCAGTCTTTGGTGCATAAATACGAGCAGGGCGGCTGGCTGCCCATCTTCCCCTGCTGGAACAGCTATACCGCAGCCATGATAGGCGACCATTGCATAGCCGCCATCGGTGATGCTTACGTCAAAGGCATCCGTAACTTCGACGTCGCAAAGGCTTACGAGGGTATGAGAAAGAATGCTTTTGAAACTCCCTCCAATCCTGCCGAATACAAAGATGGCATGGGACGGCGTGCGCTGACTTCCTATCTGGAATATGGCTACATTCCTCTTGAAGACGGTGTGCCCGATGCATTCCATACGAAGGAACAGGTGTCGCGCACTTTGGAGTATGCTTATGACGACTTCGTTCTGGCACAAGTGGCAAAGGCTCTTGACAAACCGGAAGATTACCGGATATTGATGCAGCGTGCCGCCAACTACCGCAATGTCATCGACCCCCGCACCGGATATGCGCAGGGCCGCCATGCCGACGGCACGTTCCTCGATGACGACAATGCGTTCAACTTCGCCCGCTTCATCACCGAGGGTGCTCCCTGTCACTACACCTGGTATGCACCGCAAGATCCCTACGGACTTATGGAGTGCATGGGAGGCAAGGACAATTATATCTCCAAACTGGACTCCATGTTCAGCGAAGGTCGCTACTGGCACGGGAATGAGCCTTGCCATCAGGTTGCTTTCATGTTCAACTATGCAGGGCAGCCCTGGAAAACCCAGCGTGCCGTCCGTCACGTCATGGAGACGGAATACCTGAATGCTCCGGGCGGGCTTTCGGGTAATGATGATGCAGGGCAGATGTCGGCCTGGTATATGTTTGCCGCTATGGGATTCTATCCCGTCTGTCCCGGTACGCCTTATTATATGCTTGCCAGCCCTTCCTTCCCCAGCCTCACGCTGAACCTGGAGAATGGGAATGTATTTACCGTAAAAGCCGGAAATGCATCGGAAAAGAATATCTATATCCAGTCGGCAACGCTGAACGGGAAGCCTTATACACGTAATTACATCACCCATCAGGATATCCTGAACGGTGGAGTGATGGAGTTTGTGATGGGGCCCGAACCCAATAAAGAGTGGGGCGCACGGCCGGAAGACTGTCCGCCGGATGTGATGAAGTAAAATATATAATAGATATATCTATGAGAGTAAAAGTATTATTGTTTGCCTTATGCAGTCTCTTACTGTCAGGAGCTTGCAGCGCCCCGAAGACCGGGGGGAACATTTATAATATTATGGATTACGGAGCCAAAGGCGACGGCAAGACCGATGACGCTGCCGCCATACAGACAGCTATTGAAGTATGCTCCAAATCGGGTGGCGGAACAGTGCTCGTTCCGGCAGGACACACTTTCATGTGCAGTCCTTTTGCGCTGGCTTCCTTTGTGAATCTTCATCTGGAGCCTAATTCCTGCCTGATTGCCAACCCCGATGAGGCGGTGTATACGCAGAGCGCTTTCCGCGATAACCGCGGCGAGGGCATGATGTGGATTTACGGTAAAGATCTGAAACAAGTCTCCATCACCGGGACAGGTACCATTGACGGGAACGGCGTTGCCTTTATGGGCAAGGAACTGGAAGACTCCTATGAGTTGAAGCCGGTGACCGATTTCGACCCCCGTCCGCACGTGCTGACGCTTATCAACATTGAAAAAACGGTGATTCGCGATGTAACCATCCGCAACAGTGCCTACTGGACTGTGCACCTCATCGGCTGCAACGATGTGTCCATCGACGGCATCTCCATTCTTAACAACCTGAAAATACGCAACGGCGACGGTATCGACGTAGACCATTCCAAGAATGTCCGCATAGCCAACTGCCACATTGAGTCGGGCGACGATTGCATCTGTCTGAAAAACCGCCGTGAGTTTGAGGAATACGGTTCGTGCGAGGATGTTGTGGTGACGAACTGCACAATGGTTTCCCGCTCCTGCGCCATCAAGATCGGGTCGGAGAATATGGATAAGATTAATAATGTGCTGTTCAATAACTGCATCATCAAGAACAGCAACCGGGGCATCGGTATTCAGAACCGTGATGAAGGGACGGTGACCAATGTGATATTCTCCAACATGATAGTGGATTGTATGTTCTTTTCCGATGTATGGTGGGGAAAGGCGGAACCTATTTATGTAACTTCCTATCCGCGCGCCGTGGGCAATCATAAAGATGCTGGCTGGCGTTTCCCGAAGGGAGCCACCGAGGGACGTTGCGGAGAGGTGAGCCGCATCTACTTCACGAACATCAAGTGTACCAGCGAGAACGGTATCTTTGTAGGCGGTGATACACCCGATAAAGTGAACCATATCTATTTTGAAGATGTGAACCTGCTATTGCAGAAACGTACGGCTTATGAGGGTGGCATTTACGATAAGCGCCCCTGCGTGGGCGAAGGTTTCGTACATGACAAGACGTACGGATTTTATATTGATACGGCATCTGACATCGTGATAGATGATTGTGCGGTAATCTGGGGAGATATCCGGCCGGACCTTGCGGCTGAAGGTATCGGACAGAAGAATGTGACGAATCTGAAAGTAAAGAACTGAGACGGGTTCTTTTGTGAATATAATAAATGATAATCAAATCTGTAACTATGCGATTATACATCATTACCATCTTATGTCTGCTTTGCGGCCTCTCCGCCCGTTCCCAGTCCGCACCGACCCCCGAACAGGCCGGAAGCATCTACTATGCTTACCCCACTCCGCCGGCAGTTTCCACTCCCGCCCCGGCAGGATATGAGCCTTTCTATATCAGCCACTACGGTCGCCACGGCTCCCGTTGGATGACGGCGGACGAACGCTATACGGAAGTAGTCTCCGTTTTCGACTCCCTTTACCGGTGCTCCGGGCTTACTCCCCTCGGAATAGATGTCCGCGGACGCCTGCACAAAGTCTGGGAAGACGCCCGCGGATGCAGCGGCAGCATCACCCCGCTTGGCGAGCGCCAGCACCGCGAGATAGCCGGGCGGATGTTCCGCAACTTCCCGCAAGTCTTCCGTGCCGATGCCCGTATCGACGCCCGCTCATCCACCTCCGTGCGCTGCGTCCTGAGCATGAGTTACTTCACCGAACGCCTGAAAGAGTTGAACCCCGCCTTGCGCGTAGACCGGAGAGCTTACCACCGTTATATGGACTATATCGCCTACACTTCTCCCGAAGGAGAAAAATTCGCTTCCGAGAAAGCCCCGTGGCGGAGTGATTTCCGGGAGTTTGAAAAGAAGAATGTCCGTCCGGAACGTCTGATGGCCTCCCTGTTTACAAATTCCTCCGTCATAGCCGATCCCGATGCCATGATGCGCAGCCTTTACTGGATTGCAGCTGATATGCAGAACGTTGAACTGGATTTGTCCTTTTATGATATCTTTGAGTATGAAGAACTGATAGGCGTCTGGAAGACAGTGAATGCCCGTATGTACGTCTGCAACGCTGCCGCTCCGCTGAATGGCGGTCTGATGCCCCGCCAGGCTGTGCCTTTGCTGCGCAATATCCTTGAAAGTGCGGATGCCGCTATCCGGAAGGGAACTCCTGCGGCAGACCTCCGTTTCGGGCACGACACCCATCTCATCCGTCTGCTGGCTTTGATGCAAATAGAAGGATGCAGCAACCGGGAGACGGATATGGAGAAGTTTCATCTGGCGTGGCAGGATTATCGCGTTTCTCCGATGGGGGCCAACCTGCAACTCGTCTTCTATCGTAACAAGAAAAACGATGTATTAGTGAAGTTCCTGTTGAATGAGAATGAGGTGACTTTGCCGATAAAGAGTGGAAAGGCTCCCTATTATTCATGGGAAGAAGTGAAGACGTTCTTGGGGAAGCAGGCGGAATAGTTATTCCTGCTTCATCACTTTCCCATAAACCACTTGTTTGCCTGTTCCGTAGCGCATCAGTAGCCCTCGGTTGATAAACCCGTTCAGTTCTTTCAGGGCGCATTTCTTGTCGCATCCCGTCAGTCGGCAATAGTCGGCACGGGTGAGACACGGATATTTTTCCAAATGGCTGTTGATTATTTCCAGACATTTGTCTGCATCGCGTTCTCCTCTGTGGGGGCGGGTAAAAGATTCACCACGTTGTGGTTCTATTTTCCAGTGCACTTCTTTCTTGAACTGGCTGCTCGGACGGTAATTGATGTTTTTCAATTTGATGGACTGTGCATGTACGTCCTTTTTCTTCATCACAGGAGGACCTTGCAAGGATACGGAGAAATAGCCGATGTCTCCCATCTCCACAATCCATCCGTCGGCAAGCAAATCTCTCAATTCATCCTGAAAAGACTGCATGGCGCCTGCAAGCAAGCTGCGGCTCAAACCTGTGAATTTGTGAACACGGTCCAGAAATTCATCCTGACCGATGGTTCCCCTGATAACTACACGGGGGTGAAGTGGTTGTTGTTCGCCTGTTTGCTGTATGTCGGGCGTTTCATAAAGGTCGTACTCTAAGCTCATAATTGTAATTGTTTTATATAGGCATTCCGATGCATCCCGTTGCCTGTAAGGATGTAGCTCATCCGCTACTTTTGTTTCGTTCCACTACAGTGTACTTTGCGTTCCACTATAGTGGTCCGCAAGGTGCACTATAGTATCCCTTGCGGACCACTATAGTGGAACGAACTCGCATTAGGCAACAAAGGTAATTAGAATAGGCAGAAAAAGAAATAAAAGTAGGGGGATTGTTGCATTTAAGTGTATCTTCACAATTACTTTATACTTTAAGAGTATCTGCCATGCTGAGCGTAGTCGGAGCATCTGCTCTCAGGCACAAGGAGAAGAGATTCTTCACTGCGTTCAGAATGACAGATAGTATAAGCTAATATGATGACATACTTACCATTATTTAGGAAAGTTATTTGCTTTAAAAAGATGGTTGTGCAGCGATTTCCCAGTTAATCCCTAACGGATTCTCCCTCATCCTCCATACCAGCGGAAGTTTCGGATTGTCCAGTATCCACATCTCACCCCCTTCCATAGCATCTTTCACATGAATGAGCGGATAGCCTAAAGCCTGTTCATTTCTTTCCTGAACGGAGTATGTTGTCCGGTTGTAGACGAATGAATGCTGTTCTTTCAGTTGCTTGTAGGCCGAGTGGGAGAGGACGTAAACGGTTTCTTCCGGAGAGAGTTTCACGTGTTTACCGTCTTCGGGTTGCAGGAAGCTGAGACGCGTGCCCCGGCTGATGGACTCCGGACTCATGGCGTAGCTGCCCGACTGCCATTTCAGATTACGTTCTATTCCCCAATACAGGTAGAGGGAATCCTGCTTCTCGCGGAAGGACATCTCATACTTCCGCGTCTGCCCGTGCAGCTTGAATACAAACAGGAGCGTATCGGGAACGATGCTTTGTGCCAATAGGTTTCCTGTGAATCCCAGGCATAGCACGATGGATAGAATTATATACTTCTTCATTACTTCTTGTTTTCTTCGTTCGACAATAGTTGCTTACCCCATTCACCCGGTTTCTTTCCCATTTTCAATATCAGTTCACCACCGGCTATAATATCTTTGTGGCGTATGGCAGAGTAGGGATAATCTTTTCCATTCAGTGATATGGATTGTATGTATCTGTTTTTTCCCGAAAGCCCCTGGGCGGACACCCGGAATGTCTTCCCGTTATCCAGCCTGAAAGTGGTTGCTTCCAGCAAAGGTGTGTTGATGAGGTAATAATCCTGTCCGGCATTTGGGTAAAGCCCGATCATGTGGAAAGCAAGCCAGGAGGACATTGCTCCCGAATCGTCGTTGCCGGGTAGTCCGATAGGTCCGTCATTGTAGTTTTTACCGATGATTTCACGGATACGGTCGCTGCTCCGGTGCGGTTTTCCTATCCAGTGATACAGGCAAGGAGAGAGGAAAGACGGTTCGTTGTTCACATTGAAAAAGCCCTGGTCGAAGAAGATGTCCAGGCGTTCTTCGAACTTCTCTGCGCCTCCGCACGCTTCTATCAGTCCCGGAACGTCGTGCGGAATGCTCAGTGAGTATTCCCAGGAAGAAGCCTCGTAGAAGAACATATCCCACCAGGGAGTGTACCACGGGCCTTCGAAGGTGACGGGGGTATAGGTGAAGGTCGGTTTCTGTATATTGGATTTACCAAAGGTGATTTCGTCCAGCCAGTTCCCTTTTTCATCACGGGGCAGGATGAAGCCTTTTGCTCCGGCATGTTCATAGTCTGCACGCCACAGGTTCTTCCAATTTCCGGATTGTTTCAGATAATGGCGGTACAGGTCTTCCTTGCCTAAACCTTTGGCTACGAGAGCGATGGCATAGTCGCAGTAGGAATACTCGACGGTACGGTTTCCGGCGCGCGGGATGCCGTAGGGGATATAGCCGAGTTGCAGATAAGAGGTTAGCCCGCCACGGCCTTCCGCTTCATGGCGGTCGCCGGGGTCAACGGTCGCATCTTTCAGCATGGCTTGCAGGCCGAGTTCGTAATCTATGCCTTCCAGACCTTTTACGAAAGCATCGGCAATTACTATTTCTGCGTTGGAACCGCCTTGTGTACGCCCGTTGCAATTACCGCTGCGGGCATCGGGCATGTAGCCGTCGCGCTTGTAGATGTTGATGAGCGAACGGACGATGTCGGTTTCGCGTTTCGGGTCTATCAGTGTGATCAGGGGGGAAGAGGTGCGGTAAGTGTCCCAGATGGCGTAGAAGTCATCATAATAAGGTTCATCATCTGCCCAAAGCGGATTCTCACCGCTACGGTCTACGGGCATAATCATGGTGTGGTAGAGGCCGGTGTAGAACATGCGTTTTTGTGCTTCGGGTGTGCGGGGAGATATTTCAATTCTGCGCAAGAGGTCTTCCCACTGGCTTAAGAGTTGCCGGTGCACAGTCTCGAATGACCAATGGGGAATATCGGAGTGTGCATTCCGGCGTGCTTTCTGGGAGCTGAGGAATGAAATGCCCACTTTCAGTTGTACTACATCGGCGGAAGAAGCGAAACGTAATAAGGCTCCGGTTTTCTGGTGCGAGTCGTACTGTGATTTCTCATCTGTGATTTTATCCGCTTTCCAGGTAGCGGTATGCTCGAAAGGTTGGTCTGTTTCCGCATAGAAGTATACGGTATAGGCACGCCCGTTGTTCCAACCGCCACGGATACGGGTATAGCCGGTGACTTCATGGTCGGAGATGATTTGTACTTCGGAACCGACGAATTGTTGCGCTTCGCGTGCATCGGGTACGGGGCTTTCTCCCAGGAAGAATCCGGCATCAATAGCCAATGACTTCAGGGAGTCTGCGGGATAGGTGAAGCGGTAGAAGGAGGCACGGGATGCAGTGGTTATTTCGGTACGGATGCCGGAAGAGTGGAACCGGGTGGAGTAATATCCTAATTTGATGGTTTCGTCCTTGCGGTGGTCGATATGTTTTATTCGATCCATACCATCGCCGAAAGGCATCACAAGGATGTTGCCGTACTTAGGTCCGCCGCCGGTTCCGCTAACGTGTATCTGGGAGAAACCGTCTACTTGTTCGGGCATGGGCAACCAGCCGCTGTTGGGGCGTGGGGTGCAATCGGGTGAGGGCTTCACCATTCCATAGGGGCAGGAAGGGCCGATGAAGACGCGCCCCAGTCCTTCGGAACCGATGCGTGGATCGACGTAATTGGTAAGTCCGGTGTCCTGTGCAAAGATGTTTGCAGCGAACAGTGACAGGACAGATAGTACGAGCAATTTGCTTTTCATTGGCTGTTGTTTTTTAATGGTAAAAGCCGAGCACTGCAACCGACTGGTTTGGGTGTATCGGTTGCAATGCGGGGCTTTGGGCTTTAGAAACTCTAAAAGAAAACAATTACTTGTTTTTTATGTATTGATTGCTGAAATCATTTTACTACCGAATTAATATCCCTCGTTCTGGTTCCAGTTTGTATTGGTATCCAATATGCCTTGTGGCAATGGGAAGATACGGTTGGTCAGTTTGGTCTTGGCGCTTGGATTGACGATGTTCTTAAAGCCCCAGTCGCGTTCGTACTCTCCAAAGCGAATCAAGTCGTTGCGACGCCAGTTTTCATCAAAAAATTCACGACCACGTTCGTCCAGTAACTCGTCTAAAGTGGGATTAGCACTAATCAGAGGTGCATGTACATAAGTACGGATTTGATTGAACAGGCTTTGTGGAGTGTCGCCATTGGTAGCAGAGCCACCGCGCAGGATAGCTTCACACTTAGTCAACAGGATATCGGCGTAGCGGAAGATAGGCACATCGTTGCTTTGGTTGCGGCTGTACTGGTTGTATTCCGTTACGTAAGCGGCGAATTTGATGGAACGCCAGCCTTGTGTCCAACCAGTGATAGTGGCACCTGTGTTCAGATCCTCGTAAGCAGGACCAAGAGGTATCAGATTGCCGTCCTTGTCACGAATTTCTTTCAGTGTAATGCTTTTTTGCAGGCTGACTGCCTGACCCTGATATATGTTGCGGTTTCCGGTTTTTTCAGCTGTTGTGGCATCTATCTGATAGAGATCGCCTCCTACCACACAGTCGTTACGACGGTCACCTTCCAAGGAGAATAGGTTGGCAAATTCTTCAGTCATGGCAACATTGCCACCCACGGAGTTGCTCATGGCTACGGTGTAGAAACCTGCGCCGCCACTACCGTCGTTTTGTCCGCGTCGCCAAGTGCGGAAGCGGGCATAGTTCATACCGGTACGGGTTACGCAGTCGTAATCCATAGCATAGATGAAATCTTTGATGTGCGGGCCGTTGTTATAGAGGAATTTGGCTTTATAGTCATCACTTAGGTCGAACAAACCACTACGGATTATGTCGTCACAGACAGCTATACAATCGTCCAGTTTTTCGTTGGCGGTTGTAGCTGACCAACTTGCACTTGTCACATCTTTCGTATATACGTTCCAGTTGATGTAAAGTTTAGCCAGTAAGGCATCCACCATCCAACGGGTAGGCTTGCCATAAGTGGCGGTATTTACTTCTGTGGTCATATTATCGCGTATGGCAAGGAGTTCCGACTCAATCCAGCGGGCTACATCTGCACGGGATGCACGTTCCACTGCTTCATTTTCTTCAGGAGTACGTTCCAGAATCGGTACGTCGCCGAAACAATCCATCAGGATGAAGTGGTAGAAAGCGCGTGCGGCGCGCACGGGGGCAATGGCTACGGGAGAAGCTTCGTCGCCACCCAGTTCGATGATAACCTGATTACACTTGGTGATGCCCCCGGATAAGTCACCATACCATCCGATGCAGGCGTCATTGGCTAATGAATTGTGCAATGAAGGGTGGGAATTGTTACCGGAATCGAGGTAATCTCCGTCGAAACTTACGCCCATGGCTTCGTCAGACGAGAATGTTACCAATTCATTGTAACGGCGATTCAAAGGACCGGCAAAAGCGTAATATACATCGGAGGTTTTGGCTTCAATAGCTATTTCCGAATCCGGATATTCGGTGTAGAATGACTTGACATCCACATCCAAGTCTGTGCAGCCGCTTATTACTAAAGTCAGCAGTGCTACCGGGAGAATATATTTTTTCTTCATATTTTCTTCGTTTTATGTGATTAGAAATTTACGTTTAAGCCGAACATGAGTGTTCGTGTGCGCGGATAACGGGAATGACGTGCATCAATACCAGGAGCTGTGCCACCTAAGGAGATTTCAGGGTCGGTGCCTTTGTAACCGGTTAATGTGAACACATTGTTGCAAGTGGCATATACGCGGAGGCTGTTTACCCAATCTCCTAATTTGCCGAAGTTGTAGCTCAGGGTAAGAGTTGAGAGGCGTAGATAACTTCCGTTTTCAATATAACGGTCGGAGGGGGCTTGCGAACGGCTATCTGTAGCTTTTTGTTCGGTAGCTACATCAGCCAGGACGTTTTTACCTGCCGAAACCATTGATATGTTGCTGTACTGTGCACGGGTAGCATTGTATATCTTGTTGCCCAACACTCCTTGGATGAAGGCTGTCAGTGACCAGTTTTTGTAGCTGAAGGTATTGTTCCAACCGTAAGTCAGCTTGGGCTGTGCGTTCCCGCATTTCACTTTATCTTTGTTCTGTGGGTCTCCGGTGGTGGCTTGTTTGCCGTCTTCGCCTATCACAGGTGTGCCGTCTTCGTTGAACTGATAGAATATGGAGGCACCGGATTCATCATATCCTGCCCACTTCCAAGTGTAGAATGTTCCGATGGGTTCGCCTTCCATGATGCGTTGTACGTTGGCTGTATTATATCCTCCTAAGTTCAAATATGCCTTGTCCAAATATTCTACAGAATAAGTACTGTTGGAGAGGCTTACCACTTCATTTTTGTTGTGCGACAAATTGAGGCTGGTTTCCCATGTAAAATTACGGCTTTTAACTGGTGTGGCATTGATGGTCAGCTCAATACCCTTGTTGCTGATTTCGCCTACATTAGCATCCATCCAACCGTAAGGATAGCGGTTGGTCGATACGGCATATCCGTTAATCAAGTCTTTGGTACGTTTGTCGTAGTATTCGATTGTACCGGTTAACCGGTTGTTCAGGAAACCGAAATCAAGACCTACATTGAACATACCTGTCCGCTCCCATTTTAGGTTGGGATTGGCATTGCGGGTAGCAGCCAGTGTACGGTAAGCTTGTGTGACTCCGTCAGCATCGGTATAATTAAACCATCCGGATGCGCTGTAAGTCTGAAGGGCTGTATAGGCGTTAAAACCCAATGAGTTACCGCTTACTCCATAGCCGACACGGAGTTTTAAATCATCAAATATGCTCTGATTTTTCATGAAGTTTTCTTCAGTTACACGCCATGCAAATGAAACGGAAGGGAATGTGGCCCAGCGGTTATTTCGGCCGAAAGCAGAAGAACCATCACGGCGTACAGTGGCTTGGAACAGATATTTGCTGTTGTAGCTGTAGTTTACACGGCCGTAGAATGAAATCATACGTAACGTAGAAAGCCTCTTGTTGTCATCGCTCCAGATTCCATCTATGTTCATATTGTTTGCCATTCCTAAGTTGTAGTACAACAAATCGTCATTATAGAAGTTATAGGCAGTTAGCCCGAAACCGTCATTGTCATCGCTCTGTTCCCATGAATAGCCGGCCATCAAACCTAATTTGTGCTTTTCGGCAAAGGTCTTGTCATAGTTGAAGTAGGCTTCCAACTGCTTTTTCTGGTTTTCGAGTGTTTGGCGTGTGGCCTGTCCGTGACGTGAAGAAGTGGCTGTTAGCTGTGAATTGGTCGAATTGTAGTTGCTGTATATCCACTGTTGGTTTTGCATAGAAATGTTGAGGTTGAACTTCAAACCATCTATGATGTCGAGGGTGGCCTTGGCAATACCTTGCAGATACTTGTTCTTTTGCTTATACAAATCTTCGTAAATCATAGACATCGGGTTCATATTCTGTGAAATATCTTGGCGGCGATACCAACTTCCATCTTCGTTCCTTACGGGAGCCAACGGAGAGTAATAGTACATAGCATCGTACACGCTTTCACCGTTATATTCGCCGGTGGGCACACTATTGGCATCAGTGATGCTGGCGTTGACGCTGAATGCCAACTCCAAGCGGTCCTTCAATGTCTTGGTTTGGATGAACGAGCGTGCGGTGATACGTTCCATATCGCTGCCCCGGATGACACCTTGTTTGTTCATGTAGTTGATACTGGCACTGTAACTGGTTTTGTCGTTACCGCCATTGATGCTGACATTATGATTGTGTGTCAGGGCTGTACGTGATACTTCGTCTTGCCAATTGGTGTTGGCTCCTTCGTCGTTCAGTAATGTTATATTGTTGGCTTTAGCGTAAGAGCGTAGTTCGTCGGCAGTCATTACATCCAGACGCTTCATTATGTTGTCGGCCGCTACATAAGCACTGTAGCTTACGGTAGTGCGCTCTTTGCTGCCTTTCTTGGTGGTAACAATGATTACACCGTTGGCCGCTTTTGAACCATAGATGGCGGTAGCTGTAGCGTCACGTAGTACATCGATGCTTTCAATGTCTTCGGGAGAAACCAGTGCGAGGTCTACACCGGGTACACCGTCTACTACATAATAGGGTTCCATAGCAGCACCATCACGCAATGAGGAAGATCCACGCAAGGTGATGGAACCTGTACCTGAAGGATCTGAGGTGTTGGTAACAGTTAGTCCGGGAACCTTGCCTTGCAGTAACTCTGAAGGTGAAGAAAATGCACCCTTGTTCAGTTGGTCTGCTTTCACCGTCGTAATAGAACTGGTGACATCTTTACGTGTCATGCTGCCATACCCCACAACTACCACTTCATCCAAAGTCTGGGAGTCTTCTTCCATTACCACATTAATAGTGCTTTGATTGATTGGCACTTCTTTTTTAGTAAAGCCGATGAAAGTAAAGATAAGAGTTTGCCCTCTTTTCGCTTCTATAGAGTATTTACCGTCAAGGTCGGTGATACACCCGTTGGTTGTACCTTTTTCTAATACATTGACGCCTGCCAGCGGTTCACCTGTCTTGTCTGTTACAGTACCCGTCACCTTGGTTTGGGCGAATGCTAAGGTACTACTTAGCAAGAACACTACAAAGAGCACGCTTTGTGTAAATGTTCTCTTTCTTTTTAATTGTACATTCAGCATAAAATAAAGTTTTAGTTATAAATAATCTCTTTTTCTCTATATTTATGAATATTATTTCGGCTGCAAAAGTAGGCTTAGCCTGTTGCAAATATATTTCATATATATTACAAGTTTATTGTAATATTTTGATATACAGAATATTGGTGGGGTGATGATAAATGGAAATTTGCTTTATATTACAATCCTTAATCGGATGTAATGTAAAGAATAAGGGTAGAGTCTCCATGCCGTCCTTAATTATAGGTACCAGCTTAGGGAAAAAACGGAAAAATGTCTTTGCCTCCATAGTATTTTAGATTTTGATTACCGCAAAACTAAGCGAATGGAGTGGAAAGCAGGGAGAAAATGATGCAAAATAGGGAGAAAATAGTGAACTATGCTCTTTTTCTGTGTTTATCCTGCCCAGTCTTCCCTATCCAGATTCCTGTAGCCGATGGCTTCTGCGAGATGCGAAGACTGTATGAACTCACTGTTTTCGAGGTCAGCAATGGTGCGTGCCACTTTCAGTATACGGTCGTAGGCGCGGGCAGAAAGATTGAGACGGTTCATTGCATTTTTCAGCAGTGCGAGACCTTTATCATCCGGGCGGGCATAAAGGGCGAGCAATTTACTGGTCATTTGTGCATTGCAGTAAATTCCGGGAAGATCTGCATACCTGTTTTCTTGGATTTGTCGCGCCTGTATCACGCGTTCGCGTATCACAGCGCTGGCCTCGCCCGGTCGTGCATCGGACATCTTCTCAAAAGGAACGGGCACAACCTCGATTTGCAGGTCGATGCGGTCGAGCAGGGGACCGGATATACGGTTCAGGTATTTCTGTACCTGCCCCGGACTGCATACGCAGGCTTTCGTAGGATGGTTGTAATATCCGCAGGGGCATGGATTCATAGAAGCTACCAACATAAAACTGGCAGGATATTCTACATTGCTTTTCACACGGGAGATCGTAATCTTTCGGTCTTCCAACGGTTGGCGGAGTACTTCCAATACACTTCGGTTAAATTCCGGCAATTCGTCCAGAAACAGGATTCCGTTATGGGCAAGACTGATTTCCCCCGGTTGCGGATAACTGCCTCCCCCCGTCATAGCCACCGTTGAAATGGTATGGTGCGGATCGCGGAACGGACGTTTTGAGATAAGTCCTGCATTCTCTTGCAGCTTTCCCGCAACGGAATGTATCTTAGTGGTTTCAAGGCTTTCTCCTAAAGACAAGGGGGGAAGGATGGAAGGGAGACGTTTGGCAAGCATAGACTTTCCGCTGCCCGGGGCACCGATGAGAATGATATTGTGTCCGCCGGCCGAGGCAACTTCCAGTGCACGTTTCACGTTTTCCTGTCCCTTTACGTCGGAGAAGTCCAGGTCAAAGCTGCTTTGCCGGGCATAAAACTCTTCGCGGGTGTTTACAAGGGTAGGGATAAGTTCCTGTTTACCATTGAAGAACTCAATTACCTCCTTAATATTTTCAACTCCATATACCTTGATATTATTGACTACTGCCGCTTCACGGGCATTCTGACAGGGCACAATAATTCCCTCAAATCCTAACTCCCGTGCTTTGATAGCTATGGGAAGAGCGCCTTTAATGGGTTGCAGACTTCCGTCCAGACTCAACTCACCCATCATCAGGTAGCGGTTTAATTTCTCCGATTGGATAACTTCTCCGGCAGCAAGCATACCGATGGCAAGAGGTAAATCATAAGCGGAACCTTCTTTCCGGATATCGGCAGGTGCCATGTTGATGACAATGTTACTGGTCGGTATCCGGTAACCGTTTACCTGCAATGCGGAGATGATACGCTGATGGCTCTCCTTGACAGCGGAGTCCGGCAGTCCGACAAGATAGAGCATACAACCTCTCGAACTGTTTACTTCAATTGTGATGAGGGTTGCGTCAATGCCTTGTACAGCCGCTCCGAAAACTTTGATTAGCACGTGTCTTATTTTAATTATTAATTATTGATGATTAGCGGGGACCTTATCGTTTGTTCTTTTTCTTTGCCGCTTCTTTCTTTTCTTTTTCTTCCTGTATTTCTTTCACCTTCTTTTCAATTGCCTTTTCGTCCAGGTCTTTTCCTTCTATCTTTCCGGTAGGGCTGAGAAGCAGGTTGGCAGGAAGCTTTTGTATGGCGAATTGCTTGACAACTTCTCCGTTCCAGCCGGCAAAGTCACAGGTTTGCTCCCATTTCAGTGTATCGGTTTTGATGGTTTCTTTCCACTTGTCTTTATCTAAATCAAGTGATACGCCAATCAGTGTGAAGTCTTTATTCTTCTGCTCCTTTTTATAAATGCGGCGGAACATAGCGTTCTGTTCCCGGCTGATGGTGTCCCACGAAGCCCAGAACTGTATTAACAGGTATTGGTCTTTCAGGGTGGAACGGGTTATTTCTTTGCCCTCCACATTGCGCAGGCGGAAGTAAGGTGCCGTTTTTCCGACGGCTACCTTTTCATCTTCATCGATCCGGCTTAACAGCGCCTGCATATACGGGCGGTCTTTCAACTCTCCGGTCATGCCGTCTGCCAACATTTTGATGCGTTCTATGTCCGGTTGCAAAGCCTGAACAAAGTATTTATCCAATAAGTAGATGCTGGCTAATGAAGAGGGATGATTCTTAATGAAATTCTCGGCTTTTTCTTCCAAAGCCTTTACGGATGGCGTGCCCAATCCCTTCAGTTCCTGATTGAAAGTGGTCAATTCCGTATTAGGCACATTGCCGTTTATCTGTAATGCGGATAATTCTGCGTTAGAGCCTTTTATCTGTATCTTATCTCCTTTATTCAGGTAAAGCGGATATTCCGTGCCGTCGCTGAATAGCAGGATGGTGGATACCAGTGTGTCCACAGTAAGTGTGGCGGAGAATTTATCCTTTTCAACTATCAGTGTGTCCATGCGGTCGTACATTCTGTCCGCACCATATAAATATAGAGTATCACTCCCCAATCCCTTGATTTCGCCGTTGAGGCTGACGGCATCAGTCTTCTTTCCGCCACAGGCAGACAGGCCGATTAATAAAAGATATAACAGGCTGGCTTTCTTCATTGTCCTAATACTTTTTTGCGAAAGTACGGCTTTTGCGGATAATAAAAAAGAAATGCCCGACATTTCTCAATGTCGGGCATCCCATAGTTGTTTTATAATTAAATCTTATTATTATGAAAACACTAATTAAATTAGTGAGAATTCTTACTGGATGATGCTCATGAAATCTGAATTAGTGAAGTACTTAGCAAATTCCAAGTCAGAAGCAGCTTTCTTTGCCAATGACGGATCTTTTGCTACAGCGCTCTTCAAACTGCTGGTTACCATAGAAGCATTGTTAGTTCTTGCACCCAATACAGCCATCAGATATTCAGTATAAGCGTCCGGTTTTTCTACACTTGCCAATGTGCTCTTAGCTTTGTTGTAGTCCTTAGCCAGGATTTGTGCCAAAGCTGCACTGTTGGTTTTTGTGCTGCCGAATGCGTTTACAGCCTTGTCATACTGACCTTGAGCAATGTACAGGTTACCCAGAGCTTCGTTCAGTTCTTTAGCACCGGAAGCTTTGCTCAGATAAGATTCAGCAGCTGCCTTGTCACCCTTGTTCAGAGCAATCAGACCCAAGTTCATGTTAACTTCAGCGGCGTTGTTCAGAGAAGCGGCTTTCTTGAAGTAGCTTTCAGCTTTGTCAAGGTTACCAGCCTGATAAGCCAATTTACCTAAGTTGTTGTATGCACGGTAGTCGTTCGGGTAAATCTGAGTAGCTTTCATATAGATAGCTTCTTGTTTAGCCGGGTCGTTAGTCAGCGTTGCAGCATACAGCAATTCTTCAATATTCAGTTGCTTAGCATCAGAGTTTGCCAAGTTAGTGATTTCTTCGTCAGACTTACCGATGATTTCGTAGTTCAAAGTCAAACGAGAACGACGCAATTGCGGCAATACTTCGTCAGCCAGTGTTTTGTAAACAGAAGAGATGTTTTTGATTTCCTGTTCTCTTTGTTCAGGATCAGAGTACATAGACAGAACGCGAAGAATCAGTTCCTTGTCCTGGATATTTGATTTAGATACCAGTTCTTGGAAACCTTCCCAGTCCTGAGCAGTGTATTTAGTATCGATAGCTGCGTCTACTTTTGCTTTCTTCAGGTTTTGGTTGATAACCTTTGCAGTGTTGTCCTGGCGGTTTTCAGCCAGTTTAGTGTTCAGGCTTACACCACCATCGGGAGATGCGTAGGCAGAAACTTCGATGTTGCTGATCTTCTTGTTTACGGCACCGTCTACGTTCTTTACTTCTTCGTTGAATTCCTTAGCGGTCTTCAATTCGCTGGCGCGAACGTTAGCTTGCTGGATCAAGAACATGATGTTAGCATCGTGTTTCTCTTTGATGATGCGTTGGAAAGCGTCGTCACCGTTAGCGGGGTTGGCGCTGCTCAACGTTTGCTCAACAAATTCAGAGGTGGAAATCACACCGTCAGCTACCTTCACAGCAGGAATAGTAACTGTTTTGCTACCGATAGTGGCTTTAAACTCCAGATACAGTTCAGATTTTGCCATCTCAGGAACATAGTCGAAAGAAGTCTTCATGGTGTAGTTGCCGCCCATCTTGTAAGAGATAGTCTGGTCGTTACCTTCTACTTTTTCTCCCTGGAATACTGCAGGCTGTCCTTTAGCTTCTCCACCGTTCCATTTCAGAACCGGAGTCACTTCTACTACAGCTTTCTTGTTGAAATACTTTTCGGGGAATTTTCCGTTGATTGTGGCCGGTACTTTGCCGCCTACGGCTTCAAGAACCTGTGGAGTAACGGTGAAGTAATCAGAGGATAACTCACCCATCTTGCTGCTACATGATGAAAGAGCAACAACCAGTGCCATTAACAAAGGCAGATACAATTTCTTAGTCATCTTAGGTATAAATTAATTGTTTGTAATTGAAATTAGTCTATTGGTTTCTCTCAGTGCCCATTACCACTAAGGTAATGGGCTCACAAAGATATTAAATCTCTTGTCAGATTATGAAATGGATGGCTAATTTTATTATAATTTAATGAAATCCTCGCTCTTTTCGGAACTTAATGTTCCGGGGATGGTGCTCAATGATTTCACTGCGCAACATCTTGCGGTCGATATGCGTATAAATTTCCGTGGTTGCAATGGACTCATGACCCAGCATACATTGGATGGCACGGAGGTTGGCGCCACCTTCGAGCAGGTGCGTGGCGAAGGAATGACGGAAGGTATGGGGACTGATATTTTTGGTGATGCCGGCCTTTTCCGCCAACTCCTTAATCAGGTGGAAAACCATGATGCGGGAGATGCTGGTTCCCCATCGGGCAAGGAAGACATAATCTTCAAATCCTTTCTTTATTTTTCCGAGGTTGCGGTCTATCAGCCAGTTCTTGATTTCTTTGATGGCACGGGGGGAGATGGGGACCAGGCGTTGTTTGCTGCCCTTTCCTTCTACTTTGATAAAACCTTCGTCAAAGTAGAGCTCGGATAGTTTCAGACTGCACAGCTCCGATACGCGTAACCCGCAACTGTACAGGGTTTCCAGGATGGCCCGGTTGCGTTGCCCTTCTTTCTTGCTCAGGTCTACGGTGGAGATGATGGTATCTATCTCTTCTACGGTGAGCACTTCCGGTATTTTGAAACCTATTTTGGGACCTTCAAGCAATTCACTGGGGTCGTCTTCCCGATAATCCGCTATGACAAGGAAGTGGAGGAACGATTTTATCCCTGAAATGATGCGTGCCTGCGAACGGGGATGGATGCCGATGTCATGTAATCCGGCAGCAAAACGTTGCAGGTCGTCCAGGCTGACTTCGAGCATACTGATCTTCTCTGCGTCAAGAAAACGCAGCAGTTTGCCAAGGTCCGTCAGGTAAGCGTCGAGTGTATTGGCAGAAAGGGCTTTTTCCAGCTTCAGATATTGCCGGTACTTTCTGATTATCAGTGCTTCCTTCTCCTTATTTCTTGTTTTTTCGTCTAATTTCATTTCTTTTTTCTACCTTTGCACCGCAAAAACAGGCGGTATTCGTTTCGTGTCAGATACGAAGCTGATACTTCCGGGACAAAGGTATAAAAAATTGTGTTATGAGGATACAAATAATTAACGGCCCGAATATCAATCTACTGGGTAAGCGTGAACCTTCCATTTACGGCAGTGTTACTTTTGAGGATTACCTTGCCGAACTCCGCAAGAAGTATGCCGATGTGCAGATAGACTATTTTCAGTCAAACATTGAGGGAGAGCTGATAGACAAAATTCAGCAAACCGGTTTTGAAGTAGATGGAATCATTCTGAATGCAGGTGCTTACACCCATACCTCCATCGCTTTGCAGGATGCCATCCGTTCGGTTACTTCTCCGGTTATCGAGGTGCATATTTCCAACGTGCATGCCCGCGAGGCTTTCCGCCATGTGTCTATGATTGCCTGCGCCTGTAAAGGTGTGATTTGCGGTTTCGGACTAAATTCCTACTGCCTGGCGCTCGAAGCGTTGACTAATGATAAATGATAAATTATAAGTGATGAATGACTGTGCAGCATCATTGCGCTGACAATTCATTATTCAAAATTCATAATTAAATTGAGCTTATGTTATTGAAACAGACGAAAATCGTTGCAACTATTTCAGATAAACGTTGTGAGGTTGATTTTATAAAAGGCTTGTTTGAAGCCGGTATGAACGTGGTGCGTATGAACACGGCGCATCTTGGATATGATGGACTTGAGAAGTTGATTACTAATGTTCGTGCGGTGTCCAACCGCATCGCTATCCTGATGGATACCAAAGGTCCGGAAGTTCGCACCACTATCAGTGATGATCCCATATCTTATAAGATAGGAGACCGGGTGAAAGTGGTGGGCAATCCTGATCTTTCCACTACCCGCGAATGCATTTCTGTTTCTTATCCTAATTTTGTGCATGATGTATCGATTGGAGTTCATATACTTATCGACGATGGTGATCTGGAAATGATAGTTGTTGATAAGACTCCCGAATATCTGGTATGTGAGGTGCAGAATGAAGCTACGCTGGGAAGTCGTAAAAGCGTCAATGTACCCGGTGTACGTATCAACCTTCCTTCACTGACGGAGAAAGACCGCAATAACATTCTTTATGCTATCGAGAAAGACATCGATTTCATAGCTCATTCTTTTGTACGTAATAAACAGGATGTTCTGGATATACAGGAAATTCTGGATGCCCACAACAGTGACATCCGCATCATTGCCAAGATTGAAAATCAGGAAGGTGTGGATAACATCGATGAAATTCTGGAAGTGGCCGACGGTGTGATGGTGGCTCGTGGTGACTTGGGTATTGAAGTGCCGCAGGAACGTATCCCCGGTATTCAGCGTTTGCTTATCCGCAAGTGCATTCTGGCTAAGAAACCGGTAATCGTAGCTACCCAGATGCTCCATACAATGATTACAAATCCGCGTCCTACCCGTGCAGAAGTAACGGATATCGCCAATGCAATCTATTATCGTACGGATGCTTTGATGTTGAGTGGTGAAACGGCTTACGGTAAATATCCGTTGGATGCCGTGAAAACGATGACGAAAGTTGCCGCACAGGCAGAAAAAGATAAACTGGCTGATAATGACATCCGCATCCCGCTGGATGAAAACAGTAATGATGTGACTGCCTTCCTGGCAAAACAAGCTGTAAAAGCTACTTCAAAATTGAAGATACGCGCCATCATTACCGACAGTTACAGCGGACGCACTGCACGCAACCTTGCCGCTTTCCGTGGTAAATATCCGGTGCTCGCCATTTGTTATAAGGAAAAAACAATGCGCCACCTGGCTCTTTCTTATGGTGTGGAAGCTATCTACATGCCAGAGCTTGCCAACGGACAGGAATACTACTTCGCTGCTTTGCGCCGTCTGTTGAAAGAAGGCCGTCTGTCTGAAACCGATATGGTAGGCTATCTGAGTAGTGGTAAAGCCGGAACGCACACTTCATTCCTCGAAATAAACGTCGTAGGGGATGCTTTGAAGTATTCCGAAGAAAGTGTATTGCCGAATAAAAACAGATACCTTTAATCAATTAGCAATTGATAATTGAAAATTGACAATTAGGCTGCGCGGTTATGTTGCAAAGTAATTTTCAATTTTCAATTTTCAATTTTCAATTCTTATGACCATAGACGAATATATTTTGCAGCATATTGATGATGAGGGTGAATATCTGAAAGCCCTTTATCGGGATACGCATATTAAGTTGCTGTATCCGCGCATGGCGTCGGGACATTTGCAAGGGCGTATGCTGAAGATGTTCGTTAAAATGATACGTCCCCGTCGTATTTTGGAGATAGGCACTTACAGCGGTTATTCCGCCCTTTGCATGGCAGAAGGACTGGCGGAAGACGGGATGTTGTATACATTCGAAATCAATGATGAACAGGAAGACTTCACCCGTCCCTGGTTGGAGAATTCCGCTTATGCAGACAAAATTAAATTCTATATAGGTGATGCACTGGAGATGATTCCGCAACTTGACGTCACTTTTGATCTTGCCTTTGTTGACGGTGATAAGCGTAAGTATATAGAATATTATGAGATGGTATTGCCACGTCTCTCTGATGGTGGTTATATCATTGCTGATAATACTTTGTGGGACGGCCATGTTCTCGAAGAACAACCGCATCGCACTGATTTGCAGACCATAGGCATTAAGGCCTTTAATGATCTTATTGCACAAGATTCACGGGTGGAAAAGGTGATTCTTCCTTTGCGTGACGGGCTGACGATTATTCGTAAAAAATAACCTCTAACCCAGAGGGTAAGTAATCGTAACCACTTTTTCTTCTTCCTCCGAAACCTGATAACTTCCTTTAAACGCTTCCAGATAAAGCCTGTTGATATCGTGCAGGATTCGTTGCTCCTGTTCGTCTTCCCATACCTGGTAGAGAGGACTTCCCTTTACTGTGATTCTAAGACATTGCCCTTCTCTGGTCAGGCTATATTCCACCTGGCAGATTTCCCCGTCATATAATCTTGGAACAGTCAGCAGGGATGAAAGTAGCTTCATGAACCATCTGCTATCTGCCTGTATGGTCAGTGTTTCCAGTTCTGTATGAAAGTGCGGGTTCACCATCGTAGTCTGCATATTCACCATCATCTTCACCTCCCGGCAGAGCTCTGTGGCATCGCATTCCTGCACGTTAAACCGCATCATTCCAGCTTCAAGGCGTGACAAATCGAGTATGTTGTTTATCAGAGCCAGTAGCTTTTCCGAATTATTCTTTATGGCAACCGAATATTCCTGTACTTCTTCTTCGGAGAGATCTTGCTCAGCAGACAGCAGTTCGGAAAAGCCTACGACTGTATTTAATGGTATGCGAATTTCGTAAGTGATGTTTTGCAGGAAATATTCTTTCATTTTATCCGCTGCCTCTATCGTTTTCAATGCTTGCCGGGTTTCTTCTTCCGAACGGCGTAATTGTAGGTGAATGCGGAAGGCACGCATGATGGCAAGAAGCATCAGAATAAGTATGATGGAGGATGCTCCGACGTATATCCACCGGTATTGCTTGGTCATCAGTTCTTTGTCTAATAAAGCTTTTTGGATTTTATAGTTAGCCTGATATACCTCTTCATGGCGCTGCAGTATATCCTGGTTGAGGGAGTCGCCTTTCTGTGCGGCTGTCTTATAAATGTTGGCAGCTTCTTCATGTCGGCCGGCTTCCATCATAGCTTCCCCTTTCATTTTGAGGATGCCATTCTCATGAAAAGGTTCTGCTCCGCGGCAAGCAGATATGGCCAGATTAAATTCGTAGAAACATTTGTCCCAATCTTTCTCCAGCTTATAGTATATGCCCCATAGAGCATGATAATCAATATAGTAGCTGAAAAAGCTTTCTTTATCATAATACTTCCCGGCCTTTATCAGATGTTGTTTCAGGTTTTCTTTGTCTCTGTTTTTTGCATAAATCATGCCGAAGGATATTTCAGTTTCTAAGAAAGTGCTTTTCAGTGTATTTATAACTTGTGGACCTTTTTCCTGCATCTTTTTTAGCACTTTTTCCTGTTGTTCCAATTCACTAAGACCCTCCGTATACTTCTCCTGCTCCATATATATTTTCGCTAAATTTCCGTGTATAAACAGGAGTGAATATTCGTTGGCATTCGGATTTTCTTCCAGAGTTTGTTTATAGGTTTGAATTGCTTCGTCATACTGCTCTGCGAAATTCAACGCTTGTGCTAAAGCTATGAGCGAAACGAATGCTCCACTTTCATACTTGATTCGGATGGCCTCCTTTCGCATCTCTTTGGCCTGCATGATAGCGTATTCCGTATCTCCTTGGGCACATCTGGTTTGGAGCATGCCTAACCAGACCGTATAATAGAGTGAGTAATCCTTATATCGGTAGGCGGCTTCTTTTAATTTTAGGAGATACTGTTCCATTTCAGAAGCCTCACCCCGGTATTCATAGTGACGGCAGTAGTCAAAGAGGGTGTACAGCTCTTCTTCGTGCATCCCTTTTCGTTTGGAAAGTACAAGGGCTGAATCCAGATATTCTAAAGCTGCCTCCTGACCTATATATTGCTGGAATGCTCCTCTCAATATCTTTGAGCGGAGAGTATCGTTTGTCTCAGAGTTAATGACTTGAAAGATGCTGTCACGGAATTGTTCTTCCGTTGAAGTCGGTGAGTTTGCCTTTGTCTGAAGCAATATCCCCATCATAAACAGGGTGATTAATATTGTTTTTTTCATGCTTTTCCCTCCTGTTTTAATGGGTGGGTGAAAATGAAACGCGAACCGCCGGTATACTGCGGATCTATCCATATCTTTCCACCGAGACGGGTGATTATAAGTTGGCAGATAGCTAATCCGAGGCCTGTTCCCTGAGATTTCTCGTTTACTCTTTCGAAACGTTCGAATATGCTGCCTTGTTTTTCTAACGGAATACCGCAGCCGGTATCGGTGATGGAGAATTGTGCCATGCCTTTTTCGTTTTGTTCAAGCAGCAGGGTGATACTTCCTTCTTTTGTGAATTTGGTAGCATTGACTAAAATATTGATTAATACCTGGTGCAACCGAAGTGTATCAGTCTCAATCTCTAAAAGAGGAAGCTCTGTTTTGAAGAAGATTTCAGCCTGTGTTTGCTTGATGCCTTCCAGGGTCTGGATGATGCCTTCACATAAATCTACTGCATCACATTGTTTGAGGTTGAATTTCATGTTTGTTACGTCAAGACAGGAAATGTCTACCACGTCGTTCACCAGATTCAATAACAGGCGTGAGTTCAGTTGGATAATGTCATTGCATTGTTTTCGGGTTTCCTCATCAATGCCCGGAGTGGTCAGCACATCGGAAAAGCCTGACAAGGCATTTAGCGGAGTCCGTATTTCGTGGCTCATATTTGATATGAACAGGCTCTTGTTGCGTATTGAATTTTCCACAGCTTTCTCCGCTTTTTGTAGCTTTCGCTTCGAGAGCATCAACTTCTTTGCCTGTCTTTTCAGATAGAGGAAACAGACGCCGGCAACAATGATAAGGCAAGGTAATATGATAAGGGCTAATAATAATAAATGATTCTGCTGTTGGTTGTTAGCCAATTGCAATTCGTCAATGGAGTATGTCTCCCGTAAATCCTTTACTTTGTGGGAGTTGATTTCCTTGTAATCAGTATCAATATTCTCTCCTAATTCTTTATATAGATTGGCGGCTTTTTCATATTGTTGCTCTTTCATATGCTGATTTGCAACTTTCCATAGGCTATCTTGTTTACTGTCTTGGTTAGCGTAACTGCTAAGAAGCAAGGAAAACAGAAATAGTAGTGTGAAGACAGGTCTTTTCATGTTTTTTTTGATTAGTGTCGTTGCAAAGATAATTTTATTATAAATTGATTGTCTCGATAATCGTGCTAAAAAAAGTATAAATTATCAGCTAACCGAGATATTTCAGTAACTTTGTCTCTAAATTAAAGAAATAGTATAGTAATGGAAACTACCAGACAGAACAAAATATGTCGTTTACTTCAAAAGGAGTTGAGCGAAATCTTCTTATTGCAGACTAAATCCATGCCGGGCATATTGGTGTCAGTCAGTGCAGTGCGCATCAGTCCCGACCTGAGTGTGGCGCGTGCTTATCTCAGCATTTTCCCCTCGGAAAAAGCGGAAGAGATGATTAAGAATATCAATGAAAACATGAAGTCTATTCGTTATGAGTTGGGCACCCGTGTGCGCCATCAGCTCCGCATCATTCCCGAACTGAAGTTCTTCGTGGATGATTCGCTGGATTATCTTGAAAAAATAGATGAGTTGCTGAAGTGAACCTTCCCTTCTACATAGCCCGCCGCTACCTCTTCTCCAAGAAGAAGCACAATGCTATCAATATTATTTCCGGCATTTCGGTGTGCGGGGTAGCATTGGCTACGCTGGCGTTGGTGTGTACTCTTTCCGTATTCAATGGCTTTCAGGATATGGTGGCGGGTTTCTTTACGGCTTTCGACCCCGAACTGAAGATTACCGTTCGTGAGGGGAAAGTCTTTGAACCGGGCACGGCGGCCATTCGTGAAGTACGTGCTTTGCCCGAAATTGACGTTTGGACAGAGACGCTGGAAGAGAACGCCATGGTGCAGTATAAAGACCGTCAGGCTATGGCTGTAATCAAAGGCGTGGAAGACAACTTCGAGCAGTTGACTTCCATTGACAGTCTGCTGTATGGTGCGGGTGAGTTTATTCTGCACGACTCCATTGTAGATTATGGCGTTCTGGGCGTGGAACTGATATCCGAACTGGGTACGGGGCTTCAGTTTATCGATCCGCTGCAAGTCTATGCGCCTAAACGGAATGTGCGGGTGAATATGGCCAATCCTTCCGCCTCTTTCAATCGGGATTATCTATTCTCTCCCGGTGTGGTGTTTGTAGTGAACCAGCAGAAGTATGATGCGCGCTATATCCTTACCTCCCTCGATTTTGCCCGCCGCCTTTTCAATTATGATACGGAAGTGTCGGCCATTGAGCTGAAGTTGAAGCCGGATGCTGATGCGTCGGCAGTTCAGAGAAAGATTTCCCGTATGTTGGGAGATGATTATGTGGTGCTGAACCGTTATGAGCAGCAGGCTGATGTGTTCCGCATCATGGAGATAGAGAAGTTCATATCCTATCTTTTCCTTACGTTTATTCTTGCCATTGCTTGTTTCAATGTCATCGGTTCTCTTTCCATGTTGATACTTGATAAGCGCGAAGATGTGGAGACCTTGCGCAATCTTGGTGCTGACGACCGCCTGATAGCCCGTATCTTTTTGTTTGAAGGGCGACTCATTTCTCTGTTCGGTGCGCTTGCGGGTATTATTCTCGGTCTGTTGCTTTGTTTCTTCCAGCAACGTTTCGGCATCATCTCCTTAGGTGGCGGCAGTGGCAGTTTTATTGTCGATGCTTACCCTGTGAGTGTTCACGTGACGGATGTGATACTGATATTTATTACGGTAATCGCTGTCGGCTTCCTTTCTGTGTGGTATCCGGTACACTATCTTACGCGGCGGTTGCTGAAGAAGTGAGGGCTTCTATACTTCATTTTTCTTTGCTTGTCGACTAATTCATAATCGGAACGGAAAGGAATGAAACTTGTAGCCCGTAACCGTTTTTTTCTTCTTCCAACCACTAACCTTTTTCTTAGGCATTCTTACACTTCTTTCTGCCCAAACTTAATACCTTTGTATGCGAATAGCTATTCTTTCCACCATGGAGATTTTTTCTTTCCTCCATGGTGGAAAGAAAAAATCTCTATGAAGGAAAGAAAAAATCCCCATGGTGGAAAGAGTAAGCGTTTACTACGTTTTTCATTAGCCGTCGCAGGAAGAACAGATAAAAGTAGCGGTGCGGCAACTTAGCAGCATTTTCTCCGTAAACTCTGTCTTATTCTGTGGTGAATCACATTCGTAACTGTTCCGAAAAGAAACCTGTTTGGATTATTGAGCGATACCCTGGTTCACTATAAAAGATAAAGGTAGTAAGTTGCCGGAACCTTAATATATCTGATATGAGAAAAGGAATAACCCTGAAGAGAAAATAGGCAGCGAGTCTTTTATAATGCTGCTTTTACCATATCATTTCATCCGTCAGTTTCTGAAGTTCATCGGAAAATTCATCTTTCCATTGCCGGGTATGGATGATAATCTGTACATTTACAGCAGATTCTTAATAAGTAAGAGACGAATGGTAAAGTACCTGTTAGTAGAAGACGAGCGTTTCGCTTACGAAGAGATGAAGCGAATGATGGAGAAGTTGCGCCCTGATTACCGGTTGGAGGCATGGGCGTCCACTGTAGAACAGACTGTGCAGTTTTTGAAGCATCATCCGGTGGACCTGATGTTGCTGGATATTCGTCTGACGGATGGAAGCAGCTTTGACATCTTTGAGCAGATTCATGTTGCCACACCCGTCATCTTCACTACCGCCTATGATGAGCATGCCATCCGGGCGTTTAAGGTGAACAGTGTGGATTATCTGTTGAAACCTGTAGAGGAAACCGATTTGCAGGCAGCGCTGAGTAAGTTTGAGCAACTCCGGATGACAACTCCTGCCGTGCCGGATTATAAGCAGTTGGAAAGTTCTCTGATGAGCAATTACAAGAAGAATCGTTTCCTCATTCAGAAGGGTGATTCCTATCATTACGTGGAGACTCCGGATATAGCTTTCTTCTATAGTGAGGATAAAGTGGTTTTCCTGCATACCTTCTCCGATAAACGTTATATCGTGGATTATACGTTGGAGCAGGTGGAGCAACTATTGGATGAGCGGACTTTCTTCCGTGTAGCCCGGAACTGTATTGCGAATATCAATTCTATCCGGAAAATATCCAAGTACTTCAACAGTCGCTTGAAGTTGAGCCTACAACCTGAGTGCCCACATGAGATCTTGATTAGCCGTGTGCGTGTTCCCGATTTTCTGAAATGGGTGGATGGTGTACTTTAAATACTGCCGGCAATGAAGAATAAGTGGTATATCCTTCTTTTTGTACTGTTGATTGCTGTTTCATTATTTGCATTTCAGTACGTGGCGGAGCTTCTTTCTGATGCTCCCCGGAGCTTAAATTTGGGAACTCAATACCTGCTTAATCTGCCAGCCTGTATTCTGGTAGGGGTTGTGGACTTCTTTATCATCTTTGTTGTGCATAAGCGGTTGGGCTGTGTCAGCAACACGATGAGGATATTTGTCGATTTGCTATTGACATCTGTGTGGGTGAGTATATTCGGTGTGGCGGCAAATTATGGCCTGTCCATAATTTTAAATGAACCTTGGCCTGAAGATTATGCCATACTGAAAATGTCTCTGCCCGTGGTACTTTGGAATTGTATGATTGTTCTTCTGATTGAGATATTCTTTTATCAGCAGAGCCAGATGGAAGCTGAGAAAAAATTGGCACTCGTTGAGAAAGAAAAGATTCAATATCAGTATGAGACGTTGAAGGCGCAGATAAATCCGCATTTTCTGTTCAACAGTCTGAATGTACTTTCCTCGCTGGCATATAGTGATGCAGAGAAGACGAACCAGTTTGCTAAGAAGCTGTCGGGCGTTTATCGCTACCTGTTGTTGACGAATAATCGTCCGATGGTTACTCTGAAGGAGGAGCTGGATTTTCTGGAACGCTATATCTTTCTGGAGAAAATACGTTTTGAGGATTCCCTGTTCATTGAAGTCGGAGAAAGTGATTTATATGGAAACCGAAAGATTATCCCCGTCAGCCTGCAACTGCTGGTGGAAAATGCGATAAAGCATAATATAGCGACTTTGAAAAGCCCTCTGGTTGTCCGGATTGACATGGCGGATGATGGCATTGTGGTTTCCAATAATCTGCAACTACGGACGTCGGTGGACAGGGGTGGTGTGGGATTGGGAAACTTGCAAAAGCAATATGCTCTTTATAATAGGGAGATTGTCATCACCGAAAGCAGTGCGGAGTTTACGGTGAAAATCCCTTTCCTCGAATAACTCCTTCCGGCTTATCTTTTGATTTCTGAATTTCAGCAGGCGGTTGGTGCAGTTGGTCGGAAAACGCTTACGCTGAACGTCCTGAACGTGTTTCTTTGCAATAAATATATAATCTAATTTATTAGCAATGAGACGATTCTCTTATCTTACATTTCTGTTGTTTTCGTTAGCGGCAGTGGGCAGCTATGCACAGGGAGTGATTAAAACGGAGTATATGCCTTCGTCCTCTTTCAAGGATGAGGCGGGTGATAAGCTGGGTTCCGGCGACTTGTTTAAAGTCAGCGGAGCTTATACCTTGCCTTTTTCGCTGAAACAGAATGCTTCGGGGCAACCCATCATGTGGTCGGCATCGGTGAGCGGCACTTATGCAATGCTTCATAATAAGGATATGGTGTTGGATATACATCCTGATGAAGTGCTGAATGCCAATCTTAGTTTGACACACGTGCGCCCTATTTCGAAAAAGTGGTATATGATTGCGAGTGTGGGCGGTGGTGTTTATTCTGCGCCGGATGCGATTACGTGGGAGAGTGTGTTGGTGAATGGCGCGGTTATTTTTGTGTATAAGTGTAGGAAGAATCTGGATTTAGGTATTGGAGCGGGAGTGACGAACTCATTCGGTGTGCCGATTGCAATGCCGATGTTCTTCCTTAATTGGCAGCTCTCTGGTAATTATGAAGTGAATGTAAACCTCTCTTCGGGCATGGAGATATCGGGAGCAGTGCGGTTGGGCAAACGATTTAAGCTGAGGCTGGTGGCTATGGAGATGGATGGAATATCTTCGGTGATGGATGTGGACGGAAAGTCGATGATGTATGCTTCCGCTATGATACGGTCTTATCTGTGTCCTGAATACAAGATAGGTGAGAAATCGTGCCTGTTTCTGGGCGTAGGTGGCAATTGGCTCAGGTCTGCCGATCTGACTAAACGCACGTTGAAAGGCTTTGCCAATAGTATGTTCAAGGATAAAGAAGAAACTATTTTTTACCCGACTGTTTATTTGTCAGCTGGATTGAAGTGGGGGTTTTAGTCCAATTTGACTTATACTAAAAACGGTTGTCACTTTTAGAGGCTAGTTACTAAATAAGTTGTCACATACTCTGATCAAAGTGCATGATAACGGCATCGGGATTTCGGAGAAAGACCGGCAATATATCTTTGAGAAGTTTGAGCGTGCTTCAGCTTTCAAGCGTTCCAGACTTGGTAAAGTTGCCGGTTTTGGGTTGGGGTTGAATTATGTCTATCAGGTTATGGATGCCCATGATGGCAGCGTGACAGTGAATAGCGTTGAAAAAGAGTTTAGTGAGTTTACGCTGTATGTACCCTTAAAAGCGTAGAACATGATGCTGATTGGATTAATGACCTACTCGTCGGCAAAACCTTCCCTTTCGTAGATTTTATTTTCAGATGTTCTTTCTCTCCATTACATTTGCATCAGAATAAAAAACTGACGCGGAATGAAAGATAACAGAATATGGTGTTTGTTGGCTGTCTGCCTGATATGCAGCGTGGTCTTTGCACAGGAGCAAGAAAAGAAACAATTGCCTCTGTAAAGTGGCAGGGAATGCGCCAGCCACAAGAACCGCCTCAACCGCAGGATCATCCTCAAAAACCAAATGTGTAGAGACTCTCTCTAAATAGCGTTTTTTCATGTATTATTGACTGTGCCGTTCCACCCCCGTGAGGGGAGGGAACGGCTTTTTTTAGTCCTATCTATTCATAGATAGATTTCTTTTCTTCTTTTTTCTTGTTCACATTATGAAGGACCTTTTTGATCTGTTCGAATGAAAGCTCTTCTTCCGGATGGAATGCGCTGCTTCCCATGTACTTCAATAGGCTGTAACGTAATTGCCGGGATACCGGACGGGAATCGAGGTCTTTTATCAAGTCCGAGCTGCACACCAGCAATTTTCCGTTTCCAACTTTTGCCTCGAACAGCAAACCCAAGTTCCGGTTCTTATAGAAGTTGTCAACCATTCTTATGATGGGCTGCATGTTGTTCTTCAGACTATCGAGTTCCATAGTTGTTGCATTCTTGCAGATATCCCACCATTGCCAGTTGCTGTGCATTTCGGTCGGGAAATCAGCCAGTGCGGGATGTGCCGGGTCGCAAAGGATGCCCATTGTTTCCGGTTGATTGGGGAAGTGAACAGGACTCCAGAATACTTGCACAAACTTACCTTCCAATCCGTTGATATCTTCTTGGGCAGGATTCAGTAGGACTTTCTTTCCTTGGTTGAGTGCTTTCTCTGCATCGGCAAAGCTTCGTGTGTAAGCAATTTCAGTACCAACCTCCGGCATTTCTTGCGGATATACCCAGATATTCCAGGAATTACGGTAGTCGGTACCTGCAAACTGAATGGATAAAGTGAGGCGGTCGGCCTTTGCTACCGGTTTCAAGGGGATGGATGCATTTCCCAATTTTAAGGCATTACCGATTGCTACTTCTTGTTTCTCCAGTTTTCCTTCTGCGATGGTGGAGCCTTTAGAATCTTTCAATATCCATTCCGGTTGGACATCATTCAGTGCCTTGTCACTGAAGTTGGCGGCTTCAAACTGAACTTCAAAAGTCTCATTGTTTATGTAGGTTGCTTTCTCAAACCGGGCCAAAGGAACTATCGGTGAACAGAATTGTCGGAACTCCTCAGGAGTGATTAATCCCTTGCTTTCCCAGAAAGCATCGATGATTCCGACAAGTGCTGTGCCCTGACCGGGGAAGTCGTGTAAATCCAATAACTGGAAGCCACTGAATCCGGGAGTTTTGAGTGCCCGTTCTATTTCTTCCTTATATAAGATGGCGGCAAGTTTTCCGCTGGCCATCAGGTTATCTTCGGCCAAGTACAGTCTTCCTTTCTTCTCAAGGTCTTTGGCTACCGCTTTAAAATTCAAAGGCAGTAGGTTGCCGGTGTATTTATCAATTTCTTTCAGGTTGGGGAATACGCTGTACTGCCCTATTTCATGCGTAATGAGTGGAACAGGTAAACCTTCTATTGCAGTGGAGAAATCTTTGTTGAAGCTTGCGGGCTGATCGTCAAAGATGCCCTGTCCGCGTACCCAGCCGTTCTTGGTCCATTGGCTAACCCAGAAGTCGTCGTTGGGCTCGGGCCAACTGCCATGCCCGGGTTCAAACGTGAATGTAGTGGTCATATACAAGTGCCGTTTATCCTCTTGCTTGATAGTGGTGAGCAGCTTATCCATCACACTGAAATCTCCCTGCAACTCGTTACCCAAACTCCAGAAACAGAAGGAAGGATGATTGCCATACTCTTTCATGATGCGTTTGGCTTCATCATACAGGAAATCTACAGTTTTCGGGTCTTCTCCCACATTAAGTGCCCATAAAGGTAATTCTATCTGAAGGTAAAAGCCCATTTTGTCTGCCACGTCAAAAGCTGCTTCCGGCGGACACCAAGAGTGGAAGCGTATGTGATTCAAACCGTAATTTCGGGCGGCATTGAAGACTTTCTCCCAACCGGCATTGTCCGTTGGAGGATAACCTTTCAGGGGGAAAATGCAACATTCCAGTGTACCTCTAAGGAAAAGTCTGCGGTCGTTGATTTGCAGAAGGGCCTCTTTATTGGTCAGTTTTCTCATACCGAATGTTTCACTTTTGGAGTCAGTCATGTTTCCGACTTCAAGAGTGGCGGTCGCTTCGTAGATGTTGGGGGTGAATTCATCCCATAACATGGCGTCTTCAACCGAGTATTCAAAGGTTGTTTCCATGCTGTTTATCTCTACTTCTCTCTCCGGAAGTTTATTCCCTTTCGGGTCTTTCACGGATAGCCGGAGCTTTCCGGACACAAGAGCCGTATCATCGCTCCCTATTTTTACAGTGACATTAACCGTCTGATTGTCAATATTGGGAGTTAAACGTAGTTCTTCAATCCGGACTTTATCTTTGGCAGTCAGCGCAATCTTACCTAAGATGCCGTTCCAAATGGTCTGGGTATCATTGGTGTAGGCATGTGCCAGGTTTCTGATGGAGATATCATGCTGTCTGCGGTTGTCGATGCGGATGGCAATCACGTTGTTCTCTCCCGGAACAAGATATTTGCCCAAGTTGAAATAATGCGGGGTGGTAAGACTTTCATTAAATCCTTCTACTTGCATTCCGTTAATCCATACTTGAGAGTTCCAGATGACACGTTCCAAGGTGAGAATTATATCTTTATCTTTCCATTCTTCGGGAACAGAGATTTCTTTTCTGTACCATGCAGGACCCAGATAATCGAACTTCCGTTTCAGATTCAGGAAGATTTCTTTTTCCATAACAGGCTCAAGGGCACAGGGAGTGCCATAACCGGCATCACAAAGTGTTCCGGGAAGGAGAATCCGGTCAGAAAAGGATTCTGCATACCACTTTTCGGAGATTCCTTTATCCAGGCTGTCCAGCGCCACTTCCCATTCTCCTGACAGGTCAATTTCTTGCATTGGCTGTTTGCAGGAACTCATAAACAGGGCGATTATGCCCCAGGCAATTAAAAGTCTACTTATTTTCATGATATCAAATTAAAATTTCCATTCAGTTCTTATCTTAAAGTTTTTATCCTTGATTCGTATAATGAGAGGATAGCAGAAAGGCGAATCATACTTTGCCAGTACACTTCCGTTGCCCGGCGGAATTCCGGGGGCTTCTCCGGTGATGACTTCAAAATCTTGTTTGTCAGGCATATGAATAACCAAACTCGCATTTCCTACTTTGCAACTTATAGGGAATGACTGTTTCCTGATAACCGCGTCTTTTATGTAACTGTAAGCCGGTGAGTCATTCAGATTTATTGATTCTCCGGCTTGGCTGAATACGGGCTTTTCTGTGAGTATCAATACATAATCGTAAAGATGCTCATCGTCCGATAGTGCTGTATATATATCTGTGAGTTTGTCTTTCTTCAACACCAGTTTCCTGTTCATCCTTACTCCGGGATAGGCCTCCGGTGCTTCGGCAAGCACTTCTCCACCATCTTTGCGGACTTTGAAAGAGAGCAGCTTGCCTGTTGATTCGCTCTGGTCTTTTGCATCTACGCTCAGTGTGCTATGTGACAGCGTTTTCCGATACCATTGGGTAAAGGCTGGTACGCCGTAGGCACATGTCCCCATATCGGAGACTATTTCTTTGTCGCCATTATGAACAGAGATAGAGAGTTTGTCCGGATGTCCGTGTCCGCCTCCATGTGGGCCATACTTGATGACGACGGTTCTTGCGTCTGACCTGAGTACGGCATATCCGGTATTCTCAAAGTGTACGGACGGCCAGGAAGGTATTGACCTGGTTTGGGGTATCTCGATGCAGTTTTCTAGTGCTTCGGCTGCTGTTCTTGAAGTATACCGGTAGCATTGTTGCAACACATTCATAAAGAACGGATCATTGTTATAGCGTTGGTAAGCTATTTCGTATAAACTGATCTGGGCTATCAGGGATTCACCATACCATCCGTCGTTATGTGCGGGGAAATATAAATCGGCATAGGCTCCGGCTGCCGGAGCAGCCAACATCTTATATAACTTTTCATCGTACAGGTTGATATTCCGGCAGCGTACGGCATCAGCTGACAGGATGATGGCATGCAGCGGATAATAATGGTAAGTGGGCGAACCTTCACCCCACCAGCCGTCATTGTAAACGTAGCGTTCCATTTGTGCGTGATAACCACATTCCGGATCATTGAGTGCTGTGTTGATGATACTGTCGTCTTGTAAAGCTATTCCCAAAGCTATCAGTCCGCTATTGTGCCATACTTGCCAGTTGGCAGTGCCTCTTCTTTTCAGTAAGAGTTGCGAGCAGGGAATCAGGTAGCCTTTTTCTATTTCTTTTATTTCTTCCGGTGTCATGATTGGTTTTGCCACCATATATGCCCTGCAAGCGTCACTGGCCCATGCGGACTCATCAAGGCTTTGCCCGAACATCTTTCCTCCCCAGGGACCGACTTTTCTGGCCGTGTCGTGCTCGAGGTATGTGAGGTATTTCGATGCATAATCCAGCATCATGTTCCGGATATATTCCGCATAGACTCTTTCTTCTGTTGCGAGATAAAGATACATACAGTTACGTAGATAGCTGTAATTATGAGTATGCGCCACATTTACCCATGCCCAATCATAACGCTTATTTCCTGTCCAATAATGCTTGCATTGTGAACAGTAATGTGCTTCCGGCTTATTCCAGTCAAATGAAAAACGTACTTTGTGTTCGGGACAAAAATAATCGTGTATATGTCCTCCTTCCAGTAAAGGTACGGTTAGGGGATATTCTCGCCGGGCTTCCACGGTATCTTTCAGTGATTCTATAATGCTCTTTCCCCATTCCGTTTTTGCGGCTGAGCGTATTTGGCTGATATCGCTTTCAGTGAAGAAATAATATCCGTTTTGCGCTGAAAGCAGGCAAGGGATAAAGAGCAGTGCGAGTAAAAGTCTATTTCTCATTTTGTATGCTTTAAGTATTTGACATATTCGGTTGCAGCTAGCAGGAAAGCCCCCGTACCATACACTTCTGTGTCGTTCATATCTACCTTCTTCGGGTCAGCTCCTATTGGTTGTACATAACCTATCTTGCCGTCTTCGTGTACGACGGAAACCAATGCATTCCATGCCTTTTCTGCGATAGGCAGATATTCTTCTTTTTCAAGATATCCATGATTAAGGCCCCAAAACAAGCTATATGTGAAGAAACCTGATGCACTGGCTTCCGGCATGGGATAGGAAGTTATGTCCAGTAGAGAAGAGTGCCAGAAGCCTTGTTTATCCTGAAGCTTAGATATCTTTTTCATCATTTGCCTGAAAAGGCTGATATAGAAAGTGCGTGAGGGATGTTGGGCAGACATGTGGTCGATGATGAAGGTCAGTGCTCCCGTCACCCAGCCGTTTCCTCGTCCCCAAAATACTTTCTCCCCATTTTGTTCACGCATGTTGATGTATCGGGTATCTCTGAAAAACAAACTGTCGGTAGCAGAGTAGAGACTGTCATAAGTGATTCGGAACTCTTTATCCATGAACTCAAAATACTTTGGTTCTCCTGTTGTTTTTCCGATGCGTGCAAAAGAAGTCGGAGCCATAAACAAGGCATCGCACCAGCACCAGCGGGAATGTGAACCGTCAGCGTAATAGCTCAGGCTGTTGTGTCTGGGGTTGGCAATGAGAGTGTCCAAGGTCTCAACGGATTTTTTGATCATGTGTGGTTCCTTGTATTTATTGAATAACATGGCATAAGGTTGGATGATACAGATATCATCGGCGAAATAGATGCTGGGGCCAGTCTGCCATTGATTTTTTTCGCCTATGGTGAGCAGAAAATCCCAGTATTTGGGGTCATCAGACATCTCCGCCCATTCTGCCATGCCGATATACATGGTCGCGTTAGTCCATGCCCAGTAGGCATGCGAATTTGCCCATTGGGAGCCTTTCCGTACTTGATTTTCAAAATTCATCAGTTGCCAGTCGGCTACCTTTTTCATGATCTTCATGGTTTGCTTTTGGTGGTATTCGTTCCATTTCGCCTCATCGAAGAAATAATTCAAGATAAGCCCGGCCACCACATGATGCCCTTTTTCATTGGGGTGATTGCTTTGGCTCATGTACATTTTCAAATCTTCTCCATTCTTCCTTTTCTCCTTGAAGGTTGCATAGCTGTCTATCAGTCCTGTTTTATAGTCGTGGGCTAAATGACGTATCTGGCGGCTATGTTGTTCAAGCGGAGAATTATCATCCGATATATCTTCGGTCAGATCGGGCGTTGGGGTGAGTAAGATGACTTTGATATGCTGTTTTTGCGCTTCTTTTATCATTTTCTCCCAGGCTTTCTGTGCTCTTTCTAATCCGATGCTACGGTCATTTAAAGCATAATCTATGAATAAGACGTCCGGGTGGTGGGGCAGAACCTCTTGTCTGAACCGTTTGGCACCTTGTTCGGCATTTTCACCGCCGATGGATGTGGTGATAGAGTTGACCACTGCGTATGGATACATTTCTTTGACGGCTTCCAGAACTTGGTGGGGATAAGCCTGAAGTGTTTTTACATTAGGTGTGTTGGCATAGCCGGAAGGGACACTGTGGCCATGAAATACAAGGTTTACAGTTCTGTTATCCGGCCATTTCTTTTGCAGTTCTTGGCGGATTTGCGTGAATTCGGAGGGTTGACTGGTCTGTGCCATGACATCAAACCCTAACAATGTGCATAATAGTAAATACAGATATTTCATATTCTTTTATTTTTGTTTTTTCTCTGTTTTCAAATAGTTTAATAAACTGTGGAAAAGTGCCTTAACTTCCGGTTCGTCAGCTATTGCAAACAAGTCGGAAGAACATACTAATGCTTTTGTTCCCGGTAATTGGTATATCAACCCTAGCTTATGATTTCGTTCGAAATTGTCGATTACCTGTACAATCGGGTAATAATCTTTTGGCATTTCATTTAGTATTATAGGGCTGGATTTCTTTATAATATTCCACCATTGCCAGTTAGAGTGGAAATCCGTTGGAAAAGAATTGAAAATGCCATGTTCCGGATTTTCAATTAGCAATCCCAGTGTTCCGGGAGAAGACTCTTTCCCAAGGCTTTTGGTTACATTGTTAAAGACTTTGTAGTTCCAGAAATCACTTATGAAAAGTCCTCCTACTGATTGGCCTTTGATATCCTTTTCTTTGGGGATATATAAAACCGGTTTTTCTCCTTGATATAATTTTGCGAAGACTTTACTATCGCGGGTCACGGTTACTCCGTCTATGACTCCTTCTCTTATTTTATCATAACGGGGATATACCCATATATTCCATGAATTGTGGTAAGACGTATTTTTTAGGGCAATGCGGAAAGTCAGCTTTTGGGATTCCTTTATGTGGTTAAGTGGTATATGTAAACTTTTGAAAGTTGATAATCGGCCTTGCGGAATGGCTGCATTTCCGATATCTTCTGAATAAAGAATTCCTCCATCTTCGGTAGACAATGTGCATGATATGATTTTGTCCTTTATATCGGACTGTCCATAGTTGGTAATCTGGACTTCTGTAACAAATGTTTCGTCCGTGTTCCAGCAGTATTTGGAAAAACGGGCCAATGGTACTATGTCGTTACAGAATTCATTCCATTTTTCTGTGGAGATAACATTCTTGGATTCCAAAAATGCATCAAGAATGCCTACAAGAGCAGTGCCTTGTCCCGGATAATCTTGCAAATCAAGCAATTGAAAACCACCAAACTGCGGAGTACGGAGAGACATTTCGATTTCTTCTCTGTAGCATAATGCTGCCAATGCGCCCGATGCTTTCAGAAAATCTTTTGCTTTAGCATCCATACCGGTATTTTCCAACCTTTTCTTGAATACCATGAAATTTAGCGGACGCAATACTCCTGTATATTTGTCTATTTCCTCGAAATTAGGATATACCTGATATTGGCCGGTTTCGTGTCCTATTACCGGCTTGTCCATGTTTTGTATGGCTGTTGCAAAGTTACGCTTGGTGTTGGGGGCATTGCAATTAATTATACCTCCCTGATTGGAATCGGCAAAAGAGAAAGAGCCACGCAAGTCTGTACTGTTATTGTCAGTCGCTTTTCCGTGCCGCATAGCAACGAAGAAATCTTCTACTGGATGGGGTTGAGGATTCCAGTAATGATTGTTGGTTCCCAAAATATAGAGATGGCGTTTATCATATTGCTTCAACTCTTTCACTATACTTGCCATTATAGCGGTGTCTCCCTCAAGCTCATTGCCTAAACTGAACATGGCAAATGAAGGGTGATTCCCATATGCTTGAATGATTCTCTTCCCTTCCTGTTTCATATAGGAGATGAGGGTAGTGTCCTTTTCTTGATATGTTCCCCATAAAGGAAGTTCGGGCTGAAGGAATATACCTGTTTCATCAGCGGCGTAGAAGGCTGCCTGGGGAGGTGTCCATGAATGGAAACGTACATGATTGATGCCATAGGAACGGATGGTTTCGAAGTATCGTTTCCAATCATTGATGTCCATGCTTGGATATCCGGTCAACGGGAAAACTCCGCCTTCGTTTTTCCCGCGTAAAAAGATTACTCTTTCATTGTTGATGAATTGTGTTCCTGCTGTTTTGAAGTCTCTTAATCCGGTCTGAACATATCGTGAGTCATAATTGGGTATCTCTATCCGGAAGTTATACAGGTAGGGGGTGTATTCATCCCATAACTGCGGAACGGGGATTCTAACTTTTACTGTATGCTCGGATTTGCCTTGAGGAATAGATGCATTGACTACTTCTTCTGCCACCTTGCTGTTTTCGGAATCCATAACTGCTATTTTTATTCCTTTGCTTGTTTCCTCTAAATAATTAAAGAGGGATACCGTTATGAGGCAGTTACCATCGGATGGACTGTCTATTCGTATTTGCTGGATACAGATGTCCGGTAGTTTTCTTAAGTGGAAGTCACCGAGAATACCGTTCCAATTGCTCTGGGTATGTTCAGAGTATGCATGGGAGCCACCCAATGGAAGTAGGCTTTTTGTATTGTCTATTTTGATTCTGATATTGTTTTTGCCGGTTTTAAGCAGCGAATCAATTATATATATATGTGGCGTGGATACACTGTTCCGGCTTCCTAGAAATGTTCCGTTGATAAATACTTCGGAAACCTTTGTTCTTTCCATGAACAACTCTATAGGATGATTTTGCCATGAATCCGGAATTTCAATATCTTTTTCATACCATGCTGCTCCCTGATAACTATAGGTTTCAGTCAGGGTATTGGTTGCAGAATCTTTGGGCTGACAACCCACTTTGTTTTCGGCAAGAGAGCCCGGAAGCATTACCTTGCATTGTATGGAATCTATCTTTACTTCCCATTCACCGGACAAATCTATTATTGATTCTGTCGGCGTACAGGAAAACATCAATAATGCAACGCAGGAAAGTTTCAAAATCTTCTTCATTTTAGTGCCTCCTTCCAATTGCCTGAATAATATGCTTTATCCAATCGTTTTCGCATTTTAGTATCTTTATTCAGCTCTGCCAGATGGCAAAGGTCTTTATAAATATAGAAATTAAGCCAATATCCGTATGAATATCGTTCGAACGGAGTGTGGGGTTGTTTCCAGAATGCGTACCAGCTTGTATTCAGGTTATATTGTCCTGCTACTTCTATGGCATCTTGTCCTCGTTTCCATATTTCATTTGTACATATATCAAATAATGCTTGGGTATCTTCATATTTCATCTTGGAGGTATCATAAATCATCCCCGAATCATCGATACCCAGTTCGGGCAAAGATACACGTTCTTCAAAGATTCTGTCTCCGTCAAGGTCATATTCTATCAGATCGAAAAATCCATTGTTATCAGTATCCGTGTACTTGACTGTTGCGAAAGACTCCGGGTCTTTGTGTAAACGTTGCTCTTTTTCTCCCGGGGGATATAATCCGCCGTATCCCTGAAAGCATTTTGCATTTTGGTCAATGCGCCAGGCGCCCCATTCAGCACCGAAAAGATGTATCTTTCCGTCGATGGGGGAGAGGTACAGTTTTCCTTTTCCGGAGTTATCTTGGTCGAACTCTCCACGGTCACCGGCAGCATCCGCTTGCTTGTGGCTATCGAGTCCGCCTTGTGCGGTACCTACTTTGAAAAGGTCGTATGGATAGTAGAACTCTACACGCTCCCAACGGTTGCAGTCGTCGTCCTCATCAAAGACAAACCAGCAGTAATCCCACTCCCCTTTTCGGAAAATCATATCGTAAGCCACTTTCTCGTCCGGATAGATAAGTTCGGACATTTGTCGCCAACGTGGATCATAGATATATCTGTCAGCTTCCGGAAGCCCGCGCAGGTTTTTAAATTTATGTATCTGATCAGAGTAATCGAATCCTTTTCCATAGAAATGAACAGTCATATCAAAATCGAACTCGTTGCCCTGCCCGTTATCATTATCCACATCCCAAGAGATACTTGCCCAGGGAATGCGGCCGCTATACACAACATCTATTTCATCAGATACTTTTCTGAATATTTCATGGGGATTGTCCCCGTTACAGGGACGGACGTGTGGGATATCCATCAGGCGGACAGACATTTCTGTCAGGTTATCATTGTCGTGGTCGTAGAAAATGAAAGGGTTTTCGCAGTTGAAGCGAGTGTCGGCAACTCTGAAACTGGATGAATGCATTTTCAGCAATAATGTGTTCCCATGATAATCCTGAAAGAAGTTTGAATGACCACTATGCTCCCAGCATAGAGGGAGTAGTTGGTTCCAGTCGATGAAACTTTTGATATCATCTTTCTCAATATCTATAACAATAATGAAATCAGAGTCCCAGTCATAGCCGCAACGAGCATCGGCACTGCCGTTATAAATAACCAATTGCATATCGGCTATTCCATCTTCGTCTGTGTCCACCCAATCTATGCAGAGATCTTTCGGACCACCGAAGATACCGTCTTTATTCAGGTCTATCAGTAGGCAATCATTATCTGTATCACCTTCCAAGTCACCATATCGCATATCTCCGTCGTCATCAATCCACATGACGGGAATGCTGTCGAGGATGAAAGCACGGATGATATCCGGCGTACCGTCTCCCGTGAGATCTTCATAAGTGAGTCCGGTCTTGTCTGCCACCAATGGAAAACGCCATGGAGTGAGTTGAGTGTGCTCATTCCAGTATTTCTGCTGGGCATATAAATTATATGTCACGGCTGAAAAAAGGATCAACAATATCAAAGGGATATTCTTGTGTTTCATGGCTGAATAAATATTCTGTCAATCATTTCGTTAGTAAGGGCCACTTCCGGAGAAAAATCAGATGAATTAAGGTAGCTTATCAGACTGTAATACATCTGCCGTGCAACAGGGCTATGAGCCATAATCCGGTCAAAGGCGATAGAAGTAACCATTAGTTTTCCTTTACCCACCTTAGCTTCAAAAATTAGGCCTATCTTTCGATTGTTGTTCCAATCTGGAATAATCTGCACTAAGGGTTTAAATTCATAAGTAGTATGATCAAGCAACATCGGTTTCGAATTACGCACCAAGTCGAACCATTGCCAGTTTGAATGTTCTTCTGTTGGAAAATGTCTGAATAAGGCATGTCCGGGATTACATAAAATACCTAAAGTGTTTGGAGGTGTACCGGACCAAACTGCATTCCAGGATATGCTGGAAAAACAAGGGGGCACGTCAGATTTTACTTGGGCAGTATCAGCAAGCAGCAATACCGTTCCTCCTTTTTGCAAATAATGTTTGACTTTATTGTTCCATTCTCTGGTCAACATTACTTTTTTTTCTGATATTTCCGGTAACTTGTCTGGGTAAACCCATATAGCCCAGTTATTGGAAAATGAGGTGTTTCTGATTTCCATCTTCAATACCATCTTCGTAGCTTGACAAATCCCGGTCAGAGGAATAGAAATTTTTCCCAAATCAGTAATGCCACCATTCGGAATATCCAGTTTAAAGGAACCGTCTTTATAAATGCTGCCGTCCAGATATTCGAGTTTCCAGTCCACTATCGCTCCCTTCAATTCTTCTTTTAAGAAATTAACCATTTGGGCATCTCCTTCAAAAGTCTCATTTTGAGTCCATACCAATTTATCAGTACGTAATAAAGGAAGACAAGGACTTTGTATCTGTTTGAATGTTTGGGCATCCACATAAGGCTTAGCGTCATAGAAAACATCAACAACTCCGACTGGTGAAGTACCCTGGCCAGGGAAGTCGTTTAGTTGAAGTAAATGATAGCCTCCGAAACCAGGGGTACGGAAATAAGATTCAAATTCTTCCTTTTTTTGAAGAACTTGGAACTTGCCTGAAGCGATATGAAAATCATGAGCCTGATCAAGCATTTTTTTATTACGGAGATCTTCTCTAAATAGCTCATAGTTATAAGGTTTTAAAACCCCTATATATTTAGATATTTGGTTAAAATCAGGATAAGCACACCATTGTCCTATCTCATGAGTTACCATAGGTATTGAGAATTTTTTTACATAATCTATGTAATCATATCTTGTGTTTAATGGCTGCGAGTTAAAACGTCCTTTCAGACCTTCCTGCCAGCGCTGTGGACGAGCACCATAAAAATCGAAAAAATCACTTCCTCCCACTGTGGGATAACCAGATGCAGCCACATAAAGATGACGTGAGTCTTTCTTCCATTCAGTTAGCATTTCTTTTAGAAAATCAACACAACCTTTTCCAACTAATTCATTGCCTTCGCAAAAGAAGGCAAAAGACGGATGATTTCCATATTCCTTAAAAATGCGTTGAGCTTCATCTAAATAGAAAGCATTGGTTGCCTCATCTTCCCCTACCGTAAAACGCCAGTCCGAGTTTTCGACTTGTAAATACAAGCCCAGTTCATCCGCAACTTGAAATGCGGACTCAGGGGGACACCAAGAATGAAAACGAATGCAGTTCAATCCGTAATCTTTATAGACATTCATTACCTTTTTCCACTCTTCATAACCCATCGGAGGATAACCGGTAATGGGGAACTCGCAGGAATTTACAGCACCGCGAATAAATGTAGGAATATCATTTATCGTGAAATGCGTACCTTTTGTTCCAAAGTCACGAATACCAAACTTTATTTTTCGCACATCACTCTTACCGCAACACTTTATCTCGTATTCAATTTTATACAGATTGGGCTCAAATTCATCCCAAGTGTATAGCTTATCTCCCAAATCATAGTAATGTACCAAGTGTATTAAAGAATCCGAACTATCAAAAGTTGTATTTTTCTCCTTTAGATGCAAATCCTGAGAATCATTCAAGAAGTGACAATTTATCCGTATATCGCCTTTAACCGGCAGGTTACTATAGTTTGCAATCTGCGCCACAATCTTTAGCCTTTTTTCTTTTTGTAAAGGATATATCTGCACATCAGCAATATGTACCTTACTCACAGCCTGAATCTCCATACGTCCAATAATGCCATTCCAATTAGTCTGTGTTTCAGCACTGATGGCATGTGTATAGGCTATATCGTGGATGTTTCCATTATCTACCCTGATACGAACAGTATTCCAGTCTCCAAACTTCACACAAGAAGTTATATCATACAAATGTGGCGTAGAAAGACTTTCCTCTTTTCCGACAAATTTTCCATTAATCCACACTTGGCTTTCCCAATGTACTCGTTCCAAAAACAGAAAAAGTTGTTGGTCTTTCCAAGATTCAGGAATAAATATATTTTCTTTCTCATACCAAGCAGCTCCACTATATTCAAACATGCGAGTAAGCCGAAGCGAACTCATATCTTGCGTTTTGAATCCTTTTCCAGCTTGGTCTGTAGACCCCGGCAGAGTTATTTCTTCTGGAAACTTAGATACAAAATTGCTTCCTTTTACCGGAATACTAATATTCAAAGGATCTAATTTGAAGTTCCAGATACCAGCTAATGAAATATGATCTTTTGACGTTTCATTCTGTGCGTGTACTGAAAGCAGACAAAAGCAACTTAATATGAGAAAGAAAATATTACGCATAGAGTCAATATTTTAAGTTATTCATTACATTATTCCAGTTCACCAACAAAAGTTACGACAGACTTTGCCGGAACAACAATCTCATTAGTTTTTATTGCCGTTCCCTTTCCTAGATTGGATGTTTCAGAAGTGGTATAAGGAGTTAAAGTCTGATTCTTCAGTTTCAAATCTTGAAGATTATATTTTCGGTTGACAGAACCGACATTAACTGCCACCAAAACTATCTTTTTGGAAGAACTGTCTTTGTATGCGCTAATCATAACATCTTTACCCTCTTTCTCAGGGTCTGGATTTTCGGTAATAACGGCAATACGCTTCATGCCCGGACGGACAAAGAAAGAATAATTACCCAGCATCCACATAAGTTTGGAGTCTCTGGCAAATCCATCTTTCTTGCAATAATTTGTAACTTGTGAACCATTATTTGTTCCATCATCCAGATATACCAAACCGTCCTTGTAGTCTGCACGGGTAAGAGCTGTCCACCAAGACCAAGAGGAGGCATTTACCAATGTTAAATCATTGTGGATAGTACGTGCAACAAAAAGTGCCGTTTGCATACCCAAATCGCGTTTATTTCCGTTTCCGTTAGGAATTTCGGACTCTCCGGGGCTTTCGAGGATAGAATATTCTGTTTGCCAATATTTTAATCCGCTATGCTCTTTTATTTTATCATTCAAGGCTTTACGATGTGAGACTAAATCCTTGACGGGCCAAACAGTCCAATAACTGTGTCCAGTCATTACTCGTTCTACATTGGGCAGAGAAGCAATGCTCAACGGAGATGACGGATTCCAAAAATCATCAATCTGATTATCAATGTTCTCATCATTTACATTTTTATACAAATATTGAATACTCCCAGCTTCGCCCAATGCTATTTTGGTAGCCAATCCTTTTTTGCTGAGTCTTTCTGATAGTAATTTTACGAACTGAGATATTTCTTCATTAGTGGCGGGAGTCCCTTCCTGGCTGCCTTTACTCCAATCCCACTGTGGCTCATTCACGGGACTTAAATAATCAAATTTAACTCCTTCTTTCTTCTGCAAGTTATCAATGCACTCTACTAAAAAGTCTGCATAATCAGGCATCATACCTGCCTTGATATTCATCCTTTTCTCTTTAATTGAAAAGCCTTTCCCATTTATGGACATATGAACCGGAGCGCTCAGGTTAAAAACCAGAAAACGCTCAACCCCTCTATCACGAGCTGCCTTTAAGAACCATTTCTGTCCTTCATATTTATTCCAATTGTAAGTACCATCAGCTGATAAAAAGCATTCAGACCGTCTCCACTCATCCGCAATGTCGCTATCAAGCCCTTGTTCTGTGCTTCCCGCACCAATGTAAAATCTCCACATGGACAAGCCGATGCCTTTTGGATTTCCATTTTCATCGACTTCCTGGCTAAACAGCCAATCGGCAATTTGATTTTTTTTCTCTTCTGGCCAATATTTTCCTACCATCTGACAGCGCCAAGCATCTGATGCCCCAAAGCCGTCAATCGTCTGCATTTCCTGATTTAAGTCTACTGAAATATTTCTCACCTTATTGTAAACAGGCGGTTCTGGAATCTCCAAATTGGAACTACATGCCGTAACTGAAAACAGCGTACAGATACCTAATATCTGCAAATATTTACTATTTCTCATTTCTATAAAATTTAAGTTTGATCTCTTATGTTTATTAGTAATTAGGATTCTGTGTTACAGTACCAAAACTACGGTCTATTTCCGATTGAGGAATGGGCCATACCAAATGTTTATTGATATCGAAGTTGATACCTTTGTTCTGTAGCTCTTTAAGGTTGCTCGTTTCATACTGATCCGTTGATTCATACATATTGTAACGAACAAAACTTCCATTCGGACCGAACAAACCAGCTATAACGGGTTGATTTGTGGCCGGATCTATCTGTCTCCTAATATCAAACAGACGCAATCCTTCAAATGCCAATTCCATTCTGCGCTCTTTCCAGATAGCATAAAGTACCGCATTACCGGAAACAGTCCCTTTCTTTGGAGAGAGTTTTACCCGGGCACGGATGATATCTACATCATCCATTGCTTCATCAAGCATACCCAAGTGAAAAGCTGCTTCCGCACGGGTCAGATACATCTCTGCCAGACGGATAATCGGTGTATTCAAAGGAGCGTTATACCTCTTATTTTCTAAAGTCCTGCGAGTAGCAATAGGAATATAATATTTACGGATTACGCGGCCAGATTTGTTCTGTGCCAAGTCAAATACATAAGTAGGATTTAAGTCCTCATCACCATATACAGCATCACCACATACCGTTATTGTACTGCGTCTTCTTATCTCATCTTCTTCCGAAAGATAACAATTTTCCAAATCGCTGGTGGGTACTCCCCATCCCCAACCATCCATAATGTCATTGGGGTCTTTACTGGGGAAATTTTCCAAACTTTCACCGCGTCCTCCACAAAGTGTGGAAAGGGGATTGCCCAAAATTTTACCCACTTCAGGACTTGTCTGAACTTCAATAAGCGATTCTATGCCATTGTGATTATTAACGTTCCAAATATCCAGGAAATCAGGTTCAAGTTTACAGCCACTATTCATGATTGTGGTATCTGCATAATGATAAGCTTCTTTCCATTTTCCTTGATATAATGAAACTCTTGCTAATAATGCAGTACAAGTCCATACAGTAGCCCTACCTTTTCCTTCACTTCCATACGTAGTATTTACCATGTGAACGGCTGACTTAAGATCATTCTCTATTTGCTGATATATTTCTTCTTTACTAGAACGTCCTAGATTCATATCATTGGATGATAGCATTTTAAGTACCAATGGTACACCCCCAAAATTGCCTACAAGATCCAAGTAATTATATGCGCGACAAAATAGAGCTTCACCAACATAGGACTTTTTTTTGTCTTCAGAAATAGGAGCTTCGGGAATAGAATTTATGGCAATATTACATGCCATAATATTCTTATATCTCTCCTTGAATAAATCTGTAAGATATCCCATTCTATTGGGAGTGATCAAGTATTCCGAAGCTGGACTGAATCCATCAGCGGATTGTCCGGTATTTCCCATCCAAGCATCATCGGTAGCCGTTTCATTCGTTATTCTGGTATGAGCTATCGGCTGCCAGTCATTATTCAACAATGCACGCTTATACAAGTCAATGACAAAGTCACGACATTCTGTATCTGTCTTAAAATAGTTATCCAAATCTTGAACACCTCTTTTTTCGTGTTCAATAAAATCTTCACAGGACATAAATCCCAATCCCAATGAAGCCGCTATAATGAAAGCAAATATATTCTTTTTCATGATTTACAATCTATTAAAATGTTACATTTACACCTACTGAGTATATACGTTGTACTGGATAAGTCCATCCGCCAAATCCAAAACTCAACACACTACCTGAAACTTCGGGCTCAACGCCGTTATAGCCAGTTAAGGTAAACAAGTTTTGTCCTGCTATATATAATCTCAGTTTATTGACACCGGGAATTTTCTTAAAAGTATACCCCAATTGTAAATTCTTTAATCTTAAGTAAGAACCATCCTCTATGTAGAAAGATGAGAATTTGGTAAAGTTCTCATTATGGTCTTGAGTAGATAAGCGAGGGACATAGTTGGAAGTACCTTCACCATGCCAAGCCATATCAAGCAAGCCGCTCACTTTATTCACTTTTCCACCACTACCGGCGGCATTGTACAATTCTTGAATATTCTGATTAACAAGATCATTGCCAATGCTGGCATAGAAGTTTGCCACTAAATCAAAGTTCTTATAACCTAAATTCAGATTAAGCCCCATCGTCATATCAGCCCATGGAGAGCCAATCTTTGTGCGGTCATCTGCATTCAATTGCCCATCTCCATTTACATCTTTAAATCGAATATCGCCGACTTGCGCATTAGGTTGCAAGAACTGTCCTTTGTTGTTAGTATGGCTATTCAACTCAATCTGATTTTGGAAGATGCCGTCTGCTACGTATCCGTAGAAGAAAGCAGGTTCTTCACCTTCTATTGTCTTTGTCTTTTCACCATTTCCATACAATGGATCTTTATCGCCTGTTAGTTCTGTCATATTCACGTTGAAAGTAGTTAAGTTTAAAGTGCTTCCAAAGGTAAAATCTCCCCAATGGTCATTGTAGCTGATTGTCATTTCAAAACCTTTGGTACGCATAGAACCTACATTTGTCCAAATCTTAGCATCACCCGGATAGCCGGAATAGCTGGGATAAGCTTTCTGAAAAAGCATATCTCTGGTATTCTTTATATAATACTCAAAAGATCCTGTTAAACGATTATCAAATAATCCGTAATCAATACCGAAGTTGTAATCCTCTACAGTTTCCCATTTCACATCCTCATTTTTAACCAAACTGGGGTAAACTGTGTTCACCACATTATCGCCCAAGACATAGTAACCTTGTCCTAATTGAGACATATAAACTCCTGAAGGAAGATTCTGATTGCCTACGCGTCCCCAACCTATTCTGAGTTTAAGGCTATTAAGCACAGACTTTGTGCTTTCCATAAACGGTTCATTAGACATACGCCAAGCTATGGAAGCCGAAGGGAAAGAGGCCCATTTGTTCTTAGACAGGAATTTGGAAGAACCATCCACGCGATAAGTAGCTGTCAGATAATACTTATCATTATAATTGTAAGTTAGTCTACCCAAATAAGACAAAATAGAAGTGGTAGAAGAATTACCTCCGGTTTGTGGATTGACGGTACCGGCATCCAATTCATGCAAATTATCTGAGTTGTTGGGCATCTTTTCATAGCTTCCCCACAAAGTAGTGCTATTCCATTCTTCCAGGGTGTTACCCACCATAAAAGAAAAATTATGCTTATTCGCAAAAGTTTTCAGGTAAGTCAACGTATTCTGCAAACTCCAATTACGATAAGTAGGTTTGTTACGCGTGAACTTGTTGTTTGTCTGAAACTCATGAGCCGCATCAATAACAAAATCCGGTGCAAACGTATTGGAAATTCGAGTATCTAAATCTATGGAGAATTGAGACCTAAATATCAAATCTTTTATCGGTTTGATTTCAAGATAAGCAGAGGACGACAAAGCATAAGAATTATTGCTTTGATTCCATCTGTGAACATAACCAACCGGATTCCAAATTTGAGACGGAGAACGGGAATACAGACTATATTCATTTTCAGTACCATTCAATTCATCTTCAGACTTGAAAATAGGGGTAATCGGATCCACTCTGTCAAAGTCCGACCAATTAGTAGGATTACCCCATGACTCATAACGCGGATTTAATGAGAATCCGGCTGAGAAATGCTTATTAAACTTATAATCGTTGGTAAAACGAGCGGTAAATCGTTTATATCCTCCCTTCTGATAGAAAGAATCTTGCTGGAAATAATTCAAACTAACCGAGTATTTGTTCTTCTCCGTTCCACCCTGCACACCCAAACTTGCATTTAATTGAGGGGTGAACTGGCGAATACCTGCATCCCACCAATTTGTTGTTTTACCTGCAAAAGAAGCGGGATTGTCAAATTCCTCAGGATAACCGGCCTGACGGGCAGCAGTATTCAATATTTCAGCATACTCCACAGCATCTGCCATGTCATAAGGATTTTTCATCTCTTGCACACCATAATGCATATCGAGATAGAATGAAGGTTTGCCTTCCACTCCCTTACGAGTAGTAACCATAATAACTCCATTTGAGGCACGACTACCATAAATGGCACTGGCAGAAGCATCTTTCAAGACTTCGATGCTCTCAATCTCATTGGGATTAAGGAAATTGATTCCTTCGCCCATAGGAACCCCATCAACTACATACAATGGATCAGTGGACAAGTTGATGGTAGAGAAACCTCTAATCAAAACCTTTGGCTGACCACCTGGATTTCCAGCTCCTACAATTGTCACACCAGCCACTTTTCCCTGGAGACTTTCAGTAGCATTGCTCACGTTCATTGACCTTACCTCTTTTCCTTTTACGGAAGAGATGGAACTTGTTAGATCACTCTTTTTCTGTACACCATAGCCTACCACTACCACTTCTTGAAGTAGCTCTGAATCTTCTGCCAAGGTTACATTAATGACAGTTCTATTTCCTACTTTTTCTACAATGGTTTTGTAAGAGATAAAAGAGAATGACAGTTTGGAATCTATTCCGGTGACTGTTATACTGTATTGTCCATTCACATCAGATATACTACCGTTGGTAGTTCCTTCTTCCTGGATATTAACACCTATCAAAGGTTCATTTCTATCGTCAACAATAGTTCCCCGAACCTTTATCTGTGCATTTGCAGCAAGGCAGAAGAAAGAAACGATAAGAGAAAATATAATATTTCTTTTCATGACTATATACATCGTTTAATGATTATTCTTTCAGTAATTTAGCACGTGCAATCTCAGTATCGATAATGAATTTATAACTTCCCTTTTGGTTTACTTTCAAATAAGGTTGGCTTGAACCCATATAATCAATAACACCGTTTTCAAGCAAGCGCCAGTATTTACTCCAGCCCGGATAAGTAATGGTTACATTAAGCTGGGTTTCGTTCAGTATAAGAGTCCGTCCAAGTATATACGGATTCTCCGCGTCTGGAGTGAGTAGACAATCCTTATTGGAGGGATCCCATCCGGCACCCTCAAATCCGTAACCACACATTGTGATATCAGGAGAATCGTGCACTGCTGAAGAAGGTATATAAGGAGTCACAGTATACGTCTGCTCCTTGGTATTTGCCACAATCTCATAATATCCCTTTGTAGGCAACACTATTGGAGCGGCAGAAGGATTGTTTAGTAATTTGCCATTCTCGCCTGATACACCGAAACAATGAGGTTCAAAAGAGTTTTCCTGTCCCAAAAAGTAGATTTCCTTGTTATCACAGTCTGCATAATATTTGAAAGTAAATGTACCATTTGATTTTTTATGATAGAGCATTGGTACTCCACAAACATCGGCTGTTAAATTAGTTTCTTTGGGAACATCGGCCAGGAACAAAGTAACCATTTCGCTGGAAACAATATATTTAATTTTCTGTATATTCCTGTTAGCTTCCACAAAGTTATCGATTGCTGTTATTTTTAGTTCATATTCTTCCGGTTTGGATGGCAACGAATAAGTCTTGTTGAAAGAGTATTCCTTTTCACCATTTAATTTGATTTTTTCCATGATGCCCAATATCGGTTCTTCCACATAGACTGAATCTAAACCGGATTCATCAGTAACTTTAAAAGAGAGTGCCAATTCCATCTTGCTCTCCAATAGCTGTATCGTTCCGTCTTGTGGAGATACATCCGAAAATTCAGGAGCATTAAAGTCTCCGTCCAGATGTAGTGTAAGCTCTTTGGTCACAACATTTCCCGAGACGTCTTCCAGTGCCAGATTAACCTTATATACATCTTCATTCTTTGTATCCTTAGGTGCCAGAAACTCATAAGCCAATTTATATTCTGTAACTAAAGTATCAGTCTGAAATACGATTTCCTTATCCAGATAGAACTCTGGAATCATAATTTTTAAAGACTTAAGGCCTAAATCATCTTTTAAATCAGCCTTGATTACAAACTTTCTGTTGGGATTGGAATACAATTCATCACGCAACACTTTTATCTCCGGTGCGTCGGATGCAGGATAGGAGACCCCCTCATCGTCTGAGCATCCTGTAAAGCAAAACAGCACCAATAATGCTGACAACCTAAATAAACTTTTCATAATATCAATATTGTTGTTAACTAATAGTTCATTTCTAAGTGAGTTATTGCACAGGGAAATGTGTCGATTCCAACACATCCCCGTACAATAAAAGCAGTTATATCCTGAAAACCTGCTTGTTTATATCAAGCTCTTCTACCATTGAATAATATTTTTCTGCAAGTTCCTTCTGCCCCAATCCACTGTATCCTAATGCCATTACGTAATAGCAATGTATTTTGTTGCGAATGTTCAGATCGTCTTCCCAAATAGCAAGCTCCGGCAAGGATACTGCGAAATAATCGATTTTGCATTCATCGAAGAGATGTTTCTTGCCGTGGTCAATCAGTTTATTGAAGCGGCTGCGTGCTTTACTCTCTTCTCCCAATGCCCTCCAGGCAAGTCCCTGATAGAAAATCTTGTCAGGTTGTTGGTCATTATAGTAAAATGCCTGTTGAGGCTCGCTGGAACCCTGTGTCGCTTTCATTAAATACTTAGTGGATTCAACTTCGTTACCCAGCTTTTGGTAGGCTATTCCTTTATAGTAGTCTACCTCATTCTCTTCGGCGTTGATCAGTTTACCCTCACCTAAATTATGTGGATAATAATCTGTCTCTTTTAAAAGGCTGATGGCTTCCGCATAGCGGTTCTCTTTAATAGCTTTCTTGGCAAGTTCTACCCGGCAGAGAATATATTGCCCTGTGACTTTACCTTCACCACCTTCCCACGGATGGAATTTTTGTGCGGCTATCAGTCTTTTTGCCTTTTCATACTCTCCTAACTGATTATAGAGGGTTATTCGTTCTATGCATAAGTCATCCCGTTGTGCCACCAATTCCGGATGTGCCTCAAGAAGAGCCAGGCGTTCTGCATGGGGTCTTCCCATTTTCTTGTACAGTTGGTCCAACTCCATAAAGATACGGGAGTCCGTTTCATCCAGTTCGAATGCTTTTTCCAATAATCTGCGTGCTTCTTCTTTCCTGCCTTTCTTGTTGTAATAAGCCAATGAGAGGTTGCGTAGAGCTGTTGGGAACTGGTTATTGATCTCTACTGATTTTTCCCAGCAGGTAATAGCTTCTTCATAACAGCGGTGTGCATACCAGAAGTTTCCCAGATAGTAGGGAGCTTTGAAATCTTCCGGATTCATCTTCATGGCATCTGCCAATACATTTATTTCATCAATTCTGTTGGGGAAGCATTTGTGAGGAGACAAATTTTGCGCCTTCCGGTACCATTGCAATGCCAATTCCGTATCTCCCGACATCGCTGCAAAATATCCTGTCATGTAGGCTGCCATGGGGTAAATGGCGGTTTCTCCATCCATATAGGTGTGCATTATCCGGGATGCTTCCTCGTACATTCCGGCTGCGGCAAAGTCGAATGCGTATTCAATATAGTTATGTACACTGCCGTTAAGCATCTCTTTCATCTCTTGTAAATCAGTAGAGACGTTTTCGATGAAATACTTTTCAAAGCGGCATCCTAAATTGAATTTATCAATGGTCAACGATTCTCCGATGAATTTTAATGCTTCATCTGTTTGTCCGGAATACCTCAGAATAGAGGCTTTAAGCTGGCGCGCCTTATGGTTGTGCCAGTTGTGTATGAGTGCCAGGTCGATATGTTCCAAAGCGGCGGTCCAGTCCTTTCTGATACAGTCTATTTGGGCTACACCGAAATATCCTGCATCTCTCCAGGCGGCATTCCAGGTCGATTTGTAATAAGCATTGTATGCTTCATCATATTTACCTTGCATTTTCAGGCTCCATCCTAAATTGTAATAGGGCTCTCCATCATATGGGTTAGGACTACGCTCTGTCAGTGTCGCTATGGCTTTATGGAAATATTTCTCAGCTTCTTCAAACTTTCCGCGGCGCATATTCAATAAACCGACTGCGTTGTTGCAACGGGCGTCACCGGGTTCTCTGTCCAGAGCTTCCCTATAATAAGCCATAGGGTCATATGTGGCATGACGATATTGTTCCAGATGCAATCCGGTTAAGAAAAGCTGTTCTATGGAAGCTATCTCTTCGGGTTGTTTAGCCGCTTTGGCGGGATCTGGTGTGGGCTTTATTTCCGGTTTGTCGGCCTTATACTCTAAAAGGACTCTTCCATCACTATTGTATATGGAGAGGATGAGTTCTTCCGGCAGTTGTCCGGCAGTCTCTACTTGAGTTTTAAATATGCTTTCCGGGGAAAGGGCTGTTATCTGGCTTAGCAGGATTTTTCCGGTTATATCTTTTAATTCGATTTTGATGTCTTCTTGCTGTCCGGTTGCATATACTATGATATGGGCGGTATTATCCGCCACATCCAGATTCAGAATGAAATCTTTGGATGCATTTTTAACGTATCCTACTTCGCTGTATGGCATGAAGTATTGCATCCATGATTTTTCTTCGTAAGGTTGCAGCCAGGTAAAGTCCGGTTGGTTGTCTGTGTAGACTCCTGTCATCAGTTCGATATAAGGACCGTCTTCATCGGTGAGGTTTCTGTCCCAGGCAATCCCGAAATCACCGTTACCCCAGGTCCATTGTTTTTTGCCGGGGGACAGATGATGGTCGGCTACGTGTAATAGTCCTGCCTGTACATTTTCCTCATAACCACCGACAAAGTTATAGCGTGACTGGATAGCCATGTATGAAGTAGGGACAGGGATATTCTTATATTTGGAGATGTCAACCCCTTCCGAGTAATCTTGTTTGTAATATACTCCTGTGGCAATCGGAAAGTTGGATACATCTCTTTTCCCGTGGTCAAAGACGGCATGCACATCGGGTGGGAAAACCGAGTGATAATGGTCGTTGACAACTACGGCAGGGTTGGCCCACCATAGGAAAGTTTGCGGGAAAGGAGTACGGTTGTAGACCTTGACTTTGATTTCCAGATAGGATTTGCCCGGATGTAGTGTGAATCCCTGCATCCCCTTCATATTGAACATGCGTTCCACCTCATTACACCATACGGTTTTACTGCCGTCCGCATTTTCTTCAATGGTGCAGTCGGTGGGAAGGTAAGTACTGGGACGGTGGTGTTGAGGCCAGTTAAATTCTATTCCGCCTGATATCCAGGGGCCGGTCAATCCTACCAATGCAGGTTTGATGACTTGGTTGTAATATACAAAATGGCGTTTCTTTACTTTATCGTAGGCCATTTGCACGCGTCCACCCAATTCCGGCAGTATCATTATCTTGAGATATTCATTTTCAAGAAAATAGGCTTTGTATTCCTTCTCCTTCTTCTCGTCACATATTTTTTCAACAACAGGATAGGGATATACTACTCCCGAACTTCCCTGATAAACGCGTTTCTCCAGGAAAATAGGGTTTTTCTCTTCCTCTCCTATTTCGTAGGTTGGAAGCTTTACGGTCTCTTTCCAGACTTTTACTACTCCTTTTTCAAAAAGAGTGGGCTGAATCAAATATTCTGTAATCTTTTCCATAAGGTATTTATTGTTTTTTGAGACAATAAGGGTGATTTAAACGGTGAACAGGCTTCATCGCTTAAGTAAAAATGAATTTAAAAAGTGATATTCTTATTTTAATTAGTCAGTTCTTTTTCAATGCTTTCCAAAGATTTCCCTTTCGTTTCGGGCAACTTGATTTTGATGAATATAAATCCGAGAATACATATAATCCCGTATAGCCAGAAAGTGCCGTAAGCTCCTAATCCGGAGTTCAATAGCGGGAATGTATATGTCAGAACAAAGCACGCAGCCCAAAGGGAAAAGGTGGAAACAGCCATTGCCATACCACGTATGCGGTTCGGGAATATTTCAGATAATACCACCCAAGTCACGGGAGCCAAAGTCATGGAATAACAGGCGATGGCTAATACTACCATTGTCAGTACTGCTATTCCGGTAATGTTGAGGTAGTAGCATACTCCCATGATTATATAAATGCAGGCCAATCCCGAAGCACCGAACAACATAAGCGAACGGCGTCCTAACTTGTCTACAGTGTACATACCCACAAAAGTGAATATTACATTCGTCACGCCCGTCACTACAATATTAAACAGAATGTCGGAAACACCATAACCGGCTGCCGCAAAGATTTCTTGTGCATAATTGAAAATGACATTGAGGCCACACCATTGTTGGAAAGCTGCGATAACGATACCTATCAATAATATCCCCGGCATTTTTCCCTGGAAGAGCAGGCGGATATTTACTTTCTCTTTGGTTGCCTGCAAAACAGTTCTTATGGTCGCAACCTCTGTTTTTGCATATTCTTTTCCACCTATACGGCTTAAAATACTTTCGGCTTTGGTGTATTGGTGTTTGGTGGCCAGCCAACGGGGACTTTCAGGAATGAAGAATACCAGAATAAAGAACAGTAACGAGGGAACAACTTCTGCCCAAAACATCCAGCGCCATCCCATTTGCCCATTCCACGTATTCAGCATATCCTCACCGGCTATCACCGGATCTGCAATCAGCCAGTTGGCAATCTGGGCGGCCAGAATACCTAATACTATTGTCAGCTGATTGATAGATACGAATTTTCCCCTTACTTCACCGGGAGAGACTTCGGCAATATACATAGGTGAGAGATTGGAAGCGATTCCGATTCCGATACCGCCAAATATACGGTAGAAAATGAACCAGTCAATGTCATTCACAGCTCCTGTTCCGATTGCAGAGACGGTAAATGTGATGGAGGCAGCTATCATGAGAGGTTTACGTCCGTACCGGTCGGATAGGACACCGGCAACCATGACTCCTATTAAACAACCGAGGATGGCACTGCCCATAACCCATCCTTGCATGCCGGGAGAATTGGCTATTCCGAAGAAAACTTCATAGAAAGGTTTGGCGCCACCGATAACTACCCAATCGTATCCGAAAAGTAGTCCGCCCATGGCTGAAACTAATGAAATAAGCAAGAGGTAAAAATTGTTGCTAATAGATTTTGTTTTCATGATATCAGTTTTAATGTATGGCAAATGTATGCCTTAAAAGTCAATAAAAAAATGCAGATTGTTATCAAAAGTATGTATAATCTTATTATATTTATCAGTGGAATACCTTGAAAATACTTCAAAAACAGGTATGCATGTAAAATACTATGAGAAACATGTAAAAATCAACCAAAATTATATATCATGGAAAAAGTAGCGGAAGGCTTTAAAGGAGAGAAGGCTATTGTTACACCTTATAATATACGTAACCTTCAACGGGAGAATAATATTACAAAGCAATTATTTGTCAGTCACATAGGCTACTATCCTCGTGCGCAATTCCATTTCAGGGAGAGGGAACAGGGAACGAATGAGAATGTTTTTATATATTGTGAAGAAGGGTGTGGCTGGATTGCCTATAATGGTGAAAAGCATATCTTGAATAAAAACCAGGCCTTTATATTACCTGCCAATGAAAAACATGCATATGGTGCTGACGAGGTTAACCCATGGAGCATTTACTGGATACACTTTTGTGGCGAGAGTGTGACTATGTTCTCATCTATAATAGGTAAGATTATATCTCTGGAAGAGTCGGACAAAAGCCGTTATGATGACCGTTTTCTACTATTCGAGGAAATGTTTCAGAATTTGGAAATGGGGTATAACCCTGAAAATCTGGAGTATGTAAGCTTCTGCCTGATGCACTTTCTCGCTTCTTTGAAGTATATTAATCAGTTTAGGGAAATAAAAAAGGTGAGGGAAACTGACTTTGTGCAGAAAAGCATCTCGTATATGAAAGAGAATATGGAGACTAAAATCACGCTGGAAGATATAGCGCAGCATGTGAACTACTCTGCATCCCATTTCAGCGCTTTGTTTTCGGAAAGAACTTCTTATGCTCCGATGGAATATTACAATCAGCTGAAAATCCAGCGTGCTTGTTCTTATCTGCAATTCTCTGACTTAAAAATCAAGGAGATTGCTTTCCGGTTGGGATATTATGACCAGTTTCATTTCTCGAAGGCATTCACAAAGGAAATGGAGATTACTCCCAAAGAATATAGAAGCAGATATAAATAATTTAGGTTTCGTATGTGGTCTGCAAGGTCCCCTTATTATCTTTCAGTTCTTTCATATCTCGTCAACCGTACTACCCATCGGTTTTCCGGCTGAAAGAATCTTCTGAAAGAATGATAGTCATTAATAAAGGCTATTCTATTAGAAACTTTTGCAGCGGAAAGTTCACGTGTTTCACAGATATATAGATGGGAGACGTTGGATATATAGATGGGAGATGTTGGATATATAGATCGGAAGTGTTGGATATATAGATGGGAGACGTTGGATATATAGATGGGAAATGCTGGATATATAGATGCGTTAATATAAACACCCGAATGTAACCGTTACATTCGGGTGTTTATATTAAGGAGGCTATAGAAGGGAGTTAGCTCCACCTTGAAAGATATTAGCGTGAACTTAGTTTCCTTCTGTATATTATCACCAATATCATAATTCCAATCACCATCAACGCCAGTGCTGCGTAAGCGATGCCCTCCGTCACGTGCAGGCTCTTTGGGTCAAAGCGCATTTCGATGGTGTGTTTTCCGGCAGGGACGTACATGGAACGCAGGATGTAGTCGGCACGCGCAATGTTGGCGGGCTCTCCGTCGATGGTAGCTATCCAGCCATCCGGATAATAGATTTCGGAGAATACAACTACACCGTCTTTCGAATTATTGGTTTCGTAGACCAAGCGGTTAGGTTCGTAGCTTGTCAGACGGACGCTTGAGAGACTGTCTTTATAAGAAGTCGTTGCACCTTTCAGGGTTTCCTTAAAGCGGGCATCTACTACGGCTGTTTCCGTTGGTAATATTGTGTGCAAAGCGTCAATTTCCTGATTGGCATTATCCACGTATTCTACCTTATCTACAAACCACGCATTGCCGTAGGCATATGGGTTCATAATAGGAATGGTCTGGTTTTGCCCGGTAGGAAGGATGAAATACTTCGTATTCAACATATTTAATATGTGGAGTTTAGAAAAGTCCACGCTATCCATTTTTCCGCCTGCACCGGCTATGGCTTGATAAGCAGCTTGCATCTCAGGAGTAATATGCTGCTCTATCATTTCTTGATAGCGGCGCAGTTTGGCGGCATGATAACCGGCTACGCTCTTGTGCCAGTAAGAGGTTCGGTTTTCACTGAATGCATCTCTGGAAAGGCTGAACACACGATAGTTGGGGTCAGTATCTTGCAGGATTATTTCGTCAGTTTCCGTTTTCTGAAAAGTATCGACCTGGGCAGAACGGGGTACAAATTGATCGTCGTGCAGATAACGCTTGTTTACTCCCCACATATCTACCACACAAAGAATGGTGATACCGGCAATTACTACTATTTTCTTTAGTTTACCGCTATAGTAGCACCACAGTAGCGTACAGCCGATTACAACGATAATGAAGCTGCGCAACGCATCGGAACTAACCATTGCAGCACGCATCTCTCCCAGGTTAGAAAGGATTCCGGACAATTCTTCCTTGGGAATCATTCCCTGATTGACTGCATTCTGCAACATCTGAGCTTCCTGGGCAGGAACAAATGAAGAACTGAAAGCTCCCGGTATGATAACCAGTATCAAGGCTACGCCTGCCGTTAACACAAAACTGATGCCTACGAATTTCAGCTTATTTTTCAGTATTTCCGGTTCTTCCAGTATCTTTTTCAATGCGAAGATTGCCAGCAATGGAATTGTAAACTCCGCAATGACGAGAATGGACGATACGGCACGGAACTTACTATACATAGGTATATAGTCGATGAAGAAATCCGTCAGCGGCATGAAGTTCTTTCCCCATGCGAGAACGATGGAGAAGAAGGTCGCTCCGATTAGTGCCCACTTCAGTGGTCCTTTGACAATGAAGCAACCCAGGATGAAAAGGAATAATACAAAAGCACCTACATAGACGGGGCCTGATGTCATGGGCTGGTCTCCAAAATATTGAGGCAATTGCTGGTATAATCCGGCATACATCGGGTTGGCCTTTTCCATGGCTGTCTCGTTTGCAACGAGGGGAATGGAAGCACCGCCTTTAAAATTAGGCACTAACAGGGTCCATGTCTCTCCGATACCATAACTCCAATGCGTGATATAATCGCGATCCAGTCCGCTGCTGGTTTGCTTGGCGGCATCACCGGTTTCCACAAGTTCACTTTTGCCGCGCATGGTTTCTTTGCTGTACTCGTAAGTGTGGTACAGGTTCGACAGATTGATACATATACCGATAAGTGCAGCTACTGCAAGCACCCCGCTTGCTTTAAGGAATTGCGGTAAGGTTTTGTTGCGCCATGCATCTTCAAAGTAAGCTCCTACAATGAACAGGATGACGAACAGGAAATAATAGCTCATCTGCACGTGGTTCGACAGGATTTGCAGGGCGACGAACAGTGCTGTGACGATACCTCCTGCCAGATACTTACCCCGGTAGGCCAGTACGATACCTGCTATTGTGGGTGGAATATAGGCCAGTGTGATAAATTTCCATATATGTCCGGCAGATATCAGGATGAAGAAGTAGGACGAGAACGCCCACATCAACCCGCCCAATCCTGCCAGCCATACCGGTATGCCGAATGCGCGCAACAGGATGAAAAAGCCCAGCATCAGAATGAAAGTCAGGTTCACGTACGTGGGAAGGAACAGTTGGTATACCTTCTGTATCCACGTCAATGGTTTCGTCGATTCATAGCTGGGAGCTATCTGATAGGTTGGCATACCACCGAACAATGAGTTTGTCCAGCGTGTATATTCACCGGTTTCTTGGCGATACTTTGCTGCCTCTTGTCCGGCACCGGCACCGGCAGCTGTGTCATGTTGGAAAAGAATGCGGTTTTCTATATCCGCCGGGAAGAAATAGGCGAACGAAAGAACTGCAAAGATAAGAATGACCAGGAGGTCGGGGAGGAGCTTCTTCATAAAAACGGGATTTTTATGAAATTGACAATTGACAATTGACAATTTCGTTATTTTAATAACGATAGTGTTCAGCCTTATACGGTCCGTCCACGTTTACACCGATATAAGCGGCTTGTTCGGGAGTGAGTTTTGTCAGTTTCACACCGATTTTTTCGAGGTGCAGACGTGCCACTTCTTCATCAAGATGTTTGGGAAGACGGTAAACACCGGTTTCGTATTTCTTGTTGAACAGTTCGATTTGTGCCAAGGTTTGGTTGGTGAACGAGTTGCTCATCACGAATGACGGGTGACCGGTGGCGCAACCCAGATTGACCAGACGTCCGTCGGCCAACAGGATAATGCTGTGTCCGTCGGGGAAATAGTAGCGGTCTACCTGCGGTTTGATGTTGACATGCTTGATGCCGGAATAATGTTTGAGCGCATCCACCTGGATTTCGTTATCGAAGTGACCGATGTTGCAAACAATGGCCTGGTCTTTCATTTTCTCCATATGGTCGATGCGGATGATATCTATGTTGCCTGTGGTAGTAACAAAGATATTACCTTCGGTGCAGGCTTCTTCCATCGTTACTACTTCAAAACCTTCCATTGCAGCTTGCAGAGCGCAAATCGGGTCTACTTCCGTAACCAGTACACGTGCGCCGTAGGAACGCATAGAGTGTGAACATCCTTTACCTACATCACCGTAGCCGCAAACTACTACTACTTTACCTGCAATCATCACGTCCGTAGCGCGTTTAATGCCATCTGCAAGAGACTCGCGGCAACCGTACAGGTTATCGAATTTGGACTTCGTTACGGAGTCGTTCACGTTGAATGCCGGGAACAGCAATTTACCTTCTTCCTGCATCTGATACAGGCGGTGTACTCCTGTGGTCGTTTCTTCTGATACGCCGCGTACTTCGGCAGCTACACGATGCCAACGTGTAGGGTCTTCTGCCAATACACACTTCAGAATAGCATTTAACTCAATCTCGTCTTCTGCATGAACTTCTTTATCCAGCACAGAAGCATTGTTCTCAGCCTCATAGCCCACGTGTATCATCATGGTAGCGTCGCCACCATCGTCTACAATCACTGTAGGACCTTTACCGCCGGGGAAGTTCAGTGCCTGGAGTGTACACCACCAGTAGTCGGCCAGTGTTTCACCTTTCCAGGCAAATACAGGCACGCCGGTTGCGGCAATAGCGGCTGCGGCATGGTCCTGGGTCGAGTATATATTGCAGGAGCACCAGCGCACTTCGGCACCCAGTGCTACGAGGGTTTCAATCAGTACCGCTGTCTGGATGGTCATGTGCAGGGAACCCATGATACGAGCACCTTTCAACGGTTTTGTTTCTCCATACTTTTCGCGAAGAGCCATGAGGCCGGGCATTTCTTGTTCTGCCAGATCGATTTCCTTGCGACCGAAGTCGGCAAGCGTAATGTCTGCCACCTTGTAGGGCAGAGTAGAGAATAATTCTTTAGACATATCTATCAATGATTTTAAATAAAAAGTGGTGCAAAGATAGAACATTCTGATTAGTAGGACAAAAGCTATTCGCTTTTTTTAAATAAAAGCTCGGAATATATGTTGATACAATTGAAAAGATATGTATATTTGCTTCTCCAAAATAATACTAAGCAATATATTTACCTTGAAATGAGGGATTATAACGATAAAACAAAAGAAGAACTACTGGATATAATCCGGGAATTGGAAGAGCAACTGGCAAGTCGTCCTCCCCAGCAAGCTCCATGTCCGGATGAAAATCCGGGGGCCTTCAGTAAAAAATACGGTAAAGAAATACTGGATGCTATCCCGGATATGTTGACCATATTCGACTTCAATCTGGACTATATCGAGTTACTCTCCTCTCCTGAAACGAATCATGTGGAAGGCTTGTCCGGTGATGATACATCACGTCCTAACCTTAAAGACATAGTGCCGGAATCAGAATACCGTAAGATCCGTGCCAATATGGAGAAAGTGATACGTACCCGCCAGCCCAGTATCGGAGAACATTCATTGCTGTTTGAAGGAGAGATGCACCATTATGAAAATCTGGTGTGTCCGTTGGGAGACCAGTATCTGCTGTGCATGTGCCGGGATGTTACGAGCCGGGTGAATGCCCAGCGTGAATTGGCTGCCGCCCGTATAAAAGCGGAAGAGGCTGACCGGTTGAAGTCTGCTTTCCTTGCCAATATGAGCCATGAGATACGTACACCGCTGAATGCGATTGTTGGATTTTCGAGACTGGTGGTTGACCCGGGATATGAGGGGGATAAGGACGATTATTGCAACATCATTGAGAAGAACTCCGAATTACTGTTATGCCTGTTTAATGATATTCTGGACTTGTCGTCAATGGAGGCGGGTTCTTTGGAATTCAGGAAGGACAAAGTGAATATGTATGCCGCTTGCCTCGAAGAGTACACCAGGCACCGGACAAAGGTGAGTGAAGGAGTTAAGCTGATATTGGATGATAGTGATAAGAATTTGTATGCTGCGGGAGACAGGTCGCGCGTCATGCAGGTGTTGATGAACTTATTGAGCAATGCTGTAAAGTTTACTCCTGCCGGAGAAATTCATTTGGGATATGAACAACGAGGTAATATAGTGCAGGTTTATGTGAAAGATACAGGTCTTGGTATTCCCGCCAGTCGGGTTGCGAAGATTTTTGAACGTTTCGGAAAGATTAATAATTTTGCCCAGGGTACCGGGCTGGGGCTGACTGTTTCCCGTATGTTGGTAGAGCGGATGGGTGGACGGATATGGGTACGTTCGGGTATGGGAATAGGGACAACGTTCTTCTTTACGTTACCGATGGTTGAATAAGTTGAAAATTGTGCTTCAGTGCAGATTACTCAACCGTTGATTTTCTGATAATGATATTCGATTCCAATGTGATGGTCTGATCGGGAATTGAGAAATCATTGATTTTCTCAAGAATAAGGCGGACGGCAATTGTGGCCATTTCATCAACCTGTTGCTCAACAGCAGTTAGCGGTGGGTGTACCAAGGTCGATAAAGCAGTTCCTGACATACAGCAGATTGCAACTTCACTCGGAATAGCTATGTTGTGTTCTTGTAGTGTCCGTTTTGCACCTAATGCCTGCGTCTCTGTGAAACAAAAAACTGCATCAAAAGGGATGTCAAGACTTAAAACCTTCTTGATTGCATTGGCACCATCTTCAACACTGATACCTGATTCGATGGCATATCGTGAATCGTAGGGAATATGGAATTTAGCCAATGCATCGCGATAGCCTTTCTTGCGGTCAATCGTATTTTGGATATGACGAGGTCCGGTCAGATGGAGAATTTGTTTTTTCCCTGAGCGTATAAGATGTTCAACCATGAAGAATGACTGGGTATAGTCATTGCTCTTTACTCCAGGAACGGAGATATTGGAAATTGTACGGTCGAAAAGGACTATCGGGATATGCCGATCCAAAAAGCTCTGGTAAACATCAAGATTGGCGGTATTGTGGCAGGCACTGATCAGAATGCCCTCAACGCGCGCATTATCAAACATTGTTAGGTTTACGCGTTCAGTCTCTGGATTTTCGTCAGACAGTGCCAGAATAACGCGATAGCCTTGCTGATTCAACAGACTTTGGGCAGCGGTGATGAAACTCATGGAGAATGTGGTTGTCATTTCAGGAACCATAATTCCGATAATGCGTGTACTCCTCAACCGTAGGTTGACGGCCAGTTCATTGCGACGATATCCCATCTCGTTAGCCGTTTCAACGATTTTCTGCAACGTTTCCTTGCTAACGTTTTTACTGTCTCCACTTAATGCTCTTGACACAGTTGATTTTGATAGTCCTAAAGCAACTGCTATATCTTTAATTGTAACGTACCTCATGGTTATGGTGTGTTTTCTGCAAAATTAGGATTTTTATCTATTCATATACTAAAAATGAATGCCAATATCTTCTAAAATATACGATTTAACGTTGGGAACGGTTGCGTAAAATGGGAACGGTTGCGGGAACGGTTGCGTAATTTTTTTCTTGAAAAATCCTTGTAACACAGTTGAATAGGACTTAGCTTTGCGTTGTAGAGAGGACGAATGAGACTGTTCGTTTGAGACTAATTAACTAATTTAATGCTATAATAAAATGAAAAGCACAATGAAGGTTGCAGTGATGTTGGGAATTGGTCGGATGGGATTTGAAGAACGCCCCATTCCAGAGGTTAAGCCCAATGAAGTATTGGTTAAGTTGAAGTATGTGGGTGTCTGTGGGTCGGATATTCATTATTATGAAACCGGGAGAATTGGAAACTATATCGTCCAGCCTCCTTTTATGTTAGGTCATGAGTCTGGTGGCATTGTTGTCAAATTGGGGCAGAACGTTAAACATCTGAAAGTGGGCGATAAAGTGGCGCTTGAACCTGGTAAGACATGCGGTCATTGTCACTTTTGCCGTGAAGGGAAATACAATCTTTGTTCTGATGTGGTTTTCTTTGCTACTCCTCCGGTAGATGGAGTGTTTGCGGAATACGTAGCACATGAAGCCGATCTCTGTTTTAAACTTCCTGAGAATGTTGATACGCTTGAAGGTGCACTTATTGAACCGTTGGCTGTGGGGTTTCATGCTGCGAACCAAGGTGAAGCACATGCCGGCCAAACGGCAGTGATCTTCGGTGCAGGATGCATTGGCTTGGTTTCGTTAATGGCACTCAAAGCCGAAGGCGTCAACACGGTCTATGTTGTAGATATCATGGAAAAGCGTTTGGAAAAAGCGTTGGAAGTTGGCGCAAGCGCTGTGATAAATTCAAATACGGTCAATCCGGTTGAGGAGATCAATAAGCTGACTGCCGGTGAGGGTGTTAATCTTGTCATTGAAACTGCCGGTATGGAAATTACCACCCGTCAGGCTATTGATGTTGCCCGGAAAGGTTCGAACATTGTTCTGGTAGGGTATTCTAAAAGTGGGGAGATGACATTGCCTATTAGTTTGGCAATAGATAAGGAACTCACATTCAAGTCGGTGTTTCGTTATCGTCATATTTATCCAATGGCTATTGAGGCTGTGGCCTCTGGAAAAATTGATCTGAGAAGTATTGTGACCAATATTTTTGACTTTGATGATATTCAGAATGCGATGGATATGAGTGTCAGCGATAAATCGAATATTGTAAAATCAGTAATTAAAATCTGATAAGCTATGAAAACAAAAACAGTTGTTGGTTTGGGAGAAGTCCTTTGGGATGTTTTCCCTGAAGGAAAGAAGTTAGGCGGAGCTCCTGCAAATTTCGCCTATCATGTGGCTCAACTGGGGCTTGACGGTATCGTGGTGAGCGCCATAGGTAACGATGAATTAGGTGATGAGATTGTAGCCTGTTTTGAGGACAGAGGATTACCACACATGCTTGAGAACTCGTCGTGTCCTACCGGAACCGTTCAAGTTAGTATTAATGAGCGTGGTGTTCCTCAATATACTATCGAAGAAGGTGTGGCGTGGGATAACATACGGTATAACGAAACATTGAAAGCATTGGCAAATCGAGCCGATTGCGTTTGTTTCGGTTCGTTAGCTCAACGTAATTCCATATCGCGAAATACTATTGAGCAGTTTCTTAACGATATGCCTACCGGTTCTTACAAGGTTTTTGATATCAATCTGAGGCAACACTTTTACACAAAGGAACAGATTGAAAAATCGTTTTCTTTGAGTAATATCTTGAAACTGAATGATGATGAACTTGATAAGGTTTGTAATATGTTTGATGTTATGGGTACTCCACTCCAACAGTGCCAGACACTCCTTACAACGTATGGTTGGAAAATGTTGATTCTGACTTGTGGCGAGATGGGAAGCTATGTCATTACTCCTAACGATATATCGTTTCTGGAAACTCCCAAAGTGAAAGTTATTGATACAGTAGGAGCGGGTGATTCTTTTACGGCTGCCTTTTGTACATTGCTCTTGAAAGGTGAATCTGTTAGGAAAGCTCATCGGAGAGCAGTTGATGTCTCGGCTTATGTTTGTACCCAGGCAGGGGCAATGCCAGTGTTACCAAACCACCTTAAGTAGTACTTCCTAACGATAGATACAATGAAAAATGTCAGATTACAGTTATTCGTCTCATTCTTGTTGTGTGCTTGCTTTCTGCATGCCCAGCAGGCCAAATATATCTTTTTTTTCATAGGAGATGGAATGGGATTAAATCAGATACAGATGACAGAACTATATGGTGCTGAACTTCAGGGTAATATTGGGATAACTTCCTTATTATTTACGCAATTTCCAATGGCAACCATTGCAACCACTTATTCTGCAACAAATGGTGTGACCGATTCGGCAGCTTCGGGTACTGCACTGGCTACAGGTGTGAAAACTCGTAATGGCTGTATTGGTGTGATGAAAGATAAGGTTACACCCCTGAAGAGTATTGCAGTAAGAGCCCGGGAAGCTGGATGTAAGGTTGGTGTAGCATCAAGTGTAGCCGTTAACCATGCAACACCGGCTGCATTTTATGCTCATAATGAAAATCGAAAAAACTACAACGCCATTGGTCATGATCTTGTAGCTGCCGGATTTGATTTTTATGGTGGTGCTGACTTTTGGGGTGTAACTCCTCAAGATTCAATAGGACTTTATGACCTTGCCCGTAGCAATGGTTATACGATAACCCGTGGTTACAAAGAATTTCAGAAGAAAGCCCGTACGTCGGATAGAATGATTCTGTTTCAAAAGATTGCAGTGTCGAAGATAGATAGTCGTACAACTCCTTATGCCATTGATCGTCAAAAAACAGATTTGACACTGTCGGAGATTACACGTGCAGGTATCAAGGTCTTAACCAAAGACCCGAAAAAAGGATTTTTCTTCATGATTGAGGGTGGAAGTATTGATTGGGCATGTCATAGTAATGATGCAGCAACGGTAATTCATGAGGTTCAGGACTTGGATAGGGCTATAGGTGTTGCTTATGAATTTTATCAGCAACACCCTGATGAAACATTGATTGTAGTGACAGCCGATCACGAAACCGGTGGGCTTGGGTTGGGCACCGGATCGTATGAATTAAACCTGAGTGTTCTCAGTAACCAAAAAATCAGTGAGCGTGAGTTTTCAAAGGTACTCGGTAATTTAAGAAAGAAATGCAATGGGTATGTTTCGTGGGACATCGTTAAGAATTCGCTCAGTGAGAACTTTGGTTTTTGGAAAAAGATTCGATTGACTCTGCAACAAGAGGAACGATTGAAAATAGCCTATGAAAGCTCGTTTATCAACAGTGCCAGCCTGGTCGAAAGTGAATATCAAAAAGATGAAACTATTGCAGCCGAAGCAAAAAAAATCATCAATGAGATTGCTCTTGTAGACTGGATTAGCAAAGGTCATTCGGCGAGTTTCGTGCCTGTATTTGCTCTTGGAGCTGGTGCAGAGAATTTCCAAAGCCGTACTGATAATGCCGAAATCCCCCGAAAGATCGCAGAGATAGGTGGCTATGGGTTGGAAGATTAACATTTTTCATTAGGGTTTAATATTGTTTTTGGGTAACTTAATGTTCTTGAGTCGGTTTAAGAACGTTTATAAGATAGAATTGTAAATTATAAATAGAACTAATTGTTTAACCTTTTTTTATGGATATGATACACAGTTTATTAGGGACTTTCAGAATGAAACTTTCCCATCTATGTCGTGCTACGTTGATACTGGTGTGCTCGTTTTTCAGCATATTTATAGCCAGTGCAAATGGTATAGAAGATTCTCCCGGATCAGAGCGGGAAATAACAGGTTACGTTCAGGATGCTCAGGGCGAACCGGTCATTGGAGCGAGCATCAGAGTAAAAGGAACAACTGCCGGCACCATTACTGATGTGAATGGGTATTATAGTGTAAAAGTGGCAAGTGGAGCAACTTTAGTCATCTCTTTCATTGGATACAGAACTGAAGAAGTGAAAGTGGGTAGCCATAATACCATCGACGTTATCCTTCAGGAAGACTCAGAACTTATAGATGAAGTGGTGGTTATTGGTTATGGTATTGCTAAAAAGAAAGATCTGACGGGTGCTGCTGCCAATATTAAAGGTGACAAGGTTGCCGAACGTCGTACTACGCAATTGGCTACAGCCCTTCAAGGTGCTGTGTCGGGTGTGTTAGTGACTCGCTCAAGCAGTGAACCCGGAGCAGGTGCAAGTAATATCCTGGTGCGTGGTGTAACCACAATTGGTGATTCGTCACCTCTGATCGTGGTTGATGGTATTCCCATTGATAACATCAATGATGTTAATGCTAATGACGTGGAAAGCATCACGGTATTGAAAGATGCGGCTTCGGCTTCCATTTATGGGTCTCGTGCAGCAGCCGGTGTAATCCTGGTGACGACCAAGCGTGCGGCTGACAAAGACTTGCGCATCAGTTATAACTTCGAATATGGTATTGAAATTCCCACAACCCAGCCTAAGCAGGTTGACTTCCAACGTTATCTTGAAATGGTTAACGAGTTGAAGTACAATGACAACCCTGCCGGAGGTCTTTACACTGTTTATACCGAGGATCAAGTTAATAATTGGGTAAACAACAATAAAACCGATCCGGATAACTATCCGATAACAGATTGGTATGATCTCTTGATTAAGGGTTCAGCACCCCGTCAAACCCATACGGTGAATCTTGTTGGTGGTAGTCAGAATGTCAAAACAAGAGCATCTCTCAGCTACGAAAAAGTTGATGGTCTTTATAAAGATGCTGATAACTACTACGAAAGGTATATGGCAAGATTAAATAACGACTTGACATTCAGTAAGTATCTTGCTGCTTCATTGGATTTAAATGTGAAGTATGCCAAGAACCATGAACCAATGTTCTCGGATGTGTGGAACAGTATCCTGATTGCTTCACCTGCTTATGCCTGGCAGTGGGAGCACGGTGGTCTTGCCGATGTGAAAGGTGGAAATAACCTCTATGGTCGTCTGGTAGAGGGTGGCTACAATGAAACCTATTCTACAAAGATTGGTGGGCGTGTCTCGATTGACTTCACTCCGTTCAAAGATTTGAAGATATCGGCTGTACTTGCTCCAAACTTCTCTATTTCCAAAGGTAAGAAGTTCCAGAAGGAGGCCGGCTTTACATCACAAGATGATCCTACTACCATCATCGGTACGTTTGCCGGCTGTGGTTCTACTAAACTGACCGAGAATCGTGCTGACTCTCGCTCATTAACCACGCAGTTTATTGCAAATTACATGAAAAAGTTTGGTAAGCATGATTTTAATATTATGCTTGGTTATGAAAACTATTATTATTATCATGAGACAATGAGTGCTTCAAGTGACCATTACGATCTGGACAGTTATCCTTATCTTGATGCAGGTCCTAAAGACTATTTGGCAAACTCCGGTTCTGCTTATGAGAATGCCTATCGCTCATATTTTGGTCGCATTATGTATAGCTTCAATAATCGTTATTTGCTTCAGGTCAATGTTCGCCGTGATGGTTCGTCACGTTTTCATAAAGACTCTCGTTGGGGTACATTCCCGTCTGTATCAGCTGGTTGGATTGTCAGTGAAGAACCTTTCATGAAAAAAGTTAATGGTAGAACGCTATCATTCCTAAAGTTAAGAGCTTCTATCGGTACTTTGGGTAACGAACGGATCGGTAATTACCCTTATGTCTCATTGATGGAGTTTACTAACTCGTTGTTCTACAACAAGGCTGATGCAAGCGAGTCTACCTATTATAAAGGAGCTGCTCAAATCCAATATCCTATACGCAATCTAACATGGGAAACGACTGAAACATACGATATTGGTGTTGATGCGCGATTCTTTGACGGGCGTTTATCTTTTGTGGGCGACTATTATTACAAGCGTACAAAAGACATGTTGCTTGATCTTGAAATACCTAAATATATGGGATATTCTAATCCGTCACAGAATGCGGGTAAAATGCATACCAGAGGCTATGACCTCGAACTGTCATGGAATGACCGTATTGGTGAGTTTACCTATGGCATCTCTGCTAACCTTTCTGACTATATTTCTAAAATGGATGATCTGAGTGGTACGCAGTTCATGGGTGATCAAGTGAAGATGACCGGTAGTTTATTTGATGAATGGTATGGTTATATCTCTGAGGGCTTGTTTCAAACCCAGGAAGAACTGGACAAATCTGCTACACTAAATAGCAATACACAGGTTGGTGATGTGAAATATAAAGATATCTCTGGTCCGGATGGTGTGCCTGATGGCATTATCTCTCCCGAATATGACCGTGTACTTCTTGGGAATTCACAACCTCGTTTCATGTATGGTGGAACATTGTCGGCTGCTTATAAAGGTTTTGACTTTAGTACTGCTTTCCAGGGCATTGGTAAGCAAAAGGTACGTATGAACTCTAAGATGGTTCAACCTTATCACAACCAGTGGGGAAGCATTCCTGCCATTATAGATGGAAATTATTGGAGTTCCTTCAATTCTGAAATAGAGAATTTGGCGGCACGTTATCCACGTCTTACTTATCAGAACAATGATAGTAATAACGCTATGTCAACCTTCTGGATATTCAATGGTGGTTACTTTCGTTTGAAAAACATTACTTTGGGCTATACTCTTCCGGCAAGCCTTACACAAAAGGCTAAGATTGAACGGGTTCGTTTCTATGTGTCGGCAAGTGATCTGTTCTGTCTGAGTCATTATCCTGATGGTTGGGATCCTGAGCGCGGAACTACCTCTTATGCTATGACCACTTCGGTGTTGTTTGGTCTGAATATTAATTTTTAATGGAATAAAGCAATGAAAAATATATATCTTATACTGACAGTATTCGCACTTTCATTGGTATCGTGCAACGATTTAGACCTGTACCCACTGGATCAAGGTTCAAGTGAAACCTGGTACAGTAACGAAACTGAGTATGAAATGGCGGTGAATGATTTGTATCGCACTGCATTCTGGCCTGTTGCCAAAGAAGCTTGGTCTGATGACTACCTCTATCGTGACGTTGCCGGTCCTGACATTGTTGATGGAACGTTAAACAGTGAAACAAATACGTCCGGTAGTGTTGAGTTGGCAACATTTTATACTAACCAATACAAGGCTATTGCCCGTTCCAATGCTATCATTGCTAATTTGGATCGTGGTCGTGAAAATGGAATCAATGAGGCAACTCTGTTGTCCTATGAAGCCCAGGCACGTTTCTCACGTGCTGCACATTATGCCATGTTGGTCTTTGCCTTTGGTGATGTAGTCTATGTGGAAGATCTGTTGACTATTGAAGATGCATCTAAAATGGCACGGTCGCCTAAAGCCGATGTGATTAAGATCATCTATGATGATTTTGATTATGCAGCTGAGCATCTTCCGGCTTCTTATACTGGAAAACAAGTAGCAACCAAAGGTGCCGCTTTGGCATTGAAAGCACGCTATGCGTTGTATTTCGGTGATTATGAGATCGCTGCTACGGCAGCAAAAGCGTGTATGGATCTGGGTATCTATAAACTTCATAAAGATTATGGAGATTTATTCTATACAAAGAATGCCGAAGAATCAATCTTTTTATTGCCTCGTTCAACAGCTCTCCTGATTGGTAATATCGGTGATGCAAAAAGCTACTATCCACGTACAGCGGGTGGCTTTTCGAGCAAAGTTCCTTCGTGGGCACTGCTTGCAGCTTACGAGTGTACCGATGGTAAGTTGATTGATGAGTCGCCTCTGTTTGATTCTCACAATCCTTTTCGAAATCGAGATCCTCGCTGTACGGCTTCGATCGTGGAATTCGGAAGTGAGTTCGTTGGCTATGAGTATACCCCTCATCCGGAGGTTACTAAAGTAATGGATTATTCAACAGGGAAGTTGGTGAATAATAACGATACGCGTGCCAGAGCTCAGTTTGCTTCCTTTACTGGTTTGGTGTGGAGAAAGTCAGTTGACAGAACGTGGGGACCCGCTACAAACTTCACACCCGAGAATGACCTGATAATTATCCGGTATGCCGATGTGCTTTTGATTTATGCTGAGGCTAAGATTGAGTTGAACCAGATTGACCAAAGCGTTTTGGATGCTATTAATCAGGTGCGTGCACGTGCCTATGGTGTGGAATTGAGTGATGTTTCTAATTATCCTGTCATTACAACAACCAATCAGAAAGAACTCCGAACGGTTCTTCGTCGTGAACGGAGGGTTGAATTAGCCTTTGAGGGACTTCGCTATTACGATTTGATTCGTTGGGGATTGGCTCAAAAAGCGTTGAATAAACCAAACTGTGGTGTACTCTATCCCGGAAATGAATTGATAGATAAAGTGGTAAAACCGGGGCATTGGTTCTGGCCTTATGCTCCAGAAATAGATGAAGATGGTATTGCTGATTTTTCAAGAATGGTAAGCGATGGCTATGTACAGGTTTGTTCTAAGGGAGCTTTCTCTGAAAGACAATATTTATGGCCTATTCCGGCGAAAGAGCTGGTGATTAATCCTAATATGACTCAGAATCCAGGATATTAGTTCATAAATTGTTTTATCTAAAGAATGATATAAGTGGCAGAGCTAATGGTAGTATGGAAAAATATCTGGAGTTCTGCTACTTATTTTCAGTGAATAATGTATATTAGCAATGAAGAAATTCATCTTTTTCTGTTTTATAATCTGTAGTTGGACAACGGGATTACATGCTCAGCGCGTCTTTATAGCTCATCGAGGTGTCAATCTGCATGGCACAATTGCCGGAGAGAATTCTTTGGAGGCTATCTCATTAGCCAAACGCGCCGGTTTTCAAGCTATTGAAACCGATGTACGTCTGTCAGCTGATGGATACTTGATAGTGATGCATGACAGTACACTAAATCGTACCTGCCTGAATGCTGACGGAACAATACTTTCCGTTCAAGTTCCAGTTAAAACAAAGACACTGATAGAACTGAAACAGGATTTTATCTTAAAGGCTGATAAATCGGAAATGAGAAGTCGGATACCTACATTAAGGGAATTTCTAATCGACTGTAAACGGAACGGACTTTATACATTTATTGAACCTAAATTACTCGATGAAACTGGTCGGCATTATAAAGATATAATCGCTCTTGCAGATGAAGTGCTTGGAAAGGGAAATTACGTTATTACTTCCAATAATCGTGCTAATGAGATTATTCGAGATCTTGGAGTTTACGATGTCCGGTTAATGGGAATTTTATATCAGACTGTCTTTGAAAAGATACAGAACCAAGGAGATTGCATTATGGCTATTAGTGCTTCCCGCTTTGATGAGGATGAGTATGACCGATACGTTGCATTAGCCAAGTCGCATGGTCTTATGAGAGAATCACATGCTGACAAATTCGTGCATTTCAATAAAATTAATCGCAATGATATTAATTTTATTTCTACGGATTTGTTGGCTCCCGACCTGAACGGTCAGGGAACCCTTTTGGTTGATAAACATGAAATTAAAGATTTTATTTGCCCGACCATAACTACGGTTGGGAATATATTGCTAAAAAAGAATCAAACGGTAACACTCAACGAGCCGTTACCTTGCGTAACCTTTGGTGGAATCTATTTAGAGATTGAACTGAAAGGAAACGTTGAAATTGAGTTGGGAAATCAGATTTTTAATGTGAAAACCGGAAATATTGGTAAACATCAAGTTCTTATATATAATACTTCTCCGGTATTTAAGGTTAAGTCGCTTTCTGATGAATCTGAAATTAAGAGACTAATGTTGAAAATCGTACAATTTTGAAAATACTATTATAACATATTATCATCATGGAATTAATGAAAACGTATACAGAAAAAGAAAGGAAAATAGAAGTCATCAATGACGTTGATGTCTTGGTTGTTGGTGGTGGCCCTGCCGGTGTCGGTGCTGCTATCGGTGCTGCCAAGGCCGGAGCTTCGACCATGCTTGTTGAGGCGATGGGGTCGTTTGGTGGCATGTGGACCAATGGCCTGGTGATCACATTGGCCGGGTTCAACAGTTGGTTGCGTCCTTATCGCCGTTGTGTGGATGGAGTCATGGGCGAATGGATTGCAATGGCTGAAAAGCGGGGAGGAGTTGAGAATAACCGTAGTTGGGTATTGAGCTCTGACCCTGAGATAATGAAACTGACTGCTGATGAACTACTGTTGAAATATCAGGTAAGATGTCTGCTGCATACCTGGATGGCCGATGTCATTGTTGAAGAGAATAAAGTGAAGGGTGCCATTGTAGAGAATGTGGATGGGCGTAAAGCAATTATGGCTAAGATCGTAGTGGATTGTACCGGAAATGGGGATGTCGTAGCACGTGCCGGAGCCGGATTTAATATATCACCTGAACTTCAGCCTATGACATTACCTTTTTTTCTTGCGGAAGTTAACCCACAGGGAAGTGTAGACTATGAAGATGAATTGACAATACCGTTTGGTCCCGACCCCGGCTTTTTAGGAAAGCAATTGCTGACCGAATATACTTCGCGAAGGAGAGATGTTGGAATTGACCGTGAGATGCTTAGCCATGCTTGTGAAGTCGGTGAACTTCCTTTCTTTGGTGGTCCTTGGTTTGGTGGTTTAAGAAAAAACTATCCTTGGGTTAATACGACACGTGTTTATGGATCGGCGGTTAATGCAAACGAGTTGACTGCTGCTGAAATGGAGGCACGTAGTGATGCTCACCGTATTGTCAACTATTACAAAAAACATTGCAAAGGCTTTGAGAACAGTTGGATTATGAATACGTCGGCTACTATCGGCATTCGCGAAACCCGTCGGCTCGATGGGGTTTACACCATGACCAAAGATGACATTGTGTCCAACCGCAAGTTTGAGGACTCAATAGCGTTGGGCGTTTGGCCCATTGATGTGCATCCTCCTAAAAATCAAAACGGTATGCATGACATGTATGTACCCCTTCCATTCCAAATACCTTATCGCAGTTTGTTACCTGCCAAGATTGATAATCTGCTGGTGGGTGGTCGTTGCATCTCAGTTGATCGTGAGGCTCTCGGCACTGTCAGGGTAGGGGCTACTTGTGGAGCTACAGGACATGCGGCTGGTGTAGCGGCAGCCTTGGCGGCGCAAGCGGGAAGCACTCCCCGTAATCTCTCTTACAAAGAGGTTCAAAAAGAAATATTGAATCAAAAGGCTATTATTGAATAAAATAACAAGAAGATACTATGAATATCCCATTTAAAATACCGGTTATAGCATTATTAGTTCTCTTTCCAATGACTATCCGGGCTCAGGATGTGAAAATAGGCAAGGTATTACCTGCGTGGGAGGAAGGCTATCTTGATATCCATGCCATCAATACCGGGCAGGGGGAGTGTACTTTCTTTATATTACCCGACGGTACTACGATGTTGGTTGATGCCGGTGAAATTAGAGAAAAATCACCTAACATTGTACCACAAAAACCAAATGAAGAAACAGCTCCTTATGAAACCTATGCAAAATATATTGCCCATTTCATGAAGGGAACTAAACATAAGGCAATTGACTATATGCTTCTGACTCACTTTCATATCGATCACATGGGGGAAGTTAATAAAGGATGCAAGTGGGCGGAGAATAAAGCCTATCAGCTAACTGGTATATCTGGTGTGGGCGATTGTATCCCTTTCAAGAAGGCCATTGATCGTGGTTGGCCGGACTATAACGATCCTATAGCGCCTATAAGTAAAGCATTTCCGAATTATTTGAATTTTATAAAATGGCAGAAGGAGAAAAACGGTATGGAGATTGAGCAATTTAAAGTTGGTAAGAAAGATCAGCTTGTGCTTGTTCATAATGCTGCTAAATATCCCACTTTCGAAATTCGTAATATAGCGGCCAACGGACGTGTGTGGACTGGGGTTGAAGATATTGAGCGTAATTATTTCATTTCCACTGATCAACTGTCCCAAAGTGAATGGCCGGATGAAAACCAGTGTTCCATTGTTTTTCGTGTTTCTTATGGCAAGTTTGATTACTTCACCGGTGCCGACCTGCCTGCTGTAACCAATTTGGATTGGCAGAACCTGGAGTTGCCGGTTGGTTCGGTGACCGGTCCAGTCGAGGCATGCAAAAGTAACCATCATATGAATTACGATGCAATGGGCGTTACGCTTCTCAAAGCCCTTCGACCTCAGGTGGTTGTGGTTCACAATCGCAAGGCGCAGCAGCCGGATATTGAAGTATTACGTCGTATCCTTTCTACGACAAAGGCTTATCCCGGAAAGAAAGATGTCTTCTCGACCAACTTTCATCCTGCAACAGCACTTGTTGCCTATCCTAATACTAAACAGATGGCTGCTAAACAGGGACATATTGTGATTCGCGTACATCCCGGAGGTAATGAGTTCTATGTCTATGCCCTCGATGATGCAGGCGATGACTATACTGTGACCTCCATTCATGGACCTTATATATGTAATTAATACGCTAAAACCTGATATCATGCAATTATTAGATTGGATTATAGTAATTCTATTTCTAGGAGCCTTGACAACGATAGGATTCCTCTTCTCTCGTAAAAATAAAAATGTTGAAGATTATTTCCTTGGCGGACGAAGTATGCCGACGTGGTTGGTAGCCTTTGCTGCGGTTGGAACATCAATCAGTGCCGGTACATTTGTCGGTGCACCTCAGATTGCTTTCGACGGTAACTTTACTTATATCATGCTTAGCGTTGGGGCGATAGTTGGCGGTTTGATGGCAGCTTATATTATTTTGCCTGCCCTCTATAAAGCCAATACAATTACCATCTATGGTTATCTGGGTAATCGTTTTGGTGATGGTGCCAAAACAGCAACCAGTGTCATGTTCTTGTTGGGACAATTACTCACATCCGGTTCGCGCCTGTTCATTGCTGCCATTGCAGTGTCTGTGATGCTCTATAATGATATATTATTTCCTAATCTGATTGCTTCAATTGTGATTCTTGGCATTATTAGTACAATCTATACGATGGCTGGAGGCATAAAAGGTTTGATTTACATTGATACAATTCAGATTCTGCTCGTAATCGGTACTGGTATGATTGCCATTTATCTGCTTTTTAGCGCAATCCCGCTGTCATTGGGCGAGATCGTCAATGTGCTTGAAAATACGGAGTCTGGCAATAAACTACAGGTGATTGACACGAGTTTTTCATTGACTGAACCCTATAATCTGATTGGGGCTCTCTTTGCTTGTGCCATCTTTAAATTTGCACAATATAGCACGGATCAGGAGTTTGTACAACGTCAGCTGACTTGTAAGTCAGTGAAAAAGGCAGCAAGCTCACTTGTATATTCCCAGGTAATCTCTCTTCCAGTTGTTGTGATTTTTATGATTATCGGCTCACTGCTATATGTGTTCTATTCACGCCCGGAGCTGCTTGGGGCAGCCGCACCAAGTGACTTGTTGAATGATAGTCGCCAGGTATTTCCGCAATATATGTTCAACCACATGCCAACGGGTATCCTTGGTTTGATGGTGGTGGGCTTGCTTGCTGCTGCATTGTCAAGCTTTAACTCGGCCATTAACTCAATGACCAGTAGCTTGTTTTCCGATCTTTATCTTCCTTGGAGGCAAAAACGCGATAAGGGTACCGTGAAAATTAAATCAGAGTTGAAGGAGTCACGCTTTCTTGTGATCATTATGGGGATTGTATTGACGGCTTTTGCTATTATTGCTGCTTTGATGCAAGAAGCGGGTGATCAGTCATTGGTTGATTTTGCGCTTGGTATCATGAGTTTCTCTTATGCCGGTATGTTGGGTATATTCCTTTGTGCCGTTTTGACTCGTCGTGGCAACGTTTACAGTGTGGTAGCTGCATTGATTACCGGATGTCTGGTTGTTTTACTTCTTCAACCTGGCATTTTAAGTTGGTGGAGTACATTCTGCTTCGGTGTAACTCTCAAACTTGCCTGGCCTTGGTGGGTCGTTGTTGGTGGTAGTATCAGTTTCCTTGTTTGTTGTATTGGAAAGAAAAAAGAATTGGTTACTAAATGAATAGAACAATGAAAAAACAATGGGTATTGTTGGCGGTGCTGGTGATTATTGCTTGTAACCCAGTGGTGGCTAAAGTCACACTTCCCGCTATCATTTCTGATAATATGGTCTTGCAACAAGGTACCAGAGTCAATATTTGGGGTAAGGCAGAACCGGGTGAAACCATCACTGTTAAACCTTCATGGGCTGCCAAAGCCGTGACTGCCACTGCTTCCGGTGATGGTAAATGGACTATGAAATTGAAAACACCCCGTGCGACAATGAAAAAACAGTCGATTACCGTTAGTGGAGAGAACATCATAACGGTCAGTAATATTTTGATTGGCGAGGTGTGGCTTTGCGGTGGGCAAAGTAATATGCTTTTCCCGGTTGGCAGACAAGAGGATGTGAAGTGGCAAACCGGTATGGAAGAGGCCGAAAAAGAACTACAGGACGCAAATTATCCTGAAATCCGTATTTTCACCGTGCCTTATTGTCTGGCACCTGATGGTGAACGCGATGATTGTGAAGGAAAGTGGCTTGTTTGTACTCCGGAAAGTGCTTACAACTTCTCTGCAGTGGGTTTTGTTTTCGGTCGTCGTCTTTTCAATGAACTCCATACTCCTGTCGGACTCATTCTTTCGGCTAAAGGTGATACGCATGTAGAATCATGGACTAAGATGGATGTGATGAAAAATAATCCACTTTATACGGATGTATTCGATGAGTTTGGAGTAGAGAACGTGAAACAGAATAAACTCTATAAAGTTCCATCTACGTTGTGGAACGGTATGATTAAACCTATTCTGGGTTACACTGTTAAGGGGGCTATTTGGTATCAAGGTGAAGCTAATGCTATGCGCTATGCACAATATCAGCAGGTATTTACTAATATGATTAATAGTTGGCGTAAAGAATGGGAACAACCGGATCTGCCATTCTACTTCGTTCAGATTGCGCCCTTCAAAGATCAACCCGCCGGTATCCGGGAAGCTCAGCTTCAAACATGGCAGGGTGGGGTGAAGAATTTGGGGATGGTCGTTACCACTGACGTTGGCGATTCGCTTGATATTCATCCTCGCAACAAACGTGTTCCGGGAGAACGATTAGCTTTATGGGCGTTGGCTAAACAATATGGTAAGAATATAGCGTATTCCGGTCCGCTGTTTAAGTCAATGAAATTATCGGGAAACAAACTTATCTTGAGTTTTGATTATGCGGACAACGGTTTAATGACACCTGACAATGAACCCGTGAAAGGTTTTTACATAGCTGGTGCAGATCAGCAGTTTTATCCTTCAAAGGCAATTATCAACGGCAACCGTATTGAAGTTTTCTCTTCTCAAGTACGGGAACCCGTGGCGGTGCGTTATGCATTTGCGAATTTCTTTCGTGCGAATCTTTATAATAAGGAGGGGTTACCAGCTACCCCGTTCCGTAGTGACTCATGGTCTAAAAAATAAATACATATGAAAATCAATAAATCAATATACGGCCTGGCATTGGCTGCTCCCTTCGCTCTCTTGCAGAGTGCCTATGCCGGACAGCGGCCTAATATTGTCTTCTTTTTAGTAGATGATTTTGGGTGGACAGAATCTTCTCTGCCTTTCGGTGAAGAAACTTATCCAAATAACTTGCGTTTCAAAACTCCTAATATGGAGCGTCTCTCCCAAATGGGTACTATGATGACAAATGCTTATGCTTGTCCGGTTTCGACGCCTACACGTGCATCTTTGATGACAGGTATGAACCCTGCCCACATGAAGATTACATCGTTCATTTCACTCTATAAGGATGTTGTTCCGGATGCAATTGGCGGTCACCCTGGTGCCACCAATGAGAATCTTGGTGACATTTTTGCTCATCCGGAGTGGAATTATAATGCTTTCTGTCCTGTTTCTCTTGAACCGGAACGCGAAACATATGGTCTCAATCATACCCTCTATGCAACTCCTATGGTTGAAATTCTACGTGATGCCGGCTATCACACCATCCATGTAGGCAAGGCACATTGGGGACCTGCGGGAACACCCGGTTCGAATCCTTATAATATGGGGTTTGTGGTTAACATTGCCGGTTCGAGCAATGGCCATCCCAAAAGCTATCTTCCAGAAGATAATTTTGGCAATTTACCGGGTAAGGGTGATTATGGCTCGGTACAGAATATGTCACAATATTATGGTACTGATGTACACTTAACTGAAGCTATGACCCGTGAAGCACTCAAAACGCTTGAAAATCCCATTAGGCAAAAGATTCCTTTCTATCTCTATTTTTCTCATTATTCTAATCATACCCCCATTCAACGTGATAAACGTTATATTCAGCCCTATCTTGATGCTGGAATGGATGAAGGACAGGCGCGTTATGCTTCCATGGTCGAAGGTATGGATAAAAGTTTAGGGGATGTACTTGATTTCCTTGAAACTAAGGGGGTGGCTGACAATACTGTTATCATTTTCTACTCTGATAATGGAGGACATAGCGTAGGGAATGAGAAGGGTGGGGAGCCTCACACTCAGAATCTTCCGTTACGCGAAGGGAAAGGATCGGTTTATGAAGGTGGCATTCGTGTTCCTATGCTCCTTTGCTGGCCCGGCAAGGTTAGTGCCGGAACGCGTATCAATACGCCTGTTTCAACGGAGGATGTCTTTCCTACAATTCTTGAAATGGCTGGGGTGAAGAAATACGAAACTGTTCAGGAACGGGATGGCCGGAGTTTAGTGAAGCTGATTCAGAAAGGTTCCCGATATGTGGCTAAAGCTCAGAAACGTGGAGAAATTACTAATCAACGTGAGGCTAATGCCATTGTTATCCCCGAAGCTATTTCAGGCATTGACCCTGAACGTAGCATCATCTTCCATTTTCCTCATCAGCTCCGTTTTGAGGATCAGGATGACATCGACTTCATGAGTGCTATCCGCAAAGGAGATTGGAAACTAGTCTACCGTATGCATACTGCTGAGCTTGAACTCTATAATCTTCGTGAAGATATTGGTGAACGTAATAATATGGCTGCTCAGCATCCAGAAATAGTCAAGGAAATGGCAAAAGAACTCGGCACTCGTCTTCGCGGTTGGGATGCTTCGATGCCTACCGTGAGGGCAACAGGGCAAAAGGTTCCTATGCCTGATGAATTATAGTAAATATAAAACAGGCTGCAGATTAAACTGCAGCCTGTTTTTATTCTTAATTATTTAAATTATCTCGATCCCTTGTTCTTTGCAGAGCTGCAATCCCACATCTTTCAATTTGAACTTCTGTATCTTACCGCTACCCGTCATGGGGAATTCATCAATAAAGAATACATATTTCGGTATCTTGTAGCGTGAAATCTTGCCTGTGCAGAAGTCGCGCACATCCGATTCATGTAAATCCACACCTTCTTTCAGAATGATGAAAGCACCCACTTCTTCACCGTATTTCTTTGATGGAATGCCTGCCACCTGTACGTCTTTCACACCTTCCAGCTTGTAGAGAAACTCCTCAATCTCACGTGGATAAATGTTTTCACCGCCGCGGATAATCATGTCTTTGATGCGTCCGGTGATACGGTAGTTGCCATCTTCATCTTTTATGCCGAGGTCTCCGGAGTGGAGGAAACCATTCTTGTCGATGACTTCGGCAGTAGCCTGCGGGTTCTTATAATAGCCCTTCATATTATTATATCCCCGGTTGCACATTTCACCTTGCACTCCTACCGGACATTCCTCGCCGGTTTCGGGGTCGATAACTCTGACTTCGGTATGTTCAAAATCGTGTCCTACGGTGTTGCAGCGTACATCAAACGGGTCGTCAATGCGCGAAGCCGTCATACCGGGGGACGTTTCGGTCAGACCGTATACGCTGGTAACCTTCATATACATCTTTTCTTCCACTTGCTTCATCAGTTCCACAGGACAGAGCGAACCTGCCATGATACCTGTGCGTAGGCTGGACATGTCGAACATATCAAACATGGGATGGTGCAATTCGGCAATAAACATGGTAGGTACACCGTATAGAGCTGTGCAGCGTTCTTTATGGATTGAAGCAAGCACTACCAGCGGATTGAAGCGTTCCACCATAACTTCCGTACAGCCGTGTGTCAGACAGTTCATAGTAGCCAGCACCACACCAAAACAGTGGAACAGGGGTACGCAGACACAAAGTTTGTCATCGGCCGTGAACTTCATGTGTTCTCCGGTCAGATAGCCGTTATTGGTGATGTTGTAGTGAGTAAGCATGACGCCTTTCGGGAAACCGGTGGTTCCTGATGTATATTGCATGTTTACCACATCATGGCAGGTTACCTGGCTTTTCAGAGTATCCAATTGCTCATCCTCCACATTATTGCCCAACAACAGGATTTCTGAGGTGTTGTACATACCGCGATGCTTCTCTTGTCCTACATAAACAACGTTACGCATATGCGGGAAACGTTCGCTCTTTAAGTGGCCGCGTTCGCAGGTTTTCAGCTCCGGCAGCATGGTATAAGTCATTTGTACGAAGTCGCTGTCCTTTTCACCGTTCACAATGCAAAGGGTGTGCATATCCGAGTTTTCGCACAAATATTCTAATTCGGCTTGCTTGTAGTTGGTGTTTACGGTAACATAGACGGCACCGATTTTGGCGCAGGCATACAGCAGTGTAAGCCAGTCGGGCACATTGGCAGCCCATATACCTACATGGGTTCCGCGTTCCACGCCGATGGAAATTAGTCCTTTTGCCATGTCGTCTACCCGGCGGTTGAACTGGCTCCAGGTGAAGCGCAGGTTACGGTCGGAATAAACGATATATTCTTTGTCGGGCGTAGTTTCTGCCCAGTGCTCCAGCCATTGGCCGAGTGTTCTTTCGTATAACATAGATATTAAATGGGCGTATAGATTACTGCAAGAATTTTGGCCGCTTGTCCTTCGTAGGCATGTACGTGATGTGGAACGATGGAGTCATAATAGATGCTGTCTCCTTCCTCAAGCAAGTATGTGTTTTTGCCGTAGCTGATTTCCATAATACCTTCCATAACCATAATAAACTCTTCACCTTCGTGTGAGGAGAGTACGAAGTCGCTGTCTTCTGTGGCGGCTACGTCGATGATGAAAGGTTCCATGTGGCGGTCTGCTTTCGACTTGGACAGGGAATGATATTCCATGTGCTTACGGCTCTGGATAGCATTATTGGAGAAGCTGATACTATCTTTGGCCTCCGTCTTGCGGCAGATGGCCGGACCCGTTTCATCCTGATCGTCAAGGAAAGTTCCCAGGCGTACACCCAGAACACGCGCTATTTTGATGAGCGGAGCCAATGAAGGCAAGTCGATGTTATTTTCAATGCGTTCAATCTGTTCTACGGCTAAACCGGAACGTTCGGCCAATTGCTCAATGCTGATTGACTGGCTTTCACGGAGTGACTTAATCTTTTCTCCGACAATCTTGCTTGTATCCATAATTGATAATGTTTTTCGCCTATTAGGTTATAAATTGTATTGTTAAGGCACAAAAATAAAACAAACTTTTACTTGGTGCAACAATACACGGAGAAAAGTTTCGTGTCCGGATAAAAAGAGACTGTATCTTCTTCATCTCTCTCTTGTTTCTATAAGAAGGAAGAAGAGAGCGAAGAAGGCGCGATTTATCATTTTGACAATTTGTATTTTCTGTTGGCTGAGAGTGTGTTATCACTTGGCTGGTGGACTCTTGCTGGTTCAGGATGATTTGTTTGATGATATCTTTTTCCATACTTCAACTTGCTTGATATGCAAAATATAGGAAATAATTCTATAAGAAGCATGTTTGAGTTGAAATATGTCTTTTATAGAAGACATGGTATGTCGCTAATATGTCTTCTATGTCCTTTGTCTTTTGTTTATCGTATGGAGATTTGAGAGGTGTGAAAACAAAAAAGGGAAGCTTTTGACGGCTTCCCTTCTTAATGCTTTTGCTGCAAGTAACGGATTACTTACGCAGGCCGAGCTCTTTAACGATGGCACGATATCTTGTGATGTCGCGATCCTTCAGGTAGTTCAGCAACGCACGGCGTTTTCCTACCAACATTGTTAAGGCTCTTTCAGTACTATAATCTTTTCTGTTGAGCTTCAGGTGCTCAGTCAGGTGGGAAATACGGTATGAAAACAAAGCTATCTGGGCCTCAGCTGAGCCAGTATCAGTGTTAGACTTTCCGTACTTGCCAAAGATCTCTTGCTTTTTAGCAGCGTCTAAATACATAACTTTTAATTAAATTGATATATAAATGTTCTTTTAAGAGGGTGCAAAGATAGGGATAAACTTTTATACTGCAATGATATTCAATGAAATTTTTCTCTTGCTACACTTATATCTAATGCAAAATTCGTACCTTTGCACCCAAATATATAGGTATTGTATGCAAAATATTAGAAACATTGCAATCATTGCCCATGTTGACCATGGGAAAACGACACTTGTCGATAAGATGCTCTTGGCGGGAAATCTGTTCCGCAGCAACCAGAGCACAGGTGAATTAATGCTGGATAACAACGACTTGGAACGTGAACGAGGAATAACGATTCTCTCCAAAAACGTTTCTATCAATTACAAAGGAACTAAAATCAACATCATTGATACTCCGGGCCACAGCGACTTCGGAGGTGAAGTGGAACGTGTGCTGAATATGGCAGACGGATGTATCCTTTTGGTGGATGCTTTCGAAGGTCCTATGCCGCAAACGCGTTTCGTATTGCAAAAGGCTTTGCAGATTGGTCTGAAACCTATCGTTGTAGTAAACAAGGTAGATAAGCCAAACTGTCGTCCGGAAGAAGTATATGAAATGGTGTTCGACCTGATGTTCAGTCTTGAGGCTACGGAAGATCAGTTGGACTTCCCCGTTATCTATGGTTCTGCGAAGAACAACTGGATGAGTACGGACTGGAACACTCCTACTGATAATATCTTCGCATTGCTGGACTGCATTGTAGAGAATATACCGGCTCCCACGCAACTGGAAGGCACTCCGCAGATGTTGGTGACTTCTTTGGATTATTCTTCTTATACCGGACGTATTGCCGTAGGCCGTGTGCACCGTGGTACGCTTAGAGAGGGTATGAATGTATCTCTGGCCAAGCGTGACGGAAGTTTTGTGAAATCAAAAATCAAGGAACTGCATACGTTTGAAGGTATGGGACGCGCGAAGGTATCGGAAGTTTCTTCCGGTGACATCTGTGCATTGGTAGGTATCGAAGGATTTGAAATTGGAGATACGGTCTGCGATTTTGAAAATCCGGAAGCATTGCCGCCTATCGCTATCGATGAGCCGACCATGAGTATGTTGTTTGCTATCAACGATTCTCCTTTCTTCGGCCGTGATGGTAAGTTCGTGACTTCCCGCCACATCCACGACCGTCTGATGAAGGAGTTGGATAAGAATCTTGCTCTGCGTGTGCGTAAGAGTGAGGAAGACGGAAAATGGGTGGTTTCTGGTCGTGGTGTACTCCATCTTTCCGTATTGATTGAGACTATGCGCCGCGAAGGTTATGAGCTTCAGGTAGGTCAGCCGCAGGTTATCTTCAAGGAGATTGACGGTGTGAAGTGCGAGCCGATTGAAGAACTGACTGTGAATGTTCCCGAAGAGTATGCCAGTAAGATTATCGATATGGTAACCCGCCGTAAGGGTGAGATGGTGAAGATGGAGAGTGCAGGCGAACGTGTAAACCTGGAATTTAATATGCCTTCACGTGGTATTATCGGTTTGCGTACCAATGTACTGACCGCTTCTGCCGGTGAAGCTATCATGGCGCACCGCTTCAAAGAATATCAACCGCATAAAGGTGAGATTGAACGTCGTACCAACGGCTCTATGATTGCCATGGAAACAGGAACAGCTTTTGCTTACGCCATTGATAAATTGCAAGATCGTGGCAAGTTCTTTATCTTCCCGCAGGAAGAAGTGTATGCCGGACAGGTGGTAGGTGAACACTCCCACGATAACGACCTCGTGATTAATGTTACGAAATCCAAGAAGCTGACGAATATGCGTGCTTCCGGTTCGGATGATAAAGTTCGTCTGATTCCGCCCGTACAGTTCTCTCTGGAAGAAGCGCTGGAATATATCAAGGAAGATGAGTACGTAGAGGTTACGCCGAAGGCGATGCGCATGCGTAAAGTGATTCTGGACGAGATAGAACGTAAGCGTGCGAATAAAAACTAAAGTTGTTTGTAAATAGATAGAAAAGGAGTGCTTCACTGTAATGGTGGCACTCCTTTTTATTTATGCGTGACTTACAGGAGATGATCAATCTATGAATTTAATCTTCTCCGCATTTCTCGGCTTAGCTGCCGGAGTTTCATCCGGATAACCGAATGCGATGCAATAGAGTAACTCATATCCTTCCGGGATTTCAAGTTTCTTCAAATATTCTGCTGCATCCGGTGTGGAGTTTATAAATCGTGTCGGTCCTCCTAAACAACAGGAACCTATCCCCATAGACCAGGCTGAAAGAATCATGTTTTCACCCAGCAAACCGCAGTCTATCTGTGACAAATCATAAGACTTGTCATTGGCGATAAATACTATTGTAGGAGCGTTGCGGAACATATTCTTGAAGTTAGGATCTTCAGCAGCTTTCGGATTCTGTTTCTTGTAAACTTCGGTTATCCCATTGATAAATTCCGGATTATCCACTACCCGGATTTCCCAGGACTGCTTGTTCTGACCGTTGGGTGCATTGATGCCGCAGTTCAGTATAATCTGCATAGTATCGCGGTTCACTGCTTGCGGCTTGTATTTACGGATGCTGCGGCGTGACATCATATTCTCGATCACTGCATTTTCATTGCTTGCTTTCTCAGTCACAGTTGTACTCTCTTTTACTTGCATGCCACATCCGCAGCACAGCAACAGGCTGGCACCTGCTAACATCAATTTGATACTTTTCATATTGCTTTGTTTAATATTGGTTTTCGCAAAGCTAACAAAAAAGATTTAGTAATGAAGTGGTTACTTTAAAAAAGAGGGGATTTTTTATATTAAACCTTCCAATTCTTTTCTTACCAGCCAGTAGCCAACTTGTGCTTCGGATATACCTTCAAGCAGTTGATAAGGACATATAAATTGATCGTTCTGAATTCTTGAATCCATATAATAGAAAGAACATGCACTGTCTTTCTCAAAATGTTTGGCATACTCCAGAATGTGGGTTGATATAAGGAATGAGCAATGCAGATACTTTCTGAGTAATTCGTTTACTGCGACAGAGGCTTCAAAGGCATCCTGTGCATTGGTTCCGCGAAACATTTCATCCAATATTATCAGGCATCGCTTACCGGATTTCGCTTTTTGAAGTACTTCTTTGATCCGTAGAATTTCCGCCATAAAATGACTTCTGCCATCGCGCAGGGAGTCCGGGAGATTGATTGAAGTATAGATTCCGTCAAAGACAGGACAGGTCATTGAACGGGCTGGAACCGGTAATCCGCAATGCGCCAGCCATACGGCGATTGTGATGGCTTTGAGGGTTGTTGATTTACCGGCCATATTAGAGCCTGTAAGAATACATATATTGCCGTTTGACATTTTCCAATCGTTACTTCGTCCCTCTTTTGTGAACGGATGTACAAAGCCGGTAATAGATAAATCCATCGTTTCTGTCATTTCCGGACAGCAGCAGAAACCTCTGCTGATTGCTACATGCTGCGCTGTGCGGCATACGTCCAGTATATAAATTTGAGAAAGTAACCCTCTGATCAGTTCAAAATGGATACAGCGAAACTGGTAGTCGTATTTGTCGATGATATAGTTGGAGAGAGATTTCTCTTTATCTTTATAGAGGTCGATAACTTCTTTCAGTTCGCTGCTATGTATAGTGTCCTGAATGCTTTGCGCTAATTCTTGCAATAGTAAAGGGGCATTTTCCGGAGTGTTTTTTCGCAATGATTCCAACCGGTTCAATAACAGGATAATTAAGGTCACGCCTCGTCTGATGATATAGCGTTGAGCGTCGTGTCTTAATAAACGGTCGATTGCTGAAGTCAGCGATACTAAGATATTAGGTCTTCTGATTTGGTCACGGTATTCCAGATAATATTCGATGAAGTCGAGTTCTTCTTCATCCAAAGGGAGGTCAGGCAACTCCTTCCAGGCTATCGCCTCTTGTCTTTTTCGTATGGCAGATACATCGTTCAGGGGAGAGGTGATCCAATCGAGCATCACGCGTTTTCCGTTTTTAGTCTCCGTTTCGGAGAATAAGGAGTAGAGGGGATATTCGTCATATATTCCTTCTGTAATGCTCAAGTCAGCCTGCGTTTGCTTGTCCGTATCCAGATAAGTCATATTCTTAGATATTACGTATAGCGCAAAAGTAGGAAAATAATTAGGAAGAACAAACGAAACAGATAAAAACAAGAAAAGCGGCTCTTGATACCAAGAGCCGCTTTCGCGTATATATCTAAAACTGGTTTTATTCAGATTAGAGTTTCGGACCAGCAGCAACCAATGCTTTACCAGCTTCGTTACCGGTGAACTTAGCGAAGTTCTTGATGAAGCGGCCAGCCAGGTCTTTTGCTTTTTCTTCCCACTGGCAAGCACATTCGTAAGTGTCGCGAGGATCAAGGATCTTCGGATCAACATTCGGCAATGCAGTCGGAACAACGAAATCGAAGAAAGGAATAACCTTAGTAGGAGCCTTGTCGATAGAACCGTCAAGGATAGCGTCGATGATACCACGAGTATCTTTGATAG